>JAESGQ010000042.1_pt1 | contig 265397 bp, 238 predicted proteins | sample 9266251 | NCBI WGS metagenome assembly JAESGQ01 (sample SAMN17056778, study PRJNA650883) | algae metagenome | isolation source: Kaiparowitsia implicata GSE-PSE-MK54-09C and co-occurring heterotrophs from... | place: USA: Kaiparowits Plateau, Grand Staircase Escalante National Monument, UT ...
CTTCATCGCCGCTCACAACGAAAATCCCAAACCCTACAAATGGGTCAAATCAGCCGACGAAATACTCGCCGCCGTTAAACGCTTCTGCCAAAAAACAATGAGCCGAACTTCAGATTCAGGTGACTAGGGTCAGGATCCATTAATTGCACGTTCGAGGTTTGAAGCGATTTTGTTCAGTGCGAGGAGGCAAGGCGCAGGAATATGTCAATATTTCAAGACTTGCCGACGAAGCAATGGACAAAATCGATCAAATCCCGAAGGGACGCCGAAATGGCTTCAATCTCGGGTCCGCGCGGCCTTGCGGGTAGCGATGCTACCCGCTGCACCCCCCCGAACCCGATCTCTTCGCCATTTCGACGCCTCGAACGTGCAATGAATGGGTTCTGACCCTAGTCCTTCGGCTTGTAGCCAAAGGCCTTGGTGGCAAGTTTGACGACCGCGAGGTCGCGTTCGGGCGGGGTCATCGGCACCGCGGCCTCGAGTGTTTCGACGACATGCGTCAGCGCGGCGATGCGCGCCGCCTTCTTGTTGTTGCCGTCGATGACTTTCCACGGCGCCCAGCGCGTGTGCGTTTGCGCGAACATATCGTCCATCGCGGCCAGATAGTCGGCGCGCCTGGCGCGGTTGCGATAATCCTCCGTCCCGGTTTTCCATTGCTTCCATGGATCGTCGAGCCGGTCGGCGAAGCGCTTGTCCTGTTCTTCCTGTGTCACATGGACGAACAGTTTGACGAGGTGCGTCGCGCAGCCGGTCAACTGTGCCTCGAACTCGTTGATCTCGTCATAGGCCTTGCGCCATTCGGCCTCGGTCGCGAACCCTTCGACGCGCTCGACGAGCACGCGGCCGTACCAGCTGCGGTCGAAGATCGAGATTTCGCGCGTTCCCGGCAGGCGTTTCCAGAAGCGCCAGAGGAAGTGGCGCGCCTTTTCCTCGTCGGTTGGTGCGCCGATGGGCCACACTTCGAAATAGCGGGGATCGAGCGACGCGGTGAGCCGCCGGATGATCCCACCCTTCCCCGCCGCGTCCCAGCCCTCGACCATGATCACGCTGCGCTGCCGGTGGATGATGTGTGCGGCCTGAAGCCGTTCGAGCCGCTCCATCAACGCGTCCAGCGCCTTGGAATAGTCGCCGACGAACTTGGCGCCGGCTTCATAGTCGGAAAGCGAGATGGTCATCGGCATATCCTAGCGCAAGCTGGTGCGTCGTACCAAGGACGATACGCCGATGTCATGTTCCGGGACAGTATCGGCCGGCTTCCTTACCCGCCGGACAATCAGAGCAACCCGGCGAGCAACACCGCAACGCGCGCGGGCGCTTCCATCGGGATGAAATGGCTATGCTCCGGCCACAACTCATCGCGCCCGGCGCCGATCGCGCGGCCAAGGCCGGTCCAGGTCGGGCTCAGCGAAAAATCGAGCGGGCGGCCGCGCTCGCCGGTCGGGGCGCGGATCAACGTCGATGGCACCGACAGATAGTGCAGCCATTCATGCGGGCTGGTGCGCAGCGCATTCTGATAGACCGACGCCTCGAGCGCGGGCGGACAGGCGAGTTCGAAGCCCGCGCCGTCCGCCGCGGGAAGCAGGCCGTGGGTGCAATAATCGGCCAGTACGCGCGGATCCCAGTTCGCATAGGGCGGCCGGTCGGCGAAACGCGCACGCATCTCTTCGGCATCCGTCCAGGCATTGCGCCGACGCGCGACCGGATGGTGGGCGGGATCGGGAATCGGTTTGGCGCTCTCGCCTTCGTAAAGGGCGGGCTCCATGATCACGGGATCGATCAGGACGAGGTGACGGAGGGCCGCCGGCCGCTGCGACGCAAGCCGGGTCAGCACATAGGCACCCATGCTGTGTCCGCAACCGACAAGCGGACGTCCACCGAGCCCGTCGAGGAGCGGGAGCAGCACGTCGGCAGTCGCCCCCCAGTCGGCCAGCGTTGCGGGGCGATAGCTCCGCCCATGACCGCGGTGATCGGGCGCGATAACATGCGTTCCCGCGGGCAGCGCCGCGACGACCTGATCCCAGAGCCGCGCGTGAAAGCCGGTGGCGTGAAGCAGGAGCAGCGAAGCGGCCTCGCCGCGCTCACCCCATTCGAACCAGCAAATCTCGCCGTCCGGCGTTTCCAGCCGGTGCTCCCGGGGTTCGCTCATGCCTTAGCTCTTCGGACCGTCGACGATGCGGATTCCGAGCTCCTTGAGTTGCTTGTCGCTGACCGGTGCCGGTGCGCCCATCATCAGGTCTTCGGCCTTCTGGTTCATCGGGAAAACGACGACTTCGCGGATATTGGGCTCGTCGGCGAGCAGCATGACGATGCGGTCGACGCCCGGCGCCGACCCGCCGTGCGGCGGCGCGCCATATTTGAAGGCGTTGATCATGCCTGCGAAATTGGCATCGACTTCGGCCTGGCTATAGCCCGCAATCTCGAACGCCTTGTACATGATGTCGGGGCGATGGTTGCGGATCGCGCCCGACGACAGTTCGACGCCGTTGCAGACGATGTCATATTGCCAGGCGAGAATGTCGAGCGGGTCTTTGGTCTCGAGCGCTTCAAGCTCGCCCTGCGGCATGCTGAACGGGTTGTGGCTGAAGTCGATCTTGCCCGTTTCCTCGTCGGCTTCGAACATCGGGAAATCGACGATCCAGCACATTTCGAACTTGTTCGGGTCGATCAGGTCGAGCTGCTCGGCGACGCGCGTGCGTGCGAAGCCCGCGAGTTTTGCGGCGGTCGCTTCCTTGCCTGCAGCGAAGAACAGGCCGTCGTCGGGGCCGAGGCCGAGTTCGGCGGCGAGCGCGTCCATCTTTTCAGGCCCGTGGTTCTTGGCGATCGGGCCGCCCCATTCGCCGCCCTTGCGCGTCGCATAGCCGAGGCCCGCGAAACCTTCACCCTGCGCCCAGCTGTTCATGTCGTCGAAGAATTTGCGGCTCTTTTCGGCCGTCCCCGGCGCCGGGATCGCGCGCACGACGTCGCCCGCGGCGACGATGTCGGCGAAGCGACCGAAGCCCGAGCCGGTGAAGTGCGGCGACACGTCGGTGATGATCAGCGGATTGCGCAGATCGGGCTTGTCGTTGCCGTACTTCAGCATCGACTCGCGGTAGGGAATGCGCGGGAACGACCCCGCCGGGGTCACTGACTTGCCGCTCGCGAACTCCTCGAACACGCCCGCGAGCACCGGCTCGATCGCGTTGAAGACGTCGTCCTGCGTGACAAAGCTCATTTCGAAATCGAGCTGATAAAATTCGCCGGGCGAGCGGTCGGCGCGCGCGTCCTCGTCGCGGAAGCAGGGCGCGATCTGGAAATAGCGGTCGAAGCCCGCGACCATCAGCAGCTGTTTGAACATCTGCGGCGCCTGCGGCAGCGCATAGAATTTGCCGGGGTGAACGCGGCTGGGCACGAGATAGTCGCGCGCCCCTTCGGGCGACGAGGCGGTGAGGATCGGCGTCTGATATTCGGTGAAGCCCTGCTCCACCATGCGGCGGCGCAGGCTGGCGATGACGTTCGAGCGCAGCATGATGTTCGCGTGGAGCCGCTCGCGCCGCAGGTCGAGGAAGCGGTATTTGAGGCGGATGTCCTCGGGATACTCCTGTTCGCCTGCGACCGGCATCGGCAACTCGGCCGCGGCCGACTGCACCGCGACATCGCGCGCGCGCACTTCGATCGCGCCCGTGGGCAGGTTCGCGTTCACCGTCTCGGCCGAACGCGCGACGACGTCGCCGGTCACCGTCACGACGCTTTCGGCGCGCAGGCCGTCGAGCGTCGCAAAGGCAGGATCGCTGCTGTCCGCGACGATCTGCGTCAGGCCATAATGGTCGCGCAGGTCGACGAAGAGCAGCCCGCCATGGTCACGCTTGCGGTGCACCCAGCCCGACAGGCGCACATTCTGGCCGACATGCTCGGCGCGAAGCTGGCCGCAATGATGGGTGCGATAGGCGTGCATTTCATGGTCTTTCGATGATTTGGGGACGTCACGTTTAATGTGATTTATCGCCGCGCCTAAGGCAGGGACGGGCAGGATTTGTCAAGGCTTGTCCCGATCAGCAGGTCAGTCCCAGCCCGTCGAGCACCTCGCTGCGGAACAGCGCGCGATGCGCAGGATCGGGGAGCAGCCGGTCGCGTGCGCTGCACCAGCGGCGGAAATCCTTGCCATAATCGGCGGCGACGCGCGCGGCGTCGAGGTTGCAGCTTTTCGCCCAATGGCGCGTGAAGATGATCCCCTCCGCATCGAGCCGCTCGACGACGCGCGCATAGGCATCGGCGGTGCGCGGGCTGCGCGGGCCGTCGAAGTCGATCACCGCATTATGCGCAAAGCGCGCGGGCGCGAGCAGGCCGGCGGCGCGCTGCATGAAGCGCAGCGTGACGACGGTCGATCCGCCGTGGCGCGCATAGACGGCGCAGATCAGCCCGAACGCGCGCGCCAGATCGGCGCGGTCGATGGTGACCGAGGCGTTGAACAGGTCGGCGAGCGGCCGATGCGTGTCGAGCCCCTCCCCCCAGCTGCCGTAAACGGGCGGATCGGTGACATCGGGGCCCGACGCATAGCCGAGCTTCATCGCAAATTGCAGCAGCGCGCCGCGCGCCCAGGGATAGTCGTCGAGCAACCGGCCGAGGAGCGTGAGCGCGTCATACCCCGCGCCGAGTTGCCCCGGCGTCGCGCGCGGATAATCGTCGCGCCACGGCTCGCGATAGAGAAAACGCAGCATCGCGGGGCGTTTGAATGGCTTGTAGGGATTGACGATCATCTGCACGAAGTCGGGATCGCGGTCGAGCGCATAGGCGGCCGAGAAGCGGCGGAAATCGCCGACCGCGAGCCAGTCGAGCGCGGCGCGGTCGACTTTGCGCAGATTCTGGATCGGACGGACGAGAAATTTCGGCACGCTATCCACGACCAGCGCGGTGACGATGCCCAGCGCGCCGACGGGAAGCTGCGCGGCGGCGAAAAGCTCGTCGTCGCGCAGCGGCGCCGATCCGGTCGCGGCGATGAAGGCGTGGCTCATCACGCCCGCCTTCGGTTCGATCCAGTGAACGCCCGCCGGGGTGACGATCTGCACCGCGCGAATATGATCCTGAATGCCGCCGTGCGCGACCATCGAGCCGTGCGTGCCCGTCGCACAGGCGCCCGCAAAGGTCTGGCCATTGCCCGCGCCGCTGGTCCAGAGCGAGCGGCCCTGCGCCTCCAGCTTGTCGGACACTTCATCGACGAGCGCCCCCGCCTCGACGAGCATCAACGCGCCCGCATCGACGCCGGGGCGGACATCACCGGCGTTGATGCGGAAACAGCGGTTGAAGCGCCGCGTGTGGAGCAGCCAGCTTTGCGAAGCGATATTGATGTTCGACGGCGACCAGCCCGCGCCGAGCGGACGCACGCGCCGCCCCGCAGCGGATGCCGCCGCAAGCCAATCCTGCACCGCGCGCGCCGCCGACGCGAGTTCGTCGCGCCCGCGCGCCGCATCGCCCGATCGCAGCGCAAAGCGCGTCGCCGCCTGACAGGTGCCGGTGCCGTGATAATTGCGCCAGCTGCCCTCCGCGCCGAGTTGCACGATGGGCATCAGGCGTCGCCCAACGGATGGACCCCGGCGTGGGCGCGCCACGCGACGGTGACCGGGCGCAGGAAGCCGAAGCTGGCGATCGACACGAACATCTGCCGCCGCGTCGCAAAAACGCGCACATCGCACAGGCCATGATCCGATTCGGGCGTCACGAACGGCTCTGCGGCCTGCGCCGCAAACCCCCAGCCCTTCAAGGTCACGACCATCGATTCTTCGTCGAGCGGCCGCGGATTGGCGATCGATACGAACAGGTCCGCCTGCCCGGCCAGATATTGCCCGAAAAGCAGCAGAACAACGAGCGCAGCCAGCGCCCAACCGAGCCACATCATGCCCCAATTCCCCTCGTCTTTTTCCCCGGCCGGTGGTCCGGCTTCGCAACCCGAAGAGCGACGGTCGGGCGCTCCGCAATTTTTCCTGCCCGTTCCTTTCAACTAGCTGTATAGGCGCGCTATGCAAGTCCATCCGTTGATCGATACCAATGCCGCGCTCATCGAATTCTGCGACCTTGTCAAAGGCAGCGATTTCATCGCCGTCGATACCGAATTCATGCGCGAAAACACCTTTTGGCCCGAGCTTTGCCTGATTCAGGTTGCCGACCGCGACCATGCCGCGGCGATTGATCCGATGGCGCAGGGCATCGACCTTCAGCCCCTGCTCGACCTGCTGGTCGACAATGAGGATATGCTGAAGGTCTTTCACGCCGGCGGGCAGGATGTCGAAATCATCTTCAACCTGACCGGCAAGACGCCGCACCCGATTTTCGACACGCAGATCGGCCAGATGGCGCTGGGTCAGGCCGAACAGGTCGGCTATTCGAATCTGGTCGAAGCGTGGCTGGGGCTCCAGCTCGACAAGGGCGCGCGCTTTACCGACTGGAGCCGCCGCCCGCTCGACAAGCGGCAGATCGATTATGCGATCGGCGACGTGACGCACCTGGCCAAGATTTTCCCGATGATGCTCGACAAGCTCATCAAGACCGGCCGCGGGCATTGGCTGGACGAGGAAATGGAAAAGCTGGCCGATCCCGCCAATTACAGCCTGGATCCCGAACAAGCGTGGCATCGGATCAAGATTCCATCGCGCAAACCCGATGTGCTCGGCCGCCTGCGCGCGCTCGCCGCGTGGCGCGAACGCGAGGCGCGGAACAAAAATTTGCCGCGCGGCCGCATCGTCAAGGACGAAACGCTGGCCGACCTCGCCGCGCACCCGCCGAAGGACCAGGACGGGCTGGGCCGCGTCCGCGGGCTGTCGGCGACATGGAAAAGCAACGACATCGGCGCCCGGCTGATGGACGCGCTGACGAACGCCAAGCCGCTTGGCAAGGACGACATGCCCGATCGCGCGCCGCGCGGTCCGGGGCTGGGCAAGGAAGGCGCGCTGGTTGCCGACCTGCTCAAGCTGCTCCTGAAAATCCGGGCGCGCGAGCTGAATGTCGCGGCGCGGCTGATCGCGCGGAGCGACGAACTGGAGGCGCTTGCCGCCGGGGCGCGCAAGGGCATTGCGATGCTGGAAGGCTGGCGCTTCGATGTCTTCGGCCACGCCGCGGTCGACCTGGTCGAAGGACGGATGGGCTTTGCGGTCAAGAACGGCAAGCTGTTGATGAGCGAGATCGACGCGGCGGCGGCAAACGCCGACTGACGATTGCCGCCGCCGTTTCCGGATGGTTTATCGTCATCCCGGCGTGTGGCCCGGGCGGTGTGCGTTTAATCAAAGCCATCTTCCCGTTCGTGTCGAGCGAAGTCGAGACACCCATCGACCTTGCGCCATGCCGATGGGTGTCTCGACTTCGCTCGACACGAACGGAATTGAAGCGTTGCCGGTTTGGCGCGATGCCTAAAGCAGCACCAGTTCAGGCTTCGCGCCCAGCGCCTGCGCGAGCGAGCGCAGGCGGCGTTCGACCGATTCGCCCGCCAGATGATGCCAGCCGCGATCGAGGCTGAGCCGCAATTTTCCGTCGACCAGTGCGATACCGCTCGCCTTCAGCGGCGCTTCGATCCCGCCGGTCAGCCGCTGCGCGAGCCGAATCGCCAGCCCCCATTGCCGCGCGCGCGCCAGCCGGTCGGCGCTGACCAGCGCGCCCATCGCGGGGAAATCAGCGTCGGCGCCGCCGAAGCCCGCGTGGAGCGCACGCGCCAGCAGGATGCGCCCCGGAATGTCGATGCCGCGCCAGTTACCGTGCAGGCCGATTTCGGTGCCGCGTTCGGCGCGAAAGTCGGGATTGGCGGACCAGGCGACATCGCTGAGCAGGCTGGCGGCAAGCCGGACGCGGCTGTCGGCGGGCGCCTCGTCGGTAAAAAGCGGCGCGATCCATTCGGTGATCGCGCGGCCGTGCGGCGCAAAGCGCGCGAGGCGGCGGCCTTCGAACTCGGCGGCGACGATCAGCGGATCCTGCGCGCGCGTCGCTGCGTCGAGCGCCCGATAGAGCAGCCCTTCGCGCAGCCCGGACGAGGAAACGGTCATTTCGGGAACGTCGATGATATTGGCGAGCGCCGCGAGCAGCGCGGCTGCGTCGGGCAAAGTCGCGGCGCGGTTCGACGCCATCCCGGGGATCGCGCGCAATTCTTCGAAACTGAGCCGCTGGGTCGCGCGAACGAGGCGGCGGAGCGCAGCGCGCGGAAAACTATGCTGATCGAGCACCGCAAGCGGGTCGTTGGTCAATTCGAGGTCGAGACGCGCCAGCGCGCGCCACGATCCGCCGACGAGATAGAGCGGCAGGCCCGCCATGCCCCCCGGCCAGTCCGCGTCGCGCAGCATCTTGCGCACCGTCCGTTCGAACGATTGCTGCCCCGCCCGCCGCAGCGCGGGCAGCCGCAGCACGCCCAGCGGAAAGGAGGCGCGGCGGCGGACCTCGCCATTCGCAACCTCGGCCAGTTCGAGGCTGCCGCCGCCCAAATCGACGGCGATGCCGCGCGCATCGGGGATCGCCGACAACACGCCATAGCCCGCCGCTTCGGCCTCTTCCTCGCCGGACAAGAGGCGTATTTTCAGCCCCGCCTCGGCCGCGGCGGCGATGAAGTCGGGACCGTTCGCGGCATCGCGCACCGCGGCGGTGGCGACGCACACCAGTTCCTTCACCTCCATATACCGCGCGAGCAGCGCGTAGCGGCGCAGCGCGGTCAGCCCGCGTTCGGCATCAGCGTCGGCAATGCGTCCGTCGACGGCCAGCCCGCGGCCGAGCCCCGCCGCGACCTTTTCGTTGAAGATCACCGCCGGCGCGCGTGCCGGTCCTTCGTAAACGACGAGGCGGACCGAGTTGGAACCGATGTCGATGACCGCCGAACGATGGACCGCCGGTTTCGAGGTGCGCAGCAAGGCCAAGCCGTTTTTTCTCAATCTTCGCCGAGGTCGAAGGCGAGCGTCGGGACATCCTGACGGTGGTGAAGCGCGGTGCCGCGGCCCGAAAGCGACGGGTTGTTCATGAAATAATGGTGCAGGTTAAAGGGCTTGTCACCCGGCGTCACGCGAACCGAAGTGCCGTCGGGTTGCAGGATCCAGCTTTGTTCATTGTCGATCAAATTGGCGACGATCACCTGATCGAGGATCTGGTCGTGGACGGTCGGATTCTCGATCGGGATCATATATTCGACGCGGCGGTCGAAATTGCGCGGCATCCAGTCGGCGCTGCTGATGTAGAGCCGCGCCGCGCGGCTGGGCAGCGCCGCGCCATTGGCAAAGGCCCAGACGCGGCTGTGTTCGAGGAAGCGGCCGACGACCGATTTGACGCGGATCGTGTCGGACAGGCCGGGGACGCCGGGGCGCAGGCAGCAGATGCCGCGTATGATCAGCTCGATCGGCACGCCCGCGGCGCTGGCCTCGTACAGCTTGTCGATGATGCCGGGGTCGACGATGCTGTTCATCTTGGCCCACACCCCCGACGGGCGCCCGGCCTTGGCCGCGGCGATTTCGGCGTCGATCAGTTCGCAGAGATGCTGGCGCATGTTGAGCGGCGACATGGTGATGAGGTCGAGCCGTTCGGGCTCGACATAGCCGGTGATATAATTGAACAGCTGCGCCGCATCGCGCCCCGCGCGCGGATCGGCGGTGAAGAAGCTCAAATCGGTATAGATGCGCGCGGTCACCGGATGGTAATTGCCGGTGCCGAAGTGGCAATAGGTGCGATAGCCCTGCCCCTCGCGCCGCACGACCATCGAGATTTTGGCGTGCGTTTTCCATTCGATGAAGCCGTAGACGACCTGGACCCCGGCGCGTTCGAGCTGGTTCGCCCAGAGGAGATTCTGTTCCTCGTCGAAGCGCGCCTTGAGTTCGACGACGGCGGTGACCGACTTGCCCGCCTCCGCCGCCTCGATCAGCGCGCGGATCACCGGCGACTGGTTGCCGGCGCGATAGAGCGTCTGTTTGATCGCGACGACATCGGGATCGGCCGCCGCCTGCCGCAGGAAAGAGACGACGACGTCGAAACTTTCATAGGGATGGTGGACGACGATGTCCTTCGACCGGATCGCCGCGAAACAGTCGCCGCCATGTTCGCGAATGCGCTCGGGAAAGCGCGGCGAATAGGCCGGAAATTTGAGGTCGGGGCGATCGACGTCGACCAGTGCGGAAAGCGCCGCGAGGCCGATGAAGCCGCCGATCTTGGCGACGATCGCCTCGTGCCCCTGAATATCGGCATTGAGCACCGCGGCGATTTCGGCCGGCATGTCGGCCTCCAGCTCCATCAGGATCACGCGGCCGCGGCGACGGCGGCGGATCGCGGTGCGGAACAGGCGAACGAGATCCTCGGCCTCTTCCTCCAGCTCGATGTCGCTGTCGCGGATGATGCGGAACACGCCCAATGAGCGGATCACGAAACCGGGGAAGAGCAGGTCGCCGAACAGCTCGATCAGATATTCGATCGGCACGAAGCCGCTGCTTTCGCCGGGCACCGGCACGAAGCGCGGCAGCGAAGCGGGGATCATCACCAGTTCGCGCACCGTGTCGCCCGTCTGCTTGCGCTGGAGGTCGAAAATGACGCCGAGGCCGCGGTTGGGGATGAAGGGAAAGGGGTGCGCGGGATCGAGCGCCTGCGGCGTCAGGATCGGGAAAATCTGGTCGATGAAATATTGGCGCAGGCTGGCGCGCAGCGGTTCCTTGTCCGATCCCGTGCCGTGGACGACGATCCCCTGTTCGGCGAGCTGGCGGTTGAGCAATTGCCATTCGCTCTGCTGCTGATCGACGAGGCGATTCACCTCGGCCTCGATCTCGGCAAGCTGCTGCCCCGGCGTGCGGCCATCGGCGGAGGGGTCGTCGATCCCCTGCAGCTGCTGCCCCTTCAGCCCCGCGACGCGGACCATGAAAAATTCGTCGAGATTGCTCCCCGAAATCGACAGGAAGCGCAGGCGTTCGAGCAGCGGATGCGCGGGGTTACGCGCCTCCTCCATCACCCGGCGGTTGAAGGCGAGCCACGACAGTTCGCGGTTGAAGAAGCGTTCGGGGCCGAAGCTGGGCGGTGCCTTCGCAGGCACGGGGTCGTTGTCGGCACGGAGCGGCTGGCCGGTCGTCGTCATGGAACATCCTGCCCTTCGAGGAGATCGGGGTCGATCAGCCCTTGTGACAGCAATGTTTCACGCGCGAGACGGACGCCAAGGCGGCGTCCCTGTTCGAGCGACGCGGCGTCGAGCGCCGCGACGACGCGGTGGATCATGGCATAGCTGCGTTCCATGCGCGGCACGATATAGGAGGCGACGCCCGGCGCAAGCGCGACGCCGCGCTGCGCAAACCGCGCCTCAATCAGGTCGCGCGCAAGGCAGTCGTCGGGTTCACCGATGACGAGCACCGGCACCGCGGCGAGGCGCGAGCGAAGGTCGGGCAGCGCGACATTCCATTCGGCGGGCGGCGCGTCGGCGATGATCAGCAGCGGCGAGCCGCTCGCCTGAGCGGCGTTCCAGGCGTGGAACAGCTCTTCCTCGCTCACGCTGTCATGGCCGTCGATGACGCGGCCGCCGGTGTCTGCTGCGAACAGCCGGCCCATCAGGCTGCGCCCCGACCCGCGCGGGCCGGTGAGCACGGCGGTGCGGACGGGCCAGGTCGCGACATGGCGCAGATAACGCACCGCGTCGGCATTGCTGGTCCCGATCACGAGCGGGCCGTCGTTCGCGCGGCCCGCGCTCCAGTCGAGCGGCAGCGCGATCTGGCCGTAGGGTGCGCGCACCGCCATCAGCGGCTGATCCGGAGCTGGCCGCCGCCTTCCTGCACGGTGAAGCCGCGCGCCGCGAGCGCCGCGCGCAGCGCCGAAAGGTCGCCGCGGAAGGTCACGCGCATCACCGACGTGCCGCCGAGCGCGAGGCTGGTCGTCGATGCCGACTGGACCCCCGCCGCGGCCGCGACGGCGCGTTCGGTCGCGGTGACCGATTCGACGTCGGGCGAGCTATATTGGACGGTGAAGCTCTGGACACCGACCGGCCCTGTGACGGGGACGCTCCCGTCGGTTTCGGCGGGTAGCGCGTCCGCGTCGTCCGCGGTGGTCTCTTCGGGCAGATCCTCGCGCTCGATCGTCTTTTCAAGGACCAGATAGGTATCGGTGCGCAGTTCGCCGGCCTCCAGCGCCTCTATATAGAGGCGGTCCATGCGCGCGACCGCCTTTTCCATCATGTCGGGCAGCGCCGCGGGGCTGGGCCCGGTCATGGTAAAGCTGGCGATATGCTTGTTGTCGGGGCCAAAACGCGCGGTGAAATGGCCGCGGATCGGCCCACCCGGATGCGAATATTCGACGCGCGCGATCGGGATCAGCACGTCGGCGGCGCCATATTGGTCGAGAATCACGCGCCACCACACGCGGCCGCGGCGGCCGATCTGCCCCGAATTGAGCAGCAGCGTGTCGGCGCCGGTGCCCGCCGTACGGACATAGTCGATCGCGCTCTGCCCCGTATTATATTCGGCCCAGGCGCGCTGCCATGCGCTGCGCTGTTCGAACACCTGCTGGATGCCGTCGACCGAATAGACGGGGATGACGAGCAGCGGGGGCGAGCGTAGCGTGCGCCCGCTGACCCCCAGGATCTGCCCCGCGCGCACGCGGTCGAACTGGACGCCGAGCCGGGCCACATAGCGGCGCGCGCCGATCTGTTCCTCCTCGACGACGATCGCGGTGACGATGCCGTCGAGCACCGAATCGCTGAGCGCCGGACCATCGGTGCCGTTGAGGCGGCGATAGAGCTGCGCCCAGCCCTGGCGCTGCGCCTCGCGCCAGCCCTTGGTCCGCGCGTCGTCGGCGTTGTCGCCGGTGACATCGACGCGGATGCCGCTGGCGAGGAAATCGCCGCTCGAGTTGATCGGCGTGATGCCGCGATTGCCGCGCGTGATCTGCCCGTCGACGATTCCGGCGAGCAGGATCGCAAGGAAAAGCCCGACAAGCGCAGCCCAGCGCCAGTCGCGGCGTTGCAGGGTGCCCAGCGAAAGGCGCGGTGCGAAGCGGGGGAAAGCGGCCGAAATCATATCTTCTCTAAGCTCTGCCCAAAAGCGCGGGCCGCGACAAGGAAATCATGGCATTTGTCGGCCGGAAGCGTTAGTCGCGCGGGCCATGGATTCCAAGCAGAACAAACCCGCCGCCTACACCTATGCCGGCGCCGGCGTGTCGATCGAGACCGGCAATGCGCTGGTCCGCGCTATTGCTCCGCTGGCCCGTGCCACGCGGCGGCCGGGCGCCGACGCCGACCTCGGCGGCTTTGGCGGCTTCTTTGACCTCAAGGCCGCGGGGTTCAACGACCCGCTGCTGGTGGCGGCGAACGATGGCGTGGGGACCAAGCTCAAGCTCGCGATCGAATCGGGCCGCCACGACGGCGTCGGCATCGACCTGGTCGCGATGTGTGCCAACGACCTGATCGTGCAGGGCGCCGAACCGCTGTTTTTCCTCGATTATTATGCAACCGCCAAGCTCGACAACGATGTCGCGACCGCCGTGGTCGCGAGCATCGCCGAAGGATGCAAGCAGGCAGGATGCGCGCTGATCGGCGGCGAGACCGCCGAGATGCCCGGCATGTATTCGGACGGCGACTATGACCTTGCGGGCTTTTGCGTCGGCGCGGTCGAGCGCGATCAGGTGCTGACCGCGGACAAGGTTGCCGCGGGCGACGTGATTCTCGGCCTCGCCTCGTCGGGCGTCCATTCGAACGGCTTCTCGCTCGTGCGGCGGCTGGCGGCCGACAAGGGCTGGAAGCTCGATCGCCCGGCGCTGTTCGACCAGACTGTCCTGCTGATCGACGCGCTGATGGCGCCGACGCGCATCTATGTGAAGAGCCTGCTCCCGCTGGTGAAGACGGGCAAGATCCACGCGCTCGCGCACATCACCGGCGGCGGGCTCCTCGAAAACATCCCGCGCGTGTTGCCCAAGGCCTTGCATGCTTTCGTCGACGCCGATGCGTGGGAACAGCCGCGGCTGATGGCGTTTTTGCAGGCACAGGGGAATATCGAGCCCGAAGAAATGGCGCGGACGTTCAACTGCGGGATCGGCATGGCGGTCGTCGTCGCTGAGGCCGATGTTGACGCCGTTACCAAGGCGTTGACCGATGCGGGCGAGACGGTGTTCCGGGTGGGTCATATCGCCGAGGGGAGCAAGGGCTGCACCGTGAGCGGCAGCGCCGAAACCTGGAGCGCGCGCGCGGCGTGGAGTGCGACGCACCACGGATAATATCTCCGTCACCCTGAACTTGTTTCAGGGTCCATGGCCCGGCGCAGACAAACTTCGCCGCGGTCGACGCAAGGACAGGCCATGGATGCTGAAACAAGTTCAGCATGACGAAAATGGGGAGCGATGATGACGAAAGCCAAGGTCGCCGTCCTGATTTCGGGCGCCGGAACCAATATGGCGGCGCTGCTTTACGCCGCGAAGGCCGAAACCTGCCCCTATGAGCTGGTGCTCGTCGCGAGCAACGACCCCGGCGCGCCGGGGCTGAAGATCGCCGCAGCCGAGGGGATCGCGACCTGGGCGCATTCGCACAAGGGCCTGACGCGCGATGCCTTCGACGCGCTGGTCGACGAACAATTGCGCGGCGCGGGCGCCGAATATGTCGCGCTTGCGGGCTATATGCGCATCCTGTCGGACACTTTCGTCGCGCGTTGGACGGGGCGGATGCTCAACATCCACCCCAGCCTGCTGCCGAAATACAAGGGCCTCAATACCCACCAGCAAGCCATCGACGCGGGCGATGCGTTCGGCGGGTGCAGCGTCCATGTCGTGACCTCCGCGCTCGACGACGGCCCGGTGCTCGCGCAAACGCCCGTTGCGATTGTGTCCGGCGACACGCCCGAAACGCTGGCGGCGCGGGTGCGCTTTGCCGAGCATCAGCTCTATCCCGCGACGCTCGCCGCGTTCGTCACCCGCGAACGCTCGCCCGATTATCTGCGCGGCCGTGTGCGCGAACTGGCGCTGGCGCTCCCCGAAAGCGACGAGGTAACCTCGCACGGGATGCCCTGCTTCGGGATCGTCAAGGGCAAGAAATTCGCCTATTTTACCGAGGATCATCACGGCGACGGCAAGGTCGCGCTGCTGGTCAAGATCAGCGGCGCCGACGAGCAGGCGGCGCTGATCGAAATGGACGGCGAACGCTATTACCGCCCGCCCTATTTCGGCGACGGCTGGATCGGCATCCGCCTCGACCTGGGCGATACCGACTGGGACGCGATCGGCGAATGGCTGCGCAAGAGCTGGCTGGCGATCGCGCCGAAGAAGCTCGCCGGGCTGATGGCGGTGGCGGAGGATTTCTGACGAAAAAGACCGCCGGATCGCTCCGGCGGCCTTTCTATATCGTCGCCCCCGCGAAGGCGGGGGCCGCTATCGGCCTAGCGCGAGGCGGCTTGCGGCCCCCGCCTTCGCGGGGGCGACGCTTATAATCAGCCGACGATTTCTTCGGGCTTGAAGAAATAGGCGATTTCGATCGCGGCATTTTCGTCGCTATCCGACCCGTGGACCGTGTTCGCTTCGATGCTCTCGGCCAGTTCCTTGCGGATCGTGCCGGGGGCGGCGTCCTTCGGATTCGTCGCGCCCATGATGTCGCGGTTGCGCTGCATGGCGTTTTCGCCCTCGAGAACCTGAACGACAACGGGGCCGCTGGTCATGAATTCAACGAGTTCGCCGAAGAAGGGGCGTTCCTTGTGGACCGCGTAAAAACCCTCGGCCTGTTCCCTGGTCATGTGGATGCGCTTCGACGCGACGACGCGAAGGCCCGCGTCTTCCAGCATCTTGGTGACCGCGCCGGTCAGGTTGCGGCGCGTCGCGTCGGGCTTGATGATCGAAAAGGTGCGGGTGACCGCCATGGGAAAGCTCCTGCGATGTTATGGTTTGCGATGCGCGCGCCTCTAGCCGCGCTTTGGCCGCGCGGCAAGCGGAGACACGCGGGGAGCCCCGTCGCCCGCGCCGTCAGCCGCCGACGCCGTAAGTGACGCTGCCGTTCACCTTGCTGCCGGCCTGCGTCGCGGTGACCTGAACCCCCGTCTTGCCCGCACCGGCCGCCTCGGCGCCGAACATCAGCGTGTCGCCGGCCTTGACCTCGCTGGTGACCTTCATCCCCTGCGCCGCTGCCTGCTTGCGGAAATGGGCGATGACGTCGGCGGCCTTGCCGTCGACTTCGAAGCTCGCCATGCCGCCCTGCCCGTCCTTGCCGGTCGCCGCGAACCCGCCGGTCATCTTCGCGCCGGGAAAGGGCGTGAAGCCCGCGGGCAGCTTGGCATTGGCGGCACCGCCGCCGAACACCATCTCGCCATCCTCGGTCTTGATGCTGATATTGCCGCTTTCGCCGTCGTCGCCCGCGGTGACCTTGTATTCGGCGCGCTCGCCGGTTTCGGGATCGGTGTAAGTGCCGCTCGAGACCTCGGTCTCCTCATTCGATCCGCAGCCTCCGAGCAGCAGCATCGCGGCAGCCGCGGCGGTCAGCGTCGAAATATGGCGTTTCATCGTCATGACTCTTGCGCTCCCCTTATCTTGGCCCCCGCCTGCCACGGCTCCGCCGCACGGGCGGTGACCTATATCACAGCTTACGGCCCTTCGGACCAGCGGCCCGATTCATCCTGTTTCCAGAAACGGTTATCGACATCCTCGCGCGCCGCAAGGCTTCGCCAGGTGGCGCGCGCGTCGTCGATGCGGCTGTTGTCGAAGAGGAAGAAGGTGCGATCGAACGCCAGCGCGTCGTCGCGCCACTCGCCGTCGGCGAGCGCAAGGTGGGTCGCGCCATTGGGCGACGGGGTATCGAGCGTGCCCGACAGCAGGATCGGCTCGATCGCCTCGTCGGGGGTTCCGGCATGGCCGTGCGGCAGAAAGCTCGCCGGATTCGCGATCCACAGCGCCGCGTCGATGTCCTGCCGCTGCATCGCCGCGGCGGCGACCACCAGCAGGCGGTCGCCATTGCCAAGGACGCGCGCCGCAAGCGCGGGGAGCACCCGTTCGACAGGGTCGCGGGTCAGGCGGTAGAAGTCGACGCGGGGCATGATGGCTACGTCGCCCCCGCCCAGGCGGGGGCGACGCGTCGATTACGCAATGACGAAGTATTACGCATCACCCCTCGTGCTTCGCCGCGATATAGCGGTCGAGCAGGCGCACGCCATAGCCGGTCGCGCCCTTGGCATAGACGGGGCCGTCCTTGTCGGCCCACGCCATGCCCGCGATGTCGAGGTGCGCCCAGGCGACGCCCTCATCGACATAGCGTTTCAGGAACTGCGCCGCGGTGATCGATCCGCCTTCGCGCGGGCCGATATTCTTCATGTCGGCAATGGGGCTGTCGATCAGCTTGTCGTAAGCTGCTGACAGCGGGAAGCGCCACAGCTTGTTGTTCGACGCCTCGCCCGCGGCGAGCAGGTCGGCGGCGAGCGCCTCGTCATTCGCGAACATGCCCGCATATTCGTGGCCGAGCGAGATGACCATCGCGCCCGTGAGCGTCGCCAAATCGACGATCACCTTGGGATCATAGGCCTTTTGCGCCCAGCTGATCGCGTCGCAAAGGACGAGGCGTCCCTCGGCGTCGGTGTTGAGCACCTCGACCGTCTGGCCCGACATGGTGGTGACGATGTCGCCGGGGCGCATCGCATTGCCGTCGGGCATATTTTCGACGAGGCCGACGACGCCGACGACATTCGCCTTGGCCTTGCGCCCCGCGATCGCCTTCATCGCGCCCGCGACGGCGCCCGCGCCGCCCATGTCCCATTTCATCATGTCCATGCCGGGGCCAGGTTTCAGGCTGATGCCGCCGGTGTCGAAGGTGACGCCCTTGCCGATGAAGACGACGGGCGCGTCGCCGGCGTTGCCGCCGTTCCAGCGCATCGCGAGCAGCCGCGGCGGCCGCGTCGAGCCCTGCGCGACGCCGAGCAGAGCGCCCATGCCGAGCGCCTTCATCTGGCGTTCGTCGAGGACTTCGAGTTCGACACCGAGGTCGGCAAGATGCTGACAGCGTTCGACGAAGCTTTCGGGGTAGAGGATGTTCGGCGGTTCGGCGACGAGGGTCTGGGTGAAGGCGACGCCTTCGGCAATCGCTTCGTTCGCGGCCCAGCGATCCGAGAGGTCGCCGTGCGCAGAGGCGATCGTCACCGTCTTGAGGCTGGGCTTTGCCTTGTCGGCGAGGCGCGTGCGATAGGTGTCGAGGCGCCAGTTGCGCAGGCGCGCACCCATCGCAAAGGCAAGCACATCGTCAGCGTCGCTCGATCCCGTGCTGGCAAAATCGACATGAACCTGCGCCGCGCCGCTCGTCTGAAGCTTCGCCGTCAGCGCCGCGCCGCCGCGTTCGAGGTCATGCTCGCTGCCCTCGCCGATGCCGACGAGCAGCAGGCGCTTTGCCTGCTCGCCGTCGAGCGCCGCGGTTTCGGCGATCGTGCCCGCCGCCCCGTCGAAACGTGCCTGCGCCGCCGCGGCACCAAGCAGCGCGCCGAGCGCCCCCGCCTCGCCCTTGCGGACCGGGAAAGCGACGACGTCGGCAGACGCGTCGATTTGCGCGACAAACTGAATGTCCATGCCTTAACTTTCTTATGCGATGATTGATTGGAACGTGCCGGACCGATAGGGGTTTCGCCTGCGAGTTGCAAAAACAAAGCGGCCGGTCCAAGCCGGGAAACGTCGATATAGGGTTCGGGACAAAGGGATTAAATGAGCTGGACTTTGTTCCCTCGGGCGGCGCTTGCCCGGCCGTTCTGGCTGGCGACGGCGAGCGGTCTGGCGCTGGCGGCGAGCCCGGTGTTCGCCCAGGGCGCGGCGAATCGGACCGCGGCGCCGGACGTCGCGGCCGAGCCCGACCTGCAAACCCCCGACATCGCGCCCGCTCCCTCCGACGCACCCGAAACGGGAAGCGAGCAGCAGATCGGTTTTGCCGCCGACAACCTCAATTACGATGGCGATGCCGAAATGATCGTCGCCGAGGGCAATGTTCTGATGAACCGCGACGCGATCGAGATGCGCGCGGACAAGGTGACGTGGAACCGCTCGACCGGCCAGGTTTTCGCCGAAGGCAATGTGTCGATCAAAAATCCCGAGGGCGATACCGCCTATGGCGACCGCATCGAACTGACCGACAGCCTGCGCGATGGCGTGATCGACAATCTGCTGGTCGTGCTCGGCAATGGGTCGCGCCTTGCCGCGGTCAAGGGCACGCGCTTCGACAATGGCAATATCGAACTGGAAAACGCCGCTTATACCCCCTGCCCCGTCGAGGATGATGCGGGATGTCCCAAGAACCCGAGCTGGCAGATCCGCGCCGTCCGGGTGATGTACGACCGCGCGAAAAACAAGGTGCGGTACAAGGGCGCGCGCGTCGAGATTTTCGGTCTGCCGCTGATCCCGCTGCCGGGGCTCAGCCACACGATCAATAACGAGGCAAGCAGCGGCATCCTGGTCCCCGAAATCCGCCTCGACCGCAGCAATGGGTTCGAGATTGCGGTGCCCTATTACCTCCGCCTCGCGTCCGACCGCGACGTGACGATCACGCCGCACCTCTACACTGACGCGGCGCCGATGCTGGAGGGCGAGTTTCGCGCGCTGACCGACATCGGGTCGTTCCGCATCAACGGCTATGCGACCTATGGCTCGCTCGTCCCGCTGGTCGGCGAAGACCCCGACAGTCAGAAACGCTTTCGCGGCTATCTGGAAAGCGCGGGCCGGTTCCAGTTCGACCCGCGCTGGAGCCTCACCTATTCGGGTCGGATCGCGACCGACCGCACCTTCATGCGCCGCTATGACATCAGCCGCGACGACCGCCTGCGATCGACCTTCGAGCTCGAGCGGATCGGCGGCAACTCCTATCTGTCGATCGCGGGCTGGGCGACGCAGACGCTGCGTGTCAACGACGTGCAGGGGCAACAGCCGGTTGCGCTGCCGATCATCGATTATCGCCAACGGCTCGACGATCCGATATTCGGCGGGCAGTTCGAGCTGCAATTGAACACGCTGGCGATCGGCCGCACCGCGGGGCAGGATACGCAGCGCGCTTTTGCCGGGGCGCAGTGGAATTTGCGCGGGCTGACCGGGCTGGGACAGGAAGTCACCCTGACCGCGCTCGTGCGCGGCGACGTCTATCACAGCGACGAGAATCTGCTGACCGAGATCGCCGGCTATCGCGGCAAGTCGGGGTGGCAGGCGCGCGGCATCGCGGCGATTGCCGCCGATATGCGCTGGCCCTTTATCGGCGAGTTTGCGGGCGGGACGCAGACGCTGACCCCACGCATCCAGTTCGTCGCGACGCCGCCAATCAAGAATCTGGACATTCCGAATGAGGATTCGCGCGCCTTTGACCTGGAGGACAGCAATCTTTTTGCGATCAACCGCTTCAACGGCCATGACCGGTTCGAGGATGGCGCGCGCGTCACCTATGGCGTCGAATGGAATTACAGCCGGCCGGGGTTCAACATCAACGCCATCGTCGGGCAAAGCTATCGCCTGTCCGACAAGCCCAGCCTGTTTCCCGACGGCACCGGGCTGACCGCCCGCACGTCGGACATCGTCGGGCGGACGACGATTGCCTACAAGGATTTCCTGCGCCTGACCCACCGTTACCGGCTCGACAAGGACAATCTGGCGGTGCGGCGCAATGAGTTTGACGCGACGATCGGCAACCGGTCGACCTATGCCGTGCTCGGCTATTCGCGGCTCAACCGCGACATATTGCTGCTCGGCGAGGATTTGCAGGACCGCGAGGAGGTACGCGCGGGCGGGCGCGTCGCGGTGGCGCGCAACTGGTCGATCTTCGGGTCGGCGATCGTCGACCTTACCAACCAAGCCGACGATCCGCTGAGCACGGCGGACGGGTTCGAGCCGATCCGCCACCGCCTCGGCATCGCCTATGACGACGAATGCCTGTCGATCGCGCTGACCTGGCGCCGCGATTATGCCGACACGGGCGATGCACGGCGCGGGAACAGCTTTTCGTTCCGCATCGCCTTCCGTAACCTGGGGTTCTGACGGGCAGACCAGCAGTAGCTAACGCCCGCGTAAACCGTTCGCATCGAGCGAAGTCGAGATGCCCCTCGGGCCGGGCGCAAGATCGACGGGTGTCTCGACTTCGCTCGACACGAGCGGAAACAGAAGACAGGCGAAAATTCTCCTAAAATTATCTCGCCTCATCACCCCACCGCCCGGTCGCGGCCTTCCCAATAGGGCGCGCGCAGTTCGCGGCGGAGCACCTTGCCTGATGGATTGCGCGGCAGCGCGTCGATGAATTCGATGCTCTTGGGCACCTTGTACGCCGCGATGCGCTCGCGCGCCCAGGCGATGATCGCGGCGGGATCGGGCGCGGCGCCCGCGGCGGGGACGACGAGCGCCTTCACCCCCTCGCCCCATTTGTCGTCGGGCACCCCGATCACCGCGACATCGGCAACGCCGGGGCAGCCCATGATCGCGCTTTCGACCTCGGCCGGATAGACATTTTCGCCGCCCGACACGATCATGTCCTTGATCCGGTCATGGACATAATAAAAGCCGTCGGCGTCGCGATAGCCGACGTCGCCGGTGTGAAGCCAGCCGCCCGCGAGCGTCTCTTCGGTCGCCGCGGCGCGGTTCCAATAGCCCTTCATCACGATGCCGCCGCGGATCGCGATCTCGCCGATTTCGCCGTCGCCCAGTTCGCGCCCTTCGCCATCGAGGATCGCCATCGCCACCCCCGGCCAGGGCTGACCGCATGAGGTCAGCTTGCCGGGAAGGTCATGCGCCGCCGGTGACAGGTACGAGCCGCCACCCGCCGACTCGGTCATCCCGTAAAATTGCACGAAGTCGCAGCCAAAGGCCCTGCGCGCGCGGCGCAGCACATCTTCGGCGATCGGTGAGGCGCCGTAAGCGATCGACTTAAGCTGCGGATAGCCGCCCGCGCCCGCCGCCGGATCGAGCAGCATCATCTGGATCATCGCGGGCGCGAGGAATGCGTGCGCGACATCCTCCTCGCGGAGCATCCGCACGGCATCGGCTGGCGTGAAATCCTTGACCAGCACGAGCCGGCCGCCCTGCGCCAGTCCCGAAAAGCTGACATTCGTGCCCGCGACGTGGAAGAGCGGCATGACGATCATCACCGTTTCGTCCTCGCCGTAAGCGAAGCCGTCGACGCGCGTCGCGGCCTCCAGGAAGGTGCGGTAATTGGCGTTGGTGAGCACGACGCCCTTGGGCAGCCCGGTGGTGCCGCTCGTGTAAAGCTGGAGCACATCGTCGGCGAGCTGCGGCCTGTCGGTCGGCGCGGAGTCCGGCGCCCCCGCCAGCCAGCTGTCGAGCGGCTCGAACGCCGGATGCGCGCCATAAAGCGCGATCAGCCGCGGCGGCGCGGCCAGATCGGCTACGGCCGCGAGCGCGCAGTCAAAGAAATCCTCGCCCACGAACAACAGCTTCGGACCGGCATCGCCGAGGATGAAGCCGATCTCGGCGGGTGCCAGGCGGCAGTTGATCGGCGCGAAACATGCGCGGGCGCGCGCGGTGCCGAAGAAAAGTGGATACCAGCTGTCGTGATTCTTGGTCAGCGCCGACACGCGGTCGCCGGGCGCGACGCCTGCCGCGATCAGCGCATGGGCGACGCGGTTCGACGCCGCATCAAGGTCCGCAAAGCTCGTTTCGCGTGTCCCGAATTTCACCGCCGTCGCCTGCCCGCGCACGCGTGCCTGCGCCGCCGGAATGTCCGCCAGCGTCCGGATGGTCTCCAGATCGATCATTTTGCTCTCCCAACCGTCGTTTCGACTTGAATTAGATAGAATACTAAGCAAATGCTTGGCCAGCTAAAAAATGCGAGAGGATTGGCCTTGTTCGACCGCCCCATATTGCCGACAACGATCGTCGGAAGCTACCCCCAGCCCGACTGGCTGATCGACCGCATGGCGCTGAAGGCCAGCCTTCCCCCGCGGGTGCGCGCCGAAACCTTGTGGCGTGTCCCCCAGCCCTGGCTCGCCGACGCGCAGGAAGCCGCCACCTTGATGGCGATCCGCGACCAGGAAGAGCTGGGCATCGACATTGTAGGCGATGGCGAGATGCGCCGCGAAAGCTATTCGAACCGCCTCGCGACCGCGCTTTCAGGGATCGACCGCGAAAAGCACGGCACCGCGATCGACCGCACGGGCAACGCCAATCCGGTGCCGCTCGTGTCGGGGCCGATCCGCCGTGTGGCACCGATCGAAGCGCAGGACGCGGCTTTCCTCCGCCGCCATTCGAAGCGGCCGGTGAAACTCACCCTGCCCGGCCCCTTCACAATGACTCAGCAGGCGGAGAATGGCTATTATTCCGACGCCCGGTCGCTCGCGATGGATTATGCCGACGCGGTCAATGCCGAGGTGAAGGATCTGTTCGCGGCGGGGGTCGATGTCGTCCAGCTCGACGAGCCCTATCTGCAAGCGCGCGCCGCCGAGGCGAATGCCTATGCCATCGAAGCGATCAATCGCGCGCTCGACGGGGTGGGTGGCGTGACCGCGCTCCACATTTGCTTCGGCTATGCCATGGTCCACCATGGCGCGGGAGCGACGGGACCGAAGCCCAAAGCCTATGACTTCCTTGCCGAACTCGAAGCGTCGAATGTCGATGTGATCTCGATCGAAGCCGCGCAGCCGGGGCTCGACCCCGCGATCCTCGAAGAATTGCCGACCAAGACGATCATGTACGGCGTGCTCGACCTGTCGGTCCCCGAGGTCGAGACGCCCGAGGTGGTTGCGGACCGTATCCGCGCGGCGCTGCGCCATGTCGATGCCGAGCGGCTGTGGATCGCGCCCGACTGCGGGATGAAATATCACAGCCGCGCGCATAGCCAGGCGAAGCTGAAGGCGATGGTCGATGGGGCGGCGATGGTGCGGGCGGAGCTGAAATAGCGCTCCTCCCCTCCCGCAGCCGGGAGGGGTCGGGGGAGGGCAGCAGCGTAGCAATGGCCCACCCCGCTGCGACTAGCGAACAAGTTCGCAAGTCTCGCTGCCCCTCCCGCTTGCGGGAGGGGTTTAAGCGTCGATGAAGTCGGTGAGCAACGGCACCACCAGTTCGGGCGCCTCGATCGTCGGCAGATGCCCCGTGCCCGCAATCACCTCCAGCCGCGCGCCCGGTATCGCCTCCAAAATCTCCTCATGGTGCGTGCGGCTCGTGATGCCGTCCTGCTCGCCCCAGATCAGCAAGGTCGGCACCGCAATTTCGGCGAGCCGCGGGCGGCTGTCGATGCGCGCCATGATCGCGCGCTGCTGCGCGAGGAAGGTGTCGGCGCCGGTGTCGGCCGCCATTTGGCGGGCGATACCGAGCAGGCGCGCGTCGCTGCGCTTTTCTTCGGGAAAGAGGATCGGAATGCGCTCCTCGACGACCTGCTCGAAACGCCCGCTTTGCACGAGGTCGATATAGCCCTGCCGCCGCGCGGTCTGCGCCGGGCCATCGGCCGAGGCGAGCGTCGAAATGAGCGCGAGTTTCGCGACGCGTTCGGGCGCACGGCGCATCACCTCGAACGCGACGAAGCCGCCCATGGCGTGGGCGACCAGCGCGAATTTCGGCGGGACGTTGTTAAGCAGGCGCTGCGCGAAGCCATCGATCGTGTCGTCGCTGCGGTTGTCGGCGACGATGACGTCGCGGTCGGGCCAGGCGTCGAGCAAGGGGTGCCACACCGCATCGGTGAGCAACTGGCCGGTGATGAGGACGATAGGGAGGGACATTCATTCAATCCTTAAACTTCGTCATTGCGAGCGGAGCGAAGCAATCCAGGGCGGTTTACGCGCGCTCTGGATTGCTTCGCTCCGCTCGCAATGACGGAGGAAAAAATCATATGACTCGGTGCAGCAGAGGTTCACCCGCCGCAAGCCGACGGCAATTCTCATGCGCCACCGTCAGGCTGCGCACGAGCGTTTCGGGGGTCAGCCAGGCGATATGCGGGGCGAGCACGGCATTTGGCAGGCCGAGCAGCGGATTGCCGCCCGGCAGCGGCTCTTCGGCAAAGACGTCGAGCCCGGCGCCGCGCAGATGGCCGGTAGACAGCGCCTCGACCAGCCGCGCCTCGTCGACCAATTCGCCGCGGGCGGTGTTCACCAGCACCGCGCCGCGTTTCATCGCGAAGGGATCGACACTGGCGCGCGTCTCGTCAGTCAGCGGGATGTGCAGCGAGACGATGTCGCTTTCCGCGAGCAGGCGATCGAGCGGCAGAAAATCATACGACACGTCGCGCGGACTGCGCGCGGTGTAGACGACCTTCGCGCCCAGCGCCCCCAGCACCGGCGCGAGCCGCTGTGCCGAATGGCCGAAGCCGACGAGGCCGACGGTGCGACCGGCAATCTCGCCCACCGCATCGACCTCCGACGGATCGGCGGTCCACCCCTCGCCCGCGCGCGTTCGCGCATCGAAGAAGCAGGTGCGGCGCAGCACCGCCATCATCAGCGACAGCGCCATTTCGACGACCGCCTGGCTGTTGGTGCCGGGCATGTTGCATACCGCGACGCCATGGTCGCGGGCCGCGTCGAGCGCGATGGTGTTGACCCCGACCCCCAGCTTCTGGATCAGTTTGAGCTTGGGCGCCGAGGCGATGAATTCGGGTGTGACCGGGGTTAGCACGTGGAGTAGCGCGGTGATGTCGCTCGCAACATCGTCGAGCGGCGCCGCCTCATCGACATGCACGACGGTGCCGGGGCCGAAGATCGTATCGACCGCTTCACGAAAACCGGGGCTTGGGCGCGCGTGCAGGACGATCATGCCGCGACCCGGCCGATCGACCCGGCGAAGGCGGCGAAGCCCGCAAATTCGGCGTCGACACCCATCGACTCTTCGATCCGCAGCATTTCGTTCCATTTCGCCATGCGTTCGGAGCGGGTGAAGCTGCCGACCTTCAACTGCCCGGCGTCCCACCCGGTCGCGAGATGGGCGATGGTGACGTCCTCGCTTTCGCCCGAACGCGCCGAAACGATCGCGCCCCAGCCGCGCGCCACCGCGGCATCGAGCGCGGCCTTGGCCTCGGTCACCGTGCCGACCTGGTTGACCTTGATGAGCGCGGCGTTGCACACCGCTGCCTCGGCTGCACGCTCCACGCGCGTCGCATTGGTGACGAGCACATCGTCGCCGATGATCTGCACCCGCTCACCGATCGCCGCGGTGACCGCCGCCATCGTCGTCCAGTCGTCCTGCCCCGCAGGGTCTTCGATCGACAGGATCGGGTAGCGCCCGGCCCATTCGACGATGCGCGCTGCCATGTCCTCGCCCGACAGCCGCCCATCGTCGAGCGCGAGCGTGTAGCCGTCCGCGTCGCCAAGTTCGTTCGCGGCGATGTCGAGCGAGATGAACACGTCCTCGCCCGCGCGGTGCCCGCTCGCCTCGATGGCCTTGGTCAGCGTGCCCAGCGCATCCTCGTTCGACGCAAAATTGGGCCACCAGCCGCCCTCGTCGGCGACGCCCGACAGCGGGCCTTTGGCTTCCATCAGCTTGCCCGCGGCGCGATAGACATCGCCCGTAATTTCGAGCGCGCGGCGGAAGCTGCCCGCCTTTGGGCACATCACCATGAAATCCTGCACATCGGTGCGCCGCCCGGCGTGTGCGCCACCGCCGAAAATCTGGATTTCGGGCAGCGGGACGCGTACCTTTCGCCCGTCCGCGAGATAGCGCCACAGCGGCGCGCGCGCATCCGCCGCCGCAGCGTGAAGCACCGCCATCGACACCGCCACGATCGCGTTCGCACCCAGCCGCGCCTTGTTCGGCGTGCCATCGAGGTCGCACAGGACCTTGTCGATCGCTGCCTGGTCGCGCGCGTCCATGCCGGTGACCGCACCCGCAATCTCGGCGCCGATACCCGCGACCGCGCGGTTGACGCCGTGGCCGCCAAAGGCTTCACCGCCGTCGCGCAGGTCGATCGCCTCATGCGCGCCGCGCGAGGCGCCCGCCGGGGCGATGGCGCGGCCGATTGCGCCCGATTCGAGCACGACTTCGGCCTCGACGGTCGGGCGCCCGCGCGAATCCCATAGCTGGCGGCCGGTGACCGAAGCGATACGCGACGTCATGATGATGTCCTTTTCCAATGGGCGACGAGCGCGTCAATGGGCAGTGGCGCGAGCAGCAGCGCGCGCGCCTGGTCGCGCACGATGCGCTTGTGGTCGGGGTCGGTCAGATAGGGGGCGGGCGACTTGCCCTCGACGCGCGCGAGAAGCAGCGCGGCGGTGAGTTTCCCGGCGCGAAGCAGCAGCCCGCCTGCGTCCTCCCAGTCGATGCCCGCCCGATAGGCCGCGACGAGCGCACTCGCGGCTTCGCTGAGGCGTGCGTCGTCCAGCCACACCGCTTTGAGCAGCAAATGCGTCGTGCAGAAGGCAAGGTCGAACGCCGGATCGCCATAGACGGCGCATTCGGCGTCGAGAAAGACGGGGCCGTCCTTGCCCACGAGGATATTTTTGGGGCTGACGTCGCCGTGGACGAGCGCGAGCTTGCGCGCTGCCAGATCATCGGCGAGCGCGTACAGCGCCGAAGCCATCTCGGCGTCCTTCTGCGCCACATACAGCAGGAAGGGGTCGATCCGCAGCGCGCGAAACATCGCGTCGGTGGCGAAGGCGTCGCGGTCGGCGGCATTGTTCGCGGTGGCCGAATGCACGGCGGCAAGGCTGCGCCCCACCGCGGCGGCAAAAGCGGCATCGACGCGCCCCGCGATGAGCTCGTCCTTCCACACCGGCGCACCCGGCAGGAAGCGCATCGCAAAGCCATAGCCGGGCAGTTCGGCGAGCACCTCGGGCGCGATCGCCGGATCAACGCTGCGCGCGCGTTTGAGCCAGCGCACCTCGCTCTGCCCGCGCTCGACCGGCGCGTGCCATTCGGCGGCGACACGCAATTGTTCGAGCGGGCGTTTGACGACGATCGGGCCGGTCGGCGCCTCCACCTTCCACACGTCGCACGACACGCCGCCGGTCAGCGGCTCGAGCGCGACATCGCCCTCGCCCACCAGCCCGGCGGCGCGCAGGTCGTCGATGATATCGGCGTCCGCCGTCACGTCACAGCTTCTCCCGGATCCACGCGCCGACGAGGTCGGCCGCGTCGCGGCGCTCCTCGACCGAATCCTCGAAATAATGCGCGCCGGGGATCAGTTCGAGCCGTTTATCACTGCTGCCGAGGAAGTCGAAGATCTTGCGCGCATCGCTGGGAAAGACGCCGGTGTCGGCGGTGCCCTGTACCACCAGCGCGGGCGTGTCGTGCTTGGCGAGGTGCGGCTGTCCCTGGCAGGGCGAGGTTTCGAGGCTCCACATGTTGAGCCACGTCTTCAGCGTATTGGCGCGGCCGATGCTGGGCGTGCGGTTCGCGAGCGCCGGATCGCCGCGATAGCACCAGTTGGGCTTGCGGTCCGACGGGTCGATCGCGGGATCGACGCAGCGAAGATCGCCCCAGCAGCGGAACATCGGAAAGATGCGGTCGGGAATGCCGGCGGCATTGAGCCGCTCCAGTTCGGCCTTCGCCCAGTCGGTGATCCGCTGGTTGCGCGCGCGCTGCGCGGCGCGATATTTGGCGATGAAGGCATCCGAATAGGGCGGGCCGTTGTCGGGATTGAACGGGTCGAGTTCGGGATCGGTCAGGGTTGGATCATTCTCGTCGATCACCGACGCGTCCATCCAGTCGGTGAGCACTTCGGGGCGCCCCTGATGCGCGTTGAAGCTGATATAGAGGTCGCCCTTGATAAGCTCAGCCAGCGCGTCCTGCCCCACCGATGGCAGCCGGTCGGTCAGCGTCGGCGCGATCGCTTCGGCCTGATAGGCGCCCATCAGCGAGCCGCCGCCCGAATTGCCGAGGATGACGATCGCCTCGACCCCCGCTTCCTCTTTCAGCCATTTCATGCCGACGCCGATGTCGAGCACCGCATGTTCGAGCAGGAACTGGTCCTCGAACCCGCGATAGCGCGTGTTCCAACCGAGGAAACCGAAGCCAGCCCGCGCGAACCAGGGCGCGATATAATGTTCCTTGAAATCGACATTGTAATGCGTCGCGATGATCGCGACCTTCGGCCGTTTGCCCGCCTCGGTCCAATAGATGCCCTGGCACGGATGCCCGCCCGCCTGGATGCGCGGCGCGGTCGGCGACACCCGCCCGATGAATTGCGCGTCCAGTCCCTCGATCCCGTTCGGGTTCATTCGTCTCTCTCCTGTTTATGGTCCTGGTCAGCGGGTGACTTCAAAGGGCAGCGTATAGCCGTCCAGTCCCGCGCGGATCGTTTTCTTGTCGATCTTGCCCGTCGGCCCCAATGGAATGTCATCGACGAACAGCACGTCGTCGGGCATCCACCATTTGGCGATCCGGCCGTCGAGATAGGCGCGAAGATCGTCGGCCGAGGCACTCGCGCCTGGTTTGAGCTGGCACAGCAGGATCGGCCGTTCGTCCCATTTGGGATGCGCGACGCCGACGACCGCGGCGTTGGCGACCGCGTCATGCCCCATCGCGATATTCTCGATCTCGATCGAACTGATCCATTCGCCGCCCGATTTGACGACATCCTTCGCGCGATCGGTGATCTGCATATAGCCTTCGTCGTCGATCGTGCTGACGTCGCCGGTGTCGAAAAAGCCCTCGGCGTCGAGCACGTCGCCGCCTTCGCCGCCATAATAGGCGGCGGCGATCGTCGGTCCCTTCACCATCAGCCGACCCGGCGTCTTGCCGTCGTGCGGCACGCGATTGCCCGCGTCATCGACCAGCTTCATCTCCAGCCCGCAAAGCAGCCGACCTTGCTTGAGCTTATACGCCATCTGCTCGGCGTCCGATTTCGCGGCGACCGACGCATTGGGCACCGACACCGTGCCGAGCGGCGAGGTTTCGGTCATGCCCCAGCCCTGGATGACATCGACGCCATAATCGTCGCGGAAGGTGCGGATGATCGATTCGGGGCACGCCGATCCACCGATCGTCACGCGCTCCAATGTCGTGAAGCACCTGCCGTTTTCCTGCATATATTGCAGCAACATCTGCCACACCGTTGGCACCGCGGCCGAATAAGTGACGCCCTCTTCCTCAATCAGATGATAGATCGATTCGCCGTCCATCCGCTGCCCCGGCAGCACGAGCTTCGCGCCCACCGCGGGCGCCGAATAGACCACTCCCCAGGCATTCGCATGATACATCGGCACGACGAGCAGCACGGTGTCGCGCGCCGACAGCGCGAGCGCGTCGCGCTGCAACGTCATCAGCGCGTGGATATAGTTGGAGCGGTGCGAATAGAGCACGCCCTTGGGATTGCCGGTGGTCCCGCTGGTGTAGCAAAGCCCGCAAGCGGCATTTTCATCGAAGCCGCCCCAGACATATTCGGCCGGCTGCCCCGCGATCCAGTCGTCGAAGGCGGTCGCCGCAAAACTCGTTTCCGGCATCGACGCGGCGTCGCAGAAAAAGATCACCTTTTCGATCGACTGCACCTGCGGCAACAATTGCTCGACGAGGTCGGCGGTCGCGGGGTCGGCAATCAGCAGCCGGTCGCCCGCATGGTTGGCGATATAGGCGATCTGTTCGAGGAACAGCCGCGGGTTGAGCGTGTGCAGCACCGCCCCCATCCCCGCCGCGCCATACCATGCGGCAAGGTGTCGCGCGCCGTTCCACGCCATCGTTGCGACGCGGTCGCCGGGCGCAATCCCCTCCGCGGCCAGCGCGTTCGACACGCGTTTTGCATCGGCTTGGGTCTCGGCATAGGTCGATCGGGTGACGCGGCCCTCGGCATCGCGCGAGACGATTTCGCGCGCGCCATGCCACGCCGCCGCATGGTCGATGATCCGGTCGACGGTCAGCGGCACATTCTGCATCAACCCGTCCATGCGGTCCCTCTCCTGTCTCGTTGAATAGATAGTATACTAAGTATTTTATCTTGGCAATGCCCTGCCCGGCTTGCCTCGCGCGCGTCGCCCTTCTAGCGTGCGCGCGCCGGCACCCCGTCGGCTATGGGGTCGCAGTCCACATCCTATGCGCAAAAACCAATTGATCATCGCGCTTTTCCAGCGGTTCTGCTGGCTCGACGAAGGGTTGCAGGCACGGCTTCACGAGGGCGGCTGGCCCGACGTCAACCGGCCGCAATCGATGGTGATGACCAACATCGTCAGCGGCATCGTGCGCCCGTCCGACATCGCCCGCAACCTGGGCGTGTCACGGCAGGCGATCCACAGCACGATCAACCAGATGGTCAAGCTTGGCATCGTCCGGCTCGACGTCGATCCCGAAGACCGGCGGCACATGATCGTCTCGCTCACCGAAACCGGCGCCCGGATGCGCAAGGATGCACAGCGCGCGATGGATGCGCTGACCGCGCAGATTGCCGCACGGATCGGCCAGGACCGGTTCGACTCGCTGTTCGATGCGCTCGAAGCCGATTGGGGCGACAATATCGAGCCTGCATCCAGGCGCTGATCGGGTGAGCAATCGCCGCCTCCCCATTCGTCATTCCGGCGAAGGCCGCGATCTCGCCGGCGCGTCAGGACGAGGGGGTGAGATCCCGGCCTTCGCCGGGATGACGATTTGATAAAGATTGCACTCTAGGCCGACAGCGCCGTCGCGACCGTGATCAACCGCGCCGCCACCTGCTCGACGAGTGACGCGGGGAGCGCGTCCTTAAGGCCGCCATCGTCGGCAAAAGCCGCGTGCGCGTTCGGCACGACAACCTGTTCGGGGATCACGATCATCTGCACCGTCGAGAGTATCTGGCGCAGGTGCATCAACCCGCGCAGCCCGCCAAAGGGGCTGATCGACGCCGACATGATCGCCGCGACCTTGCCGCGATAGGCGGTGAGCGCGACAAGCCCCTCGTCGCCCGTCGGCCGCGACGCCCAGTCGATCGCGTTTTTGAGCAACGGCGACAGCGAGCCATTATATTCGGGCGACACGAACAACAGGCCGTCCTGTTCAACAAACAACGCCTTTAATCGCGCGGCGTCGGGGGGAAAGGCGGTCGCTTCGATCGCCGCCGAATAGAGCGGCAGGTCGAACGCACCAAGATCGATGCGCGTCACGCTGGCCCCCTGCGCCTGGAGGCTGGCGGCGGCGAGTTCGCCGAGCGAGCGGTTATAGGAACCTTCGCGCGTGCTTCCGGCGATAACGGCGATGCTGGTCATTTCCCTCTCCGACAAGATAGTTAGAATACTAACCTATTGTCCGGCGAAAGGGCAAGAGGCAAGCGGTCAGGCCTTGATCTCTGAAAGCACGGCGAGCTTGCGCGTTTCCTCGGCCAGATTGTCCATCACGCGGCGCAACAACGCCTGCAGCATTTCGACCTCTTCATCGGTCATGCCGCTCGTCGCGATCTCGTGAATCTCGGCATTCATCGGCGCGAGGATCAGTTCGAGCTTCTTGGCATGGGGGGTCAGGTGAATGAAGGTCTTGCGCCGGTCGTCGTCGGTCTTCTTGCGCGTGATCAGCCCGGCCTTTTCAAGACCCTTCAGCGCAACCACGGTGGTCGGTTCGCGCATCCCGACGCGCTCGCTCAGCTCGCGCTGGGTGATGCCGTCCTCGCGCCACAGCTGGCGCAGGAACCGCCACTGGCCCGCCGAAACCTCCTGCGTCAGTGTGCGCCGCTCCAGCAGGCGCGAAAATGACCGAAAGACGACGCGCGCCAGATAGCCGATGCTGTTTTCGGGATCGGTATAATATTCGGCCGGATGCCGGTACGCCTGCTTGTTCTTGGCCAAGTTACTGCTCCCCGTCGCGTGCCCCGCGCGCCGGATGCCGGCCAATGCGGGCCAGAACCTTAGGACGCGAAGATTCACCGGGCAACCATCTTCGTAGCCATACGGCGCCACGGTGCGGCCCAACGTCGAGGACAAGGTTGGACAAAAGCCATTGCATAATTTACTTAGTATTCTAAGTTAATGGAGGCGATGTGCAGAAATTTGTCCGGGTGAAGGCGGTGGCGGCGCCGCTGGCGCTCGCCAATGTCGATACCGACATGATCATTCCCGCGCATTATATGAAAGCGCTGACGCGATCGGGGCTGGGCCAGCATCTGTTCCGCGAATTGCGCTATGACGCGGACGGCGGCGAGCGCGCCGATTTCATCCTCAATCGTCCCCCTTTTCGCGACGCCGGAATATTGATCGCCGAGCGCAATTTCGGATGCGGATCGTCGCGCGAACATGCGGTGTGGGCGCTCTCCGACTTCGGCATCCGATGTGTCATCGCGCCAAGTTTCGGTGACATCTTTGCGAGCAATGCGCGCAAGAACGGGCTGCTGCTGATCCGCCTGACCGACGAAGTGTGCGCGGCGCTGCGGCGCGCGGTCGAAAGCACGCCATGCGGTCCGGTCGAGGTCGATCTCGAAGCTCAGCAGATTCGTCTCGCGTCGGACCGGGCGATCGATTTCGCCATCGACCCCGGCGACCGGCGCATCTTGATGGAGGGGCTGGACGACATCGAGCGCACGCTGCGCCACGCGGGCGCCATTGCGCGTTTCGAAGCGGGGCGCCGGCCCGCCTCCACCCGCTAACTCGGCACGCCAGAAGCCTGCTCAATCGATCCCTCTTGCACCGCTTTCCGTTTACGTTAAGGTCAGTTTCAAACCGCAACCGGAGAGTGATTCATGGCCCTTCCCCCCATTTTCGACCGCCTGCGCCTGCCCGTAATCGGCTCGCCGCTGTTCATCGTTTCGGGCCCGGATCTCGTTATCGCGCAGTGCAAGGCGGGCATCGTTGGCAGCTTTCCCGCATTGAACGCGCGTCCGCAGCCGCTGCTCGACGAGTGGCTGCATCGCATCACCGAGGAGCTGGCGGCGTGGGATCGCGACAATCCCGATCGTCCTTCGGCGCCCTATGCGGTCAACCAGATCGTCCATAAGTCGAATGACCGGCTGGAACAGGATATCGCGACCTGCGCCAAGTGGAAGGTGCCGATCACCATCACCTCGCTGGGCGCGCGCGAGGAGCTCAACCAGGCGGTGCACAGCTGGGGCGGGATCACGCTGCACGACGTCATCGACGACCGTTTCGCGCGCAAGGCGGTCGAAAAGGGCGCCGACGGATTGATCCCCGTCGCTGCGGGCGCGGGCGGCCATGCGGGACGGCAGTCACCTTTTGCTCTGGTGCAGGAAATCCGCGAATGGTTCGACGGCCCGGTCGCACTGTCGGGGGCGATCGGCCACGGTCGCTCGGTTCTCGCCGCGCAGGCCTGCGGCGCCGACCTCGCCTATATCGGCAGCGCCTTCATCGCGACAACCGAAGCCAACGCCGACGACGGGTACAAGAACGGCATCGTCGAAGGGCGTGCGGCCGACATCGTCTATTCGAACCTCTTCACCGGCGTGCACGGCAATTATCTCCGCCAGTCGATCGTCGCTGCGGGGATGGACCCCGACAATCTGCCCGAAGGCGATTTGAAGACGATGAATTTCGGGTCGGGCGGCAACACCAAGGCGAAGGCGTGGAAGGACATCTGGGGATCGGGCCAGGGCATCGCCCCCGTCACCGCGGTGCGCCCTGTGGCAGAATATGTCGCCGAGCTGGAGGAACAATATCTGGCGGCGCGCCGCGAGCTGGAGGCGAAGGTAAGGCTTTAGGCTTGCGCCGGGTCGGTCGTTGACGGCCTCGCGGCAACGACCGAGGTGGGGTGGTGAGCAGTCATTGGGGCGTTGAGCTGGATTCCCCTCCCGCAAGCGGGAGGGGCAGCGAGACTTACGAACTTTGTTCGTTAGTCGCAGCGGGGTGGGCCATCGCACCGTCGCTGCCCACCCCCGACCCCTCCCGCAAGCGGGAGGGGAGAAGAATGGCAACTATCGGCCGCAAGCTGCCATCACCCTACGCGCCGAACAGCCTGTTGATCGCGTCATCGGGATAGGGCTGATAGAAAGCCGCACGGATCGCGGCGGCGGCGCACCCTGCCACCCGCCGCCCGGCATCAAGCGTCGCGGCCGAATTCGACGACCACGGTCGTCTGCGGCCCCGCGCCGACGGTCGGCGGCAACAGGCCGATCCACTCGCCCGCCTCCAGCCCGCGCATCGTTCGCGGGTAACGAACGGGGCCGTTCAGCATCATGTCGAACGCGAGCCGTGACAGGCGCCGCACCATGTCCGCCACGGTCCAGCCACCCGGAATGCGCGCCTCCAGTTCCTGCTCTGCAAAAAGCGCCAGCCCGCGCGTGCGCACGCTGGCGATGCCATCGGCTTCCCGGCGTCGAAAGGCGACGAGGTGGAGCACCGGCGGCATTCCGCTTTCCAGCATTTCCGCGACCGACGCGCGAAACTGCGCGGCATCGGACCAGAGCCGCGCGGGTGACCAGAAGATATGGCTGGCGTCGAACAGGTCGATCAGCAGCACCATCATCTTGAAAAATTCGCGCATCCGCTTCGGTCGCCCGCCGGAATCGGCGCCGTCACCATCGCGTTCGGGAAGGAACAACCAGCAGGTGCCCGCCTCGCGCCATCGGGCAGGAAGGCTCGCGGCGAGGAGGCTGGTCGCGGGATCGTTCGGGTCGGCGCCGTCGAGCGCGAGATCGGCTGCCGGGCCCGCCAGCACCGACGCGCCGCCAAGGCGCAGCCGAAAGCGCGGCGATGCAATGCACATCCCATCGCCCTCGCCGTCGGCGACCGCGACGGGCTGCAAGCCCATGCGGCGCAGCGACGCCTCTATCGCGTCATGGGCAGTGCGCGCTGTCGACGCCCCGACAATCAGGGCGAAGGGCTCCGGGGGCACCGGCAGGATCAGATCGTCGTGGTCCCCGAGATCCATAGGTTGCGCGGCCTTATTGGTTTCGCGCCTTGCATCGCAAGACTGGCCGCAATGTTCAAACGCTTATTCGCCGCATGTCCGAAAGTTAATCCGGCCCGTCAGATCGCGACCTGGCTGCCCAGCTCGACAACGCGATTGGTCGGCAGGCGAAAATATTCCATCGCGCTTTCCGAATTGCGTAGCATCCACGCGAACAGCTTTTCGCGCCAGATCGGCATTCCCGGTTTCTTCGCGGCGATCAGCGTCTGGCGCGACAGGAAGAAGCTGGTTTCCAGCATCTTGAACTCACCGCCACAACTCGTCACCCGCGTCAGCGCCTCAGGCACATCGACCGGCTGCATGAAGCCGTAATTCAGGATGAGGCGATGGAAACCGCGGCCCAGATCGTCCAGCTGACACAATTTCTCATCCTGGACGAAAGGCACGTCGGCGATCTTGATCGTCAGCAGGATGATCCGTTCGTGCAGCACCTTGTTGTGTTTGAGATTGTGGAGCAGCGCGTGTGGAACGCCGTCGGACGACGACGTCATGAACACCGCAGTTCCGGGAACGCGCGTTGCGCTGTTCGCCGCCGATTTGACAAAAACCGGGATCGGCATCGCACCTTCGGCCATTTCCTGCTGCATCAGCTTGCGGCCGCGCGACCAGGTCGTGAGCATGGTGAAAATGACCAGCCCGATGACCAGTGGCACCCAGCCGCCGTCGGGTACCTTGATCAGATTGGCGCCGAAATAGGCGATGTCGACGGTGAAAAACACCGCAAGCACGGGCAGAGCTTTCCACGCCGGCCATTTCCACAAGGTGAAGAGCACGACGCTCATCAAACAGGTATCGATGAACATCGCCCCGGTCACCGCAATACCATAAGCAGCCGCAAGGTTGCTCGACGACCCGAAACCCAGGACCAGAATGACCACCATGACCATCAACCCCCAGTTGATGACCGGAATGTAAATCTGGCCGGCGGCCGAAGCGCTGGTGTGGTCGACGCGCAGGCGCGGCATGAAACCGAGCTGGATAGCCTGCTGCGTGAGCGAGAAGGCTCCCGAAATCACTGCCTGGCTGGCAATAATCGTCGCAAAGATTGCCAGTATAACGACCGGAATCTGCAACACATCGGGCATCATCTGGAAAAAGGGATCGGAAATCAGTTCGGCGCGCGGCCCCGCCTCGGCCGCCAGCACCATCGCCCCCTGCCCCATATAGTTGAGCATCAGCGCAGGCAGCACGAAAGCAAGCCAGCTGATCCCGATCGGCCCGCGTCCGAAATGCCCCATGTCGGCATAAAGCGCCTCGGCACCCGTAACCGCCAGCACCACCGCGCCGAGCGCGATAAAGGCGGTGAAACCATCGACATAGAAGAATCGCAGCGCATTGACCGGGTTGAGCGTCTCGACGATAATCCAGGGGTTTGCGGCGACGTGCATAATACCCAACCCAGCAAGGGTCAGGAAATAAAGCAGCATGATCGGCCCGAACAGCGCCCCGACCTTGGCCGTCCCGCGCGACTGGATCGCGAACAACCCGACCAGAATCGACAGCGCGATCGGCACGATATAAGGCGCGAATCCCGGGTCGATATACCGCAGCCCCTCGGTGGCCGAGAGCACCGACATCGCCGGGGTAATCATGCTGTCGCCATAAAAAAGCGCGGTCGCGAACACTCCCAGCAGGATGATCGGCCAGGTCCAGCGCTTCTCGCCCGACGACCGGCTGATCAGCGCGAGCAGTGCGAGACTGCCGCCCTCGCCCTTGTTATCCGCCTTCATGATCGTCAGCACATATTTGAAGGTGACGACCAGCATCATCGACCAGAAGACCAGGCTGAGCACGCCATAGATGTGCAGCCGGTCGGCCTCAATCCCGTAATGGCCGGAGAAGGTTTCGCGGAACGCATAAAGCGGGCTGGTGCCGATGTCGCCGAACACGACGCCGACCGCGCCCACGGCGAGCTTCAGCTTGCCGTCGCCCGTGTGGCCGTGGCCATAATGGCCGGTTGTGGCGGCGCTTGGCGCGGCGCTTTCGGCGCCGCTGGCGCCATTTTGCGACTCAGCAGTCATCGCGCGCCTTTAGACGAGCCCGATCGATCGGAATAGCGTCCATATTAAGGTGCTTCCGCCGTCGCTGGCGGCGGCGGCAGCGGTGGCGGCCCCAGCGCCTGCCGCAGCTGCGCCAGCCGCATTTCAAGGTCCGCCCGCCACGGCGCGTCGGCGGGGCTGCGCGCGAGCAGCTCGCTCCACACCGCCTCCGCGCCTTTCAGGTCGCCGCCCTGCGCCAGCGCGAGTCCCGCAAAAAACGGCGGCGCCGGGTGCGACGGATCGCGCCGCGCCGCTTCGTCAAAGGCGAGGGCGGCGGCGGGCGACATCATCCCGCCGCCATGCGCCGCCAGCGCATTGCCGAGGCCGACCCACAGGTCGACATTGTCGGGATATTTTTCCAGCCCCTTTTCGAGCGTCTTGGCCGCAAGCTCGGTCTTGCCCGTCCGCGCGAAGCCGTCGGACATGCCGAGCCACTGCGCCGCGGGACCGAAGCGGTCGGCCATGCCCTGCCGCTGATCGGTCAGCACCTCGCCAAAACCCTCGGGTTCCTCCGCAACCGCAACGGGTTTTCCGGGCAGCGACGGGCTGCCCTGCAGCGCGTAGCCCGTCAGCCCCAGCATCACCGCCGCCCCCGCCAGCGGACGCGCGGCAGCGGGCAAGCGGCCAAGCCAGAAAATGCCGCCGATCGTCAACGCGGCGGCGAGCATGACCCACAGCCAGGTCATGGCGTATCCTCCGCCTCATTCTCGCCGCGCCGAAAGCGGCCAAACGCCAGCCAGCCGCCGATCGCGAGAAACAGCAGCGGCCCCAGCCACAGCAGCGCCGTCGCCGCGTCGAACGGCGGGTCATAGGTCACCCAATTGCCATAGCGTGCGACGAGCCACGCCTTGATCTCGTCGGGGCTTTCGCCCCCGGCGATCTTGCTGCGCACCTCGTGCCGCATGTCGCCCGCGAGCGGGGCGTCACTGTCGGCGATCGACTGGCCCTGACAGACGAGGCAGCGCAGTTCCTCCATCAACGCCTTGGCGCGCGCTTCCTTCGCCGGGTCGTTCAGCTGCTGATAGGCATAGGGTGCAGGCGGCAGCCGGTCTTGGGCCGCCACCGGAGAGGCCAGCGCGCCGAGCAGGCAGAGGAGGGCCAGCCGCAAGCTCATTTCATCGCCTCGATCTTCGCGACGATCTCGGGCACCTGTTCGGCCAGGATCACGCCCTGGATCTGTTCGCGGATGACGCCCTTGCCGTCGATCAGGAAGGTTTCGGGTACCCCCGACGACCCCAGCGCAATCTGGACACTGCTCTGCATATCGGCGCCGATGCGGTCGAAGGGATTGCCATATTCATTGAGGAACTGGGCGACATCCTCGGGCCGGTCGCGGATCGCGATGCCGTCGATCGGCACGCCCGCAGCCTTGAGCGCTTCAAGCTGCGGCGCCTCGGCGCGGCACGGGATGCACCAGCTAGCGAACACATTGACGAGCCGCGGCCGCCCGTCGGCCAGCTGACTGCTCTTCAGCCCCTCGACCCCCGCGGTCGCCGGCGGCAGGTCGAACAAGGGCATCGGCTTGTCGATCCACTGCGACTGGATCAGCGTTTCGGCGGGCGTCACCAGCCGATAGATGAAGGCGCCGAACAGCAGCCCCATGATCGCCAGCGGCACAAACAAGACCCAGCGGTTCTTCATGGCGCAAAACGCTCCTGTGATTTGCGGTGCCGGCGCGCGCGCCACATGGCGAGCAGCTGCGCGCGGCCAAGCAGCGACAGCGTCGCACCGAGCGCGATCAAGCCGCCGCCGAGCCAGATCCACCACACCAAAGGTTTCCACCACAGGCGAATCTGATAGCGATCAGCGCGTCCGTCGTCGCCCGTCACCGGCTGGCCCAGCACCGCGTAAAGCTGTCCGCCCGGCCGTGTCAGCAGCGCCGCCTCGTTGGTTTCGATCGGCGCGGTACCCATCAGCCCCGGAAAGGTACGCGCCTCGGGCTTCATCGCAAAGCTGCTGCCCGACGCCGTCGTCGCGATCAGCGTCCCTTCGATCGCGGTATAATTCGGCCCGGCAACCGGCTTAACCCCGACGAATTTCACCGAAAAGTCGGCGATGCGGATCGTCTCGCCGGGCGCGGCAGCGACGAGCCGTTCCTTGATGAAGGCGCTCTCGGCGCCCATGCCGGCAAGGCACACCGCGACGCCGAAATGCGCGACGACCATGCCCCACGTCGGGAGCGGGGTGCGGCGAAGGTTGCGGCCCCACAGCGGTGCCAGGCTTGCAACCGCAACGATCGCGGCGACGGTCATGCCAAGCAGCGGCAAGACGCCGACCTTGCCGCCGAACAATATGAGCGCGAACAGCACCGCTGCCCCGGCAAAGACCGCCAGCGGCAACCGTGACCACAGCCTTTTGCCGTCATCCTTGCGCCAGCTGAGCAACGGTCCCACGACCATCACCAGGCAGAGGATCAGCGCGAGCGGCCCCGCGACGCGATTATAATAGGGCGGCCCCACCGAAATCTTCTCGCCCATCGCCTCGGCGACGATCGGGTAAAGCGTACCGAGCAGCACGAGCGCGAGGATCGTCGTGAGCAGCAGGTTGTTGATGACGAGCGCGCCCTCGCGGCTCAACAGCGCAAATTTCTTGCCCTCGGCAACCGCCCCGGCGCGCAGTGCAAACAGCGTGAGCGCGCCGCCGATATAGATCGCCATCAGCACCAGCAAAAAGGTCCCGCGCTCGGGATCGACCGCAAAGCTGTGGACGCTCGTCAGCAGCCCCGACCGCACGATGAAGGTGCCGACCATCGACATCGAAAAACCGATCACCGCGAGCATCACCGTCCACGCGCGCAGCGCGTTGCGCGTCGCCGTCACTGCGACCGAATGGAGCAGCGCCGCGCCAGCAAGCCAGGGGATCAGCGAGACATTCTCGACCGGATCCCAGAACCACCAGCCGCCCCAGCCGAGTTCATAATAAGCCCAATAGCTGCCCGCGGTGATCCCGATCGTCAGGAATATCCAGCTGAACAACACCCACGGCCGCATCGCGCGCGCGAACGCCGGACCGATCTCGCGCGTGATCAGTGCGCCGACGGCAAAGCTGAACGCAACCGACAGCCCGACGTAGCCGACGTAAAGCGTCGGCGGGTGGAAGGCGAGGCCGATGTCCTGGAGCAGCGGGTTCAATCCCTGCCCGTCGGGCGGCGCAACGGCCAGGCGATTGAACGGGTTGGATGAAAAGATCAGGAAAGCAAAGAAGCCGAGCGCCAGCGCCGCCTGCGCGGTGAGGGTCGCGATCAGCGTATCTTCGCGCAATCGCTTTTCAAACAGCGCGATCAGCGCTCCCGACAGCGTCAGGATCATCAGCCACAGCAGCATCGATCCTTCGTGATTGCCCCACGTCCCCGCGACCTTGAAAATCATCGGTTTCAGGCTGTTGCTGTTGCGCGCGACGAGCTCGACCGACATGTCGGATCGCACGAACAGCGCGATCAGCAGGCCGAACGCCGCGGTGGTGAGCACCCCCTGAGCGATGCTCGCCGGCCGGACCAGCGCCGCCAGGTCCTTCGGTCCGCCGCGCAGGAACAGTGTCCCTGCAACAAGCGACAGGCAGGCGAGCGCCGCGGCGATCCATAGCAGAGCAAGGCCGAGCTCGGCGATCATCGAAGCACCGCCCAAGAATAAACCGTCGTCCCCGCGCAGGCGGGGACCGCCGGCAACCTTGCGCTATGCTGATAGCGGCCCCCGCCTTCGCGGGGGCGACGGTAAGACATCATCATCCCTTCACCGCCGCCTTCATATCCTCAGGCATATCGCCCATCTGCGGCGGCATGTACCGCTCATCATGCTTCGCCAGAATTCGGTCGGCCACGAAAATCCCGTCGGCGCGCATCCGCCCGTCGGCGACCATGCCACTTTCCTCGCCGAACAGGTCGGGGACGATGCCGGTATATTCGACCGGCACCGATGCCTTGCCGTCGGTCGCAACGAAGCGGATCGTCAGCCCATCGCTTTGGCGCTCGATGCTCCCCGCAGCGACCATGCCGCCCAGCCGCATCGCCTCGCCGACGGTGGCTTTGCCGCCCTGCACTTCGGCGGGCGTGCGGAAATAGGCGGCCTCGTCGCGAAGCGCGCTCGCCGCGAGCACGCCCGCGCCCGCAACGCCGCACAGCGCGACGATCGCCAGGACCAGCCGCTGATGCTTCGCCTTCACTTGCGATCCTTTCGCAGCGCGTCGCTGCGCTTCTCGGCGCGCGTCATCGCGCGCCAACTCGACCACAGCACCGCGCCGGTCAGCACGATTGTCAGGCCATAGGCTGCGGCCACATAGGCCCATTGCCCGCCGCCGCTGATCACCCCCGTCACGCTTTCATCCCTCCTCGTCGGCCATCCGCCGCAGCCGCGCCGCGACGCGATTGTCGGCGATGATCCGCCGCATCCGCATCAGCACGATGGCCCCGAATAGCAGCGAAAAGCCCAGCAAGGTCAAGCCCAGCGGCCACAGCAGCGCGCCGTCGATGCTCGACCCGCCAAGGGTAATGCTCGGCCCCTGATGCAGGCTGTTCCACCAGACGACGCTGCGGTTGATGATCGGGATGTTGATCGCGCCGACCAGCGCATAGATCGCCGCGCCGCGCGACAGCGATCCGCCCTGCCGCTGCGCGTCGTCGCCGTTCGTCAGTGCGATAAAGCCCGCATAAAGGAAAAGGAGGACCAGCATCGAGGTCATCCGTCCGTCCCATTCCCACCAGGTGCCCCACGTCGGCTTGCCCCAGATCGATCCGGTTGCAAGGCAGAGCGCGGTGAACAGCATCCCGGGCACCGCAATCGCGCGCGCGGCGATGCCCGACAGCGGATGCCGCCATACGAGCTGGATAAGCCCCGCAATCGCCAGCGAGGTCCACCCGCCCATGCCGAGCCACGCCGACGGCACATGGACATAGAGGATGCGCGCCGTCTCGCCCTGCTTGTAGTCGCCGGGCACCATCGTCAGCCCGGCCAGGCCGCCGCCGAGCACGAGCAACAGCCCGAGGCCGAGAAGCCACGGCGTCAGCGGCCTGGCAATCGCCAGAAAACGGGTCGGATTGGCATAGGCGTGCATGCGCGCGCAGCCTTAAGCGAGCCGGCGCGCACGGTCCAGCCAATTACGGCGGCGCGGCTCTTGTAATAATGGTATCGATACCCTTTGCTTGTCGTAATATTATGTCACACCGCTCGATGTACCTGTGACATCGTTACCACAATTGCCTCCAAAACGTAACATAATCGTCGCAAAGGCACGGTTTTCGCTGGCGATCGGCGCGGCTCCGCACAATCCTGACCCTGCCGGATGCACCCTCGCATTCCAAACAGGGAAAAAATCATGAGACTTGCACATCGCGCATCGCGCCTTGCTCTGACCGCTGCGCTGGTCGCCAGCGGCGGCACGCTCCCCGCTTTCGCCCAGGACGGCGAAGCCACTGCCGAAGCCGCCGACGACAGCGTCATCATCGTGACCGGCACGCGCCGGACCGACCGCACCGTCGCCGACAGCACCGTGCCGATCGATGTGATTTCCAGCGAGTCGCTCCAGAACAGCGGATCGACCGAAACCAACCGGCTGCTCAACAACCTCGTGCCTTCGTTCAACTTTCCGCAGCCGTCGTTGACCGACGGCACCGACTCCCTGCGCCCGGCAACGCTCCGCGGCCTCGCGCCCGATCAGGTGTTGGTGCTGGTCAACGGCAAGCGCCGCCATCTTTCGTCGCTGCTCAACCTCAACGGCTCAGTCGGCCGCGGTTCGTCGGGTGTCGACATGAACACCATCCCGCCGCTGGCGATCGACCGCATCGAGGTACTGCGCGACGGCGCCTCGTCGCAATATGGCTCCGACGCGATCGCCGGGGTCATCAATATCCAACTCAAAAAGCGCGAAGGCGGCCGCGCGCAGATGAGCTATGGCAAATATATCACGACAATGGAGGATGTGAAGAATGTCGCCAGCGTCGCGCCGACGCTTACCGGCAGCGGCAGCGAAAACCCCGTCATCACGCTCACCGACGAAGACCGCAAGCGGCGCGATGGCGAGACCTGGACGATGGCGACGAACATCGGCCTGCCCGTCGGCCCCGGCGGCTACCTCAATTTCACCGCCGAATATAAGGACCGCGCGCCGACCAACCGCTCAGGCCCCGACCTGCGCCGCAACTATGCCGGACAGGGCGATCCGCGCGAGGTGACGGTCGATCGCTTCTATCATCGCTATGGCGACGGCGAATCAAAGGACATGAACTTCTTCTTCAACGCCGGGATGGACGTCGGCGCCGAATGGGAACTTTACAGCTTCGGCAGCTATGGCGTGCGCGACGCGAACGGCGCCGGCTTCTATCGCCGCTCGCTCGACTCGCGCAACGCCGACTGGGACAATGGCGGTGCGCCCATCTATCCCGACGGCTTCCTGCCGCTCATCACCAGCACGATCCGCGATATTGCGATCGTCGGCGGTCTGCGCGGCGAAACCGCGGGCTGGAACCTCGACCTGTCGGTCAACTATGGGTCGAACCGCCTCGACTATGGCGTCGAAAACAGCATCAATACCTCGCTCGGCAGCCTCAGCAGCCCGCGCAAATTCGATGCCGGCGGGCTGCGGTCGGGGCAGACGTCGGTCAATTTCGATGCTGCGCGCGCGCTCGATTTCGGCCTCGGCGACACGACGCTTGCGGTCGGCGGCGAATGGCGGAACGAGAATTACAAGATCGTCGCGGGCGAACCGGCAAGCTACATCGCCGGTCCCTATACCTTCACCAACGGCGCGGCGCCGGGCGCACAGGTCTTTCCCGGCTTTTCGCCGACCACCGCAACCGACCAGTCGCGCGACAGTTTTGCAGGCTATGTCGAACTCGACGCCGACATCGGCGACATGTTCAGCGTGCAGGTTGCGGGCCGCTACGAACATTTCTCCGACTTCGGCGACACGGTGAATGGAAAGTTTGCCGCACGCTTCGAACCGATCGACGGCCTGGCCTTCCGTGGCTCAATCTCAACCGGTTTCCGCGCGCCGGGCATGGCGCAGCAATTCTTTTCGACGACCTCCACGAACAACGTGGCGGGCGTCGGATTGATCGAAATCGGCACCTTCCCGGTCGGATCGCCGATCGCCGTGGCTTTGGGGGCGGAACCGCTCGAGCCTGAAAAGTCGGTGAACCTTGGCGGCGGCGTCGTTTTCTCGATGGTGCCGGGGCTCAACATCACGGTCGACTATTACAACATCAAGATCAACGACCGGATCACGCTTACCGAGAATCTTCAGGGCGCCGACGTTGTCGCCATCCTGCAGGCGGCGGGTGTTTCCGGCACCTCGGCACGCTTCTTCATCAACGGCATCGATACTCGGACGCAGGGGCTTGACGTCGTCGCAAGCTATCGCCTGCCCGACTTCGGCGCCGGCCGGTTCACGCTGACCGCGGGCTACAACATCAACGACACGAAAATCACCGACCGGCGGACGTTCAGCGGTTTTACCGCGCAGCGCCTGTTCGCGCGGCCTGAAAGCTTCCGCCTGACCGATGGCCAACCGTCAAACAAGCTGAATGTGGGTCTCGATTGGGAGGCGGGCCCGGCCGGGCTCACGCTGCGCGCCAACCGCTACGGCTCGGTCTTCCTGCCCGTCGGCGGCGTCAACGACATCGCGATCGGCAAGGGTGATGCGCCCGGAGACATCACCCTGTCGCCCAAATGGGTCGTCGATCTGGAACTCCGCTACAAGCTGTTCGACAAGGTCGGCCTTGCGGTCGGCGCGAACAACTTGCTCGACGAATATCCCGATCGCCTGCCGGTGGGGACCGTCGACGGCTTCAACTATGGGCTGAACAACAGCTTCCTGCCCTATTCGGCGCAGTCGCCCTTCGGCTTCAGCGGCCGCTTCGTCTACGGACGCGTGTCGGTCGATTTCTAAGCCGGGTCAAAGCGGCGCAATCAACAAGGCCGGAGGCTATGCTTCCGGCCTTGTCCATATCCAGCTGCCACCGACCGCCGCGGCGACGATCGGCACCATCATCCACGGCCAGGGGGCAAAGGCTAGCGCGAGGATGATGCTTGCGCCAAACGCCAGCGTCGCCGCGATTTTGCCCTTGCGGCTGATCGCGCCATGGTCGCGCCATGCGACGATATGCGGGCCAAAGGTCGGATGCCCGATCAGCCACGCCTCCAGCCGCGGCGAAGATTGCGCGAAGCAGAAGGCGGCGAGGATCACGAACGGCACCGTCGGCAGCAACGGCAGCACCGCGCCAATCGCCCCCAGGCCGAGCGACAACCAGCCCGCGACCAGATAGAAATGCCGTTTCATCAAGGGCTGGCTTAGCGGAAATCGAACCCTGCGCCAGCCCTCGAACCGCTCACCCGCGCCCGATCAGCTTTTGCGCCATCCGGTCGGCGACGACCGACGCCGGGGTGCCGCTCGCCTTGCTTTCGGCCCAGATTTCGGCAAGGCGGCCGGGAATCATGCAGATGCGGCTTTCGACCTCGTCCTGGCTTCCCTGCCCCAGATATTCGAGCGCGACGTTGATGATGCCGCCCGCGTTGATGACATAATCGGGGGCATAGGTGATGCCGCGATCGTGGATACGCTGGCCGTCGAGCGCGGTCGCAAGCTGGTTATTCGCACCGCCCGCGACGATCGGCACCTTGAGCTTGGCGATGCTGCGTTCGGTCAGGATCGCGCCCAGCGCATTGGGGCTCAGCACATCGGCCTCGACCTCCATGATCGCCGCCGAATCGGCCAGATCGGCGCCCAGTTCTTCGGCGAGCGCCTTCGCGCGCGCCAGATTGACGTCGGCCAGGGTCAGCTTTGCACCCTCGGCCGCCAGCCGCCGCGCGACGCCGCCGCCAACGCTGCCGACGCCCTGGATCGCGACGCGCACATCCTTCGCGCTGTCGGTGCCCAGCCCTTCGCGAATCGCCGCCTTGATGCCGAGGTAAACGCCGAGCGCAGTGAACGGCCCGGGGTCGCCCCCGGCCTCACCGCTCGCGACCGGCAAGCCGCTGACATGCTTCGTCTGCTTCGATATTTCGACCATGTCGGCGTCGGTGATCCCGACGTCTTCGGCGGTGACATAGGCGCCGCCCAGCGAATCGACCGCACGGCCGAACGCGGCGAGCAGTTCGGGGCTTTTCGCCTGTCCTTCGTCGGCCAAAATCACACCCTTGCCGCCGCCCATCGGCAGGCCGGCCATGGCATTTTTATAGCTCATGCCACGCGACAGGCGCAGCGCGTCGGTGATCGCCGCCGTGCGCTGGGGATAGTGCCAATATCGCACGCCGCCCGCGCCGGGGCCTAGGTGCGTCGAATGGACCGCGATGACCGCGGTCAGCCCGCTGGCACGATCGCGGAACATGTGGACATGCTCGTGATCGTCGAAATCGGCGAAATCCCAGACAGCGGACATGGCAGCTTCCTCACGTTAAAAAATTACGTGAGGATGTAATAATGAAACAGGAGTGACGAGTCACCCCAAAAGCGCCTATCGGCGATGATAGCGAAAATGGGGCGACCAACGGGGCTCGAACCCGCGACCTCCGGTACCACAAACCGGCGCTCTAACCAACTGAGCTATGGTCGCCACAATGCCGCGCGAAACCGCCTGCGACAGCGCGCGGCGATAGGCGCGCCCTCCCCCTTCGTCAAGCATTGTTCGCGTCGGCAGACGCCACTAAAAGCGCGCCATGACTGGCAAGCATCATGTCGATATGGCGTCCTCGGGCGCCGACCTTACCGCCGCGCGGCTCGTCGCCGTTCCCGGCATCCGCCGCGCGCCGACGTCGAAGCTGGAACAGTTCATGCTGCCGCGCTTCCTCGACGCCGCAACCTGCGCCGCGATCGTCGACCTGATCGACGGTGATGCGCGCCCCTCGACGATCGCCGATCCCAATGGCGACGAGGCGTTTCGCACCAGCTCGACGTGCGACCTCGACCACCGACTGCCCCTCGTGGTCGCGGTGAACAACAAGCTCCACGAGCTGACCGGTATCCCGCTCGAATATGGCGAGCCCTTGCAGGGGCAGCGCTATGATGTCGGCGAGGAGTTCAAGGCGCACACCGATTATTTCGACCCACACGGCGCCGACTGGGACACCTATTGCGCGGTGCCCGGCCAGCGGAGCTGGACCTTGATGATCTATCTCAACGAACCCGCCGCGGGCGGCGCGACGCGCTTCCTCGCCACCGGCAAGATGCACCAGCCCGAGGTTGGCAAGCTGCTCGCGTGGAACAATGTCCGCGCCGACGGGACGACGAACCCCGACACGCTCCACCATGGGATGAAGGTGCGCAAGGGGCGCAAATATATCATCACCAAATGGTTCCGCGAACGGCCGTGGCCGTGGGCGGAGGGGGAATTGGGTTAGGATACGCCAGCCTCCTCCCCCCTTGATGGGGGAAGGATACGCAGCCTTATCGCGGAGCGATTAGGCGAAGTTGGATGGGGGTGATGGTGCGTCCTTGCACCATATGTCTCAGGCCGCGACGGCACCCCCACCGCTGCGACTAGCCAGCAAGCTGGCAAGTCTCGCTGCCTCCCCCATCAAGGGGGAGGAACTCTTACCGCACCAGCCGATACTGGAAATTCAGCGTGAGCGTGTTCGACACCCGCCCCGGCTCGACCGGCGTCGACTTGGCATCGGCGGCCATTTCCATCCGCCCATAGGGCATCGGCGGCTGCGGACCGGCAAAGCCGCCCTCGCTGATCGACACCAGCTCGGCGCCGCGATAGCCGGCAAGCCGTGCATAATCGGCTGCCTTGGCTTCGGCGGCCTTGATCGCCGCGCCGCGCGCGCCGATCAGCTGCGCGTCGGCGTCCTTCATGCCGAACCACGGCCCTTCGATATTCGTGCCGCCCGCAGCGACCAGCGCGTCGAGCAGCGGGCCGATGTCGTCGATCTTGCCCGTGGTCGCGCGCACCGTGTTGCTGACCTGATAGCCCAGGAAGCGCGGCGCTTGGCCGTCGGTGCGGTTGTTATAATCATATTGCGGCGACAGGTTGATACCGCTCGTCTGGATGTCCTCAGCCTTGATCCCGCGCGCCTTGGCGGCGGCGATCAGTCTGTCCATCGCCGCGGCATTGACGCGCATCGCTTCGACCGCGGTCGGCGCGGTGGTGGTCACTCCGGCGCCGACGGTCGCCTGGTCGGGGCGCGAGCGCACCTCCTCGTTGACGCTGAAGCTCAGGATCGGACCCTGCATCGTCGCCGCTGTCACCGTCGATCCTCCTTGCTGCGCGATGGCGGGCACCGCCGCGATCAGGGCCAGTCCGGATGCCATAGCGGCAAGCATTTGCTTCGTCATTTCATTCTCCTGTGAACCGGGCTTGTGGTATTTGATTATCTCCACTCCGTAACGCAGACGGAGCGGGCGCGTTCCGGCCTTTGCGCCGACGGCGCTTGCATCAGGCTGAACGTATCGGTAGCGCGCCGTTCATCATGGCTCCCCCCATTCTCTCATATGAAGGCCTCGGCCTTGTGCAGGGCAGCGGCTGGCTGTTCCAGGATCTCGACATCTATGTCGGCCCGCGCGACCGGCTGGCGCTGATCGGCCGCAACGGCGCGGGCAAGACCACGCTGCTCAAGCTGCTCGCGGGGCGCATCGACCCCGACAAGGGCCAGCGGACGATCGTACCCGGCACGCATGTCGTGATGCTCGAACAGGAACCCGACTTCGCCCCCTTCGCGACGCTGATGGACTTCGCGCTCGCCGCGCCCGACGCCCCCCAAGAATTTGAAGTCGCCGCGATCGCCGACCAGCTCGGCATCGACATGAGCCGCACCGCCGCCAGCGCGTCGGGCGGCGAGCGCCGCCGCGCCGCGCTCGCCCGCGCCTTGGCGCAAAACCCCGACGTGCTGCTGCTCGACGAGCCGACCAACCACCTCGACCTCGCCGCGATCGACTGGCTCGAATCCTGGCTCGCGCGCTACACCGGCGCCTTCGTCGCGATCAGTCACGACCGTACTTTCCTGACCCGCCTGACGCGCCAGACCTTGTGGCTCGACCGCGGCAGCATCCGCCGCAAGGAAATCGGCTTCGGCGGCTTCGAGGAATGGAGTGATGCCGTCGCCGCCGAGGAAGCGCGCGCCGCGCAGCGGCTCGATTCCAAATTGCGGCTCGAGGCGCACTGGCTTGAACGCGGTGTCACCGCGCGCCGCAAGCGCAATCAGGGGCGGCTCGAAAAACTGAAGGAAATGCGCGCCACCCGCGCCGCGATGATCGGCGGCCCCGGTGTTGCGAAGCTCGGCCTTGCCAACGACGATGTTCGCTCGAAATCGGTAATCGTGGCCGAGGGCGTGTCGAAAAGCTTCGGCGACCGCACGATCATCAAGAATTTCGATTTCCGTGTCCAGCGCGGCGACCGCATCGGCATCGTCGGCGCCAACGGCGCGGGCAAGTCGACGCTGCTCAAGCTGCTCACTGGCGAAATCCAGCCCGACGAAGGCAAGATCACCCTCGCCCCGACGCTCGACGGCATCATCATCGACCAGCAGCGCAGCCTGATGTCGCCCGAAAAGCGCGTGCGCGACGTGCTCGCCGATGGTGGCGACTGGGTCGAGGTGCGCGGTGTGAAAAAGCATATCCAGGGGTATCTGAAAGAGTTTCTCTTCGACCCCGGCGTCGTCGAGGCCAGCGTCGGCGCGCTGTCGGGCGGCGAACGCTCGCGGCTGCTCCTTGCGCGTGAATTTGCCCGCGAATCGAACCTGCTCGTCCTCGACGAGCCGACCAACGACCTCGACCTCGAAACGCTCGACCTGTTACAGGAAGTCATCGCCGACTATGCCGGCACGGTGCTGCTCGTCAGCCACGACCGCGACTTCCTCGACCGCACCGTCACCGTGACGCTTGGCCTCGACGGATCGGGCAAGGTCGACATCGTCGCGGGGGGCTATGCCGATTGGGAAGCCAAGCGGGTCAAGCCGGGCAGCGTCAAAGCCAAAGCCGCAACCGCCGCCCCGCCGCCCCCACCAACTGCGCGGAAAAAGCTGAGCTACAAGGATCAGCGCGACTACGACCTCCTTCCCGCCCGGATCGAGGCGATCGAGGCCGAGATGACGGACATCGAGGGCGAGTTGTCCGACGGCGCACTCTTCACGCGCGACAACGCCCGCTTTAACGCGCTGACCGCCAAACTCGACGCGCTCCGCACCGAAAAGGCCGCTGCCGAGGATCGCTGGCTGGCGCTGGCGGAAGAGGTCGAGGCCCTGCAATAAGCGGGCGAGGGACGACCCCCAGCGCCCACCATCCGCTTTCGGGTGGTGAGCTGCCCTTCCCCATTCGTCATCCCGGCGAAGGCCGGGATCTCACCGTCTCGGTTTATCGCACCGGCGAGATCCCGGCCTTCGCCGGGATGACGATGATAGAGATGACTGCCGTCGGTCGTTTCCCGTCTTCGTAACGACCATCGCCCAAAAACCCCATCACCCCGCCGCGCCAAACTCCCGCGCGACCCGCAACACCGTCTCCGCCAACTCCTTGCGACAGATGAGCAGGTCGGGAAGATAGGTATCGGCGTTATTGTACCGCAGCGGCGATCCGTCGGCGCGGCTCACATGCACACCCGCGGCCGCGGCCACCGCGGCGGGGGCGCAATTGTCCCATTCATATTGGCCGCCGGTGTGCAGATAGATGTCGGCATCGCCGCGCACCACCGCCATCGCTTTCGCGCCCGCCGACCCCATCGCGAGCAGTTCGGCGTTCATTTTTTCGGCCACGAAAACCGCCTCGGGGGCCGGCCGCGTGCGGCTGACCAGCATCTTGAGCGGTGTGTTCGCAGCGCGTAGCGGCACCGGCGAACCCGACGTCAGCGTCACGCCCAGCCCGGGCAGTGCCACTGCGCCGACTGCGGCAACGCCGTCGATCGCCAGCGCGACATGGACCGCCCAGTCGTTCCGTCCCTCGCCATATTCGCGCGTGCCGTCCAGCGGGTCGACGATCCAGACGCGCGCGTTGTCGCGGCGCGCGAGATTGTCCTTCTCCTCTTCGGACAGCAGCGCGTCGTCCGGCCGCGCCGCGCGGATTTCGCGGCACAGCATCGCATTCGCGGCCTCGTCGCCCGCCTGCCCCAGCGCCTTGCCTTCGAGATCGCCGCGCGCGCGCAGATCGAGCAGGATCGCACCCGCGGCGATCGCGATCCGTTCGGCCAGTTGTTCGTCCGTTTCCCGCACGACCTGTTTACCCCAACAACCGGTCGATGATCAGGTCCGCCGCTTCCTCGGCCGTCATCGCGGTCGTATCGATACGGATTTCGGGCGTTTCGGGCGCTTCATAGGGGCTGTCGATGCCGGTGAAGTTCTTCAGCTGTCCAGCGCGCGCCTTTTTATAGAGGCCCTTGACGTCGCGGCGCTCGGCCTCCTCCAGCGGCGTGTCGATAAACACCTCGACAAACTCGCCTTCGGGCAGCATCGACCGCACCATCTCGCGTTCGACGCGGAACGGCGAGATGAAGGCGGTGATGACGATCAGCCCGGCGTCGGTCATCAGCTTCGCAACCTCGCCGACGCGGCGGATATTTTCGATCCGGTCGGCCTCGGTAAAACCCAGATCCTTGTTCAGCCCGTGCCGCACATTGTCGCCGTCGAGCAGGAAGCTGTGGCGGTTCATCCGGTGCAGCTTTTTCTCGACCAGGTTGGCGATCGTCGACTTGCCCGACCCCGACAGGCCGGTGAACCACAAAAGCGCCGGCCGCTGGTTCTTGAGGTTCGCGCGCATGTCGCGGTCGATGTCGCTCGCCTGCCAATGCACATTCTGCGCGCGGCGCAGGCTGAAGTGCAGCATCCCCGCGGCGACGGTCGCATTGGTCAGCTTGTCTACAAGCACGAAGCCGCCCAGCGTATGATTGTCGGCATAGGCTTCGAACACGATCGGCTTGTCGGTCGAGATTTCGACGACACCGATGCCGTTCAATTCCAGCGTCTTGGCCGCCAGATGGTCGAGCGTGTTGACGTTGATCTCATATTTCGGCGCCTGCACCGTCGCCGACACGCTCTGCGTCGCGAGCTTCAGCCAATAGGCGCGGCCGGGGATCATCGCCTCGTCGGCCATCCACACCAGTGTCGCTTCGAACCGGTCGGCGGCCTCGGGCGGATTGTCCGCCGCCGCGATCACGTCGCCGCGCGAGCAATCGACCTCGTCGGCGAGCGTCAGCGTTACCGACTGGCCCGCGGCGGCTTCGCCCAAGTCACCGTCGAGGGTCACGATGCGGTCCACGGTCGTCGTCTTGCCGCTGGGCAGGATGCGCACGGCATCGCCGGGCTTGACCGTGCCGCTGGCGAGCTGGCCCGAGAAGCCCCGGAAGTCGAGGTTCGGACGGTTGACCCATTGTACCGGCATACGAAAGGGCTTCGCTTCATCGGCGGCGGCGCCGATCTCGACATTTTCGAGATGTTCGATCAGCGCCGGTCCCTTGAACCAGGGCGTGTTCGCCGAGAGCGCGGTGATATTGTCGCCCTTGAACCCCGAGATCGGGATCGCGGTAAAGTTCGTGATGCCGATCTCGCTCGCAAAGGCGCGGTAGCTCAGCAAAATCCGCTCGAACACCGTCTTGTCGTAACCGACGAGGTCCATCTTGTTCACCGCGAGCACGATGTGCCGGATGCCGAGCAGGTGCGCGAGAAAGCTGTGCCGCCGCGTCTGCGTCAGCACCCCCTTGCGCGCGTCGATCAGGATGACGGCAAGGTCGGCGGTCGATGCGCCGGTGACCATGTTGCGCGTATATTGCTCGTGCCCCGGCGTGTCGGCGACGATGAATTTGCGCTTCTCGGTCGTGAAAAAGCGATAGGCGACGTCGATCGTGATCCCCTGCTCGCGCTCGGCGGCGAGCCCGTCGACCAGCAAAGCAAAGTCGATTTCCTGTCCCTGCGTGCCCACGCGCTTGCTGTCGGCCTCCAGCGCGGCGAGCTGATCCTCGAAGATCATCTTGCTGTCGTAAAGTAGCCGCCCGATCAGCGTCGATTTGCCGTCATCGACCGATCCGCAGGTGATAAAGCGCAGCAGCGATTTCTGCTGATGCTGCGCGAGATAGGCGTCGATGTCTTCGGCGATCAGCGCGTCGGTGACGTAGATGGGAGTGTTTGGGGTATTTGGCATCAGAAATACCCCTCCTGCTTCTTCTTCTCCATCGACGCATCGCCGCCATCCTTGTCGATGATGCGGCCCTGCCGTTCGCTGGTCGTCGTCAGCAGCATCTCCTGAATGACCTCGGACAGCGTTGCCGCCTCGCTTTCCACCGCGCCGGTGAGCGGATAACAGCCAAGCGTGCGGAAGCGCACCGAGCGGAGGGCCGGCGTCTCACCCGGCAGCAGCGGGAAGCGATCGTCATCGACCATCAGCAGCAACCCGTCGCGCTCCACCGTCGGGCGCGGCGCCGCGAAATAGAGCGGCACGATCGGAATGTTTTCGCGCGCAATATATTGCCAGATGTCGAGTTCGGTCCAGTTCGAGATTGGGAAGACGCGGATGCTCTCGCCCTTCGCCTTCCGCGCATTGTAGAGGTTCCACAGCTCAGGCCGCTGCTTCTTCGGGTCCCAGCCATGTGACGCGGTGCGGAACGAAAAGATGCGCTCCTTCGCGCGGCTCTTTTCCTCGTCGCGCCGCGCACCGCCGAAGGCGACGTCGAAGCCGTGAAGGTCGAGCGCCTGCTTGAGCCCTTCGGTCTTCCACATATCGGTGTGGAGCGGACCGTGATCGAAGGGATTGATCCCGCGCGCCTTCGCCTCGGGGTTTTGATAGACGATGAGGTCCATGCCGCTTTCCGCCGCCATGCGGTCGCGCAGCTCGTACATCGCCTGGAACTTCCACGTCGTATCGACATGCAGCAGCGGGAACGGCGGCGGCGAGGGATAGAAGGCCTTGCGCGCGAGATGCAGCATCACCGCGCTGTCCTTGCCCACGCTGTACAGCATCACGGGCTTGGCCGCATCGGCCATCACTTCGCGCATGATATGAATGCTCTCGGCCTCCAGCCGGTCGAGATGGGTCAGCGTATCGGTCATGCCCTGCCCTTGCCGCCCCTCCATATCGCGATCAAGCTGTATGGCCTTTTGGCGCTGCAAGCCAGACTTGTGAGCATGGCGATCACAGCGCGGGATCGACCTTCGTCTGCCGCCATTCGGCCGCGATCGCGCCGATCGTCTCGCGCGCATGGGCCAGGCGCGGCGCGATTTCGGGCAGCGCGGCCCAGGCGGGGTCGGCGATCAGTCCCAGTTCGCGGCGAAAGTCGTACCCCGCGACCTTCAGCGGCACGATCCCGTCGATCGCCAGCGACACCGGCGCGGTGGTGATGCCGATGCCCGCGGCGACCATCCGCAGGCAGCGCTCGTCGCTTTCGCTGCGCAGCGCGAAACGCGGGCGCACGCCATGGCGCGTAAAGAAACGGCTCGTCGCGCCTAGAAATTCGCACGACCGGCGCGCGATCATCGTTTCGGCGGCGAGTTCGTCGGGTGTGACTTCGATCCGGCCGACGAGCGGATGGCCGGCGGCGACGAACATCGTCAGCGGCTCGTCATAGAGCGGCGTGACATGATCGCCGCGCTCGCCGGGACGCAGGCCCGCAATCGCCATGTGGATGCGCGCGCTGCCCAGCGCGGCGCGAAGCTCGGCATCGCCGTTTTCGACAATCTCGATCGCAAAACTCGGGCGCAGCGCGGCGACGATCGCCTGCAACAGCTCGCCGGGCATCGACCGGATGACGCCCAGCTTCAGCTCGGCCGCCTGCCGATCACCGGTGCGGCCGAAATCGTCCGCCGCACGAAATCCGCGATCGAGATCGCGCGCGATCGGCAGGAAACGCCCGCCCGCTTCGGTCAGGCGAATCTGGCGCCGGTTGCGCAGGAACAGCGGCGTGCCGACCAGCCTTTCCAGCTCGGCGATCCCCGCCGACAGCGCCGGCTGGGTGACGCGGATGCGCAAGGCGGCCTGCGTAAAGCTGCCCGCATCGACCAGAGCGAGAAATTGCCGGATATGTGCGCGTTTTATCATCAGTTTTTCTTATGCTAAACCGCGAGTGCTTTCAATTTCCATATGCTGCTTTTTTGGGGCACTATCCCTGCCCATCCGGCCCTCGATCGACAGGTAATCCATGCGCGCCACCCCCGATTTCGACTTCGCCCTCGGTGAAACCGCCGACATGATCCGCGAAACCACCGCCCGCTTCGCCGACGAACAGATCGCGCCGCTCGCCGCCAAGGCCGACGCCGACGACTGGTTCCCGCGAGATGAGCTGTGGACGGCGATGGGCGCGCTCGGCCTGCACGGCATCACCGTCGAGGAGGAGTTCGGCGGCCTCGGCCTCGGCTATCTCGAACATGTGATCGCAGTCGAGGAAGTCAGCCGGGCCAGCGCCGCAATCGGCCTGTCCTATGGCGCGCACTCGAACCTTTGCGTCAACCAGATCCGCCGTTGGGGCAATGCCGAGCAAAAGGCGAAATATCTGCCCAAGCTGATTTCGGGCGAACATGTCGGCAGCCTCGCAATGTCCGAAGCCGGTGCGGGCAGCGATGTCGTGTCGATGAAGCTCAAGGCCGACCGTGTACAGGGCGGCTATGTCCTCAACGGCACGAAGTTCTGGATCACCAACGCGAGCCACGCCGACACGCTGGTCGTCTATGCCAAGACGTCGCCCGATGCGGGATCGCGCGGTATCACGGCCTTTTTGATCGAAAAGGATATGCCGGGCTTCAGCATCGGGCAAAAGATCGACAAGCTCGGGATGCGCGGCAGCCCGACCGCCGAACTCGTCTTTACCGATTGCGAAGTGTCCGAAGAACAGGTCATGGGCCCCGAAAATGGCGGCGTCGGCGTGCTGATGTCGGGGCTCGATTATGAGCGCGTCGTGCTTGCGGGGCTTCAGCTCGGCATCATGCAGGCGTGTCTCGACACGGTCATTCCTTACGTGCGCGAACGCAAGCAATTCGGCAAGCCGATCGGATCGTTCCAGCTGATGCAGGCGAAAGTCGCCGACATGTATGTGATGCTCCAGTCCGCGCGGTCCTATGTCTATAATGTCGCCAAGGCGTGCGATGCGGGACAGACGACGCGCTTCGACGCCGCGGGTGCGATCCTGCTCGCGAGCGAAAGCGCGGTGAAGGTCGCGGGCGAGGCGATTCAGGCGCTCGGTGGCGCGGGTTACACGAAGGACTGGCCGGTCGAACGCTATTGGCGCGACGCCAAGCTGCTCGACATCGGCGCGGGCACCAACGAGATCCGCCGGATGCTGATCGGCCGCGAACTGATCGGCGCCGGGGCGTGATCTGGCTGTGGCTGTCGGCGGCGGGCATGACGACGACGGCCGCAATTCATGCGATCCTCGGCGAACGGCGGCTGATGGGGCCGCTGATGACGCTCGATAGCGGCATCATGGGCGTCGACCTTGCGCGGCGCGTCTTTCGCCTCGCCTGGCATGCGCTGTCGCTGCTCATGCTCGTCTCGGCAGCGTCGGTCGTCTGGCCGGGGACACCGCGCGGGCTGATCCTGCTCATCGGCGCGGCGTGGCTCGCGACGGGCCTGTTCGACGCCGTCTACACGCGCGGGCGCCATGTCGGCTGGCCTTTTCTTGCAGCATCAGGCGCCTTCGCGCTGCTGGGGGCGGTATGAGCGTTTTTCGCGTCACGGGCTTCGATCACATCGTCCTTTGCGTGCGCGACGTCGCCGAGACGCGGGACTTTTATGAGCGCGTGCTCGGTATGGTCGCGCGCGAGGAGCGGCCGGGCAAATATTCGCTGGAGTTCGGCTCCAACAAGATCAGTTTGCAGGATGCCGCGACCAGCCCCGACATCGCACGTGATACGCTGCCCGGCAGCGGCAATTTCTGCCTGCTCAGCGACACACCGGTGGCCGAGTGGCGCACGCATCTTGCCGCGCATGGCGTCGAAATCGTCGCCGACGGGCTACGCGATGGCGCCACCGGGACGATCGACTCGCTCTATTTTAAGGATCCCGACGGCAATCTTGTCGAAGTGAGCAACCTGGTGGAACGCCGGTGAGCCAGACCTTGCTCGACGCCCTCCAATATTATGGGGCCGCCGCGGCGACGCTGGCGGCGCTGATCGTGTCGCTCAACCTTGGCGAGCGGTGGACCGGGTGGGCGTTCGTCATCTTCGTGACCAGCAGCCTCGCGCTGATCGCCTGGGGCTTCCTCCAGTCCGACAGCGAAGGCATTGGGTGGCAGAATATCGCGCTGCTGGGTATCAATTGCGTCGGCGTCTATCGCCACCTTATCCGCAAAAAGCCGGGCGACGCCGCGGCCGCGACCGCGCAGGAATAACGACATGACATGTTTAATGGGAGATTCGGCAAGGTGAGCGCCCCGGTCCTGGGAACGATCGTCGATCGCGACGGCGAGGCGTTTCGCGCCAACGCCGCGCACAACCGCGCGCTGCGCGATGAGCTGTACGCGCGCGTCGCCGAAGCGGCGCTGGGCGGCAATGAAAAGTCGCGCGAGCGCCATGTGAGCCGCGGCAAACTGCTCCCCCGCGAGCGCGTCGAGCGCCTGCTCGATCCGGGCTCGCCTTTCCTCGAGATCGGCCAGCTCGCCGCGTGCGACCTGTACGAGGGCGAGGTGCCGGGCGCCGGGATGATCGCCGGCATCGGCCGCGTGTCGGGGCGGCAGGCGATGATCGTCTGCAACGACGCGACGGTAAAGGGCGGCACCTATTATCCGATGACGGTGAAAAAGCATCTGCGCGCGCAGGAAATCGCGCAGGAAAACCGTCTGCCGTGCATCTATCTCGTCGATTCAGGGGGCGCGAACCTGCCGCATCAGGATCAGGTCTTTCCCGACCGCGACCATTTCGGGCGCATCTTCTTCAACCAGGCGAATATGAGCGCGCGGCGCATCCCGCAGATCGCCTGCGTGATGGGCAGCTGCACCGCGGGCGGCGCCTATGTGCCCGCGATGAGCGACGAAACGGTGATCGTCCGCGGCCAGGGCACGATCTTCCTCGCCGGGCCGCCGCTGGTGAAGGCGGCGACGGGCGAGGAGATCAGCGCCGAGGATCTGGGCGGCGGCGACCTCCATGCGAAGAAATCGGGCGTCGTCGATCATCTGGCCGAGAATGACGAACATGCGCTGACGATCGTCCGCGATATTATGTCGCACATCTCTGGTCCGTTCGTGTCGAGCGAAGTCGAGACACCGGGAGGTCATGCGCGTGCGATGGGCATCTCGACTTCGCTCGATGCGAACGGGATTAGAGAACCGCGCCCGCCCAAATATGACGCCGAAGACCTCTATGGCATCGTCCCGCAGGACGTTCGCGCGCCCTATGACGTGCATGAGGTGATCGCGCGGATCGTCGACGGCAGCGAGTTTCACGAGTTCAAGGCGCAATATGGCAGCACGCTCGTCTGCGGCTTCGCGCATATCTGGGGCATCCCCGTTGCGATCCTTGCGAACAATGGCGTGCTGTTCAGCGAGAGCGCGGTCAAGGGCGCGCATTTCATCGAACTGGCGCAACAACGCCGCATCCCCCTGCTCTTCCTCCAGAACATCAGCGGCTTCATGGTCGGTGGAAAGTACGAGGCAGAGGGCATTGCAAAGCATGGCGCAAAGCTGGTGACCGCGGTTGCGACGGCAACGGTTCCGAAGATCACCGTGCTGATCGGCGGCAGCTTCGGCGCGGGCAATTACGGCATGTGCGGGCGCGCCTATTCGCCGCGCTTTTTGTTTACGTGGCCCAATGCGCGGATCAGCGTGATGGGCGGCGAACAGGCGGCATCGGTACTCGCGACCGTCCACCGCGACGCCGACAAATGGACGCCGGAGGAAGCCGAAGCCTTCAAAGCGCCGATCCGCCAGAAATATGAGGATGAAGGCAATCCCTACCACGCGACCGCGCGCCTGTGGGACGATGGCATCATCGACCCCGCGCAGACGCGCGACGTGCTGGGCCTCGCCTTCGCCGCAACGCTGAACGCCCCGGTCGAGGACCGCGGGTTCGGCGTGTTCAGGATGTGATGGCCATGATCCAATCCGTCCTCATCGCCAATCGCGGCGATCCTCCCCGGCACGGGGAGGGGGACCATGCGCAGCATGGTGGAGGGGTACGCGGTGTTGTGCGCTTCGTTTCGGCGATGGCGCAGATTAGGCTAGGGATTTGGCAAGGGCGGCTTAGCGGTCGGACGCAGCGCACGCCTGCCTGTGCCCCTCCACCATCCTTCGGATGGTCCCCCTCCCCGTTCCGGGGAGGATCGGCTTTATGATCAACGGGCCGCGGGAGACGCTCAAACGTGCGCGAAAGCTGCGGAGCGAGATGAGCCTGCCCGAGCTTATGCTCTGGCGCGTGCTGAGAGGACGCCCGGACGGTTTCAAATTCCGGCGACAACATCCGGCGGGCGCGTTTATCCTCGACTTCTATTGCCCGGCGGTGCGGCTGGCGATCGAAGTTGATGGACAGACTCATGACGGCGAGCAGGCAGAGCGGCTTGATGCCGCACGGTCAAATTTTCTGAAATCGCAACATATCGCAACGCTGCGCGTGCCAGCTACGGCGATCATGACAAATCTGGAGAACGCGGTGACGCGCATAGTCGAAGTGTGCAAGGAGCGGGCGATGAAGATCAGCGAACGGCAAGGTAAACCGCCTGTGCCCCTCCGCCATCCTGCGGATGGTCCCCCTCCCTCCCCGCCTTCGCGGGGACAGGCTGGGGAGGATCGTGTATGATCCAATCCCTCCTCATTGCCAATCGCGGTGAAATCGCCTGCCGCATCATCCGCACTGCGCGCGAGATGGGCATCAGGACGGTTGCGGTGTATTCGGATGCCGACGCCAAGGTGCTGCATGTTCGCGAGGCTGACGAGGCGGTGCATATCGGGCCGTCGCCGGCGCGTGAAAGCTACCTCGTTGGCGAGAAGATCATTGCCGCCGCCGAGGCTACCGGCGCGGAAGCGATCCATCCGGGCTATGGCTTTCTCTCCGAAAATGCCGCGTTTGCGCAGGCGGTCGCCGATGCCGGGCTCGTATGGGTCGGGCCGAAGCCTTCATCGATCACGGCGATGGGCCTCAAGGACGCTGCGAAGAAGCTGATGGCCGAGGCCGGAGTGCCGGTGACCCCCGGCTATATGGGCGAGAACCAAGACCCCGCTTATCTCGCGGAGCAGGCGGCGCAGATCGGCTATCCCGTCCTCATCAAGGCGGTTGCTGGCGGCGGCGGCAAAGGGATGCGCAAGGTTGATAGCCCGGCTGACTTCGCCGACGCGCTCGCCTCGTGCCAGCGCGAGGCGGCGGCATCGTTCGGCAACGACCATGTGCTGATCGAGAAATATATCCTCACCCCCCGCCATATCGAGGTACAGGTCTTCGGCGACACCCACGGCAACGTCGTCCACCTGTTCGAGCGCGACTGTTCGCTGCAACGGCGCCACCAGAAGGTGATCGAGGAAGCCCCGGCCCCCGGCATGGGCGAAGCGACGCGCGCCGAGCTGTGCGCCGCCGCGGTGCGCGCCGCAAAGGCCGTCGACTATGTCGGCGCGGGGACGATCGAGTTCATCGCCGACGCGTCCGAAGGCCTGCGCGCCGACCGCATCTGGTTCATGGAAATGAACACGCGGCTTCAGGTCGAGCATCCGGTGACCGAGGAAATCACCGGCGTCGATTTGGTCGAATGGCAGCTGCGCGTCGCATCGGGCGAACCGTTGCCGCTGACGCAAGACCAGCTGGCGATCAACGGCTGGGCGATGGAAGCGCGGCTCTATGCGGAGGATCCGGCGAAGGGCTTCCTCCCCTCGATCGGCACGCTCGAACTCTTCCAGCTTCCCGAGCACATCGGCCGCATCGACACCGGCGTCTACGAAGGCGCCGAGGTGTCGCCCTTCTACGACCCGATGATCGCCAAAGTGATCGCGTGGGGCGAGGACCGCGAGGAAGCGCGCGAGCTGCTCTCCGAGATGCTGGAGGACAGCGCGATCTGGCCGGTGAAAACCAATTCGGCTTTCCTGATCAATGCTCTCGATCATCCCGATTTTGTCGCAGGCACGGTCGATACCGGGCTGATCGGCCGCGATGGCGATGCGATGACCGCTGAGCCGATGCCGACCGAAACCGCGCTGACCAACGCTGCAATGGCGATGGTGCCGCGCGCGTTACAGGCGGGGTTCCGCCTCAACGCGCCCGACGTGCGCAGCGCGCCCTTCCTGCTCGACGGCAAGCGGGTCGAAGTTGCGCTCCACGGCCCCGGCGCCGAGGAACCGGCCCCCGCGATGCTCGTCGCCGAAAGCGGCGCGGTATGGCAGCTCACCCCTTGGCGGGCCGAAGCGAGCGCGGGCGGCGCGGCGGGCGACGGCGCCATCCTGTCGCCGATGCCGGGCAAGATCATCGCGGTCGAGGTCGCAGCGGGTGATACGGTGACCAAGGGGCAGAAATTGCTCACGCTCGAAGCGATGAAGATGGAGCATAGTCTGGTTGCGCCGTTCGACGGCGTGGTGGCGGAACTTAACACGGTTGCGGGCACTCAGGTGCAGGTCGAGGCATTGCTGGCGCGGATCGAGGCGGCGAGCGAATAGCGCGATTCTTCGTCACCCTGAACTCGTTTCAGGGTCCATGGCCCGACGTCCACATCGGCGCCGCGCCAGACGAGAGAACAGGTCATGGATGCTGAAACAAGTTCAGCATGACGAATAACGGAGAGAAGCGATGGCCGGCAAATATTTCGACGAATGGACCATCGGCGACACGCTCACACACGAGATCCGCCGCACGGTGACCGAAACCGACAATCTGCTCTTCACCGTGATGACGCACAATCCGCAGCCGCTGCACCTCGACGTCGAGGCGGCGAAGGCGTCGGAGTTCGGGCAGATCCTCGTCAACGGCACCTTCACCTTCAGCCTGATGGTCGGGCTGTCGGTCGGCGACACGACGCTGGGCACGCTCGTCGCGAACCTGGGTTACGACAAGCTCGTCATGCCGAAGCCGGTATTCATCGGCGACACGCTGCGCGCGACGAGCGAGGTGGTCGCCCTCAAGGAGTCGAAATCGCGGCCGAATGCGGGTATCGTCACCTTCCTGCACCGCTGCATCAACCAGCGCGACGAGGTCGTTTGCCAGTGCGAACGGTCGGCACTGCTCAAAAAGAAGGACGCCTGATGCGCCTCCGCTCGCTCCTGTTTGTTCCCGGCGACCGCCCCGAACGCTTTGCCAAGGCGGCGGCGTCGGGCGCCGATGCGATCATTCTCGACCTCGAAGATTCGGTGTCGCTCGCAAACAAGGACGCGGCGCGCCACGCCATCGCCGACTATCTTGCGGGGACTCGCGAAGTCGTGACGCTGGTGCGCGTCAATCCGCTCGACGGGCATATGACTGCCGCCGATGTCGCCGCGGTGATCGGCGCGCGACCCGACGCGATCATGCTCCCCAAGGCCGAGGGTGCGCCGAGCATCCAGCAACTCGACACGATCATGCGCAGCGAGACGGCGGATGACGCGTCGCTGCCCGCCATCCTGCCGATTGCCACCGAAACGCCCGCGGCGATCTTCACGCTCGGCAGCTACCGCGAAGTGAAGGACCGCCTGCTCGGCCTGACGTGGGGTGCCGAAGATCTGCCCGCCGCGATCGGTGCGACGACAAGCCGGCAGGACGATGGCAGCTACACCTCCCCCTATGAGGTTGCACGCGCGCTGACCCTGTTCGCGGCGCATGGCGCTGGCGTCGCGGCCATCGACACGGTATTTCCCGCGATCAAGGACGAAACCGGCCTCGCCGCCTATGCCGCGCGCGCGCGGCGCGACGGCTTCACCGGCATGATGGCGATCCACCCGTCGCAGGTCGAACCGATCAACGCCGCCTTCACCCCCAGCGCCGACGAAGCCGCGCGCGCGCAGACGATCGTCGATGCCTTTGCCGCCAATCCGGGCACCGGGGTGCTGCAGGTCGATGGCAAGATGGTCGACGCGCCGCACCTGAAACAGGCACGGCATATATTGTCGCTGGCGGATTAAACGTCATTGCGAGCGCAGCGAAGCAATCCAGAGCGGTTTACGCAGGCTCTGGATTGCTTCGCTGCGCTCGCAATGACGAAATATTATGATCGCCGCCGAAACGGCCGATGCCGCTTCATCCAGCTTTTGCCGCGGTGCCAGCTTTTCTTGAGGCCGCGCTCGGTGAAACTTTCGAACATCGCATCGGGGCTCGTCGGGTCGAGCAATTCATTGTCGGCGATGAAATCGTCCATCGGCCCCGGCGCCAACAGGTCGAGCAGTTCGAGCGAGCGCCCCGGTCCGCGGAGCGCCTCGAGTGCCGCAATCAGCGAGCCCGATGCATCAAAGGCGCGCGCGACCTCCGCCGGGTCGACGTCCAGATGCTCGGCGATCAGCGATTCGCGCAGCTTGCGGATCATCGGTCCCGTGTCGCGGTTTGCCGGCAGTGCTGCGTCGATCGTGACGTCGCACTCGCTGTCGAGGCCCATCGAACGATTGTTCATGTTCGACGATCCGACGCGCAGCAGCCGGTCGTCGACGACCGCGGTCTTGGCGTGGACATAGATGGGATCGCCGCCCGCCGTATGCGGGACATAGATGCGCAGCCGGTCGCCATGTTTCGCCTTGGCAATCGCGCGCACCAGCTTCACCCGCGCCGCATCCATCGCCATCTGTTCCAGCCAGCCGTCGGCGGTCCTGGGCATCACCATGACGAATTCGGGCGCGTCATCCTCATCCAGCCGCGCGGCGATCGCGGCGGCGATCTTGCCGCTCGTGAAATATTGATTCTCGAAATAAATGAACCGCTTGGCCGCTGCGATCATATCGAGATAAAGATGCTCGATCTCGCGCACCTCGGGATAGCCGTCATATTCGGCGCGCGAACGCGATATGGCGACATCGACATCGGTGAAATAGGGTTCAAGCGTGTCGGGCCAGGCCTCGCCATCGCCCTCGACATCGCGGAGTTCCTTGTTGGTTGCGCGCTGCCAGCGTTCGTTGCCGAGCTCGGCGAGCGCGCGGCCGACGTTCCCCGCAAGGATCATCGTCGAATCGTGCCACGGCATATAGGCTTTGCCGTCGGGATTGGTGCGCCGCCTGTCCCCATCCTTGTGCTCACGCGTGTCCCAGCGCGACGCGGCGACGTCGATCCCGCCGCAAACCGCCAGATGATCGTCGAACACCGCGACCTTCTGATGATGGCTGCACCCCGCCGGATGTGCGCTGTCGAGCCGAAAGCTGATCGCGCGCGTCGCTTTCCAGCGCAGGACCATCATGAAGATGCTCGGCACCAGAAAATGCTTCAGTCCGCCGAAGTTCCATCGCAAGATGTCGATGTCGCGATCGGGCTTCGCGCGCGCAAGGGCGAGCAGATAATGGCCGAGCGATTGGCCCTTGCCCTGGTCATCGGGCACCAGCGCAATGCGCGGATCGAAATCCCATCCGATCAGCAGGATGCGCTCCTTCGCGCCTGCCATCAGCTCTTTCAGCAGTTTGAAATAGTCGGCGGCGTCGACGATCATCCGCGCCTTGTCGGCGCGCTCGATCCGCCAGCAATTGCGGCCCTCGACGACAATCGGTTCCAGATCGCTGCCCATCGCCGCCGACACGCCTGGCGGCGGCGATGGTTGCGTCGGCACGGCGTCAGGCCGCGAAGAATTGTTCGGGGGTCAGCGCCATCATCGTTTCGCTGCCCGCCTCGATCTTGCGGCGGAGCGATCCCGCGTCGGGCAGGAAGCGTTCGCCGAAATGGCGCGCGGTGACGATCTTGGCATCGAGGAAATCCTTGGCACCGCGCCCTTCGTCGAGCGCTTTCTGCGCCGCCTCGGCCATGCGCAGCCACATCAGCCCCAGCGCGACGAGGCCGGTGATGTGCATATAATGATGCGCGCCGGCGCCGACATTGTTCGGATTGGTCATGCCATTTTGCATGAACCACATCGTCGCGGTTTTGAGCTCGCCGTTCGCCTTTTCCAGCCGCTCCGCGAAATCGGCGAGCGCAGGCTTGTCCTTCGCCGCCGCGCACTCGGCATCGACGATCGCGAACAATGTCTGGATCGCGCGGCCGCCATTCTGCGCGAGCTTGCGGCCGACGAGGTCCATCGCCTGCACGCCGTTCGCGCCTTCGTAAATCATCGTGATGCGGGCATCGCGGACATATTGGCTCATGCCATGTTCCTCGATGTAACCGTGGCCGCCGAACACCTGCTGCGCATTGGTCGCGACGTCATAGCCCTTGTCGGTGCCATAACCCTTGATGACGGGGGTGAGCAGGCTGACGAGATCGTCGGCGAGCTGCCGCTCCTCGTCGGTCTCGGCGACATGCGCCAGATCGACCTGGAGCGCGCCCCACAGGCACAGCGCGCGCAGCCCTTCAACGGTCGCCTTGGCGTCCATCAGCATCCGGCGCACATCGGGGTGGACGAACAGCGGATCGGCCTTTTCCTGCGGGTCTTTGGGTCCGGTCAGCGCGCGGCCCTGCCGCCGGTCCTGCGCATAGGCGACGGCATTCTGAAACGCGACGTCGGCCTGTCCCAGCCCCTGAATCCCGACGCCCAGCCGCGCGGCGTTCATCATCACGAACATCGCGGCAAGGCCCTTATTCTCCTCGCCGACCATCCAGCCCTTCGCGCCGTCATAGTTCATCACGCAGGTCGAATTGGCGTGGATGCCCATCTTGTGCTCGATCGACCCGCATTGCAGCGCATTATGTTCGCCGAGCGAACCGTCCGCATTGACGAGAAACTTCGGCACGATGAACAGCGAGATGCCCTTGACGCTGTCGGGCGCGTCGGGGGTCTTGGCAAGGACCAGGTGGATGATGTTGTCGGTCAGGTCATGCTCGCCCGACGAAATGAAGATCTTGGTCCCCGTGACGTCATAGCTGCCGTCGCCGTTGGGCACCGCGCGCGTGCGGATGAGGCCAAGGTCGGTACCGCAATGCGGCTCGGTCAGGTTCATCGTCCCGCCCCACTCGCCCGACACCATCTTGGGAACGTAAAGCGCCTTCTGCTCGTCCGACCCCTTGACCAGGATCGCCGCGACGGCGGCCTGCGTCAGCCCCGGATACATGGCAAAGGCCTGGTTCGCCGCCATGCGATATTCCTCGACCGGAAAGCCGACGACGTGCGGCAATCCCTGCCCGCCAACCTCTTCGGGCTGCGTCAGCAGCGTCCAGCCGGCCTCGCAATAGGCCTTATACGCTTCCTTGAACCCCTTGGGCGTCGTCACCGACCCGTCGTCGTGGCGCGTGCAGCCTTCAAGGTCGCCCGACTGGTTGATCGGAAACAGCACCTCTTCGCAGAATTTTCCGGCTTCGGTCAGCACCGCCTCGATCATATCGGGAGTCGCGTTGGCAAAGCCGGGCAGGTTCGCATAGCGTTCGACGCCAAGCACCTCGTTGAGGAAAAACAGGCTGTCCTGCACGGGGGCGCGATAGACGGGCATGGGAAATCCTTCTGAAAAAGCAATTGATCGGATCAAACTTGCCTGGGGAGAGGCCAGGTTCGGGTCGGCCGACTATGCCTTGCGGGCGTCGACCTTTTTCACCATATCGATGAAGCGTGACAGCTCATCTACAGCGCTGTCAATATCGTCGCGCTGGCGGCGAAGCAACGCGATGCGTTCCTCGCACTTCTCGATCGTCACCTGCCGTTGCAGCTTGCGACCGTCGCCGACGTCATACAGGTCGATCATCTCGCGAATGTCGGCCAGGCTGAACCCCGTCCGCTTGGCGCGCAAGATCCACGCCAGCCGCGCCCGGTCGCGCTTCGAATAGATGCGCGACAATCCCTTGCGCGACGGGCTGATCAGCCCCTCATCCTCATAGAAACGCAGCGCGCGCGCGGTGACACCGAACTCGGTCGACAAGTCGGTGATGCTGAACTGTTCGCGCCCCAGATGATCGGGCGTATCGATATGTGAGTGGCCGTAATAGTCGGTCATGCCGACGAAACTAGTTTCCGTTGACGTGAACGTCAATAGCGCCAAATCGCCTCGATTCCGGGCGCTTCAGCCCGCGCAGAGCCGGACGATATTGCCGCGCCCGTCGGCGATCCGCAAGCCCCTTGCGTCGTCCGCCGACCAGTTCGCGCGCGGCAGCCGCAGCCCCGCCAGCGACGCGCGATCGGGGCACAGCTGCGCGCATTGCGGGGGCAGGCGCCCCGGCAGGCGCAGCTCGTCGTCCTCCTCATGGACAAGCGCCTCGCAGCCGTCCGCCCCCGCGAACCGCATTCGCCACCCGTCGCCCTCGCGCGTCATCGTCCCCTGCGCGGTGCAGGAAAGTGTGGCGCCGAAGGCGGCGGTCACCGCAAAGCGCCACTGCCCCGCGCCATCGGGCACCACGCACATCGCGTCGCGGCCAAGGTCGTGCGCGCGTTCGAACACGCCGACCGGCGTTGCCGCGTCGGGACGCACGACACCGCGCTCGCGCGCCGCCATCTCGAGCGGATTGTCGGCATCCATTGCCTCCTCACCGCCCGCCCCGCGCTCGCACCCCGCGAGCAGCAGCGCCGCGAACGCAAGGGCAGCGCTAACCCTGCGCATCGTCCGCAAGGAAGCTCAGGCTACCGTCGGCCTCGACGCGGCGATAGAAGCACGACCGGCGCCCGGTGTGGCACGCCGGTCCCGCGGGCTTGACGCGCAGCAGCAGCGCGTCCTGATCGCAATCGACGCGCATCTCGACCAGCGTCAGCCCGTTGCCCGACGTCTCGCCCTTGCGCCACAGCGCAGCGCGCGAGCGCGACCAGAAATGCGCCTGCCCCGTCGTGCGCGTCGCCTCGATCGCCGCGTCGTTCATATGCGCGACCATCAGCAGCGCCTGCGTATCGGCGTCGACGACGATCGCGGTCACCAGCCCGGCGGCGTCGAAACGCGGGAGAAATCGGTCGGTCGTGTCGCGCTGCTCATCCATGCCCGCCGCTTTAGAGCAGGATCGAAGCCGCTGTCACCCCGCGCATGGCCGCCGATGTGACAATATCGTGATTAGGGGGGCGACAATCGGCTTTGCCCTCCCTATATGCGCGGCAGTCACTGCACCCCCCCTGCCGCTGGAACGACATGCTGACGACCCATCCTTTCGACGACGACAAACTCCGCGAGGAGTGCGGCGTCTTTGGCATTCACGGCGCCGACAGCGCTTCCGCGGTCGTCGCGCTGGGCCTCCACGCGCTGCAGCACCGCGGACAGGAAGCCGCGGGCATCACCGCGTTCGACGGCAAGGAATTCCACACCCACCGCGCGATGGGCCATGTCGCCGGCAATTTCGACCGCGACGAAATCATCCGCCAGTTGGATGGCGCGTCGGCGGTGGGCCACGTCCGCTATTCGACGACGGGCGAAACCGCGCTGCGCAATGTCCAGCCTTTGTTCGCCGACCTGTCGACCGGCGGCTTCGCGGTCGCGCACAATGGCAATATCTCGAACGCCGCGGCGCTCAAGAAGCTGCTCGTCCGCCGCGGCTCGATCTTTCAGTCGACCAGCGATACCGAAGTCATCATCCACCTCGTCGCCACGTCGAACTACCGCTCGCTGCTCGACCGGTTCATCGACGCGCTGAAACAGGTCGAGGGCGCCTATTCGCTCATCTGCCTGACAGCGGAGGGCATGATCGGCTGCCGCGACCCGCTCGGCATCCGTCCGCTGGTGATCGGCAAGCTGGGCGATGCGCATATCCTGGCGTCCGAAACGGTCGCGCTCGACGTCGTCGGCGCCGAATTCCTGCGTTCGGTCGAACCGGGCGAACTCGTCATCATCCGCGACGGCCAGCTCATCTCGCACCGCCCCTTTGCCGAACAATCGGCGCGGCCGTGCATCTTTGAATATGTCTATTTCTCGCGTCCCGATTCGATCGTCGACGGGACCAGCGTCTATTCGGTGCGTAAGGCGATCGGTGCCGAACTGGCGCGCGAAAATCCCGTCGATGCCGACCTCGTCATCCCGGTCCCCGATTCGGGGACGCCCGCGGCGATCGGCTATGCGCAGGAATCGGGCATCCCGTTCGAGCTTGGCATCATCCGGTCGCACTATGTCGGGCGCACCTTCATCCAGCCGGGCGACAAGGTCCGCCATCTGGGCGTCAAGCTGAAGCACAACGCCAACCGCGCGCTGATCGCGGGCCAGCGCATCGTCCTGATCGACGATTCGATCGTCCGCGGCACGACCAGCCTCAAGATCGTGCAGATGATGCGCGATGCCGGCGCCGCCGAAGTGCATATGCGCATCGCCAGCCCGCCGACCCAGCATAGCTGCTTCTATGGCGTCGACACGCCCGAACGCGCCAAGCTGCTCGCGGCGCAGATGAGCATCGGCCAGATGGCGAACTTCATCAACGCCGACAGCCTCGCCTTCCTGACAATCGACGGCCTTTACCGCGCGTTGGGCGAAGCCGAGCGCACGCAGGACGCGCCGCAATATTGCGACGCCTGCTTCACCGGCGACTATCCGACCACGCTGACCGACTTCGACGAGCATGGGCTGGAGGATCAATTTTCGCTGCTTGCCGAACGGGTTGTCTGACAATATGGTTACAAGGTCTGAAGAATTGGCGGGCCAGGTTGCGCTCGTCACGGGGGCAAGCCGCGGCATCGGCGAAGCGATCGCCGAATCGCTGGCGGCGCGCGGCGCGCATGTCGTCATCACCGCGCGCACCGCGGGCGGGCTCGAGGAACTGGAGGATCGCATCCATGCTGCCGGCGGCAGCGCGACGATCGCGCCGCTCGACCTGACCGACGGCGACAGCATCGCCCGCCTCGCCAGCGCGATGGCCGAACGCTGGCAGCATCTCGACATGCTCGTGCTCAACGCCGCGATGCTCGGCACGCTGACCCCCGTCGCTGCAATCGACGGCAAGGAATTCAACAAGCTGCTGACGCTCAACCTGATCGCGCAGCAGGCGCTGATCGCCAATTTCGACCCGCTGCTCCGCCGCGCGGCGAGCGCCCGCCTGCTCGCGCTATCCACCAGCGTCGCGCGGACCCCACGCGCCTATTGGGGCGCCTACGCCGCGTCGAAGGCGGCGTTCGAGGTGCTCGTCACCAGCTATGGCGCCGAAATGCGCAATATCTCGGGCCTGCGCACCGCGATCCTCGACCCCGGCGGCACGCGCACGCAGATGCGCGCACGCGCCTATCCCGGCGAAGATCCGCAGAGCATCAAGGATCCCGCTGCGGTCGGCGAATATGTCGCCGATCTGATGGTACAGGGCTTCGACAGCACCGACTTCCACGCCCTGCCCAAGGTCATGGAAAAAGCTTAACGCCATCTTCGCTTTCCTGCGCTAAGACGCTCGCAAAACAGGGTTTGCGAGGGTGTGGAATGACGAAGAATTTTTTGCGGCCGGCGATCGCCGCGGTGGTCGGCATCCTTGTGGCATTCGGGCTGGTCTGGCTGGCGCAATATGCCGGCAGCGAAATCGCCCCCGCCGAATATGATCCGGCGACGGGCGAGATATTGATCCCGGTCGGCTCCACCATCGCGCTCATCGTCGGCTGGTTTATCGCCACCTTTGCGGGGAGCTGGCTTGCCATACGAATTTCCGGCGGGACCGGCGCGGGATGGGTCGTCGCTGGGGCCGTGATCGGCGCGGCGCTCTATACCGCCATCGACTTTGCCGACACCTGGTGGATGATGGTGCTGGGCGTCGCCGTCCCGCTCGCCGCGGTGTGGCTCGCGCAGCGGGCCGCAGCGACCGTTACCGAATAATTCGTCGACCCCGCCTTCGCGGGGCGACGCTTTTTCCTAGTCCGCCTCGCGGTCCACCGCCGCCTGCACGCTCTTGTAAAACGCCTCGCGCGCCGCGCCGACGCCTTCGGGGTCGGTCGCGGTCGGCCAGTTGCCGTTCGACGCGATCACCAGCTTGCGCGTGGGATCGATGAAAATGCCCTGCCCGAAAATCCCCTGCGCGGCAAAGCTGCCGTCGTCGTTCGTCCACCATTGATAGCCATAGCCGCGGCCCGGAAGGCCAATATCGGCCTGTTTGGTCGTCGCCGACGCCAGCCAGTCGTCGGGCAGCACTTTCACGCCGCCCGCAACGCCGCCGTTCAGGATGAGCTGGCCGAACCGCGCATAATCCTTGAGGCTCGCCGATACGCAGCAACCGCTGATCTCGTGCCCCGTCGCCCCGAGCATCCACACCGCATCCTGCTCCATCCCGAACGGCTTCCAGATTTTTTCGGAGAGATAGGACGACAGCGTCTTGCCCGTCGCGCTCGATACCAGCACGCCGATCAGATTGGTCTCGCCCGTCTTGTACACCCACTTCGACCCCGCGGGCGCTTCGCGTGGCAAGCCCTTCATATAACTCACCGTTATGTCCTCACCCGCGACCGGTTTTTGCAGGTTGAACAGTGCGACGTCGGACTTGGGATCGGTATAATCTTCGTTCCACTTCACCCCCGATGTCATCGTCAGCAGCTGGCGCACGCTGACATCGTCATAGGCCGATCCCTTCAGGCCGGGGATATAGGCGGTGACCTTGTCGTCGAGGCTCTTGATATAGCCATCCTTCACCGCAGCGCCGACGAGCGTCGAGGTGAAGCTCTTGGCGACCGAAAAGCTCGTCCAGCGGCCCGCGGCGCCATAGCCGAGCGTATATTTTTCGAGCCGGACCTTGCCATCCTGTACGATGATCAGCCCCGCGTTGCGCTGCTTGGCCATATAGGCATCGACGTCCAGCCCAAGCTCGATCGGCTCGCCCGGCGGCAACGGATAGACGGCGTCGCCCGCCTCGACCGTGTTGACGACGACCTTGGGCACGGTTTCCATGGTGCGGAAGGCGAGATCGCGTTGGTCCTGGGTCCAGAAAAGCACGTTCAGATCCTTTGGCAATTGGTCGGTCGTTTGCGTCGTCGCGGGCGCACTGCACGCCGCCGCGGTGCCGAGCAGCACCGCCGCCAAAACTCTTCGCATCTTTTTTCCTCCCCCGATGTCAGGCCGGTTTTTCAAGCGTGACCTGCGCGACGTCGATCCCGCCGCCGCGAAAGCCCCCCTCGCAATATTGCAGATAATAGCGCCAGAGCCGGACAAAGCGCTCGTCGAACCCCGCGGGCAGCTGATCGGCGGCGACCGCGGCATCGAACCGTTCGCGCCATTGGCGCAGCGTTTCGGCATAATCGCCGCCAAAATGATGTCCATCGCGCCAGATCAGCCCCCGCGCCTCGGCGAGCGCGCGAAACCGGCTCTCGGAGATCAGGCACCCGCCCGGAAAGATATAAGCCTGAATGAAATCGCTGCTCGCCGCATAACGCTCGAACAGCGCGTCGTTGATCAGGATATACTGGATCGCCGCCTTGCCGCCCGGCCGCAGCAGCCGCGCGATCGCATCGAGATAGGCGGGCCAATAGGCCTGCCCCACCGCCTCGACCATCTCGACGCTGGCGATCGCGTCATACGGCCCCTGCACGTCGCGATAATCGCAAATCTCGATCCGCGAGCGGCCCGAAAGGTCGACCGCCGCCAGCCGCGCGTCGGCGATTTCCGCCTGCGCGGGCGACAGCGTGATGCCGGTGTAGATCACGTCGTGGCGCTCGACGCCGCGCTCGGCAAGCGCACCCCAGCCGCAGCCGATTTCGAGCAGCCGGCTTCCCGAACGAAGGTCGAGGCGGTCGAGGATCGCGTCGAGCTTTGCCGCCTGCGCCTCCTCCAGCGACTGCGCCGGATCGGCGAACAGCGCGCTCGAATAATTCATCGCATGATCGAGCCACAAGCGATAGAAATCATTGCCCAAATCATAATGCGCGTGGATGTTGCGCCGCGCCCCGCGCCGGTCGTTTCGGTGGAGCGCGTGGATCGCCCGGTTCAGCCAGCGCGACGGACCGTGCGCGCGCCCCGCATTGCCCAGCGCTTCGCCATTGCGCATGAACAGGTCGAACAGCGGCACCGGATCGGGCGAGGTCCATTCGCCCTTTTCCCACCCGCGATACCAGCCGACCGAACCCGACAAAGCGAGCCGCGCCAGCGCGGCCCAGCTGTGCAGATGGACAATCGCCGTCGGGCCTTTGCCGCGGCCGCCGAGCAACCGCACGCTGCCGTCGGGTAGATGCCCCTCGATCGTTCCCGCGAGCAGCCCCGCGTCGATGCGATCGAGCAGGCGATGGAACAGCGCCGCGGGTGCGAGCGCCATCAGCCGCGCCAACACCCCGCCCGCGCGATAGGCGCGGTCGGCGCGGAGCAGATCCTTGCCGCGGCGGGGGCTGACATGCGTGTTCATGGCCCTCTTCCTGCCTCAAAGGCGCCCGGCTGACAATCGCCTGAAACCCCTGCTGCCATGACGCCACGCGCGCCCCTTCTATTCTGGTGTGCTCGCTGTATCGGGCGCGGTCAGTCGGACCTGGAACCGCTCTTCGGCCAGCGGGTGCATGAAACGCTGATCGCGCAGCACCAGCGCATCGCCATTGCTCTCGGCCACGGGCATCCGTGCCCAGAACAGGAAGGCGCGCGCATTGGGATCGCCCTTGACCCACATCGCCAGCCGTGGGTCGTCCATGCCCGTCGGCGCGCCGATCAAGTCGATGTCCCCGCCGACGCCGGGCGTGAAGCTCGCGGTGCCATAGCGGTCAGCGGTGCGCCAGAAAATGTCGCGCTGCCAAAAGGCGAGCGGCGGCGGGCTCGCCACAACCAGCGCGTCGGCCTTGCCCCCTGCGGCCAGCGCGTCCGACGCCATGCGCTCCGCGGCGCCGGTGATCAGCCCGTTTGCGAAGATATAGGCGGAGACGGCTGCGAAACCGATCCATGCGGGCCGCTGCCAGTTCGCCGCGCCACGCCGTTCACGCCGGAGCGACAGCCAGAGCGAAACCGCCAGCGCGATCCATATCCACAGGTCGATGATGAAGATGCTGTCGCCATAGAACCAGCTTGAGGAAAATGGTTCGAGCAGGCGGATGCCATAATTATTGAGCCAGTCGAGCGCCGGATGGCTGAGGCAGCCGATATAGGCGAGCGCGAGCAGCCAGCCGCGATGAAGTGGAAGTCGATCGACGGGCCGTTTGCCGCGCCGATCCTGCCAGCGGTCAAAGGCGATCATCAGCGCCCAGAGGATGAGCGGCAGCACCAGCATCGCGATCGGCCCGTGCGTGATCCCACGCCGAAAGCCCAAATGCTGCACCCCGTCGAGCCAGAACAGGCAGGCCGCATCCACATCGGGCAGGTTCGCCGCCAGAACCAGCGTCGGAATCGCCAGCCCGGTCTTCTTCTTGAGCCCCATCTGCCCCAGCAGGGCGCCGACAAGGCTGTGCGTCAGATTATCCATGACATTTCAATACCAAGAATAATGACTCGCACAAAGCCACGAAGCCACAAAGAGTCATCGGGTCAAGGGACGATAATAATCGTTGGCCAGGCGCTTTACGCCCTCTTTGAAGCTGGGCGCTCCAAAGTTCATCAGCAGTCCGAGCGGCAGACTCATCAAGCGAAGATAGGTCAGCACCTGTTTCGCGTGGACCGGGGCTTGTCGTTCGGTCGATTTCAGTTCGATCACCAGGCGGTCCTCAACAAGAAGATCGACACGAAATGTCTCGTCGAGCAATTTGCCGCGAAACATGATGGGAACGATTTTCTGTCTCTCGACCCGCAATCCGCGTTCGGCCAGAAACTCGGCGAGCAGGACTTCATAAACGGTTTCCAACAGCCCCGGTCCGATTTCGCGATGCAGTTTATAGCCGCAATCCAAGGAAATCCGGGCCAGTTCTTCAACATCCGTCGTCAAACCAGCCCCCTTTTGTGGCTTTGTGGCTTTGTGCGAGAAAAATTAAAGCTCCGGCCCGCTTTCGGTCACGGTCCAGGTCTGCCCTTTTTTGAGCAGCCCCTGCAAATCGGCCGTCTTGCCTTCGGCCGCCGCCTGGTTCTGCCGCACGACATCGGCCTCGAATGTCGGCCGCCGGTCGTCGTAGAGAATCCCCAGCGCCATCGGGAACTCGCCAAAGCGCATCTCGACGAGCATGTGCGCAACGCTGCGATTGGTGACGTCGTGAACGATCACCCCCGCCGCCTGCCAGTCGCCATCGACGACATCGACGGTCTTGAGGTGCAGCGCCTCGGCGTCGAGCGCGATCCCCTTGGTGCCCTTGGCATAAAGCATCGGTTCGCCATTCTCGAGCCAGAGCTGGCGATCCTCGGCGCCCTTTGGCGCCGCAAAATCCTCGAACACGTCTTTGTTATAGACGATACAGTTCTGGAAAATTTCGATAAAGGCTGCGCCCTTGTGGGCATGAGCCGCTTTCAGCACCTCGGGCAGCTTCTTCGACACGTCGAAGCCGCGCGCGACGAAGCGCGCACCGGCACCGAGCGCAAAAGCCGCAGGCTGCGCGGGGCGGTCGACCGAACCATAGGGGGTCGAAGGACTGGTCGTGCCGACGCGGCTGGTCGGCGAATATTGGCCCTTGGTCAGCCCGTAAATCTCGTTGTTGAACAGCATGATCTGGCAATCGAGATTGCGGCGGATGAGGTGCATCGTGTGGTTGCCGCCGATCGACAGCCCGTCGCCGTCACCGGTGACGATCCAGATGTCGAGCCCCGGATTGGCGAGCTTTAGCCCCGTCGCAAAGGCCGGCGCGCGGCCGTGGATCGTGTGAAAGCCATAGGTTTCCATATAATAGGGAAAGCGCGACGAGCAGCCGATGCCGCTGACGAAGACGGTATTTTCGGGCGCCGTGCCGATTTCGGGCATCGTCCGCTGCACTGCTTTGAGGATCGCATAGTCGCCGCAGCCGGGACACCAGCGGACCTCCTGGTCGGTTTCCCAATCCTTGAGCGTGGTCGTCCGCGCGATGGTCGTCATCTCGTTCACTTGAGTGCCTCCTCAATGGCGGCTTCGATTTCGGCAATTGTGAAGGGCTGGCCCGACACCTTGTTCACCGGCTTGGCATCGACCAGATATTGATCGCGCAACACCGTCTTCAATTGCCCCGTGTTCATTTCGGGCACGATCACCTTGTCATAGCTCTTGAGCAGCTCGCCGAGATTGGCGGGCAGCGGCCAGATATGGCGGATATGGACGTGGCTGACGTCCAGACCCTCGGCGCGCTTGCGGCGCACCGCCTGATGGACCGGGCCAAAGGTCGAGCCCCAGCCGACGATCGCCAGCTTGCCGCCCTCGGCGCCCAGTTCGACGATCTGGTCGGGCACCTTGATGCCGTCGATCTTCGCCTTGCGAATGTCGGTCATCGCCTGATGGTTCGATGCCTCATAATTGATGTGGCCGGTGCCCACTTCCTTCTCGATCCCGCCGATGCGGTGGAGCAGCCCGGGAGTGCCGGGCTTGACCCACGGGCGCTTGAGATTTTCGTCGCGGCCATAGGGTTTGAACCCGCCTTCGGGCACCTCGGTCAGGAACTGGACCGGGAACGCTTCGTAGGTCGTGAGGTCAGGCACCGCCCACGGCTCGGCGGCGTTGGCGATGTAGCCGTCGGTCAGGAGCATCACCGGGGTCATATATTGCACCGCGATGCGCACCGCCTCGATCGCGCAGTCGAACGCGTCGCCGGGCGAGCGCGCGGCGATCACCGGCATCGGCGCGTCGCCGTTGCGGCCATAGACCGCCTGATACAGATCCGACTGCTCGGTCTTGGTCGGCAGGCCGGTCGACGGGCCACCGCGCTGCGAATTGACGATGACCAGCGGCAGCTCGGTCATGATCGCCAGGCCCATTGCTTCGCCCTTCAGTGCGATACCGGGGCCCGACGAGGACGTCACACCGAGCGAGCCGCCATAGCTCGCGCCGATCGCCGAGCAGATGGCGGCGATTTCGTCCTCGGCCTGGAAGGTCGTGACGTCATATTCCTTGAGCCGCGACAGATGGTGCAGGATCGCCGACGCCGGGGTGATCGGATAGCCGCCGAAGAACATCGGCAGCTTGGCGAGCTGCGCCCCGGCGACGAGGCCGAGCGCAATGCCCTCGGCGCCCGTCAGCGTGCGATAGAGGCCCGGCGCCGCGGGTGCGGGATCGACATGATGCTGCTTCAGCGGCCCCGCCAGCTCGGCGGTCTCGCCATAGGCGTGCCCCGCGTTGAGCGCCGCGACATTCGCCGCGGCCAGCTCGGGCGCCTTCGCGAACTTGGCATTGAGCCAGTCGATCAGCGGCTGGCGGTCGCGGTCGAACATCCAGAGCGCGAGCCCCAGCGTCCACATATTCTTGCAGCGCAGCGCCTCCTTGTTGCCAAGGCCAAAGGGCTTCACCGCGTCCATCGTCAGCTGGCTGATATTGAGCTTCAAAAGCTGCCATTTGGCGAGGCTGTCATCCTCGAGCGGGTTCGCGTCATATTTCGCCTTGGCGAGGTTGCGGTCGTTGAACTCGCCCTCATCGGCGATGATCAGGCCGCCGGGTTTCAGCGCCGGGACATTGGTCTTGAGCGCCGCGGGGTTCATCGCGACGAGCACGTCGGGCGCGTCGCCCGCAGTGTCGATCGCCGACGAACCGAAATTGATCTGGAATGCCGACACCCCGAACAAAGTGCCCTGCGGCGCGCGGATTTCGGCTGGAAAATCGGGGAAGGTCGCGAAGTCGTTGCCCGCAAGTGCCGACGACAGCGTGAACTGACCACCGGTCAACTGCATCCCGTCGCCGCTATCGCCGGCAAATCGAACCACCACTGCATCCGAAAGGGGGGGCTGCCGCTCGCCGTCGGCCCGGTCCTCTACCGCTGTCGCCATTTTTTCTTCTGCCTCAAATCTTGCGAACCTGTGACATGGGCCTAGGCCTGTGCGGGGCAAGCCGCAATTGAGAAAAAATTGTGCGCTGCAAAGGGCAAAGCGTCACTCGGTTTCGATTTGCGATTGAATTTGCCCGACCGATGCCGAATAGCATGGCGAAAATCGCGATCAGGGAGAGACGCAGATGACCGATGGCCCCACCCATTTTACGCGCCCCGACGTGGCGGCTTTCCTCGCCTTCCTGAACGCGCAGGAAGGCCCGAAGATGGAGGAGATGCCGCCCGAAGGCGCGCGCGAGATGTTCCGGATGATGGGCCAGATCGCCGATGTCCCGCGCGGCGAGATCGCGCATGTCGAGGATCGCACGATCCCCGGTCCCGCGGGCGATATTCCGGTCCGCATCTACGACAATCGCCCGGCCCGCGAGCCCGGCCCGGTCATGGTCTTCTATCACGGCGGCGGCTGGGTGATCGGCGACCTCGACACGCACGATCCTTATTGCGCCGAAGCCGCGCGGCTGCTCGACATGCCGGTGATCGCGGTCGATTACCGCCTCGCCCCCGAACATCCCTTCCCTGCCGCGCCGGAGGATTGCGAAGCGGCAACGCGCTGGGTCGCCGACAATATCCCCTGCACCGGGCTTGTCCTGTCGGGCGAAAGCGCCGGCGGCAATCTGACGATCGCGACCGCGCTGACGCTGCGCGACAAACCCGCGTCGAAACCGGTGATTGCGATCCATCCCATCTATCCCGCCGTGACGACGCACGACGACTGGCAAAGCTATCGCGATTTCGGCGAGGGCCATTTGCTCACCAAAGGCAGCATGACCTGGTTCGGCAATCATTATGCCGCGGATCCCGCCGATTACCGCGCCTCGCCGCTCGATTTTCCGGCGGAAGGCCTGCCGCCGACGCTGCTGGTCACCGCGGGGCTCGACCCGCTGCGCGATCAGGGCCGCGCCTATGCTGCCAAGCTCATCGAAGCCGGCGTGCCGACGACCTATCGCGAGGCCAAGGGCAATATCCACGGCTATATCAACCTGGCGCAAGGCATACCCAGCGCGAAGGACGATATTCGCGGCGCCCTCACCATATTGAAAGCGATCGTCGCCGAAGCTAACGCCGCGGCATGATCGATCACGACAAGCTCCCCTATCGCCCGTGCGCGGGCGTGATGCTCGCCAACCGCGATGGCCGCGTTTTCGTCGGCCAGCGGCTCGATACGTCGAGCGAGGCGTGGCAGATGCCGCAGGGCGGAATCGACGAGGGCGAGGATGCCGAAGAGGCGGCGATCCGCGAGCTTGGCGAGGAAACCGGCATCCACGGCGGGCTGGTCGACATCATCGCGCGCAGCCGCGAGGAATATTTCTACGACCTGCCCGACCATCTGATCGGCAAGATGTGGGGCGGCAAATATCGCGGCCAGCGCCAGCACTGGTTCCTGATGCGCTTCATGGGCGAGGACAGCGATATCGACATCCACACCGAGCATCAGGAATTCCGCGCATGGAAATGGGCCGAACCGAGTGAGATCGAAAAACTGATCGTCCCCTTCAAACGCGCGCTTTACCGCGGACTGGTCGAGGAATTCGGCCCGCTCGTCTGACCTTTCAGCGCCAGCGCGGTGCGAAAGACGTCGGCGAACATCTCCGGCGTCAGCCGCCCGGTGTTCGTGTTGTAGCGCGAGCAATGATAGCTATCGACCAGATGCCGCCCATCGGGCAGCGCATGGACGGCGCCATGCGCGAAGGGAAACGCGGCAAGGCGGACGCCGGCGGCGCGCAGCACCGCATCATGCGCGATCCGCCCAAGCGCGACGATCACCCGCACCTTCGGCAAGGCCGCCAGCTGCCGCTCGAAAAAGGGCCGGCAATTCGCAATTTCCGCCGGCGTCGGCTTGTTCTGCGGCGGCAGGCATTTGACGCTGTTGACGATGATCGCGCCGTCGAGCGTCAGCCCGTCGTCGATCCGCGCGTCATAATGGCCCCGGCTTAACCCGAACGCGGCGAGCGCCCTGAACAACAGGTCGCCCGCATAGTCGCCGGTGAACGGCCTCCCCGTCCGGTTCGCCCCATGCTTGCCCGGCGCCAGTCCGGCAAGCGCCAGCCACGCATCGGGATCGCCGAAAGCATGGACCGGGGCGTTCCACCAGTCGGGATGCTCGGCCCGACACGCCCGGCGCAGCGCGACGAGGCGCGGGCAGCGCGGACAATCGCGCGGCGGCTCGGTTCCGGGCAACGGGCTATCAATTTCCATGCGGCTGCGATAGGCGCGCGGACATGAGCAACGCAATGCCGCTGCCCCTCTATGCGATCGGCCTTGGGTCGAACCGGCGCCATGCGCGCTTCGGCGATCCGCGCGCGGTGCTGCTCGCCGCGCTCGCCGCGCTGGAGAGCGACGACATCGAGGCGGTCGACGCCAGTCCGATCATCGCCAGCGACCCCGTCGGCCCCTCGCGCCGCCGCTACGCCAATGCCGTCGCCCTTGTCGCTTCGGCCTTGAGCCCGCCCGAAATGTTCGAAAGACTGCAGGAAATCGAAGCCCGATTCGGCCGCCGCACCGGCCAACGCTGGGGCGCACGCACGCTCGACCTCGACATATTGCTCTGGTCGGGCGGCGCCTGGTCCGACGCGGCGCTGACCATCCCGCACCCTGCGCTTGCTGATCGCGCCTTCGTCCTCGGCCCGCTCCGTGCGATTGTGCCCCAATGGCGCCACCCGCTCCACGCGCGCAGCATCCGCCAGCTCGCCGCGCGGCTCGTCCGCCCAAAGCCGGTTGACCGGCGCGCCGCAGCGCACTAGGGCCACGGCTCACTTCGCGCGCCGCATAGCCCGGCGCCGATGGGCCCTTAGCTCAGTCGGTAGAGCAACTGACTTTTAATCAGTAGGTCGCTGGTTCGAACCCAGCAGGGCTCACCACATTTAAACCTCTTTGGTTCCATAAGCTGCCCCTCCGCGCGAACTGTCGCAGCGGATCGGGTTCGATGGAGGAAAATCGTTGTCGACGCTGATTACGGGCGCTGCCGGATTCATCGGGATGCAGGTCGCGGCGGTCTTGCTTCGCCGCGGTGAGGCAGTCATCGGCATCGACAATTTCACGCCCTATTATTCGGTCGAGCTCAAGCGCGCGCGTGTTGCGCGGCTGGATGTTGATTTTGGCCACCTGTTCACCTTCATCGATGTCGATTTTGGCGATGCCGCCGCGCTCGCCGCCGCGCTGGCGAGCCAAGGGATCGACCGGATCGTCCATCTCGGTGCCCAGCCCGGGGTGCGCTATTCGCTCGAGAATCCCGCAGCCTACATCCACTCGAATGTCGCCGGACATGTCAACATTCTCGAACTCGCGCGTCACCGCGCGGTTTCGCATCTGGTTTATGCCTCCTCCTCGTCGGTCTATGGTATGCGCGCCGACACGCCCTTCCGGGTCGCCGACCGAGCCGATACGCCGATCTCGCTCTATGCGGCGACGAAGCGCGCCGACGAACTTCTAAGCGAAACCTACGCGCACCTGTTCCGCATTCCCCAGACCGGCCTTCGCTTTTTCACCGTCTATGGCCCGTGGGGACGCCCCGACATGGCGGTATGGAAGTTTACCGAGGCGGTCCTGCAGGGTCGGCCGATAGACGTTTATAATCACGGCGATATGCGCCGCGACTTTACCTTTATCGACGATATTGTGAACGGCGTGATCCTGGCACTCGACCACCCGCCTGCGGATGATGGTCGCGAAAAGCCGGGTGGTTTCACGACCCCGCACCGGCTCTATAATATTGGTAACAACCAGTCGGAAAAGCTGACCGATATGATTGCCGTCATCGAGCAGGCGTGTGCGCGAAAGGCCGAACTCAACCTGCTGCCGATGCAGGCGGGCGACGTCTATCAGACCGCAGCCGATATCGACGATATCCAACGCGATCTTGGTTTTGCACCAACAACGCCGATTTCGGTCGGGATTCCGGCCTTCGTCGAATGGTATCGGAAAGACTGGCTGACGCGAAGCGCCTAGCGGTCACCAGCGCAGGAAACGCGGCAGGATCAACCGCCCAGCGACCGCCGAGATGACGACCGCCAAACCATGCCATAACGCGATGTGGATCAGATTGTCGTCGGCGCAATGCAGCGCGACGATCGTGGCGCCCGCGGCGCCCGATGCCAGCCCGATCACCCAGCCGGCGCGCGTCGGCGAGGTTGGAGCGGCCGACTTCAGCCACAAGAACAAGGCGGCCCCGACGCCCAGCCCCGACGCGATGCCGAGCGACAGGCAATGCGCGTCGAGGCCGTGGCGCGCCACGTCCATCGCCGCATGGCCATCGCCGACAGCCAGCAGCAGCGCCGCCATCGGCAAGGACAGGGCCGCAAGCACCGCCCAGCGCCAGCCGCTATAGTCGCGTCCGACGCCCGGCAGCCCCATCCGCAGCGCGCTCCACGCCGCGGCGACGCCCGTGGCCGCGATCAACCAGAAGCTGAGCATCGACAGCGCAGGCATCCCGCCCGCGGCGAGGTCGTGACGCATTCCGTAAAGCCACAGGAGCAGCACCGCGCCGGCAAGCCAGCCGGCCGCCGTCCAGAGCAGGCCGCGAACCAGTTTCCGCGGCGGCGCCGGCTCCAATTCGTCAGCCAGTTCGTCGATCAAACTTTCGATCGAAACTCTGTTCATTTCATTCGCTTTCAATCAGTTGCGCGAGCTTCTTGAGGCCGCGATGAATGTTGACCTTGACCAGAGATTCGCTCTGGCCGCAGATTTGCGATGCTTCGGCGATCGAGGCACCCTCGATCTTGACCAGCGTAATCGCCTGCGCCTGACCGGGCGGCAGCAGGGTCATCAGCCGGTCGATGCTGAGCCGCGCATGGACCGCCTCATCCTCGGCGCCGACCGCGGCGTCATTGTCGCCCAGCTCGGCCTCGTCCCGTTGGCGGCGCAGCATGTCGATCCAGCGATAGCGCGCGATCGCCGCGAGCCACGGCAGGAAGGGACGACCACTGTCCCAGGTCGCGAGCTTGCGGTGCATCGACACCAGCGTTTCCTGTACCAGATCGTCGATCTGATGCGGCGCGATGCGGCGCGCGAAATAGCGCGCGAGCCAGAGGCGGCAATCGCCGAGCAGCGCGCGATAGGCCGCACGGTCCCCCCGTTGCGATGCGGCCATCAACCGCGCGAGCGAAGGTTCGTCGAGGCTCATGTCCGGCGCAGCCTAGCAAAGAGCGCGTCGAGCGAGAATAACCCTCCACCGCGCACGATCAGCATCGCCGCCATCGCCGCCCAGAGCGAATGCACCGGCCACCAGGCGTCGGGAAAGACGAAGATCTGGATGACGAGCGTCATCACGAGCAGCGCAGCCGCCGAAAAGCGCGTCGCGAGGCCCAAGAGCAGCAGCGCCGGAAACAGATGTTCGGCCCAGACCGTTAGCGGCACCGCGAGCGCGGGATCGAGTGGCAGGCCCGAAAATTCGTTCGCGAACAGGTCATATTGGATGGGATCGATGGCCGGAAAGCCGCCCTCGGTCACCTTGGTCTGGCCCGAACGCCAGAACACGCCCGCGAGCGCCACGCGCAGCAGCAACAGTGCCGCGCTCTCGACGATCCGCGACGATGCCATCGCGACCGCGCGATCATAAAGCCTGGCCAAGCCTTTCATCGATCAACCTTTTCAAAAGCCCCGGCGTCGATCAGCGCCGCGATCGCCGCGCCGCCGCCGGGATGGTTTTCGTCCAGCAGCGCGATAAGGTTACCGAGCGGGGATATGTCCGCAGCAGCCTCGATCGCCGCGGCGTCGGCCGGATGCGCGGCGAACAGCCGCACCTCGGCATCGGGGCGGGTGATGAGGATGGCCGCCGCGCCGGACGCGAGGGCGGGGTCGAGGCGCGGCGCCGCATCGGCCGCGAGCGGCACGATCCGCGCGGCGGGGTGGCCGCGAACCGGCGTCGCGATCAGCGCGGCTTCGTCGCCCCCGGCGAGATCGGCGAGCCGCAGCGCGGGGGCATCGGCGGCATGATAGCTTTCGAGCCACGCCCATTCGACGCGCGCAATGTCGGCGGCGAGCGGGTCATCGAGCCAGTCGGCCAATCCCGCGCCGATGTCGGCGAGCGCGCGCCGCTCCGCTCCGCCGGCTTCGATGAAGGCGCGCGAGAGGCGGTTGAAATCGGCGGCGCCGAGATGCTCGCGAAGGCGCGGGAACGTCTCTTCGAGCGCGACGAGGCGCGCGTGCGAAATGGTGTTGGCGTGGACGCGAAGTCCGCGCAGCACCGCCGCCTCGGTCCCGGCGAACAGGCCGGTCGGCAGGTGCCGCGGGCCGTGGAGCAGCGTCGCCGCCACCGCCGCCTGGTCGCGGTCAAGCATCGACGGGTTCCAGCAAGGCATCAGCCTTTGCCGCCTCGGCCATCAGCACGGCGAAATCCGGCACATCGCTGTCCCATTCGACAAGGACGGGGCGCGGCCCCGCGCGGCGGAGAAAGCGGGCGAGCAGCGCCCAGCAGCTATCGCGCACCGACGAGCCATGATCGTCGATCGCGATCCGGCCGCCATCGCCGTCGTCCTTCACCGCATGACCCGCGACATGGATTTCGCCGACGAGCGCGGGATCGATCGCGTCGAGCCACGGTGCGGGATCGAGGCCGAGATTGAAGGCCGAGACCTCGACATTGTTGATGTCGAGCAGCAATCCGCAGCCGGTCCGGCGGCACAGTTCGTGGAGAAAGGATAGCTCGTCCCAGCCGTCACGCGCATAGGCAAGATAGCGCGACGGATTTTCGATGAGGATCGGGCGGCCGAGCCGGTCCTGCACGCGGCGGACCTCGCGGACGAAATGATCGAGCGCGGCGTCGGTATAGGGAATGGGAAGCAGGTCGGGAAATTTGTCGCGCGGCGTGCTGCTCCAGCTCAGATGATCGGACACCATTGCGGGCTGGTAACGGTCGCAGAGGCGCGCGAGCGCGTCGAGTTCGTCGCGGTCCGCGCCCGCCGCCGATCCCAGCGACAGGCCGACCGAATGGAAGCTGATCGGTATGAGGTCCGCAATCGCGGTGAGCCAGCGATGCGGCGGCCCGCCCGCGCCGAAGTAATTTTGGGGGTGGACTTCGGCCCAGGCGGGCGCCGCGCCCCGCTCCGCCGCCGCCAGCACATCGGCATAGTGACGGGCCTTCAGCCCGATACCGGCGCGCGGCGGCAGCGTGGGGAACGGGGCGGGAGGCAAAGGATCAGCCCTTCTTCGGAGCCGGCTTGTCATTGCCTTTGTGCGCGGTCAGCGTGCCGCCCATCTTTTCGCAGCTGTCCTTGGCGACATATTTCCAGGCGTTGCCCTGATAGTCGACGGTCGAAGTGCCGGCGCAACTCGTGCCCGGACCGGCGGCGCAGTCATTCTTGCCCTTGAGCGCGACGCCATAGCATTTTTCCTTGGCGCCTTCGGCGGCGACCGCGGTGCCGGTGAGGGCATTGCCCGCGGCGAGCGCGAGAACAGCCGAAGCGGCGAGCGACAGTTTCAACGAATTGGTCATGGGAGTCTCCCTTATGAATGGTTCGATGCGGAGGATGGCATCGTCCGGGGTTCGCGGCCGTGCGGCGAAAGGTTACGCGGCGCAGGAACGGGAATTGGCAGCGCGCCGCCGATCGCTTAGGAGCGCGGGGCCGATCGCAAACCGACCGGCAGAAGAAAAGGCAGGCGATGAACATCCTTCTGACCGGCGGCGCCGGATATATCGGCAGCCATGTCGCGGCGACGCTGGCGGCGGCGGGGCACCGCGTGACCTGTTTCGACAATCTGTCGAACAGCGATGCAGCGGTGATTGACCGGCTGGAAGCGATTACGGGTGCGGCGATCCCGCTGGTCGTCGGCGACATCCGCGATGGCGAGGCGCTGCGTCGCGCAATGCGCGGCCACGCGATTGAGGCGGTGATCCATTTCGCCGGGCTGAAAGCCGTCGGCGAGTCGGTCGCCGAACCGATCAAATATTATGACAATAATGTCCGCGGCACGCTGTCGCTGATCGAAGCGATGATCGACTGCGGCGCCAAACGCCTCGTCTTTTCGTCGAGCGCCACCGTCTATGGCCAGCCGCAATATCTGCCGCTGGACGAGGATCATCCGACGTCGGCGACCAATCCCTATGGCCGCACCAAGCTGATGATCGAGGAGATGCTGGCCGACATTGCCGCCGCCGATCCCGATTGGCGGATCGCGATCCTGCGCTATTTCAATCCCGTCGGCGCGCACGACAGCGGGCTGATCGGCGAGAACCCGAACGGCATCCCGAACAATCTGATGCCCTTCATCAGCCGCGTCGCCGCGGGCAAGCTCAGCGAACTGTCGGTATTCGGCGACGATTATGACACGCCCGACGGCACCGGGGTGCGCGACTATATCCATGTCGTCGACCTTGCCGCCGGGCACGCGGCGGCGCTGGACGCCATTGCCGGGGCCGACCGGCCGCTGTCGATCTGGAACCTTGGCACCGGCCAGGGTTATTCGGTGCTCGACATGGTGAAGGCGTTCGAGCGTGTAAACGGCGTCGCCATCCCCTATCGCATTGCGCCGCGCCGCGCGGGCGATGTCGCAAGCTGTTTCGCGAGCCCCGACCGCGCCGCGCACGAACTCGGCTGGACGGCGGAACGCGACCTTGACGCCATGTGCGCGTCGAGCTGGCGGTTCGAGCGAATGCTCGCGACGCGCAACGCGGAGTGACATCAAACTTTCTTCGTCATTGCGAGCGCAGCGAAGCAATCCAGAGCCTGCGTAAACCGTTCTGGATTGCTTCGCTGCGCTCGCAATGACGGTTATGAGGCAGGCCTTCTACCCCAGCCACCCCGCCGTCTGCGCCAGCACCCAAATCCCGATAACAAGAAACAGCGCCGCCGCGGCGACGCGGATCTTGGCAAGGTCGACGCGCTTGAGCAGTTCATTACCAAGGAAGATGGCAGGCACGTTGGCAATCATCATGCCGAGCGTCGTGCCCGCCGTGACCAGAGCGACCGCCTGATATTGCGCGCCCAGCGCAATCGTTGCGACCTGCGTCTTGTCGCCCATTTCGACGAGAAAAAAGGCGACGAGCGTCGTCAGGAAGGCACCGAAACGCGGCCCCGGCGCGTCCTCATCCTCGAATGTGTCGGGGACGAGCGTCCATGCCGCCATGGCGATGAACGACGCGCCAATCGCGTAACGAAACACCGGGCTGTCGAGCAACGCCGCTGCCTGCGCGCCGAGCAGCGCCGCGAGCGCATGGTTCGCAAGCGTTGCGACCAATATGCCAAGGATGATCGGCAGCGGACGGCCAAAACGCGCCGCGAGCAGGATCGCGAGCAACTGCGTCTTATCGCCGATTTCGGCGAGCGCGACGACGGCGGTCGAGGTGAAAAGGGCTTCCATGACAACTCCGGGGCCGGGCGACGTGCGATTCCAACGGACATCGAACCCGCCGCCCGGCCCGGACGGAAGCGCGATGCCATTGGTCTCGCCCAAGCGGTATCCCGCTTCCACCGCACCACGACCTCTCGGCCGAGTATGTTGACGCGGCGGCCCGTCGCAAGCGACGGCTGGCTACTCCCCAGATGACGCGGCGGCGTTAGACGGCTCGGTCGTCTCTGGCAAGGGCGAAGCCGCAGCGGCGGCCTTTTCGGCTTCGGCGATGTCGGCATCCATGGCCTTTGCGCGCGCGTCGATTTCCTTCGCCGCCTTGTCGTACCGCGTATCGAAGTCCGGTTCGTCCTTGCAGGCCGTGAGCAGCAGCAGCGGCATGATGAGGGCGGCGGCGCGCATCAATAATCTTTGCGATAGCGGATCGACAGGTTCGACTGGCCCGATCCGCCCGCCTGGCTGAGCAGCGAAAGCGTGCGGGTCAGGCTGATCTCTAGCTGCGTCGCGGTATAGCCGCGCGCGTCGGTGATGACCTCCAGATAGATGTCCTTGGTGATATATTGCCCCGCGGCGAGCGCCGCCCCGCGGCCGATCGTGTCGTCGGGGCCGAGCACGCGAAGGCGGTCGATGCCCGCCGCCGACTGGAGCGCGCCGAGCGGGCTGAGACCCGCGCCCCCGCTGCTGAGCGTGTTGAGCGAGGAGGCGAGCTGCACCGCCTGTAGCGGTGACAGCGTCGTGATCGAATCGCCGAACAGGATACGCGAAACGATCTCGTCCTGCGGCAGCCCGGGGACGCTCGAGAAGGTAACCTGCGGATTGCTTGCGCGCCCGCTGACGCTGACGGTCACCGTCACCGTTTCGATCGTGTCGCTCGCGATCAGGCGGATTGCGGGGTCGAAGGCATCGCCGGTGGGGAAGGTCACGCGCCCCTCGTCCAGTTCGAACGAGCGCCCGGCGAAGCCCAGCGTGCCGCGCACCAGTTCGATCTCGCCCGTCACGCGCGGCGCCAGGGTCGTTCCGCGCAGGGTGACGTCGGCCTGCCATTCGGATTCCAGCCCCATGCCGCGGACATAGATTTCATCGGTTGCACGAAGGCGAATGTCGAGGCGGATCAGGTCGAACAGGCTGCCACCGATCGCAGCGAGCCCGTCGCCACTGATCCGTGTGCGGCCCGATGCCTTGCGCCGCACACCCGTCAGCACCGGCACCTGCGCCGCGCCCTCGCGCACGATGCGATAGCGTGTTTCGGGAAGGCGAAGCTCGCCCGACAGAAGCGCGGTTTCGCCCGCCGATTTTTGCAACCGCAGATCGCCGGTCGCGCGCGCCGCGATATTCTCGCTGCGCGCGAGCCGCGCATTGTCGAGCGTCGCGGCAAGGTCCATCGGATAACCGTCGGCCTGCGACAGGCTGATATAGCCCCTGGCAGCGACGGTGCCGTCGCCGGCCTTGGCGGTGAGTTCGGCGATCTCCAGCCGGTTGCCGGTAAAGCGGCCGTTCACCGCCATGCCCGTCAGCCGCGTGCCATAGATCTGGTTTTCATAGACCATGTCGCGCCCACGGACGACGCCGTTCAGGCACGGATCGGCGACGCGGCAACCGAAATCGGCGGCGACGGCGACCGGCCCCGACACATTCTGGTTGGCGGGGCCGAAGAAGGAATAAAGCGTGTCGGCGGGGCCATTGTAGCGGATGCCGCCGCTGAGCGGTGCGGCGCGCAGCCGGTCGGTCCACGCGCCTGCGGCGGGACCAAGCGGGCGCAGCGACGCCTGGATGCGGCCGACCACGGTGCCGCGCTTGCGCATCACCGCGCGCGCTTCGCCGCCGTCGGCGAGCAGCTTGCCCGCGAAATTGACATTGACCGGCTGGCTGACCGACGCGGCGGTGGTGCGGGTGAAATCGGTGATCGTGAGCCGCGCATCGGCGCGCGGAAAGGCGTCCGCATTCGCCTGTTCGAAATCGAGGCTTCCGCTCGCCCGGCCGCCGAGCCCCATGTCGGGATAGACGGCATTGAGGATTGCCATGTTGACGCGCTCCAGCCGCGACTGGATCATGATCCCCTCGCCGAAGCGCCCGGCGACGCGCGCGCTGCTGCGGCGGCCGAGGTCGATATTCGTCGGCAGCAATTCATAGCCGTCGGGGCCGGGAACGATGCGTGCGGGCGACGTGGTGCGGAAATTGATGCCCGTCGCGCGTCCCTGCACCGATGCGCGCCAGAGGTCGGGCTTGAGGTCGGCGTTGGCGGCGATGCGGAAGGGCACGCCGCGCACCCCCTCGACGAGCGCCTGCGCCTTGCCGCTGCCGCCGCGATAATCGATCTTCACGCGTGCGACCGCGATCTCGTAATCGCGGATCTGCGTGTCGGCGACCTGGATGTCGGCAACGATATGCGGCCTATCGTACAGCGTCACATCGGCATCGACCACCGCCGAACCGATCGCGAGCTGCGCCGGACCGGGCAGCACGACATTGTTCGCGCGGACGTTGATCGCCGCGGCCTGATGCTCGCCCACGGCCGAAAGCCGCACCATGCCGCCAAGCCCTTGCCCCGATGCATCGAGCCGGCCGGTGAACGGCCCGGCATCGCTCTGGACAAGGCGCCCGCTGAAACCGATCCCCGACAGGTCGCCGCGCTCGACATCGATCGTCAGCGGCCCGGCGGCGGTCAGCAGCACGACATCGGCGGCGAGCGGACCATAATCGGTGTCGCCGGTCGCGGCGAGGCGATAGCCGTTCGGCGCGTCGGTCACGCGCGCGGCGAACCTGACGAGTCCGATGCCGAGTCCCGGCCGTTCAGCGGTCACCACCGCGCGCGGATTGCCGAGCGTCCCCGCAAGCTCGACGCCGAGCGGACCATAGTCGGTCGAATTGGCGCGCGCGATCAGGCGGATTTGGCCGCCAGGCGCATAGCTACCCTGCCCGCCCGTGACGCGGAGGCGCGGCGCCGTCAGCCGCAGCCCCGAGAAGCGCACGACCCCGTCGGTGCCATAGCGCACATCGCCCGATGCCGTCGCATTGCCACCAAGAAAATCGCGCACCCCCGAGTTGAAAAGCCGCGTCGAGCGCGCGCGGACGCGGCCCGCAATCTCGAAGCCGCCGCGCGGCGCGGTCTCGAGGTCGGCGTCGGTATCGATGTCGAAAATGCCGACGCTTTCGATGCGATAATCGTTGATCCGCCCGTCGATCGCGCCGGTGTAAAAACCGCGATTGAGATCGGCGATGATGATCGCCTTCGCGTCGATGCGCGGCGAGCGGAGGCGCAGATTGTCGCTGAGGATGCGCCCGTCGGCATAGGCGAGGTCGCCGTCCAGCCGCACGTCGGCCAATGTCCCGCCCGCGACAGTATCGAGTCCGCGGATACGCGCCGCCTGCCCTGCGACGGGAATCACGATCTGCTCGGCATCGACGCGCGCCTTGCCCGCGAGGCTCAGCCGGTCGATGATGATGTCGTTCACCGCGAGGCTGGCGGCATTGGCGTGATAATCGACTGTTGGCCGCGCAAAGTCGCCGTCGAATGTCGCGGTCGCGCGGAGACCCGTCGCGCGCAGCGCGGGCGCGATCGCCCCGGGGCGGAGGATATTGACCGCAAGCGCGAGTTTTTCATAGCGATTGGCGCCAAAATCGACGCCGCCTGTTACACCAAGATCGGCGACACCCGACGTCAACCGCCCGTCGATCATCGCCTTGCGTTCGGCAAGGCGCGCTTTGAAGTCGATGGCTGTTTCGGGCGCCAGCAGCTCGGCCACCGGGCCGCTGAGCAGCCGCGACGGCTGCGCATTACCCTTTGCGGCAAGGCTGCCGTCGCGCGCCGTCAGCGCGATGCGCGCGAGCGGCGCGGTGCCGAGGTTTGCGGTCAGATTACCGTTCCAAACCTTCCAGTCGCCGCGCCCGTCGAGCTTTGCCGTCAGCGTTTCGTCGAACCCGCCCATCGCCGCGAGCACCCCGCCCGCCGGCGCCGTCACGTCGAGTGTCATCGCCAGCCGGTTCGCCTCCGGCACCGCGTCGAGGAGCAGCTTCAGCGTGTCGCCCTTGCCGCCCCCGCCGATGGTTTCGGCATTGGCGCTGATCTGGGCGCGGCGATCGGCGATTGCGACGCGCCCGTCGAGCGTCGCGACCTGTCGCTCGCCCGCCACCGCCGATTCGAAGATGAAGCGGTCGACGCGAAGCCGCCCGACGTCGATGTCGAGGTCCGGAAGCAGCGGCTCACCCGTGTCGGGCACGGGCTTGAACGCCGGCAGCTTTTCCATCACCAGCGTCTCGGCCGTTGCCGAGCGGATGTCGACATGGCCCGCAAGGTAACGCAGCGGTCGCCAGTCGATACGCAGTTCGGGCGAACGCAGGAACACGCCCTTGGGGTCGGAAAGGGTGAAATCGCGGACGATCATCCGGCTGTAGAGCGAGCCGTCGAGCCGGCCGATGCCGATCTTCATCCCGTTTTCGAGTTCATATTTCTCGATCTGGGTGACGACGAAACGGCGTCCGGCGTCGCTGTTCAGTCCCACGAGGAACAGCGCGAAAAGAAGGACGAGGCCGAGCAGCCCATATCCCGTGCCGCGCAAGATCGCGCGCGGCCAGCGCCGCGCCGCGACCGGCGCCGTTTCGGCCGCGGGCGGATCGTCGGCCATCAGAAGGCCTGCCCGATCGAGACATAGACGCTGACGCGCGCCTCGCCCGGCTTGCGCGCGATCGGCGTCGCCACGTCGAACCGCATCGGCCCGAAATTGGTATAATAGCGCGCACCGATGCCGACGCCGAACCGCAGATCCTGAAAGGTCGGCGCCGAGCCGCGATAGACCTGCCCCGCATCGACGAAGCCGACGACGCCGAAATTACCGAAACGATAGCGCGCCTCGACCGCGGCTTCGTTGACGCTGCGGCCGCCGATGGGATCGTTATCGGGGTCTTTGGGGCCGAGTTCCTGATAACCGAAGCCGCGCACCGATCCGCCGCCGCCCGCATAGAAGCGCCGCGATGGCGCCAGCTTTTCGCGCGCTGCGCCGAGGATCGACCCCACACGCACGCGCCCGGCCAGCACGATATTGTCGGTCACCGGATAATAGCCGCTGATGTCGGTCCTGAGGCGCGCATAAGGCGAAAAGCTTCCCGCCAACGAACCCTCGGGTTGAATCAGCGACGTGATGCGAAATCCCTTGGTCGGATCGAGCAGGCTGTCGGAGCGGTCCATCCCGACCTGTCCGGTCAATCCCAGGATCGTGTAAAAATCGAAGGAACGGTCGCCAGTGGCGAAATCATAATCATCCTCGCGCGTCGCAATGAGCTCGACGCCATAGGCATAGGTGAATTTCTTTTGCCAGATCGGCGTCGAATCATAGCTGACGCGCGCGCCGACGCGTCCGGTCAGCGCCTCGAACGCGTCGTAATTGCTGCGCGTCACCTCGGCGACGAGTTCGAGACTGCGGTCGCGGCGCCCGGCGTTCGAGCGGCGGAGCGTTGCGCCGATCCCCTGCTCCTGCGTGCCGAGGACGCCGCGAAAGGTCAGCGCACCTTCGGGCGGAAACAGGTTGCGGTGCGTCCAACTGCCCGCCACCCGAAGCCCCTCGCCCGTGCCATAGCCCGCGCTCGCGGCGATCGTGCGCGGCGGCCCCGCCTGCTGCGTCACCAGCATCGTCACATACTCAGTATCGTCGCCCGCGCTTTCGCCCGTCGGCTGCGGCTCGGCCGCAATGGTCGAGAACAGCCCGGTGGCGACGAGCGCCTGCCGCAGGTCGTCGACTTTGCGGCTGTCGTAAAGGTCGCCGCGCTTGAAGCGCGCGAGCACCGCGACATGCTCGGCGTCGAACGCCAGGTCGCCGGTCGTCTCGATCCCGCCGAAACGCGATCGTTTGCCGATCTCAACCGGCAGCGTGTAGACGCCATCGCCGGTCGCGGGGTCGAGCAAGATGTCGCGCTGCCCCACCGCGGCGAAAGGATAACCTTCTTCGGGCAGCTTGAGCGCAATCGCCGCCTCGGCGCCCTGAATCCGCTGCGCGACGATGGGCTCGCTGACGCTGAGCGGGAAATTGTCGGCAATCAGATTGGGGGGAACCGTGGGCGCGGCATCGATGATGATGTCCGCCAGCGTGTAGCGCTGCCCCGGAGTCACATCGATGATCGCGGTGATCGGACGGCTGCGTCGGTCCTGTCCCTCCTCGCGCGGCCCGCGCTCGATGCGCGTATCGACGAGCGCATCATAATAGCCCTCCGACGCGAGGATGCGCTGCATCAGCTCACCGTCGGCCGACAGCCGCGCGCGGATCATTGCGGCATTGTCGGCCTTGCCGTCGCCATCGTAAAGCGCCGAGAGATCGCCGAACAGATCGGCGAGGTCGACGCCGCTGCTGTCGTCGGCGGCCTCCAGCCCGTTCACCTGAACCTGATAGGCCAGCTCGCGATTATCCTCCTCGTCGGCAGCCTCGGCGAATTCGACCGGTTCAACGTCGAAATTTTCCAGCGGGGGCAGCGGTGCAGCCAGTTCGCTGTCGCCGATCGGTGCATCGCCGATCGCCTCGACCGCATCGCCGTCGGCGAGCGCGGGAACGGGAACGGGAACGCCATCGACCGCGGGCGTTGCGGTTTCTTCAGCGGTCTCAGCGGCCTCTTCGCCTTCGGCCGGGCGCGCCACGGCTTCGGCGGCCTGTCGCCGCTCGAAATCGGCAATTGATTCAAGCGGGCGATCGAGTTCGGGATCGTCCTCGGCGCTGATCGGCGGGATCGCCTTTTCAAATTCTTCGTCGCCGATGATCGGCTCGACCTCGGGCAGCACCGCCTCGGGCGGCGGCGGCGATGGCGACGCAATGCCATCTTCGGAAGGCACTTCAGCCGCAGCTTCCGCCGGAGCGGGGTCGTCCTGTTGGGCGGCAACCGGCTGGGCGGCCATCAGCGCAGAGGCCGCCGCCGCACCGATCAACAGTCCCCGCATCCGCGCGCGTCGACGGCTGGTATAGTCGCAGGAAATTTCAGATATTCGCATCTGCTGGCCACCGAAGAACGCTTGTGGCTTCAGAGCTTTGGCTGTGCAACCCGTTTCTCCCCTTCGCCCGATGCCAACGCTCCGGCGCTGGGACGGTTCCCGGTCATGCGGCAGGTTGCGGCGGCGCCGCGGATCGGTCAGCTGTCGGCGCCGAACAGATCGCGGCTGTAAACCTTGTCCGCGACATCGGCGAGGTCGTCGGTCACGCGGTTCGCAATAATGACATTGGCTTCGGCCTTGAAGGCGGCGAGGTCGCGGATCACGCGCGAGTTGAACAGCCGATCCTCCTCGACCAGCGGTTCATAGACGATGACCTCGATCCCCTTCGCCTTCAACCGTTTCATCACGCCCAGGATGCTGCTGGCGCGGAAGTTATCGGACCCGGCCTTCATCGCGAGGCGGTGGATGCCGACGACGCGCGGGTTTCGTTTGATGACCTCCGACGCCACGAAATCCTTGCGCGTCGTGTTCGACGAAACGATCGCCTGGATAAGATTTTGGGGCACATCCTTGTAATTGGCGAGCATCTGCTTCGTGTCCTTGGGCAGGCAGTAGCCGCCATAGCCGAAGGAGGGATTGTTGTAGAAGCTGCCGATCCGCGGATCGAGACACACACCCTCGATCACCTGGCGCGAGTCGACGCCGTGCGCTGCGGCATAGGTGTCGAGTTCGTTGAAGAAGGCGACGCGCATCGCGAGATAGGTGTTCGCGAACAGCTTGATCGCCTCGGCCTCCGTATTGCCCGTCTGCAGGATCGCCGCATCGGGTTTCAGCGATCCTTCAAGGAGCAGTCGCGCGAAATCGGCCGCGCGCGGGTGGGTGTCGCCGACGATGATCCGCGAAGGATAGAGATTGTCATGGAGCGCGCGTCCTTCGCGAAGGAACTCGGGCGAAAAGACGATGTCGCTGCTGCCATGCTCGGCGCGCATTCGCTCGGTGAAGCCCACCGGAACGGTCGATTTGACGACGATCAGCGCGCCGGGCGCCAGCTGGAGCGCGTCGGCGATCACGCTTTCAACGCTGCGCGTGTTGAAATAATTGGTGTCGGGGTCATAGTCGGTCGGCGTCGCGACGATCACGAAGTCCGCCCCGGCATAGGCCGCCTGCTTGTCGGTCGTCGCGACGAGGTTCAGCGGCTTGTTCGCCAGATAATCCTCGATTTCGGGATCGACGATCGGCGATTGCCGCGCGTTGATGAGCTCGACCTTGCGCGCGTCGATGTCGAGCGCGACGACATCATTGTGTTGCGCCAGCAGAATCGCGTTCGAAATGCCGACATAGCCCGTGCCGACGACGGCAATCTTGGCAGGCGAATCCTTTGCTGACGTCAATGATTTATCCTCTGGAAGCTGCGGCGCCGTCCGTAGCAACGGCTCGGCGGCGGCTCAATGCTTCATGTGCCGCAGAAGGTCGTATAGGGCGCCGCATCGGCGGGCGCGGGCTCGGCGAAGCGACCGAGCCCTGGCCGCACCTCGAACGGATGCCGGACAACCTCGAGCAGTTCGAGCCAGGGCGCAAGATCGCCTGCCTCGGCCGCTTCAAGCGCCGCTTCGACGAGATGATTGCGCGGGATATAGAGCGGGTTCACGGCGTCCATCGCGTCGGCGAGTTCGAGCGGATTGGCCGCGCCCTGTTCGATACGCTGCCACCAGTCGGCGATCCACGGCGCCATCGCGTCGGGGGCGGGCAGCAATGCCTGCATCATCGCCCCTTCGCCGCGCAGCAGCATCGCGAGCGCGCGAAAGAAAGACGTAAAATCGACGCCTTGCTTCTCGAGCTCGTCGAACAGGCTGTCGATCAGCGCGGCATCGTCGCCCGCACCTTCGGCCAGGCCGAGCTTGAGACGGACGTGCGCCTGCCACTGAGTGCGAAACCGGCCGGGGATGGCATCGACGAGCGCTTTGGCCGCCTCGACATCGTCGGGCGCGACCCGGTGGATCGCGGGCAGCAGCGCCTCGGCAAAGCGCGCCATGTTCCAATGCATGATCTGCGGCTGGCGGCCATAGGCATAGCGGCCGCCCGAATCGATCGAACTGAACACCGTGTTCACGGCGAAGCGGTCCATGAAGGCGCAGGGGCCATAATCGATCGTCTCGCCGCTGATCGCGACATTGTCGGTGTTCATCACCCCATGAATGAAGCCCACACCCAGCCAGCGCGCGATGAGCGCGCATTGCAGGTCGATCACCCGATCGAGCAGCGCAAGATGGGGGTTCGGAGCATCGGCAAGGTCAGGAAAATGCCGCGCGACGCTATAATCGGACAGCCGAACGACATGGTCCGCGCCGTAATGGGCAGCAAAAAATTGGAAGGTGCCGACACGGATATGGCTGCTCGCCACGCGGGTAAGCACCGCCCCCGGATGCGCGCGCTCGCGCTGCACCCTGTCACCCGTCGCAACCGCAGCAAGCGCGCGCGTCGTCGGCACACCCATCGCCGCCATCGCTTCGGACACGAGGAACTCGCGCAAAACCGGGCCGATCGCCGCCTTGCCGTCGCCGTTGCGCGAAAAGGCGGTCGGCCCGGACCCTTTGAGCTGAATGTCGAAGCGCGCACCGTCGGGCGCAACGATTTCGCCAAGCAGCAGCGCGCGCCCATCGCCGAGCTGCGGCGAAAAATGGCCAAACTGGTGTCCGGCATAGGCAAGCGCGAGCGGCGCGGCACCCGGCGGCAGCTCCTGCCCCGAGAAGGTCCGCGCCAGCTCGTCATCGGTGGCGGCCGCGACCTCGATACCCAATATTCCGGCAAGTTTATGATTGAAGATCAGTAGCTTCGGCGCGGGGAGGGGCGCAGCTTCCGCGGGGGCAAAAAACCCCTCCATGGAATCGTGAAAGCTGTTTTCAAAGGCTATGTCCATGGCGCCTATGTCGAACCTTGGCGTCATGAATGCAAGTGGCCGGGCACCGGCCCGCGGCATCGCTGCTGAACGTGTCCTTCAGCTCGACATCGTGCGCCATTCCTTGCAAGATGGCGCTGCGTCGTTCCGACGACGCTACACGCAACTATGTAGCGATCGACAAGGCCGCACTCCTGCTCGCATGGCGTACAGGATTTGGGCCCATGCGAGAGCACCTCATCATGTCGCTGCTAATCAGCCAATCCGCATGGCTTTTATGCAGGCTCCACGCGGGAGAAGTGGGGACCGCGCGCTGCATTACCGGCATCGCCGCTTCTTCTGGATTCCAATGATAGCCGCCGACAGACTCAACAATAATCGTCAGGACCTCGTTGACAGCAGGGTCTGTGTGGCTTGACCGTGCAGTTGCTCAATTCCTGACGCTTGCCCTCTTGCCGCATGCGACCCAATAGGGAGTTCCGTCGCGAAACCGTATGCCTTCTAGCCCGCAGGCCGTCATCATAGCTTCGATTTGCGGCCGTGTGAACCGCTTTTCGAGCCGTGTCCCGAAACGATCGAGTGCGTCGGTGCGCATCGTGTAGAAACTCTGGTCCCGATAGAAGCTGAGCGGCAGCCCGTCCACTTTCAGTCCCACGCGCGCGCCGAGCATCGCCATCCGCGCTAAGGGCCAGTAAACGACAGCGGCGATTGCGGTCGTCACCGACTTGCGGAGGGGAAATGGCATCGGGCTGATGGCCCGCCGGGCAAAATCGCTCAGTTTCCAAACGAAGCGGAACCACGCAGGCCGGTCGTCGAATCCGTAATAGAGATAGACGAGAAACGGCGCGCCCGGTTTTAGCTTGGCGACACATGCCCGCATCGCCGCCTGCGTGTCAGGAATGTGATGGAGCACGCCCAGCGAATAGCCAAAGTCCTGGCTCGCATCGGGCAGCGGTATGTCGTCGACCCCGGCATGGTGAAACCGGACATTCGGGCCATCGCCCAGCACGCGCCTTGCGACCTGCAGCGCCTTTTCGGAAGGATCGATGCAATGCAGCGTACCGACGCGCGGGGCAACGCCGCGCGCCCACCGGCCCGACCCGCAGCCTAGGTCAAACCCGGACGCATCGGCCGGAAGCGCATCCCATGGAAAAACCGAAAAATAGCCGTCGAAAAGCTGGCGCCAATCCGCATCGTCGAGCGCGGTCTGATCGAAGGCCGCCCATTCCTCGCCAAAGCCTTCTACGGTCTTGGGGTCGATATTGCCCACCGTGGAAATCCCGGGCATCAGCGCATCATTTCCAGTTCGGCTGCCGCCCCGCCGGCCCATTGGCGCGGCGACGAATGTCGCGCGTAATCAGCCTCCGAAAACGCATCATGTCCGTAGTTTTCCACTATTGTCCTCGCTGTAGCGGCCGAATCGCCGGTGCTCTGTCCCACCCGGCCGGTAATTTGTCCAGCATCACGAGCTGGGGAGGCATGAACCTGCGGCGGCAGGAACAATAAAGCCGCGGGGCCGGGGCGTCGCCGCCGTTTCTGCAACGTCGATGGCCATTTCCGCAGCCAGCGCTGACAAAGATCGACACGTCCTTTACTGAAGGGCTTCGCGAAGCATGTGATCCGCAAAATAACGCGATGCCTGCTCCGTAATATGACCTTGGTCCCGATAGATAGTCGCTCCTTGAAACCGCGTCTGGCACGCGCCGCGACTGCAAAATAGATCGGTGGGCAGGACGAGTCTTGCCCCTGTTCGTTCGGCAACCTGCCGAAGCTCGAGATCGATTCCCGCAGTGATGATGTCGTGCGAAGTCAACATGCAGCCCTTCGGGCGCATGATTACCCGCCCCGCCTTCTCGCGGCGATGGCAGGCGCCCACGTTGAAATCTGCAATTGGGGTGGGGCCGACGATCACCGGTATCTTGCCGGCCGCCTGAATGGCACGAACCGTCTCCTCGAGATGCTTCGCGCCAAGCCCGCGCTGCCAATGCCTAACTGTTCCTTCGACCAGAAGATCACGGTCGTGATCGTGGAAGGTTTGCGTATAGGACGAAGCGAGAATAACATAACGGACACTGGACATCGTTCCCAGTCGCGCGGCGACGTCGGAATTGAAACGGACGCAGCTTTTCGCCCACGACTGCGAGAAATAGCGGCCCGTTTGGGCGGCGTCTAGCAACGGAGCGCAGCCCGGGAAGGTCGCTTGCTCGAAACCCTCCCCTTCACGAAGAATGCTACGAAGGCCCGGCACCAAATGCTGGGCGTAGCTGTCACCCCAAAGCAGGATAGTCGGAGCGCGCGACGTGCGACATTCGTCGAGGGTCGGGACGACGCGATCGCAGTTCTCCGAAAGCCCGACTATCCCGACTGAATCTCGGTCCGCGGTCGCGGCGAACCGGAATCCGAGACCCGCGGCAACGAGAAGCGCGCCAGCAACGCCGATTGCCGGCCAAACAAACCGTCGCGGTGGCTGAGCGAGAAATGGTTGCTCAACGTATCGATACTGCAGCGAGGCCAACAACACCGCCAGGCCGACGAGCGCGACCATCACCGCCACCGGCGGCGAGCCCAGATAAGAAATATAAGCGAAGGAAAAGAGCGGCCAGTGAACGAGGTAAAGCGAATAGGACAAGTCGCCGATCCGTGACAAGATCGTCGTGATTGTCGAATGCCGAAGCCAGTCTTCGCCGCCAAGCAGCAGGAGCGCCGTCGCAACGGTGACGATGATGGCATCCAAGCCGGGATGGGTGTCCGCGACGCCGACCCATGCGACGACTACGATCGCAGCAAGCATCACGAGCTTCATCTAGCGAGGTATCCGCAAACCGGGCCGCTCGAGCATCACCCAGGCAGCGACCCCACCGACGAGCAACTCCCATGCTCGCGTTGGCAACATGTAGAAGGCAAGATTCTCGACAGTCTGCCCCGAAATCGAGCCGATGGACACTCCGCTCGATAAATACAGGCATAACGCAAGACTGGCGACCGTGACAAAAATCATCAGCCCGAGCCTGGCTCGAAGCGGGGTCAGCCACAGCAGCAGGGGCGCGACGAAATAGAATTGCTCTTCCAGCGAGAGCGACCAGATATGGAGAAGCGGCTTCGTATCGGCGCCACCATCAAAATAGCCTGTTCCCGCGGCGAAAACGAAATTCGCGGAAAACGTCAGCGAGCCAAGCAATTGCGATGAAAAAGCGGAAAATTCGTCGGGCGTCAAAATGAATATGGCCAGAAACGACGCCAAGAACAGCGTTGTAAAACTCGCGGGCAGAAGGCGACGAGCTCGCCTAACGTAAAACTCGCGGAACGAAAAACGCTTGTCGCGCAACTGGCGAAGAATCATCCCGCAGATCAGAAAACCCGAGATGACGAAAAACACGTCGACGCCGAGGAACCCTTGAGGGAAGACGTCCTTGAAGGCGTGATAGAGGACGACTGTCGTGACGGCAACGCCGCGCAATAGCTGAATATCAAACCGTTTTGCGCGCTGCATGCGAGCGCCGGTAACGGCAAGATCTTCATACGGCAAGGCCGAACCAACCGACCCTGTGCGAACGCCAGACCGCTTGGGAGCTCTCGCCAGTTGCGTGCCGCGACGCTATAGTCAGGCGGAGATTCCACGGCAGGCCGATCTCTGTGGTCGCACCGGTCCGGTACTGAGATCACGCGTCAAAATGGAAAGCCCGGACAATGATACGGCCCGAAGATTTTCGCCAGCCGGGCGATACGGTGCGGCAGCGTTTACAGCGATTTCTCGATTCGGTCGGAAACGGTTTGGATGGCGAACTGGATGCCGACTATGTCGTGCCCTCGCAGCTGATCCTGAGCGGGAAATCGAACTTCACGCTGCACGGGAACGGACACCGGATCATGGTGGCCGACGGTGCGCCAACCAGTTGGGGCGGCTCGGCCCTCTACATCGTCCAGTGCAACGACTTCCAGATCGTCGATTTGCATTGCGACGGCAATCGCGAAAACCGGATTCCAGCGGAAGATCCGGCGCATGTGATAGTCGTCGACAAATGCCATCGCTGGGTCTTTCGTAACGTCCATGCGATCAACGGCACGTGCGACGGATTTCTCATATATGCCGGCACCGACGGAAATGGCACGGGGCTCGGCGGCGCCGTTTCTCCATCCGATTTCCCTTCGAATTGGATGCTTGAAAAATGCACCGCACTCAATAATTTTCGGCAGGGCCTCTCGATCATCGAGGGCGTTGACGCGTCGATCAAAGGCGGCCGCTATGGCCTGACCCACGGGCTTTGGAATACCGGAAACGGCCCTTGCGCGGGTATCATCCTCGAACCCGATGACCTGCCGTCAAGGCCCCCGGATCGCATCCGGGACATTCGGCTGCGCAATATATTGTTCGACGGCAACCAGGGCGCGGGCTTGGCGATTACCCGGGTCAACGGGGTCCGTAACATCGAGGTGGCCGACTGTGTGTTCGACGGGAATAAAAAAGCGGCAATTGAATCGTTCGGCGACGAGGTCGTCATATTGAGGCCGACAATCCGCAATTGGACCCACGAAGCCTATACAAGCCGGGCCGGCGCTCCTCCCAAGCGCGGCGCCATCGACATCGGCTATCTGGCGGGTCCAACCAGGATCGTCGATCCGAAATTCGATTCGATCGACAACGGCGCATCGGATCATCATCCGTGTATTTATGTGCATGGCGGCGCTGCCGCAGGCATCACGATCAGCGGGATCAATACTGACGGCAGCGCGTCGTTCATCTGCGGCGCCCATGCGCCGCGGGTCCAGGTCAGCCACAGCGTGGTCGACCTGCGGTCGGCCGTGCGCCCCGACGCCTTTGTCTTTCTGGGCGATGATGCGGTGTTCGAGCATATGATGTTGCTCGGTGTTTATGAACGCGCCGCCTATTTCGGCGGGAGGGCACCCCGGATTAAGGACAATAAATTCTATGTCCGCATCACCCGGCCGACGACCCACGTCGTCGGCGCATGGGATGCGATCGCCCCCGAATTGCGCAGGAACCTGGTCGAATTCGAGCGACCAGTCGCATCGAGGGTGTTCGCGGTCGGGCAAGACGCGACAGTTGTCGACAACAGGATCGTCAACAGCCTGGGCGATCATCTGTTCGATTTTTCCGGTTCGCCTCGTGCCTTTTCGGGTAATTTGCGTGCCGCCCGGCCATCGCGAAAGACGCCATGAGCGCAAGTCCCATGATTTCCGTGGGATAGAAAGGATAGCCGGACGTAACGCCGGTTGAATGGCAGGCGCGTAGCTTCTATGGCAAGCTTGCTTTTATCGCGCCCGCCCCTTCGGTGCGCAACCACTGCAGGAGCGTGTCTCGCAGGTTTCCACCCACAATGGCACCCTGCGAGGAATAGCCACGATCTATGAAAATTCTCGACGATAAACATTGGCGCAACCTGCGGATGGGGATTCTGACCTTCATCGGCGATCGCCCGCGTATTCAACGCCAGTTCGCCGCCGTTGCCATCGACGGCGCGCTTTGCTTGGCGGCCGTATGGATCGCATTCTCGCTCCGTCTTGGCATATGGGAGCTTTTCTCGCGCCCGATCATGACGTTTGCCGCTTGCACATTCATTTTCTGGTACCCCATCGCGTGGAGGTCGGGCGTCTATCGGTCGCTCATTCGATATTCTGGCTCACGCACAGTCACGGACCTTGCGGTCGCATGCGGGTTGCTGATTCTTCCGCTGCTGGTCGTGTGCGTCCTATTCCGCCTTCCCGGCGTGCCGCGAACGCTGAGCGTGCTGCATCCCATGATCTTCCTGCTGCTTCTGGCCGCGAGCCGCATCGGCATTCGCTTCGCGCTGCTCGACCTTTTGAACGTCGTCGGCGTCAACGCGCGGCGTATGCTGGTCTATGGCGCGGGACGTGCCGGCCAGCAGCTTGCGCTGTCCTTGCGTCACGAGCCGCAAGTGCATCTCGTCGGGTTCATCGACGACGACCCGAGGCTCGATGGACAGCGGCTCGACGGCGTTCAAGTGTTCGGCTCTTTCCGCCTGCATCAAGTGTTGCATGACACCGCCGCCGACGAGGTATTGCTGGCGATCCCGAGCGCTTCGCGCGCACGCCGCCGGGAGATTATCGAGGAGCTGCAGAAAGAAGACGTCTATGTCCGGTCCCTTCCCAGCCTGACCAATGTCATCGACGGAAGCATCACTGTCAACGATCTGCGCGAAATCCAGATCGAAGAGTTGCTCGGCCGCGAGCCGGTAGCCGCGAATGAACTGCTGATAGGCCGAACGATCGTCGGGAAACGGGTTCTCGTTTCGGGTGCCGGCGGCTCGATCGGAAGCGAGCTTTGCCGACAGATACTGCGCTGCCGCCCTGCGCGGCTTGTTCTGCTCGACCAAAGCGAATACAGTCTTTACTCGATCGAGCGCGAACTCGACGGCATGATGAAGGCGCTAGGCCTCGCGATTCCGATCGAGCTCGAACTCGCCAACGTGTCCGAGCGGTCGTCGATGCGGCGCGTCTATAACCGCCATCGCCCCGAGACCGTGCTCCATGCCGCTGCGTACAAGCATGTGCCGCTGGTTGAGGCAAATCCCATTTCTGGGCTCCGCAACAATATCATGGGGACGCTTCACAGCGTCGAGGCAGCAGAAGAGGTCGGCGTCACCAACTTCACGTTGATCAGCACCGACAAGGCGGTGCGACCGACGAACATCATGGGCGCCTCGAAGCGTGTTTGCGAAATGATCCTGCAGGCGCGTGCGGCCGAATCGGGCATGAAAACGATCTTCAGCATGGTTCGTTTCGGCAATGTCCTGGGATCGAGCGGTTCGGTTGTACCCTTGTTCAAGGCGCAGATCGCGGCCGGCGGCCCCCTGACGCTGACGCACCGGGAGATCACGCGTTACTTCATGACTATTCCCGAAGCCGCTCAGCTCGTCATCCAGGCAAGCGCGATGGCCAAGGGCGGCGAGGTTTTTGTTCTCGACATGGGCGAGCCGGTGCGGATCGCCGACTTGGCGCGTACCATGATCCGGCTTTCAGGACTCAGCGTGCGGGAGCCCGACCTTCCGGAAGGCGATATCGAGATTGTCGAGACGGGCCTGCGACCAGGCGAAAAGCTTTATGAAGAGCTGCTGATCGGCAATAATCCGGAACCGACGAACCACCCGCGAATCATGCGCGCGCGCGAACGACTGATGCCCTGGGACGAACTTGATGCCATGATGAAACGGCTTGACGCGACCATTCGCGGGTCCGGCGATGCCGTTATCGCCATACAGATCGTCAGCAGCCTGGTGCCCGAGTATACCGCCGATGTGCAATGGGCTGGACGCCGCGGCGATTATGTCGAAAGCGCCGAATGATGCGCCAGCCTTTGACAGACAGAGACTGGTGCGGCTGGTGGACGCCAACTGGCCGCTCCAGGGCCGTCGCCTTCCCATCCTTTCCTGGAACTGCCTGAAACAGAGTGATGACCACCGACACTTTGCGTCCCTATGATTTCATCGTTACCGGCGCTTCGGGAAATGTCGGCCGGCATCTGATCCCGCTGCTCGTGCGCGACGGACGCACATTGCTTGCGGTCGGGCGCGACCCCCACGCGCTACGCCGCCTATTCGCCAGCCATTCCAGTGCCGTGGCGGTGGCGGACTATGAAGGCCTCGCGCGTTTGCCCGCCTGTGATACGCTGATCCATCTGGCCGTGCGCAACAATGACGCGCCCGGGACGTTGGTCGATTTCACGGCGGTGAACGTGGATTTCGCGTCGCAGATTGCGCGCGAATTCGCCCGCATGAACGGGCGTCGCTTCCTCAACATTAGCTCGATCCTCGCGCTCGACGAAAATGACAGATCGCCCTATGCGGTCAGCAAGGCGATGGGAAAGCGCGCTATTCGGGATGCAATCGGTGACCGTCTCGACAATGTTCACATCGGCTATTTTCATGATCGCGGTTATTTCGGCGAAAGGTTCGCCTTTCTCGCGCGTCTCGGCCCTTCGGTCGGCGGCATGATGTTTGCACTGTTCAAGGCGCTCAAGCCCGCAACCTCGGCGCAAAGCCTCGCCGACTATGCGCTCGGTGAACCGCACACCCTCCCTGCACCCGGAATATTGACCGACGACCTTTCGTGCTCGCTCGCCTATCGCGCCATTTCGCGCACGATGGACCTTGGTGTCGCGCTCGGCATCCTGCTGCTGCTCTTTCCAGTTTTTGCCGTGATCTGGATCGCGATCCGGCTCGACAGTCCGGGACCGGCAATCTTCACGCAACAACGGGTCGGCGCCGCGCAGGCGCCCTTCACTCTCTACAAGTTCCGGACGATGAAACGCGATACAGTCTCGGCAGGAACGCACGAAGTCAGCGCCAGCGCCGTGACAAGGACTGGCGCTTTTCTGCGCCGAGCCAAGTTGGACGAACTGCCGCAGGTGATCAATTTGCTGCGTGGAAACATGACCCTGGTCGGCCCCCGCCCTTGCCTCTACTCGCAAACCGAACTTGTGCAGGCGCGCGAAGCGCTTGGGGTTTACGCGCTGAAACCGGGGATAACCGGCTATGCCCAGATCCGCGAGATCGACATGAGCCGACCGCTGGCGCTTGCACGCAGCGATTACTGTTACAAAAGGCTGCGATCGTTGCTGCTTGACCTTCGCATCATTGTGGCGACCGCGCTCGGGCGCGGGGGCGGCGATCGCGTTGCCTCGCCCGATCAAGCCTGATCGATCATTATGCCGGGCAAAAGGATCCTGTTCTTCGTCGGCGATGCGCCCTTTTTCGTGTCACACCGGCTCAACCTCGTCGAGGGCGCGATCGCCGACGGCTATGACGCCGTGGTCGCCTGCCCGGCTTCACCCGCCGTCGACACGATCCGGGCGAGCGGGGCGCGCTGGATCGAATGGCAAATCGACCGCGGCGGCATGTCGATCACTCGCGAGATCCGGACCTTTCTCAGCGCCTTCTGGATTGCCCGGGCGACGGGCCCCACGGTCATCCACGCTATTGCTCTCAAATGCATATTATATGCCGGCTTCGCGTCGAAATTACTGGGCATCCCGATCGTCGGCGCTGTGTCGGGGCTCGGATATGTCTATACCGGTGCGGCGAGCAGATCGAAAGCCGTGCTGCGGCGCCTCATCAACCGCTTCATGAATATCGGCCTCAATCGCCGCGACGCCAGCTTCATCTTCCAGAATTGTGACGACGCCAGGATGGTCGAATTCGCCCGTCTCGACAAGGCCACCGTTTACATGATCGGTGGCTCGGGCGTCGATCTGCGCGCGATTGGGATGCGGCCGCACCCGGCCGGCGCGACGACCGTCGTCGGCCTTCCCGCCCGCTTGCTCCGCGACAAGGGAGTGTATGAATTCGTCGATGCTGCACGACAGCTTCGCGAACGCGGCCGCGCCGTCCGCTTCCTGCTGATCGGCGATCCCGATCCGACCAATCCGTCGTCAGTAACGCCGAAAGAGATCGAGACATGGGTCACCGATGGCGCAATCGAATGGCAGCCGCATACGCGCGATATCTCGGCAGCACTTGCGGCGCTGCATATCGTCGCCCTGCCGTCCTATCGCGAGGGATTTCCAAAGACGATCATCGACGCCTCCGCCGCCGGTCGCGCGTCGGTGACGAGCGATGTTCCCGGTTGTCGTGACGCAATCATCGACGGAGTCACCGGGCTGTTATGCGCGGTGAAGGATAGTGCCGCGCTGGCCGACACGATCGACGAGCTGATCCTCGATCGCGACCGCTGTATCGCCATGGGCGAAGCGGCGCGGCGGCACGCCGAAACCCATTTCGACGTTCGCGAGGTCACGGCGCGGCATCTAGAGATTTACCGGAACAGCGAAAAAGCCGCCCGCGAATGCTAAATGCAATACGGCCGGCAATAGCTACGCCGACCCGGCCTCACGGTTGAGCGTCCAGCCAAGCCTGGAACATCAGCACGTCCCACACGTAATAATGCAGGCGCCGCCGACCGCTGCGCGTTTCGGACCACAGCCGGGCGATGGCATCGGCGTCGAAATAGCCGTCGCGCCGCAACCGGTCGGGCGCGAGCAGATCATCCGCCCACGACCGAAGCGGCCCGCGGAGCCAACGCTCGATCGGCACGCCGAACCCCATTTTCGGCCGATCCATCATGGCGCGCGGCACATGGCGATAGAGAAGCTGCCGCAGCGGCCATTTCGCCTCACCACCACGGAGCTTGTACGAAAGCGGAAGCGCGAGCGCGAATTCGACGACGCGATGATCGAGTAACGGCACACGCGATTCAAGGCTGACCGCCATGCTGGCCCGATCGACCTTCACCAATATATCGTCGGGCAAATAGCTGCGCATATCGAGATACATCATCCGATCGCGGAAATCGCCGTCCGACGGCCAGTCCGGATCGGGCTCGGTCAGGATCGTCGCCGGCTCGCGCGCGCCCGGCACCAGCGCCGATGGATTCTTGGCATGTGACACCAGCGAGCGGTAGAAATCGTCGGCGCGGTCGACGTTCAACACATCGGCAATCTTGAGCATCCGGTCGCCGACCGCCATTTTGCGCAGCCGTTCGGGTGCGAACTTCATCGCTCGGTCGATCAGGTCCGCGGGCGTCCTTGAAAGCATGCCCGCCGCCAGCCTACGGACACCGCTCGGGATCCTGCCAAGACGACGCCAGATATCATAACCTTGGGTGTAACGGGTATATCCGCAGAACAATTCGTCACCGCCGTCGCCAGACAGGCTGACGGTTACTTCCGATCGAGCGAGGCGGCTGACCAGCAACGTCGGAATCTGCGAGGAATCCGCGAAGGGTTCGTCCCAGTGATGCGGCAGGATCGGAATCTGATCGAGAGCATCCTGCGGCGTGACATAGAGCTCGGTGTGGTCGGTGCCGAGGTGCGTCGCGACCCGCTTCGCATGATGCGCCTCGTCATATTCGGCTTCCGAGAAGCCGATCGAGAAGGTTTTGACCGGACGCGCGGACTGATGCTGCATCAGCGCGACGATCGTGCTGGAATCATATCCGCCGGAAAGAAAAGCGCCGAGCGGCACATCGGCCGCCATCCGGATGCCGACCGCATCGCGCAGCAGTGTCTCGAGCGCGTCGACCGATTCCGGGGCCGTTCCCGAAAAGGGGTTGTCGCGCCCCGCTTTCGCTTTCGCAGCGATGTCCCAATAGGCGACCGAGGCAGGAAGCGCCGCATCGTCGACGCCGATCTCCAGATAATGCGCAGGCGGGAGCTTCTGAATACCGTCGAAGATCGAATATGGCCCGGGCACATAATTGTGGCGTAGAAACAGCGACAGCGCGTCGCGATTCACGCCTCCCCGCCAGGCTGGATGCTGGCGAAGCGCCTTTAGTTCCGATCCGAAGATCAACGTCTTGCCCTGGATGCCATAATAAAGTGGCTTTTCGCCCATCCGGTCGCGTGCCAGGAACAGCTTTCGCTCCGCCCTGTCCCAGAGCGCTAACGCGAACATGCCGTTCGCGCGCTCGAGCGTCCCCAACACGCCCCACGCCGAAAAGCCCTGAAGCAGCGTTTCGGTATCCGAATGGCCCCGCCATTCGATTGTGCCCTTCGCTTCGAGTTCGCGCCGCAGATCAAGGTGGTTATAAATCTCGCCGTTGTAGCTCATGACGAATCGGCCGTCGTGGCTCGCCATCGGCTGATGCCCGGCAGGGGACAGGTCGATAATCGCCAGCCTGCGATGCGCCAGCGCGATCCCCGCCTCGCCGTCGACCCAATAGCCCTCGCTGTCCGGCCCACGGTGCACGATCGTATCGGCCATCCGGCGCAGCACTGCTTCGCCGTCGGCAAATCCCGCGCGATTGAGGAACCCTGCAAAACCACACATCAGTCTTCTCTTTTCATCATTGAATCATAGAGTTGCGTATAGGCGTCGACGGTGGCCCGGAGACTGTAGCAAGTCTCAATCCGTGCCCGCGCCGCTTTGCCGATTTCGGCACGACGCGCAACATCCATCCGCGCCATATCCGTTATCGCTGCGGCCATTTTCGCGGCGTCGCGCCGCGGGACAATCCGCCCATGGCCGTCGAGCAGTCTTGCACAATCCCCGACATCGGTCGCGACGCACGGCAGGCCGCTCGCCATCGCTTCGCCGATGACGTTCGGAAATGCCTCGCTCACGGACGACAGGCAGAGGAAATCCATGCCGGGCAATATCGCCTCGATGTCGTCTCTCTGACCCAGGGCATGGAACCGATGCGCCGGCAGATCAGCGAAATGCGGTTGCAGCGCAATCGAGTCGCGGGTCAGCCCGTCGCCGACCATGACCACATGCAACGCCGGATTCTCCGCCATCGCGATCGCGCAGGCCGCCATGAAGGTCGGCACATCCTTCAGCGCGTGAAAGCGCCCGACAAAACCCGCGAGCGGTACATCTTCGCCTATGCCCAATTCCGTCCGCAGCGCGGCCCGGCGCCGGGGATCGGGCTTCCATCGCTCGATGTCGAAGCCATTCGGAATGACGATGCCGGAGCGCGTCGCAAAGCCCAAGGCTTCATGATGTTCGCGGGCCTGGTTGCTGTTATAGATGATCGTATTCGGTCGCGCGGAATAGGCCTTCAGACCACGAATCATCAATTGCGTCGTGCTCTTCTCGGCCCGCAGGTCGTAAAGCGATTGACGGACGTTCCACGCGAGGCCGACCGGCCGGCCCGCCATCGAAGCCGCCATGGACGCGATCATGTTGCCGTGTGGCATCCATCCCTGAACAATGTCGGGACGCGTCTGTCGTACAAGCCGCCGCACCCCAAACAGCGCCGCGGGAAGCCCGACCGCCCCCTGCATGCCGAACGCCTCGACCGAAATTCCGCTTTCCAGCAGGATCGGCCCATAATGACCCATGCCTGCCAGCGACACGACACCATGCGTGAACCGGTTGTCGAGGTTCGAGGCCACCAGATTGAAAAGCGATCGTTCGGCCCCGCCGGTCCCGAGCCCGGTAATGATGTGAAGCACATGTCCCGACACAGCGCGTCATCCTGAAATTGTGGAGAAATAATATATCCACTGTGCGATCATATAGATCGACATTGCCGGAATCGCGAACATCTTCACCGATGGCTTGGCCATCAGCACCGTAGAAATGACGAAAGGATACGCAAGCGCCAGAAAGCGAAGCGAATAGCCGCCAGTAAACACGTTCACTGTTACCAGCGACAGGATGAACAGCGAAAATCTGCCCTCGATCGAACGAAAGGTATCGCGATAGTCGATCAGGAAAAGCCCCAACAGGCCGACCCAGAAGCTGAGATAGAGCGGGCTGCTCGACAGGTCCAGATATTCGGCGCGTCGATCGCCGATCAGTGTCAGGAGCGTCTCGCGAAGCGGCCCGATCACTAGACCCATGACGACCCCCGCGCCCAGGATCAGCGCGACGCGCAAGCCCAGGGGCCAGCGAGACAGACGCCCCCCCTCGCTATCGGTCATCAGGCAAAGGACATAAACCGCAAGAAAAATGATCATCGTCGTGTGGATCGTGGCCGCAAACAGGCACAGGGCGACAGCAATATAGGTCGATCGCCGCAAGAAGAGATAGACGAGATAGAGAATACTGATCGCCAATCCCGACCGAAGCTGCGAATAGGCAAGTTCAAAGACGAGCGGATTTGCCAGAAAAATCAGCGGAAGCAGCCCGCCGCGTCTGTAAACGATAAGGGCGGACGTCGCCAAAAAGACAGTCGAGATGATCTGGAAAACGGTCTCGTAAGTTACCGGAAGTTGGTCTTCCTCCAGAAGCTTCATGAGAAACCACCAGGAATATTCCGAAGTAAAATAGTCCAGAAATTTATCGAAATAAAAATAATCCAAAAGATTATCTCGATAGATTATCTTTTGGATGTAAACTTCTCGATCCAATAATAGGCCACGCGTTCCGGACAAAACAATGTCAGGCCATGGTATCAGAGAAATGATAACGGATAATACAAGGGGTACAATGTAGGATCGGTAGTCGCTCGGGAGCTCTTGATAATTCTGCCGATTGTTCATATTAGACTACCAATTAATCATCCACAGGCCAAGTCATTGAAATGAAAATATTGTTTTTGGTTTCTTCAATGCAAGGGGGTGGAGCAGAGCGGGTTGCTGCACTACTCGCAAACGCGTGGGCCGCGCGCGGCCTCGATGTCAAGCTCATGCCGACCTTTTCGGCGCGCGGCGAGTGCGTCTATTCGTTGTCAGAGTCGGTTCATCTGGATTTTCTCTCTGATCATTGCGCGCCCGCCGCGGGACGGCTGGCACGGCTCATGACGTTGCGGCGGCTCATAAGGAGGTTCAGGCCCGATGTCATCGTTTCATTTCTATCGCACGTCAATGTCGCCGCCCTGATATCTGCGCTCGGAACCGGCGTGCCGGTGATCGCCTGCGAGCGCACATACCCACCGCTTCTGTCGCCTCCCCTGCCGCTTTCCTATCGCCTGCTGCGCCGTCTTACCTATCCCTTAGCCACGGCGTTGGTTGCACAGACGCAACTGATGGCGGACTGGATGCGCCGACGCGCGCCTTGGACAACGACCGCCGTCATCGCGAACCCGGTCCTTCTTCCGATGACCGATGCCGAACCCGCTGTGCTGCCATCATCGCTCATCAATGCGGCGGCGCGCGTCCTGCTTTGGGTGGGTCGGATGGATTCGGCAAAACGACCAGAGCTTGCGATCGAAGCCTTTGCCTCGCTAGCAAGCCGGTTTGCTGACTGGACGCTGGTGATGCTCGGCGACGGGCCGCTTCGGCCGAGGCTGCAGGCCTCGGTTGCCGCCAAAGGACTGGACGACCGCATTTTTCTTCCCGGTTTCGCTGGCAATCTCGGCGCTTGGTACCGGCGCGCCGATATTTACCTTCTGTCGTCTAGCACCGAAGGATTTCCCAACAGCCTGCTCGAAGCCATGGCGCATGGTGTCGCGTCGGTTGCGTTCGATATCCCGACCGGCCCCGCCGAACTTGGCCACGACGGCCGGCGCCTCATACTGCTGGCGGACGACAACCAGTCCGCGCGACTGCTGGAGGCGCTGCAGCGCCTAATGACCGACACCGGCCTGCGACGTGCGCTCGCTGAACGTGCGCACGAGGTGACCGAAACCTATTCGCTCGACAGAATTCTATATCAGTGGGACGAATTGCTGCGAAAGGTAACAAACAAGCATCAGGCCCGAGGCAATCGCCATTCATCGTAGAGAAACGCAAGAAATCCCGCAGGCCACGCAAGCAGCTTCAACAACCACCCCCCGATGCTTCGGGGTGGAAAGCCGCCTTTTTGTCCGCCTCGCCACATGTGCCAAGCGTAGCGCGTGTGATTTGCCGCGATCTTGAGTACCTCGACCGGCGCTCGGAAAAACCAGCGCCAATCATGCGTCAGAAACCCGGCGGCAAAGTAACCGCGCCCCACCGCCATGCTGCGAATCTTGGCAAGCGTATTGGTGCTATTGATGATCGAATCCTGCTCGACATGATAGGTCAGCACGGGTTCATTGATGTATCGCGTTTTGTATTTGCGCGCGATCGCATTCCACACAACCCCTTCGGGGACAAGGCCGTCGATAGACTCCGGGAAAGGATATTGACGAAGAATATCAACGCGCTGGAAACCGGACTTATCGCCCCGAATGCGGTCGCACAGCGTCGATTCGACCGGATTGCTATCGTAGGGACTTTGCGGATAGGTGTCGCCGAAAACTCTGCCATCCTCATAGGCGCAAAGGCCAGTGATGCCGACAAAGGCTCCGCGGTCGGCCCCTGGAATGGCCAGCCACTCATCATGAAACAGACGCAGCGCGTGTGGGAGCGCGGCGTCGTCGCTGTCCCAGCATACGAGCAACTCGCCACGAGCCTCGCGAATGCCGTAATTATAAGCGGTCTTCTTGTGCCCGTGCGGCTGGTGGAAATAGCGGATCGGGAAATCGGCTTCGCCGATCCACTGCGCGACCAGTTCGCGGGTGTTGTCAGTCGATCCGTCATCGACGATCACCCATTCGAAGTCCCGAAACTCCTGTGCGGCGATGCTTGCATATACGCGCGGCAAGGTATGAGCCCGATTGTGCGTCGGGGTGAAAATGGTGAAAAGCGGAGCGGCGCCGGGACCCGACATCGCGTATCTCAGACCACATCCAGATCGCGGTGTACCGCCACGATCATCTGGTAAAAGGCGGGCGCGATCTTTCGGATCGGTCGCACGTCGAGCCCTTCTCCGAACAGGGTCCGCAACAGGAAGCCCGTGTAGCGGCCGAACCTCGATTCACCAAAGTTGAAGTTTCTTTCGACCGAGACAAAATCATAACTCAGATCGGAAAGGAGGTTGACCACCTCCGAACCGTCCGGCCCGAAATCGCTGGGCGATAGTTCGAACATGATAACGGGTCTATGTGCGGCGATAACGGACCGCGCGCCGCGAAGGACGCGCGCCTCGAACCCTTCGGTATCGATTTTGATAAAGCCGATGCGGCCAAGCGCGTGGTCGGCTGCGAATCGGTCCAGCGTCACCAGCGATATGCCACCGTCGGCGGCGGGCGCAGCACCCTGCGCGGCGACCTCGATGAATGTCCCGCCCATGTTGGTTGGATTCTCGCGCAGCGTCCCGACGACGTCAGCATCGGAAAGGCCCAATCGGTGCGGCGTCACATTCATCGTCTGCGCTGCATTGAACCTGAGAAGCTCGAACGTGCGCGGATTGGGTTCGAACGAATGCACGGCGTGGAAATATCTTGAGAAAAACACAGAGTGATTGCCGATGTTCGCCCCGATATCGAGCGCCACCAGCTGATCCATATCCTTCAGGAAGCGGCCGAACCACCCGAACGCCGCGCGTAGATAATCATCCTCATAACGGCCTTCGATGTTGATGATGTGCCCGATATGATCATGCGAAAAGATCGCCATCTGCGGGTACCCAGCGGCGTGATGCTCGCGCGCCAGCTTGTGCAGTTTCCGGTTGGTCACGAACCGCGACACTTTCGTCAGCCCCTGGCTCGACGATCGGAAACTGTGCAGGGCATTGGTCACTTTAAGTCCAATCTTGGGAAGGAGTGAATTCGGGAGCGCGCCTCTCTCGCCACGGCGGTATGCTCTTTGGATTCCGCCGGTTCACGCCATGCGGTCACGCGCCATGCCAAAGGTCGTCAGTGAGCTAAAGACCGCGCAGTTCACGCCCAATCTCTGAAAGACCGCGCGGCATGCCAGATAGCGATAACAAATCAGCGCGACCGATGCCGCGATAGCCGCCCCGGTTCCACCCAGGGGCGGGATCAGGATCAGGCAGAGCAACAGGGACAGGGCGAGGCTGATCGCGACGAGCAATGTCACCCTGTCATGATGCCCGGTCATGTTCAGAATATAGACTGGGTCTCCGAACAGGAATGAGACCAGAAACCCCGCCGCGATGATCGAAAGCGCACGGCTGGCCGGAACATAGGATTCGCCGAACACGACCGCGATGATGAGGTGCGATCCGAAAATGAGCGGGAGCGCGATCAGGCCCCCGATCAACAGGATGAGCCAGGTTGCGTGACGCACCGTTTTCTGAAGCTGTTCGCGGTCGCCTTCCGAATGGATCCGCGCATATTCGGGGGCCAGCACTGTCGTCACCGCAGTATAGCCGAAGGCAACCAGAAGACCGCCCTCCGCCGCTACACGATAAAGCCCCACGGCCTCTTCGGTCGCAAGGATGCCGAGAAGCAGGAGGTCGACCCGCATCAGCGCCATGTTGATCACCGAGTTGAACATAAAGCGCGAGCCCGTGGACAATATGACGCCCGTTCCCAAAACGCGACCGCCAGCGACGGGCTGCAGACGCCGCAAGATCAGGACCAGGTGGACGCAGCAAACCATGAGCAATAGCGCAAAGGCTGCAAAACGCGTCTCGATCGCGATTTTTGCCGTATAGAGATCGAGCAGCAGCATTGCCGATGCGCCGATCGCGAGGGTCGCCCCCGACAAGAGCACCGAACCATAGAGCTGAAAGGCGATGGTCCGGCCAAAGCCGCGTATGATGCCCGCCACCACCTCGAAAAATGCGGACGGAATGACCATCCAAAGGCCGATTTTCATAAGCCGGCTGATCGGTGTATCGGCGGTGAACTGAAGAACCAGTTGGCCGACGACCACGATCGCGATCGCAGCGACACCCACGATCGCAAACCCCTTCAGGATCGAGCGCCCAAGCGCGACCGGTTCGGCGCTGCCGCGCGAGGCGGCAATATCGCGGGTGAGCAGTTCCGGAATGCCGAGCTTTGCCGGAATGCACAGCAGGGCAATAGCGGTGACGACAAAGGCATAGGTTCCGAACTCATTTGGTCCGAGCCATCGCGCGAAGATGATGCCAAGGCCGACCGCCACGGCCCGATCGAGCAGGCCGATGGCGCCCACGCTCGCGGTTAGCTGGATGAGACTGCGCAGTTGCATCGGTTACTCTGTCCCGGTTCACAAATCAGATGCGCAAATCGCTCTCATCAAGGCCCAGCGTCCCCTTGACATCCACCAGCACCGACGACCCATTGCCGAATTTGCGCAGGGCCTGCGCGCCCGCATCGACAAATTCACGATGCGATACCGCCAGTATGACCGCATCATACCCGCCCTGCGGCTCATCGAGAATTTCGATACCATATTCATGACGGGCCTCATCCGCGTCTACCCATGGATCATATACGTCGATTTGTGCACCATAGTCCCGAAACTCGCTGACCAGGTCGATGACGCGCGTATTGCGGATATCGGGGCAATTTTCCTTGAATGCCAGCCCCAACACCAGAATGCGCGCGTTCTGGACAGGAAGGCCTCTTCTTATCATCAACCGAATGACCTGGCTGGCAATATACCCGCCCATGCCGTCGTTGACGCGCCGCCCGGCCAGGATGACTTCGGGATGATAGCCGACGGCCTGCGCCTTATGCGTCAGATAATATGGGTCGACGCCGATACAGTGTCCCCCGACAAGTCCGGGCGTGAATTTTAGGAAATTCCACTTGGTTCCTGCGGCTTCCAGCACGCTGTGGGTATCGATGCCGAGCCGGCCGAAGATGATCGACAATTCATTCATCAGCGCGATATTCAGGTCACGCTGCGTATTTTCGATCACTTTCGCTGCTTCGGCGACCTTGATGCTTTCGGCGCAGAAGGTTCCGGCGGTGATGATCTCAGCATAAAGACGGTCGACCCATTCGGCGACCTCCACCGTCGAACCGCTCGTCACTTTGCGAATCGTCGGGAGGCGATGTTCCTTGTCTCCCGGATTGATTCGTTCGGGGCTGTAGCCGGCAAAAAAGTCCTGGTTGAACTTGAGACCGCTCACTCGTTCGAGGATCGGCACGCAATCTTCCTCGGTACAGCCCGGATAGACGGTGCTTTCATAGATTACGATGTCGCCGCGTTTGAGCACACGGCCAACCGTCTCCGAAGCCTTCACAAGCGGCGTCAGATCGGGGCGTTTGTGCGCGTCGATCGGCGTCGGCACGGTCACGATATAGATGCGGGCCTGCTCAAGATCGGACACATCGTCCGAAAATTTGAGCTGCGCGGCGGCGGCGAGCTCGTCCGACGTCGTCTCCAGCGTATCGTCACGCCCGATCCGGAGCGCAGCGATGCGGTCGCGATTAATATCAAAGCCGACGACCGGCCGGACGCGCCCGAATTCGACCGCGAGCGGCAAGCCCACATAGCCGAGGCCGATGACGGCGATGGCCGCCGTATCGAAATCGGGCAGCGGTGCGATCTGATCAGAAATCATTTGCGGAAATAATCCCTGTACCAGGTGACAAATTGTTCGATACCGTCGCGGAAGTCGGTCTGCGGGCGGTAGCCTGTCAGTCGTTCGAGTAGGCTGGCGTCGGCCCAGGTCGCTGGAACGTCGCCCATTTGCATCGGCATCAGGTTCCGCTTGGCCTTCATGCCGAGCGACGCTTCGATCGCCGCGACGAAATCGAGCAGCTTGACCTTGTCGTTGTTGCCGATGTTGACGATGCGGAAAGGCGCGACCGGCGACAGGCTGTCGCCTTCCTCGATCTCCGCCGCCGACGCGGGGCGTTCCGGAACTGCATCGATGAGGAGGCGGATGCCGCGCACCAGATCCTCGACATAGGTGAAGTCGCGGTACATGTCCCCGCCGTTGTAGAGGTCGATCGGCCGGTCATCGAGGATGGCATCGACGAATTTATAGAGCGCCATGTCGGGGCGGCCCCATGGTCCATATACGGTGAAAAAGCGGAACATCGTCGTCGGCACGTTCCACAGGTGCGCATGGGCGTGCGCCATCGATTCCGTAGCCTTCTTCGTCGCGGCATAGATGGTCAGCTGGGTGTCGGCCTTTTCATTTTCATGAAAAGGCATGTCCTCGTTCGCGCCATAGACCGACGATGTCGATGCCATCAGTAGGTGGCCGATATTGTTGCGACGTGCGGCCTCCATGACGTTGAACGTCCCGATAACATTCGCCGACAAATAGGCGTGCGGGTTTTCGAGCGAGTAGCGGACACCCGCTTGCGCGGCGAGATGCACGACGACGTCCGGGCGGAATTGGTCGATCGCCAGATCGATCCGCTCGCGGTCTTCCAGCATCGCCTCGACGGCGGTGAAATGCTGATTTTGAAGCAGGACTTGATGGCGCCGGCGTTTCAGTTCGACGTCATAATAGTCGGTCATCCCGTCAAAGCCCGCGACTTCAAAACCCTCGGCGAGCAATAATTTGGCTAGATGAAATCCTATGAAGCCGGCGGTGCCGGTCACGAAAACTTTACGGCGCATGCAATTCTCCGCTGGGGGATGTCAGTTACCGGCGTTCGCGGCCGACGCGTTGCCAGCACCCCCGGAATCGCGGCGCAGGCTGAGTTGCTGAATGGCGATGTCTGTACCGATCGCACTGCCGGCCGCATCGAGCTCGAGCGTGACCGAATACCAATTGCAGGTCGAGTTTGCGATCGCGACGACCGCGCTGCCTGCCCCGTCCTTCAGCGCAACGGGAGCGACCGGGGTGCGGGTCTTCCCAGATTCCATGCAGGTCAGACGAAACTTCAATGCCGCATCCGGACTGCTGTTCAGTCCCGACAGCTTCCATCGCAGGCGATAGTATCCCGCCGACGGAATGAACGCAAGCTGGCGGATGGCAATGCCCGACGCGGCCGGAAGGCTCGAAATCGAAAGCGTGTGACTCTTCGGTTCGATCGTCGTTCCGATATCGCCTGTCTGGAGCAATTCCCATTCAAAGGGCGGGAAACGCGGCTCGCGGTCGAAACGCGAACCCGCCAGCACCTCGCCGCCTCGCGGCACTGGCATCCCGAGCGTGCGAGCGATGTCATAGGCAAGCGCCGGCTGTTTGCGACTGGCAAGTTCGGCAATCAGGTCGAAATCCGTCCGCGTGGGCTCTGTCAGGTTCCACGGCGCGCCGGCAATGCGCAGGCGTACCCGCCCCGCCTGCGGCATTACGGCCGGAATTCGCAGCACCGCTACCCAATAATCTGGGCTCCAATTGGGATTTTGGCCAAGCATCGGCGCAAGGACATCCATCGCGCCCGGGCTTGCCGTCGCGGTCGCCATGCGTTCTACATAGAAATATCGTGCATCATAGTCGACCGACATGGCGCGCGCCAAAAGCTGGACCGCCCGTTCGGGCCGCTGGCGTTTCGACTCCTCGTCGATGAGCATGGCATTGACCAGGTTATCGCGTCGGGTGAGACCTCCGGCCAGGGTCAGCAGCCGTTGCGACTGGCGCTGCTTGCCATCGGCGGCAAGCGACTGGACCAGCACCGGCAAGGCCGAAGTGGCAAGCGGCTCCGCTGCAAACGCCTCTTGCGCCAGACGGCGCTCCAATGGCCGCGGGAGCGATTTCGGGTCCTTGACCAACCGTGCGCCCTGCAAGGCGCGGCTCAGCGACGCCTTCACCCAACCTTGCGGCGGAATGCCGATCATGGCGGCCTTCGCCGGCGCGCGTCGCTGATTGACGATAACGGTCGACTGGGCCCAAACCACGCATGCCGCCAGCAGACCGGCTCCGACCAGCAGAGAGAGTTTAGCCGTCTTTTTCATATCTTATCGCCGCGCCGCGTCTTTCGCATCAGTCAATCGCCGTCTTTGCGGTTCTTGTCCGCACCATAGCCATAACCATAACCATAACCATAACCGTAGCCATAACCGTAAATCTCATTCCGCCGGCCGACCTTTGTCACAAGCGCGCCAAAGATGTGCGCGTCGGTCTGCCGAAGGCGATTGAGCGCCGACTTGATGGCCCTTGAACTGCTACTCGAAGCGTCGATCGTGAAAATGACGCCCTCAACGGGCCGAGCGAGCAAGGACGCATCGGCCAGCCCAAGAACCGGCGGAGCATCGAGAATGACATGGTCATAGTCGCGCAGGAGCAACTCAATCAATTCGCCGAGGCGCGACGAACTGAACAACTCGGCCGCGTTCGGCGGCATCGGACCTGCGAGCATATAGTCGAATCCGAACTCGGGCGACTTCGCGATCAGCTCCCCGACATTTTCGAAGCCAGTAAGATAATTACTCAGGCCGGCGCCATTCTTGATATCAAGCAGTTCGTTCAGCGACGGACTGCGAATATCGGCGTCGATCAGGATGACCTTCTTGTCTGTCTGGCTGAAAACGCTCGCCAGGCTCAATGCCGAGCTGCTCTTGCCTTCGGCGGGCCGCGTCGAAGTCAGCATAAAGCTGCGCGGCGCGCCGTGGCTTGTCAGGAAGGTCAAATTTGTCTGGGCCGTGAAATAGGCTTCGTAGACTATCGACTTCTTGTCGAGGAGCAGGATTTCGAACTCTTCGGATTCCACCTTGGGAATCGATCCGAGCAGCGGCAACCCGAAGCGATCGCTAACCTCGCTTGGATCGCGGATCGATTGATCGAGCTGCTCAAACATGAAGACAATCGCCGCGGCGATACCGAATCCGGCAATCAGCGCCAGCACGATATTCAGGATCAGCTTGGGGCTGGACGGCGCCTGTGACGGAGCCGCCATATCAACGACCGCGATATTGTTGGTTCCGACGCCTGCGGCGCCAATTTCCTTATAACGCTGCAACAGGCCGTCATAGAGCTGCCGGTTGGTGTCCACCTCGCGTTGGAGAATCGCATACTCGATCGATCGGCGCTGCTGGTCGCGATATTTTCCAGTGAGGCGATCCAGTTCGGACTGCAACTCCCTTTCGCGCTTCACCGCGCTCACATAGCTCTCCTGGTTGAGCGCGCGCGAGCGTTGCGTTTCGGTGGCCACCGACTGGTTAAGGGCAGCAAGCTGCTGCCTCTTGGCCAGAACCTCGGGATATTCCTCGCCAAACGTCGTCGTCAGACGCGCCAGCTCCGCGGTCAGCTCAGCTCGCCTCTGACGAAGCGCGCTGACCGACGCATTGCTGGATGCGTCGGCCGACGAAACCGAGCTGCTCAACTGACTTTCTGCGGCGATCCGTGCGTCGCGCGCATTCGAAAGCGCGGTACTGATTTTCTCCACATCGGCGGCGACAAGGGTCCGGTCGCCAACCGACCGACCGCTCCCGGGATCGCCGCGGCTTTCAAGCGTGATGATATCGTTGTTCGCAGCATAGGTGATCAGCTCGCGCTCGGAGTCCTCGAGATTGCGGCGGAGCGAGGAGATGCGTTGCTCGAGGAAGCGCCGTGCATCGCTGGTGGCCGAGAAACGACGGTCGAGATTCGCGGCAACGAACTGCTGAACCCAAAGATTGGTCAGCTTGGCCGACAGCGCCGGCGATGGCGTCGCGAACGACACATCGACCAGGCTGGACTGGCGTACCGGCTCGATGCTTACGGCATCGAGCAGAATCTTTTCGGCGCGTTCTGCCATCCGCGAGCGCTGCGCGCTGTTGGGCGTGCCTTCCTCGCCGCCCGTCAAATCATAGTGAGCGAGGAAATCCTTGTCGTTGAGCAAATTACCCGCGCGGACCGTGCGCGCAGCCAGAGACCGCGATTCCAGGAGGCTGTATTGCGTGTTGAAAAAGGCGATCTCGTTCGAGATCGTCTTTTCGCGCGCGCCCTTCACATCGGTTTCCACCGGGGCCTGGGGCGAAATTTCGATCCGCGACGTGCTCGTATAAAGCGGTGTCATCAGGAAGGTGGCGATGAGCCCGATGGACAGGCAGGCGAGAATGCTGCCGACCACCCAGGCCTTGTGGTTGAGCAGCGCGACAAAGGCCTTTTCGACCATATGCATGTCGAGGAATCCGCCCTGATAGGGCGCGGCCCCTTCGCCCTGTCCCGCCGGCACCTTCGATCTCGTAATCGAGCGCCCGGTATTTACGGTGTCCATCTTCAATATCATCCGTTCAGAAAATGCGATCGCTCGATCAATTGTTGTTGGTCAGATTGGTCAGGACGATGAGCGGGGTGCTCAGCAACGTCGCGGCCTTGATGATGTCTTCGAAGAGACGGCGCTGCGGCGAATCACCTACGATAATGACATCATTCGGGAAAATTTCCGGATCGGCATAGTTGCCGCGCCTGATCGCCTCGAGGTTATAGATGCCGACATACTGACGGTTGTCGACCTTACGGAACACGAGCACCTCGTCGCGCCTTGCCAGTTCTGTCAGGCCCCCCGCCAGCGAAACCGCGCGCATCAGCGTCGCGCGGCCGACCAGCGGATACTGGCCGGGACGCTGCACCTGGCCGTCAACAGTCACGGCCTGCGAAAGCAAGTGCGTGGTGTTCGAAGATGCCTTGAAATTCACCGTTACCTGCGGGTCGCGTACAAAACGTCCGCGAAGCCGGTCTTCGATTTCAGCGGCCAGTTGTGTCGGGGACTTGCCCGCCCCTTCCAGCGTTCCAACCAGGGGAAAGGAAAACTTGCCTTCACCGTCGGTCAATATGTCGCGTTGAAGATCGGAAACGCCGTAAACATCAATCGTCAGTTCGGTAAAGGAGCCAATATATGTCTGGCGGGTCGCCTGCTGCGCATCTCCGCTGGTCGGCTGCGGAAGCGCCTCCAGAAGCGTTACGCCGCTAGCAGGGACTGTCGCCACCGGTTGTTTGCCGGAACATGCCGCCAGCGCAAGCAAAGCAAAAGCGAATAAGTGACGGAAGCGAGGCATATTATACATCCACAAGCCTAAAATCTTCGGAAAATTTGTTCGCCCATAGGGCGAAACATCAGGTGACGAAAGTCGATTTAGCCCCATGGTTGGAATTGAATAGTTCGTCGCGGTAACGAACCAAAATGACGATCAGGAACGCCGCAATCATCATGATCGAGGGCACGCGGAGCGGGTAATCAACCGCCGCACCCGCGATGAGCAAGGCGAAAGCAGCAGCCAGCATCACGGCTTCGGCCATCTCGCCACGTATCGGCGCTGGACGGGCACGCCAGGTGGAGATGAGGAGAGACGCAATCCATGCGACGCCGCCGACAAAGATCAGGGCCGCCGGCAAACCGCCTTCGATCAGAAGTTGAAACCAGTCGTTATGCGCCTGGTTGAAATAGGCTTCGCGAAGCAGCGAATCGGGCTCGGTGACCTGATAGACGCGCGCGAAAGAACCGAAGCCGGTGCCGAACAACCACTGTTGCTTCACCATGGCGGTGATCGTGCCGAAGGTGGCGACGCGAATTTCCTCAACGCCGTCGCCATCGAACAGGCGGCCGACGGCATTCTCGCGCCCCGAAAAATAGAATAGCGTCGCCAAGCCGGCGATCAGCACGAAGGGGAGAAGGGTCAGGACAATGCGCTTTGCGCGGTTGCCGCGGCCCGGCGGCGCTGCCCGGCCGCCCCGGCGAGCCGATGCCTGATTGATCGGCTTGGGCTCGAAACGGTAGGACCAGCGAACGACGGCATAGACGAGGATGGCGCTGGCAGCGCCGCCGACCAGCCCCATTCGCGAACCGATAATGAGCGTGAACAGAAGAAACACGACGATGCTGCCAATCATCGCCGGGATAAGCAATGGGCGTCGGTTCCGGCGCAGGACTTCGTTGGAAATCAGCCATCCGGCCGCCAGAATCGACAGCGACAGCATCAGCGCATGGTGGTTGCGATTGGCGAAAAGACCGACCGGCGACATGTCGTTGGTGATGCGGTAAAGATAGAAAATGCTGCGCGGTCCACCCATGATCTGCAGTAGGCCGAAAACGACCGAAGCGACGCCCAAAGCCCAGATTGCCCACCACAGACGGACCCGTTGGCCGGCCGGCAACACCGCCGCCACGAGCAATGCGGCGAAGGGAACGCACAGTGACAACAGGCTGTTGACCGTCAGCGAAGGCGTCATGCTGATTGGACGCCAGCGGTCGGACGCCCCCAGTAACTGGTCGATCGCGAAAATCTGGCCACGCAGCGGCAAGCCCGACCACAGGTCGGGGGACAAAGGTATCAATTGAATTCCCATCCAGATCGCGAGCGCCGTCAGCAAAACAAGCGGAACACGCATACCGCGCCAAGCCTGCGACGGTATCAGCGCGATCGCAGCGAACGCGACAAATATCGCAAAGGCCCGCAGAAGCGGTACCGATAAAATATCGTAGCGCGATCCGCCACCCATCAGCGCGACTATCGCCACGAAAGCGCCCAATATCCAGATCGAGCGGCGGGCGGATACGTCTTCGAGCCGCGCGGGCTTAGTCTTAGGCTTCATCAACGCGCTTCCATCCAAAAATCATTATCCGTAACCGCTATGCTGTGGAGCCGGCGAAGCCAAGCTTCGATTGCCTATCCGAAATCGATGGCGCTATTGCGCCTGCAAATCTGCGGTATCAAGAATCCAGCGTTCGCCGCCCTCCAGCCCGAGCGCGGTCAGGCGGCCCGTCAGATAGGCGCCGGTATCGATCCCGATGCGCCCCCACGCTTCGTCGACGGTATCCGAAATCGTATGGCCATAGACGACCGTTAGGCCATGATCATGCTGACCCTCGATAAATTCCTCACGAATCCAGCGCAGGTCGGAAAGTTGCTGGCGATCGAGCGGCACACCGGGCCGCACACCCGCATGCACGAAAACATAGTCACCGATCTGGATCATATCCTCGCCGTGCCCGAGAAAATCGATATGCGATTGCGGAACGAGACTTGGAAGGCGTGCCGCAACCTCGTCGAAATCCGCTGCCAAATAGGCGGCGTCGTCGCCCCAGTAGCTTTTGATGGTCGCATCCCCGCCAATGCGAATGAAATAACGAACGCGCCGAGAATCGCCTGAAAGCGCGGCTAGAAAACATTCCTCATGATTGCCGATCAACAGCCTGACCGTGTCGAACGGTGCCGCCAAGCGGAGCGCCCGTTCGACTACCGCCGCCGAATCCGGCCCGCGATCAACCAGGTCGCCCAGCAAAATCAGTGTGGTATAAGCCTTCCCGCGCATCGCGTTGTCAGCTTCGACCTTTTCCAGCAGTCGCTTAAAAAGATCGTCGCGACCGTGAATATCACCAATGGCATAGACACGTTGTCCGGGAGGAATACGCGACAGCGCTTCTAGCACTCGGTCTTCGCGCGGCCGACGCTTCAGGAAACCTAGAAAGGACATATGGGCCTATACAAACTGTTCAGTATCTTATCCAAAGGGACATTTCTTCCGCCCCTTTTTATGGATGCAAGGCAGCGCGAGGAAACGTGCATCGGACAGGTGTCCGAGAATCCCGTTGCGAACAGCGCGGCGATTAGAGCCAAGTTAAGCCACCGGCAAGAGCTTTGCGCTAAGCCGGTCAGAACACTCCTTGAGGAACCAGTAGTTTATGCCGTTGGAACCGCATCTTCCGCCAGGTCGCGCTACCACCAGGATAGCCCTTGTATTTGGAACCCGCCCGGAAGCGATCAAGATGTTTCCGGTCGTTGGCGCGCTGCGCGACCAGCCGGGTATCGAGGTTCGCGTCTGCGTGACCGCGCAGCATCGCGCGATGCTCGACCAGGTTCTTGAAATCGCGCGAATCGTGCCCGACGTCGACCTTGACGTCATGACGCCCAACCAGACGCTCGACGCGCTGCTCGCGCGGCTGGTCACCGGCCTTGGCGCGACCTTCGACGCCGAAAAGCCCGACCGCATCCTTGTCCACGGCGACACGCTGACGACAATGGCAGCGACGCTTGCCGCCTATTTCCGCAAGATCCCGGTGGGGCATGTCGAGGCGGGGCTGCGCAGCGGCAATATCTATCATCCCTGGCCCGAAGAGGTGAACCGCAAGGTTGCGGGCGCGGTCGCCGACCTGCATTTCGCGCCGACCGAAACCGCCGCCGCGGCGCTGCGTGCAGAAAATGTGCCGAACGACCGCATTTACGTTACCGGCAACACCGTGATCGACGCGCTGCTCGCAACGCGGGCACGGATCGAGGGGGAGCCCGCGCTCGCCGCTGGCCTCGATCCGCTCGCCCGCCGCTTCGTCGGCAAGCGCATCATCGCTGTCACGTCGCACCGCCGGGAGAATTTTGGGGACGGAATGAAAGCCATTGCCGACGCCATCGCTGGAATCGCGGCGCGGCCCGACGTTGCCGTGATCTTTCCCGTCCATCCGAACCCGCATGTGCGCAGCGCGATGGAACCGATCCTGGGCGGGCTTGCCAATGTCGCGCTGATCGATCCGCTCGACTATCCGCATTTTGTCCGACTGCTCGCAATGAGCCACCTCGTCCTCACCGACAGCGGCGGGGTGCAGGAGGAAGCGCCCTCGCTCGGCAAGCCGGTGCTCGTGATGCGCGAGACGACCGAGCGGCCCGAAGGCATCGCAGCGGGCACCGCCCGGCTGGTCGGCACCGACAAAAATCGCATCGTTTCGGAAATTTTCAGCCTTTTGGACGATGAAGGCGCCTATAACGCCATGGCGCGCGCGCATAATCCCTTCGGAGACGGCCGCGCCGCGGAGCGAATTGCGGAGATAGTTGCGCGTGCCCATTGACACCGACCAGAATGTTACCGTCCTCGGTTTGGGCTATATCGGCCTGCCGACCGCCGCGCTAATCGCGCGTTCGGGCAGCAAGGTCACGGGCGTCGATGTCAGCAAGCATGTCGTCGAAACCGTGAACAGCGGCAAGGTACATATCGAGGAAGTCGACCTCGACGGCCTTGTCCAAGGCGTCGTTGCGCGCGGCACGCTGGTTGCCTCGACCGACGTTGCCCCCGCCGACGTGTTCGTGATCGCGGTCCCGACCCCGCACGACGACGAGCATCGCCCCGACATCAGCCATGTACTCTCGGTCGCACGCGCGATCGCGCCCAAGCTGGAGGCGGGCAACCTCGTCATTCTCGAATCGACCTCGCCCGTCGGCACGACCGAAAAGGTTGCCGCGCTGCTTGCCGAACTGCGCCCCGACCTCAAGGTGCCCGGCGCCTGCGCCGGCGCCGCCGACATCTTTGTCGCCTATTGCCCCGAGCGCGTGTTGCCGGGACGCATCCTTGTCGAGCTGGTCGACAACGACCGCTGCATCGGCGGCATTACCCCGCGTTGCGCGCGGCGCGCGATGACCTTTTATCGCCAGTTCGTCCGCGGTGCCTGCGTCACCACATCGGCGCGCGCCGCCGAAATGGTAAAGCTGGTCGAGAACAGCTACCGCGACGTCAACATCGCCTTTGCCAACGAGCTGTCGATGATGGCCGAGCATATGGGTGTCGATGTCTGGGAGGTGATCCGCCTCGCCAACCGTCACCCCCGCGTCAACATCCTGCAACCCGGCCCCGGCGTCGGCGGCCATTGCATCGCGGTCGACCCTTGGTTCCTCGTCCATGGGGCGCCCGAACACAGCCGCCTGATCCGCACCGCGCGCGAGGTCAATCTCGCCAAGACCGCACATGTCATCGGCGCGGCCGAAATGCTGGTGTCGCAGCATCCCGAAGCGCGCGTCGCCTGCCTCGGCCTCGCCTTCAAACCCAATATCGACGATTTCCGCGAAAGCCCCGCGGTCGAGGTCGCCGCCGCGCTCGCGCGCCGCTTCGGCCAGCAGATCCGGATCGTCGAGCCTTATGCGCGCGGGCTGCCGGTGGAATTTGCGGGCACCGGCGCCGAACTGATCGACCTCGACAGCGCGCTCGCATCCTGCGATCTGCTCATCGTCCTGGTCGACCACGAGCTGTTCAAGTCGATCCCGCTCGAGGAGCGTGGCGACAAGATGGTCTATGACACGCGCGGACTGTGGCTCGACCAGCCGAATATCGTAAACGCCAATCGCATCAACCGCGCGGCCTGACCCATCGCCCTTGACGCCCTTCCACAGGCCCAACATGGTGGGGCATGGTAACTCGCCTCGATACGATCATCGTCGACAAGCCCTGGGGGCGCACGGACATTCCGCGCGATTTCGGCGACTTCGGTGATCGCCGTGTCGGCGAGATCTGGTTTTCGCACCCCGACGGCGCCGATGCGCCGATCATGGTCAAATTCCTTTTCACCTCCGAACGCCTGTCGATCCAGGTCCATCCCGATGATGAAGCCGCCGCCAAGGCGGGCTATCCGCGCGGCAAGGAAGAATGCTGGCTTGTCCTCGATGCCGATCCGGGTGCCGAACTGGGTGTAGGGCTGAACGCCCCGACGACGCACCAGGCATTGCGCGAGGCCGCACTTGACGGTTCGATTGTCGATATGGTCGATTGGCGCGCCGCCAAGACGGGCGATTTCGTTTATAATCGAGCCGGGACGATTCATGCGATCGGCGCGGGACTGACGGTCGTCGAGGTGCAGCAGAATGTCGACTGCACCTATCGCCTTTATGACTATGGCCGACCGCGCGAATTGCATCTCGACGCCGGTCTCGCGGTTTCGATGACCGCTCCCCGCCCTGACCCGCGCGACCGCAAGGTCGCAGCGACCGACAGCCTTCTGCTTGTAGATGGTCCGCATTTCCGCCTGCTTCACCTCGCTGGGATCGATGCTACCGCACAGCTGCCCAAGAGCAGCGCGGACTATATCTTCACGCCGCTGTCACAAGGCTGCACCATTGGCGGCGAGATGGTAAAACTTGGCGAATGTGTGGCAACCGACAAGGCCGACGGCATCGTGCTGGCGCCCGGCGCCCGCGCGCTACTGAGTTGGCCAGCCTGATTTCGCTCCCTAAAGGTCGTTTATGAACATCATTGTCCCCGTCATCCTCTCCGGCGGTTCCGGCACACGCCTCTGGCCTGTGTCGACCGGCACTGCTCCGAAGCAGTTCCAGCCGCTGACCGGCAGCGACAGCATGTTCTTGCAGACGGTGGGCCGCGCGAGCGACCGCGGCCGCTTCGCCGCGCCACTGATCGTGTGCGGCCCCGCGCATGTCGCGCATGTCGAGACCGATCTGGCCGCGGCCGGGCTCGACGACGCGCGGATCGTCGTCGAACCCGCCGCGCGCAACACGGCGCCGGCGATTGCGCTTGCCGCGCTGGCGGCGCGTGCCGATGGTCCCGCCGCGACGATCCTCGTCATGCCCGCCGATCATGTGATGACCGACGTGCCCGCCTTCCTTGCTGCGGTCGAGGCCGCGCGGCCGGCGGTCGATGCAGGCGCGCTCGCCACCTTCGGCATCGCGCCGTCGCATCCCGAAACCGGCTATGGCTACATCGCCGCGGGCGACGCTTTGGCGGACGTTCCCGGCGTCCACGCGGTGCGGCGCTTCGTCGAAAAGCCGCCGCTGGACAGCGCCGAAGCGATGCTATCGGAGGGCGGCTATTATTGGAACGCCGGCATCTTCCTGATGCGCGCCGATCGCTTTCTGGCCGAGCTGGCGCGGCAACAGCCCGCGATGGCGTCCGCCTGCACCGCGGCAATGGACGGCGCGCGGGCGGACGACGCAAAGCTCCATCCGGGTGCCGAGGCCTTCCTTGCCAGCCCGTCGGACTCGATCGACTATGCGGTGATGGAGGGCGCCGAGCGCGTCGTTGTCGTGCCCGTCGATCCCGGCTGGTCCGACGTCGGCGGCTGGGCGGCGCTTCACGCGCTTGGCGACAAGGATGCCGCCGGCAATGTCCGCATCGGCGAGGTTATCGCACTGGACGCAAACGACAATTATCTCCGCGCCGGCGACGGCAAGCGGATCGCCGTCGTCGGCGTTTCGGACCTCGTCGTCGTCGCGCACGGCGATGACATTCTCGTCATCCCGCGCGAACGCGCGCAGGAGGTCAAGGCGATCGTCGAAGCGCTCGCCAAGCCTCCGCCGCGCTGAGCGCACGCCCCCTCCCCTTGCAGCCCCGGCAGCCATCGCCCATATCGCGCGGCATGACCAATCCCCATGCGCAAAGTGCCGCGCCCTGGCACGGAACCACCATTCTGTCGGCCCGCAACGATACCAAGGTCATCGTCATCGGCGACGGCCAGGTCTCGATGGGCCAGACGGTGATGAAGCCCAATGCCCGCAAGGTCCGCCGCCTGCACGACGGCAGCGTGATCGGCGGCTTCGCGGGCGCGACCGCCGACGCCTTCACATTGTTCGAGCGGCTCGAGGCCAAGCTCGAACGCCACAATGGCCAGTTGCTCCGCGCTGCGGTCGAGCTGGCGAAGGACTGGCGCACCGACAAATATCTGCGCAATCTGGAGGCGATGATGATCGTCGCCGACAAGGAGGTGACGCTGGTCATCACCGGCAACGGCGACGTGCTCGAACCCACGGGCGGCATCGCTGCGATCGGTTCGGGCGGCAATTTCGCGCTGTCGGCGGCGCGCGCGCTCGCCGATTATGAAAAAGACCCCGAAGTGCTGGCGAAAAAGGCGATGACCGTCGCCGCCGAGATCTGCGTCTACACCAACGACCAATTCACGCTCGAAACCATCGACATCCAGGCGTAAATCCATGAACAAAGATTTGACCCCGAAGGCGATCGTCGCCGCACTGGACACGCATATCATCGGCCAGGATGCGGCGAAGCGCGCGGTCGCGGTGGCGCTGCGCAACCGCTGGCGCCGCCAGCAGCTGCCCGCCGAGCTGCGCGACGAGGTGACGCCGAAGAATATCCTGATGATCGGCCCCACCGGCTGCGGCAAGACCGAGATTTCGCGCCGTCTGGCCAAGCTCGCCGACGCGCCCTTCATTAAGGTCGAGGCGACCAAGTTTACCGAGGTCGGCTATGTCGGCCGCGACGTCGAACAGATTGCCCGCGACCTCGTCGAAGACGCCGTGCGGCTGGAAAAGGAGCGCCGCCGCGATGCCGTGCGCGCCGCCGCCGAAGAGGCCGCCATGGAACGCCTGCTCGACGCGCTCACCGGCAAGGGCGCGAGCGAGGCGACGCGCCAAAGCTTCCGCCAGCGCATCCGCGAGGGCCATCTCGACGACAGCGAGGTCGAAATCGAGGTCGCCGACGCGCCCGGCATGAATTTCGAACTCCCCGGCCAGCCGGGGCAGATGAGCATGATCAACCTGTCCGACATGCTCGGCAAGGCGATGGGCGGCCTGCCGAAGAAGCGCCGCAAGCTGAAGGTGATCGACGCCGCGACGCGGCTGATCGAGGAAGAGCAGGACAAGCGCCTCGACCAGGATGATGTCGCCCGTGTCGCGCTCGCCAATGCCGAGGCGAACGGCATCGTCTTCCTCGACGAAATCGACAAGATCGCGGTCAGCGACGTGCGCGGGGGATCGGTGAGCCGCGAGGGGGTGCAGCGTGACCTGTTGCCGCTGATTGAGGGCACGACGGTTGCGACCAAATATGGGCCGATGAAAACCGACCATATCCTCTTCATCGCCAGCGGCGCCTTTCATGTCGCCAAGCCCAGCGACCTGCTCCCCGAACTCCAGGGCCGCCTGCCGATCCGCGTCGAACTCGGCGCGCTCACCGAAGAGGATTTCGTCCGTATCCTGAGCGAGACGAAGGCGGGGCTGCCCGAACAATATGTCGCGCTGCTCGGCACCGAAGGCGTGACGGTGAACTTTGCGCCGGGCGCGATCGCGCGCGTCGCCAAACTCGCGGCCGAGGTGAATGAGAAGGTCGAGAATATCGGCGCGCGCCGGCTTCAGACGATCATGGAACGGCTGGTCGAGGAAATCAGCTTCACCGCCGAGGACGCGGGCGGCACGACGATCGACATCGACGCCGCCTATGTCGACCGGCAGCTCGCCGACATAGTAGGTGACACCGACCTCAGCAAATATGTGCTTTAGGGTGTGAGGGCCGGTTTCGGCCGGAAGCGCACATTCTCTTTGTCGTCATCCCGGCGAAGGCCGGGATCTCACCCTATCGTTATGACGCACCGGCGAGATCCCGGCCTTCGCCGGGATGACGAGTTAAGTAAGTGGCGGGAGTCACCCCCGACGCCACGCCTTGCCCCACGCCCACGCTCCAACCACCCAAACCCCTCATCAACAAACCCAAATCGGCATTTTTTCCCCCGTCCGTTTACCGAACTTCATTTGACTTTCGCGCGTTCGCAATGCGATGAACGGCTGACACGGTCGATCTGGGTCAAACGGCCGGCACGGAGACAGCAATGACGGATGACGACGTCGCCCCGGAACAGGGCGAGCTGGCGATCACGCGCACCGGCGATCGGCTTCGGCTGGCGCGCGAGGCGGCGGGATTGTCGCTGGCCGACGTTGCGACCCGCACCCGCATTACCCAGCGCCATCTTGTCGCGATCGAAAAGTCCGATTTTTCCGAGCTACCCGGCCGCACCTATGTCACCGGCTTCGCGCGCGCCTATGCCCGCGCCGTCGACCTGCCCGAGGCCGAGGTCGGCACCGCGATCCGTCAGGAACTCGACGACGATGAATATGGCTCGCGGCCGCTTTACGAGGCCTATGAGCCGACCGATCCCGCGCGCCTGCCGACCGCGCGGCTGACCTGGACGCTCGTTATCGTGACGCTCCTCCTCGCCTCGGCCTATGGCGTGTGGCGCTTCCTGTCGGTCGAGCCCGACGAGGCGCTGATCGCCGCGCAGAACCGCGACGCCGACGCATCCGAAGCACCCGAGAGCGCGGCCGGGGCCACGCCCGCGGCAAAGGCCGGCGCCACGCCGGCGGCGGTGGCGGCGAATGCCCCCGTCGTGCTGACCGGCCTGTCCGAAGTCTGGATCGGCTTTGACGATGCCGAGGGCAAGACCGAAAACTGGCGCACGCTCGATACCGGCGAAACTTATCAGGTGCCGCCGGCCTATATCGAGCAGTTCACGCTGCGCACCAGCATACCGCAGGCGCTGAAAGTCACCGTCGGTGGCCGCGACGTCGGCCCCGTCGGCCCCGCCGATACGCTGGTGAAGAATATCTCGCTGAAACCCGCCGACCTGATCGCGCGCGCCGACGGCGCGGGCGCAGCGGGCGGCGCCGGGCCGCGTCCGCAGGGCTGAATCGCTGGTCATTCGGGCCGATCGCGGCTCCAGCGCGGCGAAATGGGTTTGCGCTGGCGCGCCTTCGCGCGGTATGGACGCGCAAACTGGTTAACGAGTGGGGACCAAACAGCAGATGAAAATGCGTCAGATCTTTTTCCTGGGAACGGCAACGATCGGGCTTGCCGCGTCGATTCCGGTGGCTGCACAGGACAATACGCTCGGCAAGCGTGTCGAGCGGCTCGAAAAGGAAATGCGCGCGGTTCAGCGATCGGTCTTTCCCGGCGGCAACCCGACCTTTTTCGAAGGCGAGATTGCGCCCGACAATGTCCCCGGCGAGCGCGCCCGCACCAATGCCCCGGTGATCGACCTCACCGCGCGCGTCGACGCGCTCGAAACGCAGCTGCAGGCGCTGACCGGCCAGACCGAACAAAATGCCTTCCAGCTTCGCGAACTCGAAAAACAATTCGTCGCCTACAAGGCCGAGATGGACAAGCGCTTCACCGATCCGGCATCGGCGCAAGACGCCGTCACGCCCGCGGGCCTTGCGCCGACAGTCAAGGCGCCCGCGGCGACCACGGCGGCCGCGACCCCCGCAGCCAAGCCCGGCGGTCCCGATGCCGCCCGGCTCGCACTCGTCAAGGCGGTCGAGGTTCCGGCGACGGGCGATGAGACCAAAGACGCTTATGATTATGGCTATCGTCTTTGGACCGCCAAACTCTATCCCGAGGCGCAGGCACAGTTGAAAACTGTCGTCACCAAATGGCCGAAGAGCGGCCATGCCAGCTTCGCGCAGAACCTGCTCGGCCGCGCCTATCTCGACGAAGGCAAGCCCAGTCTCGCCGCGGTCGCCTTCTACAATAATTACAAGGATCGCCCCAGCGGCGCCCGTGCGCCGCACAGCCTGATGTACATGGGCGTCGCGCTCGACAAGCTCGGCCGCAAGGCCGACGCCTGCAAGGCGTTCCGCGAGCTCGACGAAGTCTATGGCGACAAAGCTCCGCAGGATGTCCGTACCGATGCTGCCGCCGCAAAAGCAAAAGCAGGCTGCTGAGCGCGACGTCGCCGGGCGGCTCGCCCGCGACCTCGCCGCGCTGCTCGGTCCAGACTGGCAGCGGCTCCATTATGGCATCGCCGTGTCGGGCGGGCCCGACAGCATGGCGCTGCTCTGGATGATGGTGTCGCTGCTGCCCGGCCAGGTGTGGGCGGCGACGGTCGATCATGGTCTGCGCAAAGGGTCCGACGACGAAGCGCGCATGGTCGCGGCCTTCTGCGCGCGCGAACATATCCCCCATTCGACGCTGAAACCGCCTGCGCCGATCCGCGGATCGCTACAGGCCGCGGCGCGCAGCGAACGCTATCGCCTGCTCGAACAATGGCGCGAGGCCCATGCGCTCGATCATATCGTCACCGCGCATCACGCCGACGACCAGCTCGAGACGATCGTCATGCGGCTCAACCGCGCGAGCGGGGTCGGCGGGCTCGCCGCAATCCGCGCCACCAACGGCGCCGTGCTGCGCCCGCTGCTCGGCTGGCGCCGTAGCGAGCTGGTCGATGTCGCGCTCGATAATGACCTGCCCTTCATCGACGATCCGTCGAACAGCGACGATCGTTTCGACCGCGCGCGGCTCCGCCACGCGCTGCAATCGCAGACCGCGCTCGACCCGGTGGCGGCGGCGAAATCGGCGACGTGGCTGGCCGAGGCCGACGAGGCGCTCGACTGGGCAGTCGACCGGCTGATCGCAGGCTGGCCCGACGCCTCCGACATCGCGGTCATTCGCGACGAAGCCTATCCGCCCGAGCTGTTCCGCCGCATCGTCGCGCAGCGGCTGCGCGCCAATGCACCGCAGCTGGCGTTGCGCGGCGCCGCGCTCGACGGGGTGATTGCAGCGATGCGCGCCGGGCGGCGCGCGATGGTCGGCGCGCTGCTGATCGATGCCGTGCGCGGGCTTGAAGGGACGATCTGGCGCATTTCCGCGGCACCGCGCCGGAAAGCGGTGAAAAAGGGCTGATTGCCTCATTGTCATTTAACCCGATTATCCTATCTTGTTGGATAGGAGCGCAGCACTTGCGCCGTTGAGGAAGATTCCGAATGCAGGACGACAAGGAACCGCAGGGCAACCCCTGGATGAAGAGCGTGATGATCTGGAGCGGCATTCTGCTTGCCATGCTCCTCGTCGCCTCGATGTTCGGCGGCGCCGCGCAGCCCGCGGGCGATCCGCTTGCCTATTCGGAATTCCGTCAGAAGGTCGAGGAAGGCAGCGTCAAGGATGTCATCCTCTCCGAGGACAAGGTGACCGGCACGCTGTCGAACGGCGACCGCTTCACCGCCAACGTCGTGCGCGACCCCGAACTTCTGAAAATGCTCAACGACAATGGCGTCAAATATGACGGCCAGCCGACCGAAGCGCCGAATTTCTGGATGTATATGCTCATCCAGTCGCTGCCCTTCCTGCTGATTCTCGGTATCGCCTTCTTCGTCTTTCGCCAGGTACAGAAGAACAATGGCTCAGGCGCGATGGGCTTTGGCAAGTCGCGCGCGAAGATGCTCACCGAAAAGCAGGGCCGCGTGACCTTCGACGATGTCGCGGGCATCGACGAAGCGCGCGAAGAGCTCGAGGAAATCGTCGAATTCCTGAAAGACCCCACCAAGTTTTCCAAGCTTGGCGGCCAGATTCCGAAGGGCGCGCTGCTCGTCGGCTCGCCCGGCACCGGCAAGACTTTGCTCGCGCGCGCGATCGCGGGCGAAGCGGGCGTCCCCTTCTTCACCATTTCGGGTTCGGACTTCGTCGAAATGTTCGTCGGCGTCGGCGCCAGCCGTGTTCGCGACATGTTCGAACAGGCAAAGCGCAACGCGCCGTGCATCGTCTTCATCGACGAAATCGACGCGGTCGGGCGCCATCGCGGTGCCGGGCTTGGCAACGGCAATGACGAACGCGAGCAGACGCTGAACCAGCTGCTCGTCGAAATGGACGGTTTCGAAGCGAATGAGGGCATCATCATCGTCGCGGCGACGAACCGCCCCGACGTGCTCGATCCCGCGCTGCTGCGTCCCGGCCGTTTCGACCGTCAGGTCGTCGTGCCGCGCCCCGACATCGAGGGACGTCAAAAGATCCTCGAGGTCCACACACGCAAGAAACCACTGGCTCCCGACGTTGACCTGCGCCGCGTGGCGCGCGGCACGCCGGGCTTTTCGGGCGCCGACCTCGCCAACCTCTGCAACGAGGCGGCGCTGCTCGCCGCGCGGCGGGGCAAGCGCCTGATCGCATCGAACGAGTTTGAGGAAGCCAAGGACAAGGTCATGATGGGCGCCGAGCGCCGCTCGATGGTGATGACCGAGGACGAGAAGAAATCGACCGCCTATCACGAGGCAGGGCACGCACTCGTGTCGCTGCACGTCGATGGCTGCGATCCGCTCCACAAGGTGACGATCATCCCGCGCGGCCGCGCGCTCGGGGTGACGTGGAACCTGCCCGAACGCGATCGCTATTCGACCAACATGAAACAGATGAAGGCGCGCCTTGCGCTCTGTTTCGGCGGCCGCATCGCCGAGCAGCTCATCTATGGCGAAGATGAGCTCAACACGGGCGCTTCGAACGACATCCAGCAGGCGACCGACATGGCGCGCTCGATGGTCGTGGAATATGGCATGTCCGAAAAGCTCGGCTGGCTGCGCTATCGCGACAATCAGGACGAGGTGTTCCTCGGCCACAGCGTCTCGCGCGCGCAGAATATGTCGGAGGAAACCGCGAAGCTGATCGACGCTGAAGTCCGCCGCCTCGTCGAGGAGGGCGAAGGCGTTGCGCGCAAGGTGCTGACCGATCATCTCGACGAGCTGCATCTGCTCGCCGGTGCGCTGCTCGAATATGAAACGCTCTCGGGCGAGGAAGCGAAGCGCGCGATCAAGGGCGAGGACATCGGCCGCGAGGACGACGCCGACAAGCGCGGCACGCCTGTCTCGGGCCATGCCGGCGGCATCCCGCAGATCAAACGCAAGCCGCGTCCGTTCGGCGACGCAAACCCCCAGGGCGCTTAGGCTTCGCGCCTAAACCGCTCTGTCGGGGGCTGTTCATTGGCGGCGAACGGATCGGGGCGTGTAACCGGGCGGCGCTGTTCGCGCGTCCTTCCTGCCCTTTTTGCGGCTCCATTTCTTTGCGCGATGGCGCCGGGCGACATGAGCGTCGCCGCTTTCCTCTCCCGTGCGGCGTCGCTCGAACGGCTGGGCCCGCTTGCGCTCGCCACACCGCAGGGCCACCAGCTCAAGGGCGAAGTCATCGCCGCGGGAAAACGTTACAAGGCGCGCATCGATGCCGAACGCCGCGCGGGGCTCAGGACGACAAGCTGCCCGCCCGAATCGGGCAGCCTGACCCCCGAACAATGGCTCGCGCACCTTCGCAGCTATCCGGCGCGCGTGCGCGGCCGGATCAGCATCTACGCCGCCTTCGACGCGCTGATGAAGAAACGCTATCCCTGCCCCGCCTGACCCGCCAAGGATGCAGCAACGGCGACGAAGGAGCGACCATGCGATCTGGTAAAGCGATGTACGACCGGTTCGCGTTGGCCCGACGTGATCGCACCGGAGCAGAGATGTGCGCCCGCTTCCTTCGCGTGCGTCCGGTAGCGGGCGCGCGATGACCATCTATTGCGACGAATCGGGCGGGCTGAACGCCGGTGCGATGACCTTTTCCGCGGTGATGCTGACGCCCGAGGTCGCCGCCGACATCCACGCGCGCTTTCGCAGTGTCACCGGGCTGCGCGGCGAGCTCAAGGGCAGCCGGATCAGCCTTGTCGAGCGCGCCTATCTGCTCGAACTGTTCGACCGCGCGGGCGGCCGCGCATGGGTCGCGGTGGCCGAGCGCGACCGACTTGCGCAGAGCCCCGGCAGCACGCTGCCGAGCGACCTTGATCTCTATGCCGCACTGCTCGACCTCGCGATCGGCCGCTGGCTGCCCGAGACGGGCGGGGTGTGCACCGACGTCGTGATCGACGACGGGCGCTACGACCCCAATATCCTCGGCCGTGTCCGCGCCGAGATTCAAGCGGGGCTCGGCCAGTGGGGCCGCGCCTCACTCGCCGACAGCCGCCGCAGCGACGGCGTGCAGATCGCCGACGTCATCGCCAACAGCCTGTTCAACATCGCCGTCAAATCGCCGCGCGCCCGCCGAATCCAGACGATACTGGGGCCCATGCTGGCGTCAAAGGCGATCCGCATCGCCGACCTCACCACCATGCCATAACAAAAGGGCCGCAGTTTCCTGCGGCCCCCTTGGCGATCGATTGTCGGCGGCGCTTATTCGAAGTCGCCGCCACCGCCCGCGGGGCTGCGCGGCGGCGCCGCGGCGGTCAGGCGCAGCGCTTCGGCCGAGCGGCTGATCGAGCTGATTTCATCGGGCGTATCATCGTCGTCGACGACGACCTTCTGCATCGAACCGATGAGCGTTTCCTTGAGATCCTTGGGACGGACCGTCTGCTCGGCGATTTCGCGCAGCGCGACGACGGGATTCTTGTCGCGGTCGCGGTCGACGGTCAGCTCCGAGCCGCCCGAGATTTCGCGCGCGCGATGCGCGGAGAGCAGGACCAGGTCGAAACGGTTGGGAACTTTGTCGACGCAATCCTCGACGGTAACGCGGGCCATGTTGTTTCCTTAAACGGGAGAGGCCAGCCCTTTTGCGGGCATGGCGGCAAGCGCTGCGCGCTAGCAGCCCCGCCGCCGCATGTCAATCAAAGCGCCGCCCTTGCCGCGCGCGCCGATGCCGTCCTATGAGCGGGCATGCGCGATGCCTGCCCCCCCGCCGTCCTGCCCCAAAAGCTGGCGGCAGATGTGGCGGGCCACCGGATCGAGCTGGTCTTCGACGGCGGCGAACGGCTGGCGCGACTGATCGCGCTGATCGACGGCGCCGAACGCAGCGTCGATCTGATCATGTATATTTTTGAAAGCGACGCGGCGGGCCTGCACGTGCTGCGCGCGCTCGTCGCCGCCGCCCGCCGCGGCGTGCGCGTCCGCGCGCTGATCGACAGCTTCGGGTCGGGCGACACGCCCGACGCGCTGTTCGCGCCGCTTCGCGAAGCTGGCGGCAGCGCGACCTTTTTCTCGCGCCGCTGGCGCTCGACCTATCTGATCCGCAACCACCAGAAGCTGATCCTGATCGACGATGCGGTCGCGATCACCGGCGGCTTCAACATCGCCGACGATTATCTGAGCCCCCCGCGCAGCGATTGCTGGTTCGACATCGGCATGATGATCGCCGGGCCAAGCGTCGCGCGCGCCGCCGAATGGTTCGCCGCAATCCACGATTATACGGTGAACAACGATGGCAAGCTGCTTCTGCTGCGACGGCTGATCCGCGAATGGCCGGTCGACGGCGGCGCGGTGTCGTGGCTCGTCGGCGGGCCGACGCAGCGGCTGTCCCCGTGGGCGCGCGCGGTGCGCGCCGATTTGGAAGGCGCGCGCCAGCTCGACATGGCAATGGCCTATTTCTCGCCCGGCCAGGGCCTGCTCCGCCGCCTCGGCCGCGTCGCACAGCGCGGCCGCGCGCGCTTCGTCATGGCGGGCAAGTCCGACAATGCGGCAACGATCGGAGCCTCGCGCCTGCTCTACGGCTATCTGCTCCGCAAGCGCGCCGACGTCTGGGAATATCGGCCGTGCAAGCTGCACATGAAGCTGATCGTCGTCGACGATGTCGTCTATATCGGCTCGGCCAATTTCGACGTGCGCAGCCTGTTCGTGAACGTCGAGTTGATGGTACGGATCGCCGATGCCGGTTTTGCAGCGCAGATGCGGCGCTTCGTCGCGGATCTGGAGCCCGATTGCGAGGTGATGACCGCCGGTGCGCACAAGGCGCGCGCGGGCTGGTGGACGCGGCTGCGCTGGACGCTCGCCTGGTTCGTCGTCGGTGTCGCCGATTATACGGTGTCGCGCAAACTCAACTTCGGCCTCAGCGATCCCGACCCGGACCTTTAGTCTTTCCAGCCCCAGAAGAGGAAACAGGGAGGGACGTTCACCCATTCAAAGGCATCGTCGATGCGGCTGAAATGCGCGGCCAGGAAATCGCGTGCGCGGGCGCGGAACTGATAGACGAGGAAGGCGCCGCCGGGGCGTAGCACGCGGTGCGTCGCCGCCGCAATCGCCGGGCCGACGCCCGCGGGAAGCGTCGAGAACGGCAGGCCCGAGAGCACATAATCGGCATGATCGAACCCGTGCGCGCGAACGATCGCCTCGACGTCGGCGGCCGATCCGTGGACGGCGATGAAGCGGCTGTCGCGGATGTCTTTCCGCAGATAGTCGACGAAATCCTCGTTCGTGTCGATCGCGATCAGGGTCGCGTCGCCCGCCATGCGCTCGAGCACCGGGCGGCAAAAGGTGCCGACGCCGGGACCATATTCGACGAACAGCTTGGTATTCTTCCAGTCGACGGGTTTCAGCATATGGCGGATCAGCGTCGGCGACGACGGCACGATCGATCCCACCATGACCGGATGCTTGATGAAACCGCGCACAAACATGCCCCACGGCCCGAAAAAGCGCTTGAGCCCCTGCCGCAGCCGTCGGGCCAGCGGGGCTTTCGTATGTTGGGCCTGCGCTCGGGGATTGGTCATGATGGCTTTCGATTTGTTGCGGTCGATCAAATGCGTGGCAAAATCATGACGCTCGCGCAAGGAAAGAGTCTGTCTTGACTCTGGACAGCCGGGCGACGGCGTGTAGGGAAAGGCGGCACGATCGACGGATAACAAGAGGGGCGGACATGGCGACATCATCGCAGTCGATCCCCTCCGACCGCATGGCGGTCCTGTTCGCGGTGATGCTCGTCGCGGCCGCGGGCAACACCGCGATGCAGTCGATCCTCCCCGCCATCGGGACCAAACTCGCCATTCCCGACGTCTGGGTCAGCCTGGCGTTCAGCTGGTCGGCGCTGCTCTGGGTGCTCACCGCGCCGCACTGGGCGCGCCAGTCGGACAAGCGCGGGCGCAAGGCGCTGATGGCGCTGGGCGTGATCGGCTTCCTCTCGTCGATGGCGCTGTGCGGCCTCGTCCTGTGGGCGGGGCTCACCGGATTGATCGGCGCCGGCGTCACCTTCATCATCTTTGCGCTCTTCCGCAGCCTCTATGGCGGACTGGGGTCGGCGGCGCCGCCCGCGGTTCAGGCTTATGTCGCCGCCCGAACCGATCCCGAACAGCGGACGCAGGCACTCTCGCTCGTGTCCTCCTCCTTCGGGCTCGGCACGGTGATCGGCCCCGCAATTGCGCCTTTCTTCATCCTGCCGATTGTCGGCCTCGCCGGACCCTTGCTCGTCTTTGCCCTGATCGGACTGGCGGTGCTCATCGCGCTGCGCTGGCGGCTGCCTGACGATGTTCCGCGCTTTGCGGCGCGCGGCACGATTGCATCCTACCCGACCACAGGCACGGCGTCGCAAGCCGCGTCGGACGAAGGGGAAGAGGAGGCGGTCGATCAAAGCGCACCCACGCCGCAGCCGCTGCGCTGGACCGACACGCGCGTCCGGCCGTGGCTTTTCGCGGGATTCCTGGGCGGACAGGCGCAGGCGATGGTCCTCGGCGTCATCGGCTTCCTGATCCTCGACCGGCTCAATTTGCGGATGCGCCCCGACGAGGGCGCCGCAATGACCGGCATCGTGCTGATGGCGGGCGCGTTCGCGACCCTGCTCGCGCAATGGGGATTGATCCCGCTGCTCAAAATGTCGCCGCGCACCGCGGTGCTCAGCGGCGCAGCGCTGGGCGGCGCGGGCATATTGCTGACCGGGCTGTCCTACGACTTTCACGGCATCATCATCGGTTTCGCTCTCGCCTCGCTGGGATTCGGGCTGTTTCGTCCGGGCTTCACCGCCGGGGCGTCGCTCGCGGTGCCGCGCCGCGACCAGGGTGGGGTCGCGGGGATGACCGCGTCGATCAACGGATCAGCCTATATCGTCTCCCCGGCGGTCGGCGTGCTGATCTACAACTGGCACCCCATCATGGCCTACGGCCTGATGGCCAGCTTCTGCGGCTGGCTCGTACTCTGGGGCTGGTCGGCGCTGCGGCTCGACCGGCCTGTTACATAGCGCACGACGCCAGCATATAATTCGTCATCCCGGCGAAGGCCGGGATCTCACCGTCGCGTCAAAAAGTCATGGCGAGATCCCGGCCTTCGCCGGGATGACATGCGCATTCAATCCCGCGGCTCCTCATGCTTCTGGTCGCGAACGGGTTTCAGCATCCCCGGCGCGAAGAAGCCGATGGGATCGACGCTCATCGCGTTCTGCTTGATCTCGCCCTGGATCTTTTCATAATCCTTTTCCATCGCCTCGGTGACCGAAGCGCGCGTGTCTTTCAGCGCCGCCTCGAAATCGGCCATCGTCACCGTATCGGCGGCGATCGAGCGTTTGAGCGCCGCCAGCCCGGCGCGGCGTGACAGGTCTTCCAGATCCGCGCCGGTAAAGCGCGCCGTCCGCTCCGCCAGCACGGTCAGGTCGACATCGTCCGTCAGCGGCATCTTGCCCGTCTGGATTTCGAGGATGCGCTTGCGTCCCTCACGATCGGGCACCGACACATAGATCAGTTCGTCGAGCCGTCCGGGGCGCAGCAGCGCCGGGTCGATCAGATTCGGCCGGTTGGTCGCGCCGATGACAACGACCGACTGCATCTCCTCGATCCCGTCCATCTCGGCCAGGATCGTGTTGACGACGCGCTCGGTCACCTGTGGCTCGCCCGACGTGCCGCTGCCGCGCGCGGGCACCAGGCTGTCGAGTTCGTCGATGAAGACGATCGTCGGTGCGACGGCGCGCGCCCGCGCGAACAGGCGCGCGATCTGTTGCTCGCTTTCGCCATACCATTTGGACAGCAGGTCCGACGATTTGATCGCGATGAAATTGGCGTCGGATTCGCGCGCCGCCGCCTTTGCGAGCAAGGTCTTGCCGGTGCCCGGCGGGCCATAGAGCAGGAAACCCTTGGCCGGACGGATGCCCAGCCGCCGAAACGCCTCGGGATGCTTCAGCGGCAGTTCGATGCCTTCGATCATCTTTTCGCGCGCGGCGTCCAGCCCGCCGATGTCGCTCCAGCGCGTCTTGGGCGCCTGCACCATCACCTCGCGCATCGCCGACGGCTGGACGCGCTTCAGCGCATTGTTGAAATCGGCGCGCAGCACGCGCAGTTCGTCGAGCACCTCGGGCGGGATCGTTCCCTCCTCCAGGTTCAGCTTGGGCATTATCCGCCGCACCGCCTCGATCGCCGCTTCGCGGGTCAGCGCGGCCATGTCGGCGCCCACAAAACCAAAGGTCGTGCGCGCCAGCTCATCCAGGTCGACGTCGTCACCCAGCGGCATCCCGCGCGTGTGGATGCCCAATATCTCGCGCCGCCCCTTTTCGTCGGGAACGCCGATCACGATCTCGCGATCGAAGCGGCCCGGCCGCCGCAGCGCTTCGTCGATCGCGTCGGGGCGGTTGGTTGCCGCAATCACAACCAGGTTCGTACGCGGCTCCAGCCCGTCCATCAGCGTCAAAAGCTGCGCGACAAGGCGCTTTTCCGCCTCGCCCTGCACCTGCCCGCGTTTCGGCGCGATCGAATCGATTTCGTCGATGAACAGGATCGACGGCGCGGCCTTTGCCGCCGCATCGAAAATGTCGCGCAGCCGTTTTTCGGACTCGCCATAGGCGCTGCCCATGATCTCGGGTCCGTTGATCAGGAAGAATTGCGCTTCGCTTTCGTTCGCCACCGCGCGCGCCAGCCGCGTCTTGCCCGTTCCCGGCGGCCCGTGCAGCAGCACGCCGCGCGGCGGATCGACGCCCAGGCGGCGGAACAGCTCGGGATAACGCAGCGGTAGCTCGACCATCTCGCGCAGCTGGTCGATCGTCTCGCCCAGCCCGCCCAGATCGTCATAGGTGACGTCGGTGCGGCGCGCATCGTGCGGTTCCTGATATTCGGGGAGCAACTCGACCTCGGTATTCTCGTCGATCGTCACGACTCCCTTGGGGCTCGCCGACACGACGATCAGCCGCACTTCGGCCAGCGCATAGGCCGGGGCGTTCAACATCTGGCGCAGCTGCGGCGGCATGTCGCCCGCCGACACGCGCTGCTGGCCCGCGGTCGCAACCGTGTCCCCGGCGACGAGCGGGCGGCCAAAAAAGCTGCGCTTGAGCGCATTAGCCGACCCTTGCAGGCGCAGATTTTCCTGTGCGGGGGCAAAGACGACGCGCGTCGCCGCGCGCGTTTCGACACGGCTCAGCACCACCATATCGCCCGCGCCTGCACCGGCATTGGCGCGTTGCAGGCCGTCGAGGCGGATGACGTCGAGCCCCTCGTCTTCGGCATAGGGTGCGACGACGCGCGACGCGGTGTCGCGCTTGCCGCTGATCTGGACGATGTCGCCTTCGCTCAGGCCCAGTTCGGCCATCGCCGAGCGCGGAATGCGCGCGATTCCGCCGCCGCTTTCCTCGGCGCGCGCATTCGCGACCTGCAATTTGACCTGTCTTTCTTTTACCGCAGCATCGGCCAAGGCGTGTCTCCCGCAAAATGGTCAGAATGCCGAAGATAGGAGGCCGGTTCCCGATTTGCGACCCCCGGCGCCCGCCATTCCATGCCGCACCGCACAAAATTCTGGCATGTCCTTCGCGCTCATGTCATCACTTTCGATTGATATGCCCCGCCTTCCTCCCCTCAGCAGCATGGAGGCCTTTCTGGAGGTCGCCCGTCGCGGCACGGTCAAAGCGGCCGCGATCGAGCTCGGCCTGTCGATGCCCGCGCTGTCGCGCCGCATCCAGACGCTCGAACATGCCGTCGGGCGCCCGCTTTTCAACCGCCATCACCACGGGCTCAGCCTGACCGAAGCTGGGCGCGCGCTTCAGGCGCAATTGTCGCCGATCCTCGACGAACTGCGCACGGTCATCGCCCAGGCGGGCGCGCCCGACGCCTCGCTGCGCCTCCATCTCAACGTCCTGCCGCTCTTCGCGCAGCAGCGCCTGTTCCCGCGTCTGCCCGAACTTCGACGCCAGCATCCCGAACTGCACATCGACATCGACACCATGTCGCATGCCGAGGCGCGGCTGGGCGACGGGATCGACGCCGCCATCGCGCTCGCGCGCTCGATCGATCCGGCGCTCTACGCAGCGCGGCTCGATCAGGACAAGGTGTTCCCGATCGCGTCGCGAACGCTGGCTGACGGCAACCGCCCGGTGACGGTGCCCGAACAATTGCAGCGGATGACCGTGCTTTTGCACCGCGAAATGCCCGAAACCTTCGCCGAATGGAAAAAGGCGATCGGCATGCCCTATCTCGAACCCGCGGGGATCGACTATTTCGATTCGGGGCCGCTGATGCTCGAGGCCGCGGCGCAGGGCATCGGCATCGCCTTCATGCACGGCCATCATTTCGACGACGCGCACGACCCGCGCCTCGTCCGCCTGTTCGACTACGACGTGGACAGTCCCTACAGCTACTGGTTCGTCTGCCGCCCGCGCGCGCTCCGGCAGCCCGCGGTCAAGCTGTTCCACGACTGGCTGCTCGCCGCCAGGATCTGACGCTCCAACGACTTCAATGTAGAGGAAATGGTGCTGCTGGACAGGATTGAACTGTCGACCTCGTCATTACCAATGACGCGCTCTACCACTGAGCTACAGCAGCAACCGGGCCGCCGTGCAAACCGATGCGCACGGGGCAGGCGCGGCCTATGGCGGCGCGCCCTTCGCCTGTCAAGGTGCGAGGCTTGACGATCGGGCAATTTCGCGGGCATGGCCGCCGAAGTGAGCAAGACGCCCTCCCCCGCCGACCTCGAACGCGAACGCCGCCTTGCCGAGGCGCTGCGCGAAAACCTGCGTAAGCGGAAGGCACAGGCACGCGAAGCAAAGGTCGAACCTCCGCCTAAAGGCTGACGGTTACCATCACATCGTCGCCCTCAGCCAGCCCTTCCGCCTTGCGCACCGCGGCCTTGACGGGGAGCAGCCAGCCACCGCTTTCCCGGTGCGGAAAGACCGAGGTGTGCCAACTGGTGTCGCCGATCGTCGCGCGCACCTTGGCCGATCCGAACCCGCGCCGCCCGTCGAGCCATTGTCCGCCGATCGCCGCAATCCGGATGCCGTCGGCCGCCTCGCCCGCGATGGTCACGAAGAACCATGCGGCGGGCGCGGTCGCCGATTGCCAGCGCCAAAGCGGGGTGGTGACGGTGAACGATTCCAAGCCGTTTTACTTCGCCCCAACCCGGCGCACCGGCACCGGAATGTTGCAGATGTCGGCGCCGCCCGCGGGCCGGATGAAAAAGGGATCGCGGCGGTTGGCGCGGGCATCGGCATATTTGGCAAAGCTGTCGCTTGTCGTCGACAGATATTCGAACCGGGGCTGCGAGGCGGCCGGCAACTCGCTCGCGATGCGAATAGCCGCGATCGGCACCCGCTGCCCTTCATCTTCATAGAAGCCGAGCGCGCCCGTGCCACGCGGCAGGCTCGACAAATGCTCGATCCCGCCGACCACGCGACCGACGAGCGCGATATTGCGGTCGAGGTGCCGCGGTGCATGGCCGATCACGGTATAGAGCTCGGCCCCGCTGCCGGTATCGGGCGACAGGTTACGGCCGACGCCGACCATCCCATAACAATGCACGGGCCACACCGCGTCGGCATTCCAAGCGACCGGCCAACCGGTCAGAACGCCATGATGGGGGGCGTATGAGCCATTGGCAGACGGCAACCAAGTCGTTGCACTGCGCTGGCGCTCCGAGAGATAAGCGCTCTCCGGCACCGTCACCAAATCGTCAGGCAAAGCCTTTTTCTCGGTCGCATCGCCCCATTGGACGACATAATTGTCCTGCACGCGGTTGACGCTGGTGCCGTCCCACCAATGCGTCGCAGCGAGCTTGCGGATATTGCCGATCCAGCCCTGGCTGAAGGGCGCGGGCATCAGCTGGATGACGACGCGGCGCGATTTGCCCGCGGCGTCCGGTGCCAGCTCCATCATAAGCAGGTCCGACGGCGCGATCGCGACCCAGTCCGCCGCGGGCGCCGCATCGACGATTTCGCCCGGCGATGGTGACGCGGGCGGCGCTTCCTGGGCGGCGGCGGGAGAGGCAAGGGCGAAGGCCGCGGCGGCGGCGAGCAGGCGATGGATCATGCGCCCTGTCTGCCACGCCCAACCGGCTTGCGAAAGCCCCGCCAACCGACTAGGGCGCGCCTTCCAGTGCAAAGATGCGGAGCGGTGGCCGAGTGGTCGAAGGCGCTCGCCTGGAAAGTGAGTATACGTCAAAAGCGTATCGAGGGTTCGAATCCCTCCCGCTCCGCCAAGTTCTAATCCCACATCGGCCCGAACCGTTTTCAAAAGCCCAGCTTCGCTGAGGGTTTTGAAGGCGATTCACATCCTTGCACGCCCCACATGATCCAGACCGACATTTTTGCCAATGTGGGACGGATTTTTATGATTGCAGGGATGAAAGGCATTTCGAACGGGCTTGCGAAGCCCAACGGTAAGACGCGCCGGGTCAGCTATGGCGACGGCCTCGTCCGGATGGATCGGCCGGGAGGCACAAGTAGCTGGGTGTGCCGCTTGCAGAAACATGGGGTACGCCGGGACTTCGGCCTCGGCAGTTGCCAGAAGGTCAGTCTGGCACAAGCGCGCGAGCTGGCGCGCGAAATCCGCAGCCAGATCGCGTTGGGTAACTGCCATGCCTGCCCTACCCCCTCCCCGCCGCCTTGGTCGCCTTTGGCGATCGAGCCGATCAGCATGCGGATACCGGATGCCTGCCGATTCACCGGCATCAGCCGCAGCACCCTCTAAGGGCCGATCGCACCAACCAACCATGGCCCCGCCTTTCGCCGAACGGAAGGTTGGCTAACGGCCTGAAACGAGACGCAGAGCGGCCTACCTAGAATGTTAAAATTCGAGCGCGGCCTCAATGGAACGCGCACCGGCCGGAGGCAGGCTGCCACCAGAGATCGCGTGTCTGCACGGCGGGCCGCCCGGCGTTTCAGTCGAAAGGGGCGCTTGCTTTTGAAGCCGACCCTGACATCGCTTGCTTGGGGCGAATAAATCCTCCTTGGCGAAGTCGTGTCGGCCCTCCCCCTCCAAACAGCTTGGACTGCGAGGCGCCGATCCGCAATAAGCGCCATTTGGTGCTGGACATTCAGGTAGACTGGAAATACCAATAAGATACCAATTGTTGCAGGAGCATGACGGCGATTCCATCAGAGGAATCGCCCCGGCTATGCCCAAGCAAAGGACGGCCCTATGACATTTTACCTCGGCGTGGACGCGGGCGGAACGGCGAGCAAGTCGCGGCTGGTCGACCAAGACGGGCGCGTCTTGGGGTCCGGCAGGGCCGGACCGGCGAATGCGCGCGTCGGGCTCGACAAGCTGCACGACACGCTGCTCGACGTCTGTTTCCAGGCGCTGCGCGAAGGCGGTGTCGACGAAAGTCTTTATGGCACGGTGCGCGTCGGCATGGGCATTGCGGGCATCAATCGTATGGGGATGAAGCAGCAGCTCCAGCTGCTCGAATTCCCCTTCGCACATGTCCAGCTCACGAGCGATTCGATGATCGCCAATCTGGGAGCCCACCGCGGCGCGGACGGAGCCATCCTGATCATCGGCACCGGCAGCGTTGGACTCGTCAAGCGCGGCGAGGACAGTTTCAGCATCGGCGGCTATGGCTTTCCCATTTCGGACGAGGGGAGCGGTGCGGCGTTGGGGCTCAGCGCGATCCGCCACGCGCTTCGCGCGCTCGACGGGCGGACGCGCCCGACACCGCTCAGCCAGGCGGTGACCCAGCAGTTCGACCATGCCATCCCCAAGGTCATCGCGTGGATGGACGATGCCGCCCCGGGCGATTACGCAAGCTTTGCCCCGCTCGTGATGGATTATGCCGAAACCGGAGACGAAATTGCGCTGTCGATCGCTCGCGACGCGGCCCAGCATGTCGAACGGTTCATCGAGACGATCCTCGCCAAGGGGGCGACGCGCTGTGTGCTGATGGGAGGGCTTGCCGAACGCATCAAGCCGTGGCTGCGCGCGCGCATCGTCGAAAAGCTTGACGAGCCGCTGGGCGACGCACTCGACGGGGCGCTCCTCTTTGCAGGCTTGCCGATCGCGACCGCCGCGCGCGGCTGATACCCAAAATCAAATGGACTAGTCAGCCACTCCGCCCAGCCAACAACGCAGCGGCGCAAGGTCGCGGTCGAGCAGCACCAGGTCGGCGCGCAGCCCCGGAGCAATGCGCCCGCGCTGCGCGCCCAGCCCTACGAATTCGGCCGGGGTCGCGCTCGCCATCCGCGATGCGTCGGCAAGGTCGAGCTGCATCAGCGTGACCGCGCCGCGCACAGCCGCCGCCATGTCGAGCGCCGACCCTGCCAGCGTGCCGTCGGCTGCGCGCAGTGCGCCGTCCTGCTCGCGGATCAGCGTTGCTCCGAGCATGAAATGGTCGCGGCGAGTGCCGACCGTCGCCATCGCGTCGGTGACGAGCATCAACTCGCCCGCGCCCTTCGCGCGAAAGGCGGCGCGCAGCGATGCCGGATGGACATGGTGCCCGTCGACGATCAGCCCGCAGACAAGATCGCTCGCGAGCGCCGCCCCGACGACGCCGGGGGCGCGGCTGTCGAGTCCTGTCATCGCATTGAACAAATGGGTCACGCCGCGCATCCCCTCGTCGCGTGCACGCATCATGTCGTCATAGCTGGCGAGCGTATGCCCCGCTGCGACGATAACGCCCGCATCGACGAGGCGGCGGATCAGTCCTGCGGGGGCAAGTTCGGGCGCCAGCGTGACGAGCGTGCGCCCGCCGCGGAGCGATGACAGCAAAGTTACTGCCTCGTCGTCGAGCCGGCGGAACTTGGTCGCATCATGGATGCCACGCTTGCCCTCGTTGAGAAACGGTCCCTCGATATGGATTCCCGCAACGCCCGGAACTCCCGCGGCGATCGCCGCCTCGACCGCCGCGATCGCGCGCTCGATGATGGCTATGTCGTCGCTGATCAGCGTGGGGAGCAGCGTGGTCGTCCCGAACCGGCGGTGGGCAGCCGCGATCGTCGCTATCGCCTCGACCGTCGGCGCATCGTTGAATAACACCCCGCCGCCGCCATTGACCTGCGTGTCGACAAAGCCGGGGAGCAGCACGCCCTTGGAATAACGCTTGACCTCCATGTCGCCGGGGAGCGCCTCGACCGGCAGCACCGCCTCGATTGCCGCGTCGCGTACGATAACGGCGTGATCGCGCCGCCATCCGACAGCGGCGAGGATCAGCGGCGCGGTGATGGCGAAGCGCGCGCTCATCGCGTCCTCGTCACCTTCGCAAGGCTCGGCGGGCGGTCGGGGTCGAGCCCGCGGATGAGCGACAGGCGGTTAGCGAAGCGATAGAAGGACTGGATCATCGCAATCGGTGCGGTGACGGGATGCAGCCCGGCAGCGACGGGCAGCGCATGAGTCGATGCAAAGCCCTCGCCGGCGACGGCAATATCGGCCCCGCGCGCGGCAAAGTCGGCAAGCAACGCATCGGCACCCGTACGCGCTTCGTCGAGCGGCGGAAAGACGAGCAGCGGAAAGCCCGGCCCGACGAGCGCCATCGGCCCGTGCGCGATTTCGGCGAGACTGAAGGCTTCGCCATGGATCGCACAGCATTCCTTGAACTTGAGCGCTGCCTCGGCCGCGACGCCGAGCGTGAGGCCGCGCCCGAGCACGAACAGGTTTCGTGCCGACACAAAAGCCTGCGGTATCTCCCACTCCGCATGCCAGGACGCTTGGAGGTCGTCAGGAAGCCGTTCGAGCGCGTCGAACAGGTCACGCTGGTCCGCCCAGGCGGCGACAAGGTCAACAAGTGCGGCGAGCGTCGCGATATAGCTTTTGGTTGCGGCCACGCTGGTTTCGGGTCCGGCGTGGAGCGGGACGACCGCATCGACCGCGGCCGCCAGCGGAGAGGCGGTATCGTTGACGAACGCGACGGTAAGGGCGCCCGCGCGACGCGCGGCCTCGGCGGAGAGAAGGAGGTCGGGACTGCGGCCCGACTGCGAGATGAGCAACAGCACTTGCCCCGCCAGCCCCGGCATCGGCGACTGGTAAAGCGAGGCAAGCGACGGCGCATAGGAGGCAACGGGGATGCCGAGTCGCGTTTCGATCAGATATTTGGCGAAGGTCGCCGCATGATCCGAACTTCCACGCGCGCAGGTGAGCAGCAGCGAGGGCTTTCGCTCCGCAAGCGTGCGCGCAAGGCCCGCCATCGCCGCACGGTTTTCGGCGCGCTGGCGACGCACCGCCGCCCCCGCTTCGGCAGCTTCGCGGAACATCAACGTTTCCTGTACGCCGGTCATGTCGGCTTCACTCGATTTCATAATACCTTTATAATACCAATTTACCGCATCCTGCAAGGCTGCTATACAGGGCCATGATCGACGCCAGCCCCATTGCCGAGCGTTTCGGACAGCGCCTTCTGACCCGCCCGGCGGCGCTCGCCGCCTATGCGCAGAGCGAGGGGCATCATCGCTATCCTCCGCCGGCGCTCGCCGCACAGCCCGAAAGCATTGAAGAGGTGCAGGCGCTCGTCCGCTTTGCCGCAACCCAAGGTCTTTCGGTCATCGGCTATGGCGCGGGGACCTCGCTCGAAGGCAATGCCGCGCCGGTCGGGGCGAATTGCCTGATCGTCGATTTTGCGCGCATGAATCGGATCGTCGCGGTGCATCCCGAAGATCTTCTGTGCGTCGTCGAACCCGGTGTGACGCGCGAGCAGCTCAACACCGACCTTCGGGCGACGGGGCTGTTCTTCCCGGTCGATCCCGGCGCGAACGCGTCGATCGGCGGGATGATCTCCACCCGCGCCTCGGGGACGACGACCGTCCGCTATGGCAGCGTGCGCGACAATGTCCTGGCGCTGAAGGTCGTCGGCGCTGACGGCGAACTGATCACCACCGGGTGTCATGCGCGCAAATCGGCCGCAGGCTATGACCTTACGCACCTATTCACCGGGGCCGAGGGCACGCTTGGCCTCGTCGTCGAAGCGAGCCTCCGGCTCCACGGCCAGCCCGAGCATATTCTTGCGGCGACATGGGATTTCGAAAACGTGGGCGGCGCGGTCGATACGGTGATCGCGACGATCCAGTCGGGCGTGCCGATCGCGCGGATGGAATTGCTCGACGAGGTCGCGATCCGCGCGTGCAACGCGCAAAGCGCGCTCGGCCTTGTTGAACGACCGACCCTGTTCCTCGAATTTCACGGGTCCGAAGCCGCCGTGCGCGACCAGCTTGAGCTCGTCCGCGCCATCGGGTCGCCGGGCGGCGGCGGTAGCCTCGATTTCGCATCGGACACCGACAGCCGCAACCGGCTGTGGCGCGCGCGGCACCAGATGCTGTGGGCGACACGCGCGATGGTTGCAGGCGGCGTGACTTGGACGACCGACGTGTGCGTTCCGATCTCGCACCTCGCCGACGCAATCGGGCGCGCAAAAGCCGCCATCGAGGACGCAGGATTATTCGCACCCGTCCTCGGCCACGTCGGCGACGGCAATTTCCACGTCATCTTTGCCCTCCATCCCGATGATACCGAAAGCTGGGACAAGGCGCGGCAGGTCAATGCGGCGATGGTCGACCACGCGCTGTCGGTCGGCGGCACCTGCACGGGCGAGCATGGCATCGGGCTCGGCAAGCGCGAGGCGCTGCTGCGCGAACATGGCGCGCCAGCGATCGCGGCGATGCGACGGATCAAGCAGGCGCTCGACCCGCACGGCCTGTTCAATCCGGGGAAAATCTTCCTCGACGACGCGGCGGTCGAGGACCGGCTGCGCGCCTGATCTAGGGTCAGGACCCATTCATTGCACGATCGAGGTTTGAAGCGATTTTGTTCAGTGCGAGGAGGCAAGGTGCAGGAATATATCAATATTTCAAGACTTGCCGACGAAGCAATGGACAAAATCGATCAAATCCCGAAGGGACGCCGAAATGGCTTCGATCTCGGGCCCGCGCGGTCTTGCGGGTAGCGATGCTACCCGCTGCACCCGCCCGAACCCGATCTCTTCGCCATTTCGACGCCTCGAACGTGAAATCAATGGGTCCTGACCCTAGGGTAGCCGCAACTCGCTGACGAAGTCGAAGCGGTCGCCGCGATAGGCCGAACGGGTCAACTCGACCGGGCGCCCATCGGCACGGCGCGTGATCCGTTCGATGCGCAAAATTTCGCTATGCTCGGCAATCGTCAAAAGACCCGCTTCGGCCGGGCCGGCGAGTGCCGCGCGGATACGCTGACGCCCGTTGACGGGCCGGTTTCCGCTGCTTTCGAGCGCACGGTAAAGCGAACTGTCCACCGCATCGAGCGCAGGCAGCATGTCGGCCGGAACGGTCGCATTCTCAACCGCGAGCGGTTCGCCGCCCGCAAGGCGAACGCGGCTCAGGCGAATGACTGGCGCGCCGGCGGCGATTTCGAGCAGTTGCGCCTCGTCCTCCGACGCCTGCCCGCGCGATTTCATGATCCAGATCGTGTCGCTCTCGGCGCCGCGCGCTTCGGCGTCCTCGCTGAAGCTGCTGAGCTGCGACCCCGGCGCTTCGATGCGCTCGGTGACGAAAGTGCCCGACCCTTGGCGTCGCGTGAGCAGGCCTTCGTCGGTGAGCAGCTCGATCGCCTTGCGCACCGTAACGCGCGATGCGCCGAGGATGTCGCACAGGTCGCGTTCCGACGGCAGCGCTTCGCCCGGCCCGATCTCGCGCTCGAAGATCTTGCGGCGCAGCGTCGCGGCGAGCTGGAGGTAGAGCGGCGTGCTCGCGAAGGGGGTTTCGGGTTCCGCCGCTTCGCTCATTCGGCCTCGCCCCCCGAAGCCACAATCGCGCGCGCAAGGATGCCGTCATGTTCGGCGAGCAGGGCCTCGGCGTCGCCCGGCGGCAGCCCGCGGGCAACCAGCACCGCGCGCTTGATGTCGCGCCCCGCGCGCTCGAGTGCATCGGCCGCCGCATCGGCACCGCAGCCCGCGAGCGTCGCAACGATCCCGCGCGCGCGGTGAAGCAGCTTGTCGTTCGAAATGACCATATCGACCATCAGCCCGCGATAGACGCGCCCCAGGCGGAGCATGATCGCGGTCGACAAGAGGTTGGCAATTGTTTTCTGCGCCGTCCCCGCCTTCATGCGTGTCGACCCGGCGACAAGCTCGGCCCCTGTCGCGGCGATGATTGGAAATTCCGCCGCATCGAGCAAGGGGGTGCCCGGATTGTTGGCGACGCCGATGGTCAGCGCACCCACGGCGCGCGCGGCTTCGACGACCGCGACGGTGAAGGGGGTGCGCCCGCTGGCCGCAATCGCGATGACCACATCCTCGGGTCCGATGGCGGCATCGTGCACGCGGGCCCGCGCATCGACCGTATCGTCCTCGGCACCCTCGGCGCTGTCGGCGAGCGCGGTAATCCCGCCTGCCATCAGATAGACGAGCCGGTCGGGTGACCAGTTGAACGTCGGGCCCAGTTCGACGCCGTCCTGCACCGCGATCCGCCCCGAGGTGCCCGCGCCTGCATAGACGAGGCGTCCCGAGCGCCCGAGCCGCGCCGCCGCCGCGTCGGCCGCCGCGGCAATCGCCGCCGTCTGCCCGCGGATCGCCTCGACCGCGGCAATCTGTCCGTCGAGCATCGCTTCGACCGCGCGCTCGGTCGGCCAGCGGTCGATATCGATAAACTCGAGATTGCGTGTTTCGGTGTCGGTCATTCGAGCCCCTGCCTCGACCAGCGGCGCATGACGCGCCCCCGTTGCGGGTGGCCGGCGGGCGCCCGCGCGCCGCTTTCGCACGGCGCAGCGCCGGTGCCGACTTTTCAGGGACTACACCGCCCCGCCGCCAATTACAATACCACCCTAATACCATTGCGCAAAAAGAAAGGGCGGAGCGCATGGAAACGCCCCGCCCGAGTCATTCCAGCAAACGAAAGGCTTTACCGCGTCTTGAACCGGACGCCGACGCGGAAGCTGCGGCCGAGAAGGTCGCTGAAGGTCGAATTGGCCGACAGCCCGGTTTCGGGAAGCAGGATCGGGTCCTTGTCGAAAAGGTTGGTGACGTTCAGGAACAACTGCCCGTCCGACTTTCCGACGTTGATTTTTGCGGTGAAGTTGAGGTCGGTGTAGAAGGTTCCGTCGACGTGGTTGCTGTTGATCGTCGGTGCCTGCGCCGTGCTCGTCGGGCAGCCCGAGGTGCAGACGATGTAGGTGTTGTTATAGGTGCCCGAGCTTACGCCGCGACCGACGGCCGAGAGCGAATAATCGGGCGTGTCAAAGGTCGCGGATATGCGGAAGATCCAGTCCGGGGTGCCACTTGTCTGCCCGCTGTTCTGCCCGACCGTGTCGACGGGCGTCGAGACGCCGTTGTCGACCAGATTTTCCAGATAGTTGGTGGCGGTCCCACGCAGGAAAAGGTTGCTCGACTCCCCGATAGGCAGGCGATAGCTCGCCTCATAGTCGATCCCGCGGACCTTGACCTTGGCGAAGTTGAACGGACTCGCCGAGACGAGGAAGTCGCGCACGCCGCTCGGATCGGGAACGATCGCGGCGCAGAAGTCCTGCCGTCCTTCGAAGCAGCGTTGCGCGATGCTGTCCGCAAAGAACTGCGCGATCGCATCCTTCACGTTGATCCGGAAATAATCGACCGAGAAGGAAAAGCCGGGCAGGAAGCGCGGACGGAGCACCGCGCCAATGCTGAGCGTGTCAGCTTTCTCCGGGTCGAGGTTCAGGTTGCCCGTCGTGATTTCCTGATAATTCATGCCCGCGTAGGTGGGGCCGACGAGCGCCGCATTGGTCGTGAAGGTATTGGTCCGCGACGTTCCCGACTGATAGAGTTCGTTGAGGTTGGGCGCTCGGATGTCGTGCGACAGTGTGCCGCGCAGGCGGATGTCGTCGATCGGTTGCCACGTGAGACCCGTTTTCCAGGTCGTCACATAGCCCGAGGTTGAATAGTCGGTGGCACGCACCGCGCCGTTGAATTCGGCACCAAGGCCCAGCGGCACAACCGTTTCGAGATAGGCCTCCTTGACGTTGTAGCTGCCGAAGGTCGGACGATAGTTGCCGACCGACCAGCCCGACTGGAACTCGGTCGGAACGAAGCCGGAGACCTCTTCCTTGCGATATTCACTACCGATGGCAAGGCTGACGTCGCCGGCCCAGGTCGCAAAGGGCGTCATCGACAGGTTGATCCCTGCGACGGTCTGCTTGAACTTCTGATCGCGATAGGGATCGCCGAGCACCCACTCGATTGCAGCCGGATTGCCGACGCCGATGCCGAGCCGGTTGAGCGGGATACAGCCGTTGGTCGGATTGGTCAGTGACGAGCGGCAGACGATCGTCCCGGCAGGGACGCCAATTGCGTTGCCGGCGGGCGCAAACACCGCGTCGGTCGCCTGCGCCATTCGCGTATTGTTCATGATGTCGCGGATCTGTTCGTGCGCGTCGGTCTGGCCATATTGGAAATAGCCGTCCCAGACCGCGCGGTTGCCGAACATCTCAAACTCGCCGCCTGCGCCGATGGTATAGCGCTGGACCTCGCGCGTGCTGTTGTTCTTGCGATAGGGAAGGTCGGCCGCCGATGTGCCGAGCGTGACCGACGTGACGCCGGCCAGCTGCGCCGGGGTAAGCGCTTGCTGCAGATAGGCGTTGTCGGCGGTGAGCGTAAAGGTCGCTGCCTGTGGACCCGAGTTGAACAGCGTCCGGTTCCAGTTGTACGACGCCTGAGCGAACAGCGTGAGCCAATCGGCGAATTCATAGCTGACGCGTCCGAACACGCCGCGACGGTCATCCGTGGCGTCGAGGCCGATGCGCCGTGACTGATCGTTGAGTTCCCAGTCGCCGCCCACTGTCTGCGACCCGTCGGTCAGGCTGCCGAACTGATATTGCCTGGCGACGCCGCCCTGGTCGAAATAGACGCCGCGCAGCGAGTTGCCGCCGCCGCCCTGTGAGCGAATCACGCCGCCCGGCAGAGTGTTCCAGGTGCCGGCGCCGTAAACGACGAGGCTGGCAGGCTCGCCGTTCGTCGGCGTGTAATTGGGATTGGCGATCGTGCGGTAGCCAAGCTGGTTCCATTCGCGATCGACATGGAAAATACCGTCGCGATGCGAATATTCGGCGGCGAGCAGCACGCGCGCGCGGTCATCGGCAAATGCGAGACCTGCTGCGCCCGAGAAGCTGTAGTTGAAGCCGTCGCCCTTGTCAGTGATGCCGCTGTCGGCCTCGAGCTTGAGCCCCTGATATTCCTTGTCGAGGACATAGTTGATGACGCCCGCGACCGCGTCTGAACCATAGGCGGCCGAGGCACCGCCGGTCGCGATTTCGACGCTTTTCACCAGCGATTGCGGGAAAGTGTTGATGTCGACGAGTCCGGTGATTGTCGAGCCGACCGAACGGCGTCCGTCGAGCAGGACCAGCGTGCGCACTTCACCGAGGTTGCGCAGGTTCATCGTATTGATGCCAGCGAGGCCCGAGCTTATGGCGAGGCGCGAGTTAGACGGGCGGGTGCTGCCTGCAAGCGCGGGAATCTGGTTCACGAAGTCGGCGATGTTATTCGTCGGCGACTGGTTCTGGATATCTTCTTCGGTAAGGACGGTGAGCGGCGTCGGCGACTGGAAGCCGTCGCGCACGACGCGCGTGCCGGTGACGACGATCTGGTCGGTGCGAACCTCGTCGTCGGCCGGGGCCGACTGCGCCATTGCGGGAAGCGCCTGAACCAGCGCGATCGCACTCGCCGCTGCGCCAAGGACGGCCCGACGACCGGCCGCGCGATGATGATATCGAATGTCACGCATATTCATGCCCCCTTATAATTAAGGCCGCCCGTCCAGGACGATCCGGCCTCCGCTGGCTCCGGCGCGAACACGGCGCTGCGTTCGCTGCGCCATGGTCCCACTCCTTATGTCCACCCCAATATCGCGACTGGCTTGCCGGGCCTCTCAAAGCGCGCAGGCCGTCGCATTTCGTGACAGAGAGGTTACAGGGCGGCGGATGCGGGTCAACCGATATGGTATTAACTTGGTTATATGGAGGTATAGCCAACCGGCATGGGATGCAGCCCATTGTCGCAGGAGTCTGTGTGTCCGATAACTTGGGGCTATAGGAGGGGGGTGCTTTAATATTGGGGGTGCTTATTCCCCGGCGATAGGCTTTCAGCTTTCGTCACTACCACAAGGGGGCCCTCGTGATCCAACGCCGCACCTTCCTCCTCGCCTCCGTTGCCACGCTCGTCTTCCCCGCACAATCCTGGAGTCGCACGCCAGGCGCCAAGGCGCGGACGCGCCGGGTGGTCGAGGGCGCGCGCGCGCCGGTCGACATCGTCGAGGATGAACTCGGCATCCCCCATGTCCGCGCGGCGTCGCTCCACGACGCCTATTTCGGCCAAGGCTATCTCGTCGCGCGCGACCGACTGTTCCAGATCGACATGGATTATCGGCGCGAGGCAGGCCGGATGGCTGAGGTGTTCGGCCCGCGCTTCGTCGCCGCCGACCGCGCGGCACGGCTGTTCCACTATCGCGGCGACATCGACGCCGAGCTCGCCGCGCTGCCGCCCGAGGTTCTCGAATGCGCGCGCGGATATGTCGCCGGTGTCAACGCCCGCATCGCAGAGCTTGAGGCGGACCCCGACAAGCTCCCGCTCGAATATGGCATCCTTGGCATCGCACCGCTGCGATGGGACGTGCGCAACCTCGTGCGTCACCGCGGCATCGGGATGGGCGATGCCGACGACGAGGTGCGCCGCGCCCAGCTTCAGGCGCGCGGGCTGATCAAGGCCGAGCGGCTGATGGCGCCGCTGCGCCTCGATTGGGAATTTACTGTGCCCGAAGGGCTTGACGTGGCAGCGGTGTCCGAGGCCGATCTCGGCGTGCTCTTGCCATCGGCGCGGCCCTTGCCCTTCGACACGCTGCAGGAAGCACAGGCAGACCCCGCGCAGCGCAATGATGACCGCTTTTCGCAGGGCAGCAACGCCTGGACGATCGCGCCGTCGCGCAGCGCTACGGGCCGCCCGATCCTCTCGAACGACCCGCATCTCAGCATCGGCGGCGCAAGCCCGCGCCACATGGTCCATATGACTGCGCCGGGACTCGACGTGATCGGCGCGGGCGCGCCCGGATTGCCCGGCATCATGCAGGGGCACACTGACCGCTTCGCCTTTGGCCGCACCAATTTCCACATCGACCAGACCGACCTGTTCGTCCTCAAGACGCACGAGAGCGACCCCGACCGCTATTGGCATCGGGGGGAGTGGAAGGCGTTCGAGCGCTATGAGGAAGAGATACGGGTGAAGGACGCGCCCGCCGAGCGCGTGACGCTGCGCTATGCCGAAGGGCGCCCGATTATTTCGGAAGACCCGGCGCGCCGCCGCGCGGTCGCCTTTGCGACCGTGACGATGCTGCCGGGCGCGAACATGCGGTTCGCGATCATCGCGATCAACCTGTCAAAGGATTGGGATTCGCTCCAGCGCGCGTTCAAGCTGCACGTATCGCCGACCAATCTCCATTATGCCGACATCGACGGCAATATCGGCTGGCAGACGATCGGCTTCACCCCGCGCCGTCCGAAACATGACGGGCTCTTTCCTGCGCCGGGCGACGGCGACTATGACTGGACGGGGATATTGCCCGTGTCGCAGATGCCGCACGTCTTCAACCCGCGCGAAGGCTGGTTTGCATCGGCGAACCAGCTCAACCTTCCCAAAGACTACCCCTACCGCGACCGGATCATCAGCTTCACCTGGAGCGACCCCTATCGCTACAACCGCATCGCCGAGGTGCTGGGTTCGCAGGCGAAGCACCGGATCGAGGATAGCGTCGCGCTGCTCCACGATGTCCAGTCGCTGCCAGCGCGCGCGCTCCAGGCGGTGCTCCCCACCGCGCCGCCGCCAGGGACGGTCGTCGACGCCGCCGCGATGCTGCGGTCATGGGACCGCGAGGTGGGTGTCGACAGCGGCGGCGCGCTGCTCTTTGAAATGGTTATGCAGGCGCTGTCGAACGATTTCCGCGAGCGCGTCGTGCCCGCCGGCGCGCGCGACCTCATCCCCACGGTCAACCTGTCGGAGATGCTGCGTATCCTGAGCGACCTCGACGCGCAGCTCGGCCCCGATCCGCGTGCTGCGCGCGACGCGATGATCACACGCGCGCTCGAGACCGGATGGAACAAGGCGGTCGAACTCGCCGGGCCCGATCCTAGCGCGTGGAAATGGGGCGACCTCCACCGCGTCACCATCGCGCACCCGCTCGCATCCTCGATCCCCGCGATCGCCGCGGTATTCCCGCGGATCGAGGGCGGACGATCGGGCGGCGACGGGACCACCCCGATGGCGCGCGGTTACAATTCGCCGCGCGGTTTCAACGTCTCGCACGGCGCGAGCTACCTTTTCGTCGCTGACGTCGGCGCGTGGGACAACAGCCGCTTCCTGCTGCTCCCCGGCCAGTCGGCCGACCCGCGGTCGGCGCGCTATCGCGATTTCTATCCCTATTGGCTCGCCGGCGCGATGCAGCCCTTGTGGTTCAGCCGCGCCGCGGTCGACCGCCATGCCGCAGCACGGTTGACGCTGACGCCGACGAAAGGCTGACGCGTTCGGCTACAGCGCCTCGGCGACCGCGATGAGGGCGCGGTCGACCGCGGCACTCGCCGCCGCGTCGGTGCCCTCGGGCATGTCGTTGGCGAGGGTCGAGAAGATCAGCGTCCGTCCACTTTTGGTGAGCAGATAGCCCGACAGCGCGCGCGACGCGTTGAGCGTTCCGGTCTTGGCGAACAGCCGCCCTTCGAGGCTCGTTCCCTTGAAACGGTTGCGCAGCGTGCCGTCGACCCCGGCGATGGGCAGTGTGGCGCGCCACGCATCGCCCCACGGCTGGCGCGCGACCCACGACAGCAACGTCGCCGTCGCGCGCGGCGTGATCCGGTTATAGCTCGACATCCCCGACCCGTCGGCGAGCCCATAGCCTTCGGGCGCCACGCCCGCGGCAGTCATCGTCGCCCGGAGCGCCGCCTGGCCGTCGGCAATCGACCCGCTCCCGCCGAGCCGCCCTAGCCGGCGGAGCATCAGGTCGGCGTAGAGGTTCTGGCTGTCCTTGTTGATCAGCCGCACATCGTCGGCGAGCGGCGGCGGCTGCAGCTCGGCGAGCATCGGCATGTCGGGCGCGCGCATGGGAGGCGCATCGCCGCGCTGTTTGGGATCGTCGGACGGCAACAGCGGGCGATGCCGCGCGGTTGCGTCGCCATCGACCTGCACGCCGCGTTCGATCAGCAATTGATGCATCCGCCACGCGGCGAAATGCGCGGGATCGTCGATGCCGAACCGCAGCCGGACGGGGGCTGCCGACGCGCCGACGGTGCCGGTGAGCAGGATGGTGCGGCTGCCCGGCGCGCGCTCGGCGACGATCGCCTCTTCCTTGCCCTCGACCGTGGCGACGCGATTGTCGACGGTGAAATAGGGCGAAGCGGCGATGCTAGGCGATGCCCCGACCTTGCCGGGGGTCAGCATCAGCGACCATTCATTGTCGTCGACCGTGAGCGCGGAAATGCCGGTGCCATAGCGCGACTGGATATTGTTCCAGCTCATCCCCGGTCCCCAGCGCTCGTCGGGAAGCCAACTGTCGTCGCCGACGACATGGCGCACATGGCGCGCCTTTGCGGCCACGGCGTCGGCGAGCGTGCGGAGGCAGTCGACGGTGCAGTCCGCCGCGCTCGACATGCGTGCGTCGCCGCGGCCATAAAGCACCACATCGACCGCGCCGCCGGCCGCAGGCTCGAGCCGCACACCGGTCCCTTTCGCGCTGCGCTCGAGCTCGGGAAGCACCGCATAAGCGGCCGCCGAGGTATAGATTTTGGTGTTCGACGCCGGGATGAAGCGCTGGTCGGGGGCGATCGCCACCAGCGTCTCGCCCTCCATTGTCGTGACAAGAAAACCGAAGCGCGCACCCTGCGGCGCGTCGGTTAGGGCGCCTTCGACCGCCGCCTGAACGGGCGACCGCGTCGCCGTCGCGCACGGCTGCTCCGCGAGCGCCTGCGCCGGGACTGCGGCAAAAAGGAGCAGCGCCGCCAGTCTGTACCGAGCCTGTATCATTGTTACTCCTTTCGTGCGTCCCACGCGGCGACCACCGCATCGCCGGTCGCGGGGCGCAGTTCGAAAATGCCGCTGTCGGCGTGGCGCGTCGGGTGGACGCGGTTGGTCAGCAAGGTCCAGGCGAAGCCGCGGTCGAAATCGATCCACAGACCCGTTCCGGTAAAGCCTGTGTGGCCGATCGTTTCGGCCGAGCAGGCGCCGCCGCCCGACCAGCCAGGAAAGGCGCGTTCCCAGCCGCAGGTGCGATGGCCTTCCTGCGCGCGGCGCACCTCGTCCAGCATCGCCGCCGACAGGATCGAGCCGTCGAGCATCGCGCGCGCGAAACCGAGCACCCCGTCTACCGTTCCGAACAAACCCGCATGGCCGGGGGCGCCGCCGAGTGCGAAGGCATTTTCGTCATGCACCTCGCCCTTGAGCACGCGCCCGCGCCAGCTGCACATCTCGGTCGCGACGGCGGGGCCAGGGGGCGGGCCGAAACACAAGCCCTCACCGAGCAGCCAGTCGGCGAGCGATGCGCCCGTCAGCCGCTCGATAGCGATGCCGAGCAGGATGAAATTAATGTCCGAATAGACGGGCGGCCCGTGACGCCACTCGCGCTGGAGCACAAAGGCGCGGAGCCGCGCGGGGTCGTCGCCATATGTGTAAATCGGCTCGACCGCGGGGAAAAAGGTACGATGGACCAGACAGTCACGGAAGGTCAGCCGTCGCTCGGCGGCGCCCGCGACATCATATTGGCGCAAGTCGGGTATTGCGTCGGTGAGCGGGCGGTCGAGGTCGATGCGCCCCGCTTCGGCGAGCTTGAGGATCATCGTCGTCGTCGCGACGACCTTGCTGACCGAGGCGAGATCGAACCAGTGCGCGCGCGTCAGCACCTCGGGTTCAGGGACAAGAGCCGCCATGCCGGCAAGCTCGACCGCGCTTGCCCCGTCGCGCGTCACGATACCCAGGGTCGCGCCGGGGATGCGCCCGCTTTCAACGGCAGCACGCGCGGGCGCGAACGCGGACGCGATGCTCATTCCGCAATGCGCCCCTTGGCGCGCGCGACGAGCGGCAGCAGGAAGATCGCGGCAAAGCTCAGCGCGCCCGAGAGCAGGAAAAAGCCGTCATAGCCGATCTGCGTCTGCATCGAGCCCGACGCACCCGCAAGCAGGCGCGGCAAGAGAAAGGCGAAGCCCGACAGAAAGGCATATTGCGCGCCCGCGAAACGCGGGCTGACGAGCATGGAGAGATAGACGACGAACGCCGCCCCGGCGAAACCGTTGCCGAACTGGTCGACGGCCACCGAGGTGTAGAGCACGAAGGACGAGGGTTCGGTGTGTGCGAGCCAGACATAGATCCAGTTGCCGAGCGCCGCGGCGATCGCGCCGAGCGTCAGCGTCCACGGCAGCGACAGCCGCATTGTCAGCCAGCCGCCGAGCGCTACTCCGAACATGCTGGACGACAGCGCGACGACGCCGTCGGCGACGCCGATCTGTTCGAGGCTATAGCCCATGTCGTTCCATAGCGGGTGCGACAGGGTCAGCGCCAGCACGTCACCCATGCGGTAGAGCGAGACAAAGGCCAGCACGGCGAGCACGGCATAACCATAGCGCCAGAAAATCTCGACATAGGGCGCAACGAAGGCGTGCATTTTTTGCGGTGCGTCCGGGGGCAACCGCCGGATGCGTGGCAGCGCGATGGCGAGGAGGACAAAGGGCAACAGCGCAACAGCGAGCACGAAAGGCGTGACGTTGGTTTTCGCCGACACGCCCGCGCCCTGCACCGCCGACAGCAGCACCCAGCCGACCGCCGTCGTCGCGACGGCCGTCACGAACAGGATCGCAAGGCTCACCATGGTTCCAAGAAACAGCGCGCTCCAGCGCCCGGTCGCCCCCTCGGTTTCGGGGCGCATCGCGGCGAGAATGGGAAAGGGTGCAAAGGCCGCGACCGCAATCACGAGATAGGCCCAGGTCCAGTCGGCCCACGCCGCGACAAGCACGGCGCCGCTCCCCGCCGCGACCATCGCGCTGCGATAACCCCAGAGGTTCGCTGCGACGAGCGGCCCTTGTTCGGCCTGTGTCGGCGCGAGTTCGATGCGCCAGCCGTCGGCGGCGACTTCGAGCGTTGTGGTCCAGAAGGCAAGGAGGAGCGCAAAGAGCGCGGTGAGCGGCAAGCTTTCATCGTTTGACGTCGCCGCCATCGCGACCATCGACAGGAAAATGCCGAGCTGCGACAGCATGATCCAGCTTCGCCGCCGCCCCCAGAATCGTCCGAACCCCGGGATGCTGAAGCGTTCGACAAGTGGCGCCCAGGCAAATTTGAAGGTCGGAAGCAGCGCGATCCACGCGAAAAAGCCGATGATGACGATGTCGACGCCATGCCGCGACAGGCGCAGCGTCAGCACTGCGTTGAACATGTAAAAGGGCAGCCCCGCCGAAAAGCCGAGCAGCAGATAGAGACCGAGCAGCCGCCACCGATTGACCTGCGGCGCGCTCTGGTCATCGCCGGGGAACGGCGCATCGGCCAACGCCGCGGTCCCGTCGGCCGTCGCCGCGCTCATGCCGGTGCCTCCTTCGTCGCGGTGCCTTCCCTGCGCCAGACCACGCTGGCCACCGTCAGGTTGGCGCTCGCGCTCGCCACCGTGCGCGTCATGTCGAGCAGCCGGTCGAAGGGCAGAATGAAGCCGACGACGAGCGCGGTCTGTTCGGGCGATACGCCGATCGCGCGGAGCGCCGCGCCCAGCTTTTGCGGATCGGCGAGTGCGGTCATCGGCAGTCAGACTCCGTTCATACTAAAAATCGCCCCAGAACCCGGCTTGGGGAGGGGCGAGGAGCCCCCTTGTGCCCCGCACGCCTCCCTCGCGATCCTTGGCGAGCCACAAGGGCCCGTCAAGATCGACGAAGTCGGCCCGTTCGGCAATCGTCCACGCCGGAGCGATCGACAGCGACGAACTGATCATGCATCCCGTCATCACCCCCAGCCCGCGCGCCCGCGCTGCTTCGGCGAGCGCCAATGCCGCGGTGCGGCCGCCGCTCTTGTCGAGCTTGATATTGACCACCGAATAGCCGTCGGGAAGCGTCTCGAGATCCTCGGCGACGTGGATCGATTCATCGGCAGCGATAGGGATCGCCGAGCGATAGCCCGCCAGATCGCCATCGGCATCGGCAGGCAGAGGCTGTTCGAGCAGGTCGACGCGCAGGTCGGTCATCAGCCCCTGCAGCGCATCGACGTCAGCGATGGTCCAGCTTTCGTTGGGATCGACGATCAGACGCGGATTGGGGGCCGCCTTGCGCACGGCACGCAGCGCATCCGCTGGACTTTCACGGTCGACCTTGACCTTGACCAGCGGCGCATCAGCCAACACGGTCGCGGCCTCCGCCATACGTTCGGGGGTGTCGAGGCTGACCGTCATCGCGGTTGCCACAGGGCGGGCCCGCACAGCCGCGCGGCTCTTCCGAAGTTCGAGGTCCCACAGGGCGCAATCGACGGCATTGCGCGCCGCTCCAGCCGGCAGCAAGGACAGCAACGCTCGTCGCGTTACCCCGCGCTCGATTTCCTCACGTATCGATTCGATGGCAGCAGCGGTGCTCGAAAGGCTCTCGCCATAGCGGGCGTATGGGACACATTCGCCGCTACCGGCGACGCCGTCGCGAAGGATGACAACGCTCAGCACCTCCGCGATCGTCTTCACCCCGCGCGAGATACGAAACGGGGCGTTGAGCGGAAAACGGTCGGTCCGTACGACCAACGCGGCAGGCAAGGTGGCCATCAGGCGGGTTGCGCAATCGTCGAGGGAGCCCCGGTCGCGGCGAGCAGGCGATCGAGGATCGGCTCCACCCCAATGCGATAGGGATCGGTGCAGGGAAGGCCGAATGTCTCTTCGGTACGGGTGCAAAGCTCCAGCGCCTCCGTTTCTGGGAGTGCCGACGTGTTGAGCGCAATCCCGACCGCCTGGACAGCAGGGTTGGTAAGCCGCGCTGCTTGAAGATTGGCTTGGAGACATTCGTCGAGTGCGGGTAGCTGATAATGCGGCAGGCCGCGCATGTGCGGGCGCGTGGGATCGTGGCAGAGCACAAGCGCATCGGGCTGCGCGCCGTGCAGCAGCCCCGTCGAGACCCCGGCGAACGAGGGGTGGAACAGCGATCCTTGTCCTTCGATCAGGTCCCAGCCGCCGTCGGTGCGCGGCGGCGAGAGCTGTTCGATTGCGCCCGAGATGAAATCGGCGACCACCGCGTCGAGCGGCACGCCCGACCCGGCGATGAGAATGCCCGTTTGGCCGGTCGCGCGGAAATCGGCAGCGACTCCGCGCTTTTCGAGCGCGCGCGCGAGGCACAGCGTCGTGTACATCTTTCCGACCGAACAGTCGGTTCCGACGGTGAGCAGCCGCTTGCCTTCGCGCGGCAGGCCGTTGCCGATCGGAATGTCGGGGTGCGGCTTGCGCACGTCGTGGAGTTGTCGACCCAGGCGCGCCGCCGCTTCGACCAGCCGTGGCTCGTCGTTGAGCCGATGGTGAAGCCCCGAGGCGATGTCGAGGCCCGCTTCAAGCGCGGCGAGGGCGTCCTCGATCAGGTCTGCGCCCAGCCTGCCCCCAGCATTCGCAATCCCGAGCACCAGCGTTTTCGCGCCCGCTGCACGCGCCGTCGCGAAATCCATGCGCGGAAGGCTCAGCGTCAAACCGCAGTCGTCGTGGCGAAACTCGCCGACGCAAATGTCGGGGCGGAATACCGCCAGTCCGCGGGCGGTCTTGATCCCGACATTGTCGTTCGAATGGCCGAGATAGAGAAGATAGGGGGTGGCGATCATGCTGTTCGATACCTGCGTGGCGTGGAATGCGAACGTCTATCGCCGCCGCTCGACCGCCCCCAATATCTTGCGCCGCGCTTCCTATAGCCTCGTTCTATAGTTCCTCGATCACCTGCGAGATCATCTGGAGAAATTCGGCAGCGGTCTTCGATGGCGGCCAGTCCTGCAGATAGACGGCGTTGATGTCGAAGGCGATGGCCGGCTGGAGCGGGCGGCTCGCGAGCCCCGGAGGCAGCGCCGCATGCGCGGTGAAATTGTCCACGATCGCCATGCCGACCCCGGCATGGACGAGCGCCGCCGCGACATAATAGGTCCGCGCGGACACGACTTCGTCGAGCGTGACCTCGAGCCGGTCGAGTTCGCTCGACAGCATCCTGCCGATCGGCCCGCTTTGCACCGGGCTGATGAACTTGTGCCCGCGCAGTTCGTCGAGCCGGATGCGCGGCGGCGCGGCGGGCAGATCCTGTTCGCGAAAGATTACGACCAGTTCGCCCTCGCCGATCACCTGGTGCGCTACGGGCGCCGCGAGCGGCACTTCATAGCTGATCGCGATATCGGTTTCGCGCTCATAGAGTTTGCGCACCATCTCGTCATGATGGACGGTTTGCAGATCGAACATCACATCGGCATGGGCAGTCAAGAAGCGCGCGACCGCCTCCGGTATCGCGCCGAGTCCCAGCGACGGCAGCGCCGATATGCGCAACAGGCCGCCGCGACCGTGGCGCAGATTCTGGCACGCCTTCCGCAGCGAGCGGACGCGATCCTGGATGTCGGAAACCTCGGCGAACAGGATGCGCGCGTCCTGCGTCGGTATGAGCCGCCCCTTCAAGCGTTCGAACAGCGGGAGGCCAATCGAACGTTCGGCGTGGCGGAGCACCTTGGTGACCGAAGGCTGCGATACGTTGAGCGCACGCGCCGCGGCGCTGACTGTGCCGTGCAGGAACACGGCGTGAAAAACCTCGATCTGGCGCAGATTCATGGTCTTGTCTCCCGACGGCCAGCACAGGATGTCCGCTCGCTGACGCGGGGACTTTGTGGCGACTTGGACCCACTATGCCAGCGGGTTATAGGTGGCGCAACAACCCTCTCTGGACGGAGAGCGGCGCTTTGCCGACAAGTTCGCCCACATGACGGGCCGCCGCGCACCTTTCCGGCGCGAGCCCGCAGCCAAGGATGCCGCCGATGTCCCTGCCCTCCGCCTCGCCTTCGTTTCGTCGCGCCGCCGCGTTCGGCGTGATAGCGCTCATGCTATCCGCTTGCGCCACCGCCGCCCCGATCGAGGCCGAGGCCGATGTGCTGATCCGCGGCGGGACGATCTACAACGGCAGCGATGGGACGCCCTTCGTCGGCGATGTCGCTATTCGCGGCGACACCATTTTCCAGGTCGGGGACTTGCGCGGCCTTTCCGCAGCGCGCGTCGTCGATGCGCAGGGCATGATCGTCGCGCCGGGGTTCATCGACCCGCACACGCACGCCGACGGCTTCCTGCGCTCGTCCGACCCAGCGCAGCGCGTCAACCCCGCGTGGCTCAACCAGGCGGTGACGACGGTCGTCATCGGCGTCGACGGGTCGGGCACCCCCGATGTCGCGAACGACGCGCGCCGGATCGAAGCCTCGGGCGTCGGCACCAATTTCGTCTCGCTCATCGGCTTCGGCGCGGTGCGCCAGCGCGTGCTCGGTCAGGCAGCGCGCCCGCCTGAATCCGCCGAACTCGCCGCAATGCAAAAGCTTGTCGCGCGCGGCATGTGCGAAGGCGCAGCGGGCTTTTCGGCGGGACTTTTCTATGCGCCCCAAAGCTTCGCGACGACCGACGAGGTCGTCGCGGTTGCGCGCGAGGCCGCGGTGCGCGGCGGGCTTTACGACACGCACCAGCGCGACGAATCGAGCTATACGATCGGCCTTCTCGAATCGGTGCGCGAAGCGATCGCCATCGGCCGCGCCGCCGGCATGCCCGTCCATTTTGCGCATCTGAAGGCGCTAGGGGTTGACGTCCACGGACAGTCGGGCGCCGTGATCGCGGAAATCGACTCCGCGCGCCGTGCCGGGATGCAGGTGACCGCCGATCAATATCCATGGCTCGCCTCGGGGTCGAGCCTCGACGCGGCGCTGCTGCCGCGCTGGGCGGTCGACGGCGGCGCGCCCCCGCTCCTCGCCCGCCTCGACGATCCTGCGACGCGCGCACGGATTCGCGACGAAATGGCGGAAAATCTGCGGCGGCGCGGCGGCGCGGCATCGCTGCTGCTCATCGCGCAGGGCTTTCCCTGGACCGGACAGACGCTCGCGGCGGTCGCCGAAGGATGGGGGATCGATCCCCGCGATGCTGCGCTGCGCGTCATCCGCCACAGCCTCGAGACCACCAATGAAAAGCAAAGGGGGCGCGGAACTGCGGTCGCCTCGTTCAACATGGCGCAGGCCGACGTCGATCTTCTGATGCAGCAGCCGTGGATGGTCACCTCGTCCGACGGCTCGGACGGCCACCCACGCATGTACGCGAGCTTTCCCGAAAAATATCAACGCTATGTGCGCGAACGAAAGGTGGTAAGTCTCGCGACCTTCATTCGCCAGTCCACCGGCCGCACGGCCGACATTTATCGCCTCGACCGGCGCGGCTATCTGCGGCCCGGCTATTTCGCCGATGTCGCGGTGATCGACCCCGACGGCTTCGCGCCGCGTGCCGACTATATGCATCCGCGCGAACTCAGCGTCGGGGTGCGCAAATTGTACGTCAACGGCATCCTTGCGGTCGACGACAGCCGTGCCACGGGTGCCACCGTCGGCCGCGCGCTGCTGCGTCCTGCCCCCGCGACGGGCTGCCCGGTAGGGGACTGATCGCACCCCTGCAGACCGCGGCGTTCTTCCCAGGGGGAGGACATCTTCTTGGCAAGTCCGGCCACAAGCGCAAGACTGTGGCTGCGCCCTGATGCAGGCCGTTCGGCACGACCGCACGGGGCCGTCGCGCTGGAGAAGATGTCGTGGGTTCATTCCGCTGAAATCTGATCGTCGCATAGTGCCTGCTGGGGACCTTGTCGGCTTTCAAACTTCTTCGCGGCCATGGAGATCGCCGCCTCTTCCGATCTTGTGATGACGCTGCCCCAAAGTCTCGCTCGCACGGCGGTCGGCTCCGCACGCTTCGTCACGCTGCCGCCACCGGTCGATCCCGGCCCCATCGCGGCTAACCTCCTCTTGCATGCTCGTCACCACGACGAGCCGCGCCATATCTGGCGGAGGAGCCTGATCGTTGCCGCCGCTCAGCCGTCTCTGGTCGATGCCGACCCCAGGACAGAAATATAGTCGCAAGTCGCCATCGGAAGCGCCAAAGGCCTTTAAACCCTGTTTCAGGATGTTCCGTACAACGATGTCCGGCCGTGCGCCTGCCGCTTTGCGGCATCCGGTCAAGGCGCGCACGACATCAAACAGCGCCGGGCCAAGGTGGGGGAACAGCGATGGGAGGGAATGGCGCACCCGGAGCGATTCGAACGCCCGACCCTCAGATTCGTAGTCTGATGCTCTATCCAGCTGAGCTACGGGTGCGTGGAGAGGCGCCTTTAAGGGGCGCCGCGCGGGCGCGCAACCCCCTATTTCCGATTTGTGACCGCCGACGCGCAGATTGTCGCGGCGGCGGCCTTTGCGCCTCTTCCTGCTCCGGCCCTAACGCCCTTTGAGCGCCGCCTGCGCCGCCGCCAGCCGCGCGATGGGAACGCGATAAGGCGAGGCGCTGACATAGTCGAGGCCGGTTTTTTCGCAGAAATGGATGCTCGGCGCGTCGCCGCCATGTTCGCCGCAAATGCCGAGTTTGACGTCAGGGCGCGTCTTGCGGCCGCGCTCGGCGGCGATCTCGATCAACTGGCCGACGCCCTCGACATCCAGGCTGACGAACGGATCGGTGAGGAAGATGCCCTTGTCGACATATTGCGTCAGGAAGCGTCCCGCGTCGTCGCGGCTGATTCCGATCGTCGTCTGGGTGAGATCGTTGGTGCCGAAGCTGAAGAACTCGGCCGTCTCGGCGATTTCGCCCGCCATCAGCGCCGCGCGCGGCAACTCGATCATCGTGCCGACGAGGTAGGCGATCTCGCGGCCCTTTTCGGCGAACACCGCCTTCGCCTGCGCGTCGACGACCGCCTTCATCAGGTCGAATTCGCGGCGCGTCGCCACCAGCGGGATCATCACCTCGGGGATCGGCGCGGAGCCGGTCGCGGCGGCGACGTCGCACGCCGCCTCGAAGATCGCCCGCGCCTGCATCTCATAGATTTCGGGATAGGTAACGCCCAGACGGCAACCGCGATGGCCGAGCATCGGGTTGAATTCATGGAGTTCGTTGGCGCGCGCCTTCAGCGCCTCGATCCCCACCCCCGCCGCTTCGGCGACATCGGCGAAATCCTCTTCGCGCGTCGGCAGGAATTCGTGCAAGGGGGGATCGAGCAGACGGATCGTCACCGGCAGCCCCGCCATCACCTGGAAAATCCCGGCAAAGTCGGCGCGTTGTTCGGGGAGCAGTTTCGCGAGCGCGACGCGCCGTCCTGCCTCATTCTCCGCCAGGATCATCTCGCGCACCGCGGTGATGCGAGCAGCGTCGAAGAACATATGTTCGGTGCGGCACAGCCCGATGCCCTCGGCGCCGAAATCGCGTGCGACCTGCGCGTCCTGCGGCGTCTCGGCGTTGGCGCGCACCTTCATGCGGCGGACCTTGTCGGCCCACACCATCAGCGTGCCGAAATCGCCGACCAGTTCGGGGAGCAAGGTCTTGACCTCGCCCGCCATCACCTCGCCGGTCGAGCCGTCGAGGGTCAGGACATCGCCCTCGCGCAGTTCGCGCCCGGCGACGCGCAGCACGCGGGCATTGCCGTCGATCGACAGCCCGCCCGCGCCCGAGACGCACGGACGCCCCATGCCGCGCGCCACAACCGCCGCGTGGCTGGTCATCCCGCCGCGCGCGGTGAGGATGCCCTTGGCCGCGTGCATCCCGTGAATGTCCTCGGGGCTCGTCTCGACACGGACGAGGATCACCGCCTCGCCCATCGCCGCGGCTTTCTCCGCACTGTCGGCGTCGAACATGATCTTGCCCGATGCGGCGCCGGGGCTCGCGGGAAGCCCCTTGGTCAGCACGTCGCGCGGCGCCTTTGGGTCGAGCGTCGGGTGGAGCAGCTGATCGAGCGCGCCCGGATCGACGCGGCCGACGGCTTCCTCTTCCGAAATCAGCCCCTCGGCGGCCATATCGACCGCGATCTTGAGCGCGGCCTTGGCGGTGCGCTTGCCCGAGCGCGTTTGCAGCATCCACAGCGTCCCGCGTTCGACGGTGAACTCGATGTCCTGCATGTCGCGATAATGCGTCTCGAGCGTGTCGAAGACGCGGCCCAATTCGCCGAAGGTTTCGGGCATCGCCTCTTCCATCGACAGCGGCTTGGCCCCTGCCCGCTCGCGCGCCGCGGTGGTCAGATATTGCGGCGTGCGGATGCCCGCGACGACATCCTCGCCCTGCGCATTGATCAGCCATTCGCCGTACCAGGCGCGCTCGCCGGTCGCGGGGTCGCGCGTGAAAGCCACACCCGTCGCCGAGGTGTCGCCCATATTGCCGAACACCATCGCCTGCACATTGACTGCGGTGCCCCATTCGGCGGGGATCGAGTTGAGGCGGCGATAGACTTTAGCGCGGTCGCTTTCCCAGCTCGCGAACACGGCGCCGACCGCGCCCCACAGCTGGTCGTTCGGCTCCTGCGGGAAGGGCGCGCCGGTTTCGCGCTCGACGATCGCCTGATATTCCTTGACCAGCGCCTGCCAATCTTCGGCCGACATTTCGGTATCGAGGAAAAAGCCCTTGTCTTCCTTGGCGATTTCCAGCGCTTCTTCGAACTCGGCATGGTCGAGCCCCATGACGACGTCGGCGTACATCTGGACGAAGCGGCGATAGCTGTCCCACGCGAAGCGCGGATCACCCGATGCTTCGGATAGGCCCGCGACGGTCTTGTCGTTGAGCCCGAGGTTGAGGACGGTATCCATCATCCCCGGCATCGACACGCGCGCGCCCGAGCGGACCGAAACGAGCAGCGGATCAGCCGCATCGCCGAAACGCTTGCCGGTGATGCCCTCGATATGCGCGATGCCCGCGGCGACCTCTTCGACCAGTCCCGCGGGGAATTGCTCGCCATTCGCGTAATATGCGGTGCAGACGTCGGTGGTGATCGTAAAGCCCGGCGGCACCGGCAGGCCGATCGAGGCCATTTCGGCAAGGTTCGACCCCTTGCCGCCCAGCAGTTCCTTCGATCGCTCGGCGGTGGTCGCGTCGCCGCCGAACAAATGCACCATCTTCGTCATCTTATGCTCCTGCTGCCCCGGGGAGGAGGTTGCGGCTGGATAGATAGGCCGTCGCCTATGGTCGATTCAGAATAACTTTGCCAATGTCAGGCTGGCCTGCCTCCGTGGCGGGCCTGCCATTGTTCGAGAATCGCCTGCCCGGCACCGCCGCCGAATGTCAGCATCGGCACATCGCGGCGAAACGTCAGTTGCACGGCCTTCACCCACAGCGTCTTGCGCGGCTCGACCGATACCACCTGATCCCAGCCGATATGCAGCGGCGGGTGAAACATGCGAAACAGGACCGACGGGCGCAAATAAAGGCCGCGCTGGTCGATCCAGACGTTCACCGCATTTTTATAGCTGACCCCGCCGGGAAAGCGCCCGACGACCATGGTCGCCCACGAAAACCGGCGCGCGTCGGGCGGGATCGGCCGGTCCCAGGCAAAGACCGGCAGGAATTTCGACCAGCCGGCCCACGACAGCAGGCGCGCGACGAACAGCCAGAGCGCGGCGAAGAACAACGGAAAGCCGAGCGCAAAAATCCAGATCAGATGAGTCTCGTTCATGGCCCGCTCCTCCTTTTGACGATCGACCGGCGCTAACCCTCTATTTTCGAGAAATCGGCGACGCTGTGTACCGCATCACGGAACCGCGCGAGCAGCCCGAGGCGGAAAGCGCGCACCGCTTCGTCGGGATCGTTGACCATCACGCCCTCGAAAAAAGCGTCGATCGGCGCGCGCAGCGACGCGAGCGCGGTCATCGCGTCGGTGAAGCGTTCTTCGGTTACGGCGGTGGCGGCGGCGGGTTCGGCGGTGTCGAGTGCGGCAAGGAGGGCTCTTTCCGTCGGTTCCAATTCTCCCCTCCCGCTTGCGGGAGGGGTCGGGGGGGAGCCTGTTCCGTCGGAAGCGGCATCGGACATGCCCTCCCCTAGCCCCTCCCGCAAGCGGGAGGGAGACGCCTCGCCCGCCTGCTTCAGGATATTCGCCGCGCGCTTGTAGCCCGCGAGCAGGTTCGTGCCATCGTCGGTCGCCATAAACGCCTGCAACGCCTTCACGCGGGCGAGGAGGCGGACCAGATCATCCTCCCCACCAAGTGCAAACACCGCGTCGATCAGGTCGTGACGGATACCAGCCTCGCGTTGCTGGACTTTGAGGCGGTCGGCAAAGAACGAAAGGATTTCATACCCGGTTTGTCTGACGGCCCACTGCAACGTATCCGTTTCGGCAGCAATCTGCTTGCCATCGGCCAAAGCGAACTCCTGCGCAGCCGTGCCCAGCGCGCGGAGTCGATCGGCGACACGAGAGTTTTGGCGGGCAAGCAATCCCAGAGCCATTTGAACCGCCGATAGCAATGAAACCCGCAGGCTGTTGGCTTCAATCGTTCTGCATTCCCCGAGAACTGCACGCCTTAGAGCAAACGGATCCTTCGACCCCGTTGGCTTTTCATCAATTGCGAAAAAGCTCGCAATCGTATCCAACTTATCCGCCAACGCCACAGCCACCGTCACCGGCGCCGTCGGCACGTCATCGCCCTGCCCGACCGGCTTGTAATGATCGCGGATCGCGTCGGCGACCGCATCGGGCAAGCCTTCGGCGCGGGCGTAGTAGCCGCCCATCAGGCCCTGCAGTTCGGGGAATTCGCCGACCATTTCGGTGACGAGGTCGGCCTTCGCCAGCTCGGCCCCCTGCCGCGCGAGCGCTGGATCGCAATTCGGCACTATGCCTTCGCTCGCCAGCCATTCGGCCAGCTTCGTTACCCGCTCAACCTTATCCGCAACCGTCCCCAGCTTCTCGTGGAACGTGATCCGGTCCAGCTTCTTCGCATGGTCTTCCAGCTTGGTCTTGCGATCCTGTTCCCAGAAGAAGCGCGCATCCGATAGCCGCGCGGCGAGCACCTTGCGGTTGCCCGCGACGATCTCCGCGCCGCCATCGACCGCATCGATATTCGCGGTGCAGACGAAGCCGTTGGCAAGCTTCCCACCCGCATCGTTCACGACGAAATATTTCTGGTTCACCCGCGCGGTGAGCTGGATGACCTCGGGCGGCACTTCGAGGAACGCCTCGTCGAAGCGCCCCAGCAACGGCACCGGCCATTCGGTGAGCCCGGCATTCTCGATCACCAACCCCTCGTCCTCGACGAGCGTCAGCCCGGCGTCGGCCGCGGCCTTGGCGGCGCCGTCGCGGATGATCGCCTGGCGTTCCTCATGATCGACGATGACGTGGCAGGCGCGCAGCTTTTCGGCATAGTCCGACGCCGAGCCGATCGTGATCTCACCCGGGCAGTGGAAACGGTGGCCGCGCGTCGCATAGCCCGCGGAAATCCCGCTAACTTCACACGGAATCAGCTCTTCGCCGAAGATCGCGACGATCCCCGACAGTGGGCGGACCCAGCGCAGGCTTTCGCTGCTCGCGCTGTCCCTGCCCCAGCGCATCGACTTGGGCCATGAAAAGCCGCGAATGATCGCCGGGATCGCCTCGGCGAGCACGGCGGCGGTCGCGCGGCCGGGTTTGTCGATCACCGCGAACCAGACGCCGTCGCGGTCTTCGAGCTGATCCTGCGCCAGACCGGTCTTGCGAAGGAACCCTTCGAGCGCCTGCGGCGGCGCGCTGGTGCGCGGGCCTTTGAGTTCCTCGCTGATCGCGGCAGTCGCATCGGGCAGGTCGCGGGCGATCAGCGCGAGGCGGCGCGGTGTCGACCAGATGGTAAGGTCGCCGACCGCGATGCCCGCGGCGCTCATCTGCGCGCAGAACAGCTTGTCGAGCTCGGCGCGCGCGCCGGCCTGCATCCGCGCCGGGATTTCCTCGCTGCGCAGTTCGAGCAGAAAATCGGTCATCAAAAATCCTCCCCGCTTGCGGGGAGGGGGACCGCGCCGAAGGCGTGGTGGAGGGGGCTATCGGCCTTGAGCCGAAGCAGCGCGACGACGCCATCCATATTTTCGAGCACATCCTTTGCCGCCACCCGGACGACCTCAAATCCTTGCGCGGCAAAAAATGCATCTCGCGCAGCGTCACGCGCGGGCGCGGCTCCGCGATCATGCGCCTCACCGTCGATTTCGATCACGAGCTTCGCGGCCATCGAGCAAAAGTCCGCAACATAGGGGCCGACCGGATGCTGGCGGCGGAATTTCACGCCGAGCTTCTGCCCGCGCAATTGTTTCCACAACAACACCTCGGGCAGCGTCATTTCACGGCGGAGCCGGCGGGCGGCGTACACCTGCGGGCGTTGCAAGCCTCGCGAGCCCCCTCCACCACGCTTCGCGCGGTCCCCCTCCCCGTTTCGGGGAGGATTTTGGTAGGCCGCCATCACAGCGTCCACCCCGGATATTTCGCGGTCCACCGCTCGGACTGGCTGTCGATCCACGCCTTGCAGCTGCCTTTCGCAAGGTCACGGACGCGCGCCATGTAATTGGCGCGTTCCTGGACGCTGATCACGCCGCGCGCCTGGAGGAGGTTGAACAGGTGGCTCGCCTCGATCGCCTGGTCATAGGCGGCGAGCGGAACCCCGGCCTCGATCGCACGCTGGCACTCGGCCTCGGCGGCCTTGAAGCCTGCGAACAGGCTGTCGGTGTCGGCAACCTCGAAATTCCATTTCGAGAATTGGCGTTCATTTTCAAGGAACACGTCGCCATAGCTGACCCCCGGCACATCGCCGACGGGGTCGGAGAAGCGCAGGTCGTACACATTGTCGACGTTCTGGATATACATGGCGAGGCGTTCGAGCCCATAGGTCAGCTCGCCCGCGACGGGTTTGCAGTCGAAGCCGCCCATCTGCTGAAAGTAAGTGAACTGGGTGACTTCCATCCCGTCGCACCAGACTTCCCAGCCCAGCCCCCACGCGCCCAGCGTCGGGCTTTCCCAGTCGTCCTCGACAAAGCGGATGTCGTGGAGCAGCGGGTCGATGCCGATCGCGGCAAGGCTGCCCAGATATTGTTCCTGCAGGTCGGCGGGCGACGGCTTCAGGATCACCTGATATTGGTAATAATGCTGGAGGCGGTTCGGATTCTCGCCATAGCGGCCGTCGGTCGGGCGGCGGCTCGGCTGGACATAGGCGACGTTCCACGGCTCGGGGCCCAGGCTGCGCAAGGTCGTCGCGGGGTGGAACGTCCCCGCCCCCACGCGCATGTCGTAGGGTTGCAGGATCGCGCAGCCGCGCGCGCTCCAATAGGCGTGGAGCGTCAGGATCATGTCCTGAAAGCTTAAGGGTTTCGTCTCCGCCGCGTCGGCCACAATTCCGCTCTTTCGCAGGTGCAACAAGTGTCGCCGCCCTTGGCGCAGCGGCGCGCGGGGGTCAAGGGCGGGTGGGCGGCGGCGCACGAATGGCGCGCGCATCGCTTCCCCTCTATCGCCCTTGAAATGCTCCACCCTTATGTGGTTGAAGGTCGCCCCTTCCCTCATCCACCCAGCCGTCATAACCGATCGATGAAAGGCCGCCTCCCGATGAAAAGCTGGTTCAAGACGCTCGCCTCGACCTGTGCGATCATTCCCTTTGCGCAGTGCGCGCTGATCCCCGGCGGCAACATCGCCTCCGCCGCCGAGCCTGCTCCTGCGGCCACTGCGGCGCCCGCGACGACTGACGCCGATCCCGCGCTGTGGGTCGTCAAGGACGAGGATACGACGATCTATCTGTTCGGCACCGTCCATGTGCTGAAGCCCGGCCTCAGCTGGTTCGACGAGGCGGTGAAGGAGGCGTTCGACAAATCCGACGAACTGATGCTCGAACTCGTCCTGCCCGAAGACCAGGCCGAGGTTGCCAAGACGATGATGCCGCTGGCCATCGATGCGAATGGCCGGGCGCTGTCGTCGCGGCTCGATGCCGAGGAGTTGAAAGCCTATCAGGCGGCGATGACCAGCGTCGGCCTGCCGCCCGCGCAGTTCGACATGTTCGAACCCTGGTTCCCCGCGATCACCCTGTCGGTCCTGCCGCTCACCAAATTGGGCTATGACCCCGAACAGGGCGCCGAAAAGCAGCTTACCCGCTTTGCCAAGGCGAGCGGCAAGCCGGTTGCCGGGTTCGAAACGCTGGGCGAACAGCTCGGCTTTTTCGACGTGCTGCCTGAAACACAGCAGATCGCCTTCCTCAATTCGGTGGTGAAGGACCTCGACAAGCTGGGACCGACGCTCGACAAGATGGTCGTGCTGTGGGCGAAGGGCGATCCCGACGGGCTGGCGGTCGCGATGAACGAAAGCCTCGCCGCGACGCCCGAACTGGCCGAGACGTTGCTGTACAATCGCAACGCGCGCTGGGCCGACACGCTGAAGGCGCGGATGGAGCAGCCGGGCACGGTGTTCGTCGCGGTCGGCGCGGGGCATCTTGCCGGCGAAAAGAGCGTGCAGGATTATCTGAAAGAGCGCGGACTGACCGCCGAGCGGGTCGACTATTGAGGCGAGCGCCGATCCGGCCCGGCCATGGGGGTCGCCGCATCGCGGCGGCCCTTTTGGCATTGCTGCTGACGGCGTGCGGCCCCGCCGATCCCGGGACGAAAGCCCGGCCGGCGATGTGGCTGGCCGAGGATGCCGACACGCGCATCTATATATTGGGGTCGATGCATGCGCTGCCGCGTGGCACCGATTGGGATGACGGCGCGGTCGGTGCCGCGATCGAAGCCGCCGACGAGCTGGTGATGGAATTGTCGCCCGCCGAGCTGGGCGCCGCGGCCGAGGCGTTCCGCGAGTTGGCGCCGCGCGACGCCCCGCTGGCGATCGACGCGCGGCTGACGGGTAAGGCGCTGATGGGTTACCGCGCCCTGGAGGCGAGCGGACGGCGGCTGAACGGCGACGGGCTCGACGACTGGGCGCTGATGGTGTTGATCGGCCAGCGCGTAGCGCAGAATGCCGACCTGTCGCCGAACGAAGGGGTCGAGGCGCAGTTGACCGAGCGGTTCAAGGCGGCGGACAAGCCGATTAGCGGGCTGGAACGCGCGCGCGAACAGCTGATGCTGTTCGAAACGCTCGATCCCGCGACGCAGCGTATGCTGCTGGTCCGCGCCGCCGAGGAGGCCGACACGGCCACCCGCGATGTGCTCGCGCTGACCGCGGCGTGGGGCCGCGGCGACATCGCCGCGCTGGAAAAGGTCGTCAACGAGGACATCGACACCGTCCCCGCCGCGCGCAAGGCGATCATCACCGACCGCAACCACCGCTGGACCGCATGGGCGGCGCAGCGGATGGAGCGGCCGGGCACCGTGCTGATGGCGGTCGGCGCGGGGCACCTGGTCGGCGATGAGGGGGTGCCGGCGATGCTGGAGGCGGCGGGGGTAAAGGTGCGGCGGGTGCAGTAGGGGGTGTGGCGGTTTTGGGGTGGATTCCGGACCTTCCCTTATCCGTTATCCCGGCGAAGGCCGGGATCTCGCCGGTGCGGCAAACCGAGAGGGTGAGATCCCGGCCTTGGCCGGGATGACGATGGAATAAAGGTCCGCAAACGATCGGAATGCGGCATTCTATAACATTCGCGCAGAGGCCGCAGAGATCGCAGAGATGGAGCCGTTCATCTCTGCGATCTCTGCGGCCTCTGCGCGAATCTTACTTAAGTCGCCTCCGCGGCCATGTCCGCAATCGGTCGATTCCAAACTCCGCGAGTTACGATCCTCTCTGTCGCGCAGCGATGGGGAGGTGGCAGCGCGAAGCGCTGACGGAGGGGCTCCGTCGCGGCCCCTCCACCACCGCCTGCGGCGGCGGTTCCCCTCCCCATCGCTGCGCGACAGGGAGGATCAGATGGCCGCCACCGGTTGTTCCTGCCATAGTGGTCAAATCGGCAGTTATGTCTGCAACGGGATAGGTTGGGGCTGCTCCAATAAAGGGCGCCCTACGCAGCAAGCATCCGTTCGAATTGCGCGCGCCCCTTGGCCGAGAACAGGATGGCGCGCGAATTCGTATCGCGTTCGGCCCAGCCGCGGTCGATGATCTGCGTCAGGATCGCGCGTCCCAGGCTGCCGGCGAGATGCGACCGGCGTTCGCTCCAGTCGAGGCATTCGCGGCAGAGGAGCCCGCGTTTCCCCGATAATTCGCCGACGTCGATTCCCAGCGATCGGGCGAAGGATTCGCCGGCTTCCGTCAGCGCGAGACCCCCCACCGAAAGCTTGAGATAGTCGCGGCCGATCATATGGTCATAGAGGCGCGTGGCCATTTGCCCCGCCAGATGGTTGTAGCAAACGCGCGCTTCGCGCAGCCGCGCGTCCTTGGGGCCGGTCCGGGTGCGGATGTGGCCGGTGTTTTGCGCAAGGTCCATCAGCGCTTCGAGCGATCGGGCGACGCGTTCGTCGGCCAGCGCGAAATAGCGGTGCCGCCCCTGCTTGCGCGCGCATATCAGCTGGCCCTCCCCCAGTTTTCGTAGGTGCGAGCTGGCGGTTTGCTGCGTCACCCCGGCTTCGTTGGCGAGTTCGGTCGCGGTCAGGGCTTTGCCCGACATCAGCGCGGTCAGCATGTTGGCGCGCGCCGGGTCGCCGATCAGATTGGCGATACGCGCGATGTCGGGGCCATCTTTCATACTTCGATCCATATCGAAGCATGGCGGTATTGCGAAGCGCTAAAGCGCGGCTTCGCTGCCAAGGAGATCCCATGCTTACGTGCGTCATCCGTTATCATATCGACCCGACCAAAAAAGAACAGTTCGTCCGCTATGCCCGGAATTGGGGACAGGCGATCCCGCGCTGCGGCGCGGAGTTGATCGGTTATTTCGCGCCGCATGAAGGGTCGAGCACGCTCGCCTATGGCATCTATAACATCGCCAGCCTTGCCGATTATGAAGCGTATCGCGCACGGCTGGCCGACGATCCGCTGGGCCGCGAAAATTATGCGTTCGCGCAGCGCGAAAAATTCCTGCTTCGCGAAGATCGAACCTTTCTGAAACTGGCGTCGGCGCCGCATGGGGTCCGGCCGTGATCGCGGTGATCTTTGAGGTCGAGCCTGCGCCCGGCCAGCAGGATCGCTATCTCGACACCGCGGCAGCGCTGCGCCCGTCGCTCGACGAAATCGAGGGGTTCGTCTCGGTCGAACGCTTCCAGAGCCTGTTGCATCCCGGCAAGCTGGTATCGCTGTCCTTCTTTGAAAATGAGGATGCCGTCCGGCGCTGGCGCGAAAACACGAACCATCGCGCGGCGCAGGTCGCCGCACGGCAAGGCGTGTTTACCGATTATCGCTTGCGGATCGCGAGCGTGCTTCGCGACTATTCGCTGAACGATCGGGAACAGGCGCCCACCGCGCGCGTAGGGAATGAGCGATAGGGCGCATTTCCCGCGCCTCGCCCACTCCGCTTGCTTTTCCGGCCGTTCCCCGCTAAGCGCCCCGGCTTCCGTCCATGGTCATCCCTGGAGGCGTGGCGGACTGTGAAATCTGTTTCGGAGAAAAATGATGAGCGACCAGCTGGTGCTGTCGGCCGAGACGCGCGAACGCGGAGGCAAGGGAGCCTCGCGTGAACTGCGTCGTGAAGGCCGTGTCCCCGCCGTTGTCTATGGCGGCAAAGAAGAACCCCTGATGATCCATGTCGAAGAAAAGCTGCTGATGAAGCAGCTGATGACGGGTCACTTCATGAACTCGGTCGTGATGATCGACGTCGGCGGCAAGCATATCCGCACGCTGCCCAAGGACGTCGCGTTCCACCCGGTCAAGGATCGTCCGATCCACGCCGACTTCCTGCGCATTTCGAAGGATTCGAAGGTCCAGGTCGCGGTGCCCGTGGTGTTCATCAACGAAGAAGCCTCGCCGGGCCTGAAGCGCGGCGGCGTGCTCAACGTCGTTCGCCACGAGCTCGAACTGGTTTGCGACGCGGACAAGATGCCCGACGACATCCAGATCGATGTCACCGGATATGACGTCGGCGATTCGATCCACATCAGCAATGTGTCGCTGCCCAAGGGCGTCGAAAGCGCGATCACCGACCGCGACTTCACCATCGCAACGATCGTCGCCCCCTCGGCGATGAAGTCGAGCGAAGGTGACACGACCGTCGACAGCGGCGAAGACGCCGCCGCCGAAGGCGAAGAAGAAGCCTAAGCATTTCGGACCGCCCCTCCCCCTTGCGGGAGGGGCGCTTCCACCAGACCCGGGAAAGGCAACGCCATGCAGCTCTGGGTCGGCCTTGGCAATCCGGGGCCCAAATATGCGATGCACCGACACAATGTCGGCTTCATGGCCGCCGATGTCATCGACGAAATCCATGATTTTCCTGCGCCCGTGAAGAAATTTCAGGGCTGGATTCAGGACGGCCGCATCGGATCGACGCGCATCCTGCTGCTCAAGCCCGGCACCTTCATGAACGAAAGCGGGCGCAGCGTGCGCGCCGCGCTCGATTTCTATAAATTGACCGCGGCGGACGTTACCGTCTTTTACGACGAGCTCGACCTTGCGCCGATGAAGGTGAAGGTGAAACGCGGCGGCGGCGCGGCGGGGCACAATGGCATCCGGTCGATGATCCAGCATATCGGCGACGATTTCCGCCGCATCCGCATCGGCATCGGCCATCCGGGGCACAAGGACCGCGTGACCGGCCATGTGCTCGGCAATTATCACAAGAGCGAGATGGAGCCGCTGATCGACCTGCTCGGCGCAATCGCTGCGGAGGCCGAATGGCTCGCCAAGGGCGATGACGTGCGGTTCCAGAGCGACCTGGCGCTGCGGTTGCAGGGGTGATTGGGGGCTGGCTGCGGGCGGTTGCGGCGGAAAGTGGGCATAATCCCCCCTCCCGCAAGCGGGAGGGGCCGGGGGTGGGCAGCGACGGTGCAGAGGCCCACCCCGCTGCGGCTAGCCAGCAAGCTGGCAAGCCTCGCTGCCCCTCCCGCTTGCGGGAGGGGACACCAGCGCCAATCGGCAATGTCCGCTCACCACCCCAGAACCACCCTTCCCACCGCCGATTTGGCACGCGCCCTCAACTGAGGCATGATGATCTCCGAAAGGAGCCATTCGCCATGCCGCATACCCCCAATCGCCGCGAGATTCTTGCCGGGGCCGCCGCGCTGTCCGCTGCCCCCGCCCTGCTCCACGCCGCGACGCCTGCCGGCGACCCGTCGCTGGAAGGCCGCACCGTGCTGATCACCGGTTGTTCGAGCGGGTTCGGGCGCGTCGGCGCGCTGCATTATGCGCGGCTTGGCGCGAAGGTGATCGCGACGATGCGTGGGTTGCCACGCCCCGAAGCGGAGAGCCTGGCCGCCGAGGCGGCGAAGGACAAGCTCGACCTGCATATCGTCGAGATCGACGTGACGAGCGATGCGTCGGTCGCGAGCGGGACCGCCAAGGCGCTCGACATCGCGGGCGGGCGTATCGACACGCTGGTCAACAATGCGGGGATCGGCATTACCGGGCCGGTCGAGGTGCAGGACATGGCGGCGACGCAGCTGATCTTCGACACCAATGTCTTTGGCATCCAGCGGATGCTGCGCGCGCTGCTGCCCCAGATGCGCGCGGCGAAGGGCGGGCAGGTTTTCAACATCTCTTCGCAGCTCGGCCGCGTCATCGTGCCGGGTGGCGGCCATTATTCGGCGACGAAGTTCGCGGTCGAGGCGCTGTCCGAGCAGATGGCCTATGAGCTGGTGCCGCACGGCATCGACGTGACGGTGATCCAGCCGGGCGGCTATCCGACGAAGGTATGGGTCAACCGCAACGCCTATGCCGGCGCGCTCAAAGACCGCAGCGACGCGGCGCTGCTCGACGCCTATGCGCCCTTTACGCGCGGCATGGGGACCGAGGACGGCAGCGGGCGCAGCGCCGACCCCGCCGACGTGCCGCGCGCGATTGCCGAGATCATGGCGATGCCCGCGGGCAAACGGCCGCTGCGCCGCGCGGTGCATCCCGGCAACAAGCCGCAGGAAGCGATCAACCGCGTGTCGGCCGAGGTGCAGGTCGCCTGGCTCGGCGGGTCGCCGCTCGGGCCGCTGGTGAAAGCGGTTCACGACTGACCGGCGGCATATAGGCGGCGGTCAGCGGGCCGCCGTCACTTATATGTCATTGAATTCATGCGCGTCTGACATGCAGATGCCATGCCGCTGCCACGCGCTTCTGCAATCGGTGTGATCCCGGCGGAGTCCGACGACTCCGGCAATCTCGACCGAAAACAGGGGTACTGCATGTCACATCTTACCGACGAAGCCCGCGCGCCCTATCGCCGCGACACCGCCGTGGGCGGAGCCGACAGTCTGGAGGCGATCGTCGCCGAAAATCCGTCGCGCCGCTCGATCCTGCAGCGCGGCCTGATGGGCCTGTCGGTGATCCCGGTCGCCGCGCTTGCGGCGTGCGGCGACGACGACGGCACTCCGCCGGTGACGGTCACCCCGACGCCGTCGCCGACGCCGACCCCCACCCCGACCCCGCCGCCAAGCTTTGCGGTCACCTTTGCGGCCATCGCAGCGAATCAGGCCGACACGGTGACGGTGCCGGACGGCTACAGCGTCGATGTGCTGCTCAAGGCCGGCGACTCGATCGAAAGCGGCGCCGCTTACGCAGGCAGCTTTCCGACGCCGGCGGTCGCTGAAAAATGGGCCGGCGGCAATCACGACGGAATGGAATATTTCAAGATCCCGGGCGTCGATGCAAACCGCGGCGGGCTGCTCGCGATCAATTTCGAATATCCCGATTTCGGCATCCTGATGGCGGGCAGCTACGATGCCGCAACAGCCACGGCCGACCAGAAGGCGCTGGCGCTGTCGGCGGTCGGCATCGGCGTCGTCGAGGTTGCCAAGGGCAGCGACGGCAAATGGGCCGTCAAGGACGGATCGACCTATAACCGGCGTTATACCGGCAACAGCAGCTATCGCGCCGGCGGCCCCGCGGCGGGCCTGCTGTCGGGTTCGATCAAGGGGATGCTGAACAATTGTGCCAGCGGCCGCACGCCGTGGAACACCTATCTGACGTGCGAGGAAACCACCGACAATTATCTCGACCCGACGCAGCCCGAGGCCGATTATGGCTGGGTGGTCGAGATCGACCCGCTGCGCGAGCTGGCGGCGCCGACCAAGCGCACCGCGATGGGCCGCTTCAGCCACGAAAATGTGGCGTTCATGACGAGCACCGACAATCGCGTCGCCTTTTACATGGGCGACGATACGACCCCGGGCTGCATCTATAAATTCGTGCCCGACCGGGCGTTCAGCCCATCGAACCGCGCCGCGAACACCGACCTGCTCGACTATGGCACGCTGTATGTCGCGCGCTTCAATCCCGACGGCACCGGCGAGTGGCGCGCGCTGATCGTGGGGCAGAACGGCCTGACCGCGGGCGCGTCGGACCCCGGCAATTTTACCCAGAGCGTGACGCCGCCGGCGCCCACGATTGTCGATTTCAACAACCAGGCCGACGTGCTGATCAAATGCCAGTCGGCGGCGCGCGTCGCCGGCGGCACCGTGATGGACCGCCCCGAGTGGCTGACCGTCGCGCCCGACAACACGGCGGTTTATTGCACGCTGACGAACAACAGCCGCCGCGCGGTAACGGACTCGTCCAACCCGCGTACGACCAACCTGCACGGCCACATCATCAAATTCCGCGAAACCGATGATTCGCCGCTCGCGACCAGCTTCACCTGGGAGATTTTCCTGCTGGCGGGCAGCCCCGCGCTGCCCGACCCCAATCTGCAGGGCGATATCAACGGCGATCCCTTCTCGAGCCCCGACGGCTTGCGGATCGATCCCGAAGGCCGGATGTGGGTGCAGACCGACGCCAGCACGAGCGCATCGGCAACGGCGGTGTTCGGCAACAATTCGATGTATTATGTCGATCAGGACAGCAAGGAATCGAAGCGGTTTCTGGTCGGTCCGCTGGGCTGCGAGATCACCGGCCTTGCCTATACGCCCGACCTGACGACCTTCTTCGTCAATATCCAGCATCCGAACGGCAACTGGCCGGTTGCGGGCGAAGTGCCGCGATCGGCGACGATCGTGGTGCAGCGGACCGACAGCCAGCCGGTCGGTAACTAACGGGCACGCCGCCCGCCTTTGCTAACCGGCGAAGGCGGGCGGCGGTGTTTTTTAAGGTCGGCGGGGCGGCGGCGGGGGCGATCCGTCCACGGTCTGCGACATCAAGGTGACGCACATCGTGCGGTGGACCGGATGCCGCCCGCAGGCGACGCCCGCATAGCGATGCGTCGGACGCAGCAGGCTGAAGCGGTGGCCGCGGTCGGGGACGCCATCGTCGATCAGCAGCTGATCGACGACGCCTTCGGGCGTGTGGTGGCCATAGGTGATGACTTCGTTGACATAGGGGCCGCCGCCGCGCGCACGCATCCGCTCGCCCGGCCCCTGCCCCCGCGTATAATGGCCGACCGCGCCCGATCGCGACTGGACCGCGACATGATCGGCGGCGGCGCGGGCGAGCAGGTCGCTCCACGCAAGACGCGATAAGGGCCGCTCGCGGCTCAGCTCGCGGATCGCCTCGTCGACCGCGGCGACGCCCTCGCGCGTCAATATGTCGATCTCCCCATCCTCGGCAGCGCGCAGCCGCCGTCCCTCGAACCGCGGACGATAGTCGCGCAGGAAATCGGCATAGGCGGCCGGGTCGCTGCGGAAGCGGTTGAGTTCGGCGAACACGCCTTCCTCGAAGCGGTCGGGCGCGGCGAGCGCGGCGGCGCTGCCAAAGGCAAGCAGGAGGGCGGCGGCGATGGGGCGCGACGGCTTCATAGGCCGGGCGATAAAGCGCCAAGTCTGAACGCTGCGCAACCGCAAAGACTGGCGCGGCGCGCGACTTGGCGCTAGGGGCGCTGCGACGCCGGTGTCACCCGGCCTGATGGAGTTTTTATGGGTTTCAAATGCGGGATCGTCGGCCTTCCCAATGTGGGCAAGTCCACCCTGTTCAACGCGCTGACCGAAACCGCGGCGGCGCAGGCGGCGAACTATCCCTTCTGCACGATCGAGCCGAATATCGGCAATGTCGCGGTGCCCGACGACCGGCTCGACAAGCTGGCGGCGATCGCGAGCAGCAAGAAGATCATCGCGACGCAGCTCGCCTTCGTCGACATCGCGGGCCTCGTGCGCGGCGCGTCGAAGGGCGAAGGGCTGGGCAACCAGTTCCTCGGCAATATCCGCGAGGTCGACGCGATCGTCCATGTGCTGCGCTGTTTCGAGGATGACGACATCCAGCATGTCGAAAACAAGGTCGACCCCGTCGCCGATGCGGAGACGGTCGAGACCGAGTTGCTGCTCGCCGACCTCGAAAGTCTGGAAAAGCGGGTGCCCGCCTTTGCCAAAAAGGCGGCGCAGGGCGACAAGGAAGCCAAGATCGCCGCGTCGGTGCTGGGCCAGGCGCTCGACCTGCTGCGCGACGGCAAGCCCGCGCGGCTCGTCGAGCCCAGGGACGAGGAGGAAGCGCGCGTGCTGCGCACCGCGCAGCTCCTGACCTCCAAACCCGTGCTTTATGTGTGCAACGTCGACGAAGGCAGCGCGGCGAACGGCAACGCTTTTTCCGAAAAGGTGTTCGCCAAGGCCGCGGCCGAGGGCGCGCAGGCGGTGGTCGTTTCGGCGGCGATCGAGAGCGAGCTGGTGACGATGGACATGGCCGACCGGATGGAATTCCTGTCCGAAATGGGCCTCAGCGAAACCGGCCTCGCGCGCGTCATCCGCGCGGGTTACGAGCTGCTCCACCTCATCACCTTTTTCACCGTCGGCCCGCAGGAAGCGCGCGCGTGGACCGTGCACCAGGGCGCGACCGCCCCCGAAGCCGCGGGCGAAATCCACAGTGATTTCCAGAAGGGCTTCATCCGCGCCGAAACGATCGCCTATGACGATTATGTCGCGCTGGGCGGCGAAGCCCGCGCGCGCGAAGCGGGCAAGCTGCGCGCCGAGGGCAAGGCCTATGTCGTGCATGACGGCGACGTGATGCATTTTCTGCATAGCTGAGAAGAGGTCTTGGAGTGACTTCCTATCCCGAGCAGTAGTTCGCTGACCTCGGAGATCATAGAGCCTGCAACCTTACCGGCAGGAGAAAGTTAGTCGGTAATGGAAGAGATATTCCAAATTCTCATATTGATGATTGTCGCTGCAGCTTGGGCCTTTGCCTTGGCGCATATGGCCGAAATGCCGGGAAAGCTAAGGCTTGATCGGTCTACATATTTTGCGGTTCAGCGTATTTATTACCCTGGATTCACGATCGGAGGAGCTTGCGAGCCGATTTCGATTATCGCACTCGGCATCATGACGTGGTCGATCGGCAGCGCGGATCCGGCGTTTACGCCCTTCGTCGTGGCCCTCGCAGCCACGGTCGCAGCCCACGGCATCTATTGGACCGTGACTCACCCGATCAACAAACATTGGATGGCAGACGGTGAATTGACGGGAGCCGCGAGCGCCTTTTTCAAGGCAGGCAACGAGACGGAAGCTACCGGCTGGACGCGCTTGCGTGATCGTTGGGAATGGTCCCACGTTATTCGCAGCGTTTTTCTTGCGATTGCACTTGTATCGCTGGGATTTGCCTTAGGCAGATGATGTCAACCCGGCTCGAACGCCGCCATAATCGGGCACGGCCCCGTCTCGCTCGCGGCGCATTGATCGGCGAGGCGCGAAAGGGCGGCGCGGGTTGCGGTCATCTGGGCGATCTTCGCGTCGAGCGCGTCGATGCGCTGGCGCGCGAGGATGCGGACGCGGGCGCGGTCGTCGCTCTGGTCGAGCGCGAGCAGTTCGCCGATCTCGTCGAGCGTGAAGCCCGCCGCCTGTGCCGCCCGGATGAATTTGAGACGCCCGAGATCATCCTCGCCATAGCGGCGCACGCCGCCGCCCCAGCCATCGCCGCCGCTGCGCGCGGGCGTGCCCATCAGGCCGCGGCGCTGATAATAGCGCACCGTTTCAACGCCGACGTCGCCCGCGGCGGCCAATTTGCCGATCGTCATCTGCATCGCTTGACTCCGTACCATGGTACGGATGCTATATGGGGCGCATGACAAAACAGGCAACCCTTCATCGCATGGTCATGCCGGGGCATATCTGCCCCTATGGCCTCAAAGCCAAATATCTGCTCGAGCGCCGCGGCTTCGCTGTCGACGACCGCTGGCTGACGACGCGCGAGGAAACCGATGCGTTCAAGGCGGCGCACGGCGTCCAGACGACGCCGCAGACCTTCATCGACGGGGTGCGGATCGGCGGTTATGACGATTTGCGCCGCCATTTCGGGCTGAAGGTCGCCGACCCCGACGCCACGAGCTATACGCCCGTGATCGCGCTGTTTGCGATGACCGCGCTGATGGCGCTGGCGGCGAGTTTTGCTGCCTATGGCGACGCCTTCACCCTGCGTGCCGCCGAATGGTTTATTTCGTTCAGCATGATCGTGCTCGCGCTGCTCAAGCTGCAGGACGTCGATAAATTCGCGACGATGTTCCTGAATTACGACCTGCTCGCGCGCCGCTGGGTTCCCTATGCGAGTATCTATCCCTTTGCCGAGGGGCTGGCGGGCGTGTTGATGACCGCGCACGCGCTGCCCTGGCTGTCGATCCCGCTTGCGCTGTTTATCGGCGGCATCGGCGCGGTGTCGGTGTTCAAGGCGGTCTATATCGACCGGCGTGACATCAAATGCGCGTGCGTCGGCGGCAGCAGCAAGGTGCCGCTGGGGTTCGTGTCGCTGACCGAAAATCTGATGATGGTCGCGATGGCGCTGTGGATGGCGCGCATGTGGGTGTGAGGACGTCGCCGAACTGTCATTGATGAAACGCAGGGCTCGGCTATCGAGGGGCATCGATTCGCCCGACGGAGCCCAAGCCATGTACAACCGCCGCCATTTCCTTGCCGGAGCGACGCTCGCCGGGCTTGCCGCGCCGACGATCGTCCGCGCGCAGGGTATCTTGCGCGACTTTCCGTTCCAGCTCGGCGTCGCGGCGGGCGACCCGGCGAGCGACGGTTTCGTCATCTGGACGCGCCTCGCCCCCGAGCCGATGGAGCGCCACGGCGGGATGCCGCTGACCAATGTGCCCGTCGAATGGGAAGTCGCCAGCGACGGCGGTTTTCGCGACGTGGTGGCAAAGGGCACCGCGCTCGCGCGTCCCGAGCTGGCGCACAGCGTCCATGTCGAGGTCGCAGGGTTGCAGCCCGACCGGCCCTATTATTACCGCTTCACCGCGGCGGGCGAACGCAGCCTCCGCGGCCGCGCGCGGACGCTGCCGGCACTCGGTGCAAAGGTCGATGCGCTGAAATTCGGCGTCGCGGGATGCCAGCATTTCGAGGCGGGTTTTTATGGCGCCTATCGACATATGGCGCGCGAGGACCTGGCCTTCGTCTATCATTATGGCGACTTCATTTATGAATATCGCCACGATTATCTGTTCGACGACGGCCTGCCGATCCGCCCGGTGCGCCATTATGCGCAGCGCGCGCTGTTCGACATCAATGATTTTCGCAATGCCTATGCGCAGACGCTGCTCGACATCGACCAGCAGGCGGTGCGATCGGTCCATGCGCATCTGTCGAGTTTCGACGATCACGAGATCCGCAACAATTGGGTGTCCGACCGCGACAATTGGAAATTGGGGCTGGACAAGGAAGACCCCGACGCCGCGTCGCCCGAGATCTTCATGCTGAAAAAACAGGCGGCGATGCAGGCGTGGTACGAGCATATGCCCGTGCGCCGCTCGCTGCTGCCGCGCGGCGGCATGGTCGCGGCGCACCGCGAGTTCCGTTATGGCGACCTGATGGCGATGCAGCTGCTCGACACGCGGCAATATCGCGACGACCAGCCGTGCGGCGACGGCTTTAAGCCCGCCTGCCCCGACGTGTTCGCGAAGGATCGGCAGGTACTGGGCAAGGCGCAGGAGGAGTGGCTGGCGCGCAACCTGTCGAGCGGCGGCGCGACGTGGAACGCGCTGGCGCAGCAGGTGACGATGATGTCGCTCGACCGGCGGCGGCGCCCGGAAGAAACCGAAAAGATACTGAACCTCGACAGCTGGGCGGGCTATGAAGCGGCGCGGACGCGGATGCTGTCGCGCTTTGCGGGGCTGGACAATAATATCGTGCTGACGGGCGACGAGCATCAGAATTTCTGCGGCGACCTGGTGCTGAAGGACAAGGTCGTCGGCGCCGAATTCGTCGCAACCTCGATCTCGAGCGGCGGTGACGGCAGCGACAAACGCAGCGGCACCGACGAATGGCTGGCGCGCAACCCCGAGCTTAAATTCGCCAACGACCAGCGCGGCTACCTTGTCTGCGACGTAAGCCGCGAGGCGTGGCAGACGCATTTCATGGTCGTCGACAAGGTGACGACGCCGGTGAACAGCGTGTCGAAGCGCGCGACGGGGGTGGTCGAACGTGGTGTCGCGGGCGTGAAGATGGCGTGATATGTCGCCGGATCGTCATACAAGCCGCATAGCCGGGCGCGCATGACCCGCCTGCTTTCGCTCCTTTTCGCGCTGCTGCTCCCCCTCGCCGTCCATGCCGCAGAAGAAGGCGAGCGGCCGCCCGTGACTATCCTGATCTCGATCGACGGCTTTCGTGCCGATTACCTGGGTCGCGGCATCACCCCCAACCTGTCGCGGCTCGCGGCCGAGGGCGCGCACGGCAAGCTGCGCCCGTCTTTCCCGACCAAGACCTTTCCCAACCATTATGCGATGGTCACCGGCAAGCGCCCCGACACGAACGGCATCGTCGGCAATTCGATGCTCGATCCGCGGCGCCCCGGCGTGACCTTCAGCCTCGGCAATCCCAAGCAATCGCTCGATCCTTTCTGGTGGGAGGAGGCCGAACCCGCGTGGATCACCGCGGCCAGAGCCGGCGTGCGCAGCGCGACGATGTTCTGGCCGGGGAGCGAGGTCGCGATTCAGGAAAGCCGCCCCGCCGACTGGCTGCGCTATGACGAGCATGTCGGCTATGCGCAGCGTATCAACACGATCCTCGACTGGATGCGCCGCCCCGCCGACATCCGCCCCGCCTTTGCAACGCTCTATTTCGAGGCGGTCGACAGCGCCGGGCACGAATTCGGCCCCGACAGCGCCGAAGTGAACGCCGCGATTGCCGACGTCGATGCGCGCATCGGCGAGCTGGTCGACGGACTGGCCGCGATGGAACAGCCCGCGCGGATGATTATCGTCGCCGACCACGGGATGCGCGCGATCGACGAAAGCCGCGTGATCCAGCTCGCCGATCTGATCGACCTTGCCAGCATCATCGCGGTCGAAACCGGCCCCTATGCCGCGATCGAACCCGCCGCGGGCACCGATGCGCGCGTTCACGATGCGCTTTTGAAGCCGCATGACCATATGGCCTGCCATCGCCGCGAAGAGTTGCCGCAGCGGCTGCACTATGGCCGCAACCCGCGCGTCGCAGCGATCATCTGCATCGCCGAGCCCGGCTGGTCGATCCTTGCCGGGGCGCCGACGTGGCCCGTCCGCGGCGGCGCGCACGGTTATGACAATGACGACCCCCAGATGCTCGCGCTGTTCATCGCCAGCGGCACGGGGTTGAAAGGCGACGTCGGCATCGTCGACAATGTCGAGGTCTATCCGCTGGTGATGCGGATGCTCGGCGTCGCGCCGCTGCCCGGCGACGCGACGGGTGCGCTGGTCAAGCGCCTGCGCTGATCGGTCGCGCAGCACCAACCCCGTCCGCGCGACCCGAACGCTTCGCCGTCGCGGCGGTTCCGGTAGCCGAGGCCGCCGTCACCGCCGCAACCGGGGGGTGCGGATCAGGCGGTCAGGCGCCGCAGACCCATTCGCCGTCAAAGCTCTCTTCGCCGCCGAAGGTGCGGCTGGCGACCAGCGTTGCCGGATAGGCGGTCTGCTCGTTGCCGGTCGGCGACGACGTCTCCGCCGTCCGCGTGATCGTCAGCTTCAAGCCTGGACCCGACAATTGCATACCCTTTTCGAGCGCCGAGAAGCCGCCCGAGCCGGCAACGCGCTGGACCCGCCCGCCGATCTTGACCGCGCCCTGCGCCGTCGCCTGCGGCCCGACGTCGGCTTTGGCGACCAGCGCGGCGCCATCCTGCCCCTCGACCGTGAAGCTGCAGCCAAGTTCGCCGTCGAGCGCGAGCAATTCGCCCTCGCCGATTGCCGACAGTTCGATCGGGGCGTCGCCGCCGGTGTTGGGCAGCGTGCTCTCATCGGCGGCGGCCTTGGTCTCGGGCGCTTTCGGTTCGGCGGCGGGCTGGTCCGAACAACCGGCAAGCAAAAGAAGGGCGCCAAGCGGCGCCAGCAGAGGGGAGTGCATCGTTTTTTCTCCTTTGGGTCGCGGGCGTAACGGGCGGCGCGCCCGCTTGTTCCCGGCGATCCTGAGTATTCTAACGATCGCCCGTCGGTCGCGCAACGTGGATCCGGAACCGGCCGCTGGCTATTTCCGCCCGAACAACCGCTCTACATCGCCCATCGCCAGCTTCACCCAGGTCGGGCGGCCGTGGTTGCATTGGCCCGAGTGCGGCGTGACCTCCATCGTGCGGAGCAGCGCGTTCATCTCCGCGACGCTCAAGGTTCGCCCCGCGCGGACCGAGCCGTGGCAGGCCATCGTCGCGGCGACGAGTTCCAGCCGTTCGTTGAGGCCGAGCGCGGCGTCATAACCCGCCAGATCGTCGGCAATGTCGGTGACGAGCTTGTGGCAATCGATCGCCCCCAGCATCGCCGGGGTCGCGCGGACCATGACGGCGCCCGGACCGAAGCGTTCGAGCTCGACGCCGAGCGCGGCGAGCGTCGGCGCTGCGGCCTCCAGCCGGTCGCACGCGGGTTCGTCGAGCTCGACGACTTCGGGGATCAGCAGGCCCTGCGACGGCACCGCCTGCCCCGTCATGCCGCGTTTCAGCGTTTCGAGCACAAGGCGTTCATGCGCGGCGTGTTGATCGACGATGACCAGCCCGTCCTCGGCTTCGGCGACGATATAGGTTTTGGCGATCTGGCCGCGCGCGATGCCGAGCGGATGCGCGTGGGCATCGGGCGGCGGCGTCGCCGCGACCTCGGCGCGCCCGGCGATCGGCGCGGGTGCGGCGAAAGGCATCAGCCGGTCATAGACGCGCGCGACGTCGGCGGCGGGCAGCGACACTTCGGCGGCGAAAGGATGCGCGGCGGTGTCGGCGCGCTGGTCGAAGAGGAAGCCTGTCGCCGGCGGCGGCGGTACGGGTTCCTGCTGCCACGCGGCGAGTGCCGCCTCGGCCGGGCGCTGGACGCTGCGAAAGCCATGTTCGTCGAGCGCGCGGCGCAGCCCGCCGACGATCATCCCGCGGACCAGTTGCGGGTCGCGAAAGCGCACCTCGGTCTTGGCGGGATGGACGTTCACATCGACCTCGCCGGTCGGCACGTCGAGGAACAGCGCGACGACCGGGTGCCGGTCGCGCGCGAGCAGGTCGGCATAGGCACCGCGCAGCGCCCCGACGAGCAGCCGATCCTTTACCGGGCGGCCGTTGACGAACAGATATTGATGGTCGGCGATGCCGCGATTGTAGGTCGGCAGGCTGATGACCCCGCCCAGATGCACCTCGCCGCGATCCAGATCGACGCCGATGCTGTTTGCGGCGAGATCGCGGCTGGTGAGCGCGGCGACGCGCGCGACGCGGTCCTGCCCGCCCTGCACGTCGAGCACACGCCGCCCGTCATGCTCGAGCGTGAAGCCCACGTCGGGGCGCGCCATCGCAAGCCGCCGCACGACGTCGAGGCAGGCGGCATATTCGCCGCGCGCGCTGCGCAGGAACTTGCGCCGCGCGGGGATGCGCGCGAACAGGTCGGCGACGATCACGCGCGTGCCGTTGGCGAGCGCCGCGGGCCCTTCGTCCGCGAGCGCGCCATTGTCGATGACGCGCCGCCAGCCCTCGCCCCCCGCCGTCCGGCTTTCGAGCGTAAGCCGCGCGACGCTGGCGATCGACGGCAGCGCCTCCCCCCGGAAACCGAGCGTGGTCACGGCTTCGATCGCGTCATCCGGCAGCTTCGACGTGGCATGGCGTTCGAGCGCGAGCGCCATGTCGGCGGCGGTCATGCCGCAGCCGTCATCCTCGACCTCCAGCCGCGAAATACCGCCCTCGGCGATTCGCACCGATATGCGAGTCGCGCCCGCGTCGATGGCATTTTCGACCAGTTCCTTCAGGGCAGCGGCGGGTCTTTCGACCACTTCACCGGCGGCGATCCGATTTACGAGCGTTTCCGGCAGGCGGCGTATTGACATGGGGCTTGTCCTAGCGCAGTCGGACGCAAATCGCGACCCACCCGCACAGCCCGATCTTCCTGTCCCGCCCGCCGACCTCGGCCGAGCCGGAATCTTCCGCAGATTTGGTCCTGTTGTCGGGCGGCGACGAGCAATTTATGACGACGGTGGGCGGCCCGTTCGGGCGTCGCACCGTCGATGACAGGAACTATAGCTGATGTCCTTCTTTTCCCGCTGGTTCAAATTCAATTCGCAAGACATGGCAATCGACCTCGGCACCGCGAACACGGTCGTTTATGTGCGTGGCAAGGGCATCGTGCTCAACGAACCTTCGGTCGTGGCGGTCGAAACGATCAACGGGATCAAGCGGGTCAAGGCGGTCGGCGACGACGCCAAGCTGATGATGGGCAAGACCCCCGACAGCATCGAGGCGATCCGCCCGCTGCGCGACGGCGTCATCGCCGACATCGACGTCGCCGAACAGATGATCAAGCATTTCATCACCAAGGTGCATGGCGGCAAGCCCAATGCATTCCGCAGCCCCGAGATCGTGATCTGCGTTCCCTCGGGATCGACCAGCGTCGAACGCCGCGCGATCCGCGATGCCGCGTCGAACGCGGGCGCGAGCGAAGTGTGGCTGATCGAGGAGCCGATGGCCGCGGCGATCGGCGCCGACATGCCGGTGACCGAGCCCATCGGGTCGATGGTCGTCGACATCGGCGGCGGCACCACCGAAGTCGCGGTGCTTTCGCTCCGCGGCCTCGCCTACACCACTTCGGTCCGCGCGGGCGGCGACAAGATGGACGAAGCGATCGTCTCCTATGTGCGCCGCCACCATAATTTGCTGATCGGCGAATCGACCGCCGAGCGGATCAAGAAGGATTTCGGCATCGCGCGCATCCCCGCCGACGGCGTGGGCCTGACGATCCACATCAAGGGCCGCGACCTGGTGAACGGCGTGCCCAAGGAAATCTCGATCAATCAGGCGCAGATCGCCGAAGCCCTGTCCGAACCGATCGGCACGATCGTCGAGGGCCTGCGCATCGCGCTGGAAAACACCGCCCCCGAACTCGCCGCCGACATCGTCGATCAGGGCATCGTGCTGACCGGCGGCGGCGCACTGATCGCCGAGCTGGACGAGTTGCTGCGCGATGCGACCGGCCTGCCGGTGACGGTCGCCGACGATCCGCTGACCTGCGTCGCGATCGGCACCGGCCGCGCGATGGAAGACCCCGCCTTCCGCGGCGTGCTTCAGCAAGCCTGATCGGGTAGCATCGCGTCATGGTCCGCCCGGTACATCGACGTCCGGGGCAATCCCGAAAGGCTCAGTACAGCCTGTTCGCGGCCTATGTCATCGCGGTGACGGGGGCGGTGGCGGGGCTGCTGCTGGCGATATTGTCGGTCGCCGATCCCGTCGGTTTTGCCCAGCTGCGCATCGCGAGCCAGGAAGTTGCCGCGCCGATCGCGCGCGGAACGCGATCGGTGATCGGGTCGATTTCGGGCATCGACGACAGCGTCGGCGCCTATGTCGCCGCGGGATCGCAGAACCGGCGGCTGCGCAAGGAATTGACCGACACGCGGCGCGAGCTGGTCGCGACCAGCTCGCTGCAGGAAGAGAACCGCCAGCTGAAAGCGCTGCTCAAATTACAGGAAACCGACAAGACCGCACTTGCCAACGGCTATCTCCTCACCTCGACCTCGACCAGCAGCAAGCGCATCGCGCTGCTCAGCATCGGGCGTAACCTGGGCGTCGCGGCGGGCCAGCCGGTGCGCGGCGCCGACGGGCTGATCGGCCGCGTGTTGACCGCGGGGCCGTCGGTGTCGCAGGTGCTGCTGCTCACCGACGTCGACAATATCGTCCCCGTGCGCCGCGCGCGCGACGGGTTGCCCGCACTCGCCAGCGGCCGCGGCAACGGCGACCTTGATGTCCGCACGCTCAACATCGCGAACAATCCGTTCAAGCCCGGCGACATATTGGTCACGTCGGGCACCGGCGGGCTCTATCCGCCGAACATCCCCGTCGCGATCGTCGTGCGGCGGCAGGACGATGGTGCGCTCGCGCGCCCGCTCGCCGATCCGGGCAAGGTCGATGCCGTCGCGGTGCTGCGACCCTATACCCCCGATAATATCGAGGCGGCGGGCCGGCCGGGCCCCGCGGCGCCCCCTGCTCCCGCCGCCGCGCCGTGAACCGCAAGGGCCCGCGCCTTGGCGAACCCGCCTCGCTGTGGCGGATGCGGATCGTGCCGGTCGCGTGCGTGATGATCGCATCGGCGCTGCCGCTGATGCTGCCGCTGATCGCCAGTTCACCCGTGCTGCCGCCGCTCGGCCTGCTGTTTTTCCTCTGCTGGCAATTGCTGCGCGCCGAAATGTGGCCGGTGTGGATCGGCCTGCCGCTCGGCCTGTGGGACGATCTGTTCAGCGGCGCGCCGATCGGCACCGCGGTCGGGCTGTGGACGCTTGCCAGCATCGCGATCGCTTATTCGTCGCAGCGGATATACTGGCGCGGATTCTTGCACGACTGGGCGATCGCCGCACTGCTGGTCGCGATCATCCAGCCGCTCGCCGCGCTCATCACCCATCCGGGTGCCGACGTCGCCCATTTGTTCGCCCTCATCGTGCCGCAGATCGTCATTTCGGTGCTGCTGGTGCCACTGTTCATGCGCCTGACGGGCATGTTTGACAATTTCCGCCTGAAACGCCGATAAATCACACCCATGTTCAACAAAAAAGGTCCACCGATCACCGAAGCGTGGAGGGGTATCACCTTCACCCGCCGCGCGCTCGTCGTCGGCGGCGCGCAGGCGGCGGTCGGCGTCGCGCTGGCGGCGCGCATGGCCTATATTTCGGTGGTCGACAATGACCGTTATGTGCTTGAGTCCGAAAGCAATCGGATCAACCTGACGCTCGTTCCGCCGCGCCGCGGCTGGATCGTCGACCGCAATGGCAAGGCGCTGGCGAACAATCGCGTCAGCCTGCGCCTCGACATCATTCCCGACCGGCTGCACAGAAAAGATATAGTGCTCGGCCAGCTCCAGACGCTGTTGCAGCTCGACGGCGACACGATGGAACGGATCAACCGCGACCTCAAGGCCGCATCGGGGTTTCAGCCGGTCGCGATCAAGGAGGATATGACCGAGGCCGAATATAGTTCGATCCTCGTCCGCCTGCCCGAACTGCCCGGCATCGCGCCGCAGCGCGGCTTTGCGCGAAACTATCCGACCGGCGCCGCCGTCGGTCACCTGATCGGCTATGTCGGCGCGCCCAATGCCGAGGAATATCAAAAGGCCAAAGATCCGCTGTACATCACGCCCGGATACAAGATCGGCAAGGACGGGCTGGAGAAATATTTCCAGGAAATGCTGAAGGGCGAGCCCGGCGCGCGGCGCGTCGAAGTGACCGCGCGCGGCAAGGTGGTGCGCGACCTCGACACCCAGCCCGACGTGCAGGGCAAGACCGTCCACCTGACGATCGACGCCGACCTGCAGGACTATGTCGCGCGGCGCATGGGGCGTGAATCGGGCGCCGCGGTGGTGATGGATTGCCGCAATGGCGACTTATTGGCGTTCGTGTCGATGCCGAGTTTCGACCCCAACAGCTTTTCCGACGGGATCAGCAATTCGGAATATGCCTGGCTGCGCGCCGACGATCACCAGCCGCTGATCAACAAGGCGACGCGCGGGCTGTATCCGCCCGGATCGACGCTGAAACCGATGGCGGCGATCGCGGCGATCGAACATGGCGTCGACCCCGGCGAGCGTCACACCTGTATCGGCGGCTACCGGCTCGGCAGCCGCTTTTTCCGCTGCCTCGGCACCCACGGCAGCATCGACATGCCGACGGCGATCGAGAAAAGCTGCAACAGCTATTTCTACTGGCTCGCCCACCGGCTCGGCTATGATGCGATGGCGCCCGCCGCGCGGCTGCTGGGACTGGGTGAGGAGTTCAAGCTCGCGGGCAGCAACCAGCGTTACGGCACCATCCCCGACAGCGCGTGGAAGCTCGGCAAATATGACCAGCAATGGACCGCGTCGGATTCGCTGAACGCGGTGATCGGTCAGGGCTATGTCAGCGTCAATCCGCTCCAGCTCGCGGTGATGACCGCGCGCATCGCGTCGGGCCGCCGTCTTTACCCGCGCCTCGTCAACCGGCAGTTCGCGAACGAACCCCTCCCCTTCTCCGCCGAAGCGCTGGCGGTGGCGCGCGCGGGCATGGACCGCGTCGTCAACGGCGCGGGCACCGCGGTGCGCAGCCGCCTGCCGCTCGACGGCATCACCATGGCGGGCAAGACCGGCACGGCGCAGGTGCGCGGGCTGGCATCGGGATCGCGCGGCCAGGGCGGCGCGTGGAAGTATCGCGACCATGGCCTCTTCGTCGGCTTCGCGCCGGTCGACAATCCGCGCTATGCCACCGGCATCGTCATCGAGCATGGCATGGGCGGCAGCCGCGCCGCCGCGCCCGTCGCGCGCGATTTCATGACCTTTCTCTTCGACCGCGAAAAGGGGATGGAGGCGCTCGATACGCTGGAGGCCGGTTGGGGCGGCACGATCAAGGAGCGCATGGACCGCGATTATGCGGCGTGGAAATCGGGCGCGTCGAGCGATCCCGATCCGGGGGTGCCGCAATGATCCCCGTCCCGCCCGCGATCCAGCGCATCCCGTGGAAGCTGATCGCCATCCTCTCCGGCATCACGGGTTTTGGCGTGCTCGTCCTTTATTCGGCGGCCGGCGGCAACTGGTCGCCGTGGGCGTGGCAGCAAGGCTTGCGCTTCCTCGTCTTCCTTGGCGGCGCGCTCATTCTCGGCCGCTTTCCTTTGAGGATCTTCGAGGATTTTGCCTATATCGCCTATATCGGCGTACTCGTCCTGCTGTTCGCGGTCGAGCTGCTGGGGTTCGTCGGCGGGGGCAGCCAGCGGTGGCTGAACCTGGGCTTCATGAACCTTCAGCCGTCGGAGCTGATGAAGGTCGCGGTCGTCGTGGCGCTGGCGCGCTTTTACGCGCAGTTGCCGCCCGCGAGCACGCGCACGCTCACCGCGCTGTGGCCCGCGCTGGTGATGATCGGGCTGCCCACCGCGCTGGTGATGCTGCAACCCGACCTCGGCACCGCGCTGTCGATCTGTATCGGCGGGGTGATCGTGATGTTCGTCGCGGGCCTGCCCTTCTGGTGGTTCGGCAGCACGGCGATCGCGGGGCTGGCGGCGCTGCCCGTCCTCTTCTCCTTCCTTCACGACTATCAGCAACGGCGCGTGCTGATCTTCCTCGACCCCGAAAGCGACCCGCTCGGCGCGGGTTATCACATCAGCCAGTCGAAGATCGCGATCGGGTCGGGCGGCATCGGCGGCAAGGGGTTCCTCAACGGCTCGCAAAGCCACCTCGACTATCTGCCCGAGGGGCACACCGACTTCATCTTCGCGACGATGGCCGAGGAATGGGGGCTGATCGGCGGGCTCGTGCTGATCGGCGGCTTTTTCCTGCTGCTGCGCTGGTCGACGCGCGTCGCGCTGAAGGCGCGGACGCGCTTCGGCCAGCTGGCCGCCGCGGGGCTCACCATGACGATCTTCTTCTATATCGCGGTCAACCTGATGATGGTGATGGGCCTCGCCCCCGTCGTCGGCATCCCGCTGCCGCTCTTTTCCTATGGCGGATCGTCGATGCTGACGATCATGACGTGCGTCGGCATCATCGTCGCCATCGAAAACGACAGCAAGACCGGCACCCGCCGCCTCCACTGACAAAAAAATTCCGCAAGGCCATTGCCAAGGGTGCACCGCCATGATAGCGGGCCGCTCTCTTCACGACGCAGGCGGATTTCCCCGGCGTCGCGAAGGCCGGAAACCGGCAAATGGACGCATAGCTCAGTTGGTAGAGCAGCTGACTCTTAATCAGCGGGTCCTAGGTTCGAGCCCTAGTGCGTCCACCATTTTTCTCTTTGCTTTTTCAGCAAGTTAAGTGCCAGATCCAGGTTACTCGCGCTGCTCCTTGCACGCAAAAACCGGAAAGTTACCGAGGAAGTGGCATCTAGGCCGGCGGCGGCAGAGCTGGCACCGAATCTTGCGCAGTCGGCTCATCGCCGCCCAGGATGGTAATCGGCTGCGAACATCGGCTGCGAACAAGGGCCAGCAAATCGGGTTTGGAATTTCGGGGCCGTTGCAAACATGGCATGGCAGCGCAGGACCGGCCGGCTTCGTCGGGAAGGTCGAGGTCGGGTCGGGAGGGACATTGCCGGACCTTGCGCAAGAAGCAGCACCTTTCCAGGTCTATGAAACGGGCGGCGCGGGCGGAGCTTCGTCCGGCAGTGGGATGAACTCCGCGTCGTCGGCATCAGGCAGCTTCATTCTGCCCGCCTTCCAGTCGGCGGCCGCTTGCGCAAGCCTGTCCCTGGAGGAGGCGACGAAGTTCCAGTAGATGAAGCGTTCACCGACGGGTTCGCCGCCAAGCACCATGACGGTGGATTGTTCGACCGCGCGGACGCGCGAAGCCAGGGCGCTGAATATCAGCAACTTCCCCGTCTCGTACCGGACGCCGTCGATTTCGACCGCGCCGGCGGCGACATACAGCGCGCGCTCCCTGGACCCGACAGGGATTTCGGCCGTGGCGCCTGCCGCCATGTCGAGATGCGCGTAGAATAATGGAGAATGCGTCGCCGCTCCGGCCGTCAAGCCGTATGCGCTGCCGGCGATGAGGTGGCCCGTCACACCGGCTTCGTTCCACTGGGGCAGGTCGCTTCCCGCATGGTGCGAGAAGGAAGGAGCCATCTCCTCAAGCCCATCGGGTAGCGCCACCCAGGCCTGGATACCATGCAGACGGCCGCCATGCGCCCGCGCATGCTCGAGACGCTCGCTGTGCGTGATGCCGCTGCCCGCGGTCATCCAGTTGACCTCTTGCGGCCGGATCGGCTGTTCGAACCCGAGGCTGTCGCGGTGCATGATCTCGCCTGAGAAAAGATAGCTGACCGTCGCCAGGCCGATATGCGGATGCGGTCGGACGTCGAGGCTGCGGTCGATCCCCGGGGCCAGATCGATCGGACCCATATGATCGAAGAAAATGAACGGCCCGACCATGCGCTGTTTTGCGTAGGGCAACACCCGGCCAACCTCGAAGCCACCGCCGAGGTCGCGACGTCGTTGCTCGATAACCATCTCGATCATGCGGCTTCTCCCGCACCGGGTGTGGCTGCGACAATGTCGGCATATTCGGGATGGCGGGCATAATAGGCCGCCATGAAAGGACAGCGCAGAACAGCCTTGCTGCCGCTCGCCCGGATTGCTTCGAATACGCCGTGCGCAAGGCGCGATCCGATCCCCTGCCCCGAAAATCGTTCCGGGACCGTCGTGTGGGTCAGGTTGAGCTGACCGCCTTCCATGCGATAATGGGCCGCAGCGATCGCGTGGCTGTCGTCGATCGCCAGCTCGAAGCGATTCCTGGCGGGATTGTCTTCAACTTCATTCATGGTCGTACCTCGACAAATGCTGCCAGACCGGCGTTGGGGGATCGGAATGGGCGGCAGCCATGCCGTGCGAGAACATCGAACAGGCCCTTAGTACGCCGCTGGGCCGTGGTGCGATTGCCGTCGCGGCCTGTGTCGGCGAACCCGCCGCGATAATATTCATCCAATTCCAAGACATCACGACCTTCTGAACCGCCACGTCGATTTTCTCCGGCAATGGTCCGATATGAAAACCCGATTGGGTCGAGGCGGACGACGAGAGCCGGTGAGCGATTGGCTCGCCGGGGGTCGGGGAATACCGGCTCTCGCCGCCCTGGCTCGATCAGGCCGCGTCGCTCGGGACCGGCGTGTTCAGCAGCTGCTGCTCCCACAGATAGGCGATGCCGCTGCCGGCCGCGTGCTGAATCACGACTTCGTTCAACCCGAGCGCAGTTTCCATTCGCGCCCAGTCGCGCTGCCATTCCGAGGCAAGCGACAGCCAGGTCATCATATTGACGCCCGCAGCGATCATGCGCTGGATGGCGACTTGGTGCGCTTCCACCGACGTGGCGCCCGATGCGTCGGTGATGACCGTCACATCCCAGCCTTCACCGGCCGCCTGAATGGCGGGCATGGCGACGCAGACCTCGGTCCACAGACCGGCAATGATCAACTGCTTGCGGCCCGTCGCCTTGGCGACGTCAACGACCTTCGGATCTTCCCAGGTGTTGATGAAGGTCCGGTCGATCACATCCTGATCGGGGAACACATCGGTGACCTGCGGAAAGATGCGTCCGCCGCGCGCCTCGACGACGCTGGTCAGGATCGTCGGGACCCCGAAAACCTTCGCGACCTTTGCCAGGCCGGTCACATTGTTGACGACCATATGCGGATCGTGGCTATTGAGGTTTGCGAGCTGATACGGCTGATGATCGATCAGCACGAGCACGGAATCTTCAGGGCGAAGAAGCGAATCGAGTCCGTTTCGGAAGGTCATGGTCTATCCTCTGCTGTTCTGGATAAGGGGTTGGCGGTGCGGCAAACACCGCACCACGATGTTGCGCGATCAGATAGTGTCACCGCTCGCGAAGTTACGGTAGCCGTTCGTTCTGTTCTGCTGTGTCGCGAAAAGAGGAACACATATGAACATCGAGGAGCTGAGGACATTTGTGGAGGTTGCCGATGCCGGCGGGGTTTCCCCTGCGGCTTGAAGCGGAGCTGGGTGTTCAGCTACTGGCGCGAACAACGCGCGACACCGCGCTGGCCGAAGCCGGGATAACGTTCCGCGACCATGCCGCCCGGTCGCGGTGCCCGACGTGTTGTGCTTGAGGTCGCTCTCGACGGCACCGGGCTCGATCGACGTGACGCGGACCTTGTCGCCCACTTCCTGACGCAGCCCTTCGGTGATCGCGCAGACCGCGAACTTTGTGCCCGAATAGACCGTGCCGCCTGGCGCGAAGACCTTGGCGCCGGCGACCGAGCTCAGGTTGATGATGTGCCCGCTCGCCTGGGCAAGGAAGCGGGGAAGTGCCGCCGCGATGCCATGAGGCTGGTCGGGACATCGCCGGGCTGCTCGGCCCGCTGTCGGGTGAGCGGCGACAGGACGATGCGGTTGCGCAGCGTGTGAGCGCCTAATCGCACAGGCGTGGAAAGGGCCTTATGTCGGCTTACGTCGCTGATTCCCTAAGTTCGTTTGGGCTTTGGCTTGGCGCATTGCCCGACTCATCGACGCCAGCGACCAGAATGACGCGGGAGACGCTGCCCTGGACGCGGTGGGGTAACGCGGCCTGGTACTCCGGGCTGGAGTACCAGGCGCGTGCCGCCGCCATCGTTGGAAAGCTCAGGATCGCCACCCCTTCGACACTGTCGCCTTAAGCACCTCATGGAGGCCGTAGAAGGCGATCGGCGTCAGCGGGTGCCGCGCGCGCGATCGGGGCCTTTTCCCGATAGCGCGCGCGAGTGTCGGCATTGGTCGTGCGCTCACGTCTGATGACGGCGTAAGCGGTCATGCGGTACCCGTGGGACAGGAAGAACAGCCTCTGATTGTTCCAGTCATCCGCGGCCAGCGGCCAGCCGTGATGGAACATGATCGGCTCTGCGCGTCCTTCGACCCCCAATCCTTGTAGAAGATCTCGGTCCCGTCCAGCGCCGTCAAGCGAGCAAGCACAAGATCCTTCGCGGACAGGCAAGCCGCCCGAACACCGGATGGCAATGCAAGTGCGGCGGTCATGGCGCTGCCCGACGCCAGTACGTCGCGCCGGGACATCGCATGTTCGACTGGAAAACTCCCGAGCATGGCTTATCTTTCTCTAAGCGAGACCGGACGCCGGTGCTTGCACCGGCGACGCTGCCGGCGGTCCATGCGCGGGGCCTGGATCCAGACTTTTTGGCACTGGGGTGCTCCTCTACCGCTCCGGGCCCTACCCGATCACGCCTGTCGTCTGCATTGCCGGACGATAGAGCCGACGATCACAATGGCTCCGGGACAGGCTGGACGAGCAGCCTGTCCCGGCCAGCCATGATATCGCCCTGCACCTGTTCGGACAGGCGCTCGCTATCCCGCCGGCGAATGTCATCAACCGCCGCCTCAATATCGACATCAGCGTGTCCCAGCGCCCGCAGACCTTCGGCGCCCATAAGATATGCGGACTCAACCGTCTCGCGGATCTGATAGTCCACGCCCGCACGGATCAGTCCGACCGCATGTCCACGATCATAGCTTCGCACCAACAGTCTGGCCTGCGGGAATTCATGCTGCGCAAGCTCGACAATCTGCAGCGCGACCTTGGGGTCGTCGATGCAGATCATGATGGCGTCAGCTTCACCGGCCCCCGACTGGCGCAAGGTGTCGAGCCGGACGCCATCACCAAAAAAGACCTTGAACCCATATCGCGCCGCGTCCCGGATCCGGTCCGGATCCTTGTCGATGACCGCGAGCTTGATCCCCCTGGACAGCAGCGCCTGCGAAGCAATCTGCCCGAAGCGGCCGAACCCGATCAGGAGTATCTGTCCTTTAAGGTCGTGCGCGACGTTGACGCCGTCCATCGACACCGCGCCGCGAAGCAGGCGGTCGGCCGCCATCATCAACAGCGGCGTGAGAGCCATCGACAAAATGACGACCGTAGCGAACAGCGCGTTCTCTCGCCCGTCGATCACCCCGCCCGATGCCGCGGCGGTATAGAGCACGAAAGCAAATTCACCGCCCTGCAGGAACATCGAAGTCCGGTGCAACGCCTGGTGGTTGTCGCCGCCGAACAGGCGCGCGACGCCGTAGACCATGGTGCCCTTGGCGATCGTGAAGGTCAAAAGCATCAGCAGCAGCAGCGGCCACTCCGCCGCGACGATCGAAAGGTCGAGCGACATGCCGACCGCAAGGAAAAAAAGCCCCATGAGCAGACCGCGGAAGGGCTCGATATCGGACTCGATCTGATGCCGGTAGCTTGAGCTTGATAGCATGACACCGGCAATGAAGGCCCCCATCGCCATCGACAGCCCGACGGCGTCCATCAGCAGTGCAGCGCCCAGGACCACCAGCAAGGCTCCCGCCGTCAACACTTCGCGGGTCCGCGCCCGCGCCAGTAACGCGAAGAAGGGATTGAGGCCCCAGCGCGATACGCCGAGCAGCAGCAACAGCGCGCCAAGCGCCCAGAGAATCTGGGCTCCTTCGCCGTCCGCTCGAGCCAGGGGAGACATGAAGGCAACCAGCGCCAGAAGCGGTACGATCATGAGATCCTCGAACAGAAGGATCGCGACCGATTTTTGCCCCTCTGCACTCGAAATCTCTCCCCGGTCCTGCAGAACCGACATGATGACGGCGGTTGACGAGAGGACAAAACCTGCCCCGGCTACGAAAGCGACGGTTGGGGAAAGGTCGAGGACCGTGATCCCGGCCAATGTGAGCGCGGTCGTCGCAGCCGCGACCTGGACCAGTCCCAACCCGAAAATCTGGCCCCGCATCGCCCATAGCTTGGGCGGCCGCAATTCCAGCCCGATCACGAACAGAAACATCACCACGCCAAGCTCGGAGAAGTGCAGAATGGAATTCGCATCGGTGAACAAACCAAGAGCCGATGGCCCGATCACGACGCCCGCCGCGAAATAGCCGAGCACCGAGCCTAATCCCAGCCGCCTGAACAGGGGTACGGCGATCACGGCCGCACCCATCAGCGCGACTGCGGGACCGATCGTCGCAGCCAGGCTGGCCTCAGCCATGACAGGTCGGCCCAGAGTGTTGGGGAAAGTTCATCTTTTTGCCCTTTGAAAAGCCTTTAAAGCGCCAACCATTTTGCCCAAAGCAGGCCTGCGTTGCTAGCCCAATACGTCGAAGCGCCGTTCGACCGGACAGCCGATCGTAAGGAATTCCGGGGGGAATTGGCGCCAGCTCAAACCGCCGGTCCGCGCTGGGTTTCCAGGAAACCGGAGGCCGGCATGACCGGATGGGCAACGTCATCAACGACACCCCGCCACAGCTTCTCCAATGCTCCGACAAGCCCCAGGGTCTCCTGGTCTATCCGGACCATCAATATTTGCGGCTTCAGCTCTCTATGAACGCCAACAGGTCGGCGTTGATCAGATCGGGGTGCGTGGCGAAAAGACCGTGCGAAAGGCCGGGATAGGTCTTGAGCGTCCCGTTGGAGAGCATGTCGATCGCTATTCGTGCCGACGCGTCGATCGGCACGATCTGATCGTCTTCTCCATGGATCAGCAGCACCGGCAGCGATACGGCGCGCAGGTCTTCGGTGAAGTCGGTTTCGGAAAAGGCTGCGATGCAATCATAATGTGCGCTGGCGCCGCCCATCATGCCTTGCCGCCACCAATTGCGGATCAGCCCCTCGCTCACTTCGGCGCCGTCGCGGTTGAATCCGTAAAACGGCCCGGTCGGGATTTCGAGGAAGAACTGCGCGCGGTTCCGTTGAAGCGCCTCGCGAAACCCGTCGAACACCGACATCGGCAGACCCCCGGGATAGGCCGTGGTCGCAAGCATGATCGGCGGCACCGCTCCGATCAGGACAGCCTTCGACACGCGGCCGGGCTCGCTGCGGGCAACATAGCGGATCACCTCGCCGCCGCCGGTCGAGTGGCCGACATGCACCGCGCCCTGGAGATCCAGTTTCCGCGCCAGTGCCGCGACATCGGCGGCATAGGTGTCCATGTCGTTCCCGGTATCGGTCTGGTCGGACCGTCCGTGGCCCCGTCGATCGTGGGCGATCACGCGAAAGCCCTTGTCCAGAAAGAAGAGCATCTGATTGTCCCAATCGTCGGCGCTGAGCGGCCAACCGTGATGGAACATGATGGGCCTGGCGGTTTTTGATCCCCAGTCCTTGTAGAAGATCTGCGTTCCATCCTGCGTCGTCATCATCGCCATGGCGTTGTTCCTTTCCTTCAATTTGATCATTGCGCCTGGGGTAGTCAGTTCGGCACAAGGAAGCGCGCGCAAAACGCATCCATGTCGGCAGCGGGAATTTCGTACGCAGCTCGCAGCATCACCTCCGCGTCATGGTCGATGGCAATGCGAACCGGCGGGCTCTGCCGCTCGGCAATCTCCATCACCCGTGCGGCGGCTTCCCGTGAATTGAACACGGGAAGCATTTGCCGATCGCCCTGTCGCTTCACAGGGCCGGAAAACGGCTCTCCGGTTATGGTCGCTTTCGCCGTACCGGTGGTTGCGATTACAAGATCGATGCCCAAGCCTTTGAGCTCGGAACGATACATCGCCAAGAGCGCCTCGATCGCCGCTTCGGAAGCTGCGGACGTTCCGTTGAAGGGCAAGGGAACACGCGCGGCCCACGAGTTGATCTGGACAATACGCCCGCGAGCTATCCGCAGGGCAGGCAGGAAGGCATTGATGACCGTCAGCGTCCCAAGCAGATTGACGTCGAACTCGTGCCGGATCGCGTCGAGGGTCAGAGCCCCGATCGAACCGGACGTCAGGGCGACGGCGCTCGTGATCAGAATGTCCAACCCGGCGCCGTCGAGAGCGTCGGATACGCCGCCGGCCCACGCCCCGACGGCGGCAGTCTTGCTGATATCGCAGACGGCCAGACTAACCCGGCCGCGCGAGGCACCCCTCAGATCCAACACCTCATTGGCGGATGCTGCCGTCCCGAAGACAATGGCATCATCGGCAGCGAAGCCGAGCGCGATCTCCCGCCCGAAGCCGAATCCCGCACCAATGATCGCCACGGAGCGGCAACGCCGGCTGGAAGTCACTGGCATGGCTTTTCTCTCAATCTCGCCGAAAGCCCATTAAATTGCCGCAAAGCTGTCGATACCGATTTCCATGAAACCTCCTCGCGTATGCGTTCGACCGTGGGGGTGAACTGCCGTCGGTTCTGCTCAGTTTTGGGCCAGATGGGCGGCTTCCTCGGGATCAAACATCGAAATGCCGCCCCGCGCCGCCTCGACCGGAGCTTCGTCCTGAAGGACGTCCCAATGCTCCGCCAGCTTGCCGTCCTCGACCCGAAAAATATCGATCACGACCTGCGGCACGTCGGCCCAGCCGCGGATACGGCCGTGGATCGCGACAAGGTCGCCTTCAGCCACGACCAGTCCAGGTTCGTATTGAACGTCCCGCGACAAACCCGCGACGAGCGCCTGCAGTGCATCGCGGCCTTGCGGGATATCGGGGTTGTGCTGAATATAATCGGGCGCGTAGAGCCGTTCCACCGTCGCCGCGTCATGACGCTGGAACAAGGACGTCATCGCATCGAGCACCAGCGCCTTGTTGCGCTGCGGGCGATCGTCGCCGCCGTGTTCGGCCGCTTGCGTGACCGTCATCGCTCCTGTCATCCTCAGAAACTGTCCGTCAGGGAGCGTCGCAAAAGAATGGACGATGCCGCGATCATAGTCCTGGACGTTCGTGACCGTCGCGCCATCCTGCTCCTGCCAGCTTATGGCAAAGATGCTGTTGCCGAGGGGCTCGACCTGAATTTCAACCGTCTCGATCCGGGCGAATGGCCCATCCTTGATTTCGAAACGCATCTGCGTTGCCGAAAGAAGCGCCAGACTGACCTGAAAGGCGGGATAGGAAACATCAAACTCCAATCCAACGGGAAAGCGATCCATCGACATGTTTATGACACTTTCTCCAGCGTGGTTGAGGGCCATTCAACGATGTCGGGGTCTGGGTTGCGGCCTCGACAAACATTGCCATCGCTATTCGTGTTAAGGTAGCCGCCCATCTTGTCGTGCTGTGTCGCGCAACGAGGAACACGAAATTGGACATAGAAGATTTGAGGACCTTCGTGGAAGTGGCGGATACCGGAGGGGTCTCGCCGGCCGCGCGTCGGCTCGGCGTATCGAAATCGATCATCAGCCGACGCCTGCAGCGGCTCGAAGCGGATTTCGGCATCCAGCTTCTGGCGCGAACGACCCGCGGTGCCGCACTCACCGAAGCCGGAACGACATTGCGCGACTATGCTGCCAGAATCTGCGCCGAAATCGATGTCGCCAGAGAGACGATCGTTCCTGCCGGCGATCTGCGAGGCCGCTTGCGACTTTCCGCGCCCCTGTCGTTCGGCCCCACGCACATCGCACCCGTCCTGGCCGAGATGGCGCGACGCCATCCCCTGCTGCAGATCCAGACCTGCTATAGCGATCAATTTGTCGATCTCATTGCCGAAGGCTATGACTGCGCGATCCGGATCGGATATCTTTCGAATTCCAATATGATCGCGCGGCGCTTCGCCCCCATATACGGCAGCCTCTTCGCCAGCCCCGATTATATCGCGGCGAACGGGGCGCCGAAGACCCCGGAGAATATTGTCGAGCATCAGGCACTGATGCAGGGTTCCGAAACCTGGCAGTTCATGGATGGCGACAACATCGTCACGGTCCATCCGCAAGGCCGATTCAAGGCCGACAATGGCGCCGCCCTGATTGCTGCTGCGGTGGCGGGTCTAGGGATCGCCTATCTTCCTGTCAGCCTTGCGCTTGACCATATTAGGTCCGGGGCGCTGATTCCGATCATGACCGACCATCCCCCACCGCCCGCGGGCGCCTATGTCATCCGCCCGCCGGGTCAGCATCCAGCACGAAAAATCCGGATCCTCACCGAATTGCTGATTGAATATTTTGCTGAATCGCCCGATGCTCCGGCGGTGACTGTTACTTGAGCGTCTTGAGGACGGACGCCTGATCGCGTTACATATATTTGAAATTGCAACAAAAGCGATGCTTTAGGCATCGGGAAACGGCGATCACAGCGTCGGTTCTGCTTAACTGAGAGATATGATGATCGTTTTTCGGGATCGCGGCGCGCGCGGCCGCCACCAAGGCGGCGAAATCGATGCCTTTCACAGCTTTTCGTTCGCGGATTACAACGACCCGAAGCACATGGGTTTTCGTGACCTTCGCGTGTTGAACGAGGACCGGGTCGTGCCTGGGGCGGGAATTGCAGAACATCCGCATCAGGATATGGAGATCGTGACGATCGTCCTGAAAGGACTGGTCGAACATCGCGACAATCTCGGCAACCGCGCGATCATCCCTGCGGGGGACGTCCAGCGCATGAGCGCGGGGACGGGCATCCGTCACAGCGAACGCAACCCCAGTCCCGACGAACGCGCCCACATTCTCCAGATATGGATCATACCCGCCGCGCCCGGCGGGCCGCCCTCCTATGAGCAAAAATCATTCTCCGACCCGGCGGTCCGCAACGACTGGGTCCTTGTTGCGAGCCGCGACGGCCGCGCCGGCTCGCTGACGATCCGGCAGGATGCAACGATGGAAATCGCTCGTCTTGACGAAGGGGCCGTTATCGAACGCGGCCTTGACGAAAGACGCGGCTATTGGTTGCAGGTCATCGCCGGATTAATCGGGCTTAACGGGACCGAGATGCGCGAAGGTGACGGCGCGGCGATTACCGATGAAACGCGACTTTCGATCGAGGCCGACAGCGATGCCGAAATATTGCTGATCGACCTTCCCTAGCCTCAGCCCTTCTCCCTCGCTCGATCAATAGCCGCCGCAACGTCACCAATCATGTCGCCATGCGCCAGCGCCCAGGTGCAAGGCGCTTGGAACGGCTCGCGCAGCGACAGGCCAAGCGGTGTGATCGCATATTCGACCCCCACCGGACTCGTCGGCAAAACGGTGCGGGTTACCATTCCGCGCCGCTCGAGTTTCTTCAGCGTATCGGAAAGCGCGTTGTGCGCGATGCCGCCGATCCGGCGTTTGATCTCGTTGAAGCGCTGTGGCTCGCGGCTTACGGCGGTGAGAATGAGGATCGTCCACTTGTCCGCGATCTTTTCCAGCACCGGGCGCACGCGGCTGAGGCTGGCCACGGTGCAAAAATCAGAGTCTTCACGCCCAGGCTGTTTCTTCTGAGCGACGAGGCTTCCTTTATTGCCGGAACGGAACTCTGCGTCGATGGAGGAACGAAACAGGCCTAGCGCCGCTAGCTGGGCCGAAGGGTCTGCATTTTCGGCCCGGCAGTCAGTGACCGTGGAATCGATGATCGCTCAGGCGGACCGGCCGATCGGCCCGCCGAGTTCCGCATTCTGCGACATAGCTGCCCTCTAACTGAGGCTACATGAATTCGTTCCGATAAGATACGAGTCCTGCGGCAGCAAGGAGACGAACCGCGTGGGCAATATTCTCGCCATCGACAGCAGCGTTTCGGGCGACAGCTCGATATCGCGGGGGCTGGTTCAGGACACGGTAGTTCGGCTGTTGGAAGCAAACCCCAAGGCGGCGCTGACCTATCGCGACCTTGCCGCTGCGCCGGTTCCGCACCTGACGCCCGCCACGGTTGCCGGCATCAGGGGCACGGCGGAGACCGACGCGGAAATTGCTGCGCGAATGCTATCGGATGAACTGATCGCCGAGTTACAGTCCGCCGATGTCATCGTGATCGGCGCGCCAATGTATAATTTCAGCATTCCCACGTCACTGCGCGCCTGGTTCGACCATGTGCTGCGCCCGCGAGTCACGTTCAGATATGGCGAGAACGGAGCCGAAGGCCTCCTCAGCGGGAAGCGCGCGATCGTCGTTGAAACGCGCGGCGGCGTCTATTCGGAAGGGCCGACGCGGGGGATGGATTTTCAGGAACCCTATCTGAAAACGCTCCTCGCCTTCATCGGCATAACCGATGTTGCCTTCATTCATGCCGAGAAGATCGGCTACGGACCGGAAGCACAGCAACTCTCTTTGGCCAAGGCGCGCGAGCAGATCGACGCGGCTGTAAACCCGCGCGCAGCGGCCGAATATGCCTCCGACAATGCGCAGGCCGATCCTGCGATCGCCTGGAACGCGCTGATGCAAAAAAACCTCGACGATGTGTTCGGCGAGCGTGATGCAGCGCGGCGTTTGGATGTGATACGCCAGATATACTGCGACGACGCCGTGCTTCACGAGCCCGACCATTCGGTACGTGGCCATGACGCCATCTCGCAGGCCGTGACCGAACTGCTCGCCCATTTGCCCGCGGATTTTGCGTTCAGCGCGATCAGGCCCGCATCAAGTCATAATGGAATCGGCCGCGTGCAATGGACTGCAGGACCGCCGGAAGGTCCCGCCGAAGTCACCGGCATCGACATTGCCTCGTTCGACGGCGGACGCATCCGCTCGCTCCATGTCTTCCTCGATCAAGCGGACGCCTGATCGATGATCACCCGGCCACTGCCTCGTTTCGGCATAATCGGCATCGAACCCAAAGTGTAAGCAGACAGACCCAGTTTCCATTACGCTCCTGCCAATACGCCCAGAAAGGATGCTTCCATGACGATTACTGCCACGCCTACCCCAGCAAAGGGCCTGCTGAGCCCCACCAACCACGCGTTGGTGCTGATCGATTTCCAGTCGCAAATGGCGTTCGCTACCAAGTCGATTTCTGCCGAACTGCTACGCAACAACGCGGCGCTGATTTCGAACGGCGCGGCGGGTTTCAATGTTCCCACCATCCTGACCACGGTTGCCGAAAAGAGCTTTTCGGGTCCGATGTTCAGCGAGATCACCGAAGCGTTCAACGGCCAGGCGATGCTCGACCGCACGTCGATGAACACCTGGGAAGATGCTGCGGTGATCGAGGAAATCAACCGTATCGGCCAGGATCGCATCGTATTTGCCGGCCTGTGGACGTCGGTGTGCATCGTCGGGCCGACCCTCTCGGCGCTGGAACAGGGATTTGAAGTCTATTTCATCGCCGACGCATGCGGCGATATTTCCCCCGAAGCGCATGAACGCGCCGTCGAACGCATGATTCAGGCAGGAGCGCGTCCGATGACCTCGCTCCAATATCTGCTTGAACTACAGCGCGACTGGGCACGCACCGAAACCTATGACATGACGACCGGCATCGCCCGCAAATGGGGCGGCGCCTATGGTCTTGGCATCACTTACGCCAAGACGATGTTCGGAGCTTCGGAAGGCGGCCACTAAGCCACCTTTCCGCGGCCGGGCTGCCCCCTCCCCCCGTCCCAGCCCGGCCGCCTTTTTTGGAGAGAAGTCATGGCCAAAATCTATGTCATCTCGTTGGGGGCAGGCCTGCTCGTCGGCGTAATCTACAGCCTGCTCGGCGTCCGCTCCCCTGCCCCGCCGGTGGTGGCGCTCATCGGCCTTGGCGGGATGCTGCTGGGCGAGCAGATCGTCCCGATCGCCAAGCGGCTCGCCGACCGCACCGAACTTGCCCGGTTTGTGCGCGAAGATTGTGCAAGCCATGTCCTTGGCGAATTGCCGACCAACCAGGATCGCAAAACATGAACCCGCTCACCCGCCGCGACGCGCTTGCCGGCGCCGCCACCGCAGTCCTTGTCACCGCAACGGAAAGTCTCGCCATGTCGCCCGAGGATCTGATCGTCATCAATGCCAAGGTGACGACGCTGGACAAATCCAATCCGGTTGCCGAGGCCGTCGCGATCCGGGATGGCAAATTTCTGAGCGTCGGCAGCGAGCAAACCGTGCGCGCCGCCGCCGGACCCGATGCGACGGTCATCGATGCCGGGGGTCGTCGCCTGATCCCCGGACTGATCGACAGCCACATCCATGTCATCCGCGGCGGGCTCAACTATAATATGGAACTGCGCTGGGACGGCGTGCCCAGCCTGGCCGATGCGATGGCGATGCTGAAGAAACAGGCCGCCAACACCCCGCCGCCGCAATGGGTGCGCGTCGTCGGCGGCTTCACCGAACATCAGTTCGCCGAAAAGCGCCTGCCGACGCTCGACGAGATCAACGCCGCGGCGCCCGAAACCCCGGTGTTCATCCTCCATCTTTACGACCGCGCGCTGCTCAACGCGGCGGCGCTGCGTGTCGTCGGCTATACCAAGGACACCCCCAATCCGCCGGGCGGCGAGATCGTCCGCGACGCGGCGGGCAACCCCACCGGCCTGTTGCTCGCGCAGCCCAATGCGGTGATCCTCTATTCGACCCTCGCCAAGGGGCCGAAGCTGCCCGAAGAATATCAGGTCAACTCGACGAGGCATTTCATGCGCGATCTGAATGCGCTTGGCGTCACCAGCGTGATCGACGCCGGCGGCGGATACCAGAATTACCCCGACGATTATCAGATCATCGAAAAGATGCACAAAGACGGCGAGATGACGCTGCGCATCGCCTATAATCTTTTCACGCAAAAGCCCAAGGAAGAGCTGAAGGATTTCGCCACCTGGTCGACGCAGGTAAAGCCCGGCGACGGCGACGACACCTATCGCCACAATGGCGCGGGCGAGATGCTCGTCTATTCGGCCGCCGATTTTGAGGATTTCCGCGTCGAGCGCCCCGAGATGCCGCCGAACATGGAAAGCGACCTCGAACCCGTCGTGCGACTGCTCGCGGAACGCAAATGGCCCTGGCGGCTTCACGCCACTTATGACGAGACGATCACCCGCGCGCTCGACGTCTTTGAAAAGGTCAACAGGGACATACCGCTGCAAGGGCTCAACTGGTTCTTCGACCATGCCGAGACGATCAGCGAACGCAATATCGACCGCGTTGCCGCGCTTGGCGGCGGCATCGCGATCCAGCACCGGATGATGTTCCAGGGCGAATATTTCGTCGACCGCTATGGCGCCAAAAAGGCTGAGGTCAGCCCGCCGATCAAGCGCATCATGGACGCGGGCGTGCCGCTGGGCGCCGGAACCGACGCCACGCGCGTGTCAAGCTATAACCCCTGGGTGTCGCTGTCATGGCTTGTCACCGGAACGACGCTGGGCGGCACGACGCTCTACCCCGTCCGCAACCGGCTCGACCGCGAAACCGCGCTGCGTCTTTGGACCGAAAAGAACACGTGGTTCTCAAACGAGGTCGGCAAGAAGGGCCAGATCAAGGCGGGCCAGCTCGCTGACCTCGCGCTGCTCTCGGATGATTATTTCAGCGTGCCGGAAAGCGAAATCGTCCACCTCCGCTCGGTCCTGACGATCCTCGGCGGCAAGGTCGTCTATGGCGAGGGTGATTATGGCCCGCTGTCCCCGGCCATTCCCAAGCCGATGCCCGACTGGTCGCCGGTCGCGACCTTCGGCGGCCATTATCGCCGTCCCGAAGGCGCGACGCAAAAGCTTGCCGCCGCCTGTGGCTGCGCCGCCACGTGCGCCGTCCACGGCCATGACCATGCAGCGGCGCTCGGTGCGTCGATCCCGGCGCGCGACGCCAGAAGCTTCTGGGGCGCCTTCGGCTGCGGATGCTGGGCGGTCTGAACGGTGACGCCCGCTCCCATTGCCCGGCTGCTCGGTGACCATCGCTTCGCCATCTTCGCGGCAGCGCTGCTGACCCTGCCCTATTGGACCAGCGGTATCGCAACGCTGATCGCGCACCCTTTCTGGGTGGTCGCCGATCCGGTGGCACGCTTTCACGAGCGCAACATATTTCTTGAGCATGCCGGCCTGATCGGCGGGCTGATGCTCGCCGCCGTCCTGCGCGAACGCCCGGCATGAGCGTCGTCGCCCCCTCAGGGCCGCTCGCCAGCCCAATGTTCCGGGCACTGTGGATCGCCACCATCGTCTCCAACATCGGCACCTGGATGCATGACGTCGGCGCAGGGTGGCTGATGACCTCGCTATCGCCCGATCCGCTGATGGTGGCGCTGGTTCAGGCGGCAACGACGTTTCCAATGTTTGTGCTCGCACTCCCGGCCGGGGCGCTTGCCGACATCGTCGATCGTCGCAGGCTGCTGATCGGCGCACAAATCTTCGGGCTGGTCGGCATGGCGCTGCTGGCCGCGATTACGCTCGCCGGCCTGACCGACGCCTGGCTGCTCCTGTTCTTCACTGCGGTCATTTCGGTCGGCGCGGCGCTTTCCGCGCCGGCTTTTCAGGCGATCGTTCCCGAACTGGTGCCGCAGCCCGCACTGCAACAGGCGGTCGCGCTCAATTCGCTCGGCATCAACATTGCACGCGCCATCGGTCCGGCGCTGGGCGGGCTGATCATCGCCGCCTCCGGTCCGGCAGCGGTTTTTGCGGTCAACGCGCTGTCGGTTCTGGGAGTCCTCTTCGTCTTGTTCCGCTGGCAACGCCACGCGCCCGAACGCCACCTGCCCGCCGAACATATGATCGGCGCGATGCGCGCGGGGCTGCGCTATGCGATGCGCGCGCGCGAACTGCAGGTCGTGCTGATCCGCTCGGCCGGTTTTTTCCTGTTCGCGAGCGCGCTGTGGGCGCTGCTGCCGGTCATCGCGCGGCGCGATCTGGGGCTTGGCCCTGCCGGCTATGGCGGGCTGCTAACCTTCATGGGGCTTGGCGCGATCGCGGGGGCCGTCCTGATGCCGCAGCTGCGCGGGCGCATGGGCGCCAATGCGATCACGCTTGCCGCCTCGATCCTGCTGGCCGCCGCCATGGCCGCGCTCTCGCTCGCGATCGATTTCTGGAGCGCGTCGGCGGCCTTGTTCGCGGGCGGGCTTGCCTGGATTACCATGATGGCCTCGCTCAATGGCGGCGCGCAGGCAACATCGCCGGCCTGGGTCAAGGCGCGGGCGCTGGCGATCTATCTGCTGGTGTTTCAGGGGTCAATGACCGCGGGTTCGACGCTGTGGGGCACGGTTGCATCGAGCATCGGGGTCCTGTCGACGCTGCTCATTGCGGGCGCGCTGCTCGTCGTCGCCAGCCTGATCCTGTCGTGGCGCTTTCCGCTCGACAAGGCTGGCAGCCTCGACCTTGCCCCGTCCGCGCACTGGCCGGCGCCGATGGTCGATGGTGACATCGACCAGGACAGCGGCCCGGTGCTCGTGACGATCGAATATCGCGTCAATCCGGCCAGGATTGCCGATTTTTTTGCCGCGATGCAGGCGATGCGCCTGATCCGCAAGCGCGACGGCACAATCCACTGGGGCGTCTATGAGGACACCGCCGCACCGGGCCGCGTCGTCGAGACGTTCACCGCCGAAAGCTGGCTCGAACATCTGCGCCAGCACGACCGGATGACCAACGCCGATCGCGTTCAGCAGGAGAGCCTGGCTGCCTTTTTCGTCGATGCAACCCCGCCGGTGGTGCGCCATTTTGTCACGCGCCGGTGACATGCGGCTTTTTATCCTTCTCGGCGCTCTCATTCCCTTCATTGCCCAAGCACAAGAGGTTCCACGCACCAGCCTGCGATATGACGAGGATTGGTCGAAACTCCCCGCAGACCAGCGCACCGGATGGTTACAGGCAAAATATCTGGAGCTGGATCGGCAAGGCGACATCCATTTGACACTGGGCGCCGAGATGCGCGCCCGCTTCGAAAGCTTCGGCAATCGCCAGTGGGGCCATCCGCCCGCCCCCGGACGACAGCTACGGGACATGTTATTCTCCTTGATCGTGGGGCGCCAAGCCGCTGCCCTGGCGGGCGCAGGCAGCGCGCTCGCGGCAATCATGCCGAGCGTGGAGCGGCGGGAAACGACATCTGTTGATTGGTTCATGAGGAGCCTCCTGAGGCGCGCCGACCCATTCAGAGATTCCCAAATTCGATATAATCAAGGCGATGGCGAGCTATGGGAGTTCAACGTGCCGGGAGAGCGCAGCGATCGGACGCGATCGATCCGGGTCCGGACGCGCTTAAGCGTCAATAGTGCGGCCGCGTCCATCGACGCTGCGCTGCGAGGAGGCGGATTGATCCGCGCCAGACCATATCAGGTCGCCGATCCGATCAAGGCTGGTCGCCTCGTGCGGCTGCTTGCCAACTACGAGGCACCGCCAGTACCGGTTCAGCTCGTTTTCCCTGCAGAGCGGGCGCGCAAAGCTGCCGTGCGGGCGTTCATCGATTATATCCTCCCCGCTCTGCGACGCGAGCTTGCGGCGATCGAAAAAAGCACCTCCGCGTAAAAGGCCTTCTCCGGACGATGTCGACCGTCTTCGCCAGACCGGCTTCAGCGAGACAGTCCGTCCAGCCACTTGGGTTGCCCCCTAGTCCGCTGGTTCCCGGTTCGGGTGACGCGCCCGCCAGCTCGCGACGCGGTCGATGGCATTGGCCCGGATGTTGGCATAGAAGAGGCCGTAATCGTTGCGGTGATAGCTGCCATACAGCCAGCTCAGACCATCACGGAAGGACGACCGCCAGCCGATATCGACCTGGAGCAGGCCATCGCCGGAACATTGCGCTCCCGTCAGCTCCGGCTCCAGCGCCCCCAGCATCCCCGCCTGCCGGGGATAAGGCGCTTCCGGAAATGGAAGGCTGCCCAGGTTCGCCGACGCGCTTGCCCTGCCCTTTTGATCCCAGGTGAGCGGGTTGACGCAAATCGCGGACGCGCTGCTCTTGATGCGTTTGCCCTGCCACCAGAAATCGACGTCCCTGGTCAGGATCGCGGCGGCGCTGCGCCCTTGCTGGCTAGCGTTCCACGACAGCACGCAACCCGTCTGGCGCGCATCGTTGCAGGTCGGCAGGCCGAGCGCGTCGAAGCTCGAGGGCGTGTAGGCACCGATTGTATAGGCCGCGACAAGGCGCTGTTGAAGCGGCGTGCCGATCACCAGCTCCTGCAGCAGGCGCACGGCATGCCCCGTCCCTTGGCTGTGCGAAGCGATGATGAAGGGCCGCCCGCGGTTATGATGTTCGACATAATATCGGAACGCGCGCGCGACATCGGCATAGGCGAGCGCAACGGCATCGCCATCGCGAAGTCCCGCGAGCGACGCCTGCCGATAATGCGGTGCGTAAAGCAGGCAGCAGCCGTTGAACGCCGACAGCTGGGCGAGCAACACCGGGCCATTATAGGCGCCTTCAGCGTCATAGGGCGCGTTCCACAAGTCATTCTTCAGATACATGGTGGGATGAATGAAGAAGACGTCGGCCGGCGCCTCGCGCTCGTCGATCGCGGTAAAGCCGGCCGGTACCGAGCGTTCGAGACCGTTGGCACCCGGAAATGCGAACCAGGCCGCTTTTTGTGCATAATCAGGTGCGGGCGGCGCATTCGTCTGCGCGAAAGGCTTGTCGGGTGAGCGCGTGCTCTCGATCAGGCCTTTCGTCGCCGAACATTGCGAGAGCATAGCCAGCAGGACGACGAAGGCGATCAGGATCTTCCAGCGCTTGCGGATCTTTCCGGCCTTGCCGCGCAGCCAGTTTGGCTGCCGCTCGGCCGGCGCCGTCACTGGGCCGCCTCACGCGCTGCACGCCGTGCCTCGCACGTCGCGATAAAGCCGGCCGCCATGAAGCGCGCCATCCGCTCCTTCACCGCTTCGAAGTCGTCCGACTTGCAAAGACCGCCCGACAGCTTGTCGATGCGTCCGGTACGTCCGAGCGTCAGCATCAGGCCGGCGGAAACGAAGTGATAACCCCAGAACAGATCTTCGTCGGGGCAATCGGGCATGGCTTTACGGATGATCCCGATGAGCCGCAGCACGACCTCGTCGAAATGGGTGTCCATCAGTTCCGCGCCCCATTCGGCGGTATTGCTCATCTGCGCGCCGAGTTGCCCGTAATGACGCCAGCCCAAACCGCCCTCGCCATGAAGTTCGAGATCCGTATCGAGATAGGCCCGTAGCGCGCCCTCGACGGTCGGCCTGCCCTCCACTGCCCGCTCATAGGCGTCGAGCGCCTTCATACGCCGCTCGATCGTCACCGGCGCGCGGCGCGCGATCACCGCATCGAACAATTCCTTCTTGTCCTTGAAATAATAATGAAGCAGCGACTGGTGGACGCCGACCTGGGCCGCGACCTCCTTCAAGGTCACGCCATAAAGGCCGCGCTTCGAAAACAGTTCTTCGGCCGCATCATATATCTGCTCCATCGTCGCAGCGCGCTGGTCGGCCTTGGTCGGCCGCCTGGTGCGCTTGATCGGCTTTGCAGGCTTGTTCATTTCCGTCCCCTTGCGCCCCGACACCGATGTCCTCGGACGCATGATCATATTTGTTTCAGCCATGGTCGGCTCGCAAGCGGTTCTTGTCGATTTTTCCAGTGAGCGCCAGCGGCATTGCCGCCAGCCGCACAATTGTATCGGGAAGGCACCAGTTGGCGATTCGGCCGCGCAAAGCGCCAAGCAGCGTCTCGTCGCTGACATCCGCGCCGGCGCGGGGTTCGACGATCAGGATCGGCCGTTCGCCCCATTTTTCGTGTGCGCGCCCGACGACGGCCGCCAGCGCGACGTCGGGCAAGGCGCCGACGATGGCCTCGATCTCGGCGGGGTTGATCCATTCGCCGCCGGATTTGATGAGATCCTTGGCGCGGCCGGTGATCGAAATACAGCCATCGGCATCGATCGTCGCGAGGTCGCCGGTGTCGAACCAGCCATCGGCGTCGGTTGCCTTCTCCTGGTGACCGAAATAGCGTTCGACGACGCTGGCGCCGCGCACGCGCAGCCGCCCCTCCGGGCCCCGCTGCTCGGAAAGCGCGACACCATTTTCGTCGGTCAGCAGCAGGTCGACCCCCATCGGCGGGCGTCCGGACTTCGCCGCTACACGCGCTTGCGCGGTCGGCGGCATGATCGTGCCCAGCGGCGACAATTCGGTCATTCCCCAACTGGTCTGGACGGTTACGCCGAGCCGCTGCTCCAGCCGGTCCATCAAGGCTTGCGGGACCGCCGAACCGCCGAGCAGAAGCCGTTGCAGCGACGGCAGCTGTCCTCCGACCGCGTCGAGATGATCGACCAGCCCCAGCCACACCGTCGCGACGCCGGCGGCCACCGTGACCCCTTCGTCGGCAATCAGTTTCGCGATGCTCGCGCCATCCTGATCGCGGCCCGGAAGCACAAGCTTCGCGCCGACCGCGGGCGCGGCGAAGGGAAGCCCCCAACCATTCGCATGGAACATCGGCACCGCGACCAGCACGGCATCGTCGCTGCGCAGTCCCATCACATCGGCCTGCAGCAGATGGACCGTGTGAAGATAGTTCGAGCGATGGGTGTAGGTCACACCCTTGGGATCGCCCGTCGTGCCGGACGTGAAACAGAGTCCTGCAGGCAGATTCTCGTCGAACCCGCCCCATTCGACCGGCTCGCCCTTTTCGGCCAGCAGGTCGGCGATGTGCCAGACCATCGCGCGTTCGATCGCCGGAACGGCGTCGCTTGCCGGGCCGTCGTCGAGCAGCACGACATGCTCGATCGTCGGACAAAGCGGTACAAGTTCCTCGACGAGCGGCGCAAGGCCGCCGCTCGCGGCGAGCACGCGGTTGCCGGCGCTCTGTATCATTCTGGCGAGATGGTCGGCGGTCAGGCGCGGATTGAGCGTATGACAGACGATGCCCACACCCATTGCGGCGTACCACGTCTCCATATGCGCCTGCGTGTTCCAGCCAAGCGTCGCCAGATGATCGCCCTGCTGGAGGCCCAGCGCCGCAAAGGCCCCCGACAGGCGATTGGCGCGCGCGCGAAACGCGGCATAGCCGATGCGCGACGGGGCGCTGCCCGTCACCACCTCGGTCGAGCCATGCCATTTGGCGGCATGATCGAGGAACTTGTCGAGCGTCAGCGCATATGGCTGCGGATTCCCGGCGGTCACGAAACGCTCGCATTCGTCCGATGAGCGGACAGCAGGATGCTGCAACCCTGAACGCGCAGCCGGGTCACTCGCTCGGAATTACGAAGCGAGCCCGGTGCAGCAAGGTCGAATGCGGATCGGTCAGGAGAGATCATGGAGTTCCTTTTGATGCTGGCGTTTGAGAACGCGTGCGAGCGCAAGATGGAGCGCGATCGCGATGAAATAGAAGGGGACCAGGCTGTAGAAGGCGAGCTGCAGCGAGTTGTCGGGATGCGTCGGCTTGAACCAGTCGCTCACCGCGCCAAGCCAGGTCGGGCCGAGCCCGAGGCCGATCAGGTTCATGATCAGCAGCAGCACCGCGCCGGCGAGGGTTCTCTGGCGCGCCGCCACGGCGTTCTGCACCAGCGTCACCGCCGGTGTGAGGTAGAAATAATTGAAGAAGGTCGGACCTATCAGGAAAAGCATGGCAAGCGGCCAGGCCGGCGTATGGACGAAGCCGATGAAGAACGGCACGGCAAGCAGCAGCGATATTGCGGGGATCAGCCCATAAGCCTCGGGCCTTCGCGCGGCATAACGGTCGACCAGACGGCCCGATAGATAGATGCCCGCACTGACGCCAACACCCAGGACAAGCGCGTACCAGATTGCGATCTCGTCGAGGGTCATGCCCTTCTCGCGCATCAGGAACAGGGTCGTGAACGCCAGCGTCGCATAGGTTACGAACTGGGTCGCTCCCGCAGCCAGCGAGACGAGGGTCAGGTCGGCGCGCGAGAAGAACATCTTCATCGTCGCACCGAAGGTCGGTGCGTCGCCGACGGGCGCGGCCGCCTTTACAACATCGGCCGCACCGCGCCGCGGCTCGCGGACGAACGCCCACACGCCCGCGGCGGCGATCAGCCCCGCGACACCGAGCAACAGAAACGCCAGCCGCCAGTCATAGGCGGCGGCGATCTTGGCACCGAAAGCGACGCCGAGGGCCTGTCCCAGCGGCGGCCCGAGATTGAACAGGCCAAGCGCGAGTCCCCGCCGCTCGGGCGGAAAATAGTCGGAGATGATCGAATAGGAGGGCGGCACCCCGCCCGCTTCGCCAACCCCCACACCCATGCGCGCCGCCGCGAGCTGGACATAGGTCGTCGACATGCCGCAGGCGATCGTCGCCGCGCTCCACAGCGCGCACGCGACCGACAGGACGCGCACCCGGTTGGTGCGATCGGCAAGCCAGGCGACCGGAATGCCGAGAATGCAATAGAACATCGCGAAATAGAGCCCGCCAAGCAGCCCGAGTTCGCCGTCGGTCACACCGAGCTCGTCCTGAATCGGCTTCGCAAGGATCGACAACAGTTGCCGATCGAGGAAGTTGAGAATGTAAACGAAGCAAAGTGCAGCAAGCACGAACCAGGCATAGCGATCCCGCGGTTGCACGGCGGGAGGGGCCGTCGGGGACGAGGCTGTCGGCATGATGCTCTTTCACAACAAAGAAGCGGGCATGGCTGGATCGGCCATGCCCGCGAGGGAGGATCAGAAAGTTCGACTGACGCGCAGGCCATATTGGCGCGGCGCACCGGCAAGGCGCCGCGTGCCGTTGATCGCCGCGACATAATGCTGGTTGGTGACATTGGTGCCATAGGCCGCGATCGACCAGTCGCCGGTGGCCAGCGTCAGCTGCGCGTTCAGGATGTTGCGCGCCTCCAGCCGGTCGCCGAACTGCCGGTTCTGGAACAGGCTGCCCCAGGCCGCCGCGATATGGGCAAAATCGACGCGCGGGGTCAGCGTCGCGTCGCCGCCGAGGGGGATGGCATATTGCGCGCCGGCGCTCAGCGTCAGCTTCGGCGCATAGGCCTGTTCGTTACCGCTGAGATCGATGCAGCGGGCGGTCGGCGGCCCGCTTTCGGGATTGCAGACGACGCCCAATGCCCCGAGCCGCGGATCGGCGGCAAAGAAGGTGCCGAGCTTCGAATTCGACACCGATCCCGCAAGGTCGAACAACAGGCGGTCGAAACTGCCCTGCGCGGAGAGTTCGACGCCATAGAGCTTGGTCTTGCCGGGAACGTTGAAGATCGACGAGATGCTGGGCGATACCGGATCAACGATGCTGATCTGGAAATTCTCATAGATATTATAATAGCCGCCCAGCTGGGTGCGCAGACGGCCATCGAGGAATGTGCCTTTCCATCCGAGTTCGAAATCGGTCACATCTTCCGGCTCGAACGCGAGCGGCTGAAGGCCGAGCACATTGGGCCCGTTAAGGCCGCCCGCTTTGGTTCCGGTCGCGACGAAGGCATAAAGGAAATGATCGCGGTCGACGGTCCAGTTCAGCGCGATCTTGCCGTTGACCTTCTTGTTGACGGTGCGATCGACCTGTTCGAGCGTCAGCAGCGTGCCGAACGGCGGGATAATCGCCCTCGCGACGGCGTCGTTGGCCGAAGTAGTCCGCGACCAGCGGGCACCCGCTGTAAGCTGAAGGCCTTCGGTCAATTCATAACCAACCTGGCCGAACGCCGCGAGCGCGGTCTTCGGATTGACGCCTTCGATCACGGTGTCGAAGACCAGCGGTGACAGCGAATTGGGGGTCTGATCGACCACAAAACCGCCGTTCGGCGGAATGGTGATCTTGTCGTGCTGGTAGAAGCCGCCGAGCACCCAGGTGAAGGGGCCGGTGTCGGACGAAACGAGATTGAATTCCTGCGACCAGATTTCTTCGCTGATCTTGGCGCGGAACTGGATCGCGGGCGCCAGGACCGTGCCGGGTGCCGCGGTGCCGTCGCTGTCCGAGGCGATTTGCGTCGTGCCGCGCTGAAAACCGCTGATCGATCGCAGGGCGATGCCATTGTCGAACTGGTACGACATGTTGAGCACGACGCGGCCGAACTCGTCGCGACCGCTCAGGTCGGCGTTATTGGCAACCTTCAGCGGATCCCCCGTCTCGGTCGCCCGGCCCGCAGGCAGGCCGCCATATTCGATATTGTTATAGTCCCCCTTCAGCAGCACGGTGAGCTCGGGCGTCGGTTCCCACGCAATGCTGATGCGGCCGCTATAATCGCGGCGATTGCCCGGATTGCCGGTCCAGGGGCCCGACACATCATAGAAGGTATCGCGCCGCTCGATGTTGCCGGCAAAACGGATCGCAAGCGTGTCGCTGTGCGGGATATTGAGCGCGCCCTGAAGCTTCATATGGTCGTAGTTGCCATATTGGGCGAGGAAATAGCCGCCGACACGGTCAAACGTCGCATTCTGCTGCGTGATGAAGACCGCGCCGCCGGTCGCGTTGCCGCCCGCGAACGTGCCTTGCGGCCCGCGCAGCACTTCGACGCTCGCGATGTCGTAATAGGGTTCGGTCTGGAAATATCCCGGCAACGTCGCCACACCGTCGCGATAGGTGATGACGCCGACACCGATCGCGCTATTTTGTTCGGTCTTGCCGATCCCGCGGATGTTGAAGGCGTTGCCCTGCCCGGTGGTATTGACCGTCAGCGACGGCGACGCGAACTGCAGCCCTTCGACGCTGTTGACGCTCTTGCGGACCAGATCCTCACCGGTGAGCACGGTCGCCGCGACGCTCGTTCGCTGCAGGCTTGTGGTGCGGCGCTCTGCCGTCACCACGATTTCATCAGCCCCAATGGGATTTTCATCGGCTGGCGAAGGCGCCGCCTGGGCATAGGCCGGGACCGGGCCAAGACAGGCCGCCGCGGACACGAAGAGCAGTGAATTCTTCATCATATCATCTCCCAATCGCTAACGCTCTGCGGCGTTATCGGCGACAGATGTGCTCCCCAATCGCAATTCTGTCAACAATCATTAATATATGAATTAATATTAATATTGCTCCGCGCCTTATGAAAATCAGACCTTTCAGCGCACGAGTCGCCGGAAAGAACGTCAGTCACTCAATTTTCGGCGAATCAGGCGCTCGAACAGGCGTCAGCGCCGAGCGGGCAAGCGCGAGGGCACCAAGAGGGCCGACATGGGCGCCAAGGGCGGATGGTCGGACGAATTTTTCGTACGCCTCGGGCGCGGCGAGCGGCCCCGAATAGCCCCCCAGGCTCATGCCAAGCCGATCGCGTACCCGTGCGATCAAAAGAGGCCGCGCGTTGATCACTCCGCCGCCCATGATCACCCGTTCCGGCGTCGCGATCAGCGCCAGCGCGTGGAGCATCTGGGCGAGCGCATCCGACACGCAATCCCAAACCGGATCGTCGTCGCCGAGATGGGCCGCACTGCCGCCACTGCGCGCCACGATCGCGCTGCCCGATGCCAGCCCCTCGACGCAATCGCCGTGAAAGGGACAGTTTCCGGGCCAGCTGTCGCCCGGAACGCGGGCGACGCGGATGTGGCCAGCTTCGGCATGCCCCAAACCGGCGACCGGCCTGCCGTTGACGATGATTCCCGCCCCGACCCCGGTTCCGACGGTGACATAGCAATAGCTGCCAAGGCCCTGGGCGCAGCCCCACGTCCCTTCGGCGAGCGCGGCGCCGGTGACGTCGGTATCGAGAGCGTGCGGCCGATCGAAACCTTCCGCGAGCCGGTCGCGAACGGCGGCACCCGACCAGCCCGGTTTGGTGGTGGCGGCGATCGTACCGGCTGCGATATCGAGCGGGCCAAAGCTGGCAAGCCCCAGCGCCTCAAAGCCCCTGCCCCGATACCAGTCGTTCAATATGTCCCGAATCCGGCCCAACGTCTCTTCAGGCGACGTCGTCGGGACTTCGACCTGCGCCTCGATCCGATCCGGGCCGGAGCCGAGGATGGCGATGCATTTGGTGCCGCCAAGCTCGACCCCCGCAAGACGCTTACCCATGACGGCGCGCTTTCATGCCAAGCCAGGTGCCCGACCGTCGGCACGGGCATGGCATCGACCGGCGCCGCCGCGACGAACGCGTCATATCCGGTTCGCCTTGGCGCGCATGCCCAGATAGCGCGCGCTCGGCTTCAATGTGCGCTTGAACGTCTTGCGATCGACCTCGACCAGCCCGAACTTCTTCGCATAGCCCGACGTCCATTCGAAATTGTCGAGGAGCGACCAGTAGAGATAGGCCTTCACCTCGATCCCGTCGTCGATGCATTTGCTGACCTCATCCATCGTCGCCTTGATAAAGGCGATGCGGACCGCGTCGTCGGTCGTCCCGATGCCTGTCTCGGTCAGGTAAATCGGCTTGCCGATATGCTTTGCCGCATAACGCAGGGTGTGGCCGATGGCCGAGGGATAATTTTCATATCCCATGTCGGTAAGCGGCACGCCGGGTTCGGTCGGCATCAGGCCCTGGGGGCCGATCCGCAGCCGCGAATAGGTCTGGACGCCTACGAAGTCCGACGCCGCGCGTGCCGCTTCGAGCCAGTCGCTATACATTGTCGCCTCGGCCTCGCGCGCCAGATTGCCTTCGCCGACGCCCTGGATTTCCTGCATCGACAGGGTCACGCCCACCGGCAGGTCGGCGCGTGCCGCCTTGATCGCCGCGTAGCCCTTGGCATGTGCATCGAGCATCACCGTGTTGATCTTGTCGGGATTGCCGAACAGCATCGCCGAAAATTGCGGCGAATTGGTGTGCCGTGCGGCCGCCGCAATCATCGCCCGGGCATTTTCCTCGGCGGCGTCGCTCGCGAAACGCGGCAGCACCTTGCGAAGCCCCAGAATATTCGCTTCGTTAAAGGTCGTCGCCATCCCGATCAGCGGCCCCAGACGCTCGGTCGCGCGGCCGCAGAAGCGCGCGAAAAGGTCCGCCCCGTCAGCCACTTCGAACCCGCCGCGCATCGCGAACCACAGCGGCACGGTGAAATGATTATAGGTCACCATCGGGAGCAGCCCGCGCGCGCGGCAGGCCTCCAGCACGCGCGCATAATGATCGAGCGCGGCTTCGGAAAACATGCCCTCGGCGGGCTCGATCCGCGCCCATTCGATGCCCAGGCGATAGCAGTTGAGTCCCAGACTCTTCGCGATGTCGAGATCTTCCTCATAGCGATGATAGCTGTCGCAGGCATCGCCCGATGGGTCGGTGAAGGCGGTGGGCTTGATCGTTTCAAGCAGCCAGCTGTCCGACGCGGTGTTGCCGCCCTCGCTTTGGTGCGCCGAAATAGCCGTGCCCCACAAAAATCCTTCGGGCGCTTGCCTCGCCGGGGCGAGCGCGCTGGCGGGGGCGGCGCTGACGGCGGCAGCGAGCCCCGCCGCGCCCGCGACGACCTGACGGCGCGTCGGCTGGTTCGAAATCATGATCGTCTCTCCTGTATTCATCGAAATGGGGTCCGCCATTACGGCGCGGCAGGCGCGGTCCAGGCTTTGACCGCAGCCGCCATTGCGGCTTCCTTCGCTTTTTCCTCGACCGGCGCGAGCCGCGCGGCGCGCGGCGTGGCATCGATGTGGAGATAGGCGGTCGGCGGCGTGGTGACGGCATACCATGGCACCGCACCCTCGCCATTGGGATTTCCGGTGCGTGCGAAGCGCACCCAATAATCGCCCATGAGCTTTGAGACCTTCAGGTCATCGGCGTCCCAGCGATGCTCGGCCGCCTTGTTCCCGAACAGATATTCAAGCTCGCCGCCATGGTCGGTCCCCGCCGCGTTCGCGCGCTGGTCGACCGGCACCTGGTCGAAGAAATAGGCGAAAGTCGGGTTCCCCGCCGCCGCGTGCCGGTCCGCGAGCGCCAGGGACGGCAGCACGAAGCCAAGCCCTTCGGCCAGGTCGACCGCCGCCGCTTCGCTCGCCTTGCCGGAGAGCGCGATATAGCCCGCATGAAGTTCGGGAAAGGCACTTCCCAGCAGCATCCTGGCTGTCGCCTCGGTCATGCCGCCAAGGCTCGATTCGTTCGAGTTCGAGCCGATAATGAGCGGAATGCCCATCTGCTTGCCGAGATAAAAGGGCTCGCCGGGGCTTTGCGTCACGACCTTGCCATCGATGAAGGGGAAGGCACGGGCCTTGATGATCTCGGCGACCGGTATGGCGCGCAGGTCATCCGCCGACGCATTATCAAGCCCGAGGTCGTCGGTGAATTTCTTCCCCAGCGCCTCGGCATTGACCGCACCGCCGCGGATCGGCGCGAGAATCGTTGCGCCCGACCCCGATTGCGAAGCGGCCTTGTGGAACAGCCCCTTCGCTTCGGGCGATCCCATCAGGATCTGCACCGCGCCCGCCCCGGCGGATTCGCCGAACAAGGTGACATTGCCGGGATCGCCGCCAAATGCCGCAATGTTGCGCTGCACCCATTGCAGCGCCGCGATCTGATCCATCACGCCGTAGTTGCCGAGGCGGCCATCCGGGTCTTCGCGCGTCAACGCGGGATGGGCAAAATAGCCGAGCCGCCCCAGACGATAGTTCAGGGTGACGACCACCGCACCGCGCGCGGCAAGCCCCGTCCCTTCATAAAGCGGCACGCCCGCGGCGCCGGAGACGAAACCGCCGCCGTGGAGAAAGACCATGACCGGATATTTGCCGGGCTTCGCGGGGCGCCAGACATTGAGGAACAGGCAATCCTCGCTCCGCTGGCCGACCTGCGCCCAGGCCTCCTTGCGATCGGGCTGCGGACAGGCATTGCCATAGCTTGTGGCCTGACGGACGCCCGCCCAGCGCGGCGCAGGCTCCGGCGCCTTCCAGCGCAGTGGCCCGACCGGCGGCGCGGCATAGGGAATACCCTTGAAGGAAACCACCTCGCCTGACGCAGCCCCTGCGACCTCGCCCGCTTCGGTGACCACCGCGGTCTGGGCGTCGGCGGACTGACACGTCACCGCTGCCCCCGCGAGCAATATCGCACAAAACATGCCCCTCATCATCGTCTCCCATCTTTCAGGGTCGCTTGGCGCGTTTGCGCGTCGCCCTGCATCATTGCCTCGCGGCTTATCGACGCGATTCCTGCCCCATCCTGCACCGGTGCGCCGCATGCGTCAATTATTTCATTAATATATTCATGAAGATTACGCGCTTCGCACGACCGCAGGCCCCAACATCGCAATTGATCCAGTTGACCGGCGCAAAAAGCAAGGTAAACTCATTCATATCATAATTAATGAAATGAACTGGAGAGGACATGACCCGCATCTTTGCCGCTGAGCATCTGTGCGCCTTTCAATCCGACGCAGCCCTGATCCCGCGCCAGCAAGCGCGGTCATGCGGGGCGTTGCCGCCACCGGCGGGCGCGGTCCGCTCATGCCATCTCCGTTCCCCATATCGTTCGAGCAGGAGACTTCGCATGCCCCACTATATGAAGCGGATTGCCGCCACTTTTCTTGGCCTGACCCTGGCTGGCGCCGCACCAGCCGCGGCTGCGCCCAACGAGCCAAGCGGACCAATTGAACGAAAATATGACGCGAGCGGCCCTGCCGAGGTCCGCCACATGACCACTGACACCGCCTGCGACCGTAAAGGCAATCCGTGCGAAATCTGGTATCCGGCCGACATCCAGCGCGGCCCGGCGCGCGCCGCGCTGCTTTGGGCGAACGGTACCTCTGATGTCCCGGTCGGCAAGGAGGTTTACGAATATATCCTGTCGCATTTCGCCAGCTGGGGCTTTGTCGTCATCGCAACCCGTGACGGCAAGACCGGCTATGGTGATACCGTCCTCGATTCGCTGGCTTATCTGCGCCAGATCGCCGCGCAGCCATCGAGTCCGCTCCACCGGCGCGTCGATTTCTCGCGGGTCGGCGTCGCCGGACATTCCCAAGGCGCAACCGGAGCCGCAAACGCCATGCTGAAATCCGGAGGCGCGATCAAGACGACGATCGCGTTCCAGCTGCCCGCCCAGCTCTGGTGCTCGCCCGCCGACCTTTGTCTGCTGACCCCCGATCTCAAGGCCGCCGATTCTGGTTCGATCTTCTATGTCGGCGGTACGCTCGACGCCATCATCTCCCCCGACTGGCAGCTCGGATCGGAGCCGCTGAACTCGCTGACGGCTTATTATAATGCGACGCCGTCCAAGCTTCTCAAGGCCAAAGGCTTGGTCAAGCTGGCGAACCATAATGACATTCTCGGCAAGCCCGACTGCGGTTCCGCCGCTCTGAGCGTCACCTTGACCTGCACCTTCGGCGTTTACGGCTACCGCGGCTTTCCGACGGCGTGGCTCGCGTGGCAGCTCCAGGATTCCGAGGAAGCGGGCAAAGCGTTCCAGCGCAAGACGGGCGAATTCTTCACCGCGAAAGCCTGGCACAGCCAGATAAGCAACATCCCCTGAACTTCGCGCGCGCCGCCAACCAGGCGGTGCGCCTTTCTGGTAGGGAGGGGGGAGTGAGAGATGAAAAGAAGGCAAATGAGTCCGTGGCATGTCGCTGGATTCATCACCCCTCCTTTCCTTGCCGCAGTCGCCATTTGGATGCAGGCGGGAAGCGATCTGGAAAGCAGTTCGGCGCGTCCGCTTGTCCAACTGCCCACGGCGCCCACGACGGCCCCCGCTGCCGCATCGGCCCGACCTCGAAATGCTGGCATCTCGACCGCTAGTCAGGCGCTTCCCGATCCCCGAATTGCATCGACGCTGCAAGATTCCGGCGCCACTTTTCGAAAGATCAGGCCGGTCGATGGGACGGATAAAATCATCTGCGGCGAAGTGCGCGAATCAGGCCGTTCCTACTATCGACGCTTCGTGTGGCTTGCCGAAGCCCAGTTGCTCGCGACCGACGACGGCGGGCCGCAATTCGAAAGCGTTGCGAGGCTCTGCGACGGCCGGGTCGCTTTGGGGCCCGCGTAGATGAGCGTTAGCACGCTGGCGTATTTGTTTATTAAAATCAATTGGCTATTTTCAGTTCTTACCAGAGTCTGAAAGCCAGATAGCGATCACCGAAAGGGAAGAAATCATGGAACAAGCCGGTCACGCACCCGACACGGGCGGCCGATCGACCGCCGCCGCGGCTTTTTCGGCGGTTACCGTCCTCTTCTTTGCCTGGGGCTTCATCACGTCGATGATCGACCCGCTGGTCGCGGCGGTAAAGGGTATCTTCACGCTGAGCGATGCCGAGGCGCAACTGTCGGCCTTTGCCTTTTTCATCGCCTATGGCGTCATGTCCTTTCCCGCGGCGGCGCTGATTGCGCGCTTTCATTCGATCCCCTCGATCCTGACTGCGCTGACGACAATGATCGGGGGGTGTCTTGTCATGCTGGCGGCGGCCAATCTGGCGATCTACCCGCTCGTGCTCGCCGGCCTGTTCATGCTGGCGAGCGGGATCACCATCTTGCAGGTCGCGGCCAATCCGCTGGCGGCAGCGCTCGGCAATCCCCAATGGAGCCATTTCCGCCTGACCTTCAGCCAGACGTTCAACAGTTTCGGCACCTTTCTCGGACCTTTGATCGGCGCGCACCTGTTCCTTGAGGGCGTCGAGGTCAAGGATGGGGCGATCATTTCCGACACGCGCGGATGCATCCAAACGTCTGAAAATGCTACCCAATAGACCACGAAGGCACATTCTCTTAATCAGCGGGTCCTAGGTTCGAGCCCCAGTGCGCCACCATTTTACTTTATAGACGCATCGCGAGCTGCGCCCGGCGGGTAACTGCGCACGAAAGGATCTTGGCGCGCGGTCATCGCCGGCAATGTGCTCGATCGCCTCCTGAGCTTGTCGAAGGGCCCGATTCCCTGCTGCATCGATCGGATCATGGCCGTCATAGATATAGGTCGTCCGGTTGCTCTCGGTGTCGATCACATGCGGCACTTTGCCGTTATTCGTATAGCCGATCGTCGTCCCCTCGGCTTGCCAGGCGGTAGCCGATGCGCGGCTCATCAGGACAGGCGATCAGGCAAGATCGCGCACCTTGGTTTCGCGGGCCCAATGGCGGCGGGTTCCCACGTCAAGGAAAGCATCGATCGCGACGACTCCACCGTCCTGTTCGACCCCTGCCTTGTCGAGCAGCAACTGCGTCGCCTCGTCATGCGCGATCGTCTTGCAATGGCCAAAGGCGTCCATGAACCACTGCACCGCTGCACCCTGCTTCGATAGCGCCTTGGCCTGTTCCTCGGTGAGGACCGACGCCACCGCGTCGAACAGCACCGAGGGCGAGCCCGCGAGCTGGCCATCGGCCTTGAGCGTGCCGCCCTTGACCTTGATCCCGCCAACCTTGGGAGCGACCAGAAACACCGTGCCGCCAGCACCCTCGATATCGCCTTTAAGTTTGTCGATCGCCGCCTTGTCCGATCCTTCGGCAAACAAGATCGCGACCTTGCGGCCCTCCATCGTGTCGTCGGCATTCTTCTGGATCGACAGCGCGTCGGACGGTTGGAGATCGACTGGCGCACGAGCAGCCTTTTCTTTTGGCGGGAGATCTATGGCGAGGCCGTCGGAAACGCGTTTCGCCAGATCCTCGTCGATGTTGCGAAGCTGGCCCACGACCCTTGCGCGGACATGGTCGAGTGCGACCTTCGACAGTTCGAACACCAGCGCAGAGGCGATATGCGCCTGTTCATTTTCGGTCTGCGACAGGTAGAACATCCGCGCCTGGCTGAAATGATCGGCGAAAAGCTCGGCGCGGATGCGCAGCTTTTGCGAAGGATCGTTACGCTCGTCGTTGGTGGCGAACGTCGTGAAACCGCGCTCGACGCTCGGGCGCGGACCGCCGTCCTCGCCCGCTTCGGTCAGGCTGTTGGGTTCGTAATTGGCGCGCCCCGTCGGGACGAGGGTCTGCATCATCCCGTCGCGCTGAAAATTATGGAACGGGCATTTCGGCGCGTTGATCGGGATCTGGTGGAAATTCGTCGTCCCCAGCCGCGACTTTTGTGTGTCGAGGTAGGAAAAGAGGCGGCCCTGGAGCAGCGGGTCGTTGGTAAAGTCGATCCCCGGAATGATGTTGGTCGGCAGGAAGGCGACCTGTTCGGTTTCGGCGAAAAAATTATCGACGTTGCGGTTGAGCGTCATGCGCCCGACAATCTCGACCGGAATATCCTCTTCGGGGATCAGCTTGGTGGCGTCGAGGACGTCATAGGGCTGCTTCGCCGCGAACGCCTCGTCGAAGACCTGCACGCCCAGATCCCACGCCGGGAAGTCGCCCGCGTCGATCGCCTCGAACAGGTCGCGGCGGTGGAAATCGGGGTCGGCGCCCGCGATCTTGACCGCCTCGTCCCACGTCGTCGACTGGATGCCGAGTACGGGTTTCCAGTGGAATTTGACGAATTTCCCCTCGCCCTTTTCGTTGACGAAGCGAAAGGTATGAACGCCAAAACCCTCGATCATGCGAAAGCTGCGCGGGATCGTGCGGTCGGACATTGCCCACATGATCATGTGCATCGCCTCGGGCATCAGGCCGATGAAATCCCAGAAGGTGTCGTGCGCGCTGGCGGCCTGCGGATAGCCGCGGTCGGCCTCCATCTTCACGCTGTGGACAAGGTCGGGGAATTTCATCGCGTCCTGGATGAAGAAGACGGGAATATTGTTGCCGACCAGGTCCCAGTTGCCGCTGTCGGTGTAGAGCTTGACCGCAAAGCCGCGCACGTCGCGCGGGGTGTCGACCGACCCGGCGCCGCCGGCGACGGTCGAGAAGCGAACGAACACCGGACAGGACGCCCCCTCCTTTTGCAGAATCGACGCCTTGGTGAGGCCGGGGATCGCCTTTGTGCATTCGAACACGCCGTGTGCACCCGATCCACGCGCGTGGACGATCCGTTCGGGGATACGTTCATGGTCGAAATGAAAGATTTTTTCGCGAAGGACGAAATCCTCGAGCAGCGTAGGTCCGCGCTCGCCCGCCCGCAACGAGTTCTGATTGTCGGAGACGCGATGCCCGAAATTATCGGTGAGATGCGCGGCGGCATCGGCGCCCGCGGCCGCCATCTGATGCAGTTCGTCGGCATTGCCGCGCTCTGCGGTCATTTTGACCTGACCGGCGCCCGGCTGATGATCGTTGAGCGCGGTATCAGTGGCGGGCGAAGCGGGGGTTTTGGGCATCGGTCGTTCCTTGCGCCGCGGAAGCGCGACAATCCTACAATCCCCCGCGTGGCGGTATGTTGCATGACGCCCCGGCCGAGTTTGCGGCGGGAACATTGTGGGTTGAACGTCGACAATGATAGTTATTTTCGAAAAAATACTTGCACAACCCCGGATATAGGGAAGCATTATTCGGCATGTATTATGAAATATAGTTCAAACTCTACTTAAACTATGTTTTATTTCTTCGGAGCTAAATTGGATCGTTTCACCTTGTTTTGAGGTTTATATTTCCTACATAAGATCGATACATTGACAGAAAATTCCGGGACGGGGCACCCAGTTCGCCGCGGACAGATCGCCGCGCCGTCATCTGAAAGTTGGAAAAATGCACGAAGTCATCGACCGCGCGCTATTCGACGAAGCGTGCCTGCCGACCGACGCGCCCGACGCCGCCGTGTCACCGGGAACGCGCCTGGCGCTGGTCGGCGGGTTTCTTCCGCGGCGATGCGGGATCGCGACCTTTACGACCGACATCCACGACGCGCTGAAGCTCGCGGTTCCGGACCTTGCCGTCGACGTTTACGCCATGACGCCCGCACCCGATGCGATCGCTTTCGATACCGAAACCTGCTCGACGATTACCGAAGGCGACGCCGACAGCTTTGCCGATGCGGCCCGCCGTATCGAGGCGAGCGGCGCAGACGTGATTTGGCTTCAGCATGAATTCGGCCTGTTCGGCGGGTTTGCCGGCGACATGATTTTCGAACTCGTCGACCGGATCAGCGCCCCGCTGATCGTGACCCTGCATACCGTGCTGGCCGAACCCGACGCCGATCAGATGCGGGTAATGCAAGGGCTGATTGGCAGCGCCAGCAAGCTCATCGTCATGTCCGAATGCTCGCGCATCCTGCTCAAAACAATCTATTGCGCCGATGACGAGCAGATCGTCGTGATTCCGCACGGCGTGCCCGACCGCCCCTTTGGACGCACCGAAAAGCAGAAGGTCGTCGCCGGCCTGACGGGCCGCGATGTCGTCATGACGTTCGGCCTGCTGTCGCCGGGCAAAGGGATCGAGGCGGCGATCACCGCCTTGCCCGCGGTGATCGCGGATTGCCCCGACATCCTCTATTGCATCGTCGGCGCGACGCACCCCAACCTGCTCGCGCGCGAGGGTGAAGCCTATCGCGAACGGTTGCAGGCGCAGGCGAAAGCCCTGGGCGTCGAAAGCCACATCAGGTGGATCGACGCCTTTCTGGACACCGATGCGCTGCTCGACCTGATCGAGGCGGCCGACATCTATGTCACCCCCTATACCGGGGCGGGCCAGTCGACGTCGGGAACGCTTGCCTATGCGATGGCTCTTGGAAAAGCAGTCGTTTCGACGCCCTATGCCCATGCCACCGAACTGCTTGATGACGGGCACGGCATTCTCGTCCCCTTTGGCGACAGCCGGGCGATCGCGGACGAGATCGTCGCGCTGCTCAGCGATCGCGACCGGCTCGGCGCGATGCAAAGGCGCGCTTATGAGCGCGGACGGCTGATGATCTGGCCCGCCTTCGCGGCGCAGGTCGTGGCGGTGATCGAAGCGGCGAAAGCGACCTCGCGGGCTTTGCCGCATCCCGCACATGTCGGGATCGACGGCCTGCTGCGCATTTGCGACGATACAGGCATTCTTCAGCACAGCGTCCACGACATCCCGAACCGGGCGCACGGCTATTGCGTCGACGACAATGCGCGCGCGCTCATGTTGACGAACCGAATGGGCAAGGAGGCGGAACCGCACCGCGGTCGGCTGGCGAGCATCTTCGCCGCCTTTGTCGAGGATTCGTGGAACGAGGAGCGAGGGCAGTTTCGAAATTTCATGGACTATCGCCGGAACTGGCTGGAAGACAGCGGGTCGGAGGATAGTGGCGGACGAACGCTTTGGGCGCTTGGCGCGACCGCATTGGAGGGCCGCACCGCGAGCACGCGCTTGTGGGCCCGTCGGCTGTTCGCCCGCGCCGCACCTGCGATAGCCGATTTTCGATCGCCGCGCGCGATCGCCTTTGCCATGTTGGGCGCCGACTATCTTCTCGCCGCCGAAGACAATGCCGCCGCACGCACCATATTGGCGAAGGGCAGCGATCGGCTGCTGGCGCTATACGAACAGGTGGCGGGCCCCGATTGGGACTGGTTCGAATCCGTTTTGGCCTATGACAATGCGCGCATCCCCGAAGCCCTGATCCGCGCCGGCATGCGGTTGCAGCGCGCCGACGCGACGCAATGCGGCCTCGCCACGCTGCGCTGGCTCAACGCCGCCCAGATCGCGCCCGCCGACCATTTCCGCCCGGTGGGGTCCGACAGCTTTGGCCGGCACCGGGAAACGCCGCGTCCGTTCGACCAGCAGCCGGTCGAGGTTTGGGCGGCGATCGATGCGGCCGCGGCGGCTTACGACCTTACCGGCGATGCCATCTGGCTTGCCCATGCCCAGCGCGCCTTTCGTTGGTTTTACGGCGCAAACGACCGCGGGATTGCGATTGCCGATCCGCTCACCGGGAGTTGCCGCGATGGGATCAACCGGCGCGGCGTGAACCTGAACGAAGGCGCGGAATCGGTATTGGCCTACCAGCACGCTTGCGTTGCGCTGCGCCTTTTGACGGCGAAAATCCATTAGGCGCCCTCACTCCCTCGACCTCGTTCAGCACGACTTGCGGCTCCACGCCGATCCGACGCGGGTCGTCGTGCGGCCGTTCCATCTCGCCTGGCAAGCGTCGGGCCCGGACCTCGATCGAGTGCAGCGTCTGGCGCAAGATGTCGTGGGTCTCGATATGCGCACGGTGCGGAGCGAACTGGCGACGGTCCTGCGCGATTTTGCTGACCGGCACTGGCAGATCGAGAAAGTCTTCGAAGAACGATATGCCGAGATTGAGTCCAAGCTCGGGCTCGACGGGCTGGCGCTGAAACGCGAAATGCGGCTGCTGATCGGCGCCTATTTCTGTCACGAATACAGCTATGCCGCCGCTGCGTTGATGAACCCCAGCGTCGTGAGACACCCCGACCAGACGGGTTTGCAGGAAGGGAGCGTTCGCATCATCCTTTCGCTGCGCGCGGTCGGCGAAGGCCATATTTCGACGATTGCCTTTCGCGAAGGGATTGTGTCGCTGGGCCGCGAACTCACGCTGATGCCCCAGCCGACCTTTGCGACCACGGCCATGCTGGGCATCCATCAGGCGGGCAATCAGGTAGACCGCATTTCGGTTCACTGCGATCCCGACAGCAGCATTTCCGGCACCGTCATCTTCCCGATCACCGAGGCGCAGCGCAACGGGCTTGAGGATCTGCGTCTCGTCGAATTCAAGCGCGATAGCGGCAAGAGCGAGTGGATCGGTACCTACACGGCCTACAGCGGCCGCGATATTCGCTCGGAGCTGCTGCGGACGCGGGACTTTCGGGACTTCACACTGACCCCGATCAAGGGTGACGCCGCGCGCAACAAGGGGATGGCGCTATTCCCGCGCAAGATCGACGGAAAATTCTGCATGATCGGGCGTCAGGACGGCAAGAATCTCTATCTGTTGCGATCGGATTCGATCGACCATTGGGAAGGCGGCGAATTGCTGCTCGAACCGCGTTTCCCGTGGGAGTTCGTCCAGATCGGCAATTGCGGCGCCCCGATCGAGCTCGACGAAGGCTGGCTGGTGCTGACGCATGGCGTCGGGGCGATGCGAAAATATGCGATCGGCGCGGTCCTGCTCGACAAACAGGATCCTTCGAAGCTGCTCGGGCGAACCCCGAACCCGCTCCTGTCCGCGGCGGACGAGGACCGCGAAGGTTATGTCCCCAACGTCGTTTATACCTGCGGCGCGATTCGCGTCGGCGACGATCTTTTTCTGCCTTATGGCGTCGCCGACAGCTCGGTATGCTTCGCCTTCATGCCCATCGCGGGCATATTGGCGGCGATGGGTATTCATGCCGATCCGTCGGCATGACGGCGCATCACCCGCGCCGCTGGCTCATTCGCCAGGGCAGACCCGGCGGTTTGACCATCTCGCCCTTGCATATCGCGCAGTGGCTGACGAACCGCCCGCCTTCCCAATGGCTCGCCTTGAAATCGACCTGATGTCGGCCGAAGAGATTGTGGATGATCATGCCTCCGCCCCCAGAACGGATTGCGCACGATCGTTCGCAGCCGACGCATGGCGAATTGCGCCCACGGTGGGTGCCGGTTTCAGGCAGGCGATGATGGCGTCGATGACCGCGCGGGTCTCGCGCGGGTCTCGCGCGGATCGCGCACCGACACCGTGTCCAGACCCAGGGTCTTGGCGGGATAGTCGTTGCCGCCGGGAAAGATCGCATCGCCGACGAACAGCATCGCATCGAGCGCGATGCCGCTGGCGCCCTGCAATTTCGTCAGCCCATATGCCTTGTCGACTCCTTCGCGCGTGACGTCGATCGAAGTTGCGCCGCCCATGTTGACCGACATCCCCGGAAGCCGTCGGCAAAGATCGCGCTGAATGACCTTGCGCTTCGCAAAGTCGGGATCCCATTTTTCCTTGGCGTCGATCGGCGCCGCCTGGCCGAGCGCCGAGAAAGTGATCTGGCTCCCGCGATCCTCGACGCGTTCGCCCCACACCGCTTCGGGTACGAAGCCCGTGGCTTCGAGCGCGGCATCGAACGCCCGGAGGATGCGATGCCTTTCATCGTCCGCGAATAGTTCGGCATAGACCGGCCGCCATGCGCCGGAACCATGGGTATAAAGTTTGGTGCCCGACGTCGGCATCAACCACATGCGCGCGACATTCGCGCGAACGGGAAGCCCCGATACAAGCTGCTTTTCGAACTGGGGCCAGTCGCCGCCAGAGATCACCGCGACATCGACGACATCGAGAAGATCGGCGAGCGCTTCGCCCATTGCGGGTTCGAGCGGCTGTTTGCTCGCGGCAAGCGTCCCGTCGAGGTCGAAGGCGATGAGATGTTTCATGGCGTGGAAATGAGGTCCATATGTCGCGCCGTTCGGCGGGAGCGCAAGGGTCTCTCAGTCGCCGGCACGCGCGTGAAGCCGTCGATATAGCTTATGTGGTGTCGCGGCGGCCGATTTACAATCTGCTGCCGATTAAACCCGATCCATCGTCCCGACCCGCCGATTGTCCGGTTTAGGGCTCGACTCCCTTCGCGATAGGTCTAGCGAGGATAGGCAATGGCTTCCCTGCGACCCGGGACGTCGTTGGGGCTTCCTTTGGTCACGCGTTCAGAGGATGAAGGGGCTTCACCGGAGCGGTGAAGCCCTTTTGTGTTGGTGGCGCTTCGCAGATGGCGGAGTCCTGCATGGACCAAGGAAAGCATGGCGAGCGCTTGGTCGGGGAGGCAGCTTTTGAGCGCGCCGCACGTAATGTCCCGCACACCCCTCGCGCGAAAGACCATGCATGACCGAGATTATCGCGCCGCGAAGCGGCACGGCCTTCCCCCTGCTCCGCGGCGAGACGCTGCGCGTGATTGATCCCGAGGGCGGGCAGGTCAGCGACATGCTGGCCTTTATGCGCGGTGACGTTCGCGAAGTCGTCTCGAACGGGCGGACGTTCGATTATGAGGAAACAATCCGGCTCACTACGGGCAACCGATTGTGGTCGAACCGGTCCAATCCGATGCTGAAGATTGTCGAGGACTGCGCGGGCACGCACGATTTCCTGCTGACCCCATGCAGCGAGGCGACCTTTCGCCATTTCTACAAGGACAAGCCCGTGCATCGTGGCTGTTTCGGCAATCTGGCCGAGGCGCTGGCGCCCTATGGTATTGCGGCGGACGATATTCCCGTGGCGTTCAATATTTTCATGAACGTCCCGGTGGATGATGTCGGCAAGGTCAAGGTGTTGCCGCCGCCGACCGCGCCAGGGGAGTTCATCCGTTTCCACGCGCTCGACGACCTCATCATCGGGCTCACCGCCTGTTCGGCCTATGACAGTTGCGGCGGAACGTTCAAACCAATCCACTATGAAATCGAACGCTAGCCGCAGATCGCGCGTCCAACCGCCGCAGTCCTCGCATCCTTTGGCCCGCGCAAACGTTGGACAAACTTCAACCGAGAGGACCGGCACTTGAAAATTCCAACCTGTCTGGCCGGGGCGCTCCTGCTCGCCGGCTGCAACGCTTCACCCGATAAGGAAGCAGACAAGACGCGCGTCGAAACACAGGCGGACGATAACAGCCTGATATTCGCCGATGCCGGACCCGAAGAGCGCGCTTTCACCGAAACGCCCATCCTGCGCGCGCAGGTGCTGCTCGATCACCTCGGCTTCTCGCCGGGCGTCATCGACGGCAAGGAAGGCGCGTCCTATGCCGCAGCGCTGCGTGGTTTTCAGCAGGCCAATGACCTTGCCGACACGGGCAAGCTCGATGCCGCGACCGAACGGGCGTTGCAGCGATGGCGGCAGGTGCCCGCAACGCGGGTCGTCGTCATCCCGGCCGGGTTCGCCAACGGTCCGTTCGTCCCCGCCTTTCCCAAGGGCGCCGCCGCGCAGGCCGAATTGCCCGCGCTCGGCTATCGCAACCTGACCGAGGCGCTGGCCGAGCGGTTCCACACCACGCCCGAAATGCTCGTCGCGCTGAACGGTGCGGCGACGCTGGTGGGCGCTGGCCGGCCGTTCCGCGTTCCCAACATCGCCAACATCGACCGATCGACGCTGGGCGAGGATTCGCGCGGCTGGAATGGGACGCTCGAGCGTCTGGGTGTTGCGCCCGAGCAACCTGCCGCCGCCAAGGTCGTGGTCGACAAATCCGAAGGCGTGCTGAAGGTGTTCGGCGCTGGCGACAAGCTGATCGCGCAATTCCCCGCGACGATGGGAAGCAGCCGCGATCCGTTGCCCATCGGGACGTGGAAGATCCAGGGCGTCAGCCGTAATCCCGAATTCCACTATAACCCCAAACTCTTCTGGGATGTCAGCGACAGCAAGGAGGCGGTGCTGCTGCAGCCCGGGCCGAACAGCCCCGTCGGCGTCGCGTGGATCGACATCAACAAGCCGCATTACGGCATTCACGGCACCAGCGAACCGCACACGATCGGGCGCGCCGAAAGCCATGGCTGCATCCGGTTGACCAATTGGGACGCGGCGCGGCTGGCCCAAATGGTGAAACCCGGCACGCCTGCCATATTCCAGAACTGACGGCGCGCGTGTCCGGTGGGGCGAGCCGTTTGGCGGCTTCCTCCGATCAGCGGCGAAGCGGCGCTTTTTCGGCAAGATCGTTGCGGATCGTCGTCGCAGCGACCCCGCCCCCGCCCATCGCGTGGCTGATCTGGTCGAGCCCCAGCACGACATCGCCCGCGGCATAAAGGCCGGGGATATTGGTGCGCTGATGCGGATCGACCTTCAGGCATCCCGCCTCGGACATCGCCGCGCCCAGCGGTGCGGCAAGCTGCGAACAGACGTCCGAGCCGAGGGCGGGATAGAGGCTGTCGAAGGCAAGCTGGTCGCCATTGACCTGGAGCACGATGGCCTCGTCCACCAGCGCGATCGCCCGGCAACTGCCCACCACCTTGATGCCCGCATCACGCAATCGCCCATAATGGGCATCATCCAGTTCGTGGCCGCCTTCAGGCGCGATCAGCGTGACGTCGGCGGAGTAGCTGCGCAGGAACAGCGCTTCGTCGCATCCGTGATCGCCGGTGCCGAGCACCGCGATCCGCCGGTCGGTCACCTCATATCCGTCACAAATCGGGCAATAGCGCAGCCGCCCGTCGCCGAGCGCCTGGTGATGCGCCGCGTCGTCCAGCATCGCGGGACGCCGGTTGACCACGCCGGTGGCGATCAGGACCGAGCGCGCGGCAATGGCGGCACCATCCATCGAGGCGACGAACCCGCCGCCCTGCCGCGCGATGCTTTCGACGCGGCCCTCGCGCAAATCTGCGTCATATAAGCGTGCCTGCAGACGCATACGCGCCAGCAAGTCCTTCCCCGATATGCCTTCGGGAAACGCCGCATGGTTGCGGGTCAGCGGGATAAGGCTGGCGCGACTTTGCCCCGCATCGACCACGGCGACCGACAGGTGGAATCGCGCCAGATAGATGGCCGCGGTCAAACCGGCCGGCCCGCCGCCGATGACAAGGCAGTCCAGCGGCGATCGTGCGGTGCGCGGCGCGTCTATCGTCCGACCTTCGCGATATTCGCGCCAGACGATGATCCGGGACACGCACCGGCCGCCGTTTCGTTCGCCCTGGCACCCGGCAAATCGGCGAACATGTCATCGCCCTTTCCGTCCGGCGCGAACGCGCCGCTGCGACCTGCAAACGGACAGTCCCAATCCGCCGCGACCGCGCGGCCTGAATATTGCCGCGCTTCCGAAATGCTGCCGTGCCGCGCCAGCATCGGGTTGGCGTCGCCCGCCAGTGCCACGTCGCGCGCAATGATCGTGCTGCGCATCTTGTCATAGACACCGCTCGCCCGCAATTGTTCGAACTGGTCGTGCAGGTTGAAGATCAGCGCGGGGCGTTCGAAGCGCCGCGCCGGTCGGCTGGCGTGCGGGTGCAGGCCGACGACGAAGAACGCCTCGCCGCCAAAACTCAACGAAAAATGCGGGTCGCCAGGATCGGTGCTGACGCGCGGATCGGCGAGCTGGCCGTGAAAATCATCCTTGTCGGTCAGCGATTCCAGCCGCGCCCACAGGCATTGCTCGAACGCCTCTTCATCGAGTTCGTTGTCGGTTTCGAACAATATGGCAAGCGAATGGAACAGCGTCGGTTCGCGGGCATAGCTGGAGGCGAGGTCGAGCAGGTTGGGATAGATGCGCAGATCGTCCCATGCCGAACACATGTCGCGACCGACCACAATCCGCATCTGATCTTTCGCCAAGGCGGACTTGGCGCCGACGCAAGGAAAGTCCGGGTCGCGGACGAAGGCCCGGAAGCGCTTGGCCAAGGGGTGACGGGAGTCATCGACGGGGTAAAGCATATGCCACCAACCGTTGGCGGGGCGTCGGGTTGCGCGCGATCAACCTAAGCTACGTCGATTTTTCCAAGCTGGTTGCCGATCGCTCGTTCGCGCCGCCATTCGCGCGGCGCGGCATCGACCGGATCGGCGACAAGGGAACGGTCGGCGCCAACCCGCCGTTGGGACTGAAACACTCCATCGCGTCCCCCACCCTTGGCTTTCCGGCAGGATCGAATGCAAGAACAGCCCTTCTTTGCGCTCAGCACCTATCATGTCGGCATGGCGCTGATCGGCGCCGGGATAATCGCGGCCTTCTGGTTGCCGCGCTTCCTGTCGGGGCGCGAACCCGCCGCGTCGGCGCTGCTTATCCTCTTCGGTATCGCGATCCACTGGCTATTGCCCGACGTCGCCGAAGCGCTCGATCCCCGCACCGCATCCCGATTCTGGGAACTCGCCAGCGAAATTGCGGTGATCGTCGCGCTGTTCGGCACGGGCATCCGGATCGACGACCTGTCTAACTATCGCCGCTGGCGACCGACGGTGCGATTGCTGGCGATCGCCATGCCGCTGACCATCGCCGCGGTGGCGTTGATGGGCCTGACCTTTGCCGGGATGACGCTCGCGGGCGCCATCCTGCTCGGCGCGGTACTGGCGCCGACCGATCCCGTCCTCGCCGGCGAAGTCCAGGTCGGACCGCCCACGCAGGGCGAGGAACAGCCCGTCCGGTTCGCGCTCACCACCGAAGCGGGCCTGAACGACGGGCTGGCGTTTCCGTTCGTCTATCTGGGCCTGCTCGTCGGCACGACCGGCTTTTCGGCGGCGATGCTGGGCGAATGGCTGCTCCTCGACGTCGTCTATCGCATCCTGGTCGGCTGTATCGGCGGCGCGGTGGTCGGATGGCTGCTCGCGCGCATCCTGTTCGTCATCCCACGCGGCAACGTGCTCGCCAACACCGCCTCGGGCGTGCTGGCGATCGCGGGGGTATTGCTGTGCTATGGCGCGACCGAAATGGCCGAAGGATACGGGTTTATCGCCTGTTTCGTGGCGGGGGTCGTGCTTCGCCGGTTCGAGGCGGGTCACGAATTCCACGGCAAGCTCCACAGCTTCAACGAAGCGATCGAGCTCGCGCTCACCGCGTTGCTGCTCATCCTCATCGGCGGCACCTTTCCGCTGCTGTTCGGCGAACTCGACTGGGGACACGCGGCCATTGCCGCCGGGTTGTTGTTCGTCGTGCGGCCGATCGCCGGGTGGTTCAGTCTGTTCGGCACCGACCTGCCCCCACAGGACCGGCTGGTCGTTGCCTTTTACGGCGTGCGCGGGATCGGATCGATCTATTACCTCGCTTATGCAACCAGCCACCTCGAACTGGTCAACGAAGGGCAGTTATGGGCGACGATCGCGCTGACGATCCTGTTGTCGACCGTCGTGCACGGGTTCACCGCGGGACCGGTCGTCGATCATATCGTTCGGCGCCAGCGCAAAAGGGGCGCCTGACCGTACTCCCGCCCGCCGCTGCGCGCCCTGCACCAGCGAATTCAAGTAACCAGAAAGTGACTGGGACGGATCAGCCGAAGGCGGCGCACGCGGCGAACGAAAACCCTTCGATATGTGGGGTGAAGGCCAAGGCTTGACAGCCGGGTCGATCGCGCACTCGCCCCTTGGGGAAAATCACCGCCGTTCGATTTCGTGCACGGTCAGCGCCGCTCCTATGCTATACTCTTTTCGCAGGGCAATGGTCGTCGACATCGATCCGATGTGCCCCGCGAATGGTCCCCCACAAGGCCGCGTCCTGCGGCCCGGGCCGACCGGGAAGAGCGCCGGATGGCTGCCGAAAATCCTCCTATCGATCTGGGCCGCACACTGGGACTCGCGGTGGTGCTCGCCTCCAATGCGCCACTGCTGCTCCTTGACGATAAACTGGCGATCGTCGCAGCAAGCGACAGTTTCTGCGAGGCGTTCGGCATCGACCCCGAAACCGTCACCGGCCAGACGATATATGATCTGGACCATCGTCATTGGGACTTGCCGCGGCTCCACTCGCTGATCGAAGCGACGCTGTCGGGCGCCGCCGAAGTCGAAGCCTATGAGATGGAGATTGAAACCAGCACCGGGGCGGTACGCTGCGTCGTGATCAAGGCGCAGCGGCTCGACTATGGCGACATCCACCACACGCGGATGCTTGTGACGGTGATCGACGTGACCGAGGAGCGGGAGAACGAGCAGCGGCACCGCGAACTGATCCAGACCAATGTCACACTGCTGCACGAAATGCAGCATCGCGTCGCCAACAGTCTTCAGATCATCGCCAGCATATTGATGCAGAGCGCGCGCAAGGTGCAGTCGAGCGAAGCGCGCGGCCATTTGAGCGACGCGCATCAACGCGTGATGTCGATCGCGACCCTGCAGCGCCATCTGTCCGGATCCGACGGCAATGCGGTCGAACTCGAACCCTATCTCGCGCAATTATGCGCAAGCATCGGCGCTTCGATGATCCACGACCACGAACAGCTCACCCTGACCACGGCCGTGGATCCGGTTTCGGTCGACAGTGACGTGTCGGTCAGCATGGGCCTCGTCGTTACCGAACTGGTCATCAACGCGCTGAAACACGCCTTCCCCGGGGGACGCCTCGGCCATGTTGTTGTCGGCTATGCGGCGAAGGGCGACGGCTGGATACTGTCGGTGTCGGACGATGGGGTGGGCATCGACGAGGATGGCGCGCGGTCGGCGGCCGGACTCGGAACGCGCATCGTCCAGGCGCTCGCCAAGCAATTGGGGGCCGTCATTCTGGTCGAGGACGCCGCGCCGGGAACGCATGTATCGTTGACGCACACGGCGCAGATCGCGCGGCAGGTCGCGGCCCACAACGAAGCGGAGAGCGCGGCGGTGTGATCTGCCCACCCCCCTCTCGATCGGAAGGGGAATCGAGCACCAGATCGACCCCCTTCGCACCCGCCGATAGTGCCTCGTTGGCCCGAGCATCCCAGCGCGAAACCCGCACAGGCTACGCTGCTGCGCGTTCGGACCACCAACCCTCATAGCCCCGTCTCGACGATCAAAAAAACGCCATCACAACCGGAGCCGTGATGGCGAAGAGGTTTGGCGATAACCTGTCCCGCTCCGTCAAAATCCGACACATCGCCCATCCGGTCATGCCGCATGTTTTTTATCGCGGCGGATCGCGGTCAGGTCGCGCCGGACGCTTGCCGCCGTGCGACTGTCCACCTGCGGTCGGTCCTTGCGCTTCCCTCATCGGCTGCCAGCAAGGCTGCGCAAAGCGCAAAGACCGACACCGAATGGATGTGAAACAGGCTGCCGTCGATCAACGAAAAGGCCGCTATGTTGCATATCGCGAATATCAGCGGCGCATTTTGCCGATTGGCATTCCGGCGCACCCTGTTCGCAAGCAAAGCGGCCAGCACGGCAAGCAGGCCGAAGCCGACCGCGCCCCATGCCAATAATATCTGCAACACGATGTTGTGCGGTTGCCCGAAACGGGACCGGAGCAGCGTGCCGAACTGCGCTTCACCCCAGCCGAACAGGAGGCTTTGGCCTATCACGGGGACGGTTTGCCGCCAAATCTCTATTCTGCCGCTGTCGCTCTGATTGAGGAAAAGTCGTTCCGCACTCCCCTCGCCTATGGGCAAAACAAGGGAAGCAGCGAGCGCCAACAGAACAGCCAGCAACAGCGCAACGACAAAGCGCGCCGTTGCCCCGGCATTGGCAGGGACAAACAGCAACGCCGCACCATATCCTCCGATCACGGCCACCAGACTGCCTCGCGATCCCGTCCAGAGGGCGAGAGCAAGCGCAAATATGGCTATGATCAGAAAGACCCGTCGGTTCTCCAGCCACCCCCAGGCACATAATCCGCCGGCCGGAAAGGATTGACCCCGACCATATGGAGCGCGGCCGCGAGCGACGCGGCGACAAGCAGGACGGCTAGCGAAAGCCGGGTTTCCGCACTCATTCACCCCCCATTGTACGCCGCCTGTACCGCGCCTGGCTGCCCTAAGCCGACTGGCGCCAGCGATAGGTCACATTCACCCGTTCCGACAGCATCAGATAAGGCATCCAGACGATGATGCTGATGAAGGCCTTTTGAAGATTGCTTTCGAGCAGCGGCACCATCGCGGCAGCGACCGCCGCGGGCAAGTGCGGGGCGCCGCTGACATATTGGGCGATGGCCATCTGCGATGCGACATCGACGCACCAGGTGAGCAGCAGCAGGCGCGGGAAGAAGGGCATCCGGCGCAGCGCCATGAAAAAGCAGAGCGTGTAAAGGAAGTTCATCACCACGATGTCGGCCGCCATCGCAAGGTAGATCATCTGTCCCCACGGCGGCGCCGCGGCGGTCATCGCGGGCACCCCCGCCATGAATTCGGCGGTGCGCAGCGGCAGGTTGAGCAACATGCCGATCAGCAGCGAGGCCATGATGCCGACCGGGCCAAAGGCGCTGTGCCGCCGCGCCGCGACCGGATCGAGCGCGCGCCAGCTGCCGAAGCGCGCGAGGCGGATTTCGGGCTGGGTAAAATCGACGCCGCGCGGGAACAGGCGGTTGGCGGTCCAATAGCCCAGAAAGGGGCTGGCCAGGATCAGCATGTGCGGCACGAACAGCATCAGGACCGACGCCAGGTTGCCGGCGGGAGCCGAGGACGACAGGATCCGCACGGCGCAGAGAAGCGCGACGATGAGCGTCCAGCCCAGCAGCAGATGCCGGGCCCGGTCCTCCAGCGCGGCGACGAAATACCGGCTGCGGTCGAGCAGCGCCTGCTTCATCCGATCGAAGGCGGCATGGGCTATCATGATCGAGACCTCTCGTGGAACGACGCCAATGTAAAGCCTTTATGGTTAAGATAATGTTCCCACAGAATTTCGCATTCTGACCCGGAAAGGGACAGGTCGGTTGCCGTTGGGTTGCCGTTGGGTTGCCGTTGGGTTGCTGCCAGCACGGGCCGCCGAACGGCCCGGTTTGGAATTTTCTGTCGCCGATCAGGCGATCCAAGAAAGATAATGCGAATTATTCGCATATATTAACAAGGTTAATCAAGGACAAGCCGTATCGATGCGAATCGACTCCGAATCGGATGTGACCCCGGCGGGATTAACCAATTTCGATGCCCTCATAAGCAAATAGTTAACAGAGGACTATATGTTAATGGATTGTAAAGAAGTGTTAATTTTGTGTTGACGCTTAGCTGTAAAAGGGATTGAATCATGGGGTTCCTTGCTGAGGGACCGCATTGACAGGTTGAACCGGCGCCAGCCGGATATTCTACACCGGGTCGCGTCGGTTCCACTGCACTCCTTCAGCAGGAATGTCTGGCCGCCTCCATGGGGGGGAGGACAGACATCAACCGCTCTCGGTGCGGTTTTTAAGGAGTCAGACGATGAAGAATTTTCTGAAAAATTTCGTGCGTGACGAAAGCGGCGCCTCGGCCGCAGAATATGCCCTGATCCTCGCGATCGTCGGCACCGGCATTGCCGTTGCAGCTTTCAACCTCGGCGACTCGATCGGCGACGCTATGGGCGAAGCCGAAGACTGCATTCGCAATGGCGCGGATGCCACGGGCTGCCTCTAAGTTACTTTACTCATAGCTGGGCGGGCGGTGTCCGCCCGGCTATGATTTGTTTCGACAATGCGTGGAGGGGGGATCGCCATGCCATCGAACAGAACGCCCTATATTATCGGTATCGCGGTCCTTCTGGGCCTGCTCGTTGTCTATCTAGCTAACACCTATTTTCGGGGCATCGAAGATCGCCAGCAACGCCAGGTCGAGCAACTGCAACTCGTCCAGGTGCTCGTCGCGTCGCAGCCGCTTGCCTTTGGCACCGTGCTGACCGCGCAGAATACGAAACTGGTCGGCTGGCCCGCCAGCTCGCTGCCGCAGGGCGCGTTCAAGACCTCGATCGGCGTCGTCAATAATCCGCGGGGGCCGCGCGTCGCGCTGCGCCCGATCGCGGTGGGCGAACCGATCCTGGCATCCAAGATTTCCGGCGACGACGGCCGCGCCAGCATTTCGGCGCTGCTTCCCGAAGGGATGCGCGCGGTTGCCGTGCGCGTCGACGATGTGACCGGCGTGGCCGGCATGATCGCGCCGGGCGATATCGTGGACGTCCTGCTGACCCGCCAGATGGTCGGCGAAAGCTCCGACCGCAACGACCAGTTCACCGACGTCCTTCTCGAAAAGATCCGCGTCATCGCGATCGACCAGAAAGCCGATGAGAGCAAGACCGAACCCCAGCTCGCCAAGACCGCGACGCTGGAGGTCGACCCGGTGAGCGCGCAGAAACTCGCGCTGGCTCAAAGGGTCGGCGCGCTGTCGCTTGCTCTCCGCAATGTCACCAGTATCGAAGACGGCGCCAACATGTCCATCACCCAAAGCGACCTGGGTGGCGGTTGGCGCTCGGCTCCGGCGCGGCGGGCTCAGTCCCCAGCTTTAGAGGGCCTGCCGCCCGGTTTCTATTCCGAAAATCCGGCGATGCCGCCGCGCACGGCGCCCGCCGGGCCGCGTGGCCCGCTTCCCGCACCGCGTCCTCTTGGCCCGTCGGTCGAGATCGTCCGCGGCACCGCGCCGACAACCTATGAGGTGAAACGCCATGGCTCGTGATATTCGACGCCGCGCCGTGCGCGCGCTCACCGCCCCGCTGACGATCGCCCTGCTCGCGCTCGCGCCCGCCGCTTCGGCGCAGACATATGGTGCGGCCGGCGGCGTCCATGCCGGACAGCTCGACGTCCCGCTGAACAAGAGCCAGACGGTGACGCTCGACCGCCCCTTTGGCCGCGCGATGATCGGCAACGCCGAAATCGCCGACATCATGCCGATTTCGGATCGGTCGATCTATGTGCTGGGCAAGGCGATGGGGACGACCAGCCTGACCGTTTACGACAAGAGCGGCCGCGTCATCACCATCGTCGACATCGCCGTCGGCCCCGACGTCGTATCGCTGCGCCGCCAATTGGGCGAGCTGATGCCGGGCGAGAATATCAGCGCGCGCATATCGAACGACGCGGTCGTGCTGTCGGGCGTCGTCAGCAGCGCCGCCGCCGCGCAGAACGCCGTCCAGATCGCCGGCACTTATGCCGGCGAAAAGGTCGTCAACATGATGGGCGTGGGATCGAGCCAGCAGGTGATGCTGGAGGTCCGCTTCTCCGAAATCAACCGCCAGACCGGCAAGGACATCGGCGTCCGCAGCTTTTTCCGCAACCGTTCGGGAAGCTGGGACGGCGCGCTGGGCAGCGGCGCATCGCTGGTCCGCGATCCCGACACCGGCGAAGGCGTGCTGGAACTGAGCGAGATCACCGACAGCTTCGGCATCATCCGCCACGGCTTCAACATCGGCGGGGTCAATATCCTCGGTATGCTCGACAGCCTCGAGAGCAAGGGGCACGCCAAGACGCTGGCCGAACCGACGCTGATCGCGCTGTCGGGCGAGAAGGCCAGTTTCCTCGCCGGCGGCGAATTTCCCATCCCCGTGGTCCAGAGCAGCTCGGGCGGCGGTGGCGGCGGCGGCGGTGGCGGCCAGGGCATTTCGATCGAGTTCAAGCCGTTCGGCGTCAGCCTGGGCTTTACGCCGACGATCCTCGCCGATGGCGTCATCAACCTGGTCGTCGAACCCGAGGTCAGCTCGATCGACCCGACCGCGTCGATCACGCTCAACGACATCATCATCCCCGGACTGCAAACCCGGCGTGCATCGACCACGCTCGAACTGCGCGACGGCGAATCCTTTGCCATCGCCGGGCTGATCCGCCAGGATTTTTCGACCACCGTGCGGCAGGTGCCGCTGCTCGGGTCGATCCCGATCATCGGATCGCTTTTCCGTTCGTCGGGTTTCAAGCGCGGCGAGACCGAACTGCTTATCGTGGTGACCCCGCGGCTGGTCCAGCCGATCAAACCGGAACAGGTCGCGTTGCCGACCGACCGCGTCGGCGAACCGACCGAACTCGACCTGTTCCTGCTGGGTCGCACCGATGGCGCGGTTCCCGCCATCCCACCCGTCCAACAGCAGATGCCAGCGGCGCCGAAAGCGGGAACCGCTTCGCCACCCAAGGAAGGAAGCGGTTATGAGTTTTGACATCCGCCTTGGCGCCATACTGGCGCTCGCCGTAACGACCGCCGCCTGTACGCCGACCGACGCCACGTTCGGCAATGCGGTGCGCACGACGATGGCCGCGCAGGTCGTCGATCCCGATCCGCGCTACGACAATCCGGTGCCGACCACCGACGCCGCGAAAGGTGCGGGTGCCGTCGAACGCTATCGCACCGATCGTGTGAAACAGCCCGACACGATCAGCACAACCGACGGGCAGAGCGGATCGCCGCAATAGAAAAGGGATTGGTGGGGAGTTGAGATCATGTTGCGCGAGCGTTCCCATTCCTTGCTGAAGGATCAAAGGGGTGCAACGGCGGCCACTTTCGGCCTCGCGCTGTTCGCGCTGGTCGCCGTCGGCGGCATGGGTTTCGACTATGCGCGGCTGGCGGGGATGGACAGCGAACTTCAGAACGCCGCCGACCAGGCGGCCCTGGCCGGCGCCTCACAGCTCGACGGAAAGAACGGCGCCTGCCTGCGCGCATCGGCGGCGGCGACCACGCTGGTCGGCAACCTGACCCTGCTGGCAAACGACGGCGACGGAACGGCGGTGACGATTACCGCCGAACCCGATTGCGACGCGGTGGGCAATATCCGCTTTTGGCGGGACGCGGCAAAGACGCAGGCGGCCGATGACGACAGCAACGCCAATTTCATCGAGATATTCATCGGTTTCCGCACCGCCAACTACGCCTTCACCCCGCTCGTCGCGGCGATCAGCGGCGATGCCAGCGCCGCGGCGCTGGCGGGGGTCGGATCGGCGATCTGCCGCGTGCCGCCGGTGATGATGTGCAATCCGGACGAGCCGATCGGTAACACCAATGTCAACTATGATTTCGACGCCAATTCGCGCATCGGGATCGGCATCCGCGCGGTGGGCGATGGTTCCTATGCGCCGGGCAATTTCGGCTATCTCGACACGGGGATCGGGAACGGAGCGAATGCTCTACTCGCCGCGCTGGGGTGGAATACGCCCCCGGGCGATTGCTTGCCCACAAGCGGCGTCGATACCAAGACCGGCCTTAATGCATCGGTCATCGACGGACTCAACACACGCTTCGACATTGATGCCAATGGCAACACCTGCACAACTGTCGATGGCATCGCGGGTATCTGCTCGCCTTCCGTCAATGTCCGCAAGGATCTTGTACGAGGAAACGGTTGCGGGATCACTGGCAACGGATGGGGAGAGAATGACGCCAGTTCGGCGAACTACGCGACCCGTCGTTATCGACCCAGCTCGGCTGCATCAATCGTTGGAACTCCCGAAATCATGGGTTTGCCGCGGGATATGTGTCACGCTTGGAGCTTGGCTGGCAACTGCACGGGCGGCGCTGGCGGCCGTATGGGTGACGGTCAATGGGACATCAATGCCTATTGGCGCTCCCACTATGGCGCCAACTATGCCGGTGAGGTGAGCGCAGCGACCTATGGTGCGCAGCCACAAGGCTATCCCACGCGCTACCAGGTCTATCAATGGGAAATGGATGATCTCAGCAGGATCAGCACGCCGAAGTCTGGACAGGGTGGGAAATCGGCATATAGTCAGCCGGTTGCTGGAACGTGCCTCGCCACGGCCACGGCGCCTTACGGAATCGTACCGGGCGGAACCAATGTGGATCGCAGGCGGATTTCGGCGGCAGTGCTTAATTGTGGAGCATTGTCGATCAATGGCCACGAGACCGAACTACCCGTAGTCAAATGGGTCGATCTTTTCCTTGTCGAACCCTCAATTGATCGCACGAGATGCAAGGGCGGTTCGGGAGGTTGCAACACAAAATACACCGATAAGACCGACATCTATGTCGAACTGATCGGCGAAACGGGCAGCGGCACGGCCGGGCAGACCGCGGGACAGGTGGTCCAGCGCAACGTCCCCTATCTGCTGGAATGACCCGATGACGGTGCGGCCCCTGTCTTCCCTTCTTCGCTGCCGGTCGGGCGCGGCTGCCGCCGAAATGGCGCTGATCCTGCCGATGCTGATTGCCATCATGTTCGGCGGCTTCGAAGGCGGCGCCTATCTGTGGACCGAGCATAAGGTCGTAAAGGCAGTGCGCGACGGCGCACGCTTCGCCGCGCGCCAGCCCTTTTTGGCCTTCAACTGTTCGGGCATCACCGATGCGACGGTTCTGGCGCGTGTTCAGAATCTGACGCGCACCGGCGAAACGTCGGGCGGCACGGCCAAGATCGTGGGTTGGGACGACAATGATCAGGTCACCGTCACCGCCGCGTGCCGAACGGGCGAAAGCTATTCCGACCAGGGCGTCTATGCGACCGAGACCAGCGGCGCGACCCACGTCACCGTATCGGCGACCGTTCCCTACCCCTCGCTCTTCGGCACGCTGGGTTTCAATACCACGGGCGCGACGGTCACGGCGAGCGCCAATGCCGCGGTGATGGGCATATGAGCGGCCTGCTCGCCCGCTTTGCCCGCAGCACCGGCGCCGGTCCGGCGGCCGAGTTCGCGCTCGTCCTGCCGCTCATCCTCATTTTTCTGCTCGGCATCATCGATGTCGGCCGCTTTGCGTGGGAAGTGAACCGCGCCGAAAAGGCGACGCAGACCGGCGCACGCTGGGCCGCCGCGACCGATATGATCGCCAGCGGGCTGGTGAACTATAGTTTCGCAACGGGGGTCGAAGCCGTTCCGGCGGGGTCTCCGGTAGACAACACCGACTTCCCCGGCATCAGCTGCTTGAGCAACGGCACGACGGCGACCTGTACCTGCCTCGGCACATGCAATTTCCCGACGACCGCCGACAATGCCGCTTTCACGAATCTCATCGACCGGATGGCCGAAATCAAACCCGACATCGGCGCCGCCAACGTCATCGTCGAATATCGCAACTCGGGGCTCGGCTTTGCGGGCGACCCCAACGGCCCCGACGTGGCGCCGATCATTTCGGTGCAACTGCGCGACCTCGATTTCGTCCCGCTTACGCTCCTGCTGTTCAGCGGCACGATCGATCTTCCAGACTTCAGCTATTCGCTGACGATGGAAGACGGCGCGGGCACCTGGTCGAATTAAAGGACGAAATCGTGGGAAAAAAAGAAAATATCGGCTCTCCTGAACGAGGTGGATCCCTGCAATTGGACTGTAAAGTCAAGCTTTTCATATCCGAGGACGAGTTCGCACGGTCGAGCTTGTCGCGCGGCGACTATTCCAGCGAAAGCTTCAGCCTGGTGCATGTCGCGGCAGACGCGCCGCTGTCACCCGCGCTGGTGGATGACGCCGAGCTGGTTGTTGTGGAACTCAACGGCGGCGATCCGCGCTCGATGCAGCGGCTCACCGCGCTGCGGGCGCAACGTCCGTCGCTTCCGTTGATCGTCGCGATGCACGGCGCCGACCTTGCCACGACGCGGGCGTTGATCCGTCAGGGTGTCGACGATGTCATTGCGCTCCCGCTCGACCTCGGCGAGTTTTCGGACGCGGTCACCGGCATTCTTGCCACCGTCGGCCGCACCCTTCCCAAGGCAGAGCGGCTGGCGCCGGTCGTCGCGGTTGCGCAGAGCGTCGGCGGGATCGGCGCGACAACGGTCGCGACCCATCTTGCCTATCATCTGGGCGAACAGGGCGGTGCGCGTGGCACCTGCCTGATCGATCTCGACCTTCAATTCGGCAATGCCGCCATCTACCTCGGCGCCAATCCTACGTTGACGATGGACGATTTGCTTACCGCGGGCCGGCGCGTCGACGGTCAGCTGCTCCGCACGGTGGCGGCGGCCTGCGGCGAAGGCGTGGCGGTCATCGCGGCGCCCGAACGCATCTCGCCGCTCGAAACGGTGGATACCGATCAGCTGCTCCACATTCTCGAGGTTGCGCGCCGGGAATATGACCATGTCGTTCTCGACCTTCCGGGAAATTGGGCCAATTGGACGCTTTCGGCGATCGACAAGGCCGACATCATCCTGCTCGTCGTCGATTTGTCCGTCGGAAGCTTGCGTCAGGCACGGCGGCGGCTGACATTGTTCGAAGAAACCGGCATCGACCCGTCGCGGATACGAATTGTCGCCAATCGCGTCGAGCGACGCCTGTTCCGCACGATCAGCGTGCGCGATGCCGCCGAGACGCTCCATTATCCGGTCATGGCGACGATCAACAACGACTATCCCGTCGTCCAGTCGGCGCATGACCAGGGCGTGCTGGTCAGCAGCATCGCCCGGCGTAACCGGGTTGCCGTCGATCTCGTCGCGCTCGCCGCCGGTATCGCCGAACAGTTGCACAAGGACTGATCCGGACATGTGGCAGGTTCAGAAAAAGAAGGGTTCGCAGGGCGGGGAGACCGAAGTTGTCCGCCCGGCGCCCGATGCAGCGAACGCCGTCGTGGATCACGACCGCAATGCAGCGCTGCTGTCGCTGAAGGTTCAGGTTCACCGCGAACTTCTTGACGAAATCAACCTCGCACAACTGGAAAAGATGTCGCGCGCGCAGGTCGAGACCGAAGCGGGCGACCTTATCGCCGACATCCTCAACCGCCACCAGCTCGCCCTCAACGCAAGCGAACGACGCGCGATGGTGGGAGATGTCCTGGACGAGTTGCTGGGGCTGGGGCCGCTCGAACCGCTGTTGCAGGACGAGACGATCACCGACATCCTCGTCAACGGGCACGATATCGTCTTTGTCGAGCGCCGCGGCCTGCTTCAACGGGCCGAAACGCGCTTCAAGGATGAAAAGCATCTTTTCCGCATCATTCAGAAAATTGCGAGCGCGGTCGGGCGACGGATCGACGAGTCATCGCCTTTCGTCGATGCGCGGCTCGCCGATGGGTCGCGCGTCAACGCGGTCGTGCCGCCGCTGGCGATCGACGGATCACTGCTTTCGATCCGCAAATTCGCCCGCATTCCGATCAACATGGCCAAGCTTGTGGAGTTCGGAAGCGTGCCGGCCGCCGTGGCCGACGTGCTGGAAGGCATCGTCAAAGCGCGGCGCAACATATTGATTTCGGGCGGCACCGGCTCGGGCAAGACAACCCTTCTCAACGCCATATCCTCGTTCATTGACGAGCGCGAACGCATTGTAACGATCGAAGATTCGGCCGAACTGCAACTGCAGCAAGAGCATGTCGCGCGCCTCGAAACGCGCCCTCCCAATATTGAAGGCAAAGGCGAGATTACGCAGCGCGACCTGGTCAAGAACGCGCTGCGTATGCGCCCCGACCGGATCATCGTCGGCGAAGTGCGCGCCGGTGAAGCGTTCGACATGCTGCAGGCGATGAACACCGGCCACGACGGCTCGATGACGACCGTCCATGCCAATACCGCGCGCGACGCGCTGTCGCGTGTCGAGCAGATGATCGGGATGAGCGGGATCGACATGCCAGCGCGCGCGGCGCGCGCGCAGATCGCATCGGCGATCAACGTCGTGGTCCAGATCGGGCGACTTTCGGATGGTCGGCGCCGCCTGCTCAGCCTGTCGGAAATCACGGGCATGGAGGGTGACGTCGTCACCATGCAGGATATTTTCCGGTTCCGGATGACCGGACGCGATGCCGACAATATGGTCATCGGCCATTTCGAGGCGACGGGGATCCGGCCGAAATTTCTCGAAACGCTGTCGTCGCACGGGGTCGAGCTGTCTCCCGAACTTTTCCGGCCCGACCGGCGGATCGACTGAGATGAGCGATACCGCCATCCGCTTCCTGATCATGCTGGCGCTTTTCGCGCTGGTGGTCCTGCTCACGCAAGCGGCAATCGGGTTTGCCGTCGAACGAAGCGGAAAAAGCCGGGCCGTGAACCAGCGGCTTCGCCTCATCGAATCGGGGATCGATCGCCAGGTCGTCACCTCGATGCTGCGCAAGGCGCTGCCGCGGCGCCTGGAGGGCGCACCGCCGTGGCTGTCGAACCTCTTCCAGTCTTTTCGCCGTATGCTGAATGCCGCCAATATCGCCATGTCCGAACTTCAGGTGATCGGGCTCATGGTGATGGGCGCGGCCATGGTGACGTTCCTGGTCCTGGTTGCGGCGGGGTTGTCGGGCTATCCGCTGACCCTGGGGGTCGTTCAGCTGGCGCTCGCGATCGGGGTCGTCATGGCGTGCCTGTTGCCGTGGATGGTTCTGACCCGCCTGGCCGATCGTCGGCGGCGCCGCATGGAACAGCAGTTTCCCATCGCGCTCGACATCTTCGTGCGCGGTTTGCGGTCGGGTCACCCGATACCCGCTGCGCTCCAGCTTCTGACGGCCGAGATGGAAGACCCGATCGGCACCGAATTCGGCATCGTGACCGACGAAATCGCTTTTGGACTCGACCTGCGCGAGGCGCTCGCGCGCATGGCGGAGCGCTGGGGGCTTCCCGACATGCACATGTTCGTCGTGTCGGTTTCGGTGCAGATGGAAACAGGCGGCAACCTCGCCGAGATTCTGGAAAATCTGAGCAGGGTGATCCGCGACAGAGCCAGCATGTTCATGAAGGTTCGGGCGCTGAGCTCCGAAGGGCGCATGACCGCCGTCATCCTGACCGCGCTGCCGATCCTTGCCTTTGCCGGCCTGTTCCTCGTAAATCCGGTTTTCTATCTCGACGTCGCGACCGATCCGATCTTTTTCATCGGCTTTGGGGGGCTGATCCTTCTTTATCTCGTCGGATTCATCTCGATCCGGCGCATGATCGACCTGAAGGTGTAACATGGTCGAGATTCTCGCTTCATCGCCCTATCTGCGGCTCGGATTCCTCACCCTCCTTTTTGTGACAGTCTCGTCGCTCGTCTATTTCGGTGTGCGCCTGGTTCTCAGCCGGCGCGCCGTTCTGGGCCGCCTCGAAACGCAGGCCGCCACGGACACGTCCCGCGACGATACCGATCGTTTGAGGGCGGCCGACGTCCGTTCGGGAGCATGGGCAAAGCTTGCGGCGAGCATCGAACGAAGCGGGTTATCGCTCGGCGATTCCAATCCGCAGGGCCTGCGCCGCCGTATGCTCGCTGCAGGCTATCGGTCGCCGCACGCGCCAAAGATTTACACGCTGCTGCGGCTTTTGCTTATCTTTGCCCTTCCCTCGGCTCTGGTCCTGCCCCAGCTTCTTTCCGAGACACCCGTCGATCTGTTCACGCTTTACCTCCAGGGCGCCGGCCTTGCATTGATGGGGCTTTTCATTCCCAGCCTGTTTCTGACGGCAAAGGCCGATCGCCGCCGACAGGAGATATTGAACGGATTTCCCGACTGTCTCGATCTCATGCTGGTCTGCGTGGAAGCGGGCATGGGGCTTGAGGCCGCCCTCGATCGCGTTGGCCGCGAAATGACGCTTTCGCATCCGCTTGTTGCCGAACAGATCTCGCAGACAACGCTCGAGCTGCGCGCCGGCGCAAGCCGCGAGGAAGCCCTGCGTGCGCTTGCCGATCGCTCCGGCGTCGATGAAATCAGGGCCTTTGCAACCTTGCTGATCCAGTCGGACAAGCTTGGCTCGAGCATTGCAACGACGCTCCGCATCTATGCCGCCGAAATGCGCGAGAAGCGCCGGATGCGCGCCGAGGAGAAGGCGCATCGGCTTCCCGTGCTGCTTTCCATCCCGCTGGTCGCCTGCATGCTGCCGGTCATGATCGGCGTCCTTATGTTGCCTGCCGTCATTCGCGTGATCCGCGACATTGCCCCCGCGCTTGCTGGAGGAAATTGATTTGACCCGCTTGCCACTTCACGCGCTCATCGCCTGCACCTTTGCCGTTGCCGGATGTTCTGTCGGCCCGCGCTTCGAGGCTGCGCTCCCACAGGTTCGGGATGTTCCGGTCGTCGCGAACCTCCCGCCAAGCGAAGCGCTTGTGCGCGGACGCAGCTTTCTCGGCGCCCGTCAATATGGGCTGGCGATCGAACTGTTCAAAAATGCCCGTCGCGATCCTGCGCTTCGCACCGACAGCCTCAACGGACTTGCCGTCGCCTATGACGCGATCGGGCGCCGCGACATCGCCGAACGCTATTTCGAAGAAGCGCTCGCCTCGCAGCCCGCTGACGAGCGAACCCGGCGCAACCTTGCCCGCTTTTACGCGGCAACGGGCCAGACCGAGAAGCAGCGAGCCATCCTGTCGGAAGCGCCCGAATTTGCCATGGCCGCGACGGACGATTCCGCGCCGGACGAGCCGAAACCGGCGGCACATGATGCGAACAGCGTCGCCCCAACCCGAACGACACTATCGATCGAACAGCAGAGCCCGCTCTCGCCCCTGCTGCCGCCGATGCGCGTAAGGGCAAGCCTGCCGATGCCCAGTGTATCAACGCGCATGGCGCCCGCGCCTGACGGCAAGCCGGAGGACGTGGTCGAATGCCGGGCAGATCATGCTGAGGATGTCGGGAACACGCCTGCCGGGATGCGAATGCTTCGCCTGAATATCGGCGAAGTGTTCATCACGGCCGAACCTGCCGGGACGACATGCCGCGCCGGAACTGTCGGCAATCAGACGTCGGTCGAACCCGAAACGAGCAATGGCGAATATCTCGGCCGGATCGCAGCCTATCTCGATCGCATCAACCGACAGGCCGCGGCAGAGGAGATTGCAGCGGTTTGGCTTGCGGCTTTCTGGCCGCACCGCGGGGCCTGAGGAACGGACAAAATGCGTTCCCGGCTTGCCTTGTGCCTTATGGTCCCGCTCCTGTCCGCCGCCCAGGCGCCGGGCGCGAATGCCGCGCCGCCGGCCCCTGCGGAACAGACCGCCGGCATTCCGCTTCCAACAGCCGAGACATCCGAAGCCGATCCTTTGCTCCTCGCCGACAGTGCGTTGCACGGTCGGCGCCAGTTCGAAGCCGAGGCGTATCTTGAACGGCTTGCCGCAGACCCGCGACCCGAAGCGCTGCTGTTGCGGGCCGAACTTGCCCTTTTGTCGGGCCGTCCGCGCGAAGCCATCGCTTTGCTTGATCGTCTCGATGCCGAACCATCGCTCGTTTGCCGGGCAGGCGCGGCCGCGGCGATGGCGCTGCTGCAACTGGGAGAAGCCGATCGAGCCAAAGCCAGGTCAGACGCGCTCGGCAACAGCTGTTCGGACGACGCATTCTTCTGGCGTTCGCACGGCCGGATTGCCTATGCGAGGGGCGACATCGACGCTGCCGTTGCCGCATTTCGCGAAGCTCTGGTGCTGCACCCATCGGACGATGGAACGGAAAACGACCTGGCCGTATCGCTCATCGCGGCGGGCGAGGCCGAACAGGCGTCCGTCCTGCTGAGCGCCTTGCGGCATCGCTCGCCCGAGGCGGCGGACGTGTCGCTGAATCTCGATTTTGCGAATGCGATGCGCGGAATCGCGCCCGCGCGCAGACCGCAGGACGATGATCATATGTGGAGCATCAGGCTACAGTTTGCCGGTCAGGGAGCGCGGCAGGCCGGCCGGCAAAAACTGGCGGAGTCGCTGTTGGCGCGCGCTCTACTCAATCGCCCGCGCTACGATCATGGGCTGTGGCGGCAATATGCGGAAGTCACCGCACGCGATGATTAATATCGTTACCGTCTTCCAGGCACTCTTCACGCTGCTGCTGCTTGCGGCGGCGGCATCCGATGTACGCCATCTTCGCATCCCGAATGCCATTCCGGCGCTTGTCGTCATCGTCTTTATCGTCGGCTGGCTGATGGGCTTTCCGTTTTCCGGGGCGTGGTGGGCGCACCTATTTCATTTTGCGGCCGCCTTGCTTGTCGGCATGCTTTTGTTTCATTTCGGATGGTTCGGCGGCGGCGATGCCAAGCTTTATGCCGCCTGCGCCTTATGGTTCTCTTTCAGCGACGCGATTTTGCTGTTGTTCATCACAACCGCCTCCGGCGCCGCCATCGTGATCGCGCGCATGTTTATCATTTTTGCAAGATCGATGCTGTCATCGAGCGGCCCGGCGAATGGCACCCGGAAACGGTCATCATCGCGATCGATTCCCTATGGAATTGCGATCGCCGCGGGCGGCATCGGCACGATTTTTTCGGTCTATTAGGCCTTGGTCTGACTCAGCGAACGCCAGACCATCTCCGGTTACGGCTGCCATCGTCAACTGTCGCATTCCGTGGAACCTGACTCAAATTCCTTTCATGTGACTCCCGGCCTCGCCATTTGCCGCCCTCTTAGGCCCAGCTGAATTCCGTAGGAGAATCAGGTAAGGCTTGACGCCGTTAAACCTTTTGAGGCCGTAAGAAACACATTCGACGCGGTCTTCAGTCGAAGGAAAAGCGGCCCGACACCATCGGGTCATTCAGAGTCAAGGCAATCTAGTATCGACGCGGCGGCAACGCGCAGATGATGTACGGCTTTTCCAAGTTTTGCTTGGCCTTGAATGTCGGACCGCCCGGCGAGTGAGAGCACCGCATCCATTACCGCGTCCGAGTGTCGCATGAGCACGACCAGCCCAGCTCCGCTCGGCCCATTGCGGGCATAAATCCAGTTCTGAACAGTCCGCACGTTCGCCCCTGTCAGCCGTGCAATATGTTTCACCTTGGCCGGCGACGTCCCGAAATCGCGCCGCAAGGCGTCGGCGACCACGAGGGCGAAGGTGGCAGCCGTGTCGGCACCGGGATCGATTGGAAAATCTTTTCCGTCCTTTGCGCGAACTTTTTGGCCCATTCTCGAAAAGGACATTCCGCTCTCCTTCGAATAGATGGCCTTGATGATCGACGGCGGTGCAAACTCCGTGACATGATTCGAGGGTTACGTGCTGGAAGAGGACGCACCACTACGGCCGATACACGCTGCACAATGTGTGCGCATGTCCACCGATCATCAGCGCTACTCGACCGACAATCAGGCCGATGCGATCGCCGCCTATGCGGCACGTCGCAATTTCGAGATCGTGCGCACCTATGCCGACGAGGGCCGAAGCGGCCTCAACATCGCCGGACGCGATGCGCTACGCCAACTGATCGACGATGTGCAGGGTGGCCGCGCGGACTTTGAAGCAATCCTCGTCTACGACATCAGTCGGTGGGGGCGTTTTCAGGATGCCGACGAGAGCGCCTACTATGAATTCATCTGCCGACAGCGCGGCATCCACGTCCATTATTGCGCCGAGCAGTTCGACAATGATGGCAGCCTAACATCGGACATGATGAAGGCGATGAAGCGTGTGATGTCCGGCGAATATAGCCGTGAATTGTCGAACAAGGTGTTTGCGGGACAGTGCCGCCTCATCACCTTGGGCTATCGGCAAGGCGGCCCCGCCGGCTATGGTCTCCGTCGCTACCTGGTCAACGAGCGGAACGAGCCCAAGGCGCCGCTTGAGCCGGGCGAACACAAGAGCCTGCAGACCGATCGCGTGATCCTCGTGCCTGGCCCCGACGAGGAAGTCGAGACCGTCCAACGCGTATATCGCCTGTTCGTGGTTGAGCGGCGTTCCGAGCGGGAAATCGCGACCATCCTGAATGGCGAGGGCAAGCGGACCGACCTTGGCAAGCCATGGTCGCGAGCTGTCGTACGGCAGATACTCAGCAACGAAAAATATATCGGTAACAACGTCTACAACCGTATTTCGTTCAAGCTGAAGAAGAAGCGTGTCGTGAATACGCCGGACATGTGGGTGCGCGGGGTCGGTGTTTTTGAGGCGATTGTCGAGCCCGCCCTATTCGAGGCCGCACAAACGGTCCTCGCTGAACGCGCGCGCCGCTTCTCGGACGATGACCTGCTGCGAATGCTTTCCGAACTACTCGTCCAGCGCGGTGCCCTCTCGGGCATGGTCATCGACGAAGTCGAGGACATGCCGTCGACGGCTGCCTATCGTCACCGGTTTGGCAGCCTTCTACGCGCCTATCAGTTGATCGGCTACACGCCCGAGCGGGATTATCGTTACGTTGAAACCAACCGCCGACTTCGGCTCATGTATCCTGCGGTGGTCACGGATACGATTGCCGGCATCGAAGCCACTGGCGGTGAGGCGCTGGTCGATGAGGCGACCGATCTTCTGATCGTGAATCGTGAGGTAAGCCTCGCGATCGTTATCGTGCGATGCAGCGAAACGCCGACGGGCGCCCTGCGCTGGCGTATCCGGCTCGACGCTGGCTTGCAGCCCGACATTACGATCGCTGTCCGGCTCGCACCCGACAACAGGACGGTGCGCGACTATTATCTTTTCCCATGGATCGATGTCGGGTCGAAACCTGCTTTCGGCATGGGCGAAGACAACGGTATTTATCTTGATACCTATCGCAGCGACGATCTCGCACCGCTTTATCATCTACTGAAGCGGCACCAGTTGGAGCGCCCCCTTTATGCCTGATATCGTCATGATCCCGATCGCCGGCATCGAAGTCCTCAATCCCCGCACGCGAAACCGGAAGATATTCGAGGAACTTGTCGAGAGCATCCGGGCGGTCGGCCTCAAAAGGCCGATTACCGTCCGGCGCGCGCCGGAGGGGGACGGATTTCAACTCATCTGCGGTCAGGGACGGATGGAGGCCTTCGTCCAACTCGGGGAGTCCGAAATCCCTGCGATGGTCATCGAAGCGACGCGCGACGAATGTTTCGTGATGAGCCTCGTCGAGAATATGGCCCGGCGCAATCTCTCACCGCTGGAATTGGTACGCGAAATCGGAGTGCTCAAGGCCCGCGGCTATTCCAACGGGGAAATCGCGGAGAAGGTGGGGTTCAGCACTGAATATGTCTATGCCTTAAACACCTTGCTGGAAAAGGGCGAAGACCGGCTGCTCGACGCGGTCGAGCGCGGCATCGTGCCGCCGACCATCGCGATGGAAATCGTTCGCGTGAGCGACGCGGAGGTCCAGCGCGCGCTGACCGAGGCCTATGAGGCAGGTGCATTGCCCGGAGATCAGGTCTTGGCGATCAGGCGCATCGTCGATCAACGCAATCTCGTCGGCAAAGGGATCGGCAAAAACTGGAGCAGCAAGCCGAGCAAGCAACCGACAACCGCAGCCGCTCTCGTTCGAGCCTATCAGAAGGAGGTTGAGCGGCAGAAGTTGCTCGTGAAGAAGGCCGCTCTCACACAGAGCAGGCTCACCTTCATCGTCGGCGCTATGGCGAAGCTGCTAGCCGAGGAACATTTTGTGACGTTGCTCCGCGCGGAGGGCTTGGCTAGCCTTCCGCAGCCTATCGCCCAGCGTCTCGGCATGGCGGGGAGCCGGGCATGAACTCACCCATTCGTATATCCTTCGCACAGGAAGTCCTCACACTTCGGATCGATGAGATATTGCCCCTGCGACCGATCACTGCGCGCATTACCGCGGGAAAGAAATATGAGAGGGTTGTTGCCTCGATCCGAGAAATCGGAGTTATCGAACCATTGGTCGTGAGTGCGCGTGATCGATCCGGGCGCTATATGTTGCTCGACGGTCATCTTCGGCTCCACGCATTGCGCGAACAGGATATGGAGACGGCGCCTTGCATCGTGTCTGATGACGACGAGGCGTTTACTTACAACAAGCGAGTAAATCGCCTCGCCACGGTACAAGAGCATTATATGATTGCGCGCGCGCTGGATCGCGGCACGCCCGCATCTATGATCGCGGCCGCGTTCGGCATGGATGAGAAAGTCGTCATGCGTCGGCGCAATCTTCTCGACGGCATCGCGCCCGAGGCCATCGAGATATTAAAGGATCGTTCGGTCAATCGGCAGGTTTTTGGCATCCTGCGTAAGTTCAAGCCGCACAAGCAGTTCGCGACGGCTGAACTTATGGCCGCCATGAACAATTTTACGGCGAGCTATGCTCGAGCGATCCTGGCAGCAGCCCGGCAGGACGATCTGGCCAAACCCGACAAGCCGAAGAAAGTTGCAGGCATGTCAAAAGAGCAGATGGCGCGAATGGAGCGCGAGCTAGAAAACCTCAATCGGGATTTCCGGGCTGTGGACGCGACGTTCGGTGACGACGTTCTGCAGCTTGTGCTGTCGGCGCGATATCTCGTAAGCGTGGCCTGAAGGCCGCAGCTACGCGGCCTGAGCGACCTGCTGTTGTTGGTCGGGCTGCCAGCCCCACGGCATGAGCTCGTCCCATCGGGACGCTGGCCAGCCGGAAGCGATCTTCTCGA
>JAESGQ010000024.1_pt1 | contig 251074 bp, 214 predicted proteins | sample 9266251 | NCBI WGS metagenome assembly JAESGQ01 (sample SAMN17056778, study PRJNA650883) | algae metagenome | isolation source: Kaiparowitsia implicata GSE-PSE-MK54-09C and co-occurring heterotrophs from... | place: USA: Kaiparowits Plateau, Grand Staircase Escalante National Monument, UT ...
GCCACGACCGATAGCTATACGCTCACCACCTACGGCCCCATCGCCAATGGCAGTGAGGTGTCTGCGACCAATCTGACCGGTGTCGGTGGCGGCAACGTGCGCTACAAAGGGTTGATCGATATGGGGGCACCACGTTCGATGCCCTGCTGTCGACTACCTCAGGCAATAGCGTCAACACTAATAGCTCTGAGATTGGTATCAGTGACGGCAATAGCTTCAAAAATGGCGAAATGCTACGCATTGATCTGGTTAACGGGCTGGCCACTAATGGAAATAGCATTGGCTTCACCTACGCCAGTCATAACACCACTAATCGCTTTGCCCAGAAAGTGGAGTGGGTAAGCCCAAGTGGTGCCGGGCTGGCTACTTTCGTGGTTTCGGCGTTGCTTGCCGACGATGATCTCAACTTCATCGGCGATGGCTCGGGAGAAGTATCTCGCAACCTGTCTACCAGCAATATTCGTATCTATGCCGTTGAAGGTGGCGTGGAGGTGGACAAGACAGGATTAGTTACTCTGACTGATCTGGGTAACTCGATCCGTATCGCGGGCATGGAAGAAGGTTGGTGGTATGAGGTCACCTCAACTAGCAGCTTCAGCGCTGTGCAGATCGAAGGCGGTAATGCGCAGAACTTTAAGTTGGGCTTCTTCGAATACGATCAGGCTAGCACTGGGCAGCCAATCAGCCTTTCTCACAATATTGTGGGCATTGATGGTGATGGGGACAGCGTAAGCAGCGTGCTGAGCGCCATGCTGATTCCAGACTCGTTGTCGGTGAATGGAACTGACGGTGTGGATAATCTAGTCGGCACTGCCGGCGTTGATTATCTGTTTGGCCTAGGAGGTAACGACACGCTCAGTGGATTAGCCGGTAACGATGTGCTGTCCGGCGGTGATGGTAATGACATCCTTATCGGCGGGCTGGGTAATGATGTACTGGCCGGTGGCGTGGGAGCGGATATATTCCGTTGGCTCTCAACCGATACCTCGGGTGCTGACAAGGTGCTTGACTTCAACCCCACTGAAGGTGACAAGTTGGACCTTACTCAGTTGCTGATTGGTGAGTCCTACAACGCCGGATCGCTGGATGATTTCCTTAGCTTCTCGGTAGTTGATAACAGCACCATTGTTGCGGTTAGCCCTACGGCAGGCGGCGCTGCAACCACAACCGTTGAGTTGTCTGGCTTTAATGTCGCTGTTGAGTACGGTGTGACTCCGGGCGGTGGTGGCATCATTTCTGGAGGTGCTGATACAGCCAGTGTCATCAATGGGCTGTTGGGAGATAACGCCTTGCAGGTAGTGTGACGTTAGGTTGGTAGCCATGCTGAAGCCCGCAATCCTAATCAGATTGCGGGCTTTTTCTTACTTGGTTTCCTGAGGACTCATTCGGATGGTGGCGATGTAGCGGTTACAGCTGCTGTAGATACGCCACCACATCCGGCGCACCCGCAAGACGCAGGCCTTCGCCCAGTGCCGTGGCTTCGCTGGAGTGTTTGGGGAGCAGGAGAAACTCCGGTGAGCCTGGCGCGCCTAGCAGGGATAGGCGCGCATAGGGCAGGCCGTTATCCAACAGTAGCGCCATAAACGCAGGGTCGCTCCAGGCCGCATTGGGCATGCCCAGAACGTGGTAGTGCTGCTGCAGGTTGCTGAGGCCTTGCTCGCTCAAACGGTAATGGTTGAGTTCGGCCGGCAGGTTGACTTCCAACTCACGCCTACGAGCGTAGGCGATGGCGCAGGCGAAGGCTTCGCTGTGATGCTCGCCGGCCCAGAACACCCGTTCACCGCGCCAGCTGGCTTGGCGCAGGCTGATGCGTTCGCCAGCGAGAAAGCGTGGTAGCGCCTGGCTGATGGCTTTGACGAAGTCCTTGTAACTGATGATACGAACCTGACGGCAGGGTTCGCTGGCGGCGAAAGCCTCGAAGCTGGCGTGGTTGGCTTGCTGAGGGTTGCAGGTCGATAGGCCGTCGATCATGCGCAGGTCGAACGATGACAGCTGCTGTTCTTGCGCCTCGATTACCCGCACCAGCATGGCGTGGGCTTGCGCCTTGTCTTCCTGAACCGGGCCTGAGAGTGCGCTGCGGGGCAGGTCTATCAGGCGGTGTAGCTGTGGGCCGTCTTGCCAGCAGATACTGTCACGCAGTTGCGGCAGAGGGCTGAAGGGCAGGCGAAGCTGGCTGGCGCGCTCGAGTATCTGGCGTTGCCCACGGCCGATAAGGCCTAGCCGTTGCGCTAAGGCACCGAGGCGTGAGCTGAGGGTGGAAGGCTGCTCAGACAGACTCATGGCCAGGTACGAACTCCAAAATCACCATTGCCAGTTTGGCAGAGCCCATGCGGGCCTGCACAGGCTTTATCGGCTGTGCCGGCAGGTTTTTTATGGCCTGCCATCCCTGGCGGCCACCCTTCGGGCCGTCGCTGCGCGACGTTAAAAATGGCTCCCAGCCATTTTTTACCGGGCATGCGCGCGGCGTATGGCAAGATTGGTGCAGTCAGTTGCAAAGGTGCCTCCATGCCCAGTTTGGTGTTTGATATTGCGTTACCGGCCGAGCGCTTGCGTGTGGTCTATCAAGGGCGTGCCAACCGGATATTAGTGCAAAGTCGCGACGGACGGAGTGTCAGTGTGCCGGCCCACCATTTTCGGCCGTTTCTGACCCATGATGGAGTTTATGGTTCCTTCGAACTCGAGTTCAGCGCGGCCGGTGAGTTACTCAGCCTGCGCCGCTTGGGCTGATAGCGCCGTGCGCCTCGCCTATCAGGTGCGCAGCCGGCTATAATCGCGGCCTTTGTAACTTTATCGAGCTAAGCCTGCCCATGTATACCCTGGCCCGCGAGCTGCTGTTCAAACTTTCCCCCGAAGCCTCCCATGAACTGTCCATCGACTTGATCGGTGCCGGCGGTCGTCTGGGGCTTAACGGTTTATTGACCAAGAGCCCAGCCGCGCTGCCGGTCAAGGTGATGGGGCTGGAATTTCCCAACCCGGTCGGTTTGGCTGCCGGCTTGGACAAGAACGGCGACGCCATCGATGGTTTTGCTCAGCTGGGCTTCGGTTTTGTTGAGATCGGTACAGTAACGCCGCGGCCGCAGCCGGGTAACCCCAAGCCACGTTTGTTCCGTCTGCCTGAAGCCGAGGCGATCATCAATCGCATGGGCTTTAACAACCACGGTGTAGATCACCTGCTGGCCCGTGTGCAGGCAGCCAAATACAAGGGCGTGCTGGGCATCAATATCGGCAAGAACTTCGATACGCCGGTCGAGAACGCAGTGGATGACTACCTACTGTGCCTGGACAAGGTCTATCAACACGCCAGCTACGTCACCGTTAACGTCAGCTCGCCGAACACGCCAGGGCTGCGCAGCCTGCAGTTTGGTGACTCGCTCAAGCAATTGCTCGAAGCCCTACGTAAGCGTCAGGAAGATCTGGCCGCGCAGTACGGCAAACGTGTGCCGCTGGCGATCAAGATCGCGCCGGACATGAGCGATGAGGAAACCATCGAAGTTGCCAATGCGCTGGTTGAAGCCGGCATGGATGCGGTGATCGCCACCAATACCACGCTGGGCCGCGAAGGTGTGCATGGTCTGGAGTGTGCCGACGAGGCGGGTGGATTGTCCGGTGCACCGGTGCGTGGGAAGAGCACGCATATTGTTCAGGTGTTGGCTGGTGAGTTGAAAGGTCGTTTGCCGATCATTGCAGTGGGCGGCATTACCGAAGGCAAGCATGCGGCTGAGAAGATCGCCGCAGGTGCCAGCCTGGTGCAGATTTACTCCGGCTTTATCTACAAGGGGCCGGCATTGATTCGCGAAGCGGTCGATGCGATTGCGGCGTTGCCGCATAAGCCTCAGGCCTAAATCCTGCGGGCAATAAAAAATGGCCTGGAGCCATTTTTAACGTCGCATAGCGACGGCCCGAAGGGTGGCCATCCATAGATGGCAGGCAATAAAAAATTACCGGGAGGAATTTTTAACGTCGCGTAGCGACGGCCCGAAGGGTGGCCATCCATAGATGGCAGGCAATAAAAAATTACCGGGAGGAATTTTTAACGTCGCGTAGCGACGGCCCGAAGGGTTGCCGCCATGGATGGCAGGCAATAAAAAGGGCTCCCTAAAGGAGCCCCTGGGCTTGCGCCCGCCGCTCGGATGGAGCGCGCATGGTGAGTCGGTAGGTTCCTGAATCAGCCGACAGCGTGAAGTTCGTTGAGTCGATGGATGCCGGCGGTGCCGGTCATGCCGTCCCAATTGTCACCGCGGCCTTCGCGCCAGCCGTTTAACCAGGCTTGGCGGACAGAGGGGAGGGTGAATGGACAGAGTTCGCGGGATTTACCACTGATGCCGTATTGATAGCCGCGCAAAAAAGCTCTTTCTAACGGATCACGCTTAAGTCTTCTCATAGGGTGAAGCCCTCAATGTTGACTGTTATGTCCCTTAGACCTTGTAGCAAGGTCAGGCAGAAAGTTCTGCCTACGGAGTTCGCTGCCGGCGTCGCGAGCCTCCTTGCCAGCACCGTTGCAGTGCTGGCCTAGGTAGATTTCTAACGAATGCGCGGGTGCCTGTGAATGACCGTTTCGTCATAAGGCCGTAACCTTTTTGAGGGTCAGGCCATAAGGCGTTGTGGCGACTACCCGGAGTTTTTGCTGTAGCGCCTATGCTGTGGGCGTATGCGCCGGGTGTGCTGGTGTTTTGCTATCGCGAATGAATTGCGATTGAGACTGTTGTTTATTCCGACGAAGGGTCGCGCTGCGACGCTTTGTCACTTATTTTGGCCGTGCTGATTTGTCTGCGCGCCGTTGATTGCCTTAGGCACTGGAAACTCCCATGTCGGATCGTTACGAACTCTTCCTCACTTGCCCCAAGGGTCTTGAAGGCCTGCTGCTCGAAGAAGCCAGCAGCCTCGGCCTTGAGGATGCGCGTGAGCACACCTCGGCCATCCGTGGCATGGCCGACATGGAAACCGCCTACCGTCTGTGCCTGTGGTCGCGCCTGGCCAACCGCGTGCTATTGGTGCTCAAGCGCTATAGCGTGCAGGACGCCCAGAGCCTCTACGAAGGCGTGCTGGAGGTTGATTGGTTCGAGCACCTGGAATCCACCGGCAGCCTGGCTGTGGAGTTCAGTGGCAACGGTTCAGGCATCGACAACACCCATTTCGGCGCGTTGAAGGTCAAAGATGCCATCGTCGACAAGCTGCGCCTGAAAGACGGTACGCGGCCATCGGTCGATAAGCTCAACCCGGATCTGAGAATTCACCTGCGCCTGGATCGCGGCGAGGCAATTCTCTCCCTCGATCTCTCCGGCCATAGCTTGCATCAGCGCGGTTATCGCCTGCAGCAGGGCGCGGCACCTCTAAAGGAAAACCTCGCCGCTGCCGTATTGATCCGCGCCGGTTGGCCACGTATCGCTGCCGAAGGTGGCGCTCTGGCTGACCCGATGTGCGGTGTTGGCACCTTCCTGGTTGAGGCGGCGATGATCGCCGCCGATATCGCGCCGAATATGACCCGTGAGCAATGGGGCTTCAGCAAATGGCTGGGCCATGTGCCGGCTTTGTGGAAGAAAGTGCATGCCGAAGCCGAAGAGCGTGCGGCAGCAGGCATGGCCAAGCCACCGCTGTGGATTCGCGGCTATGAAGCCGATCCACGGCTGATTCAGCCAGCGCGCAATAACATCGAACGCGCTGGCATGAGTGATTGGATCAAGGTCTATCAGGGCGAAGTGGCGACCTTCGAGCCGCGTCCGGATCAGAACCAGAAAGGCCTGGTGATCTGCAATCCACCCTACGGCGAGCGCCTGGGTGATGAAGCCAGCTTGCTGTATCTCTACCAGAACCTCGGCGAGCGTCTGCGTCAAGCTTGCATGGGCTGGGAAGCGGCGGTGTTTACCGGCGCGCCGGACCTGGGCAAGCGCATGGGTATCCGCAGCCACAAGCAGTACGCTTTCTGGAATGGCGCACTGCCGTGCAAGCTGCTGCTGATCAAGGTGCTGCCCGAGCAGTTCGTCACCGGCGAGCGTCGTACCCCTGAGCAGCGCGAACGTGAACGCGAGCAGGCCGAAGCGGACAAATCCCCGCTTGAGCCGCTGGAGCGTCAGTACAACAAGAACGGCAACCCGATCAAACCGACTCCGGCACCTGCTCCGGTGGTTGAGCAGGCGCGCCTGAGTGAAGGCGGGCAGATGTTTGCCAACCGCCTGCAGAAGAACCTCAAGCAACTGGGCAAGTGGGCGCGCAAGGAAGGCGTTGAGTGCTACCGCCTGTACGACGCCGATATGCCGGAATATTCCATGGCGGTGGATTTGTATGGTGACTGGGTGCATGCGCAGGAATATGCCGCACCCAAGTCCATTGATCCTGAGAAAGCCAAAGAGCGCATGTTTGATGCCATCGCCGCGATTCCACAGGCGCTAGGTGTCGACAAGAACAAGGTGGTGATCAAGCGCCGCGAGCGCCAGAGCGGCACCAAGCAGTACCAGCGCCAGGCCACCCAAGGCCAGTTTATGGAAGTCAGCGAGGGCGGCGTAAAGCTACTGGTCAACCTCACCGATTACCTGGACACCGGCCTGTTCCTCGATCACCGTCCGCTGCGTCTGCGTATTCAGAAAGAGGCCGCCGGCAAGCGCTTCCTCAACCTGTTCTGCTACACCGCCACCGCGACTGTGCATGCGGCCAAGGGCGGTGCGCGTACCACCACCAGTGTTGATCTGTCGAAAACTTATCTGGACTGGGCGCGCCGCAACCTGTCGCTCAATGGCTATTCGGACAAGAACAAGCTGGAGCAGGGCGACGTTATGACCTGGCTGGCCGAGGATCGCGGCGAGTACGAGCTGATCTTTATCGATCCGCCGACTTTCTCCAACTCCAAGCGCATGGAAGGCATCTTCGACATCCAGCGTGACCACGTGCAGATGCTCGACCTGGCAATGGCGCGTCTAGCACCGGGCGGCGTGCTGTATTTCTCCAACAACTTCCGCAAGTTTGAGCTCGATGAGAGCTTGGCCGCGCGTTATCAGGTTGAAGAAATCAGTGCATCAACCCTGGATCCGGACTTTGCTCGCAACCAGAAGATCCACCGCGCTTGGCGTATTAGCCTACGTGGTTGATGCTTGCGCGCCTGTTCGCAGGCGCGCGGCTTTCAGGATTTGTTGCGGATCAGTGCGCGCAAGGAAAAGCGATTCGGATGGCAGGCCTGCGCTACGTCGGCGGGCACTGGCAGCGGCTCGTTGTTAAGCCACGCGGCGATCAGCTCGCCGGACAGTGGCGCGGTGATCAACCCGCGTGAGCCATGCCCGCTGTTGATATACAGGCCGTCGAGCCAGGGGCAGGGTGTTTCCGGCACCTGGCGGGCATCCTTGCTTAGCACCGCATAAGCCTCGGCAAAGGCGGCTGCGTCGGCTAACGGGCCGACAATCGGCAGATAGTCCGGACTGGTGCAGCGAAACGCGGCGCGGCCTTGCAGTTGCTCGTGGTCGAGTTCCGTCGCATTCAGTGCGCAGGAAAGCTCAGGCGATATCTCGTCCAATAACTGCAGATTGCTTGCGTGATCGGCGCTGTTCAGCCTCAGATCGTTACTGTTGAAATCAAAACTCGCACCGAGGGTATGTTCATCCAGGCGTGCCGGCGCGACGTAACCTTCGGCGCATACCACTGTACTTAATGCACGGCTGGCCGCCGTCGCGGGCAGGCGGCTGATCTGCCCGCGGATGCGTTTTAGCGGTAAGCCTGCGCTTTGGCTAAAACCCTTGATCTCGGCGGCGCTGGCCAGCACCACGACACTGGCGCTGGCCAGCAGTTGCTCGCCATTCCAGGCCTGCCATTGATCGCCTTCACGGCGCAGCTCCAAGGCTTCCTGATGCAGTTGCAGCTGGATAGTCGGCTGCTGGCTAAGTAGTGCACACAGCGCCGGTGGATGTACCCAGCCTGCCTCGGGATAGAACAGGCCGCCGGCGGGTAGTGGGATGCCGGCTTTGTTCTCTGCGGCGGTTTTATCCAGTGCGGTTAATAAATCGGCAGGGAAGGCGGCTGCAAGTTGCGCCTGACGCTGCGCTTCCTTGGCGTCGAAGGCCAGTTGCAGTACGCCGCAGTTATCCCAGTCCTGGCCTTTGTGCAGGCGTTCCAGCAGCCGGCGGGTATGGCCGAAGCCGCTGACGATCAAGCGTGACAGCGTGGTGCCATGGGCAGAGAGCTTGAGGTAAAGCACGCCTTGCGGGTTGCCCGAGGCTTCCTGGGCGATGGCGACATGGCGTTCCAGCAGAGTGACCTGCCAGCCGCGTGCGGCCAGGCTGGCGGAAGTGGCACAACCGGCCAGCCCTGCGCCGATCACAATGGCTGTGCGCGGACCATTAGGCTGCGGCGGGCGAGCAAACCAAGGCTTTTCAGTCGCCTCAGCTGTGCCGATAAAGCTGCCTTTAAGCACTTCCCATTTTTTTCCCAGGCCCGGCACGCGCTTCATCTTGAAACCGGCATCGTTCAATCGGCGGCGTACATAGCCGGTGCTGGTAAATGTGCCCAAAGTGGTGCTGGCGTGGGAAAGCCTGGCCAGTTCGGCAAACAGCTCCGGCGTCCACATATCCGGGTTTTTCGCCGGGGCAAAACCGTCGAGAAACCAGGCGTCGACCTTGGCATCCAGTTGGCCGAACAGCTCTAGGGCATCGCCGATCAGCAGGGTGAGGACGATACGCCCGCCCGCAAATACCAGGTGCTGGAAGCCCGGATGCAGGGCCACATATTGCGCCAGCAACTGCTCGGCGTAGGGCGCAAGTTCTGGCCATAGCGCCAGTGCACGTTGCAGATCGATTTTATTCAGCGGGTATTTTTCCACGCTGACAAAGTGCAGGTGGGCTCCCGTTACGACGTGCTGTTCGAACAGCTGCCAGGCGCAGAGAAAATTCAGCCCGGTGCCGAAGCCGGTTTCGCCAATGACCAGCTGCTGATCGGCCGTCAGTTCGGCGAAGCGCTCCGGCAACTGGTTGTTGGCGAGAAACACATAGCGGGTTTCGGCCAGAGCGTTCTCGTTGGAGAAATACACATCGGCGAACTGGCTGGACAGCGGTTGGCCCTGCTCATCCCACTCAAGGCGGGCTTGCTGGGTTGGTACATCGGGGGCGGAGGGCATGTGCGGCTCGGTCACAGGTAGTCGATGGCAACGATGTACCAGGTCTTCTCGCCGGTCGGGGTTTGCACCCGTACTTCGGCGTCCATACTTTTGCCAATCAGGGCGCGGGCCAGGGGCGAGTCGATGCTGATCAGGTTGTTTTTCAGGTCCAGCTCATCCGGGCCGATGATGCGGTAGCGCGATTCGCTGCCGTCCTCATCTTCCAGGGTGACCCAGGCGCCGAAGTAGACTTTATCCGGGTCACTAGGCCTGGCGCTGACGACCTTGAGGTTTTCCAGGCGCTTGGTCAGAAAACGTACGCGGCTGTCGATCTCGCGCAGCATCTTCTTGCCGTAGGTGTATTCAGCGTTCTCCGAGCGGTCGCCCTGGGCCGCAGCTTCACTGACCGACTGGGTAACCTGGGGGCGGCGCACATGCCAAAGCTCATGCAGCTCGGCGCGCATGCGGGCCTCGCCCTCGGGGGTGATCAAGGGGGTGCCGGCGGAGCGGGGTGGGCGATAGCGACTCATAGTTCAGCTTGTTGGAAGTGGTGCGCGAGTCTATCAGCCCTCGCGCAGCACCGTCAGCGGGCTGATGTTTAGCGCCCGGCGCGTACCAAGAACGCCCGCTGTGCCCACCAGCAGCGCGCCGATCAAGGGCAGCAAGAGCAGCCAGGGATGCGGTTGCCAGGTGAGGTCGAAGGCAAAACGGTAGAGCAGGAAGCTGATCAGTTCACAACCAAAGGCCGCCAGCAGCCCGCTTGATGCGCCTAGCAGGCCGAACTCGGCACGACGCGCCTTGATCAACAGCTTGCGTTCGGCGCCCAAAGCGCGCAGCAGCGCGCCCTGGCGGATGCGTTCATCCAGAGTCGCCTGCAGCCCGGCAAATAGCACGGCCAGGCCGGCCGCCAGCACGAACAACAGGACGAACTCGATAGCCAGTGTGACCTGAGCGAGGATGCTGCGCAGTTGCGCCAGCAGCGCTTCGACCTGCAGCAATGTCACAGCCGGGAAGGCGCGCGACAGTTCGACCAGTTGCTTTTCGTACTGCGGCGGCAGGTAGAAGCTGGTCAGGTAGGTAACCGGCAGATCCTGCAAGGTGCCGGGCTGGAAGATCATGTAGAAGTTGGGCTGGAAGTTGTTCCAGTCGACTTCACGCAGGCTGCTGACCACCGCATCGCGGTTGAGGCCGCCGACACTGAAGCTCAGGCGGTCGCCCAGTTTCAGTTGCAGGCTTTCGGCCAGTTCGGACTCCACCGATACGCCCGGCAACTCGCTGGTATTGGCATCCTTCCACCAGTTACCGGCGATCAAGTTGTTATCCGCAGGCAAGTCGGCAGCCCAGGTCAGGCTTAGGTCACGGCGAATCGCGCGCTCGCCCTGGGATTCCTTGCTGACGATCTGCCGTACCGGCTCGCCATTGATCCTCACCAGTCGACCGGGCACCACGGGGAACAATGGTGCGGGGTGCGGTGATAGTTCATTAAGGCGAGCGGCGAAGACGTCCTTGTCTGCCGGCAGGATATTCAGGGCGAAATGGTTTGGCGCATTTTCGGGCAACTGATCCTGCCAGGTGTCGAGCAGTTCGCCACGCAGCAAGGCGATTAGCGCCATGGCCAGAATGATCAGGCCAAACGCCAGCGATTGCCCGGCTGCAGCCAGTGGATGACGCAGCAATTGGCCCAGGCCCAGCCGCCAGGGCAGTGACGCACCGGCCAGCATGCGGCGCAGGCTCTGTAGGCCGAGCAGCAACAGACCACCGAGTAGCAGGGCGGTGACCAGGCCGCCGCCGAGTAGGGCAAAGGTCAGCTGTAGATCGAGACTCAAGCGCCACATGATCAGGCCCAGGGCCAGCAAGGCTGCGCCATACACCAGCCAGGAGCTGGCCGGTACTGGCAGCATGTCGCGGCGTAGAACCCGCAGCGGCGGCACGCGGCCCAGCGCGGCCAGTGGCGGCAAGGCGAAGCCGGCGAGGGCGACCAGCCCGGTGGCCATGCCGGCCAGCGCAGGCCACAGGCCGCCAGGTGGAATCTGTGCTGGGAGCAGGTCTTGCAGCATATTGAACAATGCAAGCTGGGCCAGCCAGCCTAGCAACGCGCCGATTAGGCTGGCGGTAATACCCAGCAGTGCCAATTGCAGGCTGAACAGGCCGAGCGCCTGGTTGCGGGACAGCCCCAGGCAGCGCAGCAGCGCGCTGGCATCGAAACGCCTGGCGGCAAAGCGCGCCGCCGATAACGCCACTGCAACCCCGGCCAGCAGCACGGCGGCTAGGCTGGCAAGGTTTAGATAGCGCTCGGCGCGGCCTAGGGCGCTGCCGACCTGGCGATTGCCATCTTTGGCGTCTTCCAGGCGCTGGTTGGGGGCGAGGGTGATGCCCTGACGATACTGCGCCAAGGCATCAGCCTCACCGCGCCACAGTTCTTGATAACGCACGCGGCTGCCCGGCTGCACCACGCCGGTGGCGGCCAGGTCATCCAGGTGCATCAGCAGGTGCGGCGTCAGGCTGTAGAAGTCGCCGGCTTCGTCCGGGAGAAAGGTCAATACGCGGGTCAGACGTAGGGTTTTCGCGCCGACTTCAACGCTGTCGCCGGGTTTGAGGTTAAGCGCGACAAACAGGCGGGCTTCGGCCCAGGCTTCACCGGGCTGTGGGCCGGCGCCGGTTTGTTCAACGTCATACAGTGCGGCGGCACTCTTCAGTTCACCGCGCAGTGGATAGGCGTTGTCCGCTGCTTTGACGCTGGCCAGCTGGATACCAGCATCGCTGGCGATCACGCTGGAGAACTCGACCAGTTGCGCGTGTTCCAGCCCTAGTTGTTTGCCGCTGCTGATCTGCTCGGCTGTGCTGGGCGAGCTGCCGGTCAGGCGCAGGTCGGCGGCGAGAAATTCGGTGGCGCGCAGCAGCATGCCGTCGTTCAGGCGTGCGCTGAAATAACCGATGGCCGTGCTGGCGGCGACCGCGATCAGCAAGGCGAAAAACAGCACACGCAGCTCGCCAGCGCGGGCATCGCGCAGCAATTGGCGGCTGGCCAGGGAAAGCAGGCGGGTAAACGGCAGATGATTCATCAGGGTTCCACGTGGTCGACCAGGTGGCCGCCTTCCAGACGGATCAGGCGTTGGCAGCGATGAGCCAGGCGCTCGTCGTGGGTGACCAGTACCAGGGTCGCGCCGCGTTCCTTGTTCAGTTCGAACAGCAGGTCGCTGATGCGCTCGCCGGTATGGCTGTCGAGGTTGCCGGTGGGCTCGTCGGCAAACAGCACTGCAGGCTCGACGGCAAAGGCACGGGCGATGGCCACGCGTTGCTGTTCACCGCCTGAGAGCTGGCGTGGGTAATGGGTCAGGCGCTGGCCAAGGCCTACGCGGTCAAGCAGGGTGCGGGCACGCTTGCGGGCGTAGGCATGGCCTTCAAGCTCCAGCGGCAGCATGACGTTTTCCAGCGCATTCAAACTGTCGAGCAACTGGAATGACTGAAAGACAAAGCCGACGTGTTCTGCACGCACACGTGCACGCTGATCTTCATCGAGACTGGCAAGGTCGTTGCCGGCCAGCACCACGCTGCCGCTGCTGGGCAGATCGAGCCCGGCGAGCAGGCCGAGCAGGGTGGATTTGCCCGAGCCGGAGCTGCCGACAATCGCCAGGCTGTCGCCGGAAATAAGCTCCAGCGACAGATCATGGAGTATGGTTAGTTCGCCTTCCGTGCTGGGAACCACTTTGCTAAGGTTTCGCGCGGTGAGAATACTTGAGCTCATGGAGAATCCAATGCGTAAGTGGTTGATCGGTACTGCCCTGAGCCTGCTGCTGTGGGGGCCGGCGGCGTTCGCGGGTACCGTACTGGTCGTCGGCGATAGTATCAGCGCAGCTTTTGGCCTGGATACCCGCCAGGGTTGGGTCGCTTTGCTGGAAAAACGCCTGGCCGAGCAGGGTTTTGACCATCAGGTGGTCAATGCTTCGATCAGTGGCGACACCAGCGCAGGCGGCGCCGCACGGCTGCCTGCGCTACTTGCAGAGCATCGGCCAGAGCTGGTGATTATCGAGCTGGGTGGCAACGATGGCCTGCGTGGCCAGCCCCCTGCGCAATTGCAACAAAACCTTGCGGCCATGGTGCAGGCGTCGCAGCAAAAAGGTGCCAAGGTGCTGATCCTGGGTATGCAGCTACCGCCGAATTATGGTGTGCGTTACACCACAGCATTCGCTGAGGTGTTCCCCAAGGTGGCGCAGGAGTACGACACTGCCCTGGTGCCGTTCGTGCTGGAAGGCGTAGGTGGCGTGCCTGCGATGATGCAGAACGACGGCCTTCACCCTGCCGCCGTAGCGCAACCAAAGCTGCTGGATAACGTCTGGCCGACCCTGAAACCTTTGCTCTGACAGGCTTTTCTGTAACGTGCCTTTCGGCTAATGTGGCGGCCCCGCACTGGAGCCCTCAATGCCGCGCCCTGCCTGGTCCTTGCATGCCTACCAACTGATCGAGCCCGACGAGCAGCTTGACCTGTTCGCCTGCCGAGAAGTGCGCGTGCATTTGCTGGCGCGCCAGCTTGAGTTGGGCCAGTTTGCCGACCGTACGTTGTGCGGTGGTTTGTTGCCGGCTCAGCCGGTGTGGCGCGATCTGGATAAGACGATGCTGCGTGACAAGCGCTTGTGCCCTGCGTGCCGGGCAACACTTGAGGCGCAGAAACGCGGTGATCGTCCAGCATTGCCGGGGCGTTGAGCTATCCAAGCCGCTGATCAATCGGTGTACAATCGCCTTCTACTTTTACCAACCATTTTCGTCAGGAATTTCCGGATGTTGTCGCGTGCCATTGCCGTCACCCGCTGCCTGCCGCTTGCCGCTGTCTTCGCGGTAGCGTCTGCCAATGCTCTTGAGTTTCCTCTGCCACCACCTGGCGAGGATATCGTTGGCGAAGTGCAGGTGATCCAGGCCAAGTATGAAGACACCTTTGCCGATCTGGGTGTGGCCAATGATCTGGGTTATCTGGAAATGGTTGTGGCCAATCCTGGTGTTGATCCCTGGCTGCCGGGCGCTGGCAACGAGATTATTTTGCCGACGCGCTACATTCTGCCGCCTGGCCCGCGCGAAGGCATTGTGATCAACCTCGCCGAGTACCGCCTGTACTACTACCCGAAAGGTCGTAACGTGGTTTACACCTACCCATTGGGTATTGGTCGCGAGGGCTGGAGCTCGCCGGTTGCCAATGCGCGCATTACGGCCAAGACGCCGAACCCGGGCTGGACGCCACCTAAGTCTATTCGCGAAGAGCATGCTGCCGATGGCGATCCGCTGCCGGCTTACGTGCCGCCAGGCCCAGATAACCCGCTGGGTCCATACAAGATGGGTTTGTCGGTGCCGGGTTACCTGATTCACGGCTCGAACAAGAAGTTCGGTATCGGTATGCGCGTTAGTCATGGCTGCTTCCGCATGCTTAACCATAACGTGCTGAAGTTGGCTTCGATGGTTTCTGTGGGCACCTCGGTGCGCATCATCAATGAGCCTTACAAGTTTGGTCGCAGTGGCGGCAAGGTCTATCTGGAAGCGCACGCACCGCTGGATGATTCCGGTGATGCTTCGGTAGTCGACAAACACACTGCAGTGATCAATGCGCTACTGAAAAATGATCAGTTCGCCGATCTGCGTCTGGATTGGGAAATGTTGCGCGAAGTAGTAGCGGCTGAAGATGGCTTGCCGGTTGAAATTGCTCAGCCTGATCAGGCCATGGTGGCGACCGAGCCAGCTATCTGACTTCAGCTTGTTCAAAAGCCCGTTATGCGTAAGCGCTGGCGGGTTTTTTATTGTCTTTTGATTGATGGGTACTTTCTCTTGGCAATAAAAAAGCCGACCCAGAAACTGGGTCGGCTTGTCATAGCCTTGTGAGCTATTACTTGCGGCTGGCTTTTTCCAGCATACGCAGAGCGCGCTCATTGGCTTCGTCAGCAGTTTGCTGAGCCTTCTGAGCAGCAGCCATAGCGTCATCAGCCTTACGGTAGGCTTCGTCGGCACGGGCTTGAGCGCGAGCAGCTGCATCTTCAGTTGCAGTCAGACGAGCTTCAGTTTCTTTGGACATGCTGCTGCAACCGGTAGCCAGAACTGCGGCCAATGCCAGAGCAGAGAATTTCAGAACGTTGTTCATCGTGTTCCCCTTGAGGTGGAGTTTTTCCATAAAAGCAATTTCCTAATGGTAGGAAATTAGCCGGCGTACATACTACCTGTAACTTGTAGTAAGTAAACGGAGGCAAGGCAAGCCGCAGAGGTTTTTTTCTGTTTATGCGGTGGTTGTTGGGCTACTTGCTATCTTTTGGTTGAAAAACAATCAGTTCTGGATGGGGTGGCAGTTCTTTGCGCAGTGCTACTGTCACTTTTGTTACTGCGTCGGTTGTTCAAAGTAACCTGAAAGTGACTCCGGAATTCCCCCAAGTATGAATGGTCAAAGGCCTCGGATCTAAATGCACCACCGGCAGATGCAACGGTTGGGCTGCACGGGTGTCGAAACGCCGTCGTATGTGATCTAAGTCATTGATTCGCGTGACCTCACAGGTTTTGGCCTGATAAGCTCGGGATAATTGCCTACAACTTAATAGGTGCAAGATGCTGTAACCCGATTGCTGCGCGAGCAAAGAGTGGGTTGCGCGAGTTAACAGAGGAGTTGCGATGAGCGAGGTGTTGTCCATTCACCATGACCTGGCAGGCCATCAATTCGAGACCACAGTGGATGGTGATCGGGCGTACCTGGCTTATATGGATCTTGGGAAGCAAACCCTGGATATCTACCGCACCTTTGTGCCCAACTCGTTGCGTGGGCGCGGGATCGCAGCGGCATTGACCGAGCATGCGCTGCAATATGCCGAGCGCCTGGGTTACACGGTGATTCCTTCGTGCTCCTACGTGGAGCGCTACATGGTGCGCCGTCAGCGTCAGGCGGATAAAAGCTGAGTGATGCGGACAAGAAAAAGGCCAGTCAGTGACTGGCCTTTTTTATATCTGCTTTTGTGCCTGCGGAGTCAGATTTTGGCAATCAGATTGCCGGCATGTAGGCCGCATTCTTTCTGCGTGGCTTCTTCCCACCACCAGCGGCCCTCACGTTCGTGCTGATTTGGTAGCACCGGGCGGGTGCAGGGCTCGCAACCGATGCTGATAAAGCCGCGTTCATGCAAAGTGTTGTAGGGCAGCTCAAGCATGCGGATATAGGCCCAAACATCTTCGCTGCTCATCTGCGCCAGCGGGTTGAACTTGTACAGGGTGTTGTCGGCAGTAGAAAAGGCACCGTCGATTTCCACCACGGCAACCTGGCTGCGTGTGCCCGGGCTCTGGTCACGGCGCTGGCCGGTGGCCCAGGCCTTTACCGTGGCGAGTTTACGGCGTAGCGGGGCGGTTTTGCGGATACCGCAGCATTCGCCGTGGCCATCCTTGTAGAAGCTGTATAGGCCTTTTTCTTTGACGAACGGCTCCAGTACTGCCGCCTCCGGCGAGAGTATGTCGATGCTGATGTTGTAGTGCTCGCGCACCTGATCGATAAAGCGATAGGTCTCCGGGTGCAGGCGGCCGGTGTCGAGGCTGAAGACCTTGACGTTCTTGTTGATTTTCCAGGCCATGTCGACCAGCACCACATCTTCCGTACCGCTGAAGGATAGCCACAGCTCGTCGCCAAAATGTTCGAAGGCGAGCTTGAGAATATCCTGGGGCGACTTGTTGGCGTAGGTTGCCGCCAGTTCGGCTGCATCGAAGGGGTGGCTCATCGGGCTGAATTCCTAGTTATGGTGACGTCGCGCGTCTTGTATTGCGATGGTAGCAAAAGCCGGTTATACGACTAAATAACCAAGTGCCGTAGTAGACCTCTGATTTGGGTATAAACCTCTGCGTTGCAGAGCTTTAGGGGAGCGGCTAGAGTGCCGCCTCTCAAATAAATCCAAGCTAGGAGTGTCCTGTGGAAATCGCGTGTCTCGACCTGGAAGGCGTGTTGGTCCCGGAAATCTGGATCGCCTTCGCGGAAAAAACTGGCATCGAGTCGCTGAAAGCGACCACCCGGGATATTCCGGACTATGACGTGCTAATGAAGCAGCGCCTGCGCATCCTGGACGAGCACGGCTTGAAGCTGTCCGACATCCAAGAGGTGATCGCCACACTCAAGCCTCTGGAAGGCGCGGTGGAGTTTGTCGACTGGCTGCGTGAGCGCTTTCAGGTGGTGATTCTCTCGGACACCTTCTACGAGTTTTCCCAGCCGCTGATGCGTCAGTTGGGTTTCCCTACATTGCTGTGTCACAAACTGATCGCCGATGAAACGGATCGGGTAGTGGATTACCAACTGCGCCAGAAGGATCCCAAACGTCAGTCGGTCATCGCCTTCAAGAGCCTCTACTATCGCGTGATCGCGGCGGGTGACTCGTATAACGACACCACCATGCTCAGCGAGGCCCACGCCGGAATCCTGTTCCATGCGCCGGACAACGTGATTCGCGAATTCCCGCAGTTCCCTGCGGTACACACCTATGAAGACCTCAAACGCGAGTTCCTCAAGGCGTCCAATCGTCAGCTGAGCCTGTAATCAGCTCTCTATTGAAAAGCCCGCTTTTGCGGGCTTTTTTGTGGCCTGCCATCCATGGCGGCCACCCTTCTGGCCGTCGCTGGGCGACGTCAAAAACTTCTCCCGGAAGTTTTTTGTGCCCGCCGTCCAGGTCAGTCGCAGAACTGTTCCAGAGTCTCCAGCAGCACTTTGACCTTGGTAATCGACTCCTGGTATTCGGCCTGGCCGTTGGAGTCGGCGACTATGCCGCCGCCGCCCCAGCAACTGAGCTGTCCATCCTTGGCCAGCAGGCTGCGGATGGCGATTGAGCTGTCCATTTCGCCGCGCACATCCAGATACAGCAGTGAGCCGCAATAGAGTGCGCGGCGGGTTGGTTCCAGCTCGTCGATGATTTGCATGGCGCGAATCTTCGGTGCGCCGGTAATCGAGCCGCCGGGGAAGCTGCCAGCGATCAGGTCCAGGGCATCCTTGTCGGCCGCCAGGTCGCCGGTTACGGCGCTGACCAGGTGATGCACGTTGGGGTAGCTTTCCAGGGCGAAAAGTTCCGGTACCTGTACCGAGCCGACGCGGCAGCTGCGGCCTAGATCATTACGCAGCAGGTCGACAATCATCAGGTTTTCCGCACGGTCCTTCTGGCTGCTGAGCAGGGCGTCGGCCTGTGCTTGATCCTGTTGCGGGTCGGCATGCCTTGGGCGGGTGCCCTTGATTGGCCGGGTTTCCACCTGGCCTTCACTGATGCGTAAGAAACGCTCGGGCGACAGGCTGATGATGGCGCCGCCGCCGGGCAACGTCTGATAACCCGAAAATGGCGTCGGGCAGGCAGCGCGCAAGGCCTGGTAAGCGGTCCATGGAGAGCCCTGATAGCCCGCGCGAAAGCGTTGGGCAAAGTTCACCTGATAGCAGTCGCCGGCCTGGATATAGGCCTGAATACGCGCAAAGCACTGCTGGTACTCGGCTTCGCTAATGTCGGATTTAAAGCGTTCCAGCAGCCTGAACGGTTGCGGCGCAGACGCTGCTGGCGTGGAGAACAGCACTGTCAGACGCTGGCGTTCGCCAGCGTCCAGGCTTGGGTGAAACATCAGCTGGCTGCGTTGTTGCTGGTGATCGGTGATCAGGGCCCAGGCATACAGACCAAAGCGAGCGTCGGCTAGATCGAGGTCATCAACGGCCTGAGTCGGCAGCTGTTCCAGCCTACGGCCGAAGTCATAACTCAGGTAACCAATCAGCCCGCCGACGAACGGAAGCGGATTATCTGCCGGTGGCTGACACTCGCCGAGGTCTGCAAGGCTCTGGCGCAGGCGTTGCAGGAAAGCGTTGGCCGTTTCGTCAGGCGTCGGCGCCAGCTCTGCCAATGGCCAGGCGCTGATAAGGTCATAGCGTCCACGCTGCGCGGTCGGCCGCCCCGCATCCAGCAGAACGGCGCCGGGTGCATGCATGACGCAGCTGAAGTAACGCGAAGGGTCTGCGAGGTAGGGCAGAGCCTGTACAAGGCAAGTAGGCATATGACACTTTCGAGGTGCGCGGATGCCGATTGTAGAACGTCGCCAACATTCATCCTAGAGCTTGCGGATGGGTTTACTCGGGATGCTGCCGCTCATTAGTATGGAAAGGTCCGCGGATGTTCGATGTGACTCATAAAATAATAATTACTACGGGATCAAGGCCATGGATGAAGTAATGGATCCTGCCGCTGGCAGCCTCTTGCGCGCCAAACTGATGCCACCCCAGGCCTCTACGGATTACCTGGTCAGGCCGCAGCTTGAATCTGCTTTGTGCGCCAACCCCCATGCGCGCGTGCTGCTATTGGCAGCCCCGGCCGGTTTTGGCAAAACCAGTGCGCTGGTCGCGTTGGCCCAGGCGCGTGAGCACAGTGGCCACGCGGTGGCCTGGCTATCGCTCGGCCCTGGTGACGATGAGCCATCGCGTTTTCTGCTGCAGCTGATCGAGGCGCTTTCTCGCCTGTTGCCGGGCTTTGGCGCAGAAGCACTGGCCTACTTGCAGAACACCATGCGGGTGCCGGTTTCCGCGGTGATGGAAAGCCTGCTGGTGGATCTGGCGCAGCTGGAAACCCCGCTGCTGCTGGTGCTTGATGATCTGCACCTGATTCAGGACGCCGAGCTGCTTAGCGCACTTAATCGCCTGATCAAATTTGCCCCCGAAGCTTTCACCCTGGCCATCGGCAGCCGCTCGCAACCGGCGCTGAACCTGGCCACCCTGCGCGCCAAGGATCTGCTGGTGGAGATCGGTGAACAGGAACTGCGCCTGAGCAAGGCGGAAACCCGCGATTACCTGCAGCGTTGCGGCCTGCAACTGGATGCAGTGGCGTTTTCCGCCCTGTACAGCCAGACCGAAGGCTGGATGGTCGGTGTGCATCTGGCCAGTCTCTGGCTGCGCCATCAGCCCCAGGCCGCCGCGCAGATTGCTGATATGGGCACCGACCAGGCGGCGGTGGGCGCCTACCTGCTGCGCAGCGTCTTCGAGCAACTGCCAGCCGATAAACAGGAGTTGCTGCTGGCCCTGGGCGTGGCCCAGCAGCTCAGCGGCGACCTGGCCAATGCCCTGACTGGGCGGCATGACGGTCAGCAGTTGCTGGAAGAGCTTGAGGCCATGCAGCTGTTTCTCTTGCCGCTGGACCGCGAGCGCCAGTGGTATCGCTTTCACAACCTGTTTGCCGAATTCTTGCGCGGTCGGCTGAAAGAGCGCGACCCGGAGCGCTTCAAACAGCTGCATTTCAACGCCAGCCTGTGGTTCACCAACCACCATATGCAGAACCTGGCTATCGAGCATGCCTGTCTGGCCGAAGACCCGGAAATGCTCGCCGCATTGGTCGACGGTTGTGGCCTGGAGCTGATCAACCGTGGCCAGCTCAATCTGATCTACAAGTGGCGTCAGCATGTACCGGATGAGATCGCCGAGCGCTTTCCCGTGCTGGTACTCGCCGATGTCTGGACCCGCGCCGCCGAGCTGGGTCTGGTGGAAGCCAATCGCATGCTCGATGAACTGCTCGAACGTTGGACGGAGGCCAAGCCCGGCGCGCCGTTGAGCGACAAGCTGTTGGCGACTCTGGCGATCAAGTCAGTTATCGCCTTGCAGAAGGATGATTTGCAGACCTGCATAGCCCTGGCGCGGCGGGTTGAAGTGCAGCTGGGCCAGCACACCGCCTTTCTCGAAGTGGCGATGCTGATCGTGGGCGCGCTGGCCAATGTGATGATCGGCCAGCCGGATCAGGCCAAACGCTTGCTGGCTCTGGCGCAACAGCGCAATCACTTCCTCGAAGGGCGCTATCTGGATATGCAGTTGGCCAACGTCGAGGTGCTGCTGAGCCTGGAGCAGGGGCAGATCCGTCAGGCCGAGCTGCTGTTCGCCCAGTTGCGCGCGCGGGTCATCCCCTGGTTCTCTGATCGTTCGCGGGCTTTGGCGCTGCCGACCATCACCGAGGCCCTGATCGCCTATAACCAGGGCCGCCTGGAAGGCATCGAGGAGCGCCTGCGCTGGGCGCTGGCTACGGTCGATGTGATCAACCCGATCGATCTCTACGCCCAGGGCATGCTGTGCATGGCCCATGTGCAGCGCATGCAGGACAACTCCAAGGATGCCTACGCCAGCCTGGTACTGATGCAGAACCTCGCCGCGCGCAACCAGTCCTGGCGCTTTTACGCCCAGGCGGTGGCCGATGAGGTGGTGCAGATTCTTCAGGAGCCTGCCGCTGATCGATTGAAACGCGCCGAGCAACGGCTGAAGACGGTCGACTGGAACAAGCTGGCTGAGCATTACCAGCATATGCGCTTCAACCCGGTGCTGTGGGTGCGCGGGCTGACCCGCATTCGCCTGCAGCAGGCGCGCGGCCATTACAGCGAAGCGCTGCACGAAATCACCCAGCTGCGCGGCATGCTGCTGGATAACTGGCATGGCCTGCAGCGCCTGCGGCTCGACCTGTTGGCGGCACTGAGTTATCAGCGCCTGGGCTATCAGGAGCGGGCGCAAAGCCTTTTGGTGCAATGCCTGATCGGCGCCGAGCGCGAAGGTGTGCGCAGTCTGTTTGTTGAGGAAGGTGAAGCCATTCGCCTGTTGCTGCAGCAGCTGGAGGCCGCCGAACGCCAGCCGGCGCTACAGGGCTTTATTCGCGGTTTGCTGGCCATCTGGCCGGGCAACAGTGCGCGGCAATCGCTGGAAGTGCTTGAGGAAGGGCTGACCGAGCGTGAGCGTGAGGTGGTCTGCCTGGCGGCTCAGGGTATGTCGAATGATGAGATCGGCCAGCAGCTGTCTTTGGCGTTGGGCACGGTCAAATGGCACCTGCACAACATTTACGAAAAGCTCAAGGTGCGTAACCGCACGCAAGCCATCCGTCGCGCCCGTGAACTGAGTCTTCTGGACCTATGAATAGCCAATCGATGCCGCGTAAGGGCAAGTTGCCGTTACTGCGTACCAAGCTGTTTCCCGCAGAATCTGCCGGTCGGCTTTTGCTGGCCCGTTCAGCCTTGCTCGACCGGCTGTTCAACGCCCGCGAGCAACGCTTGATTCTGCTCAGTGCGCCCGCCGGTTTCGGCAAGAGTACGGTGCTTAGTCAGTTTCGTCTGCGTTTGCTGGAGACCGGTGCAAGGGTGGCTTGGTTGTCCTGTGATGAGGCCGACAGCGAGCCGCAGCGTTTACTGCACTACCTGATTGCCGCGATAGAGGCGCAGCTTCCCGGCTTTGGCGCGAGCACCGCGCGCCTGTTGCGTGACGACCTGAGCGTGCCCAATGAATTGTTGCTGGATTCGTTTATTGGCGACCTGAAGAGGGTCCAGGGCGACCTGTACCTGATCTTCGATGACTTTCACCGCGTGCGGCATACGGAGCTGGGGCCACTGGTTAGTTACTTCGTCAAACAAGTGCCAGCCAATGTGCGGATGATTGGTAGCACCCGCTATAACCCGCGCTTTCTTGATGAGCAGCCGGTCATCACGCCTTGGGCGTTGTGGGTCAAGGCGGATGAGTTACGTCTGACCCTTAGCGAGACGGAAGCCTATTTCCATGAGCTCAAGCAATTGCAGCTGAGCAGCGCCGAGCTGGATTTGCTGCACCGGCGCACGGAGGGCTGGATTACGGCATTGCATCTGGTGGCGCTGGCGCTGGCTCGGCACCCGGAACGCAGCGGTTTTCTCGCAGGGCTGTCCGGCACCGAGCGCAATATCGCCGACTATCTGGCTGAGGATGTGCTTGATCATCTGCCACAGGATCAGCAGCTATTTCTCGACCAGACCTCGGTGCTCGATGAGTTCAATGCCGAGTTGTGCAACGCCCTGACCGGCCGCACAGATGGCGCGCAGATGCTCAAACGTCTGCAGACCGCTCAGCTGTTTATCATCGCGCTGGACGAGCAGGGCGAGTGGTTCCGCTATCACCATCTGTTTGCCGAGTTTCTCCAGGGCCGCCTGAGTCGTGCGGGCGACCCGACCCATCTGTTGCACGCTGCTGCTCGCTGGTGTGAAAGCCATGAGCTGACCGATAAGTCCGTCAAGTACGCCTTGCGCGCGCGCGACTACGCCTTTGCCGCCGAGCTGCTGGAGCGTCAGGGCGCGACGCTGATTGCCGGCAATCAGGTGTACGGCATTTTGGCGATCCTCAAGGATGTGCCGGCTGAGGTGATTCGCGAGCACCCGGTGTTCCAGATTTTCTACGCCTGGCAGCTGGCCTTCGAGCAAAAGTACGCCGAAGCCGAAGCGCTGATCGAAGAGGTCAGCACGCGCCTGATGCAAGGGCGTGGCAAGCCGATGCACTTTGGCCTGGCAGTTCTGCTGGCTGTGGCCCAGGTGCTCAAAGCGCTGGTGTTGCTGTATCAGGACAAGCTGGAGGGCGCGTTGAAGGTGGCGCGTCACTGGCTGGCCTTGGTGCCGGATAACCAGCCGATTTTCCGCGCCAGTATGTCCTGTATTCAGGCTGCGGCCTACGCGCTGCTCGGGGAATTCGGTGATGCAGCCAAATCGATTGCGGTGGCACGCGACAACCTGGAACAGGCCGACAGCGAATACCTGCATGCGGTGGTCAGCCTGATTGAGGCGCTGATCTGCAAAGAGATGGGTCAGCCCGAGCGCGGCCGCGCTTTGGCGGAAAGTGCGCGGGCGCGGGTTGAGCAGGTGTTCGGCCGCCGCAGTCGTGTAGGTGGGCCGCTGGCCTTGGCCTATGCCGACCTGCTGTATGAGCAGGATCGGCATGCAGCGATTCTCGCCGAGCTGCCGCTAGCCACCACTTGGCGCGATGTGGCCACGCCGATTGAGCTGATCAGCCGCGGCAAGTTGGTCATGGCCAAGGCGCGTTTCTTCGCCGGCGAGGGTGAGTCGGCCCTGGCGGAGCTGGATGAATGGCTGGAGGGCTTGCATGGCCCAGGCTATGAGCGGGTCTACGCCCTGGGCATGAGCTGCAAGGTGCAGTTTCTGCTGTGGCTGCGTAAGCCCAATGAGGCCGAGCGCACCTGCCTGCAGCTGCAGCGCCATCTGGCGGTACTGCCGCCGGGTCGGTATGCCGATGCGGAAACCGTGCAGGTATTGTCGGAAGCGCGCCTGGCCCTCTCCGAGCGCCGTGCCGACAAGGCGCAAGCGGTGCTAGAGGCCTGCCTGGCCAAACAGACGGCTGAGCATCAGCGTGACCGGCGCCTGCGTCTGGCCTTGTTACTTTCTGTGGCGTATTGGCGCAAAGGTAACAGCGACAAGGCCTTTGCCTTGCTCAAAGCCACGGTTGAAGACGCCTGGGCTAGCGGTTACCGGCGCATGTTCCTGGATGATGCGCTCTGGCTGCTACCGCTCTGGGACGCCTGGCACAGCGCCGAACCCAAGCGTGCCAGCGCTTGGCAGGGACTGGCCGAGCAACTGCGTGAGCAATGCCGTCGGCTGTCTATCGATCTAGAAACTTTCGATGAAAATCAAGATGTTAGCCATCGTGAGCGGGAGATTCTGCGCTTCGTGGCGGCTGGTTTGTCGAACCGTGATATCGCCCAGGCGGTGCATTTGTCAGAGGCCACGATCAAATGGCACCTGCACAACCTGTTCGCCAAGCTGGGCGTGCGCAGCCGTACGCAAGCGGTTTTGAAGGGCAAGAGTTTGGGTTTGTTGAGCGAGGCCTGAGGTTTGGCTGCCGGATTTGCGCCAGATGGGCGCTCCATCCCTTGGATGGGCTGGCAGCCAGGGCTTGCACCAGTAGTTTTAGCGTCAGGACGAGAAGCATGGTGCTTCACGATTCCAAGCCTGGCGCGAATAGGGAAGCAGTGTCAGACCTGGTGAGCGGCGCACGCCGCTGTAGCTGAGACGGACAGGAGTCCAGAGCAGCCTGCCGGGGACAACCCATAAGTGAACTGTGGAGACAATAACAATGAAAACCCTCAAGCAACTGGCCTTGGCCACCGCTGTTCTGGCTGTTCCTTTCATGGCTCAGGCTGAGCTCAAGGCCATGGATGACACTGCTCTGGCAACCGTAACCGGTCAGGATGGCATCAGCATCTCCGGTAGCTTCAACGGCACCATCGGTAGCCTGGTTTACACCGACGGCGACACTGGCGGCGGTTCGCTGCGCATGGAAACCGTTTCCTTCACTGGCTTCAACATCGACGACAACGCCCCGGTCATGGTTGACGTTGTCACCAACGGCAGCGGTACCCAGCAACTGCAAATCAGCCTGCCGACCATCACCGGTCAGCTGAGCGTTGGCGCGATCAAGGTCGGCGGTCCAACCGCAGCCAGCATCGGCTCCCTGGCGGTTAACGACATGAACATGGCCGGCACCACCGTAAAAGTCTGGGGCCACTAAGTTCGCTTAGTTGTTTCGTGTGTTGAAAAGTCTTACCGGCTTCGGCCGGTAGGACTTTTCTCTTGCTGGATAGGAGTGCGGTTGGCTGATGATCGAGATTCTGCTGGGCAGCCTGATCGGCGTGTGGGGCTTTACCGAGGCGGTGGATACCAAACCGCCGGCGCCGGGCACTGTGCATATCAATCAGCACTTGCTGCCGAATGGGCCTTTGCGTGAGACGGTGACGCTTGAGCCGATGAGCCAGTTGCAGTTTCGCAATGTGATTCGTCAGGCCTATGACTACAGCTGCGGCTCGGCTGCCTTGACCTCGCTGCTAGATTATTTCCTCGGCCGCAACCTGCAGGAACGCCAGGTGATGGAGGGTCTGTTGCAGTTTGGCGAGGCCGACAAGATCGTTGAACGGCGCGGTTTTTCCCTGCTCGACATGAAGCGGTTTGTCACGGCGCTGGGTTACAAAAGTGGTGGTTTTCGCGCGGCCTTTGCCGATCTCGACGAGCTTGAGCATCCGGCCATCGTGCCGATCGAATATGCCGGCTTCAAACACTTTGTGGTGGTGCGCGATGTGTACAACGACCATGTGTTTGTGGCGGATCCGGCACTCGGCAATATCAGTTTTACCCGTACGCGTTTTGAGGAAATCTGGGACCAGAACGTGCTGTTCGTGATTTTCCCCAATGGTAATGAGCCACCGAATGCCCTGGCCTTGAGCGAGCAGGATCTGCGCATCATCGATGATCGCACCATCAGCTTGCTGGCATTTCGCGAGTTTCCACAGATGACCAAGTTCACCGAGAACCAGGCCACAGAGCTGGGTTCCGATGGCGATATTCGCTATATCCGACGCAAGTAAAACGCCCGGCATAACAATAAATATTTGGGGGCTGCGCCATGAGAGTTTTGCATTATGTATGGCTGGCCATGCTGGCAGGGGCTGCCAGCTCAGCGGTGTTTGCCGACCCGACTTCGGTCGATCAGGCGCGTGAAGCGTTGAGCAAGCAGGAAGACGACGCCGATAGCGCCAAGGCGCTGGAAGAGGTGTTTCAGGCTGCGGAGAAAAGCTACACCTTGCTGAAAAAAGGCGAGCGTACCCTGACCTATGGGTTCGATTACTCGCTGCTGCGCGATACGGTTATCGAGACTGTGCGCACCGGCAACAACGTATTCAGTGTGATTGGCCAGAGCGAGGCGCAGCACACCTTTACCAACTCGTTCACCTTCGACTACGGCGTATGGGACAACCTGACCTTTAGTGTCCGTCTGCCCATGGTCGCCAAGTACGACACTGAGCGTGACCTGGATGCCTACAGCCTCGGCGATATCTCCGCCAGCCTGCGCTGGCAGCCGTGGACCTCCTTGCGCGGCAAACCGGTGACTACCCTGTACGCGACTCTGGGCTTACCAACGGGTAACAGTCCTTATGACATCAATACCGCGAGCGACCTGTCTACGGGCAGCGGCGCATACAGCCTGGGCGTTGGCGCGAACATGTCCTATGTGATCGACCCGGTCGTGCTGTTCGGCTCCGTTGGCTACACCTACAACATGCCAATTACTGGCATTGGCCAGGTACGCGGCGGTCGCTTGCTCGAAGAAGTCGACCCCGGTTCGTCATTCTCCCTGAGCATGGGTTTTGCCTATGCATTGTCCTATGACGTGTCGCTGGCGACTTCCTATCAGATGTCGCATTCGCTTAAGCCGACCTTCACCTTTGCCGATGGCGAAGCCGAGGGTCGTGGGCAGACCAGTGCGGTGATGAATTTCTCGCTGGGCTTGCGTACATCGCCGGAGCGCATCGTCAACGTCAACGCCGGTTTCGGGATGACCGAGGATTCGCCAGATGTGCTGTTGGGCATCTCCATGCCTTTGGATATCAAAGGCCTGAAGGCCCAATAGACGCGAGCGAACCTTCCTATGAACACGCGAATTTCGCTGCTGACGCAGGCGATTTTTTGGGCAACCTCGCTCTGCTGCGGGCTCGCTCAGGCACAGCTGGCGCAGAACCTGACGATTGGCAGCCCCAAGGCCATGGCGTTAGGCAATGCGGTAACGGCCGATTTCACCGGTATCGATGCAGTGCATTACAACCCGGCAGCCCTGAGCAAACTCAAGGGCCGGCAGACGACGGTCAAGTTCATCACCGGGATGATGGACATTCGTGCCGACTTCGATGCCCCTGATGGTTATGGCAGCAATTTTCTCGGTCTGGATAACGACCCCGTGGCCAATTCGTCCAGTCGTGCAGGGGCTGCGATGATGTACCTGCCGGGTGTAGGTGGCGCCACCGAGTTGCCGATGCTGTTTGCGCCGCTGGCAGGATTGTCGATTACGCCGCCAGGCTCCAAGCTGACCTTCGCCACCAATATGTATACACCGCAGGCGCTTGGTTTTGCCCGTGACGATGACGACCCGGGGCGCTATCAGGGTAAGGAGCTGGTCATTCAGCGCCTGACCTATTTCTCCCCCTCGTTGGCGTATCAGGTCAACGATGAGCTGTCGCTGGGGCTGTCCATCGGCTTTTCCCATCAGGCCATGGCGCTTAATCAGGACTTCCGCGCGCCTGGCATCCTCACCGGTTTTGTAGGCGTCGCTCAGGATGCGTTGTGCTTGGTGGACAATAATCCGTTCGAGATTTTCCTGAATATCTGCGGCGGTGAGCTGGGGCCTTTCACCGACATCGCCAATATCGACATCGATATGCAGCAGACCCTTTCGCCCACCTGGAACGTCGGTTTCCTCTGGGAGCCAAGCGACTGGTTTGCATTGGGCGCGGTGTATCAGAGCGAGGCCAAAATGCGTTTGAAAGGGCGCTATGTGGTGGATTATTCGGAGAACTGGCAGGGCTTCTGGCAAGGGTTGGACAACTCGTTTATCGGCGCGGTGTTCAATACCCTGACACCGGACGGCTTGTTCGATAAGGAACAGGGCAACGTCTCGCTGAACATGACCTACCCGGCGCACTTTGCCAGCGGCATCAAGTTCAAGCCGCATGAGCGCTGGCAGATCAACCTCGATGTGAAGTGGACCGACTATGCCGCGTGGGACAAGTTCGAGCTGGAGTTCGATCGCCAGCTGGATATTCTGACCATCGCCAGCCTGTTCTCCCCGGAGAACGCCACCTCGACCAGCATCATCCTTGACCGTGGCTATGAGTCCGTCTGGAGCTGGGCCGTCGGCGTGGAGTATCAGGTCAATGATCGCCTAAGCTTGCGTATGGGGTATGAGCCAAGGCCTTCAGCCATTCCCGGCAACAAGGCCGATGTACTGGCGCCTTTGGGTGATGCCAAGCTCTATGGCCTCGGACTGGGTTACCAGTGGGATAAGGACACGGTGATCGATCTGGGCTTCAACTACCTGGTCAGCAAGCAGGACATTCCGGCGCGCTCCAGTTGCAACCTCAACTGCTCATCCATCGACAGCATGGTGTACAACCCCTATGCCGATCTGGATGTGAAAACCAGTGTCAAAGCCTATGTGTTGGCGTTGACCTACCGCACCACTTTCTAGGGGTCAGTCATGCGCATTGTGCTAATGCTGATAGGTTTTTTGGCGGCTACGCAGGCCAGCGCCAGCGGTCGCTACCTGACCTGGGTGGATGATCAGGGGCGGGTGCACAACAGCTTTGTCGACAATCGCTATATGGCTCATCAGCGCACGGCTGCTGGCAATATCCAGCGCAGCGATCAGGCGCGTTTGAATGAGGGTGAGGCAGCAGCCTGGCCTGGCAGTAAGAGCAGTGGTGAGAGCAAGCGGCGCTATTTCACCTGGGTGGACGCCAGCGGCAATCTGCAGAACAGCTTCTATGCTGGCCAGCAGGTGCAAGCGGGTGGCAACGAGATTCTTCTAGGTACCGGTGAGCGCTCCAGTGCCTACATCAGCTCGGATGTGCTGGAAGGGCGCGATTTTGCCCGTGATGAGCAAGATGGCCGCTACTTTACCTGGGTCGATGAGCAAGGCCGTATGCGTAACTCCAAGGTGCCACCCAAAGGAGCTAAACCGCCGACGCCAACTATGCAAAATGTCGCACTGACTCAGGGGCGGGAAGTTACCTTTGACGCCAAAGCGCAGGCCTTGCCAGGGCTGGATGGGCAGCCCACTGCCGCGATGCAGGCCTTGCTGGCTGGCACCGAAGAGAAGAGTGAGGGGCGCTATCAGGAGTTGGTCGAGCGCTGTTGCGGGCAATTGAGTGAAGAGGATTTCACACCTATCAGCGCCGATGAGCCGCGTTATGAAGAGTTGAACCGCTTTTCCCCCAGTCTGGATTTCCCCATGGGCAAGAGCTATTACGCAGCCCTGAAACTACCGCGCTCGCAGTACGACTTCGGTTTGCGTATCCGCAGCTTTGCCAACAAACAGGTGGCTTATCCCTCCTTGCTGTTCCTTGATCAGGCCAAGCAGCCAACGCGCTTGGTCAGTGATGCGGTGTACCAGCTACACGCGGAAACCTGGTACCGCTATGCCTTTATCGAAGGCACTGTCCCCGTGCGAGCCGCCGCCGGTGAGCACTACGTACTGCTATTAACCACGGATGAGGATCGCAGCTTGCAAACCCTGGATAACAAACCCTTCAAGCGCCCCTTACAGGCGCTGGCAGTCGATGAGGCTGGCATGCAGACCCATGCGCACAGCGATGAAGGTGCATTCGAGTTGGCGATTGTGCGTTAGTGACTCAATCAAGCCGCCATAAAAAAGCCCGGATGAGTCCGGGCTTTTTTATTTGTGCGATCAATCAGATTTGGGCAATCGAGACGTGGCCAAACAGCTCTTGCGAGAAGCGCACGCGCTCTTCGGCGGTTTCGACTATGCCTTTTTTCTGCAGTTCGGCGATGCGGTCTTCGACGGCGTGGGCGCGGTGGGTCAGGCCGCAGTCGTTGGCGATCTGGATATTCAGGCCGGGGCGGGCGTTGAGTTCGAGAATCAGCGGGCCCTTGTCCTGGTCCAGTACCATGTCCACACCGATATAGCCCAGACCGCACAGCTCATAGCAGCCGGCGGCGAGCTTCATAAAGCCGTCCCAGTTTGGCAGTTGTACGCCGTCCACTGCGTTGGTGGTGTCCGGGTGCTTGCTGATCTTGTTGTTCAGCCAGGTACCGCGCAGGGTTACGCCGGTGGCCAGGTCGACACCGACACCGATCGCGCCCTGGTGCAGGTTGGCCTTGCCGCCGGACTGGCGGGTTGGCAGACGCAGCATCGCCATGACTGGATAACCCATCAGCACGATGATGCGGATGTCTGGCACGCCTTCGTAGCTGATGCTTTTGAAGATCTGGTCCGGGGTTACGCGGTACTCGATCAGCGCGCGATCACGGTGGCCGCCTAGGGAGTAGAGGCCCGTCAGGATGCTGGAGATCTGATGTTCGATCTCCTCGTGGCTGATGATCTTGCCCGAGACGGTTTTGTACTTTTCTTCGAAGCGATCGGCGATCACCAGAATGCCGTCACCGCCAGCGCCCTGCGCTGGCTTGACCACGAAGTCCGGGCGATCACCGATGATTGCACGCAGGTTATCGATGCCTTTTTCGGTATCGATGATGCCGTACATTTCCGGCACATCGATACCCGCTTCGATGGCGCGCATCTTGGTGATGATCTTGTCATCGACGATTGGGTACAGGTGCCGTTTGTTGTACTTCAGCACGTAGTCCGCGTTACGCCGATTGATGCCCATGATGCCTTTGGCTTCCAGGGCTTTCCACGTCTTGATCAGACCGAACATGGCATTAGTCCTTGAGGAAGGCTTTGAAGCGGAACAGTTCGGTCAGGCGGTAGCCACGGTAGCGACCCATCGCCAGCATAAAGCCCACTAGAATCATCAGTACGGCCGGGAAGGTGAAGATGAAGTAGTTCAGCTCCGGCACGCTCATCAGCAGGTGCGCCAGGGTTGCAGCGAACAGAGTGCCGATGGCCACTTTAAAGGCATGGCCACCGCCGCGCTCTTCCCAGGTGATCGACAGACGTTCGATGGTCATGGTCAGAATCACCATCGGGAACAATGCCACCGACAGGCCGCGTTCAAGCCCCAGTTTGTGACTGAACAAACTGATGGCAGCGATCAACACCACGACGAAGGTCAGTACCACCGACAGGCGTGGCAGCATTTGCAGCTTCAGGTGCTCCAGGTAGGAGCGCAGCGACAGACCCAGGGCGGTGATGACGGTGAAGAACATAATGCCGTAGCCCAGTTGCATCTCGCGGAAGGCCAGGGCGATCAGTACCGGGGTGAAGGTGCCGAGTGTCTGCAGGCCACCGAGGTTGCGCAGGATCAGAATCACCAGCACGCCGATCGGGATCATCACCATGATCATAAAGGTTTGCTGGGTCTGCAGTGGCAGGCCATACAGGCTGTATTCGAGGAAGTCGGCGTCGGTGTTTTCGTCGGTCAGCTTGGCCAGGCGAATGGCGTTCATCTCGCTATTGTCCAGGCTGAAGCTGACCTGCGCCTGCTTGCCACCTTCCAGGCTGACGAGGGTTCCATCACCGATCCACCAGACTAGGCGGTCGCTAGGCAAGCCTTGCTCACCGGTTTCCGGGTTGAAGTGCAGCCAGTTCTCGCCGTTGAAGCTGCGCAGCCACAACTCAGGGCTTTGCTGGATATCGGCAGCCAGGCGAATGGTGTGCACACGTTCCATCGGTACGTGGGCGATGGACAGCAGTAATTCGATGGCTTTGGCTTTGTTTGGCGTTGAGGCATCACCGGCCAGCAGCAGTTTGACGTTGTCGTCATTGCTGTTGTTAACCCGCTTGATGGTTTCGCTGATAAAGGTTTCAACGTCCGCCGAGTGTTGGCGAATCGGCGCGAGCAGCGCTTCGGCGGCAATCTTCTCGGCGCCCTCAACCGGGATGCTGTCGCGGAAGATCGGGCCCTTGGCCTTGGCTTGCTCACCGCTGTAGCGCTTGGTCAGCACCAGGCGGTAGTAGAGGGTCTGCTTGCCACTGGCGCGACGTGCGGACCAGGTGACTTTGCGGTTGCCGTCGGCGCGGTTGATGCTCACGCCGTAGTTATTCGAGATAAAGCTCTCATTCAGGCTGACGTAATCCTGGGCCAGGGGCGGCACGAACATCTGCAGCTTGACCGGTTCACGTGGACTGGCCTGGAACTCGACTTTGGCGTCGATGTTCCACAGGTCATCAGTCTCGTCTTCGGTCATCGGGATGCCGAGGATGAAGATCTGATAAGCCGTGATCAGAATGCCCAGACTCACCAGGAGTATGACGAGGACTTTCAGATGGAGGGTAAGAGAGCGCATGGGAGTTACTCGCCAAGGTTTGCGTCAGGGGCACAAGCAGGTTTGCCTGCTGCGTATTTAAGACTCGGGTCGACCAGGGCCGAAAACCGTTTTAGTGCTTCGGAGCCTATCAACAACGGGTATTGGAAAGCACTGCGGTCGGTCAAGTTCACTTCAATTGTGCGTAGGGCATTGCCCATGCAGACATCCATTTCGATCACGGGGCGTGCGGTATAGGTTTTTTCTTCCTGTGGATCATAGTCGCCCGCGCGGCGTTTGATCTTGCTGATGCGCGCCAGGGGGCGTTCGATCGGGCTGCTGTGCGCCTCGTCGATAGCCAAATAAAAGCGTACCCAGGTTTCGCCATCGCGCTTGAAGCGTTTGATGTCGCGAGCACTGAGCGATGCGGTCTTGGCGCCGGTGTCGAGCTTGGCGGCAAGCCTTAAGTCGAGGTCGAATAAGCGGACGTATTCATTAAGCCCATAGACTGTCTTCTCCGCGGCGAAACTCAGGCCGGGAGCAAGTAGCAGGCATAGCAGCAGGATAGAGGGCTTTAGTGTCATAAGTCCTGAAGGCATGGTGTTGATGATGGCTTTAGCAAATGCTGGCAACACGTGTTGCAGTTGGCGTACCTGGGTTTGGAGTCTAGCAGGCAGTCAGAAATTCCTCTGCAGGCGTTAAGCGGGCGGCATTCTACCATGGGCTTTTTCAGTCAGGACAGGCGCTTATAGGCGTTTATGCAAGTAAGGTCGCGGCTGAGGGCTACTAAAGTAGTGCTGCGTACTGTCAACAATCTTATTGGTTTGTTTGACAGTAATGCCGTCTAGGCGTAATTTTTAGGCACTTAATTCGTGCAGTGTCGACAATATGCTTGATGTAATTGAGCCCCTCGAGTCCAGTCAGGAAGACTCGGAAACCCTTTCCGAGCAGGTTTTTCGGCGTATTCAGGCAGCTATCGTCAAGGGCGAGATTGCCCCGGGTAGCAAGATTTCCGAGCCTGAGCTGGCGCGCACATATGGCATCAGTCGTGGCCCGCTGCGCGAAGCGATCCACCGCCTGGAAGGCCAGCGCTTGCTGGTGCGTGTGCCGCATATCGGCGCGCGGGTGGTCTCGCTTAGCCATGCCGAGCTGATCGAACTCTATGAGATCCGTGAGTCGCTGGAAGGCATGGCCTGCCGCCTGGCTGCCGAACGCATGACCCAGGCGGAAATCGATGAGCTGCGCGCGGTACTCGACCTGCATGAGCAGGACGCCGCCTTCAAGGCCGGTGTCGGCTATTACCAGCAGGAAGGCGATTTCGACTTTCACTACCGGATCATCCAGGGCAGCGGCAACAAGACCCTGACTCAGATGCTCTGCGGCGAGCTGTATCAGCTGGTGCGCATGTACCGCCTGCAGTTTTCCGCCACGCCGAACCGACCGCATCAGGCCTTCGCCGAACACCACCGCATTCTTGATGCCATTGCCGACCGCGACGGCGAGCTGGCCGAATTATTGATGCGCCGACACATCGGTGCCTCCAAACGCAATATCGAGCGCCACTACGCCATGACCGTGGGGCAGGGCGCGCATCCCAAGACAGCCAAAAACCGAGGTGAGTCATGAGCTTGAAGAGTCCAGGCCAGCGTTTCCGTGATGCCGTTGCTGAAGAGCACCCGCTGCAAGTCATTGGGGCTATCAATGCTAACCACGCACTGCTGGCCAAGCGCGCCGGTTTCAAGGCGATCTACCTGTCTGGCGGCGGCGTGGCGGCGGGCTCTCTCGGCTTGCCAGACCTGGGCATCACCGGCCTGGATGACGTGCTCACCGATGTGCGCCGCATCACTGACGTGTGCGACCTGCCGCTGCTGGTGGATGTAGATACTGGCTTCGGGGCTTCGGCGTTTAACGTCGCGCGCACCGTTAAGTCGATGATCAAGTTCGGCGCAGCGGCGATTCATATTGAGGATCAGGTCGGTGCCAAGCGCTGCGGCCATCGTCCTAATAAAGAGATCGTCACTCAGCAGGAGATGGTCGACCGTATCAAGGCGGCCGTCGATGCGCGTACCGATGACAGCTTTGTGATCATGGCGCGTACTGATGCGCTGGCCGTGGAAGGCTTGAACTCGGCGCTGGACCGCGCCGCGGCCTGTGTCGAGGCTGGTGCCGACATGATCTTCCCGGAAGCCATCACCGAACTGGCGATGTACAAGACCTTCGCCGACCGGGTGAAAGCGCCGATTCTGGCCAATATCACCGAATTCGGCGCCACGCCGCTGTACACCACCGAAGAGTTGGCCTCGGTGGATGTCGGCCTGGTGCTGTACCCGCTGTCGGCCTTCCGCGCCATGAACAAGGCGGCCGAGAACGTTTATATGGCCGTACGCCGCGACGGCACGCAGAAGAATGTGGTCGACACCATGCAAACCCGCATGGAGCTGTACGAGCGCATCAATTACCACGCCTTCGAGCAAAGTCTCGACGCGCTGTTTGCTGCCAAAAAATAACCGGAACGCAGGTCTTAGCCGCCTGCTTAAAAGAACGACCGACCGGATCGGATGAGGAGAGATTAGCGATGAGTGCGACCCCAGAAACCACCCCAGGCTTTAAGCCGAAAAAATCCGTGGCCCTGAGCGGCACCACTGCCGGTAACACCGCGCTGTGCACGGTCGGCCGTACTGGCAACGACCTGCATTACCGCGGCTATGACGTGCTCGACTTCGCCAATCGTTGCGACTTCGAAGAAATTGCCCACCTGCTGGTCCACGGCAAGCTACCCAACGCTGCCGAGCTTGCCGGTTACAAGGCCAAGCTCAAGGCGCTGCGTGGTTTGCCCGCAGCGCTAAAGGTGTCTCTGGAACAGCTGCCGCCGTCCGCCCACCCGATGGATGTGATGCGCACTGCCGTGTCCGTGCTGGGTTGCGTGTCGCCGGAGAAGGACGACCACAATCACCCAGGCGCCCGTGATATCGCCGACAAGCTGATGGCCTCGCTGGGTTCCGCGTTGCTGTACTGGTATCACTTCAGCCACAACGGCAAGCGCATCGAGGTGGAAACCGACGACGACTCCATCGGCGGCCACTTCCTGCATTTGCTGCACGGTGAGAAACCACGCGAGTCATGGGTGCGCGCCATGCACACCTCGCTCAACCTGTATGCCGAGCATGAGTTCAATGCCTCCACCTTCACCTCGCGGGTAATCGCCGGTACCGGTTCCGACATGTACAGCTGCATCGCCGGTGGCATCGGCGCGCTGCGTGGCCCGAAACACGGTGGCGCCAACGAAGTGGCCTTCGAGATTCAGAAGCGCTACGACAACGCCGATGAGGCTGAGGCCGATATCCGCGTCCGCGTCGAGAAGAAAGAAGTGGTGATCGGCTTCGGTCACCCGGTCTACACCGTGAGCGATCCGCGTAACAAGGTGATCAAGGATGTGGCCCGCGAGCTGTCGGTGGAGCAGGGCAATATGAAGATGTACGACATCGCCGAACGCTTGGAATCGACCATGTGGGAAATCAAGAAGATGTTCCCCAACCTCGATTGGTTCAGCGCCGTCAGCTACCACATGATGGGTGTACCGACTGCCATGTTCACCCCGCTGTTCGTGATCGCGCGCACCTCGGGCTGGTCCAGCCACGTGATCGAGCAGCGCATCGACGGCAAGATCATCCGCCCGAGCGCCAACTACACAGGCCCTGAAGACCTGAAGTTCGTGCCGCTCAAGGATCGTCCATAACCATGAACAGCATGAATACTCAGTACCGTAAGCCTCTGCCCGGCACCGCGCTGGACTACTTCGACACCCGTGAGGCTATCGATGCCATCGCCCCGGGCGCCTACGCCAAGTTGCCCTACGTATCCCGCGTGCTGGCTGAGCAGCTGGTGCGCCGCTGTGAGCCGGCCGTGCTGACCGATTCGCTCAAGCAGCTGATCGAGCGCAAGCAGGACCTGGACTTCCCCTGGTACCCGGCTCGCGTGGTGTGCCACGACATCCTCGGGCAGACCGCATTGGTCGACCTGGCCGGCCTACGTGATGCCATCGCCGAGAAAGGTGGTGATCCGTCCAAGGTCAACCCGGTAGTGCCGACCCAGCTGATTGTCGACCACTCCCTGGCCGTGGAGGCCCCGGGCTTCGACCCGGACGCCTTCGACAAGAACCGCGCCATCGAAGACCGCCGCAACGAGGACCGTTTCCACTTTATCGAGTGGACCAAGACTGCGTTTAAGAACGTCGACGTGATCCCGGCCGGCAACGGCATCATGCACCAGATCAACCTGGAGAAAATGAGCCCGGTGATCCAGGCACGTGGCGGCGTGGCCTTCCCCGATACCTGCGTGGGTACCGACTCGCACACCCCGCACGTCGATGCCCTGGGCGTGATCGCCATTGGCGTCGGCGGCCTGGAAGCGGAAACCGTGATGTTGGGCCTGCCGTCGATGATGCGCCTGCCCGACATCGTCGGCGTGCAGCTCACTGGCAAACGCCAGCCTGGCATTACCGCCACCGACATCGTCCTGGCGATCACCGAGTTCTTGCGCAAGGAGCGCGTGGTCGGCGCCTGGGTCGAGTTCTTCGGCGCGGGTGCGGACAGCCTGTCGATCGGCGACCGCGCGACCATTTCCAACATGTGCCCGGAATACGGCGCCACCGCTTCGATGTTCTACATCGACCAGCAAACCATCGATTACCTCAAGCTTACCGGCCGTGAGCCGGAGCAGATCGAGCTGGTAGAGAACTACGCCAAGACCACCGGTCTGTGGGCCGATGCGCTGGTCAGCGCCGAGTACGAGCGCGTACTGAGCTTTGATCTGTCGACCGTCGTGCGCAACATGGCCGGCCCGTCCAACCCGCACAAGCGTCTGCCGACCTCGGCACTGCAAGAGCGCGGTATTGCTGGCGAAGCCATGCTGGCGGCGTCCAAGGTCGAGGAGGCCGAAGGTCTGCTGCCAGATGGCGCGGTGATCATCGCCGCCATCACCAGCTGCACCAACACCTCCAACCCACGCAACGTGGTGGCTGCCGGTCTGCTGGCGAAGAAGGCCAATGAGCTGGGTCTGCTGCGCAAGCCGTGGGTCAAGACTTCCTTCGCCCCGGGCTCCAAGGTCGCCAAGCTGTACCTAGAAGATGCCGGTCTGCTGTCGGAGCTGGAAAAGCTCGGCTTCGGCATCGTCGGCTATGCCTGCACTACCTGTAACGGCATGTCCGGTGCTCTGGATCCGGTAATTCAGCAGGAAATCATCGACCGCGACCTGTACGCCACTGCCGTACTGTCCGGTAACCGCAACTTCGATGGTCGTATCCACCCCTACGCCAAGCAGGCCTTCCTCGCTTCGCCGCCGCTGGTCGTGGCCTACGCCATCGCCGGTACAGTGCGCTTTGATATCGAGCAGGATGTGCTCGGTACCGATAAAGCGGGCAACCCGATCACCCTGAAGGACCTGTGGCCGAGCGACGAGGAAATCGACGCTATCGTTGCCGCCTCGGTGAAGCCTGAACAGTTCAAGCAGATCTACATCCCGATGTTCGATCTGGGCACCATTGAGGAAGCCGAAAGCCCGCTGTACGACTGGCGCCCGATGTCCACCTACATCCGCCGTCCACCTTACTGGGAAGGCGCGCTGGCCGGTGAGCGTACCCTCAAGGGCATGCTGCCGCTGGCGATCCTGCCGGACAACATCACCACCGATCACCTGTCGCCGTCCAACGCGATCCAGATGAACTCGGCCGCCGGTGAATACCTGCACAAGATGGGCCTGCCGGAGGAGGACTTCAACTCCTACGCCACCCACCGTGGCGACCACCTGACGGCGCAGCGCGCTACTTTCGCCAACAAGGAACTGGTCAATGAAATGGCCGTTGTTGACGGTGTAGTGAGGAAGGGTTCGCTGGCGCGCGTCGAGCCGGAAGGCAAGGTCATGCGCATGTGGGAAGCGATCGAAACCTACATGAACCGCAAGCAGAACCTGATCATCGTTGCCGGTGCTGACTACGGTCAGGGCAGCTCGCGTGACTGGGCGGCCAAGGGCGTACGCCTGGCTGGCGTGGAAGTGATCGTCGCCGAAGGCTTCGAGCGCATCCACCGCACCAACCTGGTCGGCATGGGCGTGCTGCCTGTCGAGTTCAAGTCGGGCACCACCCGCCTGACCCTCGGTCTCGACGGCACTGAAACCTATGACATCCAGGGCGAGCTGTCGCCACGCTGCGAGCTGACCCTGGTGGTCAATCGTCGCAATGGCGACGTGGTCAAAGTGCCGGTGATCTGCCGTCTGGATACCGCTGCCGAAGTCAACGTCTACAACGCTGGCGGCGTGTTGCAGCGCTTTGCCCAGGATTTCCTCGAGTCGTCACAGGGCTGATCCACCACCGGGGCGACAACGCCCCGGTCTTTTTTCAGGAGCGCGTTATGGCTTATCCAGCCCAGATCAAGATTGCCGCCACCTATATGCGTGGCGGCACCAGCAAGGGCGTGTTCTTCCGCCTGCAGGACCTGCCGCCAAGCTGCCAGGTGCCGGGTGCTGCGCGCGACAAGCTGTTTATGCGGGTGATCGGCAGCCCCGATCCTTATGCCGCGCAGATCGACGGCATGGGCGGCGCCACATCCTCGACCTCCAAGTGCGTAATCCTCTCGAAAAGCAGTCAGCCGAATCACGATGTCGACTACCTCTACGGTCAGGTATCGATCGACAAAGCTTTCGTCGATTGGAGCGGCAACTGCGGCAACCTGTCCACCGGTGCCGGTGCTTTTGCCATTCATGCAGGCTTGCTTGACCCTGCGCGTATCCCGGAAAACGGCGTGTGCGTGGTGCGTATCTGGCAGGCGAATATTCAGAAAACCATCATTGCCCATGTGCCGGTCAGCAATGGCCAGGTGCAGGAAACCGGCGACTTCGAGCTGGATGGGGTGACCTTTCCTGCTGCCGAGATCGTGTTGGAGTTCCTCGATCCGTCCGATGATGGCGAGGAGGGTGGTTCGATGTTCCCCACCGGCAATCTGGTCGATGAGCTGGAGGTGCCGGGAGTCGGCACCTTCAAAGCAACCATGATCACTGCTGGCATTCCGACTGTGTTCGTTAATGCCGAAGACATCGGTTACAGCGGTACCGAGCTGCGCGAGCAGATCAACGGCGACCCTGAGCAGCTGGCGCGTTTCGAAAAGATTCGCGTGGCTGGGGCCCTGCGTATGGGCCTGATCAAAACGGCGGAAGAGGCGGCAACCCGTCAGCACACGCCGAAGATCGCCTTTGTCGCCAAACCCAAGGATTACCTGTCATCCAGCGGCAAGACGGTGCCTGCGGGCGAGATCGATCTGCTGGTGCGCGCGCTGTCCATGGGCAAGCTGCACCACGCCATGATGGGCACCTGCGCGGTCGCCATCGGCACTGCGGCGGCGATTCCCGGCACTTTGGTCAATCTGGCGGCGGGCGGCAGTGCGCGGGAATCGGTGCGTTTTGGTCATCCGTCCGGCACCTTGCGCGTTGGGGCGCAGGCGGCTCTGGTCGAAGGCCAGTGGACGGTAACCAAGGCCATTATGTCGCGTAGCGCTCGGATATTAATGGAAGGCTGGGTGCGGGTGCCGGGCGATATTTTCTAGCGTTTATAAATGAGAAAAGGCTCGAAGTGTTCGAGTCTTTTCTTTTAGCTTCAACAGGTTGTACGGGTTACTTGAGGCGGCGCTCAACACCTTTTTCCACCAGGATCTTCGCGGAAATCTCTTCCACGGAGAAATAAGTGGAGTTGATAAAGTTGATGTTCTCGCGGCGGAACAGGTTTTCCACCTCGCGCACTTCAAATTCGCATTGGGCGAAGCTGGCGTAGCGGCTATTGGGCTTGCGCTCGTGGCGGATGGCGGTGAGGCGATCCGGGTCGATGGTCAGGCCGAACAGCTTGTCCTTGTGCTTTTTCAGCACGGCTGGCAGCTGCAAGCGCTCCATATCATCCTCGGTCAGCGGATAATTTGCGGCACGAATGCCGTATTGCATTGCCATATACAGGCAGGTCGGAGTTTTACCGCAGCGCGAGACGCCAACCAGGATCAGATCGGCCTTGTCGTAGTAATGGGTGCGTGCGCCGTCGTCGTTGTCGAGGGCGAAGTTCACCGCCTCGATACGCTCCATATAGTTGGAGTTATGCCCGATGGAGTGGGACTTGCCGACCGAGTAGGAGGAGTGCGACGTCAGCTCCTGCTCCAACGGGGCGAGAAAGGTCGAGAAGATATCGATCATAAAACCATCGGACTCGGCCAGGATGTCGCGAATGTCCTGGTTAACGATGGTGTCGAAGATGATCGGCCGCGCGCCGTCTTTCTCTGCTGCGGTGTTGATTTGTTGTACCATTGCGCGCGCTTTTTCCACGCTGTCGATGTAGGGTCGCGTGAGCTTGGTGAAGTCGATGGTTTCAAACTGTGCCAGCAGACTCTGGCCCAGGGTTTCGGCTGTAATGCCGGTGCCATCTGAGATGAAAAAAGCGGTTCGTTTCATTTGCGCCATGGGCCTTAAGCTGAGGACGAATCTTGGCTATGATAGGCCCGCCTTTGCAGGGCCGATCTGGCCGGCATTGTTACTTATTTTCCAGGGCCAGGCCACAATCGTGCGGGCATGTATGCCGCCGAGCTTTCCCAGCCCCTTGAGCTTTTCCAACACCTTAGTGGAGAGATCACCTTGGTAGAGTACGTAGTTTCCCTCGATAAGCTCGGCAATCACGATGTTGAGCACGTAGGGGGCAAGAACGCCTCCCTGGGCGAGATGATCAGCAACCTTGCCGGTGCCGGAGTGTCGGTGCCCGGTGGTTTCGCCACCACAGCCCAGGCCTACCGGGACTTTCTTGAGCTGAGCGGTCTGAACGCGCAGATCCATGCCGCGCTCGATGCCCTTGATGTCGATGATGTCAACGCTCTGGCCAAGACCGGTGCGCAGATTCGCCAGTGGGTGATGGATGCGTCCTTCCCCGAAGAGTTGAACGCACAAATCCGCACCGCCTTCACCGAAATGTCCGCTGGTAACGACAATATGGCCGTTGCCGTGCGCTCATCGGCCACCGCCGAAGACCTGCCAGACGCCTCATTTGCCGGCCAGCAGGAAACTTTCCTAAACATTCGTGGCGTGGAAAACGTGATCCGCGCAGCCAAAGAGGTATTCGCCTCGCTGTTCAACGACCGCGCCATTGCTTACCGCGTGCACCAGGGCTTTGACCACAAACTGGTCGCCCTGTCTGCCGGCGTGCAGCGCATGGTGCGTTCGGAAACCGGCACCGCCGGCGTGATGTTCACCCTGGACACCGAGTCGGGCTTCCGTGACGTGGTGTTTATCACCGGCGCCTACGGCCTCGGCGAAACCGTGGTGCAGGGCGCGGTCAACCCTGACGAGTTCTATGTACACAAGCAGACGCTGGAAGCCGGCCGCCCGGCGATTCTGCGCCGCAACCTGGGCAGCAAAGCCATCAAGATGATCTACGGCGACGAAGCCAAGGCAGGTAAATCGGTCAAGGTCGTCGATGTCGATCGCGCCGAGCGTGCGCGCTTCTGCCTGAGTGATGCTGAGGTCAGCGAGCTGGCCAAGCAGGCGATGATCATCGAAAAGCACTACGGTCGCCCGATGGACATCGAGTGGGCCAAAGACGGTGATGACGGCAAGCTGTATATCGTTCAGGCGCGCCCAGAAACGGTGAAAAGCCGCACCAACGTCAATGTGATGGAGCGCTACCTGCTCAAGGAAACCGGCACTGTGCTGGTGGAAGGTCGCGCTATCGGTCAGAAGATCGGTGCAGGCCGCGTGCGGGTTATCCATGACGTGTCCGAGATGGACAAAGTCCAGCCCGGTGACGTGCTGGTCTCCGACATGACCGACCCGGACTGGGAACCGGTGATGAAGCACGCCAGCGCCATCGTCACCAACCGTGGCGGGCGTACTTGTCACGCCGCGATCATTGCTCGTGAGCTGGGTATTCCGGCGGTAGTCGGCTGTGGCAACGCCACCCAGGTGCTGAAAGACGGCATGGGTGTGACAGTTTCCTGCGCCGAGGGCGACACCGGCTTTATCTTCGAAGGCGAGCTGGGCTTCGATATCCGCAAGAACTCGGTCGATGCCATGCCCGATCTGCCGTTCAAGATCATGATGAACGTCGGCAACCCCGATCGCGCCTTCGACTTCGCCCAGCTGCCGAACGAAGGTGTTGGCCTGGCGCGTCTGGAATTCATCATCAACCGCATGATCGGCGTGCACCCTAAAGCGCTGCTGAACTTCGCCGGCCTGCCGCCGGAGATCAAGGATAGCGTCGAGAAGCGCATCGCCGGTTACGACGATCCAGTCAATTTCTACGTCGAGAAACTGGTTGAGGGCATCAGCACCCTGGCTGCGGCGTTCTGGCCGAAGAAGGTCATCGTGCGTCTGTCGGACTTCAAGTCCAACGAATACGCCAACCTGATCGGCGGCAAGCTGTATGAGCCGGAAGAAGAAAACCCGATGCTGGGCTTCCGTGGCGCTTCGCGTTACATCAGCGAATCGTTCCGCGACTGCTTCGAGCTGGAATGCCGCGCGCTGAAGAAAGTACGCAACGAGATGGGCCTGACCAACGTTGAGATCATGGTGCCGTTCGTGCGCACCCTCGGCGAAGCCAGTCAGGTGGTCGAGCTGCTCGCCGCCAACGGCCTGGCCCGTGGTCAGGATGGCCTGAAGGTCATCATGATGTGCGAACTGCCATCCAACGCGATTCTGGCTGAAGAGTTCCTCGAGTTCTTCGACGGTTTCTCCATCGGTTCCAACGACCTGACCCAGCTGACCCTGGGCCTGGACCGTGATTCCGGCATCGTCGCGCACCTGTTCGATGAGCGTAATCCGGCGGTTAAAAAGCTGCTGAGCAACGCCATCCAGGCCTGTAACAAGGCCGGCAAGTACATCGGTATCTGCGGTCAGGGCCCTTCGGATCACCCGGATCTGGCGCGTTGGCTGATGGAGCAGGGCATCGAAAGCGTGTCGCTGAACCCGGATTCGGTGCTCGATACCTGGTTCTTCCTGGCCGAAGGCCAAGCGCCGGCCTGATAGCGTTTTAAAATCTCTATTCAAGGGCGGGTTGAACCTGCCCTTTTTTTACGCCAGAGCAAAAATGCAAAGCAGCAGTGAGCTTTTCCCCGTCGCCTTGATCAGCGCGGAGTTCCGTGGCGATTTGAGCGAGGATGTCTATCGCCTCAAGCCCGGCAACAGCCCGGATAGCAGTGTCGAACTGGCACTGACCCGTCTCGGCCGTGCCGGGCAGGAGCAGAATCGCGGCGTGCCAGTGATTCTGCTTCCCGGCAGTTTCTCCAATAGACGCTTCTGGTATTCGCCCAAGTGCATTGGCCTGGGGCCTTACCTGGCGCGCGTCGGTTTTGATGTATGGATCGCCGAAATGCGCGGCCACGGCCTGTCGCCACGTAACCGCGACTATTCACGCAATACGGTCAGTGATTACGTGCGCTACGACTTGCCGGCGATTGCCGATTTTGTCCATGAGCAGAATCCGCAGAAGGCCCACTGGCTGGGCCATTCGCTCGGCGGGATTACCCTCGCCGGGGCGCTCGGTGGGCATTACCTGAGTGAAAGCAAAGTCGCCTCCGCTGTGTTGTTCGGCAGCCAGGTCAGCCGGGTTTACTGGCCGCTGAAGGTGCCACCGCTGGAGTGGGGCAGTCGTTTGCTGCTTAAGCGTTTCTCGGTGATTTCCGGTTCGCGGCTCAAGCGCGGCCCCGAGGATGAGCCGATTGGTCTGGCGGTCGAAAGTCTGCGTTGGCATGGCTTGTTCGGTCGTTTTGGCGACGCTGAGCGTGATTGGTGGGCTGGCCTGGCCGAAGTACGTGTGCCGGTTATGGCTGTGGCCGCGCTAGGTGATCACCAGGATCCGGCCTGGGCCTGCGAGAAGTTGCTCAAGCAATTCGGTTCGCCCCTGAGTGAGTTTCTCTGTCTAGGCAAAAAACATGGCTTTAGCGGTGATTTCGGCCATGTCGAAATGCTCGTCAGCAAAGAAGCGCAGCGCGAGGTCTGGCCTTTGGTCGAGCAGTGGCTGCGCAAGAGCCCGCAGGTGGCTGCGGAGCTTGAGAGCGGCGAGTTAGAGGGCAATAAAGCCGTTTCCGCTGAGTAAGCTTGCGGCTAGTATCGCGGTTCACGTTTGCTGCGAAGGCGCAGGTGCGATGTTTATGGCTCTTGAACGCTTGCTCAACCTGGATGAAGGCTACCGGCAGGTTTTTCAGCTGCAGGGGCGTAGTCTGCTGCTGATGGTGGTTGAGGGGCGTACCGTGCTGCTGGAAAACCGCTGCCCCCATCAAGGTGCAGCGCTGGATAAGGCCAGCGTCGCTGCTGGTGTGCTGCGTTGCCCGCGGCACGGAATTGAGTTTGACCTGGCCAGTGGCCGCGCGCTGAGTGCGCCCTGCGCCAGTCTTGTGTTTTTGCCTGTGGCTTATGACGCGGATCGGGTCGGGATCGACCTGTAAGCACCCTCACACTATCCAAGGAGCTTTGCCATGCACTACATCACTCCCGATCTGTGCGACGCCTACCCGGAGCTGGTCCAGGTGGTTGAACCGATGTTCAGCAACTTCGGTGGTCGCGACTCCTTCGGCGGCGAGATCGTCACCGTCAAGTGCTTCGAGGACAACTCGCTGGTCAAAGAGCAGGTTGATCTGCCAGGTAAAGGCAAGGTGCTGGTGGTTGACGGTGGTGCTTCCATGCGCCGCGCGCTGCTGGGCGACATGCTTGCCGAGAAAGCCGCGAAGAATGGCTGGGAAGGCATTGTGGTGTATGGCTGCGTGCGCGATGTCGACGTACTGGCGCAAACCGACCTGGGCATCCAGGCCCTGGCCAGCCACCCGATGAAAACTGACAAGCGCGGTATCGGTGACCTTAGCGTCGCGGTGACTTTCGGCGGCGTGACCTTCCGTCCGGGCGAGTTTATCTATGCCGACAACAATGGCGTGATCATCTCGCCGTCTGCGCTGCGGATGCCGGAGTAGGGCGCTTGCAGGAAACCGTCATGCACGAAGGTGACAACGCGCAATGGGGCCTGGTGCACGCCTTTGTCCTTAATGGTCAAGGCGGTGCCCGCAGCATTGCCCGACAGGAGCTGCACGGCCTGGTCCTAAGCGAGCAGGAAAGCCTCTGGCTGCATTGGGATCGCAGCCATCCGCAGACGCACACTTGGTTGCGTACAGAAAGTGGCCTGAGCGGCTTTGCCTGCGACCTGTTGCTGGAAGAGAACACCCGTCCGCGCCTGTTGGCGCTGCCTGAACAGCAACTGCTGCTGTTCCTGCGTGGCCTGAACCTCAACCCTGGGGCAGAACCCGAGGACATGGTCTCGGTGCGCATCTTTGCCGATGCCCAGCGTGCTATATCCCTGCGCCTACGGCCTTTGCACGCAACCGAAGCCTTGATCGAGGATCTGCTGGCGGGGCGGGGGCCGAAAACTTCGGCTGAACTGATCCTGCGTCTGGCGCATTACCTGACCGACAAGATCGAGCTGCTGGTCGGCGAGTTGTCCGAGCAGGTCGACGATCAGGAAGAGCGTGCCGATGCACTGGAGAGTCAGGCCCCTGATCATGCCGCGCTGCTGCAAATCCGCCGCCGCGCCGCCAGCTTGCGACGCTTTCTCTCGCCACAGCGGGATATCTACGGGCAGCTCACGGCCAGTGCCCAGGCCTGGCTTGTCGGTGCCGATAGCAGCTACTGGAACGAACTGAATAACCGCCTGACGCGCTACCTTGAAGAGCTGGAGTTGAGCCGTGAGCGGGTCAACCTGCTGCTTGAAGCAGAAAATCGGCGCATGGATGAGCGGATGAACCACACCATGTATCGGTTCGGCATCATCACCGGGATTTTCCTGCCAATGAGCTTTCTCACCGGCTTGCTCGGCATCAATGTCGGCGGTATCCCAGGCTCGGAAAGCCCCCATGGCTTTCTCCTGGCGTGTTCGCTGATGGCCGCCGTGGCGCTGGTGCAGTGGCTGCTGTTTCGTCGCTTGCGCTGGATCTGATGTGACTTGCCCCGTATTCACCTCGTCTAGCCGTCACATCCTGTGAGGTGCGCCATGCACGATCCCTTTGAAGAATCACTGCGCGATTTGCTCAAGTCGCCCACCTCGAGTCACGACGATGACGCCTGTCTGCATCGAGTGCTGAAAACCGCCAACCGCCAGGTCGGTGCGGGTGATCTGTTTGCCCTGATGGGGCACTGGGCTGGCGCGCTGATGCTGGCGCTAAACAACGGCTCGGCGCATGTAGCGCCGGTCTCGCGTCGTAAAACCACCGAATCAACTGTTAATAAGGCTGACTGAGCATGGAATTTACTCAAGTTCTGGTTGACGCGATGGCCAGCGTTTGGACCCCGATTGCCGCCTTTATCCCGCGTCTGTTTGGCGCAATGGTGGTGGTACTGCTGGGTTTTGTGGTGGCCAAGTTCCTCGACACGCTGCTGTCGAAATTGCTCGGTAAGATCGGTCTGGATCGCCTGATGGCAGGTACGGGCCTGACCAAGCTGCTGAGCCGTGCCGGCATTCAGGTGCCGGTATCGACCCTGATCGGCAAGATCGTCTACTGGTTTGTGCTGTTGATCTTCCTGGTTACGGCCGCCGAGTCCCTGGGTCTGGAGCGGGTTTCCGCGACGCTTGATGTACTGGCCTTGTACCTGCCGAAAGTCTTTGGTGCAGCCTTGGTGCTGCTCGCTGGCGTACTGCTGGCGCAACTGGTCAGCGGCCTGGTGCGCGGCGCCGCAGAAGGTGTAGGGCTGGATTATGCGAGCGGGTTGGGTCGCGTTGCCCAGGGCCTGGTGATCATCATCAGCATCTCGGTGGCGATCGGTCAGCTTGAAGTGAAAACCGATCTGCTCAACAACGTGATCGCCATTGTGCTGATCTCGGTGGGCCTGGCTGTCGCCCTGGCGCTGGGCCTGGGCAGTCGGGATATTGCCAGCCAGATTCTGGCCGGCATTTATGTGCGCGAGTTGTATGAGGTTGGGCAACAAGTGCAGGTCGGTGCGGTCGAAGGGCAGATCGAGGAAATTGGCACGGTCAAAACCACGTTGCTAACGGACGCCGGCGAGCTGGTTTCAGTGGCCAACCGTACCTTGCTCGAGCAGCAGGTAAGCAGCCGCTAAGGCCAATCCCTGCTATTGTATGCGGCCAATCCGTAGCCTGAATTGCAGGCTGCGCTGGCTTTTGTCCTGACTGTCGGCCCGACTCGTTTTGAATAAAGCCCACTCTGCGTCTCTGCGTTACGACCCCCGCGAACTCTCGGACGAAGAGTTGGTGGCGCGTGCCCATGACGAGTTATTCCACATAACCCGCGCTTATGAAGAGCTGATGCGTCGTTACCAGCGCACCTTATTCAATGTGTGCGCGCGTTATTTGGGTAATGATCGTGATGCTGATGATGTTTGTCAGGAGGTCATGCTCAAGGTCTTATATGGCCTTAAGAACTTTGAGGGTAAATCAAAGTTCAAAACCTGGCTGTACAGCATTACCTACAACGAATGTATTACTCAATATCGCAAAGAACGGCGTAAACGCCGCCTTATTGACGCCTTAAGTTTGGACCCGCTTGAAGAAGCGTCCGAGGAAAAGGCGCCAAAACCCGAAGATAAAGCCGGTCTCGATCGTTGGCTGGTGCACGTCAATCCGATAGATCGGGAAATTCTGGTGCTACGTTTTGTCGCAGAGCTGGAGTTTCAAGAGATTGCCGACATCATGCATATGGGCTTGAGTGCCACGAAAATGCGCTATAAACGCGCACTCGATCGTCTGCGCGAGAAATTTTCCGATAGTACTGAAACTTATCTTGAATAAAGCCGTCATAGCTAACGGTTAATTCTGTTAGAATAGCCGGCTGAGTTGTCTTGTGGCTGTCAGACAACTTACTGACCACCAAGATAGGGAACATTAGTAATGAAATTGAAAAACACTTTAGGCGTTGTCATTGGCTCGTTGTTGGCCACATCCTCCCTCAGCGTTCTGGCTCAGGGTCAAGGCGCTGTCGAAGTGGAGGGTTTTGCCAAGAAGGAAATCTTCGACAGCGCCCGTGACTTTAAAAACAACGGCAACCTGTTCGGCGGTAGCATCGGCTACTACCTGACTGACGACGTTGAACTGCGCCTGGCCTACGACGAAGTGCACAACGCTCGTGGCGAAGACGGCCGCAACATCAAGGGCTCGAACACCGCCCTGGATGCTCTGTACCACTTCAACAACGCTGGCGACGCACTGCGTCCTTACGTTTCTGCAGGTTTCTCGGATCAGAGCATCGGTCAGTCCGGTCGCAATGGTCGTAACGGTTCCACCTTCGCCAACATCGGCGGCGGTGCCAAGTACTACTTCACTGATAACTTCTACGCCCGTGCTGGCGTTGAAGCTCAGTACAACATCGACCAGGGCGACACCGAGTGGGCTCCAAGCGTCGGTGTCGGCATGAACTTCGGTGGCGGCAGCAAGCCGGCTCCGGTTGCCGTTGCTGCTGTTGAACCGACTCCTGAGCCAGTTGCTGCTGAAGAGCCGATGGAACTGGTTCGTGTTGAGCTGGACGTTAAGTTCGACTTCGACAAAGCCAGCGTTAAAGAAGAAAGCTACGGCGACATCAAGAACCTGGCTGACTTCATGAAGCAGTACCCACAGACCACCACCGTGGTTGAAGGTCATACTGACTCCAAAGGCAGCGACGCCTACAACCAGAACCTGTCCGAGCGTCGTGCAAGCGCTGTTCGTGACGTCCTGGTCAACCAGTACGGTGTAGACGCTGCTCGCGTTAACGCTGCTGGCTACGGCGAAGCTCGTCCGGTTGCTGACAACGCTACCGACGCTGGCCGCGCTGTTAACCGCCGCGTAGAAGCTGAAGTAGAAGCTCAGATCCAGCAGTAATCGATCTGGCTACATAGAAAACCCGGCTTCGGCCGGGTTTTTCTTTGCCTGCGAAAAATATCGGGAAGACGCTTTTAACATCGCATGACAGCCATCTATTGGGTTGCAGCGATGGATGATCGGGCAGAAAAAAGCCCGCTTGTGGCGGGCAAGGGGAACTTCGCGGAGCGCGAAGCGGTTAGGCGCTGATAGCAGCTAGCTGCATGTTAGGTTGAGCCGCGACCTCGCCAATCACCAGAATGGCCGGGCTTTTCAAATGGAAGTCGTGAGCGGCTTGTTGCATGGCCGCGAGGCTGCTGCGGCACTCACGCTGGTGTGGCAGCGAGGCGTTTTCGATCAAGGCCACGGGCATGTCGGCGCGCATGCCGCCCTCCAGCAGGCTCTCACGGATTTCTGCCAGTTTGGCCACGCCCATATACACCACCAGCGTTGTGCCGCTCTGGGCTAGGGCTGGCCAGTTGAGGCTGCTGTCGTCTTGGGTATGCGCGGTGACCAGGGTGACTCCGCGGGCTACGCCGCGTAGCGTCAGGGGGATGCCGCAGTTGGTGGCTCCGGCCAGGCCTGCGGTGATGCCATTGACCATCTCCACCTCGATACCATGCTCGCTCAGCCAGTCGGCTTCTTCGCTGCCACGGCCGAAGATGCAGGGATCGCCGCCTTTTAGGCGCACCACGCATTTACCCTGGCGCGCATAACGCAGCATCAGGCGATGGATAAACGCCTGTGGCGTGGAGCGGCAACCGCCGCGCTTGCCTACCGGCATGATCCGCGCGCTGGGGCAGTGCTCCAGTACTGCGGGATTGACCAGGTCATCGATCATTACGATCTCGGCCTGGTTCAGGGCTTTGACCGCCTTGAGGGTCAGCAGCTCCGGGTCACCGGGACCTGCGCCTACCAGCCAGACTTTTGCGCTCATATTGATCTCCTCAGCCTTTGTGCATCACCAGCATTGGTTTGATTTGGCTACGCAGCAGCCGTGTTGCAACAGTCATTTAGGTGGCCAGCAATCTGCTGAATAAAACTCACGCAAAACAAAAAAGGCGTCCCGCTAGTCACCTAGCGAGGACGCCTTTGTCCAAGTCCCGTTCTATTGGGAAGTGCAGCCTTCTTCGTTGAGGCCGCGCTTTATTAAATTGTGCGATTACCAATGCAGAGCCTGTGCCAACTTGCTTAGTACGTATTTTCAAGGCTTATCAGCGAGTTACAGCTGATTTACGAAGTTTTTACGCACCGTTTAAAGGCGTCCTGCGCAGTATTGGTGCGCAAGAGGCGGCTTTAACGCAGCAGCCCGATCAGCAGGGCCAGGTTCAGCAGCAGGGAAAACAACGCCACGCCGCGCCAGACCAGCAGCGGTTCACGTTCCAGCAGTGGCCGTGGCCGGCTGCTAAGGGATTTACGTTCCGCCTGCTCTAAAGTTAGCAGCCATTCTTCGGCGGTTTCGTAGCGCTGTTTCGGTTCGGCACTAAGGGCGCGGTTGAGGCTGTCATCGACCCAGCTGGGTAAATCCGGGCGATAGCGGCTGGCTGGAGTCGGCTGGCCGAAACGCGGATGCTGGAAGGCTTCAATTTCGCCATAGGGGTAATGCCCGGTGAGCAGAAAATACAGCGCAACGCCTGCGCTGTAGAGATCCTGCTGTGGGCTGGGTGCTGCGCCGGTAAAGGCTTCCGGGGCTATATAGCTGGGCGTGCCGGGCAGCTCGCAGGCTTCATCGCGGGTCAGACCGGGGCAGTAGGCTAGGCCGAAATCCAGCACGCGCAGCTCGCCATCATCGCCCCACAGCAGGTTTTCCGGCTTGATATCGCGGTGCAGGATATTGCGCCGGTGCAGCATACCCAGTGCTTTGATTAGTCGGGGGGCGATGTCCAGCCATTCCGGCAGCCCCAGCGGGCCGCTCAGGCGCAGGTGTTCGGCCAGGGTTTGTCCGGCGTATTCGCGCTGTACGTAATACAGATGCTGACGCTGCGGCAGCGGATGCACTTCGGCGAAGAAGCGTCCGGCCACGCGACGCAGAAACCATTCTTCAAGCAACAACGCAGGGCCGGCTTGCGGCTCATCACTGCGACTGGGTGGCAAGGTTTTCAGCAGCCAGCGCCGCGCCTGTGCATCGCGCACCCGGTAGACCAAGGATTGGCGCGATTCGGCCAGCAAGCGCTCGATCTGCCAGCCTTCGAAGTTCTGCCCTTCACGCAGTTTTGTCGGTAGCGGCCAGTGCTGCAGTTGCGCCAGGGTGTCGGCCAGATCACTTTGCGGCAATGCCTCGACGCGTAGCAGCAGAGCGCTGGCGTTGTCCTGACTGCCAGCCAGGTGCGCGGCATTGACCAGCGCACTGCTGGCGGCGGGTAGGTCCTGTTCATCGTGGAGGATGCGTTGAATGCCAGAGTCGCCCAGGGTGGCCCAGATACCGTCGCTAACCAGTACAAAGCATTCGCCTTCTCGCAGCTCGCCATCCAGGTAATCCATCACCAGGTGCTGGTCCAGGCCCATGGCGCGCTTGAGCACATGCTGCATGCCGGGTTGTTCCCACACATGGTCTTCGCTGAGGCGTTCTAACGTGCCGTCCAACCAGCGATAGGCTCGGCAATCACCGACGTGCGCCAGGGTGAAACGCCGCCCGCGTAGGATCAGTGCGCTCAGGGTGGTCAGCAGCGGCTGACCGCCGCCATTGGCTTGTAACCAGCGGTTGTGCGCGACCAGTACGCGGTCCAGCGATTGGGTGACCGCCCAGGTTTCTGGGGTGGAGTAGTAATCCAGGGCCAGGGCCTGCAGGGTGGCGCGCGCCGCCAGGCCGCCGTCGGCGCATTGGCTGACGCCGTCGGCGAGGGCGAACAGGTAACCCTTGCTGGCTGCCAGCGCCGGAGCAGGGGTGACCACGCGAATGGCGTCCTGATTTTCGCTACGCGGGCCGGTGGCGCTGGCTTCGCCGAAGGTCAGTTGCAAGGCCATGCAGAGGTTCCTGGGTAGGCGGCTGAAGAAGCGCTGAGGCAAAGGCGAGGCTGGTTAGGCAGCTAAGGAGAGCCGCTGCCGACTTCTCCCGCCTTTCCTGACCAGTGCAATAAGCGCTGCCAGTCAGCCTCGCCTTTGCCTCAGTGCTCCAATAATGAATGGCTGCAGGGTGGATGAACCGAGCGTCATCCACCCTGCTTTTTTGTTATTACACCCGAGCGGCGGTCACTGCGGCGCTGCCCCAGGTGGTGCGCCAGCGCAGCTTGACTCCGTAGAGGCCGAACCAGGCGAGCACGCCGAGGCTGGCGAACAGCCACAAGCCGAACTGGTAATCACCGGTCTGCTGCTTGATGGTGCCCAGGCCTGCGGCGAGGAGGAAGCCGCCGATGCCGCCGGCCATGCCGATCAGCCCAGTCATTACGCCGATTTCCTTGCGAAAGCGCTGCGGCACCAGTTGGAACACTGCGCCGTTACCTGCGCCAAGGCCGAGCATGGCAGTGACGAACAGGGCCAGGGCGGCGGTCGAACTCTCCAGATTGAAACCCACAGCGGCAATGCTCAAGGACGCCAGTGTGTACATCATCAGCAAGGTGCGGATGCCGCCAATACGGTCGGCCAGGGCGCCGCCGAGGGGGCGCAACAGGCTGCCGGCGCAGACGCAGGCGGCGGTGTAGTAGCCGGCGGTCACCGGGTTCAGGCCGTACTGGTCGTTGAAATAACCGGGCAGGGCGCTGGCCAGACCGATAAAGCCGCCGAAGGTCACGCTGTAGAAAAACATAAACCACCAGCTGTCGCGGTCACCCAGGGCTTTCAGGTAATCGGCCAGGGCTTTTGGCTTGGGCCGCTCCGGGGCGTTCTTGGCCACCAGGGTGAAGATCAGCAGGGTTGCTAGCAGTGGGATCAATGCCCAGCCGAATACATTCTGCCAGCCGGACAGCGCCGCCAAACCCGGGGCAAACAGCGCAGCCAGCACGGTGCCGGAATTGCCTGCACCGGCAATGCCCATGGCCTTGCCCTGGTGCTGCGGTGGATACCATTGCGAAGCCAGCGGCAGGGCGACGGCGAACGCGGCACCGGCAAAGCCGAGGAACAGACCCAATAACAAGGCATGTTCATAGCTGCTGATGCCGATCTGCCAGGCGCAGAACAACGCCACGATGACGATCACCTGGCCAATCAGGCCGGCGGTTTTGGGTGATAGGCGGTCGGCCAGAAAACCCATCAGCAAGCGCAGCACGGCGCCGGCGAGAATCGGCGTGGCGACCATCAGGCCGCGCTGTTGCGTGGTCAGGTCGAGATCGGTGGCGATCTGCACAGCCAGTGGGCCGAGCACGTACCAGACCATAAAGCTCAGGTCGAAATACAGAAACGCGGCGAACAAGGTTGGGGTGTGGCCGGATTTCCAGAAACTTGTATTCATCGAAAACCTCATTCAGCAAAAAAGGGTCCCGGTGGGGTGCGGTACGCCATGGTCGTGGACACGGCGGCCGCAACCCATCGGGGGAGGTGGTGTACTTGTGGTACGCCACCCTGAGGCCGAAGCCACAGCTGGGTTGAGAGAGTTACTAGCGCGAGTCCTGGATCGCAGGGCAGGTTCCAGCCCCAAACGCTGGGGCGTAAAACGCAAAACGCCGCATAAGCCGAACGCCTTGGGGCGTGGTCTATGCGACGTCTTTGTCGTTTGTTGAGCAGCCGCCATTGGCTACCTGTAACAGGGCTATAGCAAGAGCTGCGCCAACCGTGCAGAGCCCGGCATTACTGGGGCTTCGCCTGCTGCATGGTTATGGCTGTGCTGCAAAAGGAGGCGTTATCAGAGTGCTTCGCCCTTGAATGGGGCGCAGGGCGTATTCCCGGTTCTGGAAAACCAGGTTGGATAAGGGCAGGCCGCGATGGGCCTTGGTTCGACTGCGTCAGCTGGTAAGCGTTAGCGCGCTGCAGCGTGAGTCACTTGGTCGGGCGTCGGCGGCGGAACTTGCAGCCTGGGTGGGTAAGGGAAGGGTGAGGAGGGCCAGAGCGAGTAGGTTGCTCAAAAGCCCGGCGTGGCGGACATGGCTGCGCGTGGTCGGCATAGCAATTCCCCTGCTTTTGTTGTTATGCCTAAGGCGTAGCAGAGGATGTGCCAGCTGTCACGGTTGCAGCTGGATAATTGGACAATTAGTGTTCAATTATTCAGCGTTGCTGCGATCAAGCGTGATCAGGCCGTCAATCGGCCTCTTTGTGCTGATAAGCCCAGGTTACTTGCTCAGCCAGTTGACCTTGCTGAATTTGCCGCTGAAGGTCGCCGGCATCGGCACCACTTTGCCCAGCTTGTAGTTGAAGAACACAAAGCCGGATTTGGCCATGGCCACCAGCGCGCCGTCAGCGGGGCGGGTGATGCGGAAGGTGATGTCGCCGCCATAAGCGTTGAAGTCCATCACGCCGACTTCGAACAGTAATTGATCGCGGGCGTGGGCTTCGGCGCGGTAGGTGGTGGCAAGATCGGTGACGATGATGCCGGTGCCGTCTTCCTGGGTTTCCTCAATGCCGAACTCGAACAGAAAACGTGCCCGCGCCTCGGAAATCATCGAGATCATCGAATCGTTGCCCAGGTGGTTGGCCGCGTTGATATCGGTCACCCGCACGGTCAGGTGGGTGGCGTAGCAGAACTGGTCTTCAGGGAACTCAAGTTTCAGGCGGGCCATGGTCAAGATCACAGTCGAGAAAGACTGCCAGTTTACCCACAAGTAGGTTGTTGAAAAACGTAGGCGAGGCAGGCAAGACAAGGCAAAAACAGGCGAGAAAGCGGAGTTTAGTGCTGTAAATGAGCATTACTCGTTTCACTCGCCCTTCGGGCCGCGCTAAAGCGCGTTAGCCGTAAGCGGCTTGCCGACCCGGCTTTTAACGCAGTATTGCCAACGCAGATAGTTTTTCAACGGCCTGCTAGCGGCGGGCGCCATCCATGGCTGGATACGCCCGTGCGATTTAATGCGCGAGAAAGCGGCGAATGCCCTGCAGTTCGCTGCGTATCACCGGCATGGCCAGTGGCAATAGCCGCGAGGCATCGACAATCGGGCGGTCGTCGGCGTGGCTGGTTTGCATCGCGGTAAAGCTGCCGCTGGAAAATGGCAATACCACCTTGTGCTGGCCGTCCATAAAGGCCAGGCGGTCCCAGTCGCCGGCAATCAGCATGCGTTTGGCGCTGGGTTTGAACAGGCTTTGGCCGATGCTGTAGTCGCGCGGTGGGTTATTCACCCCAAGCAGTGGCAGCAGGGTTGGCAGCAGGTCGACATGGCTGGTCGGCAGCACTTCGCGATGCGCCGCCTGACCAGGCACCCAGAGCACCAGCGGAACCTTGATCTGCTCGTCGACAAAGGTCGAGTTGTGGCCCCAGCGGCCTTTTTCCATAAATTCTTCGCCGTGGTCGCCAGTGATCACGATCAGCGTGCTGTCGAGCAGCCCTTTGGCTTGCAGGTGCTCAGTGATACGCGCTATCTGGCTATCGAGGTGGTGCACCGAGTTGAGATAGCGCTTGTAGATGCCTTGGATGTCGCGCTCCAGATCCATGCTGGCGTAGCTGAAGTCCGGCAGGTAATCCGGTTCGATGATCGACTCGGGTGGGAATTCGTAGTTGGCGTGGGGCGACTCGAAAAACATAAAGGTCATAAAGGGCTTGGTGGGGGCGCGCTGGTCAATGAACTGCAGCAGGTCATCGACATTCTTGCGGTCACGCTGCCAGCTGTGGCCTTGGTCAAAGGCCTGCATCTGCTCTGCGGGGACTTTGACGAACAGGGTTTTGTCGAACTCCGGGTAGCTGAATTTGGCGCTGGTAAACAGCTTCATCTGGTACTGCTGCTGTTGCAGCACATCGATCACCGGGCTGCCCACCCGTGCATCCAGCACCGGGAACCAGAGGTTGGCCGGCAGCCCGTAGAACTGGCTGAACATGCCGATGCGTGTGCCGTTACCGCCGGAAAAGTGATTGTCGAAACGCTGCGCGCGCTCGGCGAATGCATTGGTCTGCGGCATTACCCGCGGGTTGAGGCTGTCCGCACGCCAGGACTCGGCCACCAGCCAGACCACGTTTAATGGCTTGGCCGGCGGTTCAATACGCAAGGGGGCTTGTGGGTAGGCCAGCTGGCCCTTCAGCGCGACATTTTCCACTTCCATACGCTGCGGGCGCTCCAGGCCCAGGCGTTTCTCGAGGAAGCCGCGCATGGTCAGTGGTTGATAAAACGGCATGCGCTGAGCGGTTTCCAGCAGAGGGCTGTAGCCATAGAAATGGCTGAGCGCATAGCTGGTCCGCTCACCTAGGGCCAGCAGGATAAACAGCGGCAGCACCCAGAGCAGGCGTGGCACCGGCACGCCGCGAGCCTTGCGGACCAGGCCTGCAGCCAGCAGATAGAGCACGCCTTGGCCGGCCACTGTGGCGAGGGCAATCAAGGCAAAACCGCACTCACTGGATTCTGATGAGCCCAGTGCGGCAATCCCGCCGGGGGTGGTCAGAATGTTCCAGACAAAACCGTTGAGGTGAAAGCCATAGAGTTTCCACAGCAGCATGTCTGCGTAGATCAGCAGTTGCAGCGCACTGGCCAGAGCTACCAGCAGGACGATACGTGCCGCCCCAAGCCAGTGCCCACACAGCCGGCATAGCAGCCAGAACGGGCTGATAAACAGCAAGGCATAGCTGCTGATCAACAGTCCCTGGTACACCCCCATGCTCAATGACTCGGCCGGTTCGAACAGTTGGCTCAGGTGGATGGCTACGGCCAGCCAGGTAAACAGCCAATACAGCGCGTCAACGCGGCGAGCGGGCGCAAAGGGGGGCATAGACAGTTCCTTATTAGGGGGGTGGCACGAAGCTTTGCAGCGTAAGGCTGCTTGCTTAAGCGGGGCTTAACGCAGACGGGGGGTTAGCGATGCCTGCTCTTGAGCCAATAGAAGGTCACTCTGCCGCCTTCGCTAGAGGGGCCACTGTGATCCTGGATGTAGGCGCCTGCCTTGAAATACAGCTGCTGGTTGCCCCAGTGCGTACTCAATTCCCTATGCAGGCCACCATTGTCGCCATCGTTGCTGCTGACACTAACTGCCAGCATGCCGCTGGGGCTGAGGCGCAGATCATAGCCGAAGCGCTCGCCCAGCCTGATGTTTTCCGCCAGCAGGATATTTTCCACCTCGGCGTCGCCAGGGCGTTTGCGCAGCAGCAGTTCGAGGCGGCCAACGCCGCGTAGATAGTGGTATTGCAGCTTGAGCAGGGGGTCGTTGTGGCTGCCGGGCTCATTCTTGCTGTGGATCTGCCCAATAACGATCTTGTTCTGGCTGGGTACCTGCTTGACCGCCAGCACGGCGCTCAAATAGTTGTCGGCACTGGCGTGGTACCAAAAGCTCAGCGTGCCATCGGCCTGGGTTTCGCGCAGTTCGCTGCGGGGATAATCGGAGTTTTTAGTGTGCGAGCCGCTGGCCGGTACCCAGAAGGTCACGCTGCCATCGCTATGTTGGCGAAAATACTGGTTCTGGTAGCCATTATTCAGCCGCGCGGTGGCGATGGTGCTGGGTTCGGTATGGGTGGGGATCGAGAGATTCCACGTGCTGAGATCAATCACGGTGCATCCTTACTGAGTCATGGATGGGTAAATAACTCCGGTTCGGTGGCCGTGGTGGGGTGAAGTTCAACTGGACTGATCAACGGGCCCTAATCAACCCGCTAAATCGGAAACTGCCGTTTATCACGCTATTGGCGAAGCACTCGCAGGTTGCGGGTGCTTCGCCAGCAGGTGGTTCAGGCGGCTGGGCGCTGCTGACGCTGGTAGAGAAACTCCAGCACGGCGGTGCGGTAGGCGTGGTAGTGCGGGTCATTGGCCAGGGCCAGGCGATCGCGCGGGCGCGCCAGCTCGACCTTGACGATATCGCCCACGGTCGCCGCCGGGCCATTGGTCATCATCACGATGCGGTCGGACAGCAGCACCGCCTCATCGACATCGTGGGTAACCATCACCACCGTGCTGTGGGTTTCGCCGACGATGCGCAGCAACTCGTCCTGTAGGTGCGCGCGCGTCAGGGCATCCAGCGCGCCGAAGGGTTCGTCCATCAGCAGCACTTTGGGCTGCATGGCCAGGGCGCGGGCGATGCCGACGCGCTGCTTCATGCCGCCAGAGATTTCATTGGGATGCTTGTAGGTGGCGTGGCTCAGGCCAACCATTGCCAGCGCCGCTTCGGTGCGCTCCTTGAGCTGGGCCTTGCTCTCCTTGCCGGCGAAGACCTTTTCCACCGCCAGGTAGACGTTGCCGTAGCAGGTCATCCAGGGCAGCAGGCTGTGGTTCTGGAACACCACGCCACGCTCTGGGCCGGGGCCGTCGATCTCGCGGCCGTTGCAGATCAGGCCGCCTTCACTGGTCTCCAGCAGGCCGGCGATCAGGTTGAGCACGGTGGATTTACCGCAGCCCGAGTGGCCGATCAGGGTGACGAACTCACCCTTGGCGATGCTCAGGTTGACGTCGGTGAGGGCCTGGAAGCGGCCTTTCTTGGTGTCGAAATGCTTGCCGACCTGGGTCAGCTCCACGAATTTATCCATGTTGCGGCTCCTTAGCTGGCGTAGTCGAAACGTTTGGCCAGCAGCAACAGCAGTTGCTCCAGGGCCAGGCCGACCAGGCCGACGATGATGATGGCGATCAGGATGTGTTCGACGTTGAGGTTGTTCCACTCATCCCACACCCAGAAGCCCAGGCCCGTACCGCCGGTGAGCATCTCTGCGGCGACGATCACCAGCCAGGCCACGCCAATGGCCAGTCGAATGCCGGTCATCAGATGCGGCAATACGGCGGGAAATAGAATGCGCGTGAGCACCTTGAACTCGGACAGCTTGAGCACCCGCGCCACGTTCAGATAATCCTGCGGCACGCTGGCCACGCCAGCAGCGGTGTTGAGGATGATCGGCCAGATCGAGCTGATGAAAATCACCCAGATCGACGCCGGACCGGCAGCCTCGAACACCAGCAGGCCGATGGGCAGCCAGGCCAGTGGCGACACTGGGCGCAGCAGGCTGATGATCGGCGAGAGCATGCCGGCGAGAAAGGCAAAGCGGCCGATAGCAAAGCCCAGTGGAATGCCCACCAGCGCCGCCAAGCCAAAGCCGATACCGACGCGGCCCAGCGAATGCAGGATGTTCCAGCCGATGCCCATGTCATTCGGGCCGTTGTCATAGAACGGGTTGGCAAACAGCTCCAGCGCCGCCGCCCAGGTACTTACCGGGCCAGGCAGGCCCTCGCTCTTGGTCGCAATCAGCGCCCACACGCCGATAAACAGCAGGATGCCGAGCAATGGCGGCACAACCGCCTTGAGCAGACTGGTCAGCGCCGCCACGCCTGGCAGAACCAGGCGTGGCGCTTTGCTGATCGGCGCAGACAACGGCAATGGGGTTTTCAGTGGTGCGTTCATCACGAATCTCCCAATCAGGCTTTAATCGCAAAGGAGTTGGCGTAGGCAGCCGGATCAGAGCCATTCCACACGTTGCCGTCGATCAGCGTGCTGCTACGCAGCGAGCTGGCCGGCACAGGGATGTTCAGCGCACTGGCGGCTTCCTTGAATAGCGCCACCTGGTTGACCCCGGCGGCGACGGCGGCGTAGTTCGGGTCTTCCTTGATCAGCCCCCAACGCTTGAACTGGGTCATAAACCACATGCCGTCGGAGTGATACGGGAAGTTCACTGTGCCGTTTTTGCAGAAGGCCATGGCGTGGTCGTCTTTCCAGCTGTTGCCCAGGCCGTCCTCGTAGTGGCTGAGGAAGCGCGGCTCGATCACCTTGACCGGCGCATTGACGTAAGCCTTACCGGAAATCAGCTTGGCTGTGCTCTTGCGGTTTTCTTCGCTGGCCTCGATAAACTGGCTGGCGTCCAGCACCGCCATGATCAGTGCGCGGGCCGCGTTGGGGTATTGCTCGATAAAGGCGCGGGTGGTGCCGAGGACCTTTTCCGGGTGATCCGGCCAGATCTGCTGAGTCGTGACGGCGGTGAAACCGATCTTGTCGGCAATCGCCCGCGCTCCCCAGGGCTCGCCGACGCAGAAACCGTCCATATTGCCGACGCGCATATTGGCGACCATCTGCGGTGGCGGCACGACGATGGTTTTCACATCGCTCATCGGGTTGATGCCCAGGCTTGCCAGCCAGTAATACAGCCACATGGCATGGGTGCCGGTGGGGAAGGTCTGGGCGAAGGTCAGCGGGTTGCCGCCTTTTTTCACATGCTCGGCCAGTTGCGCACCGTTGGTGACGCCCGCTTCCTTGAGCTGTTTGGAGAGGGTGATGGCCTGGCCGTTCTGGTTCAGCCCCATCAGCACGGCCATATCCTTCTGCGGCCCAGCGATACCCAGCTGCGCGCCGTACATCATGCCGTACAGCACATGGGCGGCATCCAGCTCGCCGGTATTGAGTTTGTCGCGCACACCAGCCCAGGAGGCTTCCTTGCTCGGGGTGATGGTCAGCCCGTATTTTTCGCCAAAGCCCTGGGTAGCGGCAACTACTACCGAGGCGCAGTCGGTCAGTGGAATAAAGCCGACTTTCAGCGCAGCCTTTTCTGGCGCATCGGAGCCGGCGGCCCAGGCCACGCTACGCAGTGAGGCTGGCGCGCTAAGGCCAAGGGCGGCGACACCGCCGACGGTGCCGGCGACGGCAATCGAGGTTTTCAGGAAATTACGGCGGCTGTGCAGGCTTGGGTTCTTCGAATCACGATCAGTCATAGGTCTGTCCTTTCTGGCCGATAAAACGGCTGAAACAAAAAACGGCGTACGCCAGGCCACCTCAAGGAGGGGGCCTGACGGACGCCGTTGTCCGTGATCCGCGGCTCACCGCCGTTGGTGGGCTGCGCAGGAATCTTGTGAGGACAATTGCAAGGGGCTTGCCAGTTTTACTGGGGCACGGCGGCTAACAACCGCCAGTGCGCTCTGAGAATGGCTCGAACGAGCCTTAGGTTGGCAGGCTTAAACGCTATAAATCATAGGCTTAAGCGCAGTATTGAATGTTGGCTAGAGCAGAGTTTTCTTGCCGTAGCAGTGCGCCATGCCGCAGATCAGCAGCGCTGCCAGCCGGCTTATTGAGCCAATGCTGTGCATGGTCAAGCCGCTGCCAAGCGCTTTTGCTTCGCCTTGGTGCTGGGCGAGCCCAGGTGTTGATCTCGTGCCCCCTGCCTTAGCGGGACAGCGATTTGCCCTGAGCTTCCTCAACAAACTCCTTGAGCCAGCGCAGCACCTCCACCGCCTCCCAGCGCGAGGGGTCGAACATGGCATAGGCCAATCCCTGATAGCCGACCACATCCAGCTGACGGTGATAACCGGCGCGCTGCAGCAAGGCTTCGATCTCGGCAAAACAGGTGTTGAAGTGCACCCGGGAAAACGGCGTCTTGCCTTCAGTAACGATGCCTTCAAGCTGCAATTCATTGACGGTGGCCCGGACTTTTTCCAGGGGCATGCGGTTTACGCTGTGTTTCAGCTGCAGTACGTCGAGCATCTGGGTACTCCTGTTAACGCCTTGTATGGGCCCGATCTGCCGGGCGGCATGGTTGGCTGGATGGCATGACCAAGGGTAATCGAAAAATACTGTACAAATAAACAGTATTCGATAATAGTAAGCCCAAGGCCCTAACCGGCACCTACTCGATCACTCGCGCCATCTGCCCGCAAAGCCAATGGCCACAGGCACTGCAGAGGAGTCACTAACAATGCAACAGATGCTGATGACAATTGTGCTGTTGGGTCTTTTGGCCGGTTGTGCGCAACCGCAGCTTGATCAACCGAGGGCCAATGGCACCTACCTGGTGATCGAGAATGGCCAGGCCTGGGCGGTGCTGGTATCTGACGGCAAACGCGTGGAAGAGCAAGGTACGGTGGTGGATGTGATCAGACTGCCGAGCGAGAGCTCTGCAGTGGCTGCCAGTTATGTGATCGAAACGGCCAATTGCGGCCGTGTGCAGTGGCTGAGCGAACGCTCGGATGCGGCGGATGGCATGACCAACCTGATGTCGCTGCACAGCAACAATCAACTCGGGCAGAGCGGCTGCGTCATTACCGATGGCCTTACCCGGGTTTGGACGGTACTGGATTATTCCGGTTGAGACGAAAGAGGGCACCCTAAGGTGCCCTCTGTTTGTTTACTCGTCGGCCTTGGCCTTCTTGCCGGGTAACAGGCCATCGGCGCGGAACATCGTTTTGATCCCGCGAATTGCCTGACGGATGCGGTCCTGGTTTTCGATCAGGGCAAAGCGCACATGGTCATCGCCGTAATCACCAAAGCCGATGCCTGGCGAGACGCAGACCTTGGCCTCCAGCAGCAGCTTCTTGGCGAACTCCAGCGAGCCGAGCTGGGCGTACTGCTCAGGAATCTTCGCCCAGACATACATCGAGGCTTTCGGGTTTTCGACCATCCAGCCCAGCTCGTGCAGGCCTTTGACCAGCAGGTTGCGGCGCTGGCGGTATTGCTCGGCGATATCGCGCACGCATTGCTGATCACCTTCCAGTGCGGCAATCGCCGCCACCTGCAGCGGGGTGAAGGTGCCGTAGTCGTGGTAGCTCTTGATTCGCGCCAGTGCGCTGACCAGCTCCTTGTTGCCGACCATAAAGCCGATGCGCCAGCCGGCCATGTTGTAGCTCTTCGACAGTGTGAAGAACTCCACGGCAATGTCCTTGGCGCCCGGCACCTGCATGATCGACGGGGCTTTCCAGCCGTCGTAGACGATATCGGCGTAGGCCAGGTCGTGAATCACCAGCACGTCATATTGTTTGGCCAGGGCTACCACGCGCTCGAAGAAGTCCAGCTCCACACACTGCGCGGTGGGGTTGGAGGGGAAGCCGAGGATCATCATCTTCGGCTTGGGGATCGACTCGCGAATCGCCCGCTCCAGCTCGGCGAAGAAGTCCACGCCGGGAATCAGCGGCACCGAACGCACCTGGGCGCCGGCGATCACCGCGCCGTAGATATGAATCGGGTAGCTGGGGTTGGGCACCAGTACGGTGTCGCCATGATCCAGGGTGGCCAGCATCAGGTGCGCCAGGCCTTCCTTGGAGCCGATGGTGACGATGGCTTCGCTTTCCGGATCGATCTCGACTTCGTAGCGGTCCTTGTACCAGCGCGAAATGGCGCGGCGCAGGCGCGGAATACCGCGTGAGGTGGAGTAGCCGTGGGTGTCTTCACGCTGGGCGACCTGCACCAGCTTTTCGACGATATGCGGCGGCGTGGCGCCATCGGGGTTGCCCATGCTGAAGTCGATGATGTCTTCGCCACGGCGACGCGCGGCCATCTTCAGTTCGGCAGTGATGTTAAAAACGTAGGGGGGGAGTCGATCGATGCGCGCAAAGCGGCGCGAAGCTTGGTCAGCCATGCCTTCCTCGGATACGTAAGCGCCCGGAACCGTCCGAGCGACGTTGGCCAGTGCGCTGGCCAGGCGGCGAAGATAAGCGCTGCTGCAGGGCTTTGTCGAGCCCTATGGCAGCGCCGCTATTTAGCAGGGTCTCTCGTAGTCGTCAGTGACTGGAACAGATGCTCTTAAGCCGGAATCTGCCGCTTCAGGCGTAGCAGCAAATCGGCCAGCAGTTCGATATCGGTATCCATGGTGCGCCACGACGAGACGCTGAGGCGAAAGGCCGGGCGCCCCTGCCAAATCGTCGGGCCGAACCAGACCTCGCCGCTGGCCTGCGCCGCTTCGCGAATGGCCACGGTCTGTGCGTCGTTATCGCCGCGCACCAGCACCTGATTGAGTTCTACGCGGTTGAGTACGGGGTAACCGCCATCGCGCAGGCGCTCGGCCAGCCGGCCGGCTTGGCGAATATGCCGGTCGATCAGTTCGCGCAGGCCATCGCGGCCGAGGCTGGCCAGGGCTGCCCAGATCGCCACGCCGCGGGCGCGGCGGGAGAACTCCAGGGTCAGGTTTTTCTGCGCGTCCTTGCTCGCGCTGGCATAGGCGGCGTCACTGTTCATCGCCGTGGCCAGGGCATCGGCATCACGGCAGATGGCCATGGCACCGTCGTAGGGAGTGTTCAGCCACTTGTGGCCGTCGCACGTCCAGCTGTCGGCCAGCTCCACACCGGTGGCCAGCTGTGCAGACGAGGAGGCGCGGGCCCACAGGCCGAAGGCGCCGTCCACATGTACCCAGGCGCCGGCGGCTTTGGCTTTGGGGATCAGCTCGGCGAAGGGGTCGAACTCGCCGGTGTTCACCTCGCCAGCCTGCAGACAGAGGATGCTCAGGTCATCCAGGGCCGGCAGCTGCGCCGGGTCGATGCGGCCCTGGGCATCGGTGGGTGCGACGATCAGCCGGTTCATGCCGAAGCCGAGGATGCGCAGGGCCTTCTTCACCGTGATGTGGCAGGTGGCGGAAACCACCACGCGTACTTCCGGCGCACCAATCAGGCCATCGCCATCGAAGTCCCAGCCCTTGCGTGCCAGCAGCGCGCGGCGCGCGGCCGACAGGCTGGCCAGGGTGCAGGCGGTGGCGCTGGTGCCGAAGCCGACGGCGCTGTTGCGTGGCAGATCGAGGGCTTCCAGCACCCAGCGTCCGGCGGTGCGCTCCAGCACATCGGCGACCGGCGCATTGTCGAAGGAGGACGCGCACTGGTCCCAGGCCAGCACCATGCGTTCCGCCGCGGCGGCAGAGGGCAGGGTGGCGCCGATAACGAAGCCGAAGTAGCGCGGGCCGTTGCTGGCCACGGTGGCGGGCGAGCCGATTTCGTCCAGCTGGCGTAGCACCTCCTGATCATTCAGGCCCTGTTCGGGTAAGGGCTGCTCGAAGGCCTGCAGTGCGGCTATGGCGCTGGGTGAGGGGTAGACCGGACGGCTGTCGATGCCATCGTAATAGCCGAGGGCGCGGCGATCCGCTTCGGCCAGTAGCTGGCGTTCTTCATGGGAGGTGGGCATGGCGCTCTCGGCGGTGGGCGATGATGCCTTCACCTTAGCCAGTCAGGGCCTGCCAGCGCAGATACACAGTTGTAGGGAGTGAGCCGTACAGTTGAAGTTGCTACGGTACGGATGGGGTAACAGTGCAAAGTTGACCGGTACAGTTATGGCGCCCGTAGGCCGGGCGCCGCTGCTTGTTTCAGCCGCCGAGCATGTCGTGCATGGCGATGATCTGTTCGGCCACCTGCGCGAGCTTCTGCTGACGGCTCATGGCCTGACGGCGCATCAGGGTGTAGGCCTGTTCCTCGTCGCAGCTTTTCATCTTCATCAGCAGGCCTTTGGCCAGTTCGATGCGTTTGCGTTCGGCCAACTGGGCATCGCGTGCCTGCAGCTGCGCGCGCAGCGCCTGGTCGCTCTCGAAGCGGGCCATGGCCACGTCAAGAATCGGCTGCAGGCGCTGGGCGTGGATGCCTTCGACGATATAGGCACTGACGCCGCTCTGAATAGCCTGGCGCATAACGCCGGGGTCGTGCTCGTCGGTGAACATGACAATCGGCCGCGGCTGATCGCGGCTCACCAGCACCACCTGTTCCATCACGTCGCGGCTGGGCGATTCGGTGTCGATCAGGATCACGTCAGGGCGTACCGCCTCGACCCGTTCCGGCAGGTCGATGGTCAATCCGGATTCGTCGATTACTTCGAAACCGGCTTCGGTCAGGGCGGTTTTCAGGCGGCCGACCTTCTTTGCGGTGTCGTTGATCAGCAGGATGCGCAGCATGTTAGCGACTCTCCTGTTGGGCGCCGGTGGATGCATCGGCCAAGGCGTGCAAGGCAAAACTACGCGCGTAACCGGCCGGGTCGCTGCCGTCCCAGACCTGGCCATCAAGCAACTGACTGCTGCGCATGTCGCTTGGTATGTCGATGCCGAGGACTTCAGCAGCCTGGCGATAAAGGTCGAGTTGTTGCACCTGGCGAGCGATTGCCAGGTAGTCCGGGTCTTCGCGCAGCAGGCCCCAGCGGCGGAACTGGGTCATAAACCACATGCCATCGGACAGGTAGGGCTGGTTGACCGCGCCATCCGCATGAAAACGCAGCGGATGGGCGTCCTGCCAGGCGTGGCCGAGGCCGTCCTGGTACTGGCCGAGGAAACGCGGCTGGATCGCCGACAGCGGGGCGTCGACATACTCACTGCCGCTGAGCAGTTGCGCCGTGCTGCGTTGGTTTTCCTCGCTCTCATCGATAAACCGGCTGGCTTCCAGCACCGCCATGATCAGGGCGCGGGCGCTGTTGGGGTGCTGTTCGGCAAATTCGCGGGTGCAGCCCAGGACTTTCTCCGGGTGATCGGGCCAGATCGCCTGGCTGGTGGTCAAAGTGCAGCCCATCTGTTCATCCACCGCCTGGGCGCTCCAGGGCTCGCCAACGCAGAAACCATCGATACGCCGGGCCTTGAGGTGCGCGAGCATCTGCGGTGGCGGCACGACCACGCTGTCGACATCACTGAGCGGGTGAATGCCCTGGCTGGCCAGCCAGTAATTCAGCCACATGGCGTGGGTGCCGGTGGGGAAGGTCTGGGCGAAGGTCAGTTTCGCGCCAGACTGGTGCGCGCGTTGCGCTAATGCGCTGCCAGTGCTCACGCCCGCTGCTTGCAAGGCGGGCGACAGGTTGATGCTCTGGCCGTTCTGGTTAAGGCCCATCAGCACCGCCATATCGGTGGCTGGCGCACCGCCCAGGCCCAGCTGCACGCCATAAATCAGCCCGTAGAGGCTGTGGGCTGCATCCAGCTCGCCGCTCAGCAGTTTGTCGCGCAAGGTGGCCCAGGAGGCCTGGCGCTGCAGGTTGAGGGTCAGGCCGTGTTTCTCAGCGAAGCCCTGGGTGGCGGCCACGATGACCGAGGCGGCGTCTGTGAGGGCCATAAAACCGATATTCAGTACCGGTTTTTCCGGAGTATCGCTGCGGCTGATGTCGTGCTCATTCATGGTGCGTTTCCTGTGCCCACACAAAAAGGTGCCGTACCAAACGCCGACTTCAGTCTGCGATCAGAACGACACCATTGTCTATTTCAGCCGTTTCCGCCGTTGGAAAGGCTTTGCTTCCTGATACATAGCAATGCATGTGCCAGTGCTGATTGGTGTGCTTCAGGCAAAACAAACCCCGCCATGGCGGGGTTTGTTTTGGAGCAGTTCAGGATTAGCGTTACCGCATTTTCCTGAGCGACGCTTGAGAGACTTGTTGCATGTGACTTTAGCTACCGCTGGTCAGCACTTGCCCGTCGGGGGTACTTACGATTTGTCCACTGCTGCAGCCAGCCAGGCCGATTACGCAGAGTGCGGCAATAATCAATTGCTTCATAAGTCTCTCCAGATGTTTTGTGGTGCATTGTGCATCCACATCCCAGCAGTAGTTGTATGGCATTTTTTAGCAAGCCTGGCAGAAAGAAAAAGCCCCGCACTAGGCGGGGCTTTCTTATTGCGGGTAACGCTTAGACCTGAATAGCAGGGATCTGGGCGTTTGCAGCAGCTTCACGGAACTCGGCGATCTGGTCGAAACTCAGGTAGCGGTAAACGTCCGCTGCCATGGTGTCGATTTTCTTCGCGTAGACCATGTATTCCTCAACTGTCGGCAGCTTGCCGGTGATGGCTGCAACAGCAGCCAACTCGGCCGAGGCCAGGTAGACGTTGGCACCATCGCCCAGACGGTTGGGGAAGTTACGGGTGGAGGTCGAAACCACGGTGGAGTTCGCCTCAACGCGTGCCTGGTTACCCATGCACAGCGAGCAGCCCGGCATTTCCATGCGCGCGCCGGCTTTGCCGTAGATGCCGTAGTAGCCTTCTTCGGTCAGCTGATGCTGGTCCATCTTGGTCGGCGGCGACAGCCACAGACGGGTCGGCAGGGTGCCTTCGACTTTTTCCAGCAACTTACCGGCAGCGCGGAAGTGACCGATGTTGGTCATGCACGAACCGATAAACACTTCGTCGATTTTCTCACCCTGAACGGAGGACAGCAGACGAGCATCGTCCGGGTCGTTCGGTGCGCAGAGAACAGGCTCGTTGATCTCGGCTAGGTCGATTTCGATGATTTCGGCGTACTCGGCGTCCTTGTCGGCTTCCATCAGCTTCGGATTGGCCAACCAAGCTTCCATCGCTTGAGCGCGACGCTCCATGGTGCGCGCATCGCCGTAGCCTTCGCTGATCATCCAGCGCAGCAGGGTGATGTTCGAACGCAGGTACTCGGCAATCGCCTTTTCCGGCAGCTTGATGGTGCAACCCGCAGCGGAACGCTCGGCAGAGGCGTCGGACAGCTCGAAAGCCTGTTCAACGGTCAGCTCGTCCAGACCTTCGATCTCAAGGATGCGGCCGGAGAAGATGTTCTTCTTGCCTTTCTTCTCGACGGTCAGCAGACCTTTCTGGATGGCCACGTAAGGGATGGCATGGACCAGGTCACGCAGGGTGATGCCCGGTTGCAGTTTGCCCTTGAAGCGCACCAGTACCGACTCCGGCATGTCCAGCGGCATTACGCCAGTGGCAGCGGCGAAGGCAACCAGGCCGGAACCGGCCGGGAAGGAGATGCCGATTGGGAAGCGGGTGTGCGAGTCACCACCGGTGCCGACGGTATCCGGCAGCAGCATGCGGTTCAGCCAGCTGTGGATGATGCCGTCGCCAGGACGCAGGGACACGCCGCCACGGGTGCGGATGAAATCCGGCAGGGTGTGGTGGGTGGTGACGTCGATTGGCTTCGGATAAGCCGCGGTGTGGCAGAACGACTGCATGACCAGGTCAGCGGAGAAGCCCAGGCAAGCCAGGTCTTTCAGCTCGTCGCGGGTCATCGGGCCAGTGGTGTCCTGGGAGCCGACGGTGGTCATCTTCGGTTCGCAGTAGGTGCCAGGACGCACGCCTTTGCCTTCCGGCAGGCCGCACGCCTTGCCGACCATCTTCTGCGCCAGGGTGAAACCCTTGGTGCTAGCAGCAGGTGGCTCAGGCAGCTTGAACAGATCGGTTGGGCCCAGGCCCAGCTCGGCGCGCGCTTTCTCGGTCAGACCGCGACCGATGATCAGCGGGATACGGCCGCCAGCGCGGACTTCGTCGAGCAGTACTGGGGTCTTCATTTCGAAGGTGGTCAGTACTTCGTCGGTGCCGTGCTTGCAGACTTTGCCAGCATGCGGGTACAGGTCGATCACGTCGCCCATGTGCATGTTGGAAACGTCGAATTCGATTGGCAGAGCGCCGGCATCTTCCATGGTGTTGTAGAAGATCGGGGCAATTTTGCTGCCGAAGCAGAAACCACCAGCGCGCTTGTTCGGCACGTTAGGGATGTCGTCGCCGAAGAACCACAGCACCGAGTTGGTGGCGGATTTACGCGAGGAGCCGGTACCGACTACGTCACCGACGTAGGCAATCGGGAAACCTTGGCCGCGCATGGCTTCGATCTGCTTCATCGGGCCGGTTACGCCTTGCTCGTCCGGCACGATGCCGTCACGTGCCATTTTCAGCATGGCCAGGGCGTGCAGCGGGATATCCGGACGCGACCAGGCGTCTGGAGCCGGCGACAGGTCGTCGGTGTTGGTTTCGCCGGTTACCTTGAATACGCGCAGGCTGATCTTGTCGGCCAGAGTCGGGCGGTTTTTGAACCACTCGCCGTCAGCCCAGGATTGCAGTACGCCTTTGGCGTGAACGTTGCCGTTCTTGGCTTTTTCAGCGACGTCGTGGAAGGCGTCGAACATCAGCAGGGTGTGCTTCAGTTGCTCGGCAGTCACGGCAGCCAGTTCGCTGTCGTCGAGCAGCTCAACCAGGGTGGCGATGTTGTAACCGCCTTGCATGGTGCCAAGCAGTTCAACAGCGTGTTGCTTGCTGATCAGTGGGGAAGTGACTTCGCCTTTGGCAAGGGCAGAGAGGAAACCGGCCTTGACGTAGGCGGCTTCGTCGACGCCTGGCGGCACGCGGTTGGTGATCAGGTCGAGAAGAACAGCTTCTTCGCCGGTTGGCGGGTTTTTCAGCAGCTCGATCAGGCCTGCGGTTTGTTCGGCGTTCAGCGGCTGGGGCACGATACCCTGAGCGGCACGCTCTGCTACATGTTTGCGATAGGCTTCAAGCACAGTTATTACCCTCATCAGTGGTCCCAAAGGGTTGTCCGGGACGCGATCCAGAAAGCAACAAACCAGGCGCTTCGTGGCTTTATGGGCCGCTCAGCCGAGGTTGCGCTGCTTTCTTGCAGAAGCTGTTTTCAAAGTTTTACGCCGGCAGGACGGGCTGGATGAGGGCTGGTGCAGACACTTGAAAGGGTGGCTCAAGGGTCGGCACCAACATCGAACCTGCAGGATTGACTGTGCTCGTGACGCTTTGAAAACAGCTTCCAACGGACGTTGCTGCCTCTAAAAGGCCGGCCGATTCTACTGGAAAGCTTTGAATAAGTTAAGCCAAAGGCCCTGTTTATCTGGGGGTGATCTGCCTTAGACAAAGGGCTAAGATGCCAGCCTGTCCGCCAGTATCCATGCCTTTCGTTATGTCCAACCAACGTATCAAAACCCCTTGTGTCGGCCTGTGCTCCACTGTTTACGGCGATTTGGTTTGCCGTGGCTGTAAGCGCTTCCACCATGAGGTGATCAACTGGAACGGTTATAACGACGAGGAAAAACGCGCCGTGTGGCTACGTCTGGAGGTGCTGTTGGTGCAGGTGATGGCGGCCAAGTTGGAAGTTTTCGATGCCGATCGTCTGCGCATGCAGCTGGAACAACGCAAGATCCGCTTTGTGCCGCAGCAATCACCCTATTGCTGGGCCTATCAGCTGATTGCCCGGGGCGCGCGGGTGATCAGCCAGTTGAATGCCTATGGCATGGTGCTGTTGCCCGAGTTTCGCGAGTGGGGCCTGCCGGAATTGCGTGATGCGATTGATCGCGAGTTCTTTCTGCTGTCCGAAGCGCACTACGAGCGCTATATCGCGCCGCGCTTTCTGCTCGAAGGGCTTGAGATAAGGGTCTGAACCCATCTTTAAATGAAAAAGCCGCCTGTTTAGGCGGCTTTTTCGTTGCGCCGTAGAAGGCTTAGCGCTGGGCGACCAGCTCTTCCAGGTGGGCGATGATGTCGTCTGGCTTAAGCACCAGAATGTCGCTTTCCAGCGAATCGAGAATCACCTCGGCGGTATTGCCGATCAGCGCGCCGGAAATCCCGGTGCGCGCCACGGTGCCGATTACCGTCACGCCGGCGTTGAGTCGATGGGCGGTCTGTGGGATCAGTACATCGGCCGGGCCTTCGGCGATATGCAGGCGCTCATCGCTGATCTCGTACTCGGCCTGGAACGCCTTGCATTGCTCGCGGTAGCGCGCCTCGATGGTTTCCTTGAGCTGGAAAGTCGGGTCGGCAGCCGAAAGCATCGGCGCCGGATGAGCGCTGATTACATGCAGCTCGGCCTTGGCCAGGGCGGCAATATCAAAGCCATGGCTGACGATACTGGTGTGCAGGGTGCGGTGCTCGCTGTCAGCGTTGCCCACATCGACGGCCGCCAGAATCGCGGTACCTGCCCAGGATTTCTCGGTTTTCACCATCAGCACTGGCGCTGGGCAGTAGCGCAGCAGCTTCCAGTCATCGGGGGTGAGCAGGGCTTTTTTCAGTGGGTTGTCGGGAAAGTGCTGCTTGATCACCAAGCCGCAGCCTTCGGCCTGCTGTACGTTGATGATGGTCTGGTGCTGATTTTCATCCCAGGCCTGCTGGCTGGAGGTGCTGAAACCTTCGCTGTTGAGCAAGCCGGTAAGGTCGCGCAGGTAGCCGGTGTGATCACTTTTCTTGTCGCATACCAGCAGGTGCAGGTGCGATTGAGTGACGCCGGCAATCAGCTTGGCGCGTTTGAGGGCCAGGTCTTCCGTGTGATTGGGCTCCATCACCACCAGAATGCTGCGAATAGCTTGCATGATCATCTCCATGTGCAGTCAGTTGTACTGTTTATCACTATAGATCGCTACCACTGGCTTGCTGCTTGATCGGCGTCAATCGAGTGGCTGTTCGCGCGCTCATTCGTATAATGGCCGCGCTCTAGCCTTATCACTCCCGCCTGCCTGGTTTTGTGAATTTATGTATCTGTTAGCCACAACCGATGATTTGCTGCGTTGTTCTGCCCCTTGTCTGTTGGCATATCGCCGTCTGGTTGCGGAGACGCGCCGATGAACCTGCCAGAAATTCATGAGTTTCTCGGCTGCCGTACGCCGGATGCCTGGATCACTGCCGCCTTGGCTGACCAGCAGACCCTGCTGATTGATCATAAGAACTGCGAATTCAAGGCCGCCAGCACGGCCTTGAGCCTGATGGCCAAGTACAGCACCTACGTCGACCTGCTCAACGCCATGTCGCGTCTGGCCCGTGAGGAGCTGGTGCACCATGAGCAGGTGCTGCGCATCATGAAACGCCGCAAGATCGGCCTGCGCCCGGTATCGGCGGCGCGCTACGCCTCAGGCTTGCGTAAGGTGGTGCGTACCCATGAGCCGCACAAACTGGTGGATACCCTGGTGGTCGGCGCCTTTATCGAAGCGCGCAGCTGCGAGCGCTTTGAGGCCTTGGTGCCGCATTTGGATGAAGAGCTGGGCAAGTTCTACTTCGGCTTGCTGAAAAGCGAGGCACGGCACTTTCAGAACTATCTGAAGCTGGCTTACCAGTACGGCGATGAACGCGACGTAGACCAGGTCATCGAGCGGGTGAGGGCGGCGGAGCAGGAGTTGATTGAGTCGCCAGATACCGAGATGCGCTTTCACAGCGGTGTACCGCAGCTCTAAGCCTCTGGTGATCTAAAGGGTAAAGGGCGCCTGGTTAAAGCCCTGTTTGTCGACCTGCAGTGCCCAGCCCTGTTTGTCCCAGTCGCCAAGCACAATGCGTTGCGCCGCTTGGCCGTTGACCTGCAGTTGATGGGTGGCGGGGCGATGGGTGTGGCCGTGGATCAGCGTGCGCACGCCGTGTTCGGCCATGATGCGCGGCACTTCATCCGATGTGACGTCGACAATCTCGCTGGCTTTCATCCGTGTTTGCGTGCGGCTTTCATTGCGCAGCTTGCGCGCCAGTTTTTGCCGGGTGCTCAGCGGCAGGTTGCGCAGGATAAACAGTGACAGCGGGTTGCGCAGCCAGCGGCGCAGCTTCATATAGCCGATGTCCTGGGTGCACAGGCTATCGCCGTGCATCAGCAGCACGCGCTCGCCATTCAGTTCGATCACGCAGGGATCGGGCAGCAAGGTGCAGCCGGCTTCGCGACAGAAGGCCTTGCCGAGCAGAAAGTCGCGATTGCCATGCATCAGGTAGATGCGTGTGCCGCGCTCACTGAGTTGGCGCAGGGCTTGGGCAATCGAACGTTGAAAGGGGCTGATGGCGTCGTCGCCGATCCACACTTCGAAGAAGTCTCCCAGGATATACAGCGCCTGGGCCTGAACCGCACGGGTTTCGAGAAAATGCAGAAACGCCCGGCTGATGTCCGGGCGCTCCTGTTCAAGATGCAGATCGGAGATCAGTAAGATCACTCAACGATCTCAGCACGCTCGATGATCACGTCATCAACCGGTACATCCTGGTGGCCGGATTTGCTGGTGGTGGCAACGGCCTTGATGGCGTTGACCACGTCCATGCCTTCAACCACTTCACCAAACACCGCATAGCCCCAGCCTTGTACGGTCGGCGCGCTGTGGTTGAGGAAGCTGTTGTCGCCAACGTTGATAAAGAACTGCGCGGATGCCGAATGCGGTTCCATGGTGCGGGCCATGGCCACGGTGCCGATCTTGTTGGCGACGCCATTGTTGGCTTCGTTCTTGATCGGTGCGCGGGTGGTTTTCTGCTTCATGCCCGGCTCGAAACCGCCGCCCTGGATCATAAAGTTGCTGATCACGCGGTGGAACACCGTGTTGTCGTAATGACCTTCTTGGACGTACTGCTTGAAGTTGGCCACGGTTTCCGGGGCTTTGTCTTCGAACAGGTTGAGGGTGATAACTCCGTGGTTGGTGTGCAGCTTGATCATGTAGGTAATCGCTCTGTCGATAAATCCGTGAGCCGCTGAATTTCCAGCAAAGGGCATTGCAGCGGTTCTTGGGCCTGTCAGGGGGTTGACAGCTTCGGCTATGATAAGCGCTTTGTTTTAGTCGGCCTACCCTACGCCGCGCACCTGCATGATCAAGGACCCCATGAGCAAGCCAGAAACTGTCGCCGCCGCTAACTTTCTTCGTCCCATCGTCCAGGCCGATCTGGATGCCGGCAAACACGCGAAAATCATCACCCGTTTTCCGCCGGAGCCCAATGGCTACCTGCATATTGGCCACGCCAAGTCGATCTGCCTGAACTTCGGCCTGGCCAAGGAGTTTGGTGGCGAGTGCAACCTGCGCTTTGACGACACCAATCCGGCCAAGGAAGACCAGGAATACATCGACGCGATCAAGAGCGACGTGCAGTGGCTGGGTTTTCAGTGGGCTGGTGAGGAGCGTTATGCCTCCAATTATTTCGACCAGCTGCATGCCTGGGCCATTGAGCTGATCAAGGCTGGCAAGGCCTTTGTCTGCGATCTGAACGCCGAAGAAATGCGTGCCTACCGTGGCAATCTGACCGAACCGGGCAAGAACAGCCCGTTCCGTGAGCGCAGCGTCGAGGAAAACCTTAATCTGTTCGCCCGCATGAAAGCTGGCGAATTCGCCGATGGCGCTCGTTCGCTGCGCGCGAAGATTGATATGACCTCGCCGAACATCAACCTGCGCGACCCGATTCTGTACCGCATTCGCCACGCTCATCACCATCAGACGGGCGACAAGTGGTGCATCTACCCGAGCTATGACTTTACCCACGGTCAGTCGGACGCCATCGAAGGCATCACCCACTCGATCTGCACCCTGGAATTCGAGGATCACCGTCCGCTGTACGAGTGGTTCCTCGCGCAACTGCCAGTGCCGGCGCAGCCGCGTCAGTACGAATTCGCTCGACTGAACCTCAACTACACCATCACCAGCAAGCGCAAGCTCAAGCAGTTGGTCGACGAAAACCACGTTAATGGTTGGGACGACCCGCGCATGTCGACCCTGTCGGGCTTTCGCCGCCGTGGTTACACCCCGGCTTCGATCCGTACTTTCTGCGACATGATCGGCGTCAACCGCGCTGGTGGTGTGGTTGATGTCGGCATGCTCGAGTTCGCCATCCGTGATGATCTGGATGCCAACGCGGGCCGCGCCATGTGCGTGCTCAAACCGCTCAAGGTGGTCATCACCAACTACCCAGAAGGCAAGGTCGAGAATCTGGAATTGGCGCGCCATCCCAAGCAGGACATGGGTGTACGTGTGTTGCCGTTCAGCCGCGAGATCTATATCGACGCTGGCGACTTCGAAGAAACCCCGCCGGACGGCTTCAAGCGCCTGATTCCCGGTGGCGAAGCGCGCTTGCGCGGCAGCTATGTGATCCGTGCTGACGAAGCGATCAAGGATGCCGAGGGCAACATCATCGAACTGCGCTGCAGCTACGACGAAAACACCCTGGGCAAGAACCCTGAAGGCCGTAAGGTTAAGGGCGTGATTCACTGGGTGCCGGCGGCTGAAAGCGTCGAGTGCGAAGTGCGTCTGTACGACCGTCTGTTCCGCTCCGCCAACCCGGAGAAGGACGAAGAGGGCGGCAGCTTCCTCGACAATATCAACCCGGATTCGCTGGTGGTGCTCAAGGGCTGTCGCGCCGAGCCATCCCTGGCCGAAGCCGCACCGGAAGAACGCTTCCAGTTCGAGCGCGAAGGCTACTTCTGCGCCGATATCAAGGACAGCAAGCCGGGTGCGCCGGTGTTTAACCGTACCGTGACGCTGCGTGACTCCTGGGCCTAAGGCCCAGTCGCTCTGATTAGAACCGGGCCGGTACGCTGGCCCGTGGTTTCCAAGGAACTGCAATGCTCTCGATCTACAACACGCTGACCAAAAGCAAAGACGTCTTCAAACCGCTGGTGGGGAACCAGGTGCGCATGTATGTGTGCGGCATGACGGTTTACGACTTCTGTCATATCGGTCATGCGCGGGTGATGGTGGCGTTCGATGTGGTGACTCGCTGGCTGCGCCATCGCGGCTATGAGGTGAGCTACGTGCGCAATATCACCGACATCGACGACAAGATCATCAAGCGCGCCAATGACAACGGCGAGCCGTTCGAAGCGCTGGTCGAGCGCATGATCGCGGCTATGCACGAAGACGAGGCGCGCCTCAATGTGCTGCGTCCGGACCAGGAGCCGCGCGCCACCGGCCATATCGCTGGCATGCATCAAATGATTCAGACCCTGATCGACAAGGGCTTTGCCTATGCACCTGGCAATGGCGACGTTTACTACCGAGTCGGCAAGTTTGTCGGTTACGGCAAGCTGTCGCGCAAGAAGATCGAAGACCTGAAGATCGGCGCACGTATCGAAGTCGATGAGGCCAAGCAGGACCCGCTGGACTTCGTGCTGTGGAAAGGCGTCAAACCGGGTGAGCCGAGCTGGGAGTCGCCGTGGGGCGCGGGCCGTCCGGGCTGGCATATCGAGTGCTCGGTGATGTCCACCTGCTGCCTGGGTGAAACCTTCGATATCCATGGCGGTGGCCCGGACCTGGTGTTTCCCCACCACGAAAACGAAATCGCCCAGAGCGAGGCGGCCACCGGCAAGCTCTACGCCAACGCTTGGATGCACGCCGGCGCGGTGCGTGTGGATGGCGAGAAGATGTCCAAGTCCCTGGGCAACTTCTTCACCATTCGTGAGGTGCTGGAAAAATATCACCCGGAAGTGGTGCGCTACCTGCTGGTGTCCAGCCACTACCGCAGCCCGATCAACTACTCCGAAGACAGCCTGCGAGAAGCCAAGGGCGCTCTTGAGCGCTTCTATAACGCGCTCAAGGGCCTGCCTGAAGCGGCGCCTGCTGGTGGTGAAGCCTTTGTCGAGCGCTTTGCGGCGGCCATGGACGATGACTTCAACTCGCCAGAAGCCTGCGCCGTATTGTTCGAGCTGGCCCGTGAAATCAACCGCCTGAGCGACACTGATCTGCAGGCCGCCGCCGGTCTGGCGGCACGCTTGAAGGAGCTGGCTGGGGTGCTGGGTGTGTTGCAGCTTCAGCCGGAAGCCTTCCTGCAAGCCGGTGCGGCCGGCAAGGTCGATGCTGGCGAGGTTGAGGCACTGATCGCCGCGCGTCTGCAGGCCCGCGCCGAGAAGAACTGGGGCGAGTCCGACCGTATCCGCGACCAGATCACCGCCATGGGCGTGGTGCTGGAAGATGGTAAGGGTGGCACTACGTGGCGTTTGGCTGAGTAAGGCAGGCGTTGGATTAAACAGGCCGCTTTCGAGCGGCTTGTTTATTTGCGGCTATAGAGACAGAGGAAGACTCAATGCACGCCAGTCGTCTATCGCGAACCTTGCTTGCGTTTCTGCTCTGGGCAGCGGCCTTGTATGTGCTGCTCTGCGTTGCTTTGCTGGTGTTCCAGCGCTCGCTTATCTACTTCCCGCAGCCCCGCGCTATCGATAATCCCAACACGCTGCTCAAGCTACCCATAGAGGATGCCAAAGTGCTGGTTTCCAACCGGCCACTTGAGGGGCGCAATGCCCTGATCTATTTCGGCGGCAACGGTGAGGATGTATCCCTCAATCTGCCTGAATTTTCCCAGGCCTTCAGCGATCATGCGCTCTACCTGCTGCATTACCGAGGCTACGGCGGTAGCAGCGGCTCGCCCTCAGAAGAGGCAATTCAGGCCGATGCGCTCACCTTGTTTGACCAGGTTTATGTCCAGCACCCTTGCACTGTGGTGGTGGGGCGCAGTTTGGGCTCGGGCGTGGCTGTGCGCCTTGCCAGCCAACGGCCGGCAGCTCGTTTGATTCTGATTACGCCTTACAACAGCATCCAGGAACTGGCGCAGAGCCGGTTCCCGTATATCCCCGTGCAGTGGCTGCTTAAGGACAAATTCGAGTCCTGGAAGTACGCCCAGCAGATTCGTGTGCCAACGCTGTTGATCGCGGCGGAGCAGGATCAGGTCATCCCGCGCGCCAGCACCGATGCGCTTTTCAGCCATTTCACCCAGGGTGTTGCTGCGCTCAAGGTTATTCCGGCGGCGGGACATAACTCGTTATCGCAAAGCCCGGAGTACCTGAGGCTACTTAAGGGCGGGTTATGTAAGGGCTAGCGGGTGCTCGTCTGCCTTGGCCTTGTTTGACCTGCCCGAGTGAGAGTGTGAACAGACTTATAGCGGTCACGTGTAACCGTTTGACCGCAGGACTTAGTTCCACAACCAGTTCCACAGCCCTGGCAGGCGGGCGTACTGCAGCGGGTCACCGAGGGCGCGTCTTAGTGCGGCACGTTGTAGGGCGTCGCGCTGGCCATAGAACGGTTGTTTATCGGTGGCCAGGCCCACATCTTCGGCCACATCCAGAAGAATCTGCAGGTATTCCTGCATATGTCGCGCGGTGTAGGGATTGAGGTCGTGGAAGGTCACCACGACCGGGATAACCCCATCGACAGCCGGCAAGGCGCCGACGCTGATCTGCTGGGCGGCGCGGGCGAGCTGATCACGCAGGTTACTGCGCCGGCGCAGGCTGCCATTGATGCCCCAGGTCTTGCCATCGTTGGCGCTCAAATCGGTCAGCAGCAGACGCAGGCCGTGCGCCTGGTAGGCGGCGAACGTGCGCTCGTCGTAGTTCCAGAAGGGTGGCCGCACCAGGCGCGGCGCTGCGCCGTTAATGGCGGTCAGGTCGGCTACGCCATCTTTCAGCGACTGATCTAGAGCAGCCGGGCTGAGAAAACGGTGGTTGGCATGGCCTGGGGTGGCGGTGTGAAAACCCAGCAGATGGCCCTCACGTTGCTGACGCCGCAACAGTGCCTGGCCCTGAACGCTGCCGCCGGCTGTTGCGGCACGAGTCTGCACAAAGAACAATGCCTTGATTCCTGGCTGGATCGGGTTGTCTGCCAGGGTGTCGAGGATCTGCTCGGTTGGATTATCGCTAGTGCTGGCGCTGGGGCCGTCGTCGAAACTCAGGAGAAAGCGTATCGGCTCAATCTCGGGGTTTGCTTGTGGCGGCGCCAGGCTGCTGCAGGCGCTTAACAGCGCGATGGCCAGCACGGCGCAGCTCCATCGCAGTGGCTGCGAGATTCGCGAAACAGTGGTTGTTGGAGTTGCGGGGTAACGCATTAGGCTTTGGCTCGCGAAGGGATAGGGGGCAGGGTGGAAAGCACAGGAGTAGAGGGCGGGGCGCGGAGTCTATGCGGCTATGGCCGCAGTGGGAACCGGTGATTAGCTATTAACGGTTTCGACCCTGTTTGGGGCATATAGATCCATCGCTAGTGAAAACGGTAACGATCACAGGCGCTGCGGCGTGTTTTACCGCGCCGTCAGGCCCGTTTCCCGGAGCCGCTTGTACAGCGTGTTGCGGCTAACCCCGAGACTGCGCGCCAGGTGCGAGATATTGCCGCCGCAGGCCTGGTACTGGCTGGCCAGATCATCCGCGCTGGTGCTGGCCAAAGGTTGCGGTGGCTGCTGGGTGGCGGCTGCTTGCGTAGCAGCGGGCTGCAAGTCGGCAAAGAAGTCATCCGGCAGGTGTTCCGGACGGATCTGCTGGTCCTCGGCCATGGCCAGGGCAATCTGCAGGACACTGCTCAGTTGGCGTAGGTTGCCGGGCCAGGGATGACGCTCGAACAGGCTCAGTACCTCATGGCTTAGCCCAGCCCATTGTTGTGGTTCGCGGTGGTAGTCCCAGATGCGCTGGACCATGGCGGCCTTGTCGGTGCGTTCGCGCAGCGGCGGCAGCTCCAGGTTGAGGCCGCTGATGCGGTAGTAGAGGTCCTGGCGAAACAGCCCGCTTTCCACATCCTGGCGCAGCGGGCGGTTGGTGGCGGAAATCAGGCGGATATCCACCGGATATAGCTCGCTACTCCCCAGCGGCTGCACGCAGCGCTCCTGTAGTATTCGTAGCAGCCGAGCCTGCACCCGCAGCGGCATATCGCCGACTTCGTCGAGAAATAGCGTGCCTTTATGGGCTTTACGAATCAGGCCGATGCTGCCTTTCTGGTTGGCCCCGGTAAACGCGCCTTTTTCATAGCCGAACAGCTCGGACTCCACCAGCTCGGCGGGAATGGCCGCGCAATTGACTGCAATAAAGGCCTGGCTGGCGCGCGAGCTGGCGTGGTGCAGGGCTTTGACGAAAACCTCCTTGCCTACTCCGGTTTCGCCATGCACCAAGATGGGGATGTCTTTTTCCAGCAGGCGTTCGGCCTGGCGTACCGCTTTGTCGACACGCGGGTCGCCGAGGTTGAGTGAGGCCAGGGTGAAGTGGTTGCTAGTGGCGCTGGCGGGCGGCTGTTGGGCCGGGCGAAAGTCGCGGGCCTGAATTGGCGAAGGTTGCTGCGGGCGTTTGATCTGCGCGTGAAAGCGAAAGCGCCCGCTGGCGCGCAGGTTGAACGGCAGCGCCTCAGGCTGGTTGAGCAGTTGCTGCAGCGGTACGTCGAACAGGCTTTCGATATTCACCTGGGCCAGGCCCACGCCGAGCAGGCTATCGGCACGGCGATTGGCCGAAACCACCTGGCCTTGATCATCGAAAATCAGCAGCCCGGCCCAGGGGCTGCTGAGGTTATCCAGGCTGGTATTGAAACTCAGCTGGAAGTAGCGCTGCTGGAACAGGTTGAGAATCAGGCGGTTTTCCACCGATTGACTCATCATCTTGACCATGCCCAGGGTGTGCGAGGGCGGCAGGTAGCTGTCGCTCGACACATCCAGCACCGCAATCATCTGCCGCTGCTCGTCAAAAATCGGCGAGGCCGAACCGGTCATAAAGCGGTTGGCCTTGAGGAAATGCTCATCGTGCTGAATATGTACCGCCTGGCCGCAGCTCAGAGCGGTGCCGATGGCATTAGTACCGGTGTAACGCTCCAGCCAGGTGGCCCCAGCGACAAAACCGGCGGCGCGACTGGGTTCGATGAAGCGTTGATCACCCCAGGATTGCAGCACCTGGCCCTGATGGTCGGCCAGCATGATCAGGCAATTGGAGTTGGCCAGGATGGTGCCGTAGTAAGGCAGCACTTCCTTGTGGGTGGTGTGCACCAGGGCATGCTGGCTTTCCAGTAGCGCGCTGACTGCGCCGCGTTCGGGCTGGCTGAAGATCGGGGTGCTCTGGTGGGTCAGGCCGTAGTCACGGCAGCGTGTCCAGGAGTCCTGGATGATGGTCTCGTGGGGCAGGGCAGTGACAGCGTCAGCCATGACAGGTATCTCGCGCGGGTTCTTGTTGTTATGGGCCTCGGTCTGCGCCGGGCCCCTGCAGTGTCGCCGAAGACTGTTCAATGTCAACGCTGTGACTGTTCAGTTGTTCACTGTGCACTGTTCAAAATTGTTTAGTAGCGTTTTGGTGGGCTGCCTAAACTCACGTACAGCTGTTTTAAATCAATAGCTTGGAGGCGCTGCAGCGGGTTGGCACGGAACTCGCCTTGTTACTGGGCAGATAACAAGAAAAAGGACGGCCCATGTCACTTACCCTGGAGCATGTCACGCGGATCGTTGATCACCAGTTGCATATCGACGATGCCTGCCTGAGCTTCGAACCTGGCTCCTTCAATGTGCTGCTGGGGCGCACGCTGTCTGGCAAGACCAGCCTGATGCGCCTGATGGCGGGCCTGGATAAACCCACCAGCGGACGCATCCTGATGAATGGCGCGGACATGACCAATGTATCGGTGCGCCAGCGCAACGTGTCGATGGTCTACCAGCAGTTCATCAATTACCCGACCCTGACGGTGTTCGAGAACATCGCCTCGCCGCTGCGTCAGGCCGGGGTGAGCAAGGCCGAGATTCTGGAAAAGGTCCATGCCACGGCGAAAATGCTGCGTATCGAGGCCTTGCTCCAGCGTCATCCGCTGGAGCTGTCCGGCGGTCAGCAGCAGCGTACGGCGATGGCGCGGGCGCTGGTTAAGGATGCCTCGCTGATTCTGTTTGATGAGCCGCTGGTCAACCTCGACTACAAGCTGCGTGAAGAACTGCGCCAGGAGATGCGCGAGCTGTTTCAGGCCCGTCACACCATCGCCATTTATGCCACCACCGAGCCCAATGAGGCCCTGGCCCTGGGCGGCACCACCACCATCCTGCATGAGGGACGGGTGGTGCAGAGCGGCAAGACCGCCGAGGTCTATCACCGTCCGCAGCAGGTGCTGGCCGCCGAGCTGTTCTCGGAACCGGCGATCAACCTGATGCCGGGGCGCGTCAGCGGCACCGAAGTAAGTTTTGCCGATACCGTGCATTTCCCGCTAAACCCGGATCTGCAAGGCATCGCCGAGGGTGAATACCGCTTCGGTGTGCGCCCCAGCCATATCGGCTTGGTGCCGTCCAACGATGACGATCTGGAACTGGCAGTAACGGTCGAGCTGGCCGAGATCAGCGGTTCGGAAACCTTTCTGCATGTGCGCAACGAGCAGTTCGTGCTGGTGCTGCATCTGCCAGGGGTGCATGAGTACGACGTGGATACGCCGATCCTCATCTATATCCCCACTCACAAGCTGTTTGTCTTCGCCGCTGACGGGCAGTTGATTCAGGCGCCCAGCCGCCGTCTGGGGAGGGTTGCCTGATGGCCGAGATCCGTTTGCATAACCTGGCCCACAGTTACAGCCGCGCGCCGACTGGCGCGGCCGATTACGCCATCCGCGAGATGAACCATGTGTGGGAGCAGGGCGGCGCCTATGCGCTGCTGGGGCCGTCCGGCTGCGGCAAGTCGACCCTGCTGAATATTATTTCCGGGTTGCTCAGTCCCTCCCATGGCGAGGTGCAGTTCGATGGCAAGGTGGTCAATGCGCTGCCGCCGGAGCTGCGCAATATCGCCCAGGTTTTCCAGTTTCCGGTGGTCTACGACACCATGACGGTGTTCGACAACCTGGCCTTTCCCTTGCGCAATCAGGGAATGAACGAGGCGAAGATCCTCACCAAGGTCAATGAAATTGCCGAGGTGCTGGAGCTGCACCCGTTGCTGCACAAGCGCGCCCGCAACCTCACCGCCGATGAGAAACAAAAGGTCTCCATGGGCCGTGGTCTGGTGCGTGACGATGTATCGGCGATTCTCTTTGATGAACCGCTGACGGTGATCGACCCGCACCTGAAATGGAAGCTGCGGCGCAAGCTCAAGCAGATTCACGAGCAGTTCAATATCACCATGGTCTACGTCACCCACGACCAGCTCGAAGCCTCGACCTTCGCCGACAAGATTGCCGTGATGTACGGCGGGCAGATTGTTCAGTTCGGCACCCCGCGTGAGTTGTTCGAGCGCCCCAGCCATACCTTTGTCGGCTACTTCATCGGCAGCCCGGGGATGAACCTGGTCGATGTCGTGCCCTGTGCCGGCGGCGTGCGCTTCAACAACACCATGCTGCCGTTGTCTGCCGCGCTCAATCGGCGGGTTGCCGAGCTGCCTGGGTCCAGCCTGAAAATCGGTATCCGCCCAGAGTTCATACACGTCTGGGATGGCCCCAACGAAGACGCGCTGTGCGGCGAGGTGGTGCATGTCGAAGACCTCGGCACCTACAAGATTCTTACCCTCAAACTCGATGGCCAATCGCTCAAGGTGCGCCTGCAAGAAGACCAGCCCGTGCCGCAGCAGCAGGTGTACCTGAGCTTTCCGGCGCAGTGGTTGATGCTTTACGCCGATGACTTTCTGGTTGAGGCGCAAGCGCAGGAGGTGCAGCCATGAAGGTGCAGAATAACAAGGCCTGGTGGCTGGTACTGCCGGTATTTCTGCTGGTGGCGTTCAGCGCCATCGTGCCGATGATGACGGTGGTCAACTATTCGGTGCAGGACATCTTCGACCATTCCACGCGCTATTTCGTTGGCGTTGACTGGTACAAGCAGGTGCTGCAGGACACCCGTCTGCATGACTCGCTGCTGCGTCAGTTCATCTTCTCCGCCTGCGTGCTGCTGATCGAAATTCCCTTGGGCATCGCCATCGCCCTGTGTATGCCGACCAAGGGGCGCATGGCTTCGCTGGTGCTGATCGTGCTGGCGATTCCGCTGCTGATTCCGTGGAACGTGGTCGGCACCATCTGGCAGATATTCGGCCGCGCCGACATCGGCTTGCTGGGCTGGAGCCTGAACAGCCTGGGTATCAGCTACAACTATGCCTCCAACACCAGCGATGCCTGGGTCACGGTGTTGATCATGGACGTCTGGCACTGGACCTCGCTGGTGGCGCTGCTGTGCTATTCGGGCCTGCGCGCCATTCCGGATGTGTACTACCAGGCCGCGCGTATCGACCGTGCATCCGACTGGGCGGTGTTCCGCCATATCCAACTGCCCAAGCTGAAAAGCGTATTGCTGATCGCGGTGATGTTGCGCTTTATGGACAGTTTCATGATCTACACCGAGCCTTTTGTGCTGACCGGCGGCGGGCCGGGTAACGCCACCACCTTCCTTAGCCAAACCCTGACGCAAATGGCCATCGGCCAGTTCGACTTGGGCCCAGCGGCGGCGTTTTCGCTGGTGTACTTCCTGATCATCCTGTTGGTGTCCTGGCTGTTCTACACCGCCATGACCCACAACGATAAGACTCGCTGAGGCCGACCATGACCCTACGCAAGAAGGTGGTACTGGGGCTGTATGTCCTGTTCCTGCTGGTGCCGATCTACTGGCTGCTGAACATGTCGTTCAAGAGCAACACCGAGATACTCGGCGGCCTGACGCTGTGGCCACATGGCTTCACCCTGGATAACTACAAGGTGATTTTCACCGATCCGAGTTGGTACGAGGGCTACCTCAACTCGCTGTACTACGTGTGCCTGAATACGGTGATTTCGCTGACGGTGGCGCTGCCGGCGGCCTACGCGTTTTCGCGCTACCGTTTTCTCGGCGACAAGCACCTGTTCTTCTGGTTGCTGACCAACCGCATGGCGCCGCCGGCGGTGTTTCTGCTGCCGTTCTTCCAGCTGTATTCGTCGATCGGCCTGTTCGATACGCATATCGCTGTGGCGCTTGCGCACTGCCTGTTCAACGTGCCGCTGGCGGTGTGGATTCTCGAAGGCTTTATGTCCGGGGTGCCGAAGGAAATCGACGAGACCGCTTATATCGACGGCTACAGCTTCCCGAAATTCTTCGTGAAGATCTTTATCCCGCTGATTGGCTCGGGCATCGGCGTTACTGCGTTCTTCTGCTTCATGTTTTCCTGGGTCGAGCTGCTCTTGGCGCGCACCTTGACCTCGGTGGATGCCAAACCGATTGCCGCGGTTATGACCCGCACCGTGTCGGCATCGGGGATCGATTGGGGCGTGCTGGCGGCGGCGGGGGTGTTGACCATTCTGCCGGGCATGCTGGTGATCTGGTTTGTCCGTAACCATGTGGCCAAGGGCTTTGCCCTGGGCCGGGTATAGGAGTCGCGACTATGGATTGGATGGCCTGGACGCTGCCGACGGCGTTGTTTTTCGGCTTTATCGGCATGCTGCTGGTCGGCATGACGATCTGGGAGCTGCGTTCGCCCTGTATCGAGCGCAAAGGCTTGTTGCCGATTGCTACCACCCGTGGTGATCGTCTGTTTATCGGTCTGCTTGGAAGTGCCTACCTGCACCTGCTGGTGGTGGGCGCGACCGATTGGAGTGTCTGGATAGCCTCGGTGCTGTCCCTGTTCTGGTTGTTTGCAGTGATGCGTTGGGGCTGAACCGGGCTGCCTTGGGCGCGCCAGTTGGTTGGGCGCGGCCATGACCCGCTTGCCTCATTCCAAACCCTGAGATGGAGGTCTCTATGTTCGACAATAACAACAAAACTCGACATAGCATGGCGCTGGCTGCCCTGCTGACGTTGTCCGGCTTGAGCGGCGCAGCCTGGGCTGATGCCTACGAAGAAGCAGCAAAGAAGTGGATCGGCGAGGAGTTCAGCCCCTCGACCCTGACGCCCGAGCAGCAGCTTGCTGAGCTGCAGTGGTTTATCAAGGCCGCTGAGCCGTTTCGCGGCATGAGCATCAGCGTGGCTTCGGAAACCATCGCCACCCACGAGTATGAGTCCAAGGTACTGGCCAAGGCCTTTAGCGAAATCACCGGGATCAAGCTCAAGCACGACCTGATGCAGGAAGGCGATGTCGTCGAGAAGCTGCAAACCCAGATGCAGTCGGACAAGAACATCTACGACGGCTATATCAACGACTCGGACCTGATTGGCACGCACTTCCGTTACGGCAAGGCCGTGGCCATCAGCGACATGATGGAAGGCGAAGGCAAGGCGGTGACCTCGCCGACCCTGGATCTGCAGGACTTTATCGGCATTTCCTTCACCACCGGGCCCGACGGCAAGCTTTATCAGCTGCCGGATCAGCAGTTCGCCAACCTCTACTGGTTCCGCGCCGACTGGTTCGAGCGTCCGGAGCTGAAGGCAAAGTTCAAGGAAATCTACGGCTACGAGCTGGGTGTGCCGGTTAACTGGTCGGCCTATGAGGACATCGCCGAGTTCTTCTCCGAGAAGGTCAAGGAGATCGATGGCCAGCGCATCTATGGCCATATGGATTACGGCAAGAAGGACCCATCCCTGGGCTGGCGCTTTACCGATGCCTGGTTCTCCATGGCGGGTGGCGGCGACAAGGGGCTGCCTAACGGCTTGCCCGTGGATGAGTGGGGCATTCGCGTAGATGGTTGCCGTCCGGTGGGTTCCAGCGTCGCCCGTGGCGGCGATACCAACGGCCCGGCGGCGGTGTATGCCACCACCAAGTATGTCGACTGGATGCGTAAGTACGCGCCGCCAGAAGCGCAGGGCATGACATTCTCCGAGTCCGGCCCGGTGCCGGCGCAGGGCAGCATCGCTCAGCAGATCTTCTGGTACACCGCCTTTACCGCTGACATGACCAAGCCAGGCCTGCCGGTAGTAAATGAAGACGGCACGCCGAAGTGGCGTATGGCGCCTTCACCCAAAGGGCCGTACTGGGAAGAGGGCATGAAACTGGGCTATCAGGACGCCGGTTCCTGGACCTTCCTCAAATCCACTCCGGAGAAACAGCGCTTGGCCGCCTGGCTCTACGCGCAGTTCGTCACCTCGAAAACCGTATCGCTGAAGAAGACCCTGGTCGGCCTGACGCCGATTCGTGAGTCCGATATCAACTCGCAGGCCATGACCGACGTTGCGCCGAAACTGGGCGGCTTGGTGGAGTTCTATCGCAGCCCCGCGCGGGTGCAGTGGACGCCGACCGGTACCAACGTGCCTGACTATCCGCGATTGGCTCAGCTGTGGTGGCAATTCATTGCCGAAGCAGCCAGCGGCGACAAGTCGCCACAAGAGGCGCTGGATGGCCTGGCAGCGGCGCAGGACACCATGCTGGGTCGCCTTGAGCGTTCCGGCGTGCTCGGCGAATGTGGGCCGAAGCTCAACGAGCCAAAAGATCCGCAGTACTGGCTGGATCAACCGGGTGCACCGAAGCCGAAACTGGCCAACGAGAAGCCCAAGGGTGAAACCATCAACTACAACGAGCTGCTGAAATCCTGGGAGCAAGCCCGCGACTGACGCTGTGGGTTGGACTCAAGCATAAAAAAACGGCACCTAGGTGCCGTTTTCTATTTCTGCCCGCGCTGCACTCAGTCGTGCAAATGCTCCGCGGCATGCAGGGTATTTTCCAGCAGGCAGGCGCGGGTCATTGGACCAACGCCGCCCGGTACCGGAGTAATCCAGCCGGCGCGGGGCAGGGCGGTTTCATACACCACATCGCCAATCAGCTTGCCGTCGGTCTGACGGTTGATGCCCACGTCGATGACGATGGCGCCGGGTTTGATCCACTCGCCGTGAACCAGGCCAGGCTTGCCAGCTGCGACCACGACGATATCGGCCTGGCCGACATGCATCGGCAGGTCTTTGGTGAAGCGGTGGGTCACGGTAACGGTGCAGCCAGCGAGCAGCAGCTCCATCGCCATTGGCCGGCCAACGATATTCGACGCGCCAACCACCACGGCATGCATGCCATACAGGTCGACGCCGGTGCTTTGCAGCAGGGTCATGATGCCTTTCGGGGTGCAAGGGCGCAGCAGTGGCATACGCTGGGCCAGGCGGCCGATGTTGTAGGGGTGGAAGCCGTCAACGTCTTTATCCGGGCGAATGCGCTCCAGTAATAAAGAAGCGTCGAGATGTTCTGGCAGTGGCAGCTGCACCAGAATGCCGTCGATGCTCGGTTCGTCATTCAGGCGGTCGATCAATGCCATCAGCTCGTCCTGGCCGGTAGTGGCTGGCAGGTCATAGGCCTGCGAGACGAAGCCGACTTCTTCGCAATCTTTGCGTTTGTGCGAAACGTAGACCTGGGACGCAGGGTCGCTACCGACGAGAATCACCGCCAGCCCGGGTGCGCGCAGGCCTTGCTGACGTCGTTCGGCGACACGTTGGGCGATCTGCTGGCGCAGGCTGGCGGCAATTGCTTTGCCATCGATCAGTTGTGCGGTCATTGCGCTTGGTTAACCATAAAGAAAGGATGGAAAAAGGACGCGCATTCTCGCATGACCATGCTGTGGGGCAAAGGCGCACGCCGCGGTTTTCGCGTAACTCCTTTAAATGGCTGAATTTTTTTAACTTTTCCTGTTGACGACCTGAAACTGCCTCTATAACATTCGCCCCGCTTGTCGAGCACAGCCAGTCGCTGGGTAAGACGGCAAAGGTCGAAGCTGCAAAGTTTTTTCCGAAGCCGAAAGCTTTAAGTCTGCATCTGCAGATGGATAGGCGCCCGTAGCTCAGCTGGATAGAGCATCCGCCTTCTAAGCGGATGGTCGCAGGTTCGAGTCCTGCCGGGCGTGCCATTTGGCGGTCTTGGCTCAAGCAAAATGCAATATGGTGGGCGTAGCTCAGTTGGTAGAGCGCAGGATTGTGACTCCTGTTGTCGTGGGTTCGATCCCCATCGTCCACCCCATATTCCAAGGCGCCAGGTTAATTCCTGGCGTTTTTGTATAAAGCTTTACCACGCGGACGTGGTGGAATTGGTAGACACACTGGATTTAGGTTCCAGCGCCGCAAGGCGTGAGAGTTCGAGTCTCTCCGTCCGCACCATCTTTTAACTCCCTCCCGTTTGCCGCCTGCATCTAGGGTGACTTCTGCAAATCGACCCTCTAGAATGCATGCCCTTGATTAGGGGCCGGCAAGCGGCCGGCTTATGTCTGTGCAACGAGGATTATCCATGCAAGTTTCTGTTGAAAGTACCTCTGCTCTCGAGCGCCGTATGACCGTTGGCGTCTCTGTTGAGCGCATCGAGACTGAAGTCAACAAGCGTCTGCAGCAGACTGCCCGTCGTGCCAAGGTCCCTGGTTTCCGTCCTGGCAAAGTGCCAATGAGCGTGATCCGTCAGCGTTATGAAGATGCTGCGCGTCAGGAAGCTCTGGGCGATCTGATCCAATCCACTTTCTACGAAGCCGTTGTTGAGCAGAAGCTCAATCCAGCTGGCGCTCCGGCCGTTGAGCCGAAGTCGTTCGAGAAGGGCAAGGATCTGGAATACGTTGCGACCTTCGAAGTATTCCCGGAATTCACCGTTGCTGGCTTCGAGTCCATCGCTATCGAGCGCCTGCAGGCTGACGTAGCTGACGCTGACGTCGACAACATGCTGGAAATCCTGCGCAAGCAGAACACCCGTTTCGAAGCCGCCGAGCGCGCTGCCGAGAATGGCGATCAGCTGAACATCGACTTCGTTGGTAAGATCGACGGCGAAGCCTTCGCTGGCGGTTCGGCCAAGGGCACTCAGCTGGTTCTCGGCTCTGGCCGCATGATCCCTGGCTTTGAAGATGCACTGGTGGGCGCCAAGGCTGGTGAAGAGCGTGTAATCAACCCGACTTTCCCGGCTGATTATCAGAACCTCGATCTGGCTGGCAAAACTGCCGAGTTCACCGTCACCGTCAACAGCATCGCGGCACCTCAGTTGCCCGAGCTGAATGGTGACTTCTTCGCCCTGTTCGGCGTGAAAGACGGCGGCCTGGAAGGCTTCCGCGCTGAAGTGCGCAAAAACATGGAGCGCGAGCTGCGCCAAGCCATCAAATCCAAGGTTAAAAACCAGGTGATGGACGGCCTGCTGGCTGCCAACCCGATCGAAGTGCCGAAAGCACTGATCAGCAATGAAGTGAACCGTCTGCGCGTGCAGGCCGTTCAGCAGTTCGGTGGCAACCTCAAACCTGAGCAGCTGCCAGCTGAGCTGTTCGAAGAGCAAGCCAAGCGTCGTGTTGTGCTGGGTCTGGTCGTGGCTGAAGTGGTCAAGCAGTGTGAACTGAAGCCGGACGACGCCCGCGTTCGCGAAATGATTCAGGAAATGGCTTCGGCTTACCAAGAGCCTGAGCAGGTTGTGGCCTGGTACTACAAAAACGACCAGCAAATGAACGAAGTACGTTCGGTTGTACTGGAAGAGCAAGTTGTAGATACTGTTTTGCAGAAGGCCAACGTGACCGATAAAGCGGTCTCGTACGAAGAAGCTGTCAAGCCGGTAGAAGCACCACAAGCCGCCTGACTTCTTTACCTCGTTCGAACACGCCATAAGCCAGCCTCCGCGCTGGCTTATGCGTATTTGTGACATGACTATTTAGTTAGGGAGCGAGTGCACGCATGTCCCGCAATCCTTTTATGCAGCAAATGCCTGATATCCAAGCCGCTGGCGGCCTGGTACCTATGGTTGTCGAGCAGACGGCTCGCGGTGAGCGCGCCTACGACATCTATTCGCGCCTGCTCAAGGAGCGAGTGATCTTTCTTGTTGGCCCTGTAGAGGACTACATGGCCAACCTGATCTGTGCGCAACTGTTGTTCCTTGAAGCGGAAAATCCGGACAAGGACATTCATCTTTACATCAACTCTCCAGGTGGTTCGGTGACGGCGGGTATGTCGATCTACGACACCATGCAGTTCATCAAGCCTAACGTGTCCACCACCTGTATTGGTCAGGCGTGCAGCATGGGCGCATTTCTGCTGACCGCTGGCGCAGAGGGCAAGCGTTACTGTCTGCCGAACTCGCGCGTGATGATTCACCAGCCACTGGGCGGTTTCCAAGGCCAGGCGTCGGACATTGAAATTCACGCCAAGGAAATCCTCTTTATCCGTGAGCGTCTCAACATGCTAATGGCCAAGCACAGTGGGCGCACCTTGGAAGAAATCGAGCGCGATACCAACCGTGATAATTTCATGAGCGCCGAAGCGGCTCGTGAATATGGGTTGATCGACGCAGTGATTGAAAAGCGCCCCGCTTAATATACGCAGCTCAAAATAGGGCAGGTCGGCGTGTCCGGCCGCCGGCGGGCTTGAAAATGCCCGCATTTGCCCTCATCTTGTGTTTCAAGCCTACCGGATTGGATTGAACGAATGACTGACACCCGCAACGGCGAGGACAACGGCAAGCTGCTTTATTGCTCCTTCTGCGGCAAAAGCCAGCATGAAGTGCGCAAATTGATTGCCGGTCCCTCGGTCTTTATCTGCGACGAGTGCGTCGACCTGTGCAACGACATCATCCGCGAGGAGGTGCAAGAAGCTCAGGCCGAGAGCAGCGCGCATAAATTGCCTGCACCCAAGGAAATCAGCACCATCCTTGATCAGTATGTGATCGGTCAGGAGCGTGCGAAGAAGGTTCTGGCGGTAGCGGTGTACAACCACTACAAGCGCCTCAATCAGCGCGACAAGAAAGATGATGTCGAGCTGGGCAAAAGCAATATCCTGCTGATTGGTCCGACAGGCTCGGGTAAAACCCTGCTGGCCGAAACCCTGGCGCGTTTGCTTAACGTACCGTTCACCATCGCCGATGCCACCACCCTGACCGAAGCCGGTTATGTCGGTGAGGACGTCGAGAACATCATTCAGAAGCTGCTGCAGAAGTGCGATTACGATGTGGAAAAAGCCCAGATGGGCATCGTCTATATTGACGAAATCGACAAGATTTCGCGCAAGTCGGATAACCCATCGATTACCCGCGACGTATCGGGCGAGGGCGTGCAGCAGGCACTGCTCAAGCTGATCGAGGGTACGGTTGCTTCGGTGCCGCCGCAGGGTGGTCGCAAGCATCCGCAACAGGAGTTCCTGCAGGTTGATACGCGTAATATCCTGTTTATCTGTGGTGGTGCGTTCTCTGGTCTGGAAAAAGTCATCCAGGGTCGCTCGACCAAGGGTGGTATCGGCTTCAGCGCCGAAGTCCGCAGCAAGGAAGAGGGCAAAAAAATCGGCGAGTCACTGCGCGCCGTTGAGCCTGATGACCTGGTCAAATTTGGCCTGATTCCTGAGTTCGTGGGCCGCTTGCCGGTTATCGCCACCCTGGATGAATTGGACGAGGCGGCTCTGGTGCAAATTCTGACCGAGCCGAAGAACGCCCTGACCAAGCAATATGCCAAGCTGTTCGAGATGGAAGGGGTTGAACTGGAGTTCCGCCCGGATGCGCTGAAATCGGTTGCCCACAAGGCGCTCGAGCGTAAGACCGGGGCCCGCGGCCTGCGTTCGATTCTCGAAGGTATCCTGCTCGATACCATGTACGAGATTCCGTCGCAGTCTGACGTCAGTAAGGTGGTTATCGATGAAAGCGTTATCGATGGCACCTCCAAACCGTTGCTCATTTATGAGAACAGCGAGCTGCCAGCCAAGGCTGCGCCTGACGCGTAACAGCTTTGCAACATGTTGAAAGCAAGGGGCCTGCGGGCCCCTTTGCTTTTGCTGCGCCAGCGCTTGTTTTTTGTTGGGGCTGCCCCCATCTTAGGGTTAAGGGTCATCCCATCTGTTTACGGCCGTATGGCCGCCCTAGAGCCAAAATCATGAAGACAACCATCGAATTGCCTCTCCTGCCGTTGCGCGATGTTGTGGTCTATCCGCACATGGTCATTCCGTTATTCGTCGGGCGTGAGAAATCCATTGAGGCCCTTGAGGCTGCGATGACGGGCGACAAACAAATTCTGCTCCTCGCACAGAAGAATCCTGCTGACGACGATCCGGATGAGGCTGGCCTCTACCGCGTCGGAACCGTCGCCACTGTGCTGCAGCTGCTGAAACTGCCAGACGGCACCGTCAAGGTGTTAGTCGAGGGCGAGCAGCGCGGCGAGATTGAGCGCTTTATCGAGGTCGACGGTCACTGCCGGGCTGAAGTGCAGCTGATCGATGAGGTTGCTGCTGCCGAGCGTGAGTCCGAGGTCTTCACTCGCAGCCTGCTTAGCCAATTTGAGCAGTACGTGCAGCTCGGCAAGAAGGTTCCTGCCGAGGTGCTGGCGTCGCTCAATGGCATCGATGAGCCGAGCCGGCTGGTCGACACCATGGCCGCGCATATGGTGCTGAAGATTGAGCAGAAGCAGGAAATCCTGGAAATCACCGATCTGCAGGCGCGGGTCGAGCATGTTCTGGCGCTGCTTGATGCTGAAATCGATTTGTTGCAGGTCGAGAAGCGCATCCGTGGCCGGGTCAAGAAACAAATGGAGCGCAGCCAGCGCGAGTACTACCTGAATGAGCAGATGAAGGCCATTCAGAAGGAGCTGGGCGACAGCGAAGAAGGTCATAACGAACTCGATGAGCTGAAAAAGCGCATCGAGAATGCCGGGCTGACTGCCGAGGCGCACACCAAGGCAAATGCTGAGTTGAACAAGCTCAAGCAAATGTCGCCGATGTCGGCTGAAGCCACTGTGGTGCGTTCTTATATCGATTGGCTGGTCAATGTGCCGTGGAAGGCGCAGAGCAAGGTACGCCTGGATCTGGCGCGTGCCGAAGCGATCCTCGATGCCGACCATTACGGTCTGGATGAGGTCAAAGAGCGCATCCTTGAGTACCTCGCCGTGCAAAAGCGCGTGAAGAAAATCAAGGGGCCAGTGCTCTGTCTGGTCGGTCCGCCTGGCGTGGGTAAAACCTCGCTGGCCGAGTCGATTGCCAGCGCCACCAATCGCAAGTTCGTGCGTATGGCGCTCGGCGGTGTGCGCGACGAGGCTGAAATTCGTGGTCACCGCCGCACCTATATCGGCTCCATGCCGGGTCGTCTGATTCAGAAAATGACCAAGGTTGGCGTGCGCAACCCGCTATTTTTGCTCGACGAAATCGACAAGATGGGCCAGGACATGCGTGGCGACCCTGCGTCGGCGCTGCTTGAGGTGCTGGACCCAGAGCAGAATCACAACTTCAACGATCACTATCTGGAGGTCGATTACGACCTGTCTGATGTGATGTTCCTCTGTACGGCTAACTCGATGAACATTCCGGGTCCGTTGCTGGACCGCATGGAAGTGATTCGTCTACCGGGTTACACCGAAGCCGAGAAGATCAATATCGCGATCAAATACCTGGCGCCCAAGCAGGTTCAGGCCAATGGTCTGAAGAAAGCTGAGCTGGTGTTTGAAGATGCGGCGATCCGCGACATCATTCGCTACTACACCCGCGAAGCCGGTGTGCGTGGCCTCGAACGGCAGATTGCCAAGGTGTGCCGCAAGGTGGTCAAGGAACACTCCACCGAGAAGCGCTTCCAGGTCACTATTGCGGCCGACTCACTCGAGCATTTCCTTGGCGTGCGCAAGCACCGCTACGGTCTGGCCGAGCAGCAGGATCAAATCGGCCAGGTCACCGGCCTTGCCTGGACTCAGGTTGGTGGTGAGTTGCTGACTATCGAAGCGGTTGTGGTGCCTGGCAAAGGCCAGTTGATCAAGACCGGTTCGCTCGGTGATGTGATGCTGGAATCGATCACTGCTGCGCAGACGGTTGTGCGCAGTCGAGCGAAGAGCCTGGGCGTGCCTGTGGACTTCTATGAGAAGCAGGACATCCATATCCATATGCCGGAAGGGGCGACGCCCAAAGACGGCCCCAGCGCAGGCGTTGGCATGTGTACGGCGCTGGTTTCAGCCCTGACGCAGATACCTGTGCGTGCGGATGTGGCAATGACCGGTGAAATCACCCTGCGTGGTCAGGTATTGGCCATTGGTGGTTTGAAAGAAAAACTGCTGGCTGCTCACCGTGGTGGAATCAAGACCGTGATCATTCCTGAAGAGAATGTGCGCGATTTGAAAGAGATTCCGGAGAATATTAAGCAAGACCTGCAGATTAAACCGGTTAAATGGATTGACGAGGTCCTGCAAATTGCGCTGCAATACGCCCCGGAGCCCTTGCCTGATGCGGCTCCCATGGTTGCAAAGGATGAAAAACGCGAGACTGATTCCAAGGAGCGAATTAGCACGCATTAGCCGGAGGGGTTTCTTGACACATTTTTAGAGCCCTTGTTATAAAGCGGCTCTTATCGTGTCGGCAGGCTCTCCGCACCAGCTTCGCTTACATTTAAAAGCAAGAAATAAACTCAACAGAAATTAAGGGGACTTAAGAGTGAACAAGTCGGAACTGATCGATGCCATCGCTGCATCTGCTGATATCCCAAAAGCTGTTGCCGGCCGTGCGCTGGACGCAGTAATTGAATCCGTTACTGGCGCTCTGAAGGCTGGTGACTCCGTAGTACTGGTTGGCTTCGGCACTTTCGCTGTTAAAGAGCGTGCTGCTCGCACTGGCCGTAACCCACAAACTGGTAACCCGATCAGCATCGCTGCTGCCAAGATTCCAGGCTTCAAAGCCGGTAAAGCTCTGAAAGACGCTGTCAACTAAGCCTCTTTCGGTTTTGCCCAGCAGATCAGTTGAATGGCTGATCTGACGCGGGGCGGGATGTTCAGTCAGGCATAACTTGCTGAACACGACGAATCAGTTGCTTGAGTTCGATCCGCTTCGCCAGTTACGAGAAGGCGCATCCACTGATGCGCCTTTCTTCTATCCGGATTTTACCCACACTGCGCGACTGCTTTATTTGTACAGTCGTTCTGGGGGACGCATGCTGCAAAACATCAGGGACAATTCACAGGGTTGGATTGCCAAAACCATCATCGGCATCATTGTCGCGCTGCTCGCGCTGACGGGTGTGGATGCCATTTTTACCAGCACAAGTAATAGTCAGAATGCCGCTGAAGTGAATGGCGAGAAGATCACTTCTGCCGAGCTCAGCCAGGCTGTCGAGATGCAGCGTCGTCAATTGCTGCAACAGTTGGGGCGCGATTTTGATGCCTCCCTGCTGGACGAGAAGCTGCTGCGTGAAGCCGCCCTGAATGGCCTGGTAGAGCGCACTTTGCTGCTCGATAGCGCCAAAGACGCCAAGTTCGCCTTTTCGCAACAGGCGCTGGATCAGCTGATCCTGAAAACACCTGAGTTTCTTGTCGATGGTCAGTTCAACGCTGAGCGTTTCGACCAGGTTATCCGTCAGCTGGGCTACAGCCGTTTGCAGTTCCGCCAGATGCTTGAGCAGGAAATGCTCATTGGTCAGCTGCGCGCAGGCCTGGCCAACAGCGGTTTTGTGACTGATGCCCAGGTACAAGCTTTTGCCGCCCTGGAAAAGCAGACCCGTGACTTCGCCACGCTGACCCTCAAAGCTGATCTGGATGCAGTCACGCTTAGCGATGACGACATCAAGGCGTACTACGACGCTCAGGCTAGCGAGTTCATGAGCCCTGAGCAGGTTGTGCTGGAATACGTCGAGTTGAAGAAGGATGCCTTCTTCGATCAGGTTGAAGTCACCGATGAGGCGCTGCAAAGCGCTTATCAGAGCGAAATCGCCAACCTCGCCGAACAGCGCCGTGCTGCGCACATTCTGGTTGAGGTCAACGATAAGCTGAATGACGAACAAGCTCAGGCCAAACTGGTCGCGGTGCAGAAGCGTCTTGAGCAGGGCGAAGAGTTCGCCGCGCTGGCCAAAGAAGTCTCCGATGACTCGGGTTCGGCAGGTGAGGGCGGTGATCTGGGCTTTGCCGGCCCTGGCGTATATGACCCGGCCTTTGAAGAAGCGCTGTACGCGTTGGACGAGAATGCTGTATCGGCTCCCGTACGCAGCGAGTTCGGCTGGCACCTGATCAAGCTCCTGGGCGTTCAGGCGCCGGAAGTGCCGAGCTTCGCCAGCCTGGAAGAGAAACTGCAGCGCGACCTGAAAGCACGTCAGGTTGAGCAGCGCTTTGTCGAAGTCTCCAAAGATCTCGAAGACGCGGCGTTTGAGGCTTCTGACCTGGCTCAGCCAGCTCAGGAGTTGGGTCTTGAGGTCAAGACCACTGAGGCGTTCGGTCGTCAGGGTGGCACTGAAGGTCTGACCGCTAATCGTCAGGTGATTCAGGCTGCATTCAGCGATGAAGTGCTGGAAGACGGCAGCAACAGCAGTGTGATCGAGCTCGACCCGAACACTGTGGTGGTGGTGCGCGTTAAAGAGCACAACAAGCCTGAGCAGCTGCCGCTTGAGCAGGTTGCCGATAGCATCCGTGCCCAGCTGACCAAGGTTCGTGCAAGCGAAGCTGTGAAAGCCAAGGGTGAAGAGCAGCTGGCTGCTCTGCGCGATGGTCAGACGCCGGTTACCCAGGCCGATGCCAAGCAGGGCTGGAATGTTGTTGAAGCGGCCACTCGTAGCCAGGAAGGCGTTGAGCCGGTGGTGCTGCAGGCGTTGTTCCGCATGCCCAAGCCTGAAGCGGCCGACAAGCCGACTTTCACTGGCCTCAGCTTGAGCAACGGTGATTTTATGATCATCCGTCTCAATGGCGTGAGCCAGCCTGAACAGGCGCTGTCGGATGAAGACAAGGCCATGTACAGCCGCTTCCTCGCCTCGCGCGTAGGTCAGCAGGACTTCGAAGCGTTCCGCAAGCAGCTTGAAGAGACAGCGGATATCGAGCGCTTCTGATCGATATCACTGACAAACAAAAAGGCCGCTTAATTAAGCGGCCTTTTTTATTGCTGCGATTTAACTGCTTACTCTTCCATGGCGCCCATGGCGGTGGTGTTGAAGCCGCCGTCGACGTACATGATCTCGCCGCTGACGCCTGAGGCCAGGTCGGAGCAGAGGAAGGCGCCGGCGTTGCCGACTTCATCGATGGTCACGTTGCGGCGCAGTGGGGTCTGCTTCTCGTTGGCGGCGAGCATCTTGCGGAAGCTCTTGATGCCGGAAGCGGCCAGGGTGCGGATTGGACCAGCGGAGATGGCGTTGACGCGAGTACCTTCTGGGCCGAGGCTGCCGGCCAGGTAACGGACACCGGCTTCCAGGCTGGCCTTGGCCATGCCCATGACGTTGTAGTTGGGCATGGTGCGCTCGGCGCCCAGATAGGAGAGGGTGAGCAGGCTGCCATTGCGGCCTTTCATCATCTCGCGGCCGGCTTTGGCCAGGGCGACGAAGCTGTAGGCGCTGATGTCGTGAGCGATGCGGAAGCCTTCGCGGGTGGTGACGTCGGTGAAGTCGCCATCCAGCTGATCGCCCGGGGCGAAACCAACGGAGTGAACGATGCAGTCCAGGCCGTCCCACTTCTTGCTCAGGGCTTCGAATACCGAGGCAATTTCCTCATCGTTGGCCACATCGCAAGGGAAGCACAGCTCAGGACCTGAGCCCCAATCAGCGGCAAAGCCTTCGACGCGACCTTTGAGCTTTTCGTTCTGGTAGGTGAAGGCCAGTTCGGCGCCCTCACGGTGCATGGCTGCCGCGATGCCGGAGGCGATGGACAGTTTGCTGGCGACGCCAACGATCAGTACGCGCTTGCCGCTTAGAAAACCCATGTGTGTCGTTCCTCTTCCTGTCTGCAGGGATTAGTCAGCTGGGACCATAAAGGCCGCTTCCAGCAACTGCTGTGTATAGATGTCCTGTGGCGCGGCAAAGACACGTGCCGCCGGGCCTTGCTCGACCACTTTGCCCTGTTTGACCACCATCACCTGGTGACTCAAGGCCCTGACTACCGCCAGGTCGTGGCTGATAAACAGGTAGGTCAGGTTGTATTTGGCCTGCAGCGAGCGTAGCAGCTCGACCACCTGGCGCTGCACGGTGCGATCGAGGGCCGAAGTCGGCTCATCCAGCAGGATCAGCGCGGGCTTCAGCACCAGGGCGCGGGCGATGGCGATGCGTTGGCGCTGACCACCGGAAAACTCATGGGGATAGCGGTGGCGGGTTTCCGGGTCCAGGCCCACTTCCACCAAGGCGTCGATAATCGCCTGTTCCTGTTCGGCCTCGCTGCCCATGCGATGAATCTGCAAACCTTCGCCGACAATCTGGCCCACGCACATGCGCGGGCTGAGGCTGCCGAAGGGGTCCTGAAACACCACCTGCATCTGTCGGCGCAGCGGGCGTACATCCTCTTGCGACAGGCTGTCGATCGCCTGGCCCTGGAAGCGGATGCTGCCCTGACTGCCGAGCAGGCGCAGAATAGCCAGACCCAGGGTGGATTTACCCGAACCGCTTTCGCCGACGATGCCCAGGGTATGACCCTGCGGCAGGCTGAAGTTGATGCCGTCCACGGCTTTGACATGGTCGACCGTGCGGCGCAGCAAGCCCTTTTTAATCGGGAACCAGACGCGCAGGTCATCGATTTCCAGCATGGTTTTGCCAGGCGGCTGATCGACCGGGCCACCAGTGGGTTCGGCGCCCAGCAGCTCGCGGGTGTAGGGGTGCTGTGGGTCTTTAAACAGCGTTTCACACGCTGCCTGCTCGACTATATGCCCGCGCTGCATCACGCACACACGATGGGCAATCCGCCGTACAAGATTGAGGTCGTGGCTGATCAGCAGAATCGCCATGCCCAGGCGCGCCTGCAGGTCCTTGAGCAGCTCAAGGATTTTCAATTGCACGGTGACGTCCAGTGCGGTGGTGGGCTCGTCGGCGATCAGCAGCTCCGGCTCGTTGGCCAGGGCCATGGCGATCACCACGCGCTGGCGTTGCCCGCCCGACAGCTCGTGTGGATAAGCCTTGAGGCGTTTGTGCGGTTCTGGAATGCCGACCAGCTCGAGCAGTTCCAGAGTGCGCGCTGTAGCGGCCTTGCCACGCAGGCCTTTGTGCAGGGCCAGCACCTCGTTGATCTGCTTTTCGATGCTGTGCAGCGGGTTGAGCGAGGTCATGGGCTCTTGGAAGACCATGGCGATGCGGTTACCGCGAATACTGCGCAGCTTGTTCTCGTTCAGTTTGAGCAGGTCTTGCCCTGCGTAGTGAATGCTGCCGCTGGGGTGTTGAGCCAGGGGGTAGGGCAGTAGACGCAGGATGGAGTGTGCGGTGACCGATTTGCCCGAGCCGCTTTCGCCAACCAGGGCCAGGGTTTCGCCGCGCTTGATGTCGAAGCTGACGCCTTCCAGCACACGCTGTTTCAGGCTGCCGGTGACGAATTCGACAGCCAGGTCGCGGACTTCGATGAGGGTGTTGGAGTCGGTCATGTCATTTCCTCGGATCGAAGGCATCGCGTGCCGCTTCGCCGATAAACACCAGCAGGCTGAGCATCAGGGCGAGCACGGCAAAGGCGCTGATACCGAGCCAGGGTGCTTGCAGGTTGGATTTGCCCTGGGCCACCAGCTCGCCGAGTGATGGCGCGCCAGGCGGTAGGCCGAAGCCGAGGAAATCCAGCGCGGTGAGGGTGCCGATCGCGCCGGTGAGGATGAACGGCATAAAAGTCATGGTGGAAATCATCGCGTTGGGCAGGATATGGCGGAACATGATCGAGCCGTTCTGCATGCCCAGCGCACGGGCTGCGCGTACGTATTCCAGGTTGCGCCCACGGAGGAACTCGGCACGCACCACATCCACCAGGCTCATCCAGGAGAACAGCAACATGATGCCCAGCAGCCACCAGAAGTTCGGTTGCACGAAGCTGGCGAGGATGATCAGCAGATAGAGCACCGGCAGGCCGGACCAGATTTCCAGAAAGCGTTGTCCAGCCAAGTCGACCCAGCCGCCATAGAAGCCCTGCAGGGCGCCGGCAAACACGCCGATTACAGAGCTGGCCAGGGTCAGAATCAGGGCAAACAGCACGGAGATGCGGAAGCCATAAATCACCCGCGCCAGTACATCGCGGCCCTGGTCATCGGTGCCCAGCAGGTTTTCCGCCGAAGGTGGCGCGGGGGCGGGCACCTGCAGGTCGTAGTTGATGCTGGAGTAGCTGTAGCGGATCGGCGGCCAGATCATCCAGCCGTCCTTTTCCTTGATCAGCTCCTGGATGTAGGGGCTTTTGTAGTTGGCCTGCAGCGGGAATTCGCCGCCGAAGGTGGTTTCCGGATAGCGCTTGAATACCGGGAAATACAGTTCGCTGTCGTAGCTCACCACCAATGGCTTGTCGTTGGCGATCAGCTCGGCGCCGAGGGTGACGAAGAACAGCGCAAGAAACACCCACAGCGACCACCAGCCGCGTTTGTGCGCCTTGAACAGCTGGAAGCGGCGTTGATTGATTGGGGAAAGTTTCATCTCAACCCTCCCGGCTTTCGAAGTCGATACGCGGATCGACCAGGGTGTAGGTAATGTCGCCGATCAATTTCACCACCAGGCCCAGCAACGTGAAGATAAACAGGGTGCCGAACACCACCGGGTAATCGCGGTTGATCGCGGCTTCGAAACTCATCAGGCCCAGGCCGTCGAGGGAGAAGATCACCTCGATCAGCAAGGAACCGGTAAAGAAGATGCCGATAAAGGCCGCTGGGAAGCCGGCGATGATGATCAGCATGGCGTTACGGAACACATGGCCATAGAGCACGCGGTTGTTGCTCAGACCCTTGGCGCGGGCGGTGACCACGTACTGTTTGTTGATCTCATCGAGAAAGCTGTTCTTGGTCAGCAGCGTCAGAGTGGCGAAGTTGCCGATTACCAGGGCCGTGACGGGCAGCGCCAGGTGCCAAAAATAGTCGAGCAGCTTGCCGGTAAAGCTCAGTTCGTCGAAGTTGTTCGAGGTCAATCCGCGCAGCGGGAACCAATCCCAGTAGCTGCCGCCGGCAAACAACACGATCAGCAGAATGGCGAAGAGGAAGGCGGGGATGGCGTAGCCGACGATGATCAGTGAGCTGGTCCACACGTCGAAGGCGCTGCCGTGGCGGGTGGCCTTGGCGATGCCCAGCGGGATCGACACCAGGTACATGATCAGCGTGCTCCACAGCCCTAGGGAGATCGACACCGGCATCTTCTCGATGATCAGGTCGATGACCTCGGCATCGCGAAAGAAACTCGAGCCAAAGTCCAGCTGCGCGTAGCTCTTGAGCATCAGCCAGAAGCGTTCCGGGGCGGATTTATCGAAGCCGTACATGCGCTCAATTTCTGCCACCAGCTCGGGGTCCAGGCCCTGGGCACCGCGGTAGTTGGAACCGGCCACCGAAACTTCGGCACCGCCGCCGGCAATCCGGCTGGTGGCACCGTCAAAGCCTTCCAGTTTGGCGATCATCTGCTCGACCGGGCCACCAGGGGCGGCCTGGATGATGATGAAGTTGATCAGCAGAATGCCGAACAGCGTGGGGATGATCAGCAGCAGCCGACGAAAGATATACGCCAGCATGTTATTGCTCCACGTCGGCAGTGTTCTGCGCGGCAGCTTCGTCGGCCGCCGCTTCAGGTGATTTCGCACGGGCCCACCAGGTGTGCAGGCCTATGTCGTATTGCGGGGTGACCTTGGGATGCTCGAAGCGGTTCCAGTAGGCCACGCGCCAGGTTTTGATATGCCAGTTGGGTACCACGTAATGGCCCCACAGCAGCACGCGGTCGAGGGCGCGGGTGTGGGTGATCAGACTCTTGCGTGAGTCGGCATTGATCAGACCTTCGACCAGCTTGTCCACTGCCGGGTCTTTCAGACCGATAAAGTTGCGGCTGCCGGGGTTGTCGGCGCTGCTGGAGTGCCAGTACTCGCGCTGCTCGTTGCCGGGGGAATTGGATTGGCCAAAGCCGCCGACGATCAGATCAAAGTCGCGCGAGCGCAGGCGGTTGATGTACTGGGACACGTCCACCCGGCGGATCACCAGCTCAATGCCCAGGTCGGCCAGGTTGCGTTTGAACGGCAGCAGGATGCGTTCGAATTCGGTTTGCGCCAGCAGGAACTCGAAGCTTACCGGCTTGCCCGTGCTGTCGAGCATCTTGTCGCCATCCACACGCCAGCCGGCTTCCTGCAGCAGTTGGTAAGCGCGGCGCTGTTGTTCACGGATGATGCCGCTGCCATCGGTGGCCGAAGGCTGGTATTCGTCGGTAAATACCTGCGGCGGAATCTGTGCGCGCAATGGCTCTAGCAGCTTCAACTCATCTGCCGAGGGCAGGCCGACGGAGGCCAGTTCGGAGTTGTCGAAGTAGCTGCGGGTGCGCGTGTAGGCGCCGTTGAATAGCTGGCGATTGGCCCATTCGAAATCAAACAGCAGGCCCAGAGCTTCACGCACGCGGCGGTCGGCGAACAGCGGGCGGCGGGTGTTGAAGATAAAACCCTGCATGCCAGTGGGGTTGTGGTTGGCGATCTCTTCCTTGATCAGCTGGCCGTTGGCAACTGCAGGGCTGTTGTAGGCGGTGGCCCAGTTCTTTGCGCTGATTTCCAGCCAGTAGTCGAACTGCCCAGCCTTGAGCGCTTCCAGGGCGACTGTGTTGTCGCGGTAGTAGTCGATTTCCAGGGTGTCGAAGTTGTAGAAACCGCGATTGACCGGCAGGTCCTTGCCCCACCAGTCCTTGACTCGCTCATAGCGGATCGAGCGGCCGGCCTGCACGTCCGCCACCTTGTAGGGCCCGCTGCCCAGTGGCACGTCGAGGTTGCCTTTGCTGAAGTCACGCTCGGCCCACCAGTGTTTTGGCAGCACCGGAAGTTGGCCGACGATCAACGGTAGCTCACGGTTACCGGCATGCTTGAAGACAAAACGCACGCGGTGGGTGCTTTCGACCTCCACCTTGTCGACGTCGGCGTAGTAGCCGCGGTACATCGGCGCGCCTTTACTCATCAGGGTTTCAAAGGTGAATTTGACGTCTTCGGCGGTCACTGGCTGACCATCATGGAAGCGCGCCTCGGGGCGTAGGTAGAAGCGTACCCAGGCGTTGTCCGGGGCTTTCTCGATCTTTTCGGCGAGCAGGCCGTATTCGGTAAAGGGTTCATCCAGGCCGTGACGGGTCAAGGTGTCATAGATCATGCCGATATCTTCGGCGGCCACGCCCTTGTTGATAAAAGGATTGAGGCTGTCGAAGCCGCCAAATCCTGCCTGGCGCAGAGTACCGCCTTTGGGCGCATCCGGATTGACGTAGTCGAAGTGCTTGAAGTTGGCCGGGTACTTGGGCGGCTCGTCATACAGGGTTTGTGCGTGCTTGGGGCCGGCCAGGGCCAGGCTGGCAACGCCAAGCAGGGCAATACTGCTGACGTGGATAAACAGGGCGCGCAATGCATGGGTCATTCAGCGTTCTCCATGGATTTCAGCCACCAGGTACGCAGGCCCAGGGTGTAGGGCGGCGTGGTGACGAAGGCAAATCGGTTGCGGTAAGCCAGGCGGTGGTAATCGATATACCAGTTTGGAATGCTGTAGTGCTGCCACAACAGTACCCGGTCAAGGGCGCGGGTGGCGGCGATCTGCTCGTCACGGCTCTGCGCCGACAGCAGTTTTTCGATCAGCGCGTCGACCACTGGGTGGGTGACCCCAGCGTAATTCCTGCCGCCTTTGATCTTGGCCTGGGAGGAATGGAAATACAGCGACTGTTCCAGGCCGGGGCTGAGGGTTTGCGGCAGGGTCAGCAGAATCATGTCGAAGTCGTACTGATCGAGGCGCTGTTTGTACTGGGCGCGGTCGACGGTGCGCAGGTTGGCCTGGATGCCAATGCTGGCAAGGTTTTCGGTAAAGGGCTGGAGAATGCGTTCAAGGTTCGGGTTGACCAGCAATATTTCAAAGCGCAGCGGCTGCCCCTCACTGTTGAGCAGGCGTTGGCCGGAGGGCTTCCAGCCGGCTTCGGCCAATAGACCGAGGGCACGGCGCAAGGTTTCCCGTGGGATGCCCCGGCCATCTGTCTGCGGCATGCTGAACGGTTCTTTAAACAGGCGCGCCTGCAACTGCTTGCGGTAGGGCGAGAGCAACAGCCATTCCGCACCTTCCGGTTTGCCGCTGGCCGAGAACTCGCTGTTGGGGTAGTAGCTTTTGGCGCGGGTGTAGGAGCTATTGAACAGGGCGCGGTTGGCCCACTCGAAGTCGAACATCAGGCCCAGGGCTTCGCGTACCTGGCGGTCAGCAAACACCTCGCGGCGAGTGTTCATAAACAGCGCCTGGGTCTGGGTCGGGATCTGGTGCGGGATCTCGGCGCGGATCACTTCGCCACGGCTCAATGCCGGGAAGCGATAGCCGTTGGCCCAGTTCTTCGCCTGCTGTTCGATATAGATGTCGAATTCACCGGCCTTGAACGCTTCGAAAGCCACATGGCTGTCGCGGTAGAACTCCACGTCGACCCGGTCGAAATTGTATTTACCGCGGTTGACTGGCAGCTTGGTGCCCCACCAGTCCTTGACCCGCTCAAAGCGCAGGCTGCGCCCAGGGCTGACCTGGGTAATGCGGTAGGGCCCGCTGCCTAGCGGCGGCTCATAGGTGGTGGCCTTGAAGTCGCGGCCTTTCCAGTAGTGCTGCGGCAGCACCGGTAGTTCACCTAGGCGCAGGATCAGCAGGGAGTTGCCGGCACGCTTGAGAACAAAACGGATGCTGTGGCGATTGAGGATATCGACCCGTTTTACTTCCTGCAGGTTGGTGCGGTACTGCGGGTGACCGTCCTTGAGCAGCAGGCGGTAGGAGAAGGCCACGTCATAGGCGGTAATCGGCTTGCCGTCGTGAAAGCGCGCTTCGGGACGCAGGTTGAACACCACCCAGCTGCGATCATCGCTGTACTCAACCGACTCGGCGATCAGGCCGTAGCTGGAGGCCGGCTCGTCACCGGACGGGTCATAGGCGCCGGTGCCGACCATTAGCGGAGCATTCAGCTCGTTGACCCCGTACTGCAGGAAGTTAGCGGTGCTGATCGGGCTGCTGCCCTTGAATGTGTAGGGGTTGAGCGTGTCGAAGGTGCCGTTGGCCATCATCCGCAGCGTGCCGCCTTTGGGGGCTTCCGGGTTGACCCAGGCGAAATGGGTAAAGCTGGCGGGATACTTCAGCTCGCCAAACTGGGCGTAACCGTGGCTTTTATACAAAGTGGCCCAGGCAGATGAACTGATGGCCATGCAGAGAAGTAACGAGAGGAGGGGACGTATCAAGTGAAATATCCGATCCGTGGCGTCTTATGGGCTGCTGGTCAGGCACATTAACAGCTTGTATCGGCTGGAAAAAGGGTAGGCTCGCGCCAGGGTCTGTTGCCGTTTCGTCGCGAGCCACGTTGCAGCGAAAAATCTCGCCAGGCTAGGCGTAGGACGCAGGGAATGGCGTTCCCTTGCCAAGTCCTACAACACCGCATGGCGAGATTTTTCTCGCAACCCGCAGGGCCGGGCCAGTTTTTGCGCGATGCTGCGTTTCTCGACACTCATTTGGAACAACCAAACTTCGCGTCTCGTGCCTTGCTTCGCACAAAAACTGGCTCCGGCGTAGCCGCGAACGAAGCGGGAGCAGACCCTAAGCAATAGCGGCACTTTGACTACACTGAATTAACTAATTCCGAGGGCATCATTTTGGTAACAGCCTGCCATGGTTTGCAGTCATGGATTGATCGCTTCAACCAAGCCGAATTACCCGCCCTGGCCGCGGTGGTGCAGGATCTGCACCGTCTTACTCAGGGCGACAAATCTTCTGTGCAGCAATTGGCAGATGTACTGCTACGCGATGCGGCCTTGACCACCAAGGTGCTGCGTATCGGCAATAGTGTGTATTACAACCCGTCCCAGGAACCTATCCGCACCATTTCTCGGGCCATAGTGCTGATCGGCTTTGATAACGTGCGCCAGATCGGTCTGTCGGTCAGCCTGATCGACGGGCTGCTGGCTCGTAGTTCCCGCGATCAGCTTGCTGAATTGCTGGCGCGCTCGTTCCATGCGGCCGTGCAGGCGCGCAATATCGCCGGCTACGTGCTGACTAAAAATGACGAGGAAGTGTTTATCGCCGCCCTGTTGCATAACGTCGGTGAGCTGGCGTTCTGGGGCTGTGCCGGAGATGCGGCGGATGATCTGGCCAGCGCCCTGGCTCAGCCGGGTATCGATGAAGATGAAGTGGTGATGCAGCTGCTTGGTACCAGCTTTCGCCAGTTGAGTCTGTCGCTGGTGAAAAGCTGGAACCTCGGCGATACCGTCAGCCTGGCGCACCAGTCGACCAGCCAGAATGATCCGGCGGTTAAAGCCGTGACCCTAGGTGCGAAGATCAGTCAGGCGGCGCTGGATGGCTGGGATACTCCAGCCATGGAAGCGCTGGTCGGCCAGTTGGCCAGTTTTATCGGAGTAACTCCGCAGGAAGCCATGCAGCAGGTGCTGGCCAGTGCCGAGGAAACCGTGAAGATGGCCGCGACCTTCGGCGCTAGCCAACTGTGCAAACTGATCCCCAATACCGACCCGGAACAGATTCGCTTGCAGCAGGAACAACGCAAGGCGCGTCTGTTGCAGCCCAACATGCTGGTTTTGCAGCAGGCCCTGCAGGACCTTGGGCTGATGGTCTCGCGTCGAGGCGATCTGGGCCTGGTGCTCGACACCCTGTTCAAGGGGCTGCATCAGGGGGCAGGGTTGGAGCGGATCATGCTGGTGGTACTGGCGGACGGGCAAAGTTGTTTCCGCGCCAAGCGGGTGATTGGCGAAGGCACCGAGGGCTGGAGCCATGACTTCGTACTGCCCGTGGCGCAGCAAGAGCAGCCGCATATCTTCAGTTACGCGCTGCGTAATAAAGAAGCGCTCTGGATGGGCGTGCCGGCCAGTTACAACCTCAACGAGCTGGTCACCCAGCCGATTCGCCAGCGCCTGGGACAGGGCATGTTCTTTATCGCGCCGCTGTTGGCCGGCACCCGCGAAATAGGTCTGCTGTATGCCGACAGCCGGGTCTCGGGGCGGGCGTTGAAGCATGAACAGTTTGTCGCCTTTCAGCGCTTTACCCAGTTGACCGGACGCTGCCTGGAGGCGATGAGCAAGAAGGCTTGATCAGTTCACGCTGTACAGCGTCAGGGTCTGGCCTGGCTTGAGCGCCTTGCCGGCTTTGGGGTTCCAGTTCTGCAGGCTCTTCATCGGCACCTTGAAGCGCTTGGCGATCAGGTAGAGAGAGTCGCCCTGGCGCACCTTGTAATAAGTCGCGCTCTGGCGCGCCGAGCTGCCACTACTACCGCTCCCGCCACTGCTGGGTTTTCCGGCTTGCAGGGTGAGCACCTGACCGACGCGTAGGCTATTGCCGGAAAGCTTGTTCCAGCGCTGCACATCCTTGACTGCAACCTTGTGGTTCTTGGCTATCTGCCAGAGGTTGTCGCCGCTTTTTACCCGGTAGGTACGGCTCGGCGCGCTATGTGCGACGCTGCGCTGGAATATTGGCTCGCGCGCCGGTACACCGGGTTGCGCAGGAATGCTCAGCATCTGGCCGATGCGCAGGTTGTTGCCGGACAGCTTGTTGATGTCCTTCAGGGTATTCACGGTCAGCTGATGGCGGTTGGCGATGCTGTGCAGGCTGTCACCTGAGCGCACTCGGTACTGCTGCCAGTCCACCAGTGCCTGCGGCTTCATCAGCGACAGGTTGGCGGTCAGCAACTCGGCCTTGTCGGTCGGCACCAGCAGGTGCTGTGGGCCATCCAGGGTCACGCCTTTCTTGAACGCGGGGTTGAGCAGGTACAGCTCGTCTTCATCCAGGTCAGCCATGGCGGCGACGCGCGAGAGGTCCATGCGCTGGGTGAATACGACCTTCTCGAAATACGGTTCGTTGGCAATCGGCGCGAGGCTGACACCATAGGCTTGCGGCGTCATCACCACTTGCGAGAGGGCCAGCAGCTTGGGCACGTAGTTCTGGGTTTCCACCGGCAGTGAGAGGTTCCAGTAATCGGTCGGTAGGCCGAGCTTCTGGTTGCGCTCAATCGCCCGGCTGACCCGGCCTTCGCCAGCGTTGTAAGCCGCCAGGGCCAGTAGCCAGTCGCCGTTGAACATTTCCTTGAGGCGCGTCAGGTAGCTGATCGCCGCATCGGTTGAGGCCATCACGTCGCGGCGGCCGTCGTACCAGTTGGTCTGGCGCAGGTTGAAGTTGCGCCCCGTGGAGGGGATGAACTGCCACAGCCCGACGGCATGGGCATGGGAGTAGGCCAGCGGGTTGTAGGAGCTTTCGATCATCGGCAGCAAGGCCAGCTCCATCGGCATATTGCGCTGTTCCAGGCGCTCAACGATAAAGTGGATATAGGGGCTGCTGCGCTCGCCGGCTTTCTCGATAAACGAGGGGTTACTGACGAACCACAGGCGTTGTTGCTCGATGCGCGGGTTGAGGGTGATGGTGTCCTGCAACTGGTAGCCGTTGCGTACCCGTTCCCAGATGTCTTTGGGTTCTTCGGGGGCCGGTGCCACGCTGCTGTTGAGCCATTCTGGCTCTTGCTCAAGACCGACCGCGCGGTCGGTGTCGCGACCACTGTCCGGGCGGTATTGGCTGCTGGTCTGGCAACCTGCCAGGGTTACGCACATGATCACCACAAGCGTCTGAGCGCTTTGTGCCAATGCCTTTAAATTCAAGGTCTTGCGTGGTGATAGAGGCATTGGCGGCGATGTACTTCCCGGCGAAAAGGTCGGGCGATTCTAGGAACCAGCATGCCCCTGGTCAAGTTTTAACCAGTCTTTTGTGTGGTTGTCGAGGTTTAGAAATGGTCCTTCCAGGCGCGCAAGGCAGCGAAAACCTGCGCTGGCGAGCGGCTTGCAGGCCCTTCGCGTTCGCTGATGCGGTCGCCGACCGACGGTTGCGCGCTGCGTAGAAAAGGATTGGTGGCACGCTCCAGGCCAATCGACGACGGCAGGCTGATTTGCCCAGCCTCGCGCCATTGGCTGACCTGCTCCAGACGTTGGCTGATTTCCGGATTACCCGGCTCAACTGCCGCGGCAAAGCGCAGGTTGCTGAGGGTGTATTCATGGGTGCAGAACACCTGAGTCTGTTCGGGGAGGGCGGCCAGGCGGCTGAGCGAGTTGTGCATCTGCTCGGGGCTGCCTTCGAACAGGCGACCACAGCCGCCGGCAAACAGCGTGTCGCCACAGAACAGCCAGTGCTGCTCGGGCTGGATATAGGCGATATGCCCAAGGGTGTGTCCGGGTACTTCATATATATCGAAACGCTGGCCCAGCACGTCGGCCTGGTCGCCATCGCGCAGCGCCAGGTCACGGCCCGGGATATTTTCGTTGGCCGGGCCCAATACCCGAGCACCGGTAGCGGCCTTGAGTCGCTCGATACCGCCGACATGATCGAAATGGTGATGGGTGATCAAAATGTCGCTCAACTGCCAGCCGGGGTTGGCCGCCAGCCAGGCCTCGATCGGTGCGGCGTCACCCGGGTCGACAACCGCGCAGCGGCGCTGCTCAGGGTCTTGCAGCAGCCATATATAGTTGTCGGAGAATGCAGGCAGGGCGTCGATTTTTATCATCAGTTGGTCGCTAAGCAGGGCACAAAGGTGCATCTTAGGACGCAATGGCGGTGCTGGCTACGCAGCACGATCTGCTGCGCGTCGGCCCTGCTGCGTTAAAAACAGGCTCAGAATGCTCATGTACAACAGTACACTCCGCTTCCTCGCCTGTTTTTGCCTTGCATGGCTCTAGCTCGCGAGGTCGTGAGTAGGCTCTAAGTCCCAGCTCGGTCGTGAATAATACGGGAGTAGCCCCTTATGTCCGATCACCCTTTTGCCCATGCAGACAGTGAATGGCTCGACCTTATCGCCGCAGCGCGTAGCTGGCTGAGTGGCCCGCTCGGGCAGTTGCTGCTGGAGCAGGAGCGGCAATTGCTGGAAGAAGAGCTGGCGCGTTTTTTTGGTGGTTACCTGGTGCATTACGGCCCAGCCGCCGACACGCCGCCAGATGCTCAGCAGATTCAGCGCAGCGTGCGTCTTGGGGCGCCGTTCAAAGGTGTAGAGATCGTCTGTGAGGAGCAATCCTGGCCGCTGACCGAGCATGCCGCCGATGTGGTGGTGTTGCAGCATGGCCTGGATTTCAGCCTGTCGCCTCACGGTCTGCTGCGTGAAGCAGCGCTCAGCGTGCGGCCGGGAGGGCATCTGCTGATCGTTGGGATCAACCCGATGAGCAGCTGGGGCATGCGCCATCTGTTTACTCGCGACGCACTGCGCCAGGCTCGTTGCATTGCACCCAACCGGGTCAGCGACTGGTTGCACCTGCTGGGCTTCGCGCTGGAGAAACGCCGCTTCGGGTGCTATCGTCCGCCGCTTTCTTCGCCGGCCTGGCAGGCGCGGCTGGCTGGGTTGGAGCGACTGGGCGCGGCCTGGCAGCCGCCCGGTGGCGGCTTTTACGTGCTGGTGGCGCGCAAGCTGGTGGTTGGCTTGCGTCCGCTGCGCCAACCCAGCCGACAGCCGCTTGGCAAACTGCTACCGATGCCCGTGGCCAAAGTCAGCCGCCGCGAAACGCCACAGAAGTAGATGGCAGAACATAGAATCGGCCGGATTAATTGAGCGAGAGATTGCAGATACATGAGTGAACAGGTCGAGATCTACACCGACGGCGCCTGCAAGGGCAATCCTGGCGTTGGTGGCTGGGGCGCGTTGATGATTTTCAAAGGTGTGGAGAAAGAGTTGTGGGGCGGCGAAGCCGATACCACCAACAACCGCATGGAAATGACCGCTGCGATCCGCGCCCTGGCCGAGTTGAAGCGTTCCTGCGATGTGCGCCTGGTTACCGACTCGCAGTATGTGATGCAGGGCATTCAGGACTGGATGCCGAACTGGAAGAAGCGCGGCTGGAAAACCGCCGCAAAACAGCCGGTGAAAAATGCTGACTTGTGGCAGCAGCTGGATGAGCAGGTAAACCGGCATAACGTCACCTGGCAGTGGGTGCGCGGTCATACCGGCCACCCAGGGAACGAGCGCGCGGACCAGTTGGCCAACCGTGGCGTTGATGAAGTAAGAGGGTTGAAGCATGCGTAGCGTAGTGCTCGATACAGAAACTACGGGGATGCCGGTGGCCGATGGTCACCGGATCATCGAAATTGGCTGTGTCGAACTGATCGGCCGGCGCCTGACCGGGCGGCATTTCCACGTTTATCTGCAGCCTGATCGCGAGATCGATGAAGGCGCGATCGCGGTGCACGGCATCACCAATGATGCATTGAAGGACAAGCCGCGCTTCAAGGAAGTCGCCGACGAGTTCTTCGAATTCATCAAGGGTGCGCAGCTGATCATCCACAACGCAGCGTTCGACGTTGGCTTTATCAACAACGAATTTGCCCTGATCAAACAGGACGACCGCGCTGATATCAGCGAGCACTGCTCGATCCTCGATACCCTGATGATGGCCCGCGAGCGCCACCCAGGGCAGCGCAACAATCTCGATGCCCTGTGCAAACGCTATGGCGTCGACAACTCCGGCCGTGATCTGCACGGCGCCTTGCTCGACGCCGAGATTCTCGCTGACGTCTACCTGACCATGACCGGGGGGCAGACCAATCTGTCCCTGGCCGGTGATGGTTCGGAAGGTGATAGCAATGGCCGTCAGCAGCCCAGTGCGATTCGTCGACTGCCAGCTGAACGCGCGCGTACGCGGGTGATTCAGGCCAGCGCTGCAGAGCTTGCCGAGCACGCGGCGCGCCTGGCGATTATCGAGAAGTCCGCGGGTGCGCCACCGCTCTGGGTGCAATTGGAGCAGCCCAAGGCCGAAGCTTGATCACGTCGCGAGTTATCCACTCGCGACCTTTTCGTACAGCGTCACGCAGAGGGGGTTCCGCCTGACGGAGCCAGCCTCTACCCTGAGGCGATAGGCAGGCTCGGGCCTGTCACTCCCAGGGACGCCACAATGTATAAAGACCTCAAGTTCCCCGTCCTGATCGTGCACCGTGACATCAAGGCCGATACCGTGGCCGGTGATCGGGTACGCGCCATCGCCCAAGAACTGGAGCAGGACGGCTTCAGCATTCTCTCCACCGCCAGCTCCGCCGAGGGGCGCATTGTTGCCTCCACCCATCACGGCCTGGCCTGCATCCTGGTCGCGGCCGAAGGCGCGGGTGAAAACAAGAACCTGCTGCAGGACATGGTCGAGCTGATCCGCATCGCTCGCCGCCGTGCACCGCAGTTGCCGATTTTTGCCCTCGGCGAGCAGGTGACCATCGAGAACGCCCCGGCCGAGGCCATGGTCGATCTCAATCAGTTGCGCGGCATCCTTTATCTATTCGAAGACACCGTACCGTTCCTCGCCCGTCAGGTCGCCCGCGCCGCGCGCAATTATCTGGATTGTCTGCTGCCGCCATTCTTCAAGGCGCTGGTACAACACACTGCGCAGTCCAACTATTCCTGGCACACACCTGGCCATGGCGGCGGTGTGGCCTATCGCAAAAGCCCGGTGGGGCAGGCGTTTCACCAGTTTTTCGGCGAAAACACTCTGCGTTCCGATCTCTCGGTGTCGGTACCGGAGCTGGGCTCGCTGCTTGATCACACTGGCCCGTTGGCCGAGGCCGAAGCCCGTGCGGCGCGCAACTTCGGCGCCGACCACACCTACTTCGTGATCAACGGCACCTCGACGGCGAACAAGATCGTCTGGCACAGCATGGTCGGCCGAGATGACCTGGTGCTGGTGGATCGCAACTGCCACAAGTCGATCCTGCATTCGATCATCATGACCGGCGCGATCCCGCTGTATCTGTGTCCGGAGCGCAACGAGCTGGGGATTATCGGGCCGATTCCGTTAAGCGAATTCAGCCGTGAGTCGATTCAGGCGAAGATCGATGCCAGCCCGCTGGCCCGCGGCCGTGTGCCGAGCAGCAGCGGGGCGATGGTCAAGCTGGTGGTGGTGACCAACTCCACCTATGACGGCCTCTGCTACAACGCCGAGCTGATCAAGCAGGCCCTGGGCAATAGCGTCGAAGTGCTGCATTTCGACGAGGCCTGGTACGCCTATGCGGCGTTCCACGAGTTTTATGCCGGGCGCTACGGTATGGGCACCGCGCGCACCGAGGATGCGCCGCTGGTGTTTACCACCCACTCGACGCACAAGCTGCTGGCGGCTTTCAGCCAGGCGTCGATGATTCATGTGCAGGATGGCGGCGTGCGCCAACTGGATCGGGATCGCTTCAACGAAGCCTTTATGATGCACATCTCCACCTCGCCGCAGTACGGCATCATCGCTTCGCTGGATGTGGCCTCGGCAATGATGGAAGGGCCGGCGGGTCGCTCGCTGATTCAGGAAACCTTCGATGAGGCCCTGAGTTTCCGCCGTGCCCTGGCCAACCTGCGGCAGAATCTCAGCGCTGATGATTGGTGGTTCAGCATCTGGCAGCCAGCCAAGGCCGAAGGCACCGATGATGTGGTGACCCAGGATTGGTTACTGCAGCCGCAAGCTGATTGGCATGGCTTTGGCGATGTGGCCGAAGATTACGTGCTGCTCGACCCGATCAAGGTGACCCTGGTAACGCCTGGGCTGACCGCCGATGGCAAGCTGGACGCGCGCGGTATTCCGGCAGCGGTGGTCAGCAAGTTCCTCTGGGAACGCGGCCTGGTTGTGGAGAAGACTGGCCTGTATTCCTTCCTAGTGCTGTTCTCCATGGGTATTACCAAGGGCAAATGGAGCACGCTGCTGACCGAGCTGCTGGAGTTCAAACGCAGCTACGACGCCAACCTGCCGTTAAGCGATGTACTGCCTTCGATTGCCCAGGCCGGCAAGACCTTCTATCAGGGTATGGGGCTGCGCGATCTATGCGATGCCTTACATGCCTGCTATCGCGAAAACGCCACAGCCAAGGCGCTCAAGCGTATGTACACGGTGCTGCCGGAAGTGGCGATCAAACCGGCCGATGCCTACAACCAGCTGGTCCGTGGTGAAGTAGAGGCGGTGCCGATTGAGCTACTGGAAGGCCGCATTGCCGCGGTGATGCTGGTGCCATATCCGCCAGGTATTCCGCTGATTATGCCGGGCGAGCGCTTTACTGCGCAGACCCGCTCGATCATCGATTACCTGGCTTTTGCCCGCACCTTCGACCGCAGCTTCCCCGGTTTCGATGCCGATGTGCATGGCCTGCAACGTGAGGAAGGCGTCTACACCGTGGATTGCATCAAGGCCTGATCCTGCTCTACCTGGCGGCACCGGCATTAGTTAGTCGGTCTGCCGCCAGTCTTTCTCAGTAGATCAAGTGCTTATCGCCGATAAGTAAAAAATGAGCTTAACTTTGATGACGTGTTCTGCGTCACAGTGGCCAGCATCGACATTTGTCAGTTGGTTGTTATAGTTGCTCGATTTTTAGCATAAGAAGATTTTCATTGTGCGCTTGCGCCCCAGCTGAGGATGACTGCCGTGTCCGACTACAAAGCCTTTAATGTCGTGTTGGCAGATAAGGTCGCCCATGTGGTGATCAATCGCCCGGAAAAAGTCAACGCGATGAACGCGGACTTCTGGCGCGAAATCATCGAGATTTTCCGCTGGGCCGATGACACCGATGAAGTGCGTGCAGTGGTGATCTCCGGTGCGGGTAAGCATTTTTCCTCAGGCATCGACCTGATGATGCTGGCCTCGGTCGGCAGCCAACTGGGCCCGGATGTTGGGCGCAATGCCGAAAAGCTGCGGCGCAAGATTCTCGAACTGCAAGCCTCATTCAATGCCGTGGACAACTGCCGTAAGCCGGTTCTCGCGGCCATTCAAGGCTATTGCCTGGGTGGTGCTATCGATCTGATCTCGGCCTGTGATATGCGTTATTCGACGGCTGATGCACAGTTCTCGATCAAGGAAATCGATATTGGCATGGCTGCCGACGTTGGCACCTTGCAGCGCCTGCCGCGCATTATTGGTGACGGCATGATGCGCGAACTGGCCTTCACCGGCCGCACCCTTGATGGTGAAGAGGCGCGCAGCATTGGCCTGGTCAACCGCACTTATGCCGATGCCGATGCCTTGCTCGATGGCGTGATGGGCATCGCACGCGAGATCGCCAGCAAGTCGCCGGTGGCGATTCGCGGCACCAAGGAAATGATTCGCTATATGCGTGATCACCGGGTCGATGACGGCCTGGAATATATCGCCACCTGGAACGCCGCCATGCTGCAATCGGCGGATCTGCGGGTGGCCATGACTGCTCATATGAGCAAGCAGAAACCGGAGTTCGCTGACTGATGCTGTCCTTCCACCTGTTTTTACCACCGACGCGGGAGGCGCAATAGCTCATGGTTTCTGGAGCCACGTCGCTTAATCTGGTGCGCGATGAACTGTTCACCACCATGGAAGAGGCAGAGTCGAGCCTCGAACACTTTATCGCCGATCGTCACAACGGCAGCCTGCTGCAACAGGCCGTGGAAAACCTGCATCAGGTACGCGGCACACTGAACCTGATCGAACTGGCCGGTGCCGAGCTGCTGGCTCAGGAAGTGCTGGACCAGGCCACCGATATTCCCGCAGGGGCCGGTGAAGAGCGTGATGTACAGCTTTCTGCCCTGAGCAACGCGCTACACGTACTGCGCCGTTACCTGGAAAACGTTGAAGCCCATCGTCAGGAGATGCCGGAGCTGTTGTTGCCGGCGATCAACGACCTGCGTCAGGCGGGTGGTCAGCCAGCCTTGCCGGAAAGTTTCTTCTTTAGCGTGCGCCTCGACCACGCTCGCCCGCGTACCACGCCGCCATCGGTTGATGGTGCGGCGCGTGAAAGTGAAGGGCGCCGTCTGCGCCATATGTATCAGGTGGGTTTGCTGGGTTTTATCCGCGAGCAGAATCCGCAAGCCAGCCTCAAATTGATGGGCCGCGCGCTGATGCGCCTCGACAGCCTGTTTGCCAATGAGCCACGCGGTCGCCTGTGCTGGGTTGGTTCGGCTGCCGTTGAGGCGCAGGTCGACGGCCAGCTGCTGGCGCGCAAATCGCGTAAACAGCTGTTTTCGCGGATTGATCGCGAGCTCAAGCAGATGCTCGCCAACGGGCAGTACGAAGCGCCGCGTGGCCTGCTCAAGGAATTGCTCTATCTGGTGGCCCTGGCGGATAGCCGCGGGCCGCAAGCCGCAGCCCTGAGTGAAGTATTCGGCCTGACGCCGTTGCCCTTTACCGATCACCTGCTGGAAGAGGAATACCAGCGCCTGGCAGGCCCTGGGCAGGCGGTCATGCGTTCGCTGAGCTCGGCGATCCGTGAAGAGCTCAACAGCGTCAAGGACATGCTCGACCTGATTGAGCGCGGCACTTTGCAAAGCGACAGCCTCAACAGCCTGCACGCCTTGCTCGGCAAACTGAGCAAGACCCTCGGCATGGTCGGCCTGAGCTCGGCCGGCAACTCGCTGAATGCTCAATTGCCAGTTGTCGCGAGCTGGAGCGAGGAGAGCGCCCCCGCGCCTCAGGAGCTGCACAAGCTGGCCGATGCCGTGTTGTACGTCGAAGGCATGGTCGCCAGCCTGGAACGTGGCGAGCGTCGTGAAACGCGGCCTACTCAGGCGCAGCCTGGTGAAGAGGCTGACTCCTTCGCTCTGCATCAACTTAATGAAGCACGCATTGTGGTGGTCGATGAGGCCCAGGCTGGTCTGGCCTTGGCCAAGCGAGCGATTACTGCGTATCTGGAGTCAAGTGGCGAGCGCATGCACCTGTCCAACGTGCCGTTCAGCCTGCAAGCCGTGCGCGGCGGGTTGTGGTTCCTCGGTCAGGAGCGTGCCGCGTTGTTGGTCGGCGCCTGCGCCGATTACATCCAGCAGCATATGTTCGATGCGCCGCAGATGCCGTCCGAGCAGATGCTGGAAACCCTTGCCGATGCCCTCAGTAGCCTTGAGTACTACCTCGAAGCCGGTGCGGTGATGCGTCCGGAAACCCAGCCAAGCGTGCTTGATCTCGCCGCAGAAAGCGTGCGAGCCCTGGGCATGCCGCTGGAGGCTTGAGCATGCTGCGCTGGCAACCCACTCTGCTCGATAACCAGCAACAAGGTGGTTGGGTGGTCGCGCATTGCAAGCAGCACTTTCTGGCGGACAGCAACGGGGTGTTGTTTCCCCGTGAATGGTTGAAGAAGCAGGATTTGCCGATTATCGCCGAGCATGGCTTGGGCCATTTTGATGGTGATGCAGTCTACCTGCTGGAACTGAGCCAGCCCTTCGACATGCCGGGCTGCGCTTGGCAGAGCCTGCGCCAGTTTATGCTGCAGGGCGATGCCGATACCTTCAAGTTGCTCAGCTACGCCACGCAGATTGGCACCTGGGCCAGCCAGCATCGGTTCTGTGGCAGCTGTGGTGGGGCGATGCAACATGTGCCGGGCGAGCGCGCGATGCACTGCGTGCGCTGTGAGCTGCAGCATTACCCGCGGCTTTCACCGAGCATGATTGTGCTGGTAACCCGTGGTGATGAGATTCTTCTGGCGCGCTCGCCACGCTTTGTTTCCGGGGTCTACAGCACCCTGGCCGGCTTCGTGGAGGCGGGGGAGTCGGTCGAGCACTGTGTGGCCCGTGAAGTTCGCGAAGAGGTCGGGGTCGAGATAGCCAATCTGCAGTATCTGGGTAGCCAGGGCTGGCCATTCCCGCATTCGCTGATGCTGGGTTTTCATGCCGAATACGCCTCGGGCGATATCGTTATGCAGGCCGATGAAATCGAGGATGCCCAGTGGTTCAGCGTGCATGACCTGCCGCCATTACCGGCGGCACGCTCGATTGCCCGCTACCTGATCGACGTCTATGTGGCGCGCCGGTTAGGCCAGCCCGAACCAGTGCTGCCAGGCTAGGCGCACGGTCAACGCCAGCACCACCAGAATGAATACCGGACGGATAAACTTCGAGCCGCCCTTGATCGCCGTGCGTGCTCCAAGAAACGCCCCGACCATCAGTGCCAGTCCCATGCAGATGCCCAGCAGCCAGGCCACTTGTCCGCTGATGATAAACACGGTCAGGGCGCAGATATTGCTGACGAAGTTCATGCTGCGGGCCACGCCGCTGGCCTTGACCAGATCAAGCGGGTAGAGCAGCAGGCTGCTGACCGTCCAGAAGGCGCCGGTGCCTGGGCCCGCCACTCCATCATAGAAACCCAGGCTAATGCTTTGTGGCCACTGCCGACCCTTGGCAATCGGCGCCTCGGCAAGCAGCGGCGCGGCCGGCGTTTTGCCAAACAGCAGGTACAAGCCGCAGCCAAACACCACGGCAGGTAGCAGCTGGTTCAACCATTCCGACGGTAGCCATTGAGCCAATGCGGCGCCCAGCAGTGCGCCGACCGCCGTACCGATCAAGGCATTACGCCACTTGCTGGGATCGAACAGCTTGCGCCGGTAGAAGGTGTAACTGGCGGCGGCTGAGCCAAAGGTAGAGCTGAGTTTATTGGTGCCCAGGGCCAGGTGCGGCGGCAGGCCGGCAGTCAGCAGTGCGGGGATGGTCAGCAAGCCGCCACCGCCGGCAATTGCATCGATAAAGCCGGCAATAAACGCGACTAGGGCGAGAATCGCCAGGGTCGACAGGTCAACGCTGAGTTCAAACGGGAAAGCCATGAAAAACACGTCCTGTGTCTAATTGTGGTGTTCTCTTGCTGTTCGCCAGCCAGGTAGCTGCGCATAATGCCGGCAATTTCAAGCATAAGGAATGCACTGCAATGCAATACGGCGGACTGGCATGGGCAACAGCATTGTTGGCATTACTGGCGGCGTTTATTGCGGCGCGCATCCTGTTCAATCGGCAGTGGTTTCTCGGTTGGTTGCGCGGCACCTGCGGCCTGGCATTTCTCGCCCTGGCAGCGTTGATTGGCCTGCTGGCCAACGATTTGCGCAGCTATGCAGCAATTCCTGAAGGCAAGCCGCTGGCCACACTGAGCTTCAAGGCTGACGGCCCGCTGTATCGGGTCAGTGTGCTGGAGGGCGGTCGTGAGCGCACGCTGACCATGGAGGGCGATCTCTGGCAGCTGGATGCGCGCTTCCTGCAATGGAAAGGGCTGGCCGCGTTGATTGGCCTGGAGCCGGGTTATCGCCTGGAGAAGCTGTCAGGGCGTTTCCTCTCGATCGAGCAGCAAAGCCTGGCGCAGCACACCCGGGTCGAACTGGCGCGCAGTCCTTATGGCATTGATCTGTGGCGTTGGCTGCGGCTGGGCCAGCATGACTTGTTTATCTTCGACCCCCAGGCGCGCCGGGTGACCTACCTGCCGCTGGCCGATGAGGCGGTGTACAGCATCAACCTGACGCCGGCTGGTTTGCTCGCCGAGCCGATGAATCCGGCGGCCAAGCAGGCGCTGAAAGACTGGCAGTAAATTCCAGGCAGTAAAAAGGGACCCGAGGGTCCCTTTTTTTATGGGATGTGCTATCTCAGGAGAGGAAGCCGCCATCCACATTCAACGCCACGCCCGTGGTGTAGCTGGAGGCATCGCTGGCCAGGTACAGCACGGTGCCGGCCATTTCGCTGGGTGCTGCTACACGCTTGAACGGGATGCGCTGCAGGGCGAGGTTGAGGATGGCGTCGTTCTTGGTCAGGGCCGAGGCAAACTTGGTGTCGGTCAGGCCTGGCAGCAGGGCGTTGCAGCGGATGCCGAACTGCGCGCACTCCTTGGCGAAGACCTTGGTCATGCTGATCACAGCGGCCTTGGTCACCGAGTAGATGCCCTGGAACTCGCCTGGGGAGACGCCATTGATCGACGCGACGTTGATGATGCTGCCACCACCATTGGCCTTCATCAGCTTGCCGCCTTCGATGGACATAAAGTAGTAGCCACGGATGTTCACATCGACGGTCTTCTGGAACGCCGACAGGTCGGTGTCCAGTACGTTGCAGAACTGCGGGTTGGTGGCGGCGTTGTTGACCAGGATATCGAGGCGGCCGAACTGCTCTTTGATCTGCGCGAAGACGTTGCTGATCTGCTCCATCTCGCCAATATGGCAGGCCACGGCGGTGGCTTTACCGCCATCGGCGATGATCGCATCGGCAACTTTCTGGCAATCGTCGATCTTGCGGCTCGAGACGATCACGTGAGCGCCTTGCTGGGCCAGCAGTTTGGCGATGGCTTCACCGATGCCGCGGCTGGCGCCGGAAACGAAAGCGATCTTGCCGTCGAGGTCGAACAGTTGGGTCTTGGACATAGGTTTTTTCCTTTGTTGTGAGAGGCCTGTTCGGCCGTTTACAGCTGCGATTTGTTGATGACCTGCAGGCTCATCTGCTCCAGCAGCTTGTTCATCTGAATGAACTGCGCGAAGCGTTTGTCCTGGGTCTGGCCATGGAAGTAGCGGTAGTAGATTTGCTGCACGATGCCGGCCAGGCGGAACAGGCCGTAGGTGTAATAGAAGTCGATGCTCTTGATTTCGATGCCCGAGCGCTCGGCGTAGTAATCGGCGAACTGCTGGCGAGTGAGCATGCCCGGCGCATTGCTTGGCTGGCGGCGCATCAGCTGGATCGGTGCCGAGTCGCCAGCTTCGATCCAGTAGGCGAGGGTGTTGCCCAGGTCCATCAGCGGGTCGCCGATGGTGGTCAGTTCCCAGTCCAGCACGCCGATGATCTGGCTTGGATTCTGTGGATTGAGGATCACGTTATCGAAGCGGTAATCGTTGTGCACAATACCGGGCTTGTGGTGGTCGGCAGGCATCTTGTCCTTGAGCCAGGCCTTGACCGGCTCCCACAGCGGCGCGTCGGGGGTCAGGGCTTTGTCGTAGCGATCACTCCAGCCACCGATCTGCCGTTGCACATAGCCTTCGGGCTTGCCCAGGTCGCCCAGGCCGCATGCCTGATAGTCGACGTTGTGCAGCTCGACCATCTTGTCGATAAAGCTCTTGCACAGCTCGCGGGTCTGCTCGGCGCTGAAGTTCAGCTCGGCCGGCATGTCCGAACGCAGGATGATGCCGTTGACCCGTTCCATCACATAGAACTCGGCGCCGATCACCGACTCGTCGATGCAGTGCACATAGGCCTTCGGGCAGTAGGGGAAGCCGGCGTTGAGCTGATTGAGGATGCGGTATTCGCGGCCCATGTCGTGGGCGGATTTGGCCTTGTGGCCGAAGGGCGGGCGGCGCAGGACGAATTCTTTGTCCGGGTATTCCAGCAGGTAGGTCAGGTTCGAGGCGCCGCCTGGAAACTGGCTGATGCGTGGCTCGCCCGTCAGACCGGGGATATGCGCCTTGAGGTACTGGTCGATGACCGCGGCGTCGAGTTCTTCGCCTTCGCGGATACGGGTGGACTGGTCAGTAAGCGCCATGTTTATCCCTTCTGCTTATGATGGGTGCCTAAGATAATTAGCTAATCTAATGCTGCAATCTGCGGCTCACAAGGATTACCCGCCGTTATAGGCGGGCGTGTTGCTACCCAATCAAGCTGCCTGATTGGCTGTTCTGGTGCGTGTTGCAAGACATAAAACAATGGCCGGGAGCCAGTGTTAACGTCGCGTAGCGACGGCCCGTAGGGTGGCCGCCATGGATGGCGGCCATAAAAAAACCGGAGTCGAGGACTCCGGTTTGTTTTGTAGCGCAGTAGCCTTGCCGCTTAAACCGGGAACAGCTCGCCCAGTTTCATGGCCAGCATCATGTCGCCTTCGGCGCGCAGTTTGCCGGACATAAACGCTTGCATACCGTCGGTTTCGCCGCTGGTGATGCCTTTCAGGGTTTCGGTGTCCATGATCAGGGTTACGTTGGCGTTGGCGTTGTCGCCTTTCTCAACGGCGCAGGTGCCGTCTTTGACGATCAGCGCGTAGTTTTCGCCGTCTTCGATGTTGAATTGGAACACCAGGTCCAGGCCTGCAGCGGCACCGGCGTTGAATTTGGACTGCATGGTATTGACGATGTCTGCAACGCTCATGGTTTCTTCCTTTTTCTCAGGTTTTTTCTAGCGCCCGTGATGGGTGCAGTGGGCCGAAACTCAGCGATAAGTGATGAGCTCCGGCGCCTTCAACAGCTGCAAATGCACATGGCTGTTGAAGGAAGCCAGGCTCACTTGGCTGCCGCGAAACTTCAGGCAGCTTAGTGAGGTGTTAACAATTTGCCAGTTCAGCTCGAAAGCCTGCGCAGGCGTGATACCGGTAATCAGGTGCAACAGGGCGGTGATAGTGCCGCCCGAGGTGAATACGGCAATGTTCTGTTTGCTCTCGGCCTGTTGCAAAAGGCGGTTGAGGCCGCCCTGGACCTGCTCGACGAAGCCTTGCCAGCTTTGCAGGTCCGGTGTGTCGTGTTCGCCAGCAATCCAGCGGCCAATCAGCTTAGCGAACAGGCGCTGAAATTCAGCACGATTGTTCGCGCCATTACGCAGGATATGCAGGGCTTCAGGTTCTTCGCCAAGCATGCCCGGCAGCATGCTGCGGATTACCGCGTCGGCATCGAACTCATTGAAGGCAGAGTCAATGTCCAATGGCGGTATGGCAATGCCGGCATCGTGCAGCTGTTGCAAGGCACTGTTAGCCGTGTGCTGCTGGCGGCGCAGATCACCACTGACACTACGATCAATACGCGTGCCTAGTTGTGCGAGGTGCGCGCCCAACACTTCGGCCTGGCGAATTCCGATGGGCGATAGCACATCGTAATCGTCTGCACCGAAGGAGGCTTGGCCATGTCGAATCAGGTAGATGCTGCCCACGTCCGCTCGATTCCGGTACGTTGAAAGTTTCGCGAGGGTATGAGGAAGCTCAGGAGCTGTCAACGTAAAAACATACGCTTGTTTGAATCGCATGAGTGCGCTGAATAGCTGTGGTCTGTTTGCTGGCCGCCAACCCATGGCCTCGGTATGCTTGGGCACTATTCAGCGCGGCCGATGAGCGCGCGTTGCCATTGGAACAAGGGGGAATTCGTGGAGTTTTTTGCAGAGTACATCGGCTTTCTGGCCAAGACAGTGACCCTGGTTGTGGCCATTCTGGTGGTGCTAGTGACGATTGCCGCACTGCGCAGCAAAGGCCGGCAGAGCACAGGCCAGCTGCAGGTGAACAAGCTCAATGACTTCTTCAAGCAGCTGCATCAGCGCATGGAACACGCGGTGCTCGACAAGGAGCAACTGAAAGCTGCAAGCAAAGCCGAAGCCAAAGCCGCCAAGCAGGAGAAGAAGGCTGGCATCCACAAACCGCGCGTCTACGTGCTGGATTTCGATGGCGATATCAAAGCCTCGGCCACCGACAGCCTGCGTCACGAAATCACTGCTTTACTGACTATGGCGACGCCGCAGGATGAAGTGGTGCTGCGTTTGGAAAGTGGCGGCGGCATGGTGCACAGCTATGGCTTGGCCTCCTCGCAACTGGCGCGGATTCGTCAGGCGGGTGTGCCGCTGACCATCTGCATCGACAAGGTCGCGGCCAGTGGCGGTTACATGATGGCCTGCATCGGCGAGAAGATTATTTCTGCGCCGTTCGCCATTCTTGGCTCGATTGGTGTGGTAGCCCAGCTGCCTAACGTGCACCGCCTGCTGAAGAAGCATGACATCGATTTTGAAGTACTTACCGCCGGTGAGTACAAGCGCACCCTGACCGTATTCGGTGAGAACACCGAGAAGGGCCGGGAGAAGTTCCAGGAAGACCTGGAGACCACCCATGAGTTGTTCAAGGGCTTTGTTGCGCGCTACCGGCCGCAGTTGGACATTGACCAGATTGCCACCGGTGAAGTCTGGCTGGGCCTTGCCGCACTGGAGAAGCAGCTGGTCGATGAACTGAAGACCAGTGACGAATACCTGGCAGAGCGCGCCAAGAGCGCCGAGCTGTTTCATTTGCACTATGCCGAGAAGAAAACCCTGCAGGAGCGCGTTGGACTGGCGGGCAGCGTAGCGCTGGATCGTTTCGTTCTGAACTGGCTGAGTCGTTTGAATCAGCAACGCTTCTGGTAATCGGTCCGCCGTATAGAGGAAGAACATGAGCAAGTTCAGTGCATTACAGGCCCGTGAAAGCGCAGCGGGCGGTTTCGAACAGCTGATTGTGCAGCGTGAGATCGACGACTTGCCGGCCGGTGAGCTGCTGATTCGGGTTAAGTACTCCTCGCTCAACTACAAGGATGCGCTGTCGGCCAGTGGCAACCGCGGCGTGACCAGAAGCTTTCCGCACACCCCAGGCATCGATGCCGCAGGCGTGGTGGAAGCTTCCAGCGTGGCCGAGTTCAGCGCAGGCGATGAGGTGATCGTCACCGGCTATGACCTGGGGATGAACACCTCAGGCGGTTTTGCTCAATACATTCGTATTCCTGCCAGCTGGGCACTGAAGCGCCCTCAGGGCTTGTCGCTACGCGAGGCCATGGTGCTTGGCACTGCTGGGCTGACGGCTGCGTTGTGTGTCGACAAGCTGGAACAAAGCGGGCTGACGGCGGATGCCGGCCCTGTATTGGTAACCGGGGCCACCGGCGGCGTCGGCAGTGTCGCGCTGGCCTTGCTGACTTCCCTGGGTTACCGCGTGGCAGCGTCGACCGGCAAGGCCGAGCAGGCTGATTACCTCAAGGCGCTGGGGGCGCAGCAGATTGTTCTGCGTGCCGAGCTGCAGGACGGCACGGACAAACCGATGCTCAAGGAGCAGTGGGCTGGCGCGGTGGATTGTGTGGGCGGGGATATCCTGTTCAACGTGGTCAAGTCGCTGCGCTACGGCGCCAGTGTTGCCTGCTGCGGTCTGACGGCTGGCGTCGGCTTCAAGGGCAGTGTGCTGCCGTTTATTCTGCGTGGGGTGAATCTGCTTGGGGTTGATTCGGTCGAGCTGCCGTTGGTGGTCAAGGCGTCGATGTGGGACAAGCTGTCGCTGCAGTGGAAGGTCAATCTGGATGCACTGGTTACCGAAGTGACGCTTGAGCAGCTGCCGGATGCGATTGCGCAGATCCTCGCGGGCAAGCAAGTCGGTCGGGTGCTGGTCAACCTGGCTTGAGTGGATGCGCGACTAAAAAGGCCCGGTATTACCGGGCCTTTGTGTTTCTGGGGCTCAGGCTTGACTGACGTACATGGTGATATCTGCGCGAAACACCGCTTTGTCGCCGACAAAGGCCTGCACCGGCACGGTCACGTTGCCCAGTTGGCTCCAGTCGATGGCGCTACCATCGGCCACAGCGCGAATATCGCCATCGGCCTTGGCCAGGTATTCCACGGTCATGCCGCGAGGAATCCAGCGGCAGCCCTTGGAGATAGATGCGTCGGTCATGGTCCCTGCGGCCAGCTCGGCCGCGTTGCACAGGGCAATCGCGTGCACGGTGCCGATATGGTTGAGCACCTCGCGGCGTTTGGGGAAGGTGACTTCGGCGTAGCCTGGGCGCAGCTCGACGAATTGCGGGGCGATGCTGGCGAAGTAGGGCGCGACCTGGCCGATCATGGCGCTGAACTGCACCGGGCCTGCCTGCTGGAACATCTGTAACATCTGGCTCATGGGATTCTCCTGGCCTGTTTACTGATTGAAGAGATGTGCGCGCCAGGGCAGTATACGAATATTGAAATTTAATTCTAGAAATATATTCTAGTTAAGTTGTCGCCGAGGAAAGCATGGCCCGTCGTTCCCGCAAAGATGAAATCCTCCAGGCCGCGCTGGCCTGTTTCACCGAGGTCGGAGTCGATGGCACCACCATCGAGATGATCCGTGATCGTTCCGAGGCCAGCATCGGCAGCCTGTATCACCACTTCGGCAACAAGGAGCGGATCATCGCCGCTCTCTATCTGGCGGGTACGGCTGAATACGCGGCGATGCTGGAAGAGGGCTTTGCCACGGCTGACAGCGCCGAGGCCTGCGTCAAGCTGCTGGTCACCAGCTACATCGATTGGGTGGCGGCCAACCCTGATTGGGCGCGTTTTGTCCTGCACAGCCGCAGCCGGGTGGAAGCGGGGGAAATGGGTGAGCAGTTGCGTGAAGCCAACCGCGAGCACTTTCAGCGGATATTTGCCGCGCTCTCGCGCTACCGCGAAGAGGGGCTATTCAAGGCCATGCCGGTGGACTGCTTTGCTTCGGTGATCATCGGACCCACCCACGACTTCTCGCGCAACTGGCTGGCGGGGCGTACGCAGACACAGCTGGCGGATTGCCGTGAGCTGCTGGCTCAGGTGGCCTGGGATAGCGTGAAAGCCTGAAATAAAAAAGCCCCGCAGAGCGGGGCTTTTCAGTGCTGAGCCAATCAGGCGCGGCGGCGGAACAGCGGCAGCGGCTGGTCCGTGGAGGCCTGATAAACCTCGCTGAACTCCTCGAAGGCTTTCAAAGCGTCCAGCGGGTCTTTGTCCTCACGCAGGGCGAAGGCATCGAAGCCTACGCGCAGGTAGGAGAACAACTGATCGCGCAGCACATCGCCGATGGCGCGCACTTCGCCTTTGTAGCCGTAGCGGTTGCGCAGCAGGTAGGCGGTGGAGCAGTGGCGGCCATCGGTAAAAGCTGGGAAGTTCAGTGCGATGACCTGGAAGTTATCCAGCTGATCGGCGATTTCCTCGATTTCCTCACCGGCATCCAGCCACACGCCCAAGCCGCCATCACGGGCCTTGAGCGCGGTGCTGTGCTCGACCCACAAGCCCAACGGCACGATCAAATCGTCGCAGTTGGGAATGCCGTCCAGCGTGGCGTCCTTGGGCAGCAGGTGCCAGCTTTCGTCGATTAGCTGACCGTTCTTAATGATTCGCTGCATATACGCGCTCCTTGAACGGGTCTACGCCAATACGGCGGAAGGTGTCGAGGAAACTCTCTTCTTCGGTGCGGCGCTCGACATAGACCTTGACGATCTTGTCGATCACATCAGCCATGTCTGCTTCGGCGAAGGATGGGCCAAGGATCTGCGCCAGGCTGGCGTCACGACCGGCGCTGCCGCCGAGGGACACCTGATAGAACTCCTGACCTTTCTTGTCCACCCCGAGGATGCCGATATGGCCAACGTGGTGGTGACCGCAGGCGTTCATGCAACCAGAGATATTCAGGTCGATATTGCCGATGTCGAACAGGTAATCCAGGTCGTCGAAACGGCGCTGGATGGCTTCGGCAATCGGGATCGACTTGGCGTTGGCCAGGGAGCAGAAGTCGCCGCCTGGGCAGCAGATGATATCGGTCAGCAGGCCGACGTTCGGCGTGGCGAAACCGTTTTCACGCAGCTCGCCCCACAGGGTGAACAGCTGCGCCTGCTCAACATCCGCGAGGATGATGTTCTGGTTGTGGCTGTTGCGCACTTCGCCAAAGCTGTAGCGGTCGGCCAGGTCGGCAATCGCATCAAACTGCTTGTCGGTGACATCGCCTGGTGCCACGCCGGTTGGCTTGAGCGACAGAGTAACGGCGACATAGCCGGGCTTCTTGTGCGCGAAGGTGTTGCGCTGACGCCAGCGGGCAAAGCCTGGGTGTTCGGCATCCAGGGCAGCCAGAGCGGCATCTTGATCGTCGAGGGCTTTGTAGCTTGGGTCGATAAAGTGCGCGGCAACGCGCGCCACTTCGGCTTCGGTCAGGGTGGTCGGGCCGTCTTTCAGGTGGGCCCACTCTGCATTGACTCGCTCGGCGAAGACTTCAGGGGTCAACGCCTTGACTAGAATCTTGATGCGCGCCTTGTACTTGTTATCGCGACGGCCATAGCGGTTGTACACACGCAGGATGGCGTCGAGGTAACTGATCAGGTGCTGCCACGGCAGGAACTCGTTGATAAAGCTGCCGACGATCGGGGTACGGCCCAGGCCGCCACCGACGGAAACACGGAAGCCCAGCTCACCGGCGTCGTTCTGGACCGCTTCCAGGCCGATGTCGTGCACTTCAATCGCGGCACGGTCGCTGACTGCGCCGTTGACGGCAATCTTGAACTTGCGCGGCAGGTGGGTGAACTCGGGGTGGAAAGTCGACCACTGACGAATGATCTCGCACCACGGACGTGGGTCGATGATTTCATCCTTGGCCACACCAGCGAACTGGTCGGTGGTGGTGTTACGGATGCAGTTGCCGCTGGTCTGGATCGCGTGCATCTGCACGGTGGCCAGCTCGGCGAGAATGTCAGGCACATCTTCCAGATCCGGCCAGTTGAACTGGACGTTCTGGCGGGTGCTGATGTGCGCGTAACCCTTATCGTAGTCACGGGCAATCTTGGCCATCATGCGCACTTGTGCGGACGACATCAGACCGTATGGCACGGCAACGCGCAGCATCGGCGCAAAGCGCTGGATGTACAGGCCATTTTGCAGGCGCAGCGGGCGGAATTCTTCGCCGCTCAGTTCGCCAGCGAGGTAACGGCGGGTTTGATCGCGATACTGCTTGACGCGGTCTTCGACGATTTTTTGGTCGTACTGGTCGTATACGTACATGGGGTGTCCTGTTATCAGGCTTTTAGAACCCGTTTCCGATCTGCTGCGCGTCGGCCCTGCTGCGTTAAAAACAGGTTCGGAATGCTCATGTACAGCTCGTACACTGCGCTTTCTCGCCTGTTTTTGCCTGGCATGGCTCTAGCTCGCTATATCGTAAACCGGTTCTCACAGCTAATCAGCGCGCACGGCCGCGCACTCCCTGCGGAGCCGGAGGAAGATACCAGCTCAGGGTTATGCGCAAAAGTGATGTTTGAGTATATGGAAAGAACTTAAAGGGATAAGACGGCTATTGAACATAGCCTCACGGCTTGAGTAAGCGGGCATGCTGGTCTTAACTGCACAAGAAGATTCACCCATAAACACAACAAGAGGGGTAGTCCATGAGTGAACACAGTGAACCGGATAATGCTGACAGCGTTGTCGATGCCAAGGCCATTTTCGCCTTGATTGTGATTTTCGTCGTCACTGCAGTGTTTTGGGTCAGCCAGCAATAAGACCTAGCAGCGTCTAAAGCGCGAAGCGGCATCAGTCAACTGATGCCGCTTTTTTATTGGCCGCAGGCTTGAGTGGTATTCAGTGACAGCTGAGGCTGTCGGCCTGGCGATAGAGCATAAGCAACTTGCGTGTAATGGACTGCTGAATATCGTCACGCTCGAAGGTCGATAGTCTGGTCAGGCGACTGACCTGCAGGCGATGCAGGTGGATATAGGGCATCTGCTGATCGAACTCGCGCAGGTCTCCCTTCATCATGATTGGCAGGAAGATATCTCCGGCCTTCTTCTGGTTGCTGATGATTTGCGCCAACGCCGGTTTGAACGGCATGGTTTTCGGTGCCGGGCCGCCTTCCTTGATCATCGTAGTCAGCAGCAAGCCTGGCTTGCGCAGAACTACGCCGGGCAGCACGCACAATCCGGTTTTGCGCACGGCATGCGACTCGATGCCATGCAGGGTATCGTGAAACGCATAGGGGTTCGGCAGCACCACCATCTTGCGGCCCATATCGCTGGGGAAGTGCAGGTCGTAGTTGGTGTACAGCTGGCGCGTCGATTCCGAGTACACGCACAGGCGGTTTTCGAACAGCTTGATGAAGCGTTCCGCCAGCTCGCGCCGGGCGATGCTGTCTAGGTCCCAGATCAGGTCCTGGTTCTGCGGTTTGCTCAGGTCGACTTCCTGGTGTTCCATATCGCTCATTGCGTTCTCATACCCTGAACTGTCCAAGCAGTCGGTTGAGCTGCTCGGCCAACTGACCTAGGTGTTGCCCGGCATCACTGGATTGTTGCGCCGCCAGGGCATTGTTATGGGCCAGGCTGGCTGCCTGGGTGACATTCTGGTTGATGTCTTCGACCACGTGCGATTGTTGCAGTGTCGCGCTGGCGATGGAAGCGTTCAGGCCGGTGAGATTGCGCAGGCCGCTGGCGATCAGGCTTAGGCTGGCACCGGCTTGACTGGCTTGCTCGATGGTCAGCTGCGAGGCCTTGCTGCTGTCGTTGATCACCTTGACCGCGGCCTCCGAGTTGCCCTGCAGGCGTTCGATCATCACCTGGATTTCCGCCGTGGATTTTTGCGTACGCTGCGCCAGCAGACGCACCTCATCGGCAACCACGGCAAAGCCACGGCCTTGCTCGCCGGCACGCGCAGCTTCGATGGCAGCATTGAGCGCCAGCAGGTTGGTCTGTTCGGCAATCGAGCGGATCACCTCCAATACGCTGCCGATCTGCGTGCTTTCCTGGGCCAGGGCCTGAATCACCGCCACAGCCTGGTCGATAGTGCCGGACAATTCGTTGATCTGCCGCAGACTTGCTTCGATATTCTGCTGGCCTTGCAGGGCCTGCTCCTCGGCGGCATGCACTTCGGAGGAAGCATGCTCGGCGTTTTTCGCCACATCCTGCACGCCGTAGGTCACTTGGTTAATCGCGGTGGCCACCAGCTCCATCTGTTGCGACTGCTGTTCGCTGTGCTGCTGCGCCTGGCCGGAAACCTGGCCGAGGTTGCGCGCGGCGGCATCGAGTTGGCCGGCGGAGTCTAGGGACTGCTTGATCACCAGGCGTAGTTTGTCGGTAAAGGCATTGAAATGACGGGACAGGGCAGACAGCTCATCGTTGCCATGGGTGTCGAGGTTGCGCGTCAGGTCACCATCGCCGCCAGCGATATTGGCCATGGCGCTGACGGCGTGCTGCAGGGGTTGAGTGATGCTGCGTACGATCAGCACAATCAGCAGGGCCACTAACGCCGCAATCACCAGGCCAATCACCATGGTTTTTAGCGCCTGGGCCTGAAACTCGGCCTGAACATCATCCACATAAACGCCAGAGCCGATTATCCAGCCCCAGGGTTGGAACAGTTGCACATAGGAAACCTTGGGCACGGGGTCGCTGGCGCCCGGTTTGGGCCAGCGGTAATCGACCTGGCCAGCGCCCTGGCTTTTGCTGATGGCGACCATTTCATTGAACAGCGCTTTGCCGTCGGGGTCCTTGAAGCCCGAGAGGTTTTGGCCTTCCAGTTTGGGATTAGTCGGGTGCATGACCATCATCGGGGTCTGGTCATTGATCCAGAAGTATTCTTGCCCGTCGTAGCGCAAGCCGCGAATGGTTTCCATGGCCTGCTTCTGGGCATCTTCGCGAGGCAGGCTGCCTGCGGCTTCCAAGGCGTGATAGTGCTGCAGAATACCGGCTGCGCTCTGTACCACGTGCTGGGTTTTCTCGGCTTTGGCGGCGTACAGATCGCTGTGGATCTGTTTGAGCAACAATGCACCCTGAATAATCAGCATGACGATGGCGACCACTAGGATCAGCCATAGGCGACGGTTAATGGGCAGGCTGCGCAGGCTATTCATGGAGTTGTTCTCCCTTGTTGTTTTACGCCTCTTATAGGTCAAGAGCGTTTATTGGCTACGTTAGACCTTAGGCTAATTGGCAGATATGCAAAGTGTAGGTGAGCTACCTCGTGGGGCGCTCTGTGCTCTGAATAGAGGGCCGGAGCGGCGCGGCATGCACTAAATACGCAGGTTCTCTGCTAGGATTTGTGCCATTGCGAGTTAAGTGTGTGATTTGCTTATTTTTTCTGTCCTTCGGAACCTTTAATAAAGAGATCGGTCGGACGCCCTCACAAGTTCATCATCATATTTGTTGTTCGTGCCGGTTAACGCACGTATTTAGGAGCGGGGATGGATCTTTGGGTTGCCGTACAGGCACTGATTCTGGGCATTGTGGAAGGCGTGACCGAGTTTCTGCCGATATCCAGCACCGGCCACCAGATCATAGTTGCCGACCTGATTGATTTTGGCGGCGAGCGGGCGATGGCTTTCAATATCATCATCCAGCTGGGGGCGATTCTCGCAGTGGTATGGGAGTACCGACGCAAGATCCTCGACATCGTTGTGGGCCTGCCTAAAGAGCCGCAAGCGCAACGATTCACAGCCAATCTGCTGATTGCCTTCCTGCCGGCCGTGGCGCTGGGTGTATTGTTTGCCGATCTGATCCACCATTACCTGTTCAACCCGATCACTGTGGCCCTGGCGCTGGTGGTGGGCGGGGTGATCATGCTCTGGGCCGAGCGGCGCACGCACCTGGTGCACGCCGAGAGTGTGGATGACATGACCTGGAAGGACGCGTTGAAGATCGGTTTCGCCCAGTGCCTGGCGATGATTCCGGGTACTTCACGCTCCGGCGCGACGATTATCGGCGGCCTGCTGTTCGGTTTGTCGCGCAAGGCTGCGACCGAGTTTTCCTTCTTTCTCGCCATGCCGACCATGGTTGGTGCTGCGGTGTACTCAGGCTACAAGTACCGCGATCTGTTCCAGGCCAGTGACCTTCCGGTATTTGCCATTGGCTTTGTCACCTCGTTTATCTTCGCCATGATCGCGGTGCGGGCGCTGCTCAGCTTTATCGGCAAGCACAGCTATGCCGCCTTTGCCTGGTACCGCATTGGTTTCGGCTTGCTGATTCTGGCGACCTGGCAGCTGCAGTGGATTGACTGGAGCACGGCGCAGCCGTGATTGCTTAGGCTGTATTCGGCAGATGGATTAAAGGCGCACCCCTGGGTGCGCCTTTGTCATAGTGGCCTCGGTTAAATGGAGGCGCATATGCATCAGATTGAGCAGCAAATTCTTCAAGTCAACGGCATTGATCTGAGCCTTTACAGCGCTGGTCCTGCGACCGGGCGGCCGGTCTGGTTGCTGCACGGCTTTCCCGAATGCTGGCATTCCTGGCGCCAGCAGATTGAGCCGCTGGCGGCTGCCGGTTACCGCGTACTGATCCCGGAAATGCGCGGCTATGGCCAGAGCAGTGCGCCGCGTGATCCTGCGGCCTATGACGTGCTGACCATCTGTGCCGATATCCAGGCGGCCATGGATCAGCTCGGTCAGCAGCAGGTGTGTGTGGTCGGCCACGACTGGGGCGCACCGATTGCCTGGCACCTTGCCTTGCTTGAGCCTGAACGGGTGCAGGCGGTGGTCGGCATGGCAGTGCCGTTTGGTGGGCGACCCAGGCAGCCGGCTATCGAGATCATGCGCCAGCTTTATGCCGGGCGTTTCCATTACATCCTGCATTTTCAGCAGCCCGGCGTAGCCGAGGCGGAGATGGATGCTGATATCCCACGCACCCTGCGCATGATGATGCACAACACCTCGGCGGCCGTGCCCAGGGATCACTTTCTGCAGGAGAAGCCCGCCGGGGCAGGGCTGTTCGATGGCGTGCAGGATCCCGGCACGCTGCCGGCTTGGTGCGACAGCGCGGCATTCGAGCATTACCTGAAGACCTTCGAGGGCCGCGGCTTCTATGGCGCGCTGAACTGGTATCGCAACTTTGAGCGCAACTGGCAGCGCACCGAGGCCTTGGCTGATCGGCAGATCGAACAGCCGGCGCTGTTTCTGCTCGGTGATAAGGACCCAGTCGGCACCCTCGAGGCCTACACCCTCAAGCAGATGCCCAAGCGCGTGACCCAATTGGAACAGCATGTGCTGAAAGATTGCGGGCATTGGATTCAGAACGAGCAGGCCGAGCAGGTAAATCAGCTACTGCTGGCCTTCCTCGCTCGGCATTTTCCTGAATAAACCAAGACCTTCATTGCGACTAAATCGGCTGATCCCAACGGCTAAAGGCATCACTCAGGTGTTCGATCCACGCCCGCACGGCCGGCAGCATGCCGCGTCTGTGGGTGTACACCGCTTGTAGATTAGCGGCGGGCAGCGCCCAGTCAGGCAGCAGGCGGATCAGTCGGCCATCGGCCAGTTCATCCAGGCACAGGGGCGCGGGGAGCATGGTAAAGCCCAGGCCGGCCATGGCCGCGTGTTTGCGTACGTTGAAATCTTCGATGGCCAGGCGCGCTTCCAGTACAGCCTCCTGCACGTGCCCGCTGTCATGCTGCAAGCGCAGGTGAATCTTGCGGTCCGCCTCCAGGGCGCCTAACGCTGGCAGTGCAGCTAGGTCGTCTGGCGTGCTGACCTGGGCGTGCTGCAGCAAGGCCGGTGCGGCGACCATAAAGGCCTGGGCTGGACGCAGGCGGCGGGTGATCAGCGTGGGGTCTTCATCCTCGGCGCTGCGCACGCGCAGGGCGACGTCCACGCCTTCGTTGAGCAAATCGATGCGCCGGTTGGTCTGGATCAGCTCCAATTGAACCTTGGGATAGGCCGCGAGAAAACTCACCACTAGCTCCGAGAGCAGGGCGATACCACCCGGCGCGCTAACCCGCAGGCGGCCGCGCGGCTCGCTGGTCAGGCTGGCCACGGTTTCCTCAGCCTGTTCGGCTTCCTGCAGCATGGCCTGGCAATGGCGCAGGTAACGCTCGCCGATATCGGTCAGCGCCAGTTTGCGCGTGGTGCGTTGCAGCAGGCGCGCGCCGAGGCGGTTTTCCAGCTCAGCAATCCGTCGCGACAGGCGTGATTTGGGAATGCCGAGGATGCGCCCGGCTGCAGCAAAGCCGCCGGCTTCCACCACCTTGGCAAAGTAGAACAGGTCGTTGAGGTCATGCATGGTTTTATCGTCCCATCAGTGGGACGAACTATCGCATTTACACTGACTAATCGGCTATTGCTTTCATCGATAGTATCTCCAGCATCTTGATCGCCGTGGGGCGATCTCAATTTGGAGATTGTCATGAAACTACTGCACCTCGATTCCAGCATCCTCGGCGACTCGTCCGCTTCCCGCCAACTCAGCCGCGCCGTAGTCGACGCCTGGCGGGTTGCTGAGCCTGACGCGCAGGTGAGCTATCGTGACCTGGCCAGCGATGCGCTGAGCCATCTTTCCGCCGCCAGTCTGGTGGCCGGTGGTACCCCAGCAGAGCTGCGCGATGCGGCGCAAAAGCATGAAGTCGAGCTGGCCGAAGACACCCTCAATGAGTTTCTCGCGGCCGATGCCATCGTGATTGGCGCGCCTATGTACAACTTCACCGTGCCGACCCAGCTCAAGGCCTGGATCGACCGTGTGGCCGTCGCCGGCAAGACCTTTGCCTACGACGAGAACGGCCCCAAGGGGCTGGCAGGCGGCAAGAAGGTGGTGATCGTCTCCACCGCTGGCGGTATTCACGCCGGCCAGCCAAGCGGCCAGTCCCATGAAGAGTATCTGCAGCTGGTGCTGCGCTTCCTCGGCATTACCGACATCGAGATCGTCCGTGCCGAAGGCCTGGCTTACGGTGAAGAGCCGCGCGCCAATGCCCTCACGGAGGCGCAGGCGAAGATTGCGGAGCTGTTCGCCACTGCTGCGTGATCACGCTCATAAACAAAAAGCCCGCTTAATAGCGGGCTTTTTGTTGGTCGGTAGTAACTGCCGGTTTAGACGATTACGCCCTGGCTGCGCAGGTAGTCATCGTAAGTACCGCTGAAGTCGGTGATGCCATTGGCCGACAGCTCGATGATGCGCGTAGCCAGGGAGCCAACAAACTCACGGTCATGGCTGACGAAGATCAGCGTGCCTGGGTAGTTTTCCAGCGCCAGGTTCAGCGCTTCGATGGACTCCATGTCCAAGTGGTTGGTTGGTTCGTCCATGATCAGCACGTTCGGCTTTTGCAAAATCAGCTTGCCGAACAGCATACGGCCTTGCTCACCACCGGAGATGACCTTGACCGACTTGAGGATCTCATCGTTGCTGAACAGCATGCGCCCCAGGGTGCCGCGGATCATTTGCTCGCCGGTGGTCCACTGGCCCATCCAGTCGAACAGGCTGACGTCGTCTTCGAAGTCGTGGGCGTGATCCTGGGCGTAGTAACCGAGCTCGGCGCTGTCGGTCCATTTCACATGGCCGGCATCCGGGGTCAGTTCGCCGACTAGGGTGCGCAGCAGGGTGGTTTTACCGATACCGTTCGGGCCGATAATCGCAACGCGCTCGCCGGCTTCAACCTGGAAGCTGAAGTTCTTGAACAGCGTCTTGCCATCGAACCCCTTGGCCATTTTGTCGATCATCACGGCCTGGCGGTGCAGCTTCTTGTTCTGTTCGAAACGAATAAACGGGCTGACGCGGCTGGATGGCTTGACCTCTGCCAGCTGGATCTTGTCGATCTGCTTGGCGCGCGACGAAGCCTGCTTGGATTTCGAGGCGTTGGCCGAGAAGCGGCTAACAAAGCTTTGCAGCTCGTTGATTTGCGCTTTTTTCTTGGCGTTATCCGACAGCAGTTGCTCGCGTGACTGGGTCGCGGCGGTCATGTACTCGTCGTAGTTGCCCGGGAACAGGCGCAGCTCGCCGTAATCCAGGTCAGCCATGTGGGTGCACACGCTGTTCAGGAAGTGACGGTCGTGAGAAATGATGATCATGGTGCTGTTGCGCTGGGTGAGGATGTTTTCCAGCCAGCGGATGGTGTTGATATCCAGGTGGTTGGTCGGCTCGTCCAGCAGCAACACTTCCGGGTCGGAGAACAGCGCCTGGGCCAGCAATACGCGTAGTTTCCAGCCCGGCGCGACTTCGCTCATCGGACCGAAATGCTGCTCCAGCGGAATACCCAGGCCGAGCAGCAACTCACCGGCACGGGACTCGGCGGTGTAGCCGTCCATTTCAGCAAACTCACCCTCGAGTTCGCCGACCTTCATGCCATCTTCTTCGCTCATTTCCGCCAGCGAGTAGATGCGGTCGCGCTCGGCTTTGACCTTCCACAGCTCTTCGTGACCCATGATCACGGTGTCGATCACGCTGAACTCTTCGTAGGCGAACTGATCCTGGCGCAACTTACCCAGACGCACGTTAGGCTCCAGCATCACCTGGCCACCGCTCGATTCCAGGTCGCCGCCGAGAATCTTCATAAAGGTCGACTTGCCGCAGCCGTTGGCCCCGATCAGGCCGTAGCGGTTGCCGCCGCCAAACTTGACGGAAACGTTCTCGAACAGGGGCTTGGCCCCGAATTGCATGGTGATATTGGCGGTGGAGATCACGAATCTTGGTCCAGATAAACGGGCGCACGGGCGCGAAAGGGGCGCGATTGTAGCGGTTTACGGCCACAAAAGGCAGCAGATGGGACAGGCGGAGTGTCTATTCGATGGGTTTAACAGTGAGCTGTGCTTCTGGACGATGTTTGAGCTTCGACCTGGCTAAGGCGGAAGCGCTGTGCTGAAAAGACGGAAAACCAATACATCATTTGGGTCTTGCCAGGCGGCTCACCAAAGGAATCACCAGCAACGCAAGTCCCGCAACAGCCGCCGCTACATAGCCAACGCTGGCTATGCCTGCGGTTTGGATCGTCAAACCGCCGATGATCGCGCCGATGCCTATCCCGGCGTTGGCTGCAGAAACGTTGGTCGTTCCCGCAAGTGCCTGGGAGTGGCTCACCGAATTCATGACCCGTACCTGGCAGATCGGATAAAGCGCTGTATTGGCGATGCCCCAGAGTGCTAACGCGATACAGACAAGTAGACCTGAACTCGCCAACGGTGTGACGGCAGCCATGCCTGCCGCCAGCAGCACCACGAATAGGGCCGTGGCTTTGAGTGGCGAGCGGTCCACTGCTTTGCCGCCAATCCAGTTGCCAACCAGGCCTATGGCGCCGAAGCCCATCATCCACCAACCCACATGCTCAGGGGCGACGCCGGCGATGCGTTCGAGCATATCGGCCAGGTAGGTGTAGGCAACGAACATGGCGCTGAAGATGATGATCGACAGCGCGACGTTGGCCAGAAACAGCGGCTCTTTGAAGATGCGTGCTTGCTTGAGGAAATCGACCCGCGCGCTTCGCGCGACTTTGGGCATATAGATCGCCATGGTAACGGCCATCACCAGTGACAGGCCCGCCAGCAGCCAGAAGGCTCCCCGCCAGCCGATGCCGTTGGCAGCCAATGTGCCGAGGGGGATGCCCAGCAGGAGTGCGGCGGTGATACCCAGATAGACCCGGGCAATCGCTTGTCCGCTCTTTACCGGGCCGGCCAGCTGGGCGGCCGTTTCACTTGCGGTGCCCCAGAAGACCGGCAGCATCAGCGCCGGGATAAAGCGTGCGATTGCCAGTACCCAGATGTTTGACGATAGCGCCGCCAGGCCGTTGGCGAAGGCGAACACCAGCAGGATCGCGATAAACAGCTTCTTCCTGTCCAGGTGGGCGAGGGCGGCGGTCAGCGGTGGGCCAAACAGCATGACGGTAAAGGCGAACAGCGTGACCAGCTGACCGGCTGCGGCAATCGAAATGCCGAGGTCGCGGGCCAAGGCGGGAAGCAGGCCGATAATCAGGAATTCTGTGGTCACGATCAGAAAGGCCGAGATGGCCAGGATGGTGATACTCAGCGTGGAGCTGCCAGCAGAAGAAACCAGTGGCCGGGGTAATTCGATAGCACTCATGACGCTGCTCTTCAGTAAGGAAGGCGTCATGGTATTGGTTCTTTGGGTTCCTATTGCTGGCGTTTTTTCTGGCTATTGCTGAGCTGAATTCACTTATCTGTTTGCGTAGGCAAACTGTGGCCTGCGGGAACTAGGCAGGCCGCGAGCGCTTCCAGCAGGACGCTGACCTTGGGCAGCGTCTCGCGTTTCTTTAGCCAGACCAGGTTCATTGGCAGGCCGTCGGTGGCCAGTTGCGGCAGCACTTCGACCAGTGCTCCGCTATCCAGATGTCCCTGCACCAGCCAGGTGGGTAGCTGGGCAATGCCATAGCCCGCCAGGACGGCCAACACTTCCCCCTCGCCATCGCCGACAGCGATTCGCGCCGGCATGATTCGGCGCTTCTTGTCACCGGGCTCAGGGCCTTCTCGGTACCAGGAGCTGACCTGGCCATCGCTATGGCCGTAGAGCACGCAGTCGTGTTGCTCAAGTTCCGCTTCGCTTGCCGGCGTACCACGCTTGGACAGGTACTCGGGCGCGGCGCAGTAGATCAGGCGCTCGGCGCCCAGGTAGCGGTGGCCCAGGGTGGCCGGCCAAATATCCGAACCGCCGATGCGCACCAGAATGTCGATGCCCTGATCGGCCGGGTCGACAAAGCTATCGGTAAAGGAGATATGCGGCATCAGCAGCGGATGCTGTTTGGCCAGCTGGAGAATCACCGGCAACACGTGCATGCGCCCGTAAGAGGCCGGCAGATCGATGCGAATCCGCCCGCGAGGCTCGAAGTGTTCGGCATGCAGCGCCAGCTCCGATTCTTCCAGGTCGGCGAGCACTCGCGTGCAGGTTCGGTAGAAGGCTGTGCCCGCATCCGTCAACGCCAGCTTGCGCGTGGTGCGTTCGAAAAGGCGTATGCCCAGGCGGGTTTCCAGGCGCGCGATGCCTTTGCTCACCGCCGAACTGGTGAGGCTCAGGCGTTCGGCCGCAGCAGCAAAGCTGCCGAGTTCGGCGACGCATACGAATACATCGATGCCTTTCAAACGCTCAGAGGAGAACACGGCATGGCCTTGAATAGCTGTGGGGCGGGGCAGACAAACCTGACCTTCGGCCAATGGTCGTTGATCAGGGCTGCCAGGTACAGCCTTAGCGCAGGGCTACCCCAACGTGCAGCGCGGCAGCGTTCTGCTGCATTCAGAATTGCCTGCTGATAGCCGCGACCAATATGCCCGCGGCGATCGCCGGCAGAGGCTTTTTTATCAGCAGCATGACGATTGCCGTGGTCAGCAAGGCCAGCCGCGCGCTCATATCGCCATCAATCGCCAGGGGGGTAAGAATGGCCACCAGCACCGAGCCAGACATCGCGCTGATGAACTGCTGAACCCTGTAGCTGATCGGCACATACGACATCACGAACACACCACCCCAGCGGGTCGCCAGTGTCACGGCCGCCATGATCAAAACGATAACCAGCGTGCCCAAACCCGTCGTGGCAATGCTCATTTTTTCTTCTCCATCCACAGGGCACCCAGAACACCGCCGGCCAGTGCGCCGACAACCACATGGCTATTGTCCGGCAGATACCAGTAGGCCAGCAGCGATGAACCGGCGGCGACTGTCCAGATGAGCAGCAGCCGCAGGTTCTTCTCGCCACCCACGGCCATCGCCAGCAGGAAGCAGCCCATCACCATGTCCAGGCCGAAACTCTTGGGGTCATGGATAGCGCCGCCAAAATAGATGCCCAGCCAGGTGCCGAATATCCAGAATGACCACAGCGCAAGACCGCCACCCAGCAATAAGCCGAAGCCCGGTTTACCGCGATTGAAGGCCTGTATGGACAGGGCCCAGTTGGCATCGGAAGCAACCAGCATCACGCCATAACGTTTTGCCGGTGATAAATGGCGCAGCCAGGGATAGAGCGATGCGCCCATCAGCAGGTGACGAGCATTAATGGCAAACACGGTGAGGGCCAGCGGGACCAGGGGAATTTGCACGCCCCACAGCTCCAGCGCGGCAAACTGAGAGGCTCCGGCGAAGACCAGCGTGCTCATCAGCACAGCCGAAGGATTATCCAGCCCAGTCTGTACGGCCGCGAGGCCAAAAGCTGCGCCGAAGGCGATAACAAAAATGGAGAGAGGGACGAGTTGCTTGAAGCCAGCCCACACATCCTGGCGGCTGAATTCATGCAAGTGCGTGGTGCTGTCCGACATGTTGCAGCCTCTGCTTCGTTTCTAGTCTGTCTGTTGTCGATATGGCCTGGCGCTTCCTCACTGGTCCGTGAGCGAAGCCAGTTAACGCACGGCAGAACTATGCACCTGGCGCTTGCTGGAGAAAAACGCATAATTCAGCAGCAAGCCATTCGATAAGCTAATACATGAGTCCCCCCATGAATGTTCAAGACCTCCAGATTGACTGGCTTAAATGCTTTGTCGCCGTCGTCGATGCAGGCTCGTTGTCGGGCGCGGCCCCAGAGGTCAATCGCTCCCAGTCGGCGGTGAGCATGCAGCTCAAGAAGCTTGAAGCAGCCCTTGGCTGCCAATTGCTAATGCGCGGGCCCCGGCACCATCAACTCACCTCCGAAGGGCAATTGCTGCTGGGTTATGCCAGACGGATGCTCGACCTGCATGCCGAGACACAGGCGGCCTTTCTGGGTGAGGAGCTGACAGGCCGGATTCGCCTTGGCGTGCCGGATGACTATGCCGCCCGCTACCTTACGCCGGTGCTCAAACGTTTCGCGCCGCAGCATGGCGCGGTTGAGATCGAGCTGGCCTGCGAGCAATCAACCTCGCTAATCCCCCGCGTTGAGCGCGGCGATCTGGATCTGGCACTGGTCTCGCGAGACCAGCCGCGGCACGGCACTTTGCTTTTTCATGAGCCGATGGTCTGGGTTGGCTCGGCGCAGTTCCAGGTGTGGCGGCGCGATCCGCTGCCTATCGCCGTCTATGAAGACAGCAGCCTCGCCAAGCGCAGCGCGATTAACTCCCTCGCTTTGCAGGGCCGCCGCTACAAGGTGGTGTACAACAGCTCCAGCCTGGCGGGGCAGATTGCTGCGGTTGAGAGTGGCCTGGCTGTCGCTGTGTTGACCCAGTGCAGCGCGCCGACGCACCTGGAAATTCTCGGCAGTGACCATGGCCTAGGCCCGCTGGAACCCATGGAAGTGGCCGTCTATCGAAGCCGTGCTTCCCAGGGCTCAAAAGCAGTCGATAGCCTGCACAGCCTGCTGATCAGAACTCTGCGCCTTTCAACCTCGGCAGCAACTGTTCCGTTTGAATAACAGCAGGCTTACTGCGTGCAGGGCTGATCCAGCGCACATGCACCCCGATTGGGCGATTTGATCTTAGCTTTAGTTTCGTATACGTTACATTTATCAATAAAGGTTATTTATACGTAACATGGACTATCTTCTTCTTACACAGCGTTTAGGCCAGCAGATCCGCGAGCGGAGACTTAACCGTGGGCTGACTCAAGCCGAGCTGGCGGATATTGCCGGGCTTACGCGGCAAAAAGTCATTGCCGTGGAAAAGGGCAGCATTTCTGTTGGCATGACGGCCTATGCCCGCGTGCTGGGTGCCCTTGGCTGTGAGCTGTCGGTTATTCCCGCAAGCATGCCGACGCTGGAAGAAGTGCAGGGGGTGTTTGAATGAGCGCGCCATTGCAGGTCAGCACGCCGGCAGGGGATAGCGGACGAATCTTCACCAGCGTTGAAGACTACATTTTCCGTTATGCCGACCAAGCGACTGCCCGTGCCGCGATCAGCCTGTTGATGCCTGTGCGTATGGATGAGTATCGCCGCCGCGAGCTGCATCCGATTTTCCAGATGAATCTTCCCGAAGGCTACGTGCTGGAACAGCTGCGTAACCGTTTGGCCAAGACCGTTAATGTCGACCCCATGCTGCTGCTGGCGCTCTCTGGTAGCAGCTCACCTATTGGCCGGGTCTTTGTGAGCTCTCAGGCCGTCGATGCATTATTGATGCGTCAGCAGTTTCCGGGTGAACGCCTCGAGGAAATCCTCACCTGGGATGGCGCCGAGGATATTTTTGTCGACCTGGTCGACCGCTACATTCTGCGCGCGGGTATTTCGGGCGTTCAGCCCAAGGTTCTGGTGCCGGAACAGGCGGAGTCTGTGCCGCATAAATTCACGGCAAAAACCTCTGACTTGATCATCAAGAGCGGCCGCGATGAATTTCCGGGTCTGGCGATCAATGAATTTCTCTGCATGTCGATTGCCCAAGAGGCCGGCATTCCCACCCCGGAGTTCTACCTGTCAGATAACTCAAGGCTGTTTGTCATGCGCCGCTTTGACCGTGATGAGCAGCACAACCCTATCGGTTTTGAAGATATGGCCGCGCTGATGGGTTTGTCTGCCGAGCAGAAGTACAGCAAGAGCTACGCCGCCATCGCCAAGGCAATCCGTCTGTATTGCCCGACTGAGCACCTGCGCAGTTCGCTTGATCAGCTGTTCGACAGCGTGGCCCTGAGCTGCATCGTCGGCAATGGTGATGCGCACCTGAAGAACTTTGGCTTGCTCTATTCCGACCCAACGCAGCGCGATGCGCGCTTGGCCCCGGCCTATGACATCGTCAATACCACCGCCTATATCCCGGACGATGTGCTGGCGCTGGATCTGCTCGGCAACAAGTCGCTGTTCGCTTCACGGCAAGGGTTGCTGGAGTTCGCCAAAACCTGCGATGTCGATCAGCCGAAGGCGCGCATTCTGCGCTTGTTAGCGGCTCAGGAAGTGGTACTCGCACGCTTTCCGGAACTCTGTGAGCAAGCCCCCCAGGTGGCCGCAGCCATTCGGGCAAGCGCTCCGCCGTTTATCAAAACGTTCGCGTGACGACGGCAGACCGTACAGCTGTCGCGTGATTTCTTGGGGCATGCCCGAATGCCGCGTTCGACCACGGTGCTGATTACCAAGAATGATGGCGGGGTGATTGGCAGCTAAGCCAGTTCCCAGCGAGGGGGGGGACGAAAAAGGCGGCTATTAAAGCCGCCTTTTGTCGATCAGTAGTGCAGCTTGCTGCTCCAGTCCGGGTAGTGCCCAGGGCGCTTGAAAAGTACGCGGAACTGTTCGGCATTGGCCGCTGAGCTGCTCCACAGGTACAGGTGCTCTTTCCAGCTGCCGGAAGCCCAGTTCTGCAGGTAGTAATCACTGCCGCGCACGGTGTCGCGGTCGCGTAGGCGAATGGTATCGCCATCCTTGAGGCAGCCGTTGTTGTTGGGCAGCTCGATGCGCAGCTGGTTGGATGAGTCGCCTGCCTTCATGTAATAGGCGTAGTTACCGCCGCCACCGCCCAGCCACCAGTTGAGCCAATAGCCGGGGTGGCGACGTGATTCCACCTCGATATAGTCGCCACTACGGATGCAGAAACTCTCGGGGTGATACCAGTTGCGCAGGCTGAACAGGCTTTCTGGCTCTAGCCCGTTGCCGTTGATCTTCACCCAGTCGTTGGCTTTGCTGCTGCCGGCGCGCAGGGTTTTGCCGGTGGTGGTGCTTTGCAAGACCACTTCGCCGTAGAGGTTTTGCTGCGGCTTGCTGGCGCGGGTTGGCGTCGTGCTGTCGGCGCGGGTGAAGCCGGCTACCGGTGAATGATCGGAGTAATCCTGAAACTGCCAGGTCGCGCCCGCCAGGTTGACCGTCCAGCGTGGCGCTGGGGTATCCAGAGCCTGGTTGTGCCAGAACGGCAATTGCCTGTGGTTGCGCGAAACGAAGATGTAATCCAGGTATTCAGGGGCATGGTTAGGGTATTGGTAGTTGGCGATGCCGTTGCGCAGGGTATCAAAGGTGGTGTCGCTGCCGGCATAGCTGTCGGGTGCGTTGACCTGCAGGCGGGCGAGCATATCGTGGTACTCGCTGCTGTCCTTGATTACGTTAAAGTCGCCGCCAATAAACACCAGCTGATCGAGGGCAATACCTCGGGCACTGATGAAGTTCTGCAGCTCATCAAACTGACTGGCCCGCACAGCGGTGCCTTTGCCATCCGGGCAGCCGGTGTCCGCCGCCTGTGCATGGGTGCCGATGATATGCACGGCCTGGCCATTGCGATTGAGTTTGACGTAGACGAAGCCCTTGTTGGACAGATAATCCGCCCCGCAACCCTGGCTATAGACATATTGCACGCGTTGTTCGATTGGCCAGCGGCTGACGATGGCCACGCCGCCGTCTTCCGGTGTGGTGTCCGAGTAAGCGCCTAGCGTGGCATCCCAGCCGGTGCGGCTACGACCGAGCACGGGCGTCTGAAACGGGTATTGGCTTTGCAAACCATTGAGCAGAATGGTCGATGCCGGGTTATCGAACAGCTCGTTGAGAATCACCGCATCCTGGCCCTGGATATACGACGCCTCTGCGATCAACGCCGCACGCTGCTGTTGGCCCCAGCCGGGTTTGATGCTGCTGGGCAGCAGAAATACGTTATGTGCCAGCAGTTTGAACTGCTCATCCGGGCTTGCCTGGGCAAACGTCGGGGCGGATAGGGCAAGCGTACTGAAACACAGCAGTGGCAACAGGCATCGATGCATGGGGTGGCCTCCGGGTAGGGGAATGGCCAGTCTTCCAGTCACCGTTAAACGCGAGAATGATCGAAAGGTGGGTGGGCTAGACCAGCGCCAGCGCAGTCTGCTTGGCGAGGGTTACATCGGCATGACGCGGCTGTTACGAATCCGCTGCTGGTGGGTCGAGCAGCAGGGCCAGCTTCAGGCGTTTGGGCAGTTTGGCTACCACCAGCTGATGGGAGCGCGTCAGCAGCTCGCGCAGTTCACCATCACTTAGCGGGTAGGGCGCGGCCATGCTGATCCAGCGTGCTCGGGCCAGATAAGGGGCAGGGCGGATGCCCGGGCGGTCGCAGTAACCGAGAAACAGGTCGGCATCGACCTTGAAGGCCAAGCCGTCATGGCTGCCCAGGTGGAACAAGGCGAACATCTTGCTCTCGGCCACCGAGAACACCCGCACGCCGCCCCATTTGATGTCCTCACGGGCACCCGGCAGGCTCAGGCAGAACGCGGCGATTTGCTCAATGGTCATGCCCGGGAAGCTCCTGTGTTACTCGCGGTAGAAAACCTGCACCAGATGATAGCCAAACTGGCTTTTCACCGGGCCGTGCACTTCACGTACCGGCTTTTTGAATATCACCTGATCGATGGCGCGCACCATCTGTCCTGGGCGCACTTCACCCAGGTCGCCGCCTTTCTTGCCGGATGGGCAGGTGGAGTATTTGCGCGCCAGCACGTCAAACGCTTCGCCAGCGGCAATACGTTTTTTCAGCGCGGCGGCTTCTGCTTCGGTTTTCACCAGAATATGGCGGGCCATTGCCTTCGGCATGACGGGCTCCTCGGATTTGGATGAACGTATTGTGCCAGTATTTTCAGCCGCTTAGCGCCTGGGCCGGGCAAGCGCCGATTTTCTCGGGAGCGATGCGTAATCTTGGCCTAACGTAATAAATCCAACTCGCGGGAAATCTCGTTATGGACCTCAATGCCATGCTGAAAGTCCTGTCCAGCCAGGACGGGTCCGACCTTTATCTTTCTACCGGTGCGCCGCCCTGTGCCAAGTTCAATGGCGTGCTCAAGGCGCTCAGTGCCGACCCGCTCAAGGCCGGCGAGGTGGCAGCCATTGCTGATTCGGTGATGGACAGCGCGCAGCGTGAGGAGTTCGAGCGTGAGCTGGAGATGAACCTGGCGATTTCCATTCCCAGTGTCGGGCGTTTCCGTATCAACATCTTTAAGCAGCGCAACGAGGTGTCAATCGTTGCTCGCAATATCAAGATGGAAATCCCCAAGTTCGAAGACCTCAAACTGCCGGAAGTGCTGCTCAAAACGGTGATGGAAAAGCGCGGCCTGGTGCTGTTTGTCGGCGGCACCGGTTCGGGTAAGTCAACCTCTCTGGCGGCGCTGATCGACTACCGCAACCGCAACAGCGGCGGCCATATCATCACCATCGAAGACCCAGTGGAGTACGTGCACAAGCACAAGAAGTCGATCATCAATCAGCGCGAAGTGGGGGTGGACACTCGCAGCTTCCACGCGGCGCTGAAGAACACCCTGCGCCAGGCCCCGGACGTAATCCTGATCGGCGAGATTCGCGACCGCGAGACCATGGAGCATGCCCTGGCCTTTGCCGACACCGGCCACTTGGCAATCTCCACGCTGCACGCCAACAACGCCAACCAGGCGCTGGACCGCATCATCAATTTCTTCCCGGAAGACCGCCGCCCGCAATTGCTCAACGACCTGGGCAACAACCTCAAGGCGTTCGTTTCCCAGCGTCTGGTCAAAACCATCGACGGCAAGCGCCGCGCGGCGGTAGAGGTGCTGCTGGGCACGCCGACCATTCGTGACTTGATCAAGCGCAATGAGTTTTCCGAGATCAAGGAGATCATGGAAAAGTCGAAAAACCTCGGTATGCAGACCTTCGATCAGGCGCTGATTGACCTGGTCAACGATGGCTCAATCGATGAAGAAGAAGCGGTGAAAAACGCCGATTCGGCGAACAACGTGCGCCTCAAGCTCAAGCTCTACCGCGACAACCCTGGTACCTCAGCGCCTGCCGCTGCGCCCGCGCCAGTGACCGCCGCACCGACTCCTGCTGCGCCTGCGGCACCCGCAGCGTCGGCGGGTGAATGGGGGCTGGAGCTGAAACTGGAGGATATTGAAGAGGAGCAGCTGCCAGAGGACCCCGGTCGCAAAGGCATTTGAGCACCGGTGGTGACAGGCATGTCCGCCGTTAATGCACGGGCCGGTAGGCGTCCTGAATACGCTGGATCATGCCTTCATCACGTAGCGCGTCGACTGCCTTGCGCAGGTTCTTCTGCAAGTCTGCGTCGCACTTTTTGGAGCAGGCCAGGTACAGATCGGTACTGGCCAGCACGGGGCTCATCTGCAGACGATTGTCGCTTTGCGGCCACAGGTACAGCCCTTCCGGCACCCCGGTAAACCAGGCATCGACGCGGCCCAGTTCAAGCATGCGTGCGGGATTATCGCCAAGCTTGAGGCTGACAATCTGCTCATCGGCAAACCCCTCGCTTTTGAGTATTTCCATCTGTGCGGTGCCCAAGCCGACGGCGATACGCTTATAACGCTGGCGCGCCTCGGCAAAGTCGGCCACCGGCGCATCGAGGCTGAAGAAGGCGCGCTCAAGTGGCGAAATAGGGGCGATCCAGGTGTACAGCGCCTCCCGCTCCGGAGTACGCGAAAGCGGGATGATCAGCAGGTTGTGGCCGCGGCTGACCCGCTGCTGGGCGCGAGCCCAGGGGGTTACATGGATATGGCTGAGATACCCCGCACGGGCAATGGCGGCCAATGCCACATCGCCGACCATGCCGTAACCACCCTGAAAGCTGACAAAGGTCAGCGGCGGCGCGTCCGGCATATGCAGCTCCAGCGGCTCCTGTGCTGTTGCGCTTAGGCTCAGCGAGGTCAGCAATACAGCGAGACAGATCCAACGCACAGCCACGGCAGCACTCCAACAACGACTGGCTTGGAGTATAAGCACTGCGTGCCGGGCAAGGCTGGAGTTTTGGTACTTTAGTTCTGCAAGTCAGCCAGGTCGCGATACAGCTCCAGCGCCTGCGGATTGGCTAGGGCGTCGGTGTTTTTCACCGGCTTGCCGTGCACCACGTTGCGCACCGCCAGTTCGACGATCTTGCCGCTGATGGTGCGTGGGATATCCGCCACGGCAATGATCTTCGCTGGTACATGGCGCGGTGTGGTGTTAGCGCGGATTACCTGGCGGATCTGCGCTTGTAGCGCGTCGGTCAGCTCGACACCATCGCGCAGACGCACAAACAGCACCACGCGCACATCGTCGTCCCACTCCTGGCCGATGGCGATGGATTCGAGCACTTCTTCGACCTTTTCCACCTGGCGATAGATCTCGGCGGTGCCGATACGCACGCCGCCGGGGTTGAGTACCGCGTCACTGCGGCCGTGAATCACCAGACCGCCGTGGGCAGTGATTTCGGCGTAATCACCGTGGGCCCAGATGCCGGGGAAGGTGTCGAAGTAGGCGGCCTGGAACTTGCTACCGTCGTCATCCTTCCAGAAGCCTATCGGCATGCTAGGGAAATGCTGGGCGCAGACCAGTTCGCCTTTTTCGCCCGTAACGGCTTGGCCGGCGTCGCTCCACACCTGCACGTCCATCCCTAAGCCCTTGCTCTGCAGCTCACCGCGCCACACCGGTAGTACCGGGTTGCCGAGGGCGAAGCAGGAAACGATATCGGTGCCCCCGGAGATCGACGACAGGCAGATATCGGCTTTGATCTCGCGATAGACGTACTCGAAGCTCTCGTGAGACAGCGGCGAGCCGGTCGACAGAATCGCCTTAAGCCGTTGCAGTTTGTGGGTTTGACCCGGTTTGGCACCGGCTTTTTCCAGCGCCGCGAGAAACTTGGCGCTGGTGCCGAAGAGGCTGATGTTCTCCGCATCAATCAGATCGATCAGGCGCTCGGCTCCTGGATGGAGGGGCGAGCCGTCAAACAGCACTAGGGTCGCGCCTAGGGCCAGACCCGAGACCAGCCAGTTCCACATCATCCAGCCGCAGGTGGTGTAGTAGAACAGGGTGTCGTCGGCATGCAGATCGGTGTGCAGACCGAGTTCCTTGACGTGCTGCAGCAAGGTGCCGCCCGTGCCGTGCACGATGCATTTGGGCACGCCGGTGGTGCCGCTGGAATAGAGGATATACAGCGGATGGTCGAAGGCCACCTGGGTGAATTCCGGCTCGCCGCCCGCCTGGTAGAAGTCCTGCCATAGCGCGACCTTGGCCGCCGAGTGGAAATCGGCGGCTTTGGCCTGGGCATTGGAGTAGGGCACTACAATCAACTGCTCAAGCGAGGGCAGGCGTTCTAGGATTTCATTGAGCTTTGCAGTCAGATCGAGGTTCTTGCCGGCGTAGCGATAGCCGGCGGCGGCGATCAGCACCTTGGGCTCGATCTGGCCGAAGCGGTCGATCACGCCCTGGGTGCCGAAGTCCGGCGAGCAGCTCGACCAGGTGGCGCCCAGACTGCTGGCCGCGAGCATGCCGACCAGTGTTTGCCAGGTATTGGGCATAAAGGCGGCAACGCGGTCGCCGCTGCCGACGCCGGCTGCACGCAGGCTGCGTTGCAACCCGGCGACATGGGCGGCCAGCTCGGCATAACTCAGTTGCTCGCGGCTACCGTCCTCGCCAATGGCGATCAGCGCAGGGTGGTTATCGCGGCGGCGCAGCAGGTGTTCGGCAAAGTTCAGTGTTGCGCCAGGAAACCACTGGGCGCTGGGCATGGCGCTGCTTTCTTGCAGCACTGCCTCGGGCTGACTGCTAAAGCGCACGTCAAAGAACTCGACAATCGCCTGCCAAAAGGTTTCACGCTGTTCCACGCTCCAGGCGTGCAGGGCTGGATAATCGGCCAGTTGCAGGCTATGGCGCTGATTGACGAAGCGGCGGAAACCGTCCATCCGGGTGGCTGCGATACGTTCCTTGGAAGGTGTCCACAAGGGCTGTTGCATGTCGATTCCTTATTCGGCAGGTGCCGTAATTCTTGTTGTGCCGGGCTGTTGCACCTGGCCGATGCACGCTAGCCTACTGCTCGCTGCAAGCCTTGACCTGCAGCGACCCTTATTGCTCGGCTGCCGACCTGGCGGCTGTTGTAGCGGTTTTGCACCGAAGGCAGGGCCGGCACGCTGCATCTGGGGCTCTGGCTTTACAGGCTGTAAACAAAGCCTGACGGCAGTGGTTTTCCTAGCCGGATGCAGACCGGTTTACGCGCTGGCCAGCCGCGCCCGCGCCACTCGCGAGCCATTCGGCTTATCCAGCGCCGCGCAAATACGCTGCCCAGCGGCGATCAGCCGGCCCATATCGATACCGGTTTCGATGCCCAGGCCTTCAAGTAGATACAGCACATCTTCGGTTGCGACATTGCCAGTGGCGCCTTTGGCATAGGGGCAGCCGCCGAGGCCTGCGACCGAACTGTCGAATACGTTAATGCCTTCCAGGAGGCTCGCGTAGATATTGGCCAAAGCTTGGCCGTAGGTATCGTGGAAGTGCCCGGCCAACAGGTTGCGTGGCACCTCGCGGCCGACCACGTTGAACAGGTGGCGGGTTGCTCCGGCGGTGCCGGCACCTATGGTGTCGCCCAGGGAAACCTCATAGCAGCCCATGGAGTACAGCTCACGGGCTACGCTGGCCACCTGTTCGGGCGGCACGCTGCCGTCATACGGGCAACCCAGCACGCAGGAAACGTAACCGCGCACACGAATGCCATGCTGGCTGGCGGCGTCCATTACCGGGACAAAGCGCTCAAGGCTCTCGCTGATCGAGCAGTTGATATTTTTCTGCGAGAAGGCTTCCGAAGCGGCCGCAAACACCGCCACTTCGCGGACGCCCGCTTTAAGTGCGCCTTCAAAGCCTTGCAGATTGGGAGCCAGCGCCGCGTAGGTAATACCGGGCAACTGCTGGATCTGCGCAAACACCTCCGCACTGCCAGCCATTTGCGGCACCCACTTGGGCGAGACAAAGCTGCCCACCTCGATATAGCCGAGGCCTGCGGCCGACAGGTCATCGACCAGGCGCACCTTGTCGGCCACGCTGATCGGTTGTTTCTCATTCTGCAAACCGTCGCGCGGGCCGACTTCGACCAGACGGACTTGTTTGGGTAGGTTCATCGTTGCCTCGTTGTTCGTTTCGATGGGTATCGCGTTGCTCAACCCATCCTACGTTTCTGTGCTCGCCTGTAGGAGCGGCCTTGGCCGCGATAAACCCTGATCGCGGCCAAGGCCGCTCCTACAAAAACATCGTTTATGCGCTGATTTCTTCCAGCTCCACCAGTACCGCGCCTTCGCTAACCATTTCTCCTTCGCTGCAATACAGCGCCTTGACGGTGCCGGCATGCGGCGCGCGGATGCTGTGTTCCATCTTCATCGCTTCCAGCACCACTAGCGCAGTGCCGGCTTCGACCTGCTGGCCGGCCTCGACCAGCACGCGCACGATACTGCCGTTCATGGGGGCGGTGAGGCCGCCGTGATGCTGATGGCTGGCTTCGACTTCGGCAATCGGGTCGACGCGCTGAATGCTGCGCAGCTCGCCGGCGTAGTGCAGATAAAGAGTGTCGTCCCGACGAATTGCCAGATGTTGCTGACGTAAGCCGTCACGCTCTACCTGTAGGACTTCGCCTTGCAACTGTACGGTGGAAGCCGAGGCATGACGCAGGCGTACTACCTGACGCTCGTTCTGGCAGGCCAGATGCAGATCGATTTGCGCCGGTAAACCCAGGCGTAGGCCGCTATTGCGCGACCAGGGGGAGTGATAGTCGTCGTGGCGCTGAAGCGGCGTTTCGCTCTGCACAAAGGCTTCGGCAGCCAGTTGCCAGAACTCGGCCGGTAACTCGGTCACCGGAGGTAGCAGCTGCGCCTCGTGGCGTGGAATAAAACCGGTATCCAGCTCCGCATTGGCAAAGGCCGGATGGGCCAGCACGCGGGTGAGAAAGGCTAGATTGGTTCTGACTCCGCCGACGCAGGTTTCCTTAAGCATGGCCAGCAGGCGCAGGCGCGCCTCCTCGCGGTTTTCGCCCCAGGCGATCAGTTTGCCGAGCATGGGGTCATAGAATGGCGAGACTTCATCACCTTCGCTGACCCCGCTATCTACCCGGCGGCCTGTGCCAGCATTGGCTTCGCGGTACAGCGCCAGGGTGCCGGTGGCAGGCAGAAAGTCGTTGTCCGGATCTTCCGCATACAGCCGCACCTCGATGGCATGGCCAATCAGCGGCACCTGCTCCTGGGTGATCGGCAGCGCTTCGCCACGCGCTACGCGAATCTGCCAGGCCACCAGATCCAGACCGGTGATCAGCTCGGTGACTGGGTGTTCGACCTGCAGACGGGTGTTCATCTCCATAAAGAAGAAGTCGCCGCGCTCATCCAGCAAAAATTCCACGGTGCCGGCGCCAACATAGCCGATAGCCTGAGCCGCCTTGACTGCGGCTTCGCCCATGGCGCGGCGCAGTTCAGCTGACAAACCGGGCGCAGGGGCCTCTTCAACCACTTTCTGATGACGACGCTGGATCGAGCAGTCGCGCTCATTCAGGTACAGGCAGTTGCCGTGCTGGTCGGCAAAGACCTGGATCTCCACATGGCGCGGCTTGAGTACGTATTTTTCCACCAGCATGCGTGAGTCGCCGAACGACGACTGCGCCTCGCGCTGGGCGCTGGCCAGGGCTTCGGCCAGTTCGCTCTCAACCTCGACCACTTTCATGCCCTTGCCACCACCACCGGCCGCTGCCTTGAGCAGCACCGGGTAGCCGATCACGTTCGAGGCAGCGCGGAAGGTTTCTACATCTTGCGCTTCGCCGTGATAGCCCGGCACCAGCGGTACGCCGGCGGCTTCCATCAGCGCTTTTGCGGCGGACTTGCTGCCCATGGCGTCGATAGCCGAGGCGGGTGGGCCAAGAAAGATCAGGCCGGCGGTTTCGATAGCGCGGGCAAAGCCTGCGTTTTCCGAGAGAAAGCCATAGCCTGGGTGAATCGCCTGGGCACCGCTGGCTTTGGCCGCAGCGATCAGCGCGTCGATCCGCAGGTAGCTGTCCGCCGGCTTGGCGCCACCGAGGTTTACCGCCAGATCGGCTTCACGCACATGGCGGGCGTTGGCGTCGATGGCGCTGTGTACCGCCACGGTCTGGATACCCATGGCTTTGGCCGTGCGCATCACCCGGCAAGCGATTTCACCACGGTTGGCTACCAGCAGGGTGTCGATAGGCTTGAGGCTCATGCTTGTGGCTCCTGCCATGCGGGTTTGCGCTTATCCAGGAAGGCGCGCAGACCTTCCTGACCTTCGGGGCTAACGCGGATACGGGCAATCGCGTTCTCGGTATAACGGCGCAGCGCCGGGGTCAGCACGCCGCTGCCGACTTCGCGCAGCAGATCCTTGCTCGCGAGCATCGCCTGCGGGCTGTTGAGCAGCAGCGTGTCGACCCACTCGACCACGGCCTGCTCCAGGACGTCGGCGGCATAGCATTCGGCAAACAGCCCCAGCTCCTGAGCCCGTTGGCCGCTAAAGCGCTCAGCCGTCAGGGCATAACGGCGCGCAGCACGCTCGCCAATCGCTTGCACGACAAAGGGGCTGATTACCGCTGGAGCGAGGCCGATGCGCACTTCGGACAGACACAGCTGCGCGTCTTCAGCACCGATGGCCATATCGCAGCAGCTGATCAGCCCCAGCGCACCGCCAAAGGCCGCGCCTTGCACCACGGCCAGGGTCGGGATCTTCAGCTGATAAAGGTTATGCATCAGCTCGGCCAGTTCGCGCGAATCGGCCAGGTTGGCGTTGTAGTCCAGGGTCGCCGCGTGCTGCATCCAGGCCAGGTCCGCGCCGGCGGAAAAGTGCTTGCCGCGGCCGCGTAGCAGCAGAAAGCGCAGGGTTTTATCGGCCATCACCGCGTCGAGGGCGAGAATCAGCTCGCGGATCATTTCGGCGTTAAAGGCGTTGTTCTTGTCCGCACGGTTGAGCCAGAGGGTGGCAAAGCCGCGTGGGTCTGTTTGCAGTTCGATGGTGCTGAAATCGGTCATGGTCTGTCGCTCTAGAATCCGGGGCAGGGCGCTGCCTTACATGCGGAACACGCCAAAGGTGGTCGGCTCAATCGGCGCGTTAAGGCTGGCGGACAACGCCAGGCCCAAGATGTCGCGGGTTTGCGCCGGGTCGACAACCCCGTCGTCCCACAAGCGGGCGCTGGAGTAGTAAGGGTGGCCCTGGCGCTCATACTGTTCGAGGATCGGCTGCTTGAGTGCGGCTTCATCTTCGGCAGAGAAGCGCTGCCCGGCGCGGGCGGCCTGTTCGTGTTTGACCTGCACCAGCACGCCGGCGGCCTGTTCGGCACCCATCACGCCGATGCGCGCATTCGGCCACATCCACAGAAAGCGTGGATCGTAGGCGCGGCCGCACATGCCGTAGTTACCGGCGCCGAAGCTGCCGCCGATGATCACGGTGAATTTCGGCACCTTGGCGCAGGCCACAGCGTTTACCAGCTTGGCACCGTGCTTGGCGATGCCGCCGGATTCGTACTTCTGCCCGACCATAAAGCCGGTGATGTTCTGCAGGAATAGCAAAGGAATGCCGCGCTGGCAGGCCAGCTCGATAAAGTGAGCGCCTTTCTGCGCGGACTCGGCGAATAAGATCCCGTTATTGGCGAGGATCGCCACTGGATAGCCGTGGATATGCGCAAAACCGCAAACCAGGGTGGCGCCAAACAGTGCCTTGAATTCATCGAATACGCTGCCATCGACGGTGCGGGCGATTACTTCACGCACATCGAACGGCTGCTTGGCGTCTGCCGGAATCACCCCGTACAGCTCTTCGCCGCTGTACAGCGGGTTGATCGGAGCACGGTTGTTCAGCACGCCGAGCTTGCGCCAGTTCAGATTGCTGATGCTACGCCGGGCCAAGGCAAGGGCATGTTCATCGTTATCGGCGTAGTGGTCGGCCACGCCTGAAGTTTTGCAGTGCACATCGGCGCCGCCAAGCTCTTCGGCGCTGACCACCTCACCGGTGGCGGCTTTTACCAGCGGCGGGCCGGCGAGGAAGATGGTCGCCTGGTTGCGCACCATGATCGCTTCATCGGCCATGGCCGGCACATAAGCGCCACCAGCGGTGCAGGAGCCCATGACCACGGCAATCTGCGGGATCCCCATGGCCGACATATTGGCTTGGTTAAAGAAGATCCGCCCGAAGTGCTCGCGGTCGGGGAACACCTCATCCTGACGCGGCAGGTTGGCACCGCCGGAGTCGACTAGGTAGATGCACGGCAGACGGTTCTGCTGGGCGATGGTTTGCGCGCGCAGGTGCTTTTTCACCGTCAGCGGGTAGTAGCTGCCGCCTTTTACCGTGGCGTCGTTGGCCACGATCATGCATTCCACGCCCTCAACCCGGCCGATACCGGCTACTACGCCAGCCGCCGGCACCTCTTCGCCATACACCTCATGGGCGGCCAGTTGGCCTATTTCGAGGAAGGGCGAGCCAATATCCAGCAGGCGGTTGATCCGTTCGCGCGGCAGCAGTTTGCCGCGCGAGGTGTGACGCTCCTGCGCCTTGGCACCGCCGCCTTCGTGAACGCGGGCGAGCAGGGCGCGCAGGTCGTTGACCTGGGCAAGCATCGCCGCGCTATTGGCGGCAAACTCCGGCGAACGGGTGTTGATCTGGGTGTGCAGAATGGCCATCTGGCGCGCTCCGTCAGGCTATTTGGTTTCGTTGAACAGTTCGCGGCCGATCAGCATCCGGCGGATTTCGCTGGTACCGGCGCCGATCTCGTAAAGCTTGGCGTCGCGCAGCAGGCGGCCGGCCGGGTATTCGTTGGTGTAGCCGTTACCACCGAGCAGCTGGATGGTGTCCAGGGCCATCTTGGTGGCCATTTCTGCCGTGTAGAGGATCACGGCGGCGGCGTCCTTGCGCGACTCCTCACCGCGGTCGCAGGCCTTGGCGACATTGTAGAGGTAGGACTTGGACGCGTTCATGCCTGCGTACATATCGGCCAGCTTGCCCTGCACCAGCTGGAACTCGCCGATCGATTGCTTGAACTGCTGGCGTTCGTGCACGTAGGGCAGCACCACATCCATGCAGGCAGTCATGATCCCGGTCGGGCCGCCGGAGAGCACGGTGCGCTCGTAATCCAGCCCGCTCATCAGCACGCGTACACCACCACCTTCGGCACCTAGGATGTTCTCTTCTGGCACTTCGCAGTCCTCGAACACCAGTTCGCAGGTGTTCGAGCCGCGCATGCCCAGCTTGTCCAGCTTCTGGTGGCGGGAAAAGCCCTTGTAGTCACGTTCGACGATAAACGCGGTCATGCCACGCGAGCCGGCGCTGATGTCGGTCTTGGCATAGATCACGTAGGTGTGGGCGTCGGGACCGTTGGTGATCCACATCTTGTTGCCGTTGAGCACGTAGCGGTCACCGCGTTTCTCGGCACGCAGCTTCATCGACACCACGTCAGAACCGGCGTTGGGCTCGCTCATGGCCAGGGCGCCGATGTGTTCGCCGGAGCACAGCTTTGGCAGGTACTTGGCCTTCTGCTCGTGGGTACCGTTCTTGCGGATCTGATTCAGGCACAGGTTGGAGTGCGCGCCGTAGGACAGGCCGACCGAGGCCGAGGCGCGGCTGATCTCTTCCATCGCCACCACATGGGCTAGGTAACCCATGTTGGTGCCGCCGTATTCCTCTTCCACGGTCATGCCGAGCAGGCCCATGTCGCCGAACTTGCGCCACATGTCCATGGGGAACTCGTTGTCGCGGTCGATCTGCGCGGCGCGCGGGGCCAGTTCGGCTTGTGAGAACTGATACACCGAGTCGCGCAGCATATCGATGGTCTCGCCGAGACCGAAGTTGAGGGATGGGTAGCTCATGGTTCCACCTGTAATTGTTCGAATTAAGTTCAGGAGATAACGGTTTGTTTTTTATCAGTTTCAGCCAAAGCAGCTAGGCAGCGCTCTTCGGCGGTATCCAGCTCAAGCTGCATCTGTTCGATGTCCAGCAGTTGCTGCTGCAGCTGGGCGCGGCGTTCGGCGATCTTCGCCATAAAGGTGTGCAGCTGCTTGTGATTGCCGTGCACTGGGTCGTACAGCTCGATCAGTTCCTTGCACTCGGCGAGCGAGAAACCGATGCGCTTGCCGCGCAGAATCAGCTTGAGGGTGACCTTGTCCTTGGCGGTGTAGATGCGTTCCTGGCCGCGCCGCTCGGGGCTGAGCATTTGCTGTTCTTCATAGAAGCGAATGGCGCGGGTGGTGATATCCAGCTCGCGGGCCAGTTCGGAAATGGAGTAGGTGGTAGCGGACATACGGCAGCGCTCTTGTTTACCTTTACGTTAACGTAAGGCTGCGCCGGTATTTAGTCAATCACCTTTAGTGGGTGCCTAGTTGATGTGTTTTATAGGTTCGCCGGATAACTTTTAAAACAATGGCTTAGGGCGGATAGCTAAAGATGCCATGAGGAATTTTTGCCACTTCGAAGACGCGAGCGGATGAATGCGCGCCTCGCCGGCTAAGTGGCGAGATAGATCGGGGGATTTAGCGTGGCGGTAAAAAGCGCTGCACCTTGGTGTTCAGCAGTGCTACCAGGGCGGGGTCCATAAACCCGTAGTCGTCAGGTATATCCAGACAAGCCACGCGTTTGTTAGTCAGGTGGGCTTTGAATTTGCTGGCCAGTTTGCTGCGATGCACCCGCTGCATCACCAGAACCAGATCGGCCCAGGCCAGCAGCTCGGGGCAGACTGGTGTGTCGGCGTCATGATTGACGCCGGCCGATGCGGTTTCCACACCGGGCCAATCAGCGAATAGCTGCTCGGCGGTAGGGCTGCGTAGACGATTTTTGGCGCAGATAAACAGCATCTTGAGAGGCAAGAACGTTTTCCACAGTCGGTGCGGGTTTAAGTTATTTCAGCGCAGCTCAGGGCTTTCTGCCGGCGAAGCCGAACAGCAAACCGCCGGCGAGTATGGCGCCGATGCCCGCCCAAACTGGCACGTTGACTCTTTCCTTCTCCTGCACCGAGAGCTCGATCGGGCCGAGCTTCACTGCGGTGGTGTCCTTGGTGTAGCTGAAACCGCCATACAGCAGCCCCAACAGACCAGCCACGACCAGTGCGATAGAGATAATCCGGATTGAATTCATGTTGTGATCCTCGTGCAGCGCCTGAGCTAATCGCCAGCGGTTTCAAAGGCAGGGCCGTCCAGGCCATTGAAGCACAGTGATGGCGTCTTGCAGGCGATTTCCTTGATCACAGATAGCGCGGTGCATTCGCCGTTAAGCTTTCTTTTCCAGGGCCGTGGCCTGCTGGGAAATCTCGATGATCTGCTCGCGCATCCAGCGGTTGGCCGGGTCCTGGTCGGTGCTTTCGTGCCAGTAGATATGAGTCTCCAGCGGAGTCATATCCTTGATTGGCAGTTCGACAAAGTGCAGGTCGTTACGCCTGGCGAAGCGTTCCGGCACGGTCATGGCCATATCGGTGCCTTGCAGCACGGTGGTGGCCATCAGGTAATGCTGCGAGCGCAGGGCGATCTTGCGCTGAATACCCATACGGCCGAGGGCCAGGTCAACATGGCCGAGGCCGCTGCGACGGCTGGAGATATGGATATGGGTCAGGCCCATGTATTCATCCAGGCTGATTTTCTCTTTGGCCAGCGGATGGCCGCGGCGCATGGCGCACACGTAGCGGTCTTCCATCAGCTTGACGTGGCGTACTTGCGGGTCAGTGTTGAGCGGCGCGTCGACGGCAAAGTCGAGACGGCCGGCGGCCAGTTCCTTGGTGGTTTCACGGCGGCGCGCCAGCATGCTTTCGATGTTCACGTTGGGCGCTAGGCGGCGCAGGCGCTGGAACAGTGGCGGCAGGACGATGGCCTCGGTGAGGTCGGTCATGCTGATACGGAAGGTCTTGTTGGCCTGCGCCGGGTTGAAGATGCGGCTTTCCTGCACGGAGATGCGCAGTTGCTGCAGCGCATTGCGCACCGGGCCGATGATGTTCTGCGCCATTGGCGTGGGCACCATGCCCTGGGCGGTGCGCACAAACAGCGGGTCATTGAAGGTTTCACGCAAACGGGCGAGGGCGTTGGAGACTGCGGGCTGGGTAATGCCGACGATCTGCCCAGCACGGGTCAGATTGGCCTCGGTGTAGATGGCATCGAAGACGACAAAGAGGTTGAGGTCGACCTTGTTCAGATTCATTACACGCTCGCTCCGCAGGTTGTCGGTATCAGTGAATCATATATCGGTGATGAATGTTTATACACGGTGAGAATAGATTAGATAAATCCTAAGCCCTGTTCTAGCATCATTTCCACTTCACCGAACTCCCCAAAAATCAGCGTCAGAAGGTAGCCACCATGGATTTCGCCTACTCCCCCAAGGTTCAGCAGCTGCGTGAACGCGTCACCGCGTTTATGGAGACCCATGTCTATCCAGCCGAAGCCGTGTTCGAGCAGCAGGTCAATGAAGGCGACCGCTGGCAGCCCACCGCGATCATGGAAGAGTTGAAAGCCAAGGCTAAAGCCGAGGGCCTGTGGAACCTGTTTCTGCCGGAGTCCGCGCTGGGTGCCGGCCTGACCAACACCGAATACGCGCCACTGGCGGAAATCATGGGCAGCTCCTTGATCGGTGCCGAACCGTTCAACTGCGCCGCGCCGGACACCGGCAATATGGAAGTGCTGGTGCGCTACGCCAACGAAGCGCAGAAAGAGCAATGGCTCAAGCCGCTGCTGGACGGCACCATCCGCTCCGCTTTCGCCATGACCGAACCGGGCGTGGCGTCCTCGGATGCCACCAATATGCAGGCCAGCGCCGTACGCCAGGGCGATGAGTGGGTGATCAACGGCCGCAAGTGGTGGACTTCCGGCGCTTGCGACCCGCGCTGCAAGATCATGATCTTTATGGGCCTGACCAACCCGGATGGCCCGCGCCATCAACAACACTCGATGATTCTGGTGCCGATGGACGCCCCAGGCGTGAAAGTGCTGCGTCCGCTGCCGGTATTTGGCTACGACGATGCGCCACACGGCCATGCCGAAGTGCTGTTCGAAAACGTCCGCGTACCGTACGAGAACGTGCTGCTGGGTGAAGGCCGCGGTTTCGAGATTGCCCAGGGTCGCCTTGGCCCAGGCCGTATCCACCACTGCATGCGCTCCATCGGCATGGCCGAGCGCGCGCTGAAACTGATGTGCGAGCGCTCGATCAACCGTACTGCCTTCGGCAAGCCGCTGGCTCGTCTGGGCGGCAATATCGATCACATCGCCGACTCGCGTATGGAGATCAATATGGCCCGTCTGCTGACGTTGAACGCGGCTTATATGATGGACACCGTGGGCAACAAGATTGCCGCCAGTGAAATCGCCCAGATCAAGGTGGTTGCACCGAATGTGGCGCTGAAAGTGATCGACCGGGCGATCCAGATCCACGGCGGCGCCGGAGTTTCCAATGACTTCCCGCTGGCATACTGGTACGCCATGCAGCGCACCCTGCGTCTGGCCGACGGCCCGGACGAAGTGCACCGCGCGGCCATCGGCAAGTTCGAGATCGGCAAGTACGTGTCGAAAGAAGTGATGAACGCCAGCCGCTAAAGCGCGTCACTGAAAAAGCACAAGGCCCGCATTTGCGGGCCTTGTGCGTTATGGCTAATGCGGTGTTCCCGGCGGAGCAAACTCATCATCGGGATTAGCGCTTTGTTGCAGCCAGAGCAGGCGCATATGCAACTGCGCCGCGAAGGCGCGAGCGGCTTGTTCCTGATGGAAGATCAGGCTGCGGCGGCCCATGCGCACTTGCCAACGCAGCTTGCCGCGCTGTACCAGCGGCTCGATAACGATGCTCGGTGAACTCAAACGATCAATGCTCCTGCCTGGGTGCGCGGGTTTTCAGTAGCGACAGTACCACTCCGCCCGCCAGTAAGCCGAGGGTCATGCACAGCGAGAGCAGGGCGGGCACCTTGACGATATCGTGGAGAAAGATTTTGCCGCCGATAAACATCAGCACCAGCGCCAGGGCGTACTTCAGGTAGATAAAACGGTGCATCAGCGCCGCCAGGGCAAAGTACAGCGCGCGCAGGCCGAGAATCGCGAAGATGTTCGAGGTGTAGACGATAAACGGGTCCTGGGAGATGGCCAGCACCGCCGGCACGCTGTCCACGGCAAACACCAGGTCAGCCAGCTCAATCAGTACCAGTGCCAGCAGCAGCGGCGTGGCATGCAGCAGGTGCTTGCCCGACTTTCTATCCGGCTGACGCACCAGGAAGCGCCCGCCGTGCATATCCTCGGTCACTCGGATATGCCTGCGCAGGAACTGCAGCAGGCGGTTCTGGCTGAGGTCGGGGTGCTGTTCTTCCTTGGCCGAGAGCATGCGCACGCCGGTAAACAGCAGAAACGCGCCAAACAGGTACAGCACCCATTCGAAGTTTTGCACCAGCGCCGTACCCAGGCCGATCATCGTTGCGCGCAGCACGATCACCCCGAGAATGCCCCAGAACAGCACGCGATGCTGGTAGCGCCGGGGGATGGCGAAGAAGTTAAGAATCACCGCCATAACAAACACGTTGTCCATCGACAGCGATTGCTCGACCAGAAAACCGGTGTAGAACTCCAGCGCTTTGGTGGCGCCCAGCTGCCACCAGATCCAGCCGCCAAAGGCCACACCAACGCTGAAGTAGCCGCTGTATAGCAGCAGGCTTTCGCGCATTTCGATTTCATGCTGATCGCGGTGCAGCACGCCGAGGTCGAGTATCAGCAAACCGAGGATGATCAGCAGAAAGGCCAGCCAAAACCAGCCAGGGGTGCCGAACAGTGGGGTTGTGAGCATGCTTGCAAGGCTATCCATGGAGCCACCTCGAATGTCTGCCTAAGTTGAGATTCAACTCAGTGACTCCGACATCACGGTGAAGGCTCACCGCCAGAGGGGCCCGGCGTCACGCTGATTAAGCAATAGGCCTTGCTGGCGAACTTGGCAAGCGCAGGAGCGGGGGATTCAGTTGCTGTACTGGTAGACGATCGGGGCAAAAATGCCCGTGTCGTGGCCATTCTTCAGGCACTGATTGAACTGCTCCAGGAACCAGCCCATCTTCAGCGCTTTGGCGATGCCCATGTGCTTGCTGTCGCTCTTGAACGGCACCGGCAGGGTGGTGAAGGCATCGGGCTGCAAGCCTGGCCAGCTCTGGGCGAGCCTGCGGATATCGACGCTTGAGCCAAGCAGGATCGCATCGATGCGCTCACGCTGCAGCATACCCAGACCGCTGCGGGTGTCGTTGAAACCGACGATGGTCAGGGTGCCGTTGGCCACGGCTTCGTCATACGCAGTGCCATAGCTGGTGCCGATAGTGGCGCCAATCAGCTTGTCTTTCAGATCCGTGATGCTCTGGTAGGGGAACTCGCGGCCCTTCTGCACCACCAGCACGATATGTTCGGTGAAGATCGGCTCGGAAAAGTCGAACAGAGTCAGGCGCTCCTCACTGATCGACAAGCCGATCACGCCGCCTTCACTGCGCTCGGCCATGGTGTAGGCGCGTTTCCACGGCAACAGCTGGACCTCGTAGGGCACCTGCATCTGGTTCAGGCAGTGTTTACTGATGTCCACGACAATGCCCTTGGCCTCGCCATCCTCCTCAAAGTACTTGGGGAAGCCATCGTGCGCGCCAAACACCCGGAACACCTCGGCCTGGGCGCTTTGTACGACCAGCAGAGCCAGCAGCAGGATCAGCCGCAGAGGTGTAGCAGGCATGGCAGAACCTCAAATAGAGGCGAGAAAGTCTGTTCAGCTTAGCCACTCGGCGCTGTTAATCACTGCTTGATGCAGCAATACCTGCAAACAACGCCGGGGCTGAGCCAGCTCTAGTAAACCCAGACTTCCACCCGGCGGTTCTTGATTCGCCCGTCATCGCCGCTGTTGGCGGCTACCGGCAGTTCATCGCCCATGCCGATGATGTCGCGGAAGATCACGCCACCCTTGTTCAGCTCGCGGCGTACGGCCATGGCGCGCAGCTTGGACAGCAGCTCGGCGCGGGCGGTGTCGGCCTTGGCATCGCCGAAGCCAACCAGCACCACCTTGTCATGCAGCTTGTTCTGTTCGCGCAGGTAGGCCATCAGGCGGTTGAGGTCGCGCAGAGCCTTGTTGTCGAGGTTGGCGCTGCCTTCCTGAAAGCGGAAGTTCACCGACAGGCGTTGAGCGTTCTTCGCTAGATCCTGGTAGTTCGTCGGCATTTGCGCATTGGCGGGGATTTTCACCGCTTGCACGGTCTGCGCGATAAAGCCGTTCTGGTCGACAATCGCCTGGCCACGGGTACTGTGGGCGAACTGCACCAATGCACGGCCCCAGGGGTTGCTCAGCTCCGGCTGGTTATACAGAAACAGCCGGCGCGACAGCGGGTAATCCTCGGTAGCAACCAGGGTCAGGCTCGGCAGCATCGGTTGCGAGTCGCCGGCGGCAATCGCCACGGCCTTGGCCTGGCGAATATAAGGCAGGCCGATAAAGCCGATGCCGTTAGGGTCCTGGCTGACCGAGTCGGAGAGCTTTTCGCTGGACTCGAAGCGCTTGGCGTTGCCAGCCAGGACTTTGCCGTTGGCGCTGAGCACCAGCTCCTTGAAGGTGTCGAAGGTGCCGGATTTATCATCACGCGCGTACAGGGTAATGGCACCGGCTGGCGCACCGAGTTGCGCCCAGTCGCTGATCTCTCCGGCAAATATCTGTGCCAGCTGCGCGGTGTTCAGTGCCGTCAGCGGATTGCTTGGATGCAGGATGATGGCCAGGCCGTCGAGGGCGATGATCTGCTCGGCGCTGGCGCTTTTCAGGTCGCCCAGACTCAGCAGGCTGGTGGCTTCACTGTCCTTGATCGGCCGGGACGAGGCGGCCAGTTCGGCGCTGCCATCGGCCAGTGAGGTAAAACCGGTGCCCGAGCCGTGGGCCGCCACTTCAATGCTTACGCTGCGGCCATCGGCGGTTTTACCGATGATCTTCTGCTCGTTTTCCGCCGCGCCTGCTTCGATGCGAATGGCGCTCAGGCCCTGTTCTTCGAGCAGGCCTTTGACCAGCGCCGGGCCGAGGCGCGCGCCAATGGTGTTGGAGCCTTGGATGCGCAGCACGCTGCTGTTATCGCTGGGAATGGGCAGGGCGGCGAATACCGACCAGGGTAGGGCGTAGCAGATGGAGCCGAGCAGCAGAAAGCTGACGGTGCGAATCCAGGTATCACGTTCGAAGGCAGAGGAGGCGCGCAACATGCGGCAAACACCTTATATGGGTGAGTGAAAGTGCCGCGACGATAAGACAAAAAAGTGACTGCAATATGACAGTCACTTATCTATGTGAAGGCTCTACCACAGGCTTACTGCGCCAATTCCAGCCAGATCGGTGCGTGATCCGATGGTTTTTCCATGCCGCGCAGGTCGTAGTCGACGCCGGCATCCTTGATCCGTGCCTGCAACGCCTGAGAGGCGAGAATCACGTCGATGCGCAGGCCGCGCTTGGGTTCGTCCTCGAAGCCGCGGCTGCGGTAATCGAACCAGCTGAAACGATCATTCACCGCCGGGTTGAGATGGCGGAAGCTGTCGACCAGACCCCAGTTCTTCAGGGTGGCCAGCCACTCGCGCTCTTCCGGCAGGAAGCTGCACTTGCCGGTTTTCAGCCAGCGCAGGCGATTGGGTTCACCAATGCCAATGTCGAAATCTTCCGGCGAAATATTGATATCACCCATCACCACCAGCGCCTGCTCGGGGCTGAACTGGCTGAGCAGCAGCTGTTGCAGGTCCGCATAGAAACGCTGTTTTGCCGGGAACTTGGTTGGATGGTCGCGGCTTTCGCCTTGCGGGAAGTAGCCATTCATTACCGTGACTGGGTTGCCCTGAGCGTCGGCAAAGGTGCCGTAGATAAAGCGCCGTTGCGCGTCCTCGGCATCACCGGGAAAACCCTTGTGCAGGCTCAGCGGTTCTTGGCGCGAGAGCAGGGCAACGCCGTAATGGCCTTTCTGGCCGTGGTAATGCACGTGGTAACCGAGCTGGCGAATATCCGCCTCGGGGAACTGCTCGTCGGAGACCTTGGTTTCCTGCAGACCGATAACATCCGGCTGGTGTTTGTCGATCAATGCGGCCAATTGATGCGGGCGTGCACGCAGGCCATTGATATTGAAGGAGACGATCTTCATGGGCGGCAGTCCTGGCTGTGGCTCTGGAAAGCTCGCGATGCTAGCCCATTAGCGGCCCTGCCTGCCAGCCTGTGGCGGCGCTGGGTGCGCGGTGCTAACGTGGCTGCAGGCCCAGTAAATCAAGAACAACAGAGGTCAATTCGATGCCCAACAGTCTCGCCGAAGTTCGCATGCTCGATGGCGGTTATGCCCGCGAAGCACGCTCATTGCTCTACCACGCTTATCGCCATGATCCGACCTTTGCCTACCTGTTCGAGGCCGAGCGGCCAGGCTATGACCAGCGCGTACGCGCAACGGTGCGCGAGCTGGTACAGCAGCACTTTTCTGAGGACCTGCCGGCGATTGGCCTGCTGATCGACGACCGCCTGATCGGCATGGCGCTGATCGCACCGCCACAGCGGCGCATGGACATCACCGAAAGCTGGGGCTGGCGCATGCGCATGCTGCTGACCACCGGTTTTCGTTGCACCAAGCGCTATCTGGAATACCACGATGCGGTAATCGCCTGCCTGCCGCCTGGGCCGTATCACGTGCTGCCGTTGCTCGGCATTCACCCGGAATACCAGGGCAAGCACCTTGGTGAGCAGCTGCTCGAAGCACTGCACAACTGGTGCGCCGAAGACGCCAGCTCCCAGGGTGTGGTGCTCGATACCGGGAACTCGCACTACCTGGATTTCTATAAGCGCCAGGGTTACGAGGAAATCGGCGAGGTGGCTATCGGCCCGATTATCGAGCACGTGTTTTTCCATCCCAGCCCGCAAGTTGCAGTCAAAGCCAGCGCTTAAAAAGCGCGCGCTCGGTATGCTTGGTTACATATCGAGTCGCAACTTAAAGCACAGGCCAGCGCTCTAAATCGGCCACTGGCTCGTGCTAGCATCGCCCCCATGTCTTTGTTCTCCAACCTTTTCGCAGGGCTATTTCTACTGCTGCTGAGTGCTACGGCCATGGCCGAAGCACAGCTGCGCGTGCGGGTTGAACCGGCTAATAGCGCGCTGAAAAGCAATATCGAAGGCTATATCGGCAGCCTGGGCGATCGCGATGCCGAAGCCCTGCAACGCTTTCGCCGGGTAGCCGAGAGTCAGGCGGAAAAAGCCGCCCAGGCCCTAGGCTATTACCAGGCGCGGATCACCACAGAGGTCAGTGAAGGTACAACGCCGCGCCTGACCGTGCGCATCCAGCCGGGTGAGCCGGTGCGTCTGCGTGATGTGCTGGTGCGTATCGACGGCCCGGCAGCGCAGCTGCGCGATTTCCGTACGCCTAATGACCCGCAGCTGCGTAGTGGGGCGCCGCTTAACCACGGGCGTTACGACGCAACCAAGCGCGAAATTCAGAATCAGGCCTCGCGTTACGGCTTCTTTGCTGGGCGCTTTAGCAGTCAGCGACTCACAATCGACCCCGAGGCCGGGATTGCCGATATCGAACTGATCTATTTCAGCGGGCCGCGCTATCAACTGGGTGCGGTGAGTTTTGTCGGCGATGCGCCCTTCGATGAGCAATTGCTGCAGCGCATGGTACCGTTCCCTGCGGATACCCCCTATGACTCGGCGCTGATTGCCGAGCTTTATCAGGCGCTGCGCTCAAGTGGCTATTTCGAGTCCGTGCAGGTGGACGCCAACCCCAGCAGCGCCGCAGGCGAGCAGATTCCAGTGCAGGTTCAGCTGGAGGCACGCAAGCCGCGCAGCATGGGCCTGGGCTTGGGCTTTTCCACCGATGTTGGCCCGCGTGGCCGAGCCAACTGGACGCGGCATTGGGCCAACCCGCAGGGGCACAGCTATGGTGCGGAATTGGAACTGTCGGCGCCGCGGCAGAATGTCGGGCTGTGGTACGACGTGCCGCTCGATCCGCCGTTGACCGATAAGCTGCGGATTGCCGGTGGTTACCAGGCCGAAGACCTGGCCAATACCGACAGCAGCAGTCGCCTGCTGACCGTCGGCCCGGAATGGCACAGCAAACTCGACAGCGGTTGGCAGCGCGTGCTGTCACTGAAATGGCAGCACGAGGAGTACGACCTCGGCGATGACGCCGGCACCAGCACGCTGCTGATGCCGGGCCTGAGTTATTCCTACCTGCACAGTGACAACCAGATCGACCCCAACCACGGCTACCGTCTGCAGTTCGATCTGTCCGGCGCGGCCAAGGGGCTGTTGTCTGATGCCAATGTGCTGCACGGCAATGTTCAGCTTAAAGGGCTGACCACGCTATTTACCCGGCACCGGCTGCTCGGCAGGGTGCAAGTGGGCGGCACTGAGTCCGATGGTTTCGCCAAGGTGCCGCCGTCGCTGCGCTTCTTTGCTGGTGGCGATCAGAGCGTGCGCGGTTATGACTACCAGAGCCTGTCGCCGGAGAACCGTGCCGGCGACAAGATCGGCGGGCGTTATCTGTTTACCAGTAGCCTGGAATACCAGTACAGCCTGACCGAGCGCTGGCGCCTGGCGAGCTTCTTCGATCAGGGCAATACCTTTGACTCGCTGGAGATTCCCTCGTTGAAAAGCGCGGTGGGTCTTGGCGTGCGCTGGGTGTCGCCACTGGGGCCGTTACGCCTGGATCTGGCGCATCCGCTGGATGATCAGGGCGGTGTGCGCCTGCATTTCTCCATGGGGCCAGAACTGTGAAGCGCTGGCTGCGAAATGTGCTGTTCAGTCTGCTAGGGCTGCTGTTTGTGCTGGCCGTCAGCCTGAGCCTGCTGCTAGGCACCCAGGGTGGCAGCCGCTGGCTATTGGCGCAGGTGCCGGGCTTGCAGGTGGACGATTTCAATGGCCGCCTGGGCGGTAGCTGGAGCGCAACACAGCTGCGCTTGCAGCAGGGCGAGAATAGCGTGCAGGTGATGGCGCCTCGCCTGGATTGGTCGCCAGCCTGCTTGCTGCGCCTGACCCTGTGTATCGAGCAACTGCACAGCGGGCCGATCAGCCTGGTCTTCCCTGACGATGAGCAGCCCAGCAGCGAGCCATTTAGCCTGCCGGACCTGAGCCTGCCGCTGACGTTGCAACTGGGACAGGTGCATATCGACAGCTTGCAGCTCAATGGTGTCGAACAGTTGCAGGGCTTGAAGCTGGCCGCGCGCTGGACTGCGCAGGGCATTCAGATCGATAACCTCAGCTTACATACCGCCGATCTGCAGGTGGCGTTGCAGGGGCAGCTGCAAACTTCCGGCAACTGGCCGCTGCAACTGAGCGGGCAACTGCAACTGCCAGCACCCGAGCAACAGGCCTGGCCGGTGGCGCTGCAGCTTAAAGGTGAGCTGCGCGAGCGGGTGCAACTGAAAGCCAGCAGCAGCGGCTATTTGCAAGGTGAACTGACTGGCTGGCTGCAGCCGCTGGCGGAGCATCTGCCGGCGCAACTGCGCTTGCAGGTTGCCACCTTCAAGGCCAGTGCTGAACTGCCCGATACCTTGAGTCTTGAGCAGCTTGAGCTAAATGCCCAGGGCGATCTGCAGGCCGGCTACCAGGTCACCGGCAGTGCCAGCCTGCCAGCAACCGAGAGGCCAATTGTCCTGGCATTGGCGGGGCTGCTCAAGGCTGACGGCGCGACCATCAGCAGCCTGAGCCTCATGGCCGAACCAGAGCAGCAAGTAAACGTCAGCGGTGAGCTGAACTGGCAGCAGGGCCTGAGCCTGGACAGCCGCTTTAGCTGGCAAAACTTCCCCTGGCAGCGCCTTTATCCTCTGAATGAAGAGCCGCCTGTGGCGCTGCGGGTGCTCAATGGCGAGCTGACCTATCAGGATGGCAACTACCTCGGGCATTTCGCCGCCGAATTGGATGGCCCGGCCGGCGTCTTTAGCCTGCAAAGCCCGCTGAGTGGCGATCTGCAAAAGCTGTATCTGCCCGAGCTGCGCCTGCAAGCCGGACAGGGCCGCGCCGAGGGCCAGGTCAGCCTGGGGTTTGCCGAGCAGCTGAGCTGGGATGTGCGTTTGCAGTTGAGTCAGCTCGACCCGGCCTACTGGCTGGCTGAGCTGCCAGGCACGCTTGCCGGCCCGTTAAACAGCTCCGGCAGCCTGATCAATCAGCAGCTCAACCTTAATGCCGATATCGACCTCACTGGCCGTTTGCGCGGTCAGCCGGCCAAGTTGCTGGCGAAGTTTGCCGGCGGCCTGGAGCAGGGCGAGCTGAGCGCCCTGGACGTGCGTCTGGGCGATAACCGCATCAGCGGCAAGGCCGCCTTGCAGCAACAGCTGAGCGGCCAGTTATTACTAGCGATGCCGCGACTGGGCCAGCTTTGGCCGGGGCTGCAGGGGCAGCTCAATGGCCAGCTGGATCTGGCCGGCAACCTGCAAGCACCCCAAGGCCAGTTACAGCTGCAAGGTCAGCGCCTGGCTTTTGCCGACCAGCGCCTGCAACAGCTAAAGCTCGACGCCAGCCTGAACAGTGCCCAGCGTGGCCGGATTACCCTGGAGGCACTGGGTATTCAGCTGGGCGAAACCGAGCTGGGTCGCCTGGATGCCACTGCCGCCGGAGATCAACAGCAACAAAGCCTTGAGCTGCAACTGCAAGGTCCCTTGCTGCAAAGCCAACTGGCCCTGGCCGGCAAGCTGGACAAGGGCAACTGGCGCGGCAGCCTGAGCCGTGGCGAAGTGCAAAGCGGCGGGCAGGACTGGCGCCTGCAACAGCCAGCCACGCTGGTGCGGCTGGCCAATGGGCAGCTCAGCCTGGGCGCGCATTGCTGGCGTTCTGGCGAGGCCAGTCTGTGTGGCACGGAGCAGCGCCTGCTGCCGCAGCCCAAGCTGAACTACCAGCTGAGCAACTTCCCCATGAACAGCCTGGCGCAGTGGTGGCCCAAGGACTTTGCCTGGCAGGGCCAGCTCAACGGCAGGCTGCAGCTGGATATGCCGGGCAGCGGGCCGAATGGCAGCCTGGAGCTGGATGCCGGCAGCGGCATCTGGCGCATTCGCGATCAACAGCAGTGGCTGGAACTTGCCTACGACAGCCTGCGCCTGAGTACGCAATTACGCCCGCAGCGCATCGATAGCCTGCTGGAGCTGCGTGGTCCAGCCATTGGTGAGCTGTCGCTGCAGGCTCAGCTTGATCCGCGCCCGGCGAGCAAGCCGCTGTCCGGCAGCTTCCGCCTGAATGGCCTGGACCTGGCGCTGGCCCGCCCGTTTGTACCGATGGTCGAGCGTATCGCTGGGCAACTGAATGGCGCCGGCACGCTGTCGGGCGGGTTGTTGGCGCCGCAGATCAACGGCAACCTGCGCGTGGTCAATGGCGAAATAAGCGGCGCTGAGCTGCCGATGAATATCGAGCAGCTGCAACTGCAGGCGCAGATCGGGGGTGAGCGGTTGCTGCTGGAGGGCGATTGGCGCAGTGGCGAGCAGGGGCAGGGTAGCCTGAATGGCGAGCTGAGCTGGGCCGATGGACTGGTGGCGAACATGCAGCTGCGTGGCAGTCGCCTGCCGGTCACTGTCGAGCCCTACGCCGCGCTGGAAGTCGAACCGGATCTGCGCGTGAGTCTGCGTGATGAGCAGCTGTCGGTGGCCGGCAAGGTGCTGATACCCAGCGGCAAGATTGAAGTGCGCGAGCTGCCGCCCTCGACCGTGCAGATTTCCAGCGATGCCCAGGTGGTTGGCCGCGACAGCGCGCAGCAGCAGGCCACGGCAATCGCCATGGATATTGATGTTGAGGTCGGCCAGCAACGCCTGACCTTCAGCGGCTTTGGCCTGGACGCCGAGCTGCTTGGCCGCGTGCATATCGGCAATGACCTGGACACCCGCGGCGAGTTGAGCCTGAACAAGGGCCGTTTCCGCGCCTATGGTCAGCGCCTGAATGTGCGCCGCGCGCGGCTGCTGTTTGCCGGGCCGATTGATCAGCCGTTTCTCGATATCGAGGCGGTGCGTCAGGTGGATGATGTCACCGCCGGCTTGCGCCTGAGCGGTAATGCCGCGCAACCGACCAGCGAAGTGTTTTCCGAACCGGCGATGAGCCAGGAACAGGCGTTGTCCTACCTGATCATGGGGCGGCCGCTGGGGCAGGGCGGTGGTGGAGACAACAGCATGTTGGCGCAAGCCGCCTTGGCCCTGGGCATGGCTGGCAGCGCGCCGCTGGTCAATAACCTGGCGCAGGGCCTGGGTATCAGTGACTTTCAGCTCGACACCCAGGGCTCTGGGGTAACCACCAGCGTGGTGGCCAGCGGCAACCTGTCCGAGCGTCTGAGCCTGCGCTATGGCGTGGGGGTGTTTGAGCCGGCGAATACCATCGCGTTGCGCTATGAACTGAGCCGAAGGCTCTACCTTGAGGCTGCCAGCGGGCTGGCCAGTTCTCTGGATTTATTCTATCGGCGCGATTTCTAGGCCATGTTTCTGCGGGGTGGCGCTGGATTAACCCAGTTAATTCGCGTTTAAATTGCGCCCCTCGCTCAAAACGTCTGAGCGTTGAAATCTAAACAGTGAAAACCACTATCACAGTCTTCATATACTGACCGCCGCTGATCACCGGGCAGTCGTTGTGCTGACTGGTATAGCCCGATCCGTTGTTTGCAGGCGCGCCAACCCGGCTCGCGTTCTGTGTAACAGCCTGGCCTACCCGGCAATCGGACAAGCGAAGGCTACCCACCTCGCGTTCACTACAAGAATAAGGAAATGAGCATGGAATTCGTCAACACCCTGGTCAATCAACTCAATGGCGTGGTCTGGGGCCCGCCCATGCTGGTGCTGATTCTCGGCACTGGTCTATTCCTCATGTTGCGCCTGAAATTCATGCCGCTGAGCAAGATCGGCGCAGGCTTCAAGCTGATGTGGCAAGGCCGCCAGAAAGGCGATGCCGAGAGCGGCGAGATCAGCCCGTTCCAGGCGCTGATGACCTGTCTGGCCGCCACCGTTGGTACCGGCAATATCGCCGGTGTAGCCACCGCGATCTTCCTCGGCGGCCCGGGCGCATTGTTCTGGATGTGGTGTACCGCACTGGTCGGCATGGCCACCAAGTACTGCGAAGTGGTGCTGGCGGTGCATTACCGCGAGAAGGACGAGCGCGGCGAGCACGTCGGCGGCCCGATGTACGCAATCAAGAATGGCCTGGGCAAGAAGTGGCTGTGGCTGGGCACCGCGTTCGCCATCTTTGGCGGTTTTGCCGGTTTCGGCATCGGCAACATGGTGCAGGTCAACAGCATGGCTGCGGCCCTGCAAACCACCTTCAACATTCCACTGTGGGTTACCGGTGTGGTGACCATGGTGATTGTCGGCATGGTGATCCTCGGCGGCATCAAGCGTATCGGTAAGGTCGCAGCGACCCTGGTGCCCTTCATGTGCGTGGCCTACATCATCGCCGCCATGGTGGTGCTGGTGGTCAATGCCTCGGAAATCCCCAAAGCCTTTGAAATGATCTTCACCTACGCCTTCACCCCGATTGCTGCTACCGGTGGTTTTGCCGGTGCGGCGGTGATGGCGGCGATTCGCTTCGGTGTGGCGCGCGGTATTTTCTCCAACGAAGCAGGTCTGGGTACTGCAGGTATCGCTCAGGCGGCCGGCACCACCAACAGCCCGGTGCGTTCGGGGATGATCGGCATGCTCGGGACCTTTATCGACACCATCATCATCTGCTCGATGACTGGCCTGGCGATCATCACCTCCGGCGTGTGGACCAGCGGTGCCAGCGGTGCGGCTCTGTCAGCTGCAGCCTTTGAGCAGGCCATGCCTGGTGTCGGCGGTTATATCCTGACGTTGGCCCTGGTGGTGTTTGCCTTTACCACCATTCTTGGTTGGAGCTACTTCGGTGAGAAGTGCTGGGAATACATGGTCGGCACCAAGTCGATCCTGCCGTTCCGCATTCTCTGGGTGGTAGCCGTGCCATTCGGCGCGATTGCCCAGCTGGACTTCGCCTGGTTGGTGGCCGATACCCTGAATGGTCTGATGGCGATCCCCAACCTGCTGTCGCTGCTGTTGCTCAGCCCGATCGTGGTCAAGCTGACCAAGGATCACTTCGCAAAAAATTGATGTGTCGCCTGGGCGGGCAGGGTAGTCTGACTCCTTGGTCAGCTATGCCTGCCTCCCTTCAAGAGGGCGCGGGCTTGCCATTTGGCGGGTTCGCGCCCTTACTTGTTAGCCCTCTCCAATTTCGTTGATAAGGATCGTTCCCATGGCACAAGTCACCCTCAAAGGTTCCCCGGTTGAAGTCACCGGTCAACTGCCGCAGATTGGTCAGCAAGCGCCGGCTTTTAGCCTGGTTGCCGGTGACCTCAGCGATGTGAGCCTGGCCAGCCTGGCCGGCAAGCGCAAAGTCCTGAACATTTTCCCAAGCGTCGACACCCCAACTTGCGCCACCTCGGTGCGTACCTTCAACGCCGAAGCGAGCAAACTGGCCAACACCGTGGTGCTGTGCATCTCCACCGACCTGCCGTTTGCCCAGGCGCGTTTCTGCGGTACCGAAGGTCTGGAAAACGTGATCAACCTGTCGACCATGCGTGGCGCTGACTTCCTGCAGAACTACGGCGTGGCCATTGCCAGCGGCCCGCTGGTGGGTGTTGCTGCCCGCGCGGTGGTGGTGCTGGATGAAAACGACAAGGTGCTGCACAGCGAGCTGGTCGGCGAAATCGCTGACGAGCCGAACTACGCAGCTGCGATTGCCGTGCTCAAGTAACACCCGCTAAACGCTTGTCCAACGGCCTGCTTTGCAGGCCGTTTTTGTTGGTGCAGGTTTATACGCCAAGCACTTTTCATTTGTGGATCAGACATTTAGTTACGTAAGGAAAAGGTAAATAGGCGGTAAAGAGGCTTTGCAGGCCGGCTGATACTGCATATCGTTCACGCTCCCCAAGGAAGTGATCGTCGCCATGCCTGATACACAGTTCACCACCCGTCCTCGCAACCTGTCGCGCCAATGGCTGCTCGGCTCACTCGCGCTGGCTGTTCTCGCCGTACTGCTGTGGTGGTTCTGGCCCAGCCCGCCGGAAGCACCGCAGCGTGGCGGCCCTTGGCGTGATGGCGGCCCGGTGCCGGTGCGTGTAGCGACTGTCAGTCAGGGCGACTTCCCGGTTGAACTCAAGGCCCTGGGCACTGTGACCGCCTATAACACGGTGAACGTGCGTGGCCGGGTGGAGGGTGAGCTGGTCAAATTGCTGTTCAAGGACGGTCAGCAGGTCAAGGCTGGCGATCTGCTCGCGGTGATCGACCCACGCTCTTATGAAATCGCCTTGCAGCAGGCCCAGGGCGCGCTACAGGAACACCAGGCGCAGCTGCGCAATGCCGAGCTGGATCTGGCGCGCTACCGCGGTTTGTATGCCGAAGATTCGATTGCCAAGCAGACCCTCGATACCCAGGAAGCTCTGGTCAACCAGTTCCGTGGCAGCCTCAAGAGCCTGCAGGCGGATGTCGCCACTGCACGGCTGAACCTCGACTTCACCCAGATTCGCGCACCTATCACTGGCCGCCTGGGCATCCGCCAGGCCGATGTCGGAAACCTGGTCAGCTCCGGCGATGAGTTACCGCTGGTGGTAATTACCCAGACTCTGCCGATTGCCGTGATGTTTACCCTGCCCGAAGCCGAGCTGCCGGCCGTGGTGCAGCAGCTGCGCGCAGGCGAAACCCTCGCGGTCGATGCCTGGGACCGCAGTGAAAAGCTCAAACTGGCCGAAGGCGAGCTGGAAAGTGTCGACAACCTGATCGACACCGCCACCGGCACAGTCAAGCTCAAGGCGCGCTTCGCCAACGCCGAGGAAATGCTCTTTCCCAACCAGTTCGTCAATGTGCGCCTGCGGGTGAAAACCCTGCAGAACGTCACCCTGATGCCGGCCGCAGCGCTGCAGTTTGGTGCTAGCGGCACCTTCGCCTATGTGGTGGACGCTGAAGACAAGGTGCAGCTGACGCCGATCAGCGTTGGCGCCAGCGACGGCCTGCTCAGTGTGGTCGAGCAGGGTCTCAAGGCCGGTGATCGCCTGGTGCTGGAAGGCACCGATCGCCTGCGCTCAGGCAACAAGGTCGAGGTGATTGGGGACAAACCGGTCGCCGCTCAGACCGAGCCAGCCACACCTGAGCGCAAACGAGCGCCGCGCGTCCAATGAACACCTCTCGCCTGTTTATCCTGCGCCCGGTCGCCACCACGCTGATCATGCTGGCGATCTTCTTGAGCGGTCTGATCGCCTACCGCCTGCTGCCTGTCTCGGCGCTGCCGGAAGTGGATTACCCGACCATTCGGGTGATGACCCTCTATCCCGGCGCTAGCCCGGATGTGATGACCAGTGCGGTCACCGCGCCGCTGGAGCGCCAGTTCGGCCAGATGGCCGGGCTGAAACAGATGTCCTCGACCAGCTCGGGCGGCGCCTCGGTGATTACCCTGCGCTTTAACCTGGAGGTGAAGCTGGATGTCGCCGAACAGGAAGTGCAGGCGGCGATCAATGGCGCGAGCAACCTGCTGCCCAGCGATTTGCCGGCACCGCCGGTGTACAACAAGGTCAACCCGGCCGATACCCCGGTACTGACCCTGGCCATCAGCTCGAAAACCATGCCGCTGCCGCAGGTGTTCGACCTGGTCGATACCCGCCTGGCGCAGAAGCTTGCGCAAACCAGTGGCGTCGGTCTGGTCACCCTGGCTGGCGGCCAACGTCCGGCCGTACGTTTGCGGGTCAACCCGGAAGCGCTGGCTTCCTATGGTTTGAACCTCAGCGATGTGCGCACGCTGATCACCGCCAGTAACGTCAACCAACCCAAGGGCAACTTCGACGGCCCGACACGGGTATCGCAGCTGGACGCCAACGATCAGCTGAAATCCGTCGACGAATACCGCGAGCTGATTCTTGGCTACCAGAATGGCGCCACGCTGCGCCTGAAAGATGTCGCCGAGATTATCGACGGCGCGGAAAACCAGCGCCTGGCCGCCTGGGCCAATCGCAACGAAGCGGTGCTGGTCAACGTGCAGCGCCAGCCCGGTGCCAATGTTATTGATGTGGTCGACAGTATTCAGACCCTGCTGCCCAACCTGACCCAGGGTCTACCGGCCAGCGTCGAAGTCAGCGTGCTGACCGACCGCACCGAAACCATCCGCGCCGCGGTCAAGGGCGTGCAGCATGAGTTGTTGTTGGCCATCGCTCTGGTGGTGTTGGTGACTTTCCTGTTTCTGCGCAAGGTGTCGGCCACCATCATCCCGTCCATCGTCGTGCCGCTGTCGTTGATCGGCACCTTCGGCGTGATGTACCTGGCGGGCTTCACCATCAACAACCTGACGCTGATGGCGCTGACCATCGCCACCGGCTTTGTGGTGGACGATGCCATCGTCATGCTGGAGAACATCGCCCGCCATCTGGAGGAGGGCGAAACGCCGCTGAATGCGGCGCTGAAAGGCGCCAGGCAGATCGGCTTTACCCTGGTATCGCTGACCATCTCGCTGATCGCCGTGCTGATTCCGCTGCTGTTTATGGCCGACGTGGTCGGGCGGCTGTTCCGCGAATTCGCCATCACCCTGGCGGTGGCCATTCTGATTTCCTTGGTGGTGTCGCTGACCCTGACGCCAATGATGTGCGCGCGCCTGCTCAAGGCGGAAAAGCCCGAGGAAGAAGGGCGTTTCTACCGCGCCGCTGGAGCGGTAATCGACGGCATGATCGCCCGTTACGGCGTGTGGCTGACCTGGGTACTCAAGCATCAGCCGCTGACCTTGCTGGTGGCCATCGGCACCATGGCGCTGACCGTAGTGCTGTATCTGGCCGTGCCCAAAGGCTTTTTCCCGGTGCAGGACACCGGTGTGATCCAGGGCATTTCCGAGGCGCCGCAGTCGATTTCCTTCCGCGCCATGAGCGAGCGCCAGCAACGCCTGGCCGAGGTGATTCTGCAGGACCCGGCCGTGGCCAGCCTGTCGTCCTACATCGGCGTGGACGGTGACAACCCGACGCTCAATAGCGGGCGCCTGCTGATCAACCTGACGCCACGGGCCGAGCGCGATGTCAGTGCCAGCCAGATTATCGAGCGGTTGCGCCCGGAACTGGCGCGGATTCCCGGAATCGAGCTGTACCTGCAACCGGTGCAGGACCTGTCCATCGAGGATCGGGTTAGCCGCACGCAGTTCCAGTTCAGCATGGAGTCGCCGGATATCAGCCTGCTCGAAGAGTGGGTGCCCAAGCTAGTCAGCGCGCTGCGCGAGCAACCGGAGCTGACCGATGTGGCCAGTGATCTGCAAAACCGCGGCCTGCAGGTGTTTCTGCAGATCGATCGCGACATGGCCGGGCGCCTCGGTGTCAGCATTGCCGATATCGACAACGCGCTGTACGACGCTTTCGGCCAGCGGCAGATTTCCACCATCTACACCCAGGCCAGCCAGTACCGCGTGGTGCTGGAAAGCGAGAACGCCGGCAGCATCGGCCCCGCTGCGCTGCGGCAGATACATGTCAAGGCCGCCGATGGTCAGCAGGTTGCGCTGTCGACCCTGGCCCAGGTCGAGGAGCGCGCCGCCAGTCTGCTGATCAACCATATCGGCCAATTCCCGGCAGCCACCCTGTCATTCAACCTGGCCAGCGGCGTATCGCTGGGCGAGGCGGTGGCGGTGATCGAGCGCATCGAGCAGGAGATCGGTATTCCTCCGGCGGTGCAGACGCGCTTCCAGGGCGCGGCAGAAGCCTTCCGCGCATCGCTGTCGAGCACCTTGCTGCTGATCCTCGCGGCCATCGTCACCATGTATATCGTGCTCGGTGTGCTCTACGAGAGCTATATCCACCCGATCACCATTCTCTCCACCTTGCCCTCGGCGGGCGTTGGCGCGCTGCTGGCGTTGCTGATCAGCGGCAACGAGCTGGGGCTGATCGCGATCATCGGCATTATCTTGCTGATCGGCATCGTCAAGAAGAACGCGATCATGATGATCGACTTCGCCCTCGACGCCGAACGCAACCAGGGCATGCAGCCGGAAGCGGCGATTTACCAGGCGGCGCTGCTGCGTTTTCGGCCGATTCTGATGACCACCTTGGCCGCGCTTTTCGGCGCGATTCCACTGATGCTGGCCACCGGCTCTGGCGCTGAACTGCGTCAACCGTTGGGCCTGGTAATGGTCGGCGGGCTGCTGCTCAGCCAGATCCTCACGCTGTTCACTACGCCGGTGATCTATCTGTACTTCGATCGCCTGTCGCGGCGCATCAGTGGCCGTAGCGCGGCCGGGCTTGTGGTCAACCCATGAACCTCTCCGGCCCCTTTATCCGCCGGCCGGTGGCAACCCTGCTGCTGAGCCTGGCGATTCTGCTGCTCGGCGGCGTCAGCTTCGGCCTGCTGCCGGTGGCGCCGCTGCCGCAAATGGATTTCCCCACTATTACCGTGCAGGCCAGCCTGCCGGGGGCTAGCCCGCAGATCATGGCGTCCAGCGTGGCCACGCCGCTGGAGCGCTCGCTCGGCACCATCGCCGGCATCAGCCAGATGAACAGCCGCAGCAGCCAGGGCAACACACGGATCATGATCCAGTTCGATCTGGACCGGGACATCAACGCCGCTGCCCGCGAGGTGCAGGCGGCGATCAATGCCTCACGCGAGCTGCTGCCCAGCGGTATGCGCAGCATGCCTACTTACGCCAAGGTCAACCCGTCGCAGGCGCCGATCATGGTGCTGTCGCTTACCAGCGATGTGCTCAACAAGGGCCAGCTATACGACGTAGCCTCGACCATCCTGTCGCAGAAACTCGCCCAGGTAACCGGCGTTGGTGAAGTGCAGATCGGCGGCAGCTCCTTGCCCGCCGTGCGCGTCGCCTTGGAGCCGCGCCTGCTCGATCAGTACGGCATCGCTCTCGATGAAGTGCGCCAGAGCATCAGTGCCGCCAACGCCAAGCGGCCGAAAGGCGCGGTGGAAGATGCCGAGCGGCACTGGCAGGTGCAGGCCAGCGATCAACTGGAAAAAGCCGCCGATTACCTGCCGCTGATCATTCGCTATCAGGACGGCGCAGCCGTGCGCCTGGGCGATGTGGCGAGCGTTACCGATGGCGTCGAGGACCGTTACAACAGCGGTTTTTTCAACGATGAACAGGCGGTGCTGCTGGTGATCAACCGCCAGACCGGGGCCAATATCATCGAAACCATCGCCGGCATTCGCGAGCAATTGCCGGCCTTGCGCGCGGTAATTCCCGCCAGCATTGAGCTGGAAGTGGCGATGGACCGTTCGCCGGTGATTCGCGCCACCCTGCATGAGGCCGAGCAAACTCTGCTGATCGCCGTGGTGCTGGTGATTCTGGTGGTGTTCGCCTTCCTCGGCCGTTGGCGCGCGGCGCTGATTCCGGCGTTGGCGGTGCCGGTGTCGCTGGTCGGCACCTTTGCGGTGATGTACCTGCTGGATTTCTCCCTGAACAACCTGTCGCTGATGGCGCTGATCATCGCCACCGGCCTGGTGGTGGACGATGCTATCGTCGTTTTGGAAAACATTTCGCGGCATATCGAGGCCGGCGAAACGCCTATGGCGGCGGCGTTCAAGGGCGCGCGCGAGGTGGGCTTCACCTTGCTGGCGATGAACCTGTCGCTGGTCGCAGTGTTTATCTCGATCCTGTTTATGGGCGGCATCGTCGAGCGGCTGTTCCGCGAGTTTTCCATCACCCTGGCCGTGGCCATCGTGATTTCCCTGCTGGTGTCGCTGACCCTGACGCCGATGCTCTGCGCACGCTGGCTCAAGGCCGAAACTGCCGAGCATAAGCCCAGTGCCATGCAGCGTTGGGGCGGGGCCGTGCAGACGCGCGTATTGGCGTTTTACGCGCGCGGTTTGGACTGGGCGCTAAAACACTCCTTGCTGATGCTGTTCAGCCTGCTGGCGACCATCGCGCTGAACATCTTCCTGTTTGTCAGCGTGCCGAAAACCTTTATGCCGCAGCAGGACACCGGCCAGCTGATCGGCATGATCCGCGGCGATGACGGCCTGTCGTTTCAGGTGATGCAGCCGAAGATGGAAATTTTCCGCCGCGCCGTGCTGGCTGACCCGGCGGTGGACAGCGTGGCCGGGTTTATCGGCGGCAGCGGCGGGATCAACAACGCCTTTATGATCGTGCGCCTCAAACCGGTCTCTGAGCGCAAGGCCAGCGCTCAGGATGTGATTAACCGCTTGCGCCAGTCGGTGCCGAAAGTGCCCGGAGGGCGGATGTTCCTCATGCCCGATCAGGACCTGCAGATCGGCGGGCGGGAAGGGCGTAGCTCGGAAAACGAGTACATGCTGCTATCCGGCGATCTCGACGAATTGCGCAAGTGGCTGCCACCGGTGCGCGAAGCACTGCGCGCCTTGCCGGAACTGACTGATATCGACGCCAAGGAAGCCGAAGGCACCCAGCAGATCCGCCTGGTGGTCGACCGCGACATGGCCAAACGCCTGGGCGTGGACATGAATATGATCACCGCCGTGCTCAACAATGCCTTTAGCCAGCGTCAGGTGTCGACCATCTACGACAGCCTCAATCAGTACAGCGTGGTGATGGAGATCAACCCGCAGTTCGCCCAGTACCCGGAAACCCTCGACCAGATTCAGCTGATCACCGCCGAGGGCGCGCGGGTGCCGTTATCCAGCTTCGCCCGCTGGGAGCGCAGCCTGGAAGAAGACCGCGTGCATCACCAGGGCCAGTTCGCTGCGGAAAATATCGGCTTCGCCCTGGCCGAAGGGGTCAGCCTGGATCAGGCCAGCGCGGCGATCAACAACGCGGTTGCCCGGGTCGGTTTACCGACCGAAGTGCAGGGCATGCTCGGTGGTACCGGCGGAGCCTTCCAGCAAACCCAGCAGAACCAGCCGTGGATGATCCTGCTGGCCCTGGTGGTGGTGTATATCGTCCTCGGCGTGCTGTACGAGAGCTATATCCACCCGCTGACCATTCTCTCCACCTTGCCCTCGGCCGGGGTCGGCGCGCTGCTTGCGCTGCAGCTGATGAGCATCGAGTTCAGCCTGATTTCATTGTTAGGGCTGTTCCTGCTGATCGGCATCGTCAAAAAGAACGCGATTCTGATGATCGACCTGGCGCTGCAGCTGGAACGCCAGCAGCACCTGAGCCCGGAGGAGTCGATCCGCCAGGCGTGCCTACTGCGCTTTAGGCCGATCATGATGACCACCCTGGCGGCGATTCTCGGCGCACTGCCGCTGATGCTCAGCAGCGCCGAAGGCGCAGAAATGCGCCAGCCGCTGGGCATCACCATTGTCGGCGGGTTGGTGCTGAGCCAGCTGCTGACCCTCTACACCACGCCGGTGATCTACCTGTATTTCGACCGCCTGCGCCACCGGGTCAACCGCTGGCGCGGTGTGCGCACTGACGCTGCCCTGGAAACCCCGTTATGACCCTGCTGCCAATACCCGTAGGAGCGAGCCATGCTCGCGAAACCTTTTCTGTTGCCAAGCCATTCGCGGGCATGGCCCGCTCCTACATGGGGCTGCTTACACTCAGCTTATTGTTAGGCGGCTGCGCGATCGGCCCGGATTACCAGCGCCCGCAGCTGCAAACCCCGGCGCAGTTTAAACAGATTGAGGGCTGGACCCAGGCCAAGCCCGGCGATGTGCTGGAGCGCGGCAGTTGGTGGCAGTTGTATGGTGACAGCGAGTTGAATGCCCTGGTCGAGCGGCTGAATCTCTCCAACCAAAACCTGGCTGCCAGCGAGGCGCAATATCGCCAGGCCCGCGCCCTGGTGCGCGGCGCACGAGCGGCGTTCTACCCGAGCCTGTCGAGTAGCGCCGGGGCCACTCGCAGTAGTCAGGGCAGCGGTTCCAATAACAACAGCGGCAGCACCACGACCAGTACGGGCGATATCAGCAAGAGCTATGAGCTGGGTCTGAATGCCGCCTGGGAACTGGATATGTGGGGCAAGCTGCGCCGCTCGCTGGAATCCAGCCGAGCCGGCTTCGAGGCCAGCGCCGCCGACCTGGCCGCGCTCAAGCTCAGCCTGCAGGCGGAACTGGTGCAGAACTACCTGCAACTGCGCGTGCTGGATGATCAGCAGCGCCTGCTGGATGCCACAGTCGCGGCCTATGCACGCTCGCTGAAACTCACGGAAAACCAGTACAACGCTGGCATCGTGCCCAAATCCGATGTCAGCCAGGCGCTGACCCAGCTGAAAAGCACCCAGGCCCAGGCCATCGACCTTAAATGGCAACGCGCCCAGCTGGAACACGCAATTGCAGTGCTAATCGGCGTACCGCCCAGCGAACTCAGCATCGTCGTGCGTGAGCAATTACCTGCGCTACCCGAGATACCCGTGGCCCTGCCGTCGCAATTGCTGGAGCGCCGCCCGGATGTGGCTGCTGCGGAGCGCCGGGTGATAGCCGCCAACGCCGAGATCGGTGTGGCAGAAGCCGCCTGGTATCCAGACCTGACCATCTCAGCCAGCGGCGGTTACCGCGGCAGCAGCTTTGCCGACTGGATCGATCTGCCCAACCGCTTCTGGTCCCTCGGCCCGCAGCTGGCGCTGACCCTGTTCGATGGTGGCGCGCGCAGCGCCGAGCTGGAACGCAGCGAAGCGGCCTACGACCAGACCGTGGCGCAATACCGCCAAGCGGTGCTCGACAGCTTCCGTGAGGTAGAGGATTACCTGGTGCAATTGCGCGTGCTGCAGCAGGAAGCCGTGATCCAGCAGGAAGCGCTGGACGCCGCCCGCGAATCCCTGCGCCTGATCGAAAACCAGTACCGCGCCGGTACCGTGGACTTCAACAGCGTGGTTAATGTGCAGGCCACGGCGCTGAGCAACGAGCGCAGCAACCTCAGCCTGCTGGGCAGTCGCCTGACCGCCAGCGTGCAGCTGATTGCGGCGCTGGGTGGTGGTTGGCAGGGTGAGTTAGAGGTGCCGGAGCAAGAAGCGCCCTAAGCGTCAGTACAGGTAACCGCCGTATTGACGCTTAGGACTTAGGGGGATGGTTATTCGCGGGATTTGCGGTTAACCGTTTGCGCGGCCTTGAGTATGTCTGCACCGATCTCGGCCTCAAACTGCTGCCAAACCGGTTGCATGGCGGCGCGCCAGACAGCGCGTTGTTCGTCGGTGAGGGTGATGATCTGGCTGCTGCCGGACGCTTCGATACGCTGGCGATCCGCACGGTTGGCTTCTTCGGATTGGCGGTTCACCTCAAAACTCACTTCATCAATGATGGCTTCCAGCTCACTGCGGATATGGTGAGGAATGGAAAACCAGAAGCGCTGATTACTGACCAGCATGTAGTCGAGCGCACCGTGGTTGGTCTCGGTGATAAATGGCTGCAGGGTGTGCAGCTGCTTGGTGTAGATGTTCGACCAGGCATTCTCTGTGCCCTGTACCTTGCCGCTTTGCAGCGCATCGAAGACCTCGGCAAAAGGCATGGCCAAGGGCGCCGCACCGATCTGATAGAACTGCGCTTCCAGCACGCTGGAGGGCTGAATGCGGAACTTCAAACCCGCCGCATCACTGGGCACCTGCAGCGCTTTAGTCGCCGAGAGCTGCTTCATACCGTTATGCCAATACGCCAGGCCAATGATGTTGTGCGCCTCCATGGAACGCAGCAGTTGACGGCCTTTGGCGCGCTTCTGGAAGCGCGTGACGGCTTCCAGATCATCGAACAGGAAGGGCAGGTCGAACACCTGCAACTGCTTGGTGTATTTCTCGAACTTGGCCAGCGACGGTGCGAGCAATTGCACCTCGTTGTTGGCCAAGGCCTGCAGCTCGTTGTTGTCGCCAAATAAGCTGGAGGTCGGATAAACCTCGACGTTGACCTTGCCTGCCAGACGCTGATCGACCAACTGCTTGAACAGTAAAGCGCCCTGGCCCTTGGGCGTGTGCTCATCGGCGACATGGGCAAACTTGATCAGGATGGGTTCCTGTTCTTGGGCGTTGCAGAGGTTGAGTGCACTGAACAGCAGGGTGCCAACGGCTATAACAGCAATCGACTTGAACATAGGAGAGTCCTTGGTTGAGGCAGGCGAGCAGTCTTGAATAATCGGGGGTAATCAGGCGCTATACGCACTTTCAGCGTAGCGGCTTTTTGCCAGCGCCCCGGGTGATTAGCCTGGGGCACGTAGAAGGGGCTAGTTAGAGCGGCGCGGAGGTTACTGCACTTGGCGAGACAGTGGAGTGCGATGGCGCACGTCTTAGAACCAGCACACGATCTGCTGCGCGTCGGCCCTGCTACGTTAAAAGCAGGGCTCTAGCTCGCGAGATCGTGAACAGGCTCTTAACGCTTGTTGCGGTTAACCGTTTGCGCGGCCTTCATTATGTCGGCGCCGATCACGCCTTCGAACTGTTTCCACACCGGCTGCATGGCTTGGCGCCAGGCGTCGCGTTGCTCATCGTTAAGGGCGATAACTTGCGTGCCGGTGGCTGCAGCGATGCGATCGCGGTCGGCCTGGTTAGCAGCTTCGGCCTGGCGATTTACCTCGTAGGTCACCTCGTCGATGATGCCTTCCAGCTCCATGCGGATCTGGTGCGGGATGCCGTACCAGAAGCGTGGATTGCTCACCAGCATGTAGTCGAGTACGCCGTGGTTGGTCTCGGTGATAAACGGCTGCACGCTGTGCAGTTGTTTGCTGTAGATGTTCGACCAGGGGTTTTCCGCGCCCTGGACCTTGCCGCTTTTAAGCGCGTCGAAGACTTCGGCAAACGGCATGACCAGCGGCGTGGCGCCGAGCTGGTTGAACTGCGCCTCAAGCACCGAGGAGGGTTGGATACGGAACTTCAAACCGGCTGCGTCGCCCGGTACCAGCAGCGCCTTGGTTGCCGACAGCTGCTTCATGCCGTTGTGCCAATAGGCCAGGCCGACGATGTTGTGATCTTCCATGGAGCGCAGCAGTTGGCGGCCCTTGGCGCGCTTCTGGAAACGGTTGACCGCGTCCAGGTCATCGAACAGGAAGGGCAGGTCGAACACCTGCAGTTGCTTGGTGTATTTCTCGAACTTGGCCAGCGACGGTGCCAGCAGTTGTACCTCGTTTTTAGCCAGCGCATCGAGTTCGTTGGCATCGCCGTACAGGGTGGAGTTGGGGTAAACCTCGACTTTTACCTTGTCGCCCAGGCGCTCCTCGGCCAGCTTCTTGAACAGCAGTGCGCCTTGGCCTTTGGGGGTGTTGTCTGCAACCACGTGGGCGAACTTGATCACGATTGGCCCCTTGTCGGTTGCCGCGTGAAGCGTGGTAGACGCCAGCAGCAGGCTGCCAGCGGCGATAGCGCAGATCGACTTGAACATAGCGTTGTTCCTGTTCTTCTTATGTTGTTGTGTTGACGGCGTGCCAGGGAAAGTCTCAGCAGGCTGGCCGGTGCAGGCTGTCAGGTTGGCGCGGCAGCACGATGGGTTGCCGTGCGCAGTGCACCGGCTATATCGCAATGCCTATGCCAGAGTGGTAACTCGTCTGCAGGGCTTGAGCGGCCACGGAACGGCCGTGATGGAGCGCACAGCGGTTGGCGAATAATCGCCATTTGCGCGTAAAAATCGGCAAATAACCGCTTATGGAGAGCGAGGGTGGCGTTTTACCGCCACCCTTAGGAGGAGGGGCTGCGGCGTGGATCAGCGGCGCACGGCGCGCCAGGCAGTCAACAGGCAAAGGGCCAAGAGCAGGGCGACGCTTAGCAGGGTCCAGTGGGTAAACGACAAGCCGAGAATGCTGTAGTCGCTCTGCCCGCATACGCCAGCGCTCATAAATACGCTGGGCAGCCATTCATGCAGCGGCAGGTAGAACGAGTAGAACGGGAAGGGCGAGCAGCTGGAGCTTTCCAGCACGCCGGTTTCGATCAACACCAGATGAGTGTTGTCATACACCGCCATACCCGCAGCGGCGAGCAGCAGCGGCCAGAGCGGCAGAGTCAGCCAACGCAGGCCAAGGGCTTCTACGCCCAGAATCAGCAAGCTGACAACGCCGCCACACAGCAGCCACAAGCGGATCTGGATGCACAGCGTGCAGGGCTCCCAGCCGGCTAGATGCTGCAACAGCAATGCCCCGCCGAGCATGGCAAAGCAGGCGAAAGCAATCATGGCGAGCAGGGGCTTGAGCGAGGTGGGACGGGACATCTGAATCTCCGAAAGGGCCTGGCGCGTTGGCTAAGGCAGATACTGTGCCGACAGCTAAGACGTGTGGCGCAGACTTAAGTTGCAGCTCTGGTTGAGCGGTCCAGGTACAGGGCCAGCAACGCAAGGATGATCGCCAGCGAATCGGCAAACAAGCCCAGATTGACGCCCCGGATCATTTTTCCGAACCGTCGGCAACACCATATGGTAATGGGCTTAAACCGGACGATGTTCGGTGCCGGCACCAGGCGTAAGAAACAGCAAGGTAGTGGGTTGTGTGGTTCTGGCCGTGTGCCACACACCCTTTGGCACCAGCACGTAGCTGCCGACCGTATCCAGCAGTAGCTCGCGCTCGCCGTTTGCTTCTTCAAGCAGCAGCACTGCACTGCCACTTAGTAGCATGACCAGCTCTTCACCAGCCGGATGGCGTTCCCAACTGGGCCAGTCTGCCGAAAAGCTGAAGGCGGACATCAACCTGCCCTGGTCCAACTCAGGCTTGGCCCCACCAGCAATATCACTCCAGAACTGTTCGTTAACGGCGATCTGCTGGGTTTTTCCGCCATCTTGAACATGCAGATACGTATGCAGAATTTCCTCGGCGTGCTTGGCGGGCATGCTGTGCTCCTTATCCTGTTCTGGCTCAGCGTTTGAGTAGAGCAGAGTCCAGCTGATTGAAGCACTGCACGATGCGCTCATGGCTGACATCGGCAAATTCCTTCTGCGTCAGGCTCACCAGTACGCTGGTTTTTACCCGACCGGAGCGCAGTTGGCGCTGCATATAGGCCAGTACATCAGCGTCGCTGACGGGGATTGGTTGGCTGGGTTCTTCCACGGGTGTGCGCTCTTTGTCAGTGAAATTGAGACGTGCGTTTTCGGCTCAGTAGTGTGCTGCTAGCCGCCACTTTATCAGCACATTCAACCGATTTTCTCAGCATAGGTTCAGGATGTTTTACCGGCATGACTCTATAGTCACTGAGTCATATTCCCTGACTACTATTAAGGTCATATCCAAATCCTATTGGCTCGATTGCCGTCCAGCTACCACGCTGAGTCCACCCCGTTAGGTGAAAAACAACAGGAGAGAGACATGTCAAACGATGCGAAATGCCCGTTCTCGGGTGCTGCCGGAACCAACAGCGTGGCTGGCGGCGCACCGAAGAACGCAGACTGGTGGCCTAACCAGCTGAGCCTGAAGATTCTGCAGCAGCATTCCTCCAAGTCCGACCCGATGGGTGCGGACTTTAACTATGCCGACGAATTCAAAACGCTTGATCTGCATGCCGTGATCAAGGACCTCACCGCGCTGATGACCGACTCGCAAGACTGGTGGCCAGCCGACTGGGGGCATTACGGCGGCCTGATGATTCGCATGGCCTGGCACGCTGCCGGCACCTACCGCATTCATGACGGCCGTGGCGGTGCAAGCACCGGCAACCAGCGTTTTGCTCCGCTCAACAGCTGGCCGGATAACGGCAACCTGGACAAGGCCCGCCGTTTGCTCTGGCCGATCAAGCAGAAGTACGGCCGTAAGCTGTCCTGGGCTGACCTGTTCGTCCTCGCCGGCAACGTTGCCCTGGAGTCCATGGGCTTCAAGACCTTCGGCTTTGCCGGCGGCCGCCCGGATATCTGGGAGCCGGAAGAAGACACCTACTGGGGTTCGGAAACCGAGTGGCTGGCCACCAGCGACAAACCCAACAGCCGCTACTCCGGTGACCGTAATCTGGAAAACCCACTGGCCGCCGTGCAGATGGGTTTGATCTACGTAAACCCGGAAGGTCCGGACGGCAATCCAGACCCCGTGGCCTCTGGCCGCGATGTGCGCGAAACCTTCGCCCGCATGGCCATGAACGATGAAGAAACCGTGGCGCTGGTAGCCGGCGGTCACACCTTTGGTAAAGCCCACGGTGCGGGTGATCCAACACTGGTCGGCCCTGAGCCAGAAGCGGCGGGTATCGAAGAGCAAGGCTTTGGTTGGATCAACAAATTCGGCAGCGGCAAGGGCGTACACACCACCACCAGCGGTATTGAAGGTGCCTGGAAGCCCAACCCAACGACTTGGGACAACGGCTATTTCGACATGTTGTTCGGCTACGAGTGGGAACTGAGCAAGAGCCCGGCTGGCGCCCATCAGTGGACGCCGAAGAACGTCAAACCGGAGGACATGATTCCCGACGCCCATGACCCGGCGAAGAAGCACCCGCCGATGATGACCACCGCCGATATGTCGCTGCGTATGGACCCGGCTTACGAGAAAATCTCCCGTCACTTCCACCAGAACCCGCAAGCGTTTGCTGATGCCTTCGCCCGTGCCTGGTTCAAGCTGACCCACCGTGATATGGGCCCGCGTGCCCGTTACCTCGGCCCGCTGGTGCCGCAGGAAGAGCTGATCTGGCAAGACCCGGTTCCGGCCGTTAACCATGCCCTAGTGGATGCGCAGGACATCGCTGGCCTCAAGGCCAAGGTGTTGGCATCCGGCCTGTCGATTGCGCAACTGGTCAACACTGCCTGGGCGTCGGCTTCTACCTACCGTGGCAGCGACAAGCGTGGTGGTGCCAACGGTGCGCGTATTCGCCTTGCTCCGCAGAAGGATTGGGAGGTCAACCAGCCGGCCGAACTGGCCAAGGTGCTGGCAGCGCTAGACGCCATCCAGAAGGACTTCAACGCATCGGCCGCTGGCGGCAAGAAAGTCTCCCTGGCCGACCTGATCGTCCTCGCCGGTTCTGCAGCGGTGGAAGCCGCGGCGAAGAAGGGTGGTGTGGATGTAGCGGTGCCATTTGCCCCAGGTCGTACCGACGCCTCGCAGGATCAGACCGATGTCGAATCCTTCGCGGTGCTGGAGCCCAAGGCCGATGGCTTCCGTAACTACGCCCGCAAGGGTTACGAAAGCGTTGCCGCCGAGTTGCTGGTAGACAAGGCGCAACTGCTTGAGCTGACCTCGCCGGAGATGACCGTGCTGATCGGTGGCCTGCGCGCGCTGAATGCCAATGCCGGTAAAGCCCAGCATGGTGTGTTCACCAAGCGCCCGGAAACCCTGAGCACTGACTTCTTCGTCAACCTGCTCGACATGAGCACCAAGTGGCAGAAGTCCGCCAGCGAAGGTGTGCTGGAAGGCCGTGACCGCAAAACTGGCGATCTGAAGTGGACCGGCACCCAGGTTGACCTGGTCTTCGGCTCCAACTCCCAGCTGCGCGCACTGGCCGAGGTCTACGCCACCAGCGACGCACAAGCGAAGTTCGTTAAGGATTTCGTCGCTGCCTGGACCAAGGTGATGAACCTGGATCGCTTCGATCTCAAGTGATCCACATAGAGGCTTAACACGCCTCAGATGAAACCACTTCGCCCCGCCATGGTCATTCATGGCGGGGCGAAGTTTTTTATAAGTGCTTGATTAAGTTTGAATTCAGCCAGCGCGGTTAGCCTTGCCCGATCTTTTTAAATGCCTTTGGAGTTTCCTTATGTCCACCATCGCCAGCGTACCGCTCAAACAGGTTCCGGCCGCCTTCGCACTTTGCGCCGCACTGTTCGCCAACGGCGCGATGGCCAGCCAGCCGCAGATCTATGGCCTGCACGAGAAGGTTTCGCTGCATGAACTGGCCCTGGAACTGCCTGCCAAGCTCGATACCGGCGCCGAAACCGCCTCGCTGAGTGCCAAGAATATTGAAATGTTCAAACGTGATGGCGGCGAGTGGGTGCGCTTTCAATTGGGTATGGAGAACGCCAAGCAGGCGCAAATCATCGAAAAACCACTGGCGCGCATGAGCTATATCAAACGCCGCGCCGATGACCGCAAACCCGGCGACAAGCAGCTGTATACCGCCCGCCCGGTGATCGAGATGGACATCTGCGTGGGTGATGAGCTGAAGAATATCGAGGTCAACCTGACCGACCGCAGCGCCTTTGAATTTCCGCTGCTGATCGGCTCCTCGGCGCTGAAAGAGTTCAACGCCGCAGTCAGCCCTGGCGTGCGTTACTCGGCTGGGCAGCCAAGTTGCACTCAGACCAGTTGAGCGGCACGAGGGACTACACGCTCCTGAAACTCCAGACTATTTCCACTACGCGCACAGCCAGGATCAGGTAGAGCAGGAACATAAAGACCTGCAGCACCACGTGATGACGCAGCTTGGCCAGGCGGTGCAGGGCATCGCTGATATTCAGTAGCAGCAGAATCGCCGATAAGCTGATCAGCCCCCAACCGGCCAGCCTTGAGCCCCAAAGCCCCATAAAGAGCTGATGGTCGCCTCGTAGTGCATCGGTGCCGGCGGCAAACAACAGCGCACAGACCAACAGATTTTTGATGTTGTCGAAGATCTTGGCGCTTAAGTCTGCATCCAACAGCGCCAGGTACTTGCTCCAGAGATTGCGCATAAAACGGCACCTGAATTAGCAGCAGTACAGCGGTTAGTGGCTGGCGTTGCGCGGCTTGGGCCAGAACAGGCTGGCCATGCACAAGGCATACAGAATCGCGAACAGCACATAGGCAATTCGCGTGGAAAACAGCTCCGGTGTCTCGCCTGGCAATGGCGAAACGCCAAGGCCAAAGAGAATCAGAAAGGTCGTAAGCCCGCCGCCAAATACCTTGCCCGTCGTCGTGCCCATTACCGCCTTACCGGCAAACAGCAGGCTTACCAGCAGCACGGTGAGGGTTATCAGCCAGAGGGTGGGCTTCATCTCGGTCAGGGTAAATGCCAGGGATGCAGCAACCCCGCCCAGCAGGTTGAGCGCGATCAGCCCGACGGCGGCGCGCCGGCTCATCGTCAACTCAAACTGGCTAAGCAATGAGGCGACGGTGATCGGTATGACCATCGCCGTGGCCAGGCGCGGGTCAATCAAACACAGCGCAACCATCCCCAGCAGGATTGCGCCGCTGACCATTGCCTGGCGCGTCACCCTGCCAGGGTCAAGGCGTGACGGCGGGGCGGCGTTGGCATCTGCCGTACCTGTGTCTGGGAATACCGCGTGAGCGCCCCAGGTCAGCAGCAGGCCGACACTGACCGCTTTGGCCAGAATCGCCACAATCGACTCACCGAGATCCCGCTGCAGTATGTCGAGCAGCGGCACCACGATGGCGATTACCAGCATCAACGCCGGTCCCGCGCCGCCCACCTGACGCCCCTGAGCGAAAAAGCAGGTGAAGTAGCACAGCCACAGCAGCGGCAGCAGTACCAACGGCCGGTCACCGAGCAAGCCAGTGAGGAAGATCAGCAGTGCGCCGACAATAAAGATCAGCAACACAGTGCCCAGCCCCTGGCGCAAGCCGGGTGGGCTGTAGCTTGCCAGCAGAAACTGGGTGGCGAACAACGGTGCGAGAAACGGCAGCACGCTGCCGTTCACCAGCCCCATGCTGAAACCCACCGTCACTGCCAGGGCCACACGCAAGCCCTGGCGTTTGGCGCGCGCCAGATCGATTGACGGGGAGATGCCAGCCGTGGCCTCAGTTGACATAGGTCAGCAGGGCCACAAGCCGCGCGGTGATTACGCCGAAAATATTCGCCAGCGGGTTATCGCCGGTGTAAATCACCACTGTGACCTGTGAGCCGTAGCGCAGGCCTTTCGGGTAAGGCTCCATCACCACCAGGCGCACGGGAAAGCGTTGCGGGTCACGTACCCAGCCGCTCTCGTTGCGCACCGAAGGCAGGGCTGAAGAGCTGGTGCCTTCCGTTGCCACGCCCCAGCCGACGCTCTCGACCCGGGCATTGAAAATGCGCCCGGGCAGCACGTCGAACACCAGCTCAGCGGTGTCATCGGCCTGCACATGCTCCAGGCTGTTTTCTTTAAAGGCCGCAGAAACCCATACGGTACCGGTGTCGATAAAGGTCAACGCGGGCTGACCGGTACTGACCACCTGGCCAACGGCGAGCTGCAGATTGGTAATCACACCGTCGGCAGGCGCCTTAATCTCCGTGCGCACCAGATCAAGCCGGGCCTTCTCAAGTTGCGCGAGTGCCTGCTTGAACTGCGGGTTATCCGTACCGGTTGGCCCCAGTTCCTGACGTGCGCGCTGCAAATCGGCCTGCGCCTTGACCACGGCAGCCTCGGCGGAATTCAGCGATGCGGTGGCTTCATCCAGCCGTGCCCGCGCATATACGCCGCGTTCAACCAGCTGCATTACCCGGCGCGCTTGTTCACGCACATTGTCGCGCTGGGCGCGGGCAGAAACGAGCTGAGCCTGAGCCGCATCCACCGATGCGGTGTTGGCCCCCAAGGACTGGCCTGTTTGCTCAAGGCGTGCCTCGGCTTCGGCAATGGCAATTTTGTAGGGCTGCGGATCGATGCGAAAAAGCAGCTGCCCAGCTTCTACCCGCGCGTTATCGAGCACTGCGATTTCCACCACGCGGCCGCCCACTTCAGAGGCCATTTGCACCACATAACCCTGCACCACAGCCTGCGAGGTGGAAGGGGTGATGCGCTCCATCAGGATGGACAACGCAAATAGCACGGCGGCCACCAACACCACGATCAACGCAACACGCCGCAGCGGATTAGACGGCGGGGCGGAGTTTTCAGCAGGTGAGGCGGCCGGCGTTTCGGCGGGAGGCGGGGGAGTGCTGTCGGGCTGCTCTAATGTTTCAGACATATAGATTTCCGTAAGGCTGATGTAGCAACCGCAAAGGGTGGCTAGGCAGTGTGAGGCCCGCGCGCCAGGCGCGGGCTTTCAGGTCGGTCAGGCTCAGACAGGGTCCTGGCTGGTGACCCGCGCGGTACGAATAAACAGCGCGCGCAGCTTCTCCCAGAAATTGCCGCCCAGCACAAAGAAGCTGCCGATCAACATGGCATCGCCGAGCATCTGCAGCGCCCAGTTATTAGGCCGCAGGCCTGGGGCAACAGCATCGATATAGGGTTCGAGAAAGGACGAAATCAGCGGCAGGCAGAACATCACCAAGCCAATGCGATGGCGCATCGGGCTAATCTCATCCTCGGTGCTGGGCACCATCGAAGACATGTAGCCATAGATATGCTGCTTCAACTCCTGGAAGCCGGCCTTGCCCATGACGGCGATGACCAGCAGCAGGAGGATTTTGTTGAGAATAAACAGCCCACCCGTGAGTGCGGCGACCTTGGAGCCCGGCACATCCGCTGCCGCCGCCAGCGGCACCAGAAGCCACAAAGCCGGAATCAAACAGATAATCGCGATGCCCAACTTGAACCGCCAATGGGCGGACTTGGGCTGGGCTGTGTTCTGCTCTGTAGTCATGTGTTCGTATCTTCCCTTGCGATTATTGTTTTTGGCTTCAAGCCCTGGAAACTATCCGCTAAATATCTAGCACAAAACAAGCGCAGCGGCGCTTGATCGGGCTGTGCCAATTTGAGGTTAGGGCGTTGCATTTTCGTGATCGATGGCCGGTTTGGCTATGTTTTTTAGCTGCGAACGCACTCGATTTAGCGCGTAAAAAACGAGATGCAAGGTGACCATCGCCTATGCTGAGGCAACTAAGGAGTGCCCGAGGTCTGCTAGACAGTGCAGTGCCAAAATCGTGCGTTCAAGCATGCCTTACCGCAGGCAAACGATTTATACGAAATGTTTTAAATGTATTACGCATTTTATAGTTAGATAGAAATGGAGTTCGCAGCATGAGCGAAGATACAAAAGTAAAAGGCCCCGCATCATATTTCCCGTCAATTGAAAAGAATTATGGTCATTCAGTAGCGTATTGGTTAAATCTGCTCGAGGAGTTAAGCGGGAAGAAGCATATGGAAATGGTTGCCTGGCTAAAAGCGGAACACGGTATAGGACATGGGCATGCCAATGCTCTAGTTGCGTATTTTTTAGCCGCAGCTAAAAAATCCTAGTAATTCGATACTGCCAAGACTTACTTTCTGGGTGGGTTGACACCCGTTAACTATCTGTTAAGGAAAACACTTAATTGAACCGCGCACTTATAACTTTACTTCTTGTACTACCTCTTAGCGCCACAGCCGCTGAAAAACGCTGCGGCTGGCTAGAAAACCCGACTCCAGGAAACCTATGGCTAATTGACGCTGAGTCTGAGTGGACAATTTCCATACAAGGAACTGGTTTTGTCGACGAGGACTCCATAGACAAAATGCCGACTATTGACGATAAGGAGTTCGTTCGTACAAATGGCCACTACGGCTTCTCATGCGTCTGCCTTAACGTAAAAACAGACAAAGTAAAATCAGAGATAGTGCAAGTCTACGGCGGGCAACAGTTGCTCTTGAAGCAATGCCTAGAGGACACCAGTCTTCATGGCAAGATACCTTTACGCTGATACTGAGTAGGCTCATATCGTTCGTTAGGTTTGGATAAATTCGACCTACAACTAAATTGTTAGGTGCTTGGAGAGTCCTTTGAACAGTAATCAGCTTTTTTGCTGGCGTTTACTGATTGCAGCCACAGCAGGCCTTATGGTGTTCGGGCTTATTCTGGTGGTTATGCCTGGCTTTACGTTGCACGGGTTCAGTCTGCTGGTTTATGCATCTACCGCACACCTCAATACATTTGGCCCTGAGGCTGTGGCTTATATCAGCCTTGTCCACGCGGTTCTGGGTTCTGTGATGTTCGGCTGGGGTGCTGTGCTTATGTTTCTCGCGCTTGGCCCAGTGCGCAGAGGCTGCAAAGACGCATGGTGGATGTTCGTTGTTTCGTTGGTCGCGTGGTTTATCCCAGACACTGCCTATTCGTTGCTGTCTGGCTTCTGGCAAAACGCTGTTTTGAATGCAGGATTTGCTCTGCTGTTTGCAATTGCGCTCGGCGGATTACGCTCATACGTAACCCATGAGCGCAGCTAACAAGCCGAGGGCGCATTGGATTTCCTCCATTGGGCGACTTGAATCAGGAAAGTAGGGCCGCCGCCCGCGTGAGCCCGCTGCAGGAGGCGTTATGGCGCAGTATCTGGTGGCTATCCACCATCCCGATGACTACGACCCGGCCGTTGCCGAAGATGAGGCGATGACCCGCGATATCGACGTGCTTAACGACGAAATGATGGCGGCTGGCGTCCGGGTTTTCGTCGGCGGTCTGCACCCGGCGCGCAGCGCGAAATCGCTACGAGCGCAGCCCAACGGCGAGGTGCTTATTAGCGACGGACCATACCTGCAGACCAATGAGCACGTGGGTGGTTTCTGGGTACTGGAAACGGCGGATCTGGATGAGGCGTTGGCGTGGGGACGCAAAGCCGCCATCGCCTGCCGGGCACCGGTTGAGGTGCGGCCGTTTCACTCATAAAAAAGCCCCACGGCAAGGAGCGGATGCCGTGGGGTCGGGAAGGGGTTGGCCAAGCCAACCGGGGGAGAGTTTGCAAACAGGTTCTAGGCGTTAGGCTGCCACCCGCCGCCAAGGGCTTTGTAGATGGCGACGATGCCGCGGTACAGCTCGACTTCCGCCTGGGCCTGGGCGTCTTCGGCGCTTAGGCGTTCGCGTTCGGCGTCGAGCAGCACCAGGAAATCCACTTCACCTTCGCGGTAGCGCACGCGGGCTTGTTCGGCGGCGGCGCGGCTGGCGTCGGATTGGCGCAGCAGGGCCAGCAGGCGCTGTTGGCGTTTGCCATAGTCGCTAAAGGCGTTGGCCGATTCCTCCAGGGCCAGCAGCACCTGCTGTTCATAGTTGGCCAGTGCGCCATCAGCTTCGGCTTCGGCCCCACGCAAGCGTGCATGCACGCTGCCCAGGTCAAACGCGGCCCAGCTGATGGTCGGAGCCAGGCCCCAGGCTTGCGCTGCAGACGAGCCTAACTGCGAACCCCGCCCGGCGGTAAAACCGAGGAAGCCGGACATGCTCACCCGTGGAAACAGGTCCGCCGTGGCCACACCGATATTGGCGGTGGCGGCGGCCAATTGCCGTTCGGCGGCGCGGATATCCGGGCGGCGGCGCAGCAACTCGCCGGGGTCGCCAACTGGCAGTGCCTTGGCGATGGCGGGCAGATCCTGAGCCGAGAGGTCGACGCTCAGTTGGTCCGGGCGCTGGCCGAGCAGGGTGGCGATGCGGTGCATGGCGCGCTGCTGTTCGGCCTGCAGTTGCGGCAGGCTGGCTGCAGTGCCGGCCAGGCGTGCGTCGCTGCGCAGTACATCCAGCTGGCTACCAACGCCGGCTTCACGCAGTTGCTCGGTGATGGCGCGGGATTCCTGCTGGTTGTTCAGGTTGTCGCGGGCGATACGTTCACGCAGTTGTGCGCCGCGCAGGCTACCGTAGGCATCCACCAGTTCGGCGATCAGGCTGACCTGCAGTTGCTGGTAATCCGCTTCGGCCACGTCCAGCTCGGCGTCGCTGGCTTCCAGTTGGCGCTGAATGCGGCCAAACAGATCCAGCTCCCAGAGCATGTCCAGGCCCAGGTCGTAACGTTCGCCGCGTACACGCTGCTCGGTTACGCCGGGTTGCTGGGCTTTGCCGAATTCACCGCTGGCGCGGCTGGTGATGGTCGGCAACTGATCGTTGCCGAGGTCGTCACGGATGGCCTGGGCCGCCAGCAGACGGGCAAAGGCCACGCGCAGTTGGCGGTTCTCCTGCAGGGACTGTTGCACCAGTTGGTTGAGGACTGGGTCGTCGAACTGCTGCCACCAGCTGGTTTCAAAACGCGAGCGGTCGTAGCTGCTGCTTTGCGCGCTGCTCAGTGTGCCGGCATCCATCTGTGGAGCCTGGTAGTCCGGGCCTACGGCGCAGGCCGTCAGAGCCAGTGCTAACAGGCTAATAGCCAGAGGCTTGGCGGTAAGAGTCTTCATACTTGCACCTCCTGCAAACGCGCCACTTTCTGCGCTTCGCGTTTCTCCACAAAGGCGCGGATTAGCACGTAGAACAGCGGAGTCAGCAGCAGGCCGAAGAAGGTCACACCGAGCATGCCGCTGAATACTGCGACGCCCATGGCATGGCGCATTTCCGCGCCGGCGCCGGAGGACAGAACCAGTGGCACCACACCCATGATGAAGGCGAAGCTGGTCATCAGAATCGGCCGCAGACGCAGGCGGCAGGCTTCCAGCACCGCGTTGACGCGGTCCATGCCTTCTTCCTGTTTCTCCTTAGCGAATTCGACGATCAGAATGGCGTTCTTACAGGCCAATCCCACCAGTACGATCAGTCCGATCTGGGTGAAGATGTTGTTGTCACCACCGGCCAGAATCACCCCGGTAATAGCCGACAGCAGGGTCATCGGTACGATCAGGATTACCGCCAGCGGCAGGCTCCAGCTCTCGTACTGGGCAGCCAGCACCAAGAAGGCCAGCAGCACGCAGAGCGGGAAGACGAAGATCGCGCTGTTACCGGCCAGAATCTGCTGGTAGGTCAGGTCGGTCCACTCGAAACTCATGCCGTTAGGCAGTTCTTCCTTGAGCAGTTTGGCGATCGCCGCTTCGGCCTGGCCAGAGCTGTAGCCGGGGGCTGCCGCGCCGTTGATTTCGGCGGTGAGGAAGCCGTTGTAATGCATCACCCGATCCGGACCTGAGCTGGCGCTGACTTTAAGGAAAGCTGACAGCGGGACCATTTCGCCACGGTTATTGCGCACCTTGAGCTGGCCGATCTGCTCCGGCTCCAGGCGGAACTGCTGCTCGGCCTGCACGTTGACCTGATAGGTACGGCCAAAGCGGTTGAAGTCGTTGGCGTACAGCGAACCCAGGTAGATCTGCATGGTGTCGAAGATGTCGCTGATCGCCACGCCATGGGTCTTGGCCTTTTCGCGGTCGATGGCAGCATCGATCTGCGGCACGTTGACCTGATAGCTGGTGAACACTGACATTGGGTCCAGTTCTGGCAGCTGACGGGCCTTGGCGATGACGTTCTGGGTTTGTACGTACAGCTCGTCATAGCCGAGGTTGCCACGGTCCTGTATCTGCAGGCGGAAGCCGCCGATGGTGCCAAGGCCTTGTACCGGTGGTGGTGGGAAGATCGCCAGATAAGCTTCCTGAATACCCGCGAACTGGCCGTTAAGCTCCGCGGCAATGGCCCCGGCGGACATGCTTTCGTCCTTGCGCTGATCGAAGTCTTTCAGCGCCACGAAGACGATGCCGCTGTTCGGGCTGTTGGTGAAGCCGTTGATCGACAGTCCCGGGAAGGCAATGGTGTTGGCCACGCCTGGGTGTTTACCGGCGATTTCCGACATCTGTTTCATCACATCTTCGGTGCGATCCAGGGTCGCGGCGTCCGGCAATTGGGCGAAGGCCACCAGGTACTGCTTGTCCTGCGCCGGTACGAAGCCGCTCGGTGTGGTGGCAAAACCCAGGTAGGTCAGGCCCATCAGCCCGGCATAGACGAACAGGGCGATGCCGCTGCCGCGCAGCACGCGCTTTACGGTGCCGACATAGCCGTGGCTGGCACGATCAAATGCGCGGTTGAACGGCTTGAATAACCAGCCGCCAAACAGCTTGTCGAGCAGCTTGGAGAAGCGGTCCTTCGGCGCATCATGGCTCTTCAGCAGCACGGCGGCCAGGGCAGGGGACAGGGTCAGCGAGTTGATCGCCGAGATCACCGTGGAGATGGCGATGGTCAGGGCGAACTGTTGATAGAACTGTCCGCTCAGCCCGGAGATAAAGGCCGTGGGGATAAACACCGCGCACAGCACCAGGGCCGTGGCGACGATGGGACCGGTCACTTCCTTCATCGCCTGCTTGGTGGCTTCCACCGGGGTCTTGCCCAGGCCGATATTGCGCTCGACGTTTTCCACCACAACGATGGCGTCGTCCACCACGATGCCGATGGCCAGCACCAGGCCGAACAGCGACAGCGCGTTGAGCGAGAAGCCGAACATGTGCATCACGGCGAAGGTGCCGATCAACGAGACCGGCACAGCCGCCAGCGGAATGATCGAAGCACGCCAGGTTTGCAAGAACAGAATCACCACCAGCACCACCAGAATGATGGCTTCGAGCAGGGTATGCACCACCGCCTCGATGGAGCCGCGCACAAAGATGGTCGGGTCATAGACGATTTCGTAGTCCACACCCTGGGGGAAACTCTGCTTCAACTCGGCCATGCGTGCGCGCACCGCATCGGAAATCTCGATGGCGTTGGAGCCAGGGCGCTGGAATACCGGGATGGCGACTGCGGGTTTGTTGTTCAGCAAGGAGCGCAGGGCGTACTGACTGGAGCCCAGTTCGATGCGGGCGATGTCTTTCAGGCGAGTGATTTCGCCGTTTTCACCGGCGCGGATGATGATGTTTTCGAACTCTTCCTCAGTGACCAGACGGCCCTGGGTGTTGATCGACAACTGAAAGCTGTTGCCCGCATCAGACGGTGGCGCACCGAGCGAACCGGCGGCAACCTGGCGGTTCTGCTCGCGGATAGCGTTGACCACGTCGGCGGCGGTCAGGTTGCGCGAGGCCACCTTGTTCGGATCTAGCCAGACGCGCAGCGAATAGTTGCCAAGGCCGAACAGCTGCACATCACCGATGCCATCCAGGCGCGCCAGCTCATCCTTGATATTCAGCGCGGCGTAGTTGGACAGATACAGCATGTCGTAACGGTCGTCTGGCGAGGTCAAGTGCACAACCATGGTCAGGTCGGGCGAGGCTTTGTCGACGGTCACGCCGAGACGCTGCACTTCAGTGGGCAGAGTCGGCATGGTGCGGGTGACGCGGTTCTGCACCTGCACCTGGGCTTTGTCCAGATCGGTGCCGAGGGCGAAGGTCAGGGTCAGGGTCATCTTGCCGTCGGCAGTACCCTGGGACGACATATAAAGCATGCCTTCCACACCGGTAATTGCCTGTTCCAGCGGCGAGGCGACGGTTTCACCGATCACCTTGGGGTTGGCGCCAGGGAAGGTGGCGCGTACCACCACGGTGGGCGGTACCACTTCCGGGTATTCGCTGATCGGCAACTGGAACAGCGAGATGGCGCCGCTGATCAGGATCAGCAGTGACAATACGGCGGCGAAGATCGGCCGCTGAATAAAGAATTGCGAGAAATTCATGGTCTTCTACCTATTAGCCGCGTGGCGCAGTGCTGGCAGGGCTGTTTTTCGCAGCGACCCGGCGGCTGTTCTGGCGTTCGATGACCTGGCGTTGCTCGGTCAGCAGCGCCTGAGTCTTTTCATCGGCCATGGGCACGCTTTGCGGATCCACCGTGGAGCCAGGGAACGCACGCTGCAGACCGTTAACCACGATCTTCTCGCCCTTGGCCAAACCGCTACGCACGATGCGCAGGCCTTCCAGCTTCGGCCCCAGCTCAACGGCGCGGTACTGCACGGCGTTGTCCTTATCGAGCACCAGCACGAACTTCTTACCCAGGTCCGTGCCGACCGCTTCGTCCTTGATCAGCGCAGCGGCGTATTGACCGCTGCCGACCAGCTTGAGGCGTGCGTAGAGGCCAGGCGTGAAGCGCCCGTCACGGTTGTCGAACACCGCACGGCCACGGATGGTGCCCGTTTGCGGGTTGACCTGGTTGTCGAGAAAATCCAGCTCGCCCAGGTGCGGGTGGCCGTCTTCGCTGGACAAGCCCAGGTACACCGGGCTGGCATCGCGAGCCTGACCGCCGGCCTGGCGCGCCAGCTCAACGTATTTGAGGAATACGCGCTCATCGGCATCGAAATAGGCGTAAACCTTGTCGGTGCTGACCAGGGTGGTCAGCAGGCTTTGCCCGGCATTAACCAGGTTGCCTTCGGTGATTTCCGCACGGCTGACGCGGCCATCAATCGGCGCGGTAACCCGAGTAAAACTGAGGTTGAGACGGGCGTTATCCAGTTCCGCCTGGATGCCGGCAACTGCGGCCTTGGCTTCTGCAGCGGCGCTGGCGCGAGCGTCGGCCAGTTCGGCGGAGATGGCGTTGCTCTGGCGTAGGCGCTCGCCGCGATTGGCTTCACTCTGGGTGCGTGCCTGGCTGGCACGAGCCTGTTGCAGCTGGGCTTCAAGGCGTTTGACCTCGGCCTGGAACGGCCGTGGATCGATCTGGAACAGCAGGTCGCCTTTCTTCACCAGGCTGCCTTCATTGAAGGCTACGCGGTCTACAAAGCCTGACACCCGCGGGCGAATTTCCACCGATTCTGGCGCTTCCAGGCGACCGGTAAACTCGTCCCATTCATTGATCGGTTGCTCGATAACTTCAGCCACGCTGACTTTTGCAGCGGGCATCTGTTGTGCGCTTTCCGGCGCTTTGCCGCAGGCACTCAGTACCAGCACTGCGGCAAGGGCCAGGGGAAAATGCCAGAGGTTTTTATTGGACTGTTCCATGTGTACTTCCGCCAGAGGGTGTTGTGATGAGGCGGAGTCTGCTGCGGCGGGGCTAAGGCGACGAATCGAACGACTCGAAGATGTGTATCACTCAGAATGATGGGAAGCAGGGTTGTATCGATAACTCGCTATGTGAGCAAAGCGCCTGGGGAGGGCGCTTGCAGGGCTACAGGCTGTCGGGATCACCGCAGAACATCTGGATGCGCGAACGCAGCCAGCGTTCCGCCGGGTCGTTGTCCTGGGCGCCGCGCCAGGCCATGTGCAGCTCGAAGGTTTGCGCCGGAAGCGGCAGCTCTTCGGCGCGTACGCCGCCTGCAGAAGTCAGGGCAGCGGCGGTGTAGTCCGGCACGGTGGCGATAATGTCGGTGCCGGAGAGCAGGGTGCCAAGGCCGTTGAACTGGGGCAGGGCGAGGACCACCCGCCGCTTGCGGCCGATTTTCTCCAGTTCTTCATCGATAAAGCCACCGAGGTCGCCGGCAAAGGACACCAGCGCGTGGGGCCGCGCGCAAAAATCATCCAGGCTCAATGGCCCAGGTGCGGCATCGGCGCGCAGCAGTTTCGGTTTGCTGCGGCGCAGCACCTTGCGCTTGGCATTGGCCGGCAGTTCATCGGTGTAGGCGACGCCCACGGAAATCTCACCAGAGGCCAGCAGCGACGGCATCAATAAATAGTTGGTGCGGCGAATCACCAACACCACACCGGGCGCTTCTGCGCGCAGGCGCTTGATCAGCGGCGGCAACAGGCCGAACTCGACGTCATCCGACAGGCCGATGCGGAACACTGCATTGCTGGTGGCTGGATGAAAATCAGCGGCGCGGCTAACGGCGGTGGAGATCGAATCCAGCGCTGGCGAGAGCAGGGCGGAGATCTCCATGGCCCGCGCAGTAGGCTCCATGCTGCGGCCGGTGCGCACGAACAGTGGGTCGTCAAACAGGCTGCGCAAACGGGCGAGGGCAGCACTGATGGCCGGCTGACCGAGAAACAGTTTTTCCGCCGCACGGGTCACGCTACGTTCATGCATCAGCGTTTCGAAGACGATCAGCAGGTTGAGATCGACGCGGCGAAGATCGTTACGGTTCATCCGGTGTCCATTCTGGAGTGGCTGCGGTTTTGCGCGCGACTCAGGCTAATGCTGAATGCTGTCGCCAGGCAATATGGCACGGGTAAATGATGTGTTTGTGGCTCATCATCATCCACAAGCATGGTGAATATCAGCCCCGAGCGGTGGAATTGCTGGCAAAGCCCGGATAAAGTCCGTGGCCATAAGGGGTCGCCACACCTGTATAGCGCAGAAATGCCAGACAGCTGCCGCGGCCTGAATGGGTCAACCGAAGAGGTTTGCGATGTCCCGCATAGTTCGTTTCCATGAGTTTGGTGAGGCCGATGTCCTCAAGATCGAAGAGCGTGCAGCTCCTGCGCCGGCAGCGGGCGAAGTGCTGGTCGGTGTTGAGGCCGTGGGCGTCAGCTGGTACGACGTGCTCTGGCGACAGAACCTGGCCAACACACCGACAAAATTGCCGGCAGGCCTGGGCCACGAACTGGCCGGTGTCGTGCTGGCGGTGGGTGACGGCGTCAATGATCTGGCCGTAGGCGACCGGGTTGCCAGCTTCCCAGGGCACAGCGCCAATCGTTATCCCAGTTACGCAGAACACGTGGTGTTGCCGCGCAGCTCTCTGGCGCGTTACCCGGACAACCTGACTGCGCAACAGGCCGCCGTGCACTATCTGCCATCGATGGTCGGCTGGTTTGGCTTTATCGAGCTGGCGCGTTTGCAACCCGGCGAAACCGTGCTGGTAACCGCCGCAAGCCGTTGCTGGGGCCCGTATATCGTGCAGATGGGCAAGGCTTTGGGCGCAACGGTAATTGCTGCCACAGCCTTTGCCGAAGACAGCGACTTTCTCAAGCAGCTGGGCGCCGATCACATCATCCTTACTGAAGAGCAGGATCTGGTCAGCCGTGTCAGCAAACTGACCGATGGCCGCGGCGTCAATGTGGTAATGGATGCACTCGGCGGTCCGCAGATGTGCCTGTTGGGCGACGCCATTGCACCACGTGGTCGACTGATCCTGTTTGATCTGCAAGGCGGTAATGAAACGCCATTCCCAGCCTGCGCAGCGTTCCAGAAGAACATTCAATTCTTCGTGCATTGCATCGGCAACTTCACCGGCAAGGAAGAGCTGAATATTCCGCAAGACCAGGCTGCAGTGGCCAAGGCCTTGCAAGGTATCAATCAGCTGACGGCAGATGGTTTGCTCAAGCCGCTGATCGACAAGGTGTTCAGCTTCGACGATGTAATCGAAGCGCATCGCTATATGGAAACCTGCCCGAGCCGTGGCCGTGTGTTGCTGGATCTCGGCAAACAGTAAACATAAGCCACATTATACGAAGCCCTGATTAGGGCGAGAGTGGTGAATCCTGACTGGTCTGGGTTCACCGCTCGCATATGGAAGTTCGTATAATTTACCGGCGTTACGTTTAGTCGGGTCTGGAAGCTAGCCACCAGTCCAGGCCCGATTTAATGTAACGGCCATTATGCGAACGCCCCTTGAAATCCCGCCTCACCTCATCGCAGAGGCCCAGCTTTACGCGCCTTCCCGCGATCCTCTCGATGCTGTTTGCCACGTCCTGCAGGACTACCCGAAAGTTGTTGGCGAGCTTCGCCAGCTGCGCCGTCGAGTTCATCAGATCGACACTGAAGGCGTAGAACTGGACGAGCTCTTGACCAGGCTCAAGGCCATTTCCCGTGAAATTCTTGAATTATGACTGCTAGCATTTTGTGCCGCGGCGTGATCGATCCAGGTGCGAATTTGCTAGCACTTCACTCGATAGACCTGCTAGCATTTCTGCACCTGGTACACATTCACCAGGAACAAATCTGCTAGCAAAGGATGATCGATCATGATGCTGACTATTCGCGATATTCCCCACGGCTTGGTCAACGAAGCAAAGGTTGCAACCGGCAAAGGCACTGGCAGCCAAGCCTTCATTGCAGGCATTCAGCAGATGCTTCAGCTTCGTGAGCGCGTTGCTGAGCAGAGGGATGAGATAGCTCGCCTTCGCAACATTGTTGCCCGGCAACAGCAGGTTTTAGATCAGGCTCGCGACTCGGCCGCTCTCCTGGTTGAGGCTTGCGCCCAGGGTGATTTGTTCTTTGCTCGTGAAACCCAGTCAGCAAACCCGCTTCGCCCTGGTTACGTTCGCTAGCACTTTTCGTTCTGCAGCTGGTGCACCAGGTTGAATACTGCTAGCAAATTTCCTGCAGGATCTCGCCCAGGATCTCGCTGACTGCTAGCAGTACTGGACAGCACCGCACCACTCATCACTGTCCAGCCCGCTTTTGCTTTCCGTGGCAATCCATCATCCGCGTGCGGTACACCCGCACATTTGCGATGGGCCGGAACGGGCCAGTGGCGAAGCCATGCTTTCTGTTCTTCCTGGCTCCGCCGATCGCTGAAAAAGTCGGTATAGGTGATACCCGACTTTTGTCTCACGGATGAGACTTTCTCAGTCCTTCCCAAGCACCTCTTCCCTGTACTTCAAAACGTCCTTCGTCGTCAGTTCGCCCAGGTGTTTCCACAGCACGGCGTTCACCAAATCTGCCTCTGCAACGTCTTCCCTGGTCTCAACGATCATGTTGATGCGGCGTTCTTTTATCACCTCAACGAACTCGTCTCTGACGCGGTACGGCTTGGTCACGTTAGTCATTTCCTGTTGTTCCTCTGATGCCGGTTATCTTGTCACACGTTGCACTGTTACACGTTACAGCGTATAAACCATCGAAACCTGTAACGCGTAACGCTGAAACGGAAGCCTCATGATCGACTGGATTGCCGCAATGATCGAGCTACAGCACCCACCGCTAGACAGCGGCGCTGTGGTTTGCATCGAAGCTGACGGCACCGTTGCATGGGAAAGCCCACGCAAGATGCATGTTCGCGGCTCATACGAATCAAACATCCATGTTCGCAGCATAGGCGGCGACGGAAAGGGAAATGCCACACACCTTTACATCGATGGCAATCCCAGTAAGTGGCTCCAGGGTCACAACCTCGTCGGCTCCGATGATCTCGTTGCGCTCATGTGGGACACCTTCCAGCGACTCTGCGGCCTGGTCGATCTGAATCCCACCGATATCGAAAAACAGAAGGTGAGGGCAGGGCGGTACCGCATTACTCGCGTCGATTACAACCGCATGTTTGAACTCCCAAGTCGTTCCGATGTTCGTTCCTGGCTCCGCGCTGGCGAGTTCAAGTGCAAGTCACGTCACGGCCGGCCTGTAAACAATCGCGGCACGCTTACTTTTGGCAAGGGTTCTTCCCACTGGTCTGTTGTTTGTTATTGCAAGGCTGATGAGTTGAATGCTGGTGGCTCCCACAAGTTGCCTGACGAAATAAACGAACATCCTGAAATTCATGAATGGCTTGATAACAAGCTGCGTGTAGAGCTGCGTTTGCGCTTAAAGAAGCTCAAGGCCTTAGACCTTGAAAATGCGTTTCAACTAACCCCGGCGGTTTTATGGGCTCAGTACCGCCACTTTATAGGGGAATTAGATATGTCTGAGCAGATAGAACTTAAAAGCGATGTAGTAATCGATCTTTCTAACTGGCTGCGCGGCACTTACATGCTTTGGAAACAAGGTCATGATCTGCGCGATAGTCTTTCGAAGGCCACTTATTACCGCCATCGCACCGAGCTTATGCAGCTTGGTATTGATATTAATATTCGTTGCGACCGTCGCGACGACTCTAACGTCATTCCAATGATCCGCATATTGGAAGCCAAACCCGCCGCTATTCCAGCGTTCTTCTTTGATCGCGGATTAATCCATCAATCCGCACGGCGGGCCTGTTAATGAAAAACGGCATTGATAACTTCTTTATGGGCAAGTCAACGCGCCGTGAAGAAATTCAACAAAGGATGCGTAATGTTCAAACTAACGGAAGTGTCATACAGGAATGCTATGACGTTATCGCCAATAGAACGCCCGCTGAAAAGATTGAATCTGCTGTCCAGATCAATAACGACAGCAAATACAAAGTTATCCGCAATGAAAAATCCGCCCCGTATGTAGGCGAGCGCTATTAACGCCCAACTGGGCAAATCCAGCCGGTCATAAGATACCGGCGCTCAACAAAGAGGCAATATCATGGCTATGGAAGTTAAATTGATCGTAACTCCTACTTGTGTACATCGTTCTGGTGTTGCCAAGGTCAGCGGTAACCCATACACAATGGCTGAGTGCTTTGTAGTATTGGATGGTGTCGATTTTCCGCAGAAGTTTGAATACTACTGCTCTAAAGAGCAGGAAGTACTTCCTCCTGGTGAATACGTTTGCCCTCTTAAAGGAAATATCAAAGACGGTCGTGTCGAATTCAGTTTTGATCCGCGCCAGTCTCGCCGTGTTCCTAACAAGCCAACTCCACAAGCGTAAGGGCAGGGCAGAGCCATGAATCGCTACCTCGGCTTCTTCATTGTTGGCCTTCTCTCTGGTTGGACTTGGGGTTTTTTCGATGGCCTCAAAGTTGCCGTAGGTAGTGCCTGATGGAAACGGGTTTAACAATTACTGATCTTTATTACTTGGCCTCTGCAATTGCCATGGTAATAAGTTTCAGTGCTGGATTTACAGCAGGGAGTGCCGCTTAGTGGACGTCACAAGTAGCGTTGATCTTGCTGTGAAAGTTGCCGGTTGCTGCGTTTTATTGTGGTTCACCGGTTACGCCTTCGGCCGTGTATATCGCACGGTCGTCGTACTCTTCCGCAAAGCTTCCAGGTAGGTGCTTTATGAAACTGAAACAAATCGCTATCGCTGTCGCTCTCGCAACTGTTTCTGCCGGTGCAATGGCAGCCGGTGAAGTTGAAGCCGGTATCACCGCAACTCAGACCACTGTCACTACTTACATCGGTCTCGCTATCGCTGCTGGTTTCGCTCTCCTGGGCCTGTCCCTGGCGTCCGATGTTGGCATGGGCCTTGTTAAGAAGTGGATTAAGAAAGGGGCCAAGTAACATGAGAAAGGCGATCCTGGTACTGGCGACTTCGGTCGCCTTTCTTCTTTTTGTAGTTCCAAATTCTTACGCTGGAATTAAAAAGAAGGTTCAACTTCCTACTGCTCAAACTGTTGCTAGCGGTTCTGGTGTTCCTGTTAAGTCTGGTAATTCACTTTCAATTCCTGGTCAATTGCAGCAGGAATATATACCTGCTGACAACTTTTCACGCACAGTCCCTCTTAAAGTCTTGCCTACAATTGATTATTCAATCCCAAGGACCATTAACGCTGTTAAAGGAATTCTTAAGAATAATGCGGCTTCTATTGCTGTTGGTGGTGTTATATCGGGTTTAGTCCTTGGTCTTGATTGGGTCATGGATGAAGGCTCTGGAGCTATTAAAAAAACATCGGCCCCTGTATATGTTGATCCCTCTACTGGTACAGGTTGGTGTGTTACTCAAAATAACAACTCTATATGCAATGAGTACTATGGAAATCACTCGACTCCATCTTCTGCTGCATTAGCCATAGACGCCTTATGTCTAGCAAACGCCCAATATTGTGCCTTCAAGAACCAAGTTCCTATCCCGGCAACAAAGGTTAATGATGCTACATATCATTATTCAGGCCACTTTACTATTCGCCGTCAAGGTACTTGCCCTGGTTGGGATTCTTCTGGCGGTTGTCCCTCCGGCCCAGCTACAACAGTTCCTATTACTGACTCTGACTTGAGCCTTGTTGATGCTTATGTTTCCGCTCAATCTAGTCAGTGGCTAAAAGATATTATTCGCGAGTCTTGTTCGGGGTCTCTATCTCCGGCTAGTTGTTTCGATGACCTTAAAGATAATGTTTCCTTGTCCGGTCCTTCCACCGTTAATGGTCCATCAACAATTACAACAACCACTGGCCCTGGTGGTGTTACTACAAAAGAAACTAAAACTACCTTTGGTATTACTTATGGAAGTGATTATTTTATTTATGCTCCTATTACTACTACCACCACTGTCAATCCTGATGGCACTACCGAAGTTGAGACAGAAGAGCCAGCAGAAGAGGAGGAATCACCCGAAGAGGACATAGATGCGACTATCGGTGATCCATACGCTCCAGTCGTAGCTAAATACAATGATATAGCGGGTGGTGTGGGCGATCTTGAAGGCAATATGTCATTCATCAATTACGGTCCCTGGTATTCCTTCGGTGGCGCTTGCAGTCCAATCACTCTTAATCTCCCTGTTATGGGTTCTTATACAATCGACTATTGTCCCTATGTTATTGATTGGATACGTCCTACCCTTGGTTTTTTGTTTGCTGTTTGGACCTGGCTTCATTGTTTTGCCTTGTGGCGTGAAACTTTACAGAATGCGAGACCTATATAATGGCTATCATCGTTCAGCTTATAATTAACATATTTAGTTACTTTGCTTCTTTCGCTGTTGCAAAGCTTGGTGCTCGTTATGGAATTCGCCTTGCTTTGCTAGCTGTTTTTATGGCTGCTTTTGTAACTTTGACCGCTACTGTAAATGCAATCCTGGGCGGCCTTACCCTGGCTTTGCCGCCATTGGCCCAGACTGCTGTCGGTATCCTTCCTGCGTCCACCGGCGCGTGCATCGCTGCCATCGCCGCAACCCACGCTGCTTGCTGGCTCTACTGGCGTGTCGTCATCACAGCATCTGTTAAAGCTCGCGTTTAAAAAGCCTACCGGAGGCCGCGTAGCGGTCTTGGGTAGGCTTATTCACTTGGAGAAAACCCCATGGCTGTTTATTTCGTTACTGGCAAACTTGGATCAGGCAAAACACTTGGATGTGTGTCGAAGATCAAAGAGTACCTGTCCGATGGTCGTAGGGTGGCTACCAACTTAGATTTGCACCTGGACTCGATGTTCAGTTATTGCAAATCAACTGTTTTTCGACTTCCTGATAAACCGCGTTCCCAGGACATGGTTGAACTAGGGCAGGGGTATGAGCCACCAGATCAACGTCACTATGACGAATCTAAGTTTGGTTTGATTGTCCTGGATGAGTGCGGCACCTGGTTGAATAGTCGAGAGTGGAACGATAAAGACCGTCGTAAGTTGATCGACTGGTTTTTACATGCTCGCAAACATCGTTGGGACGTTATGTTCCTTATCCAGGACATTGAGAGCTGCGACGGTCAGATTCTTCGTTCCCTTTGCGAGCACCTGGTTGTTTGCCGTCGAATGGATCGTTTCAAGCTCTTGGGCTTTTCGCTGCCACGTGTTCACATCGCCAATGTGTATTACGGCCAGGGAACCCAAAACTACGTCGAGCGCTGGGTTTATCGTGGCTCCGATCTGTATGACAGTTACGACACTGTTCAGCGTTTCTCGGACGGCGTTGAGTACTTCGAAGCTGGCCCGGTTGATATGCGTGCGCCTTACACCATGTTGAGCGCCTGGCACCTGAAGGGTCGTTATTTGCCGCCGCTGGCCAGTGATGTTCCGCTGGTTCGCCGATTCAACCTGTTTGTAGCTGGCTTGCTGCTCAAGCCATTCCTGTACGCCTGGTGGTTCTTTGATCGCGATAATTTCTACAAAACCGCCTGCCGCAAAAAATGGGCAGATGAGGCTGTCAAAAATGGCCGCCAGAGGCAGCATGAGCGCCGTCAGCAGCTTTTAGCTGCTGCGCTTGATCCGAATGTGTACCCGCCTAATTAAAGCGTTTAGGCTTTGCATGCGATCACTTGGAGGTTTCATGCGACCAGCTGCCAATGACACGACTATCGATACGCCGCCTTTTGAGTCTGTTCAGCAGGCTCGTTTTGCGTTGGCCATTGTTCGTGAACGCAATAAGGCCTTTCGTGTAGGGCTGGCTGTCGGTTTGCTGCTTGGTTTGGTTCCGATCTTCATTCGTTGGGTTTTTTAGACCAGATCATCCCAAAACCGCCTATAATCGTTTTCAGAGCGTTTTTTATTAAAACCCACTGCCTGATACCAGATTGCGCAGATCGCAAAGCACAGCGCCTCTCTGGTGCCTTCTTGGCGTAAGGCTTCGCATAATTTACCGGCGTTACGTTTAGTCGGGTCTGGAAGCTAGCCACCAGTCCAGGCCCGATTTAATGTAACGGCCATTATGCGAACGCCCCTTGAAATCCCGCCTCACCTCATCGCAGAGGCCCAGCTTTACGCGCCTTCCCGCGATCCTCTCGATGCTGTTTGCCACGTCCTGCAGGACTACCCGAAAGTTGTTGGCGAGCTTCGCCAGCTGCGCCGTCGAGTTCATCAGATCGACACTGAAGGCGTAGAACTGGACGAGCTCTTGACCAGGCTCAAGGCCATTTCCCGTGAAATTCTTGAATTATGACTGCTAGCATTTTGTGCCGCGGCGTGATCGATCCAGGTGCGAATTTGCTAGCACTTCACTCGATAGACCTGCTAGCATTTCTGCACCTGGTACACATTCACCAGGAACAAATCTGCTAGCAAAGGATGATCGATCATGATGCTGACTATTCGCGATATTCCCCACGGCTTGGTCAACGAAGCAAAGGTTGCAACCGGCAAAGGCACTGGCAGCCAAGCCTTCATTGCAGGCATTCAGCAGATGCTTCAGCTTCGTGAGCGCGTTGCTGAGCAGAGGGATGAGATAGCTCGCCTTCGCAACATTGTTGCCCGGCAACAGCAGGTTTTAGATCAGGCTCGCGACTCGGCCGCTCTCCTGGTTGAGGCTTGCGCCCAGGGTGATTTGTTCTTTGCTCGTGAAACCCAGTCAGCAAACCCGCTTCGCCCTGGTTACGTTCGCTAGCACTTTTCGTTCTGCAGCTGGTGCACCAGGTTGAATACTGCTAGCAAATTTCCTGCAGGATCTCGCCCAGGATCTCGCTGACTGCTAGCAGTACTGGACAGCACCGCACCACTCATCACTGTCCAGCCCGCTTTTGCTTTCCGTGGCAATCCATCATCCGCGTGCGGTACACCCGCACATTTGCGATGGGCCGGAACGGGCCAGTGGCGAAGCCATGCTTTCTGTTCTTCCTGGCTCCGCCGATCGCTGAAAAAGTCGGTATAGGTGATACCCGACTTTTGTCTCACGGATGAGACTTTCTCAGTCCTTCCCAAGCACCTCTTCCCTGTACTTCAAAACGTCCTTCGTCGTCAGTTCGCCCAGGTGTTTCCACAGCACGGCGTTCACCAAATCTGCCTCTGCAACGTCTTCCCTGGTCTCAACGATCATGTTGATGCGGCGTTCTTTTATCACCTCAACGAACTCGTCTCTGACGCGGTACGGCTTGGTCACGTTAGTCATTTCCTGTTGTTCCTCTGATGCCGGTTATCTTGTCACACGTTGCACTGTTACACGTTACAGCGTATAAACCATCGAAACCTGTAACGCGTAACGCTGAAACGGAAGCCTCATGATCGACTGGATTGCCGCAATGATCGAGCTACAGCACCCACCGCTAGACAGCGGCGCTGTGGTTTGCATCGAAGCTGACGGCACCGTTGCATGGGAAAGCCCACGCAAGATGCATGTTCGCGGCTCATACGAATCAAACATCCATGTTCGCAGCATAGGCGGCGACGGAAAGGGAAATGCCACACACCTTTACATCGATGGCAATCCCAGTAAGTGGCTCCAGGGTCACAACCTCGTCGGCTCCGATGATCTCGTTGCGCTCATGTGGGACACCTTCCAGCGACTCTGCGGCCTGGTCGATCTGAATCCCACCGATATCGAAAAACAGAAGGTGAGGGCAGGGCGGTACCGCATTACTCGCGTCGATTACAACCGCATGTTTGAACTCCCAAGTCGTTCCGATGTTCGTTCCTGGCTCCGCGCTGGCGAGTTCAAGTGCAAGTCACGTCACGGCCGGCCTGTAAACAATCGCGGCACGCTTACTTTTGGCAAGGGTTCTTCCCACTGGTCTGTTGTTTGTTATTGCAAGGCTGATGAGTTGAATGCTGGTGGCTCCCACAAGTTGCCTGACGAAATAAACGAACATCCTGAAATTCATGAATGGCTTGATAACAAGCTGCGTGTAGAGCTGCGTTTGCGCTTAAAGAAGCTCAAGGCCTTAGACCTTGAAAATGCGTTTCAACTAACCCCGGCGGTTTTATGGGCTCAGTACCGCCACTTTATAGGGGAATTAGATATGTCTGAGCAGATAGAACTTAAAAGCGATGTAGTAATCGATCTTTCTAACTGGCTGCGCGGCACTTACATGCTTTGGAAACAAGGTCATGATCTGCGCGATAGTCTTTCGAAGGCCACTTATTACCGCCATCGCACCGAGCTTATGCAGCTTGGTATTGATATTAATATTCGTTGCGACCGTCGCGACGACTCTAACGTCATTCCAATGATCCGCATATTGGAAGCCAAACCCGCCGCTATTCCAGCGTTCTTCTTTGATCGCGGATTAATCCATCAATCCGCACGGCGGGCCTGTTAATGAAAAACGGCATTGATAACTTCTTTATGGGCAAGTCAACGCGCCGTGAAGAAATTCAACAAAGGATGCGTAATGTTCAAACTAACGGAAGTGTCATACAGGAATGCTATGACGTTATCGCCAATAGAACGCCCGCTGAAAAGATTGAATCTGCTGTCCAGATCAATAACGACAGCAAATACAAAGTTATCCGCAATGAAAAATCCGCCCCGTATGTAGGCGAGCGCTATTAACGCCCAACTGGGCAAATCCAGCCGGTCATAAGATACCGGCGCTCAACAAAGAGGCAATATCATGGCTATGGAAGTTAAATTGATCGTAACTCCTACTTGTGTACATCGTTCTGGTGTTGCCAAGGTCAGCGGTAACCCATACACAATGGCTGAGTGCTTTGTAGTATTGGATGGTGTCGATTTTCCGCAGAAGTTTGAATACTACTGCTCTAAAGAGCAGGAAGTACTTCCTCCTGGTGAATACGTTTGCCCTCTTAAAGGAAATATCAAAGACGGTCGTGTCGAATTCAGTTTTGATCCGCGCCAGTCTCGCCGTGTTCCTAACAAGCCAACTCCACAAGCGTAAGGGCAGGGCAGAGCCATGAATCGCTACCTCGGCTTCTTCATTGTTGGCCTTCTCTCTGGTTGGACTTGGGGTTTTTTCGATGGCCTCAAAGTTGCCGTAGGTAGTGCCTGATGGAAACGGGTTTAACAATTACTGATCTTTATTACTTGGCCTCTGCAATTGCCATGGTAATAAGTTTCAGTGCTGGATTTACAGCAGGGAGTGCCGCTTAGTGGACGTCACAAGTAGCGTTGATCTTGCTGTGAAAGTTGCCGGTTGCTGCGTTTTATTGTGGTTCACCGGTTACGCCTTCGGCCGTGTATATCGCACGGTCGTCGTACTCTTCCGCAAAGCTTCCAGGTAGGTGCTTTATGAAACTGAAACAAATCGCTATCGCTGTCGCTCTCGCAACTGTTTCTGCCGGTGCAATGGCAGCCGGTGAAGTTGAAGCCGGTATCACCGCAACTCAGACCACTGTCACTACTTACATCGGTCTCGCTATCGCTGCTGGTTTCGCTCTCCTGGGCCTGTCCCTGGCGTCCGATGTTGGCATGGGCCTTGTTAAGAAGTGGATTAAGAAAGGGGCCAAGTAACATGAGAAAGGCGATCCTGGTACTGGCGACTTCGGTCGCCTTTCTTCTTTTTGTAGTTCCAAATTCTTACGCTGGAATTAAAAAGAAGGTTCAACTTCCTACTGCTCAAACTGTTGCTAGCGGTTCTGGTGTTCCTGTTAAGTCTGGTAATTCACTTTCAATTCCTGGTCAATTGCAGCAGGAATATATACCTGCTGACAACTTTTCACGCACAGTCCCTCTTAAAGTCTTGCCTACAATTGATTATTCAATCCCAAGGACCATTAACGCTGTTAAAGGAATTCTTAAGAATAATGCGGCTTCTATTGCTGTTGGTGGTGTTATATCGGGTTTAGTCCTTGGTCTTGATTGGGTCATGGATGAAGGCTCTGGAGCTATTAAAAAAACATCGGCCCCTGTATATGTTGATCCCTCTACTGGTACAGGTTGGTGTGTTACTCAAAATAACAACTCTATATGCAATGAGTACTATGGAAATCACTCGACTCCATCTTCTGCTGCATTAGCCATAGACGCCTTATGTCTAGCAAACGCCCAATATTGTGCCTTCAAGAACCAAGTTCCTATCCCGGCAACAAAGGTTAATGATGCTACATATCATTATTCAGGCCACTTTACTATTCGCCGTCAAGGTACTTGCCCTGGTTGGGATTCTTCTGGCGGTTGTCCCTCCGGCCCAGCTACAACAGTTCCTATTACTGACTCTGACTTGAGCCTTGTTGATGCTTATGTTTCCGCTCAATCTAGTCAGTGGCTAAAAGATATTATTCGCGAGTCTTGTTCGGGGTCTCTATCTCCGGCTAGTTGTTTCGATGACCTTAAAGATAATGTTTCCTTGTCCGGTCCTTCCACCGTTAATGGTCCATCAACAATTACAACAACCACTGGCCCTGGTGGTGTTACTACAAAAGAAACTAAAACTACCTTTGGTATTACTTATGGAAGTGATTATTTTATTTATGCTCCTATTACTACTACCACCACTGTCAATCCTGATGGCACTACCGAAGTTGAGACAGAAGAGCCAGCAGAAGAGGAGGAATCACCCGAAGAGGACATAGATGCGACTATCGGTGATCCATACGCTCCAGTCGTAGCTAAATACAATGATATAGCGGGTGGTGTGGGCGATCTTGAAGGCAATATGTCATTCATCAATTACGGTCCCTGGTATTCCTTCGGTGGCGCTTGCAGTCCAATCACTCTTAATCTCCCTGTTATGGGTTCTTATACAATCGACTATTGTCCCTATGTTATTGATTGGATACGTCCTACCCTTGGTTTTTTGTTTGCTGTTTGGACCTGGCTTCATTGTTTTGCCTTGTGGCGTGAAACTTTACAGAATGCGAGACCTATATAATGGCTATCATCGTTCAGCTTATAATTAACATATTTAGTTACTTTGCTTCTTTCGCTGTTGCAAAGCTTGGTGCTCGTTATGGAATTCGCCTTGCTTTGCTAGCTGTTTTTATGGCTGCTTTTGTAACTTTGACCGCTACTGTAAATGCAATCCTGGGCGGCCTTACCCTGGCTTTGCCGCCATTGGCCCAGACTGCTGTCGGTATCCTTCCTGCGTCCACCGGCGCGTGCATCGCTGCCATCGCCGCAACCCACGCTGCTTGCTGGCTCTACTGGCGTGTCGTCATCACAGCATCTGTTAAAGCTCGCGTTTAAAAAGCCTACCGGAGGCCGCGTAGCGGTCTTGGGTAGGCTTATTCACTTGGAGAAAACCCCATGGCTGTTTATTTCGTTACTGGCAAACTTGGATCAGGCAAAACACTTGGATGTGTGTCGAAGATCAAAGAGTACCTGTCCGATGGTCGTAGGGTGGCTACCAACTTAGATTTGCACCTGGACTCGATGTTCAGTTATTGCAAATCAACTGTTTTTCGACTTCCTGATAAACCGCGTTCCCAGGACATGGTTGAACTAGGGCAGGGGTATGAGCCACCAGATCAACGTCACTATGACGAATCTAAGTTTGGTTTGATTGTCCTGGATGAGTGCGGCACCTGGTTGAATAGTCGAGAGTGGAACGATAAAGACCGTCGTAAGTTGATCGACTGGTTTTTACATGCTCGCAAACATCGTTGGGACGTTATGTTCCTTATCCAGGACATTGAGAGCTGCGACGGTCAGATTCTTCGTTCCCTTTGCGAGCACCTGGTTGTTTGCCGTCGAATGGATCGTTTCAAGCTCTTGGGCTTTTCGCTGCCACGTGTTCACATCGCCAATGTGTATTACGGCCAGGGAACCCAAAACTACGTCGAGCGCTGGGTTTATCGTGGCTCCGATCTGTATGACAGTTACGACACTGTTCAGCGTTTCTCGGACGGCGTTGAGTACTTCGAAGCTGGCCCGGTTGATATGCGTGCGCCTTACACCATGTTGAGCGCCTGGCACCTGAAGGGTCGTTATTTGCCGCCGCTGGCCAGTGATGTTCCGCTGGTTCGCCGATTCAACCTGTTTGTAGCTGGCTTGCTGCTCAAGCCATTCCTGTACGCCTGGTGGTTCTTTGATCGCGATAATTTCTACAAAACCGCCTGCCGCAAAAAATGGGCAGATGAGGCTGTCAAAAATGGCCGCCAGAGGCAGCATGAGCGCCGTCAGCAGCTTTTAGCTGCTGCGCTTGATCCGAATGTGTACCCGCCTAATTAAAGCGTTTAGGCTTTGCATGCGATCACTTGGAGGTTTCATGCGACCAGCTGCCAATGACACGACTATCGATACGCCGCCTTTTGAGTCTGTTCAGCAGGCTCGTTTTGCGTTGGCCATTGTTCGTGAACGCAATAAGGCCTTTCGTGTAGGGCTGGCTGTCGGTTTGCTGCTTGGTTTGGTTCCGATCTTCATTCGTTGGGTTTTTTAGACCAGATCATCCCAAAACCGCCTATAATCGTTTTCAGAGCGTTTTTTATTAAAACCCACTGCCTGATACCAGATTGCGCAGATCGCAAAGCACAGCGCCTCTCTGGTGCCTTCTTGGCGTAAGGCTTCGCATAATGTATATTATGTTAAGTGAGTGCCGTTTCAGGGGTGTTGCAATTTAGGTCATCAGTAACCGGATACATCCACTCAGATCCTTAACCTAAGGCTTGCCAGCGCTGGGTCTTCGTCTCTAGCATCGCCGCCCTATGGCATGCATCAAGCTTCGTAATCCTTCTATACCCAAATCGACCAAGGGTTGGCTTCTGGTCGACGACATGGGCCTTCCCAGGTTCTGGGCGACTGTGTGGGCAGATGTCCTCAAAGCCAATATGGGCCCCACAACACGGGGGCATCATCTTTATGCTGTTGAGAGGTTCTACCAGGCGACTGACCGGCAATTCGGGTCGGGAGCTCTGGATCGAATGCTCTCAGAGCTAGAGATGCCATCTCTCGAATCCGCACTGAGCAGTTTTTTAGCTAATCTCAGGAATGACGGCAACCTACGCGGCATTAATAACAATCAGGCATGGGGATCAGCGAAATCATTCGTAGCTGACACTATCAGTCACCTCAGCGCTTCCTCAGCTGATGACTACAGCAAGATCCATAGCCGGCTTATGAGGCTTGACCGCCTTTATTCCCAAGTGTCACCAGCACGACCAAAGCCCCCAGCTGCTATCCGAGCATTACCTGCAACAGTTGTCGAAGACATCTACGAGATTTTCTCGCCGACATCGCCACGGAATCCATTCCGGACTAAAGCTCTGCAGTGGCGGAATTACCTGATGTTTCTCCTGATGCTGCACCTTGGGCTGAGGCGTGGGGAAATCGCTATTCTGCCAGCGGACGCAATCAAATCTGACTTTGACATAGCCACGGGGGGCGAAAAGTTCTGGCTAAACGTAGCTGAAAGTCCTTACGAAGATGAGGATAGTCGCTTCAATGCTCCAAGCCTGAAGACCGCTAACTCCCGACGCCAGCTACCACTTACCGAGGAAATCGTTTCAGTTTCTGACATATTGCTGGGTAATTATCGTAATGGGGTACCTCATAGCTATTTGTTCGGCTCACAACACGGTAAGGCCCTATCGCTCCGGTCAATTCATCGTATCTTTGAGGTGGTCAACGAAAACCTGTCACCCTCGGCAAAGAAAGCACTGGCAGCACGTAACAAATCAGGCATCACGGCGCACGATCTTCGTCATACCTGTGCCGTATTCCGACTAGGGAGATACGTTTCACTTGGGGATGAACTTGATCTGGCAACAGAAAAGCTTCGTATTTTCTTTGGATGGTCACCCTCTTCGTCCATGCCAAGGCACTATGCAAGAGCATATTTTGAATCGAGCTCCGCAGACTTGTGGAACGAAACCTATGATCATCTAATTACCACTCTCAGATCGCTTTCCGGTAAAGAACAATGAATCGTGCTGCATCAGACTTAGCCAGCAGGATTGCAGTCATTGCCGCCCAGCTGCCAAATCTTTCGAGTTCAATTCGCTATTGCGACGACTTTGATGAAAAGTACCATTTAATCCGAGACCTGGATGGTTCCGATATATGGGAAATTCGTTTTGACGGCGTGAGGTCCAGTATTGACTTCTCAGTCCTTGACGATCACTTAACACCAATTTTCAAGCACGTCGCTGCAGACCTAATATCTAGGTTAGATCCTTCAGGTGCGATAAGTATTTGTCAGGGCATTATTGGGAATAGCGAGCACTTCATTCAAGCCTTAACAATGCGGCCCGAGGAATTTCGTGATCTCTGGGTGGCTGAAGTTCGGCCTCATCAGACTTGGGGTTATGCCCTTCACCTTCGAACAATTATTCATTCCCTCTGCAATTTATCTATCGGGTTATGGCGACCTGAAATGCGTCCTTATGTGAGTCAGCTGGAATCACCTGTCCGGGATATATATAAAACCGTTCGAACTGGCGAGTGCTTTTTACCTCTGGCTCACCAGTCACTACTGATCGACTACTTAGATGATCTGTCCCATGTTATTAAAAATGCTCATGAAGCTCGGCCAACCAACCAACTTAGGGATGCCTGCATTCTGGTTATCTCACATCAATATGGATGCAGGTCCGGCCAAATTGCTCGCATAAAAACAACTGATGTACGGTGTTACGAAAACGGTGCGGTACATTTGTCGATCCCACTTCTCAAGCAACGAGGCAACGAGGCTATGCGCAGGGTTACCCGACGCGTGAAATCCGAATGGGGATCGATCTTCAACGAATACACTGCGAGACGCCTACACACGACAGTTACCAACGGAGCTTCAGCAGACAGCTACTTCGATCTGCCACCCCAAAAGCTGTCGACTGTCCTAAGAGATCTTATTGAGAAAATTACTGGCACACGCTGGTCTCCAACAGATTTGCGACATACTGCAGCCCAGCGCTTGGCGGATGCCGGTACGTCTCATATCGCGCTGTCCGAGTTTATGGGGCACGCAACCACATTGACGGCCAACGTCTACTTCGATGCGTCTCCAACACAGGCGCAGCGGATCAATCAGGCACTTGCTATTTCCACTATCTATTCCAATGTGGCGGAAGTGGCGAGGACTCGAACTATCGACAAAAACGCCCTCCTTCGCCTGCCCTCTGACCAGCAGATAGGAGCAATTCCGCACGGTATACCTATCGCCGGCATAGGCGGTTGTTCTGCTGGGCAGTCACTGTGCTCGAAGAATCCGGTTTTGAGTTGCTACACCTGTCGAAAATTCTTGCCTTTATCTGATGCAAAAGTCCATGAGTCAGTGGTCGAGAGCCTGAGACCAGTCGTTAGTGAATTTGCCAGTGCATCTCGTTTCAATGAGGAAAGTCCCGCATATACTCAACTGCGTCGAATGTTTCAGGCTGCATTACAGGTGGCAGAAGATATCCGGCAGAACTATGAAAAAACCGGTGCTGAGCCGACATGAACCATTTCTATCGTCGATTCATTGAAAATGGCAAAGCTCTAGCAGCATCGCAAGGGCTACGCTGGGATTTACCATTTAATATCAACGGCAATATTTCCAAGACAGATCGGTGGGATTTGGCAGATCTTTGCGGACTTGTCACTCCACCCTACTTCTGGCATTCGTCATTGGGTTTTGACGTCAATGCTTTAGAGGGGTTGAATGCACTGCGCGAAAAAGAGAACTCCCCGCTAATCGTTACTCAGCCTCTGCCAGAACACTGGCGCGATTTTTACCAAGCAACTTTACTTAATGAGCTTATTGTTAAGCGCAACAAACCAAACCATGCACTGGTGAATGTTGGACGATCCCTGAGAGTCATAGCCACCTGCGCCGGATCTGAAGCACCATGGGAGTTGACGCCATCCGCAATACAACGTGCGTATAACGTTGCCCTTGGCATTGGAACTTCGGGAAAGTTGGCTGCCAACATATCAATGGTGGTTCGCACTTTAATCGATGCTCTTCATATTGCTGATCGGTCGCCTCTTTCCAAGTTCTGTGCGGCCTATGCCGATCAGCAAACCGCCGATGAGAAAGTTTCAAACCTCAAGCGGGGTAATAATACATATCGTCAAACGGAAAAAGTTAGAACTGAGCTTTCTGATCGCAAAGGTGCGGCAAAAATACCGGATGAGAAAGCTTTCTGGGAGCTCATTCGTATCGTTTTTACTGAGCAGCCCAAGACCTTTGTGGATGCTATTCGATTCAGCCAAATCAAGCTCGCGATAGCCAGCGGGTTTCGTATCGGCGAGAACACTTTGCTGCCAGTTGAATGGGCGCAATGGCATGAACATTTAGCTGAAGATGGTAGCTCTGCAGAATCAAAAGGAGGGATTTCCCGCTCCCTTTCTATCCGGCATTTTTCGGAAAAACAAGCTGAAGATGTAGGCGCTGAGGGCATAGTGCTGTTCGAGAACATTCAGCATGTTCCTACTATTTTTGAAAACTTAATATTAGAAGCACTAGGTGAAGCAGAAAGACTGACGAGGCCACTGCGTGAAAGACTGCGACTTCAGATCAGTAAAGGCCGTTTACTGCCAGAACTTCCGCCAGACGCCTTAGTTCCAGCATGGGACATATACAGTAGAGTTTCTGGATCTCTCTGGTTCGCCTCTCCCCCACTGCCCGAATATCTAGTCAGCAAATATCGGGAAACATTTGACCCAGTGTATTTGGAAGAAATGCGTCAACGGCAAATCCGCCAAGTGCCAGTATATGGCGTATCCGCCAGCTGTATGAAGTACTTCAAAAAGCTGCCAATCACGATTCGAAGGTCTGACGGCACGCCATTTACTAAATCAATCGACTGGAAAAATGCATATATACGTGTGAACGAGGCAGAGGCGTTGATCAGGAGCGAAATGACCTCCAAGCTACCAGGTACGAAGCCATTCATCATGCGTGATGGAGGCCGCTTGAGCCCTGCCGAGTTGATGTTCTTGATGCCTATCCGAGCACTTATCGAAGAGAGAAATGGTGGCATTTTGGATGTGAATCGATACTTCGCGGTTGGTCGCGCATCCACGCAGGACTTACAGCTCCATCTTGGCGGCGGAACCAACAACATCTTTTCCCGCTACGGCCAGACCGATGAGGACCGTGCTCTCAGCTTGAATACGCACTCACTCCGTCATCTTCAGAACGCTGAGCTATTCCGTCTGGGTGTAGCCGACACGATCATCACCAAGCGCTTCAACCGTCGCAGCGTTGCTCAGAGTTACGTTTATGACCATCGCAGTCTAGCGGAAGACCTTGCGCATATTGATCTTCCTAAGGGGGCCGAATCGATGGCTCCAAGAGCGCAGGAAACTCTGCAGATGATTATGGCCAGGAAGATTCGTGGCCCCATCGTTGACGAATTTCTCAAGATTCAGGCGGACATGGGTGACGACGAAGCTTTTCGTTATCTTTCTGCCGAGGCAGATGGCTTGCATGCCACTCCGTTTGGTTTTTGCGTAAACAGTTTCACGGTGGACCCTTGCCCCAAACACCTTGAATGCTACGACTGCCGACACCTGACTCGCTCGGGAATTCCTGAGGAACAGAAAAGGCTCGAACAATTGAAACGTCGGATGATTGATGTGGTGAATATCATCGAGGCCAGCCCACCTGCGGCCCGCAATATTGGATGGCAGAATCAACTGAAACACGCTCAATCACGACTAGAAAGTCTGGAGAAAATCCTTGTCACAGCTCCGATGGAGCACCCCTTCCCTGATGGTAAAGATCTCTATAGCGGCGTAGAGGGTAAGCACGGAACGAGCATACTGGATGCGCCAAAAACCTGGAGTCCTGTATGAAGGCCCGGGAGCTTGAAACTGTCCTCAAACGCATGCTTAACGACAACGTAGTCATCACCGCGCGTTCCGTGATCCGGGAGCAAGATTGCCCCTTCAAGAATGCCAGCGATATAACACGTCAGCCCGAACGCAAGGCATTGCTCGAGCAGTACAAAACACGTCAATCTGAACTGCATGCTCTGGTGGAAAAGACGGACAAACAGTCTCGCACCAACCTTCAAGCGCGTGTGGCTCGACTGACACAGGAAAACGAGACCCTGAGCGCCGAGCGCGATCTACTTATCGCATCTCACAAAGCCATGCTCCTCGCTGTCGGCGAGATGGGCGGGATGGCTGCGTGGCGTAAATTTTTCCCGGTTTGGGAAGAAACCCGGCGGCAGCTTACAGAGTTGCAAGCATTGCCTAGTGCGCAGATTTTGCATGCGCTAACGCCGCAAAACCCAAAATGAACCTGTCGAACTGAAGACCGAGAGGAAGCGCTTCTCCTAGATGCGGAAGAGCCTACTATGGACATTCACCATCGTGTCGATTACGCGGGCTAGGAATCAGTGCAAATGAATAATCCACCCCATCCAGGTGAGGCTCTTCGCGAGGATGTGTTGCCTGCTCTGGCTATTACTGTAGCTGAGCTCGCGAAGCGCCTAGATTGCTCTCTTGAGCAGCTTTCTAGTGTAATAAACTGTGAAACGCCAATCACCGCTGACCTAGCAGTACGTTTAGAAGCGGCAGGCCTAGGCGCTGCAAACATATACCTGGCCGAGCAAGCCACCTATGACCTTTGGCAAGCGCGTACCATTGATATCTCGATCATCGCGCGACAGAAATGACTCTGCCTACCTGCTTGATAAGTTAAAGCTTAGAGGCCCTATTCCTCTGGGGCTTACACCATTCAATATGTCCAGCCGTAATCCAGAAATGGCACGCGCACGACACATGTTGATGGACAGATGGTGAAATTGTTGGCCGTCCCCAAAAGTCCGATTTGATAGACCAACGGGGCCTCCGATCAGGACTCAAAGATAGTGATATCTGAGTACCACATCCACCGGGGCAGCTTAAACAAGCCCATTTTCTCACTCCTCCGTCCTCGACCAACCACAGCTGCCCCAGAGGGATGATTGCCTTTCCTGGATGTCGGTTAACTCGCTTAACCAAAAGATCGAACTTGAGCCACCCTAGACAGCGAAGGGTCATTGCAAAAAACGGTTTCATGAGATCACCCAATTACACCAAGGAATGGGCTTGTATCACCACGGCCCCAGATATTCTCTGTGCCGCAAACCGGGCATGCCTGCATTGGTCGACAGGTCATCGCACGATCCTCTACACGATCAAATCGTCGGATACGGTTATGTACCATCCCGCTGTTTCCACGGAACCCTGTCAGGCCTTGAATAAGCTCATCTACAGCCGCACAGGCGATACTGGTTGTGAACGTCACAACGGCCGGTGCCGGATCGCCCCCGCCATCAACATAGGCCTCTGCCTTACGACGCTCAAATTCGGAGGGGTCATTGCGTTTCAAACCTTCAGCGGCAGCACGCTGCGTACTCACGACACCAAGGCAAATCAGGCATGGATTTCCAGGCCTAATTGTCGTCACGCGCCCTGCCATGTCGTAGTCGACATCCCTTCTACCGGACCGCATCCGCAATCCCACGTCGATTAATGGAATGCCGTAATAGTGCGCGAACCTATTCAACGTGAGCCGCCCCAGGTGGTCGTCTGTGCATCCAAAAAGCACATCACAGGAGCGAAGTAGATCGCGCAAGGACGGATCACCAACCCAGGCTTGTTTAGTGACTACGTGAGTTCCCAGCCCTGCAAGCGCAATCTCTCGCGCAAGAATATCTACCTTTGCTAGTTTTTCAGGAACGTCTGCAGCACGCGCCCCGTGCACGCGATTGAGGTTGGTGGTGTCAATTGTGTCGTTGTCGATCAATGCGAGATACCCAACACCCAGGCGTGTCAGGAGCGACACTACTGCACTGCCGGTTCCCCCACAGCCGATGACCCCTACACGTAATGCGCGCACCGTTGGATTGAATGCTTTGCCGAACAAGGTAGCTTGCCGAGCAAGTACCTCGGTCTCACAGCCCTCTTCCTTGGCCTGCCGCACCTGAATTCGGCTGCCAATAATTGAGACCGCCTGGGCGTCAGTACTAGACGACGAAGAGGTCCACAGTCGACCGACAATCTCATCATTACGGCCAAACACTATGCTGGCCAATCCAATGGCTCCTTTGTGAAATGTAGTGCGGGCCAATTCAGCCTCGTTACGATCATCTTGCTCCGAGAAAAATGCCCTGTTCCCCGGATGGGTATGAACCAAGCCTGGTATTAAGTTGCGTTGCTTGGCCATGCCCAGTAGTCGCATGAATCCCCGTGTGGACCAGGTGACATGTACCGATGATGACGAAACCATTTCATCAAGTTCGATGGGGACAACTTCGTGCGAAATCAATCGGATTCGTGATTTTCCACTCCATGGATCAGCACTTATCTCTGCCTTACCGAACAAGACGTAAGCAGCAGCCTCAGAGCCGTCTTCGCGATGAAGCAGCGCGCGAAGCGCTGCCTCATGATTTTCCAACAAAGTGATGTCGAGAGTGGTAGTCATCACTTTGCCTCCGCCAAGGCATGCTCGACCCGTTTGATCATGGTGTGCAACCCATCAATTCCTGGACGCCAGCTTGAGTTGTGACGAGACCAGCGCTGCCAATTGCGGCCAGCAAAAGAATGGGCGACGTCAGCGCATGTCGGATATCGACTTGCCGAGACCAGCGTTAACCATGGATCGCAAAAGAACATGTCCGGCGCAACATCTGGGTAACCAGGCGGAAGAATGATCAGTACATCTGCTACAGGATGATTGAATTTTCCTGCGGGTTGCGGCACTTGCTTCAGGATCACTCCGGTATGCGCCCCATCCGTCGTAACCTCAGCCAAGATACGATGCTCATCGAGGTAGCGCCGGTCTGCCTCCGGCAATCGGCCTAGTCCTTCGGTCGTGTCGCGGATAAGGGTGATGAAGCGTTCGATACCAGGCTTGCTCAAATCGATGAGGTCGGTATCGCGTATCAATACATCCTGGCCACCGCCTCGTACTTCGAGATAAACGTCATAAGTGTCGAGCGGTACACCAGCCAGGGACTTGAGCACGCGGCCACTAATACTTGGCTTCCCCCACTCAAGCTGGCGATCATCGATCGTGAATTTGAACGCTCGGTCCGTCTGGAAAATAACAAACCGCTCTGCCCCACGGCCCCGCAAGTCATAGACTTCGTCCAGTCGCAGATCTTCAAATTCCCCGGACGGAAGAATTGCGTAGACGCTGTATTCCTCGACACGACTTACGCCTGCTGCGTGCAGGATCTGACGTCCCGTAGGTACAGGATCACTCACGTCAACGTGCTGCTCGTTGAGTTGATCATTGAGTACGATAATGCGATACAGGTGCGCGGGGCGAAGACTGCGCCCTTCTCGTATTGCTGCATTAACATCCTCGAAAGGGATAGGGCTACTGCCAGGATTCTCGGTTTGCATGTTGGTATACCTTTTCTGATTGCCCCCTGCGGGATTGCAGGTTTTTGGCTTTCAGTAGGTCAATCGCAACGGGATTCATAACCGGAAAGGCAGATTCATTTTTTTTTGCAAGTAACAGCTCCGCTAGGTAACTCACCGCAGATAAAGAAATTTGGGCAGCGTGGACAGGACCTAGCTTCCTCCCTAGGAGGGAATTCACCCGCATGGACATTTTGCACTATGTCGGAAATCTTCTGCCGACGCGCCTCAAGCTTGCGAGGCGTGATAGACAGTTGATCGGTAGTCTCGCTCGTCAGGTAGGTAACCTCTACTTGAGTCGATGGGCCATATGCTTGAACAGCAGCCAACTGCAGGATGGTGTAGTCAATATCATCAAAGCCATTTGATCGAGATTTCCCTGTCTTAACCCGGTGTACCACCATTTGCCCGCCAGCACCTTGCACCAAACTGTCGGGCTTGACTGTGACCTCCCCCCCGCTCCATCCCAGCGAGATCGGAGTTACTGCTGTACGGACTCCTGAACTTCGGCTTGCGATGAGAAAGTCCACTAGACGTCGGCCAATGCCGCGGTAATCCTCTGCATAGCCATGATCTGCTACGCCTTTTGTACGCCACGCCTCTTCAAATCTCGTGTTGAGTTCAGCATCACTTGGATTTGTCGTTTCATGGACAGTCCTCAACCAATCAAACACGTCACTGACAACGTTGTGCATTTTCATGAACGCTGTCTCGGTGCGACGGCCTCCCAATCTAAGTACGTGCGTGTACAAGAATCTGCGAGGACAGCGTTCGAACAAGCTGATTTGGGTATCGGTCCATACCGGCTTTTCTTCCCAAGTAATTTCTATGGCCCTGTCAGGACGCGATAATCCATGTAGCTGTGGTGGGCTCGTAGGACAAATCAGTAGATGCCGAATCGGGTTAACAAATTTCGAAAGGCTGCGCCTATTGCCGTTAGCCATAACAGACGATGCATATAGGCAAAGCCGATCGCGAGCACGGGAGATAGCAACAAAGAACAGACACTCCTCCTCTTCGTCATGGCCTACTTTTACTGCTTCAAGTCCGGTGAGTCCCTGAGAACCATGAATCAAGCCATCTGGTGGTATGCACCGTGGAGGGTTGTTATTGCGTGGCAAGCCAGACGTCACCACCCCGGGTAAATGTACGGTGTCGAACTCAAGACCTTTGCTTGCATGGATAGTCATTAGCCTCACTGCGTCGATGCCTTCAGCAGCTCCGGGTATCTGCCGAAGACTACGATCTTCCGAAAGCAGAACTAATCGACGAATACGATCGAGGAGACGAACACTCGGAATACCGGCCCCCGAAGGCTGGCGTCGACAGAAATTGAGGAACTGCCACAATGCCAATCCTTTCATCTGGCTTTGTGGATCGCTCGCCAGATATACATTCTTCGCAGCCTCAAGCCCATCGATTACCCAAGTGGCGAGAGTAGTCCAAGGATTGCTCATTGGGCTCACACCCTCAAAGAGGCGAGCTATCTGCATCAGTACAATCTGACTCTCAGCTGAAAGACTTGAAATATGATGGGTTTCATTTGCCCACTCTAAGGCTACAGCGTTGCTTTCCCTGAGATGCCCAATGAGCTGCACGATGTCCGCCAAAGGCATCTTGTACTCAGGCATGTTTGCAGCTCTCATCAGACCGACCGCATGAGGGTCTGTAAGTACAGAGAGCAAAGCTAACAGGTCCTTAATTTCTGGACGCTCAAACAGACTACCCAAATGCAGTACCGGGATCCCTCTGGCTTCAAGCCCTTGCGCAATCTCACTTAGGCGAGAGTTTGATGCACATAGCAAGGCCTGGCTGGCATAACTTACTCCCTCCTCATGTCTTGTTTGGATTGCGGCTGCCAGAGCTGATACTTCATCGTCAGCTGTCCCGACGACCCGGAGTTCCGGAGTCGCCCTCAAAGCACCTCGATCGGAGCTCAAATTCATCGGCAGCGCACCTGTCGACGCTTTCATCTCAGTAGAGAATGCCGTGAACACATCGACTATTTCTCTGGCTGACCGATAGTTGACTCCTAGCTGGAGTGCCTGCGCTCCAGGAAAGTCTTCAGTGAACTGCGCCATATTGGTGGCCGATGCGCCGCGAAAGCGATAGATGGACTGGCGGGCATCTCCTACAACCCAGAGATTACGACCATCTCCTGCGATGGCCCGCAGCAGGCGTACAGACGCGCGATTAACATCTTGATACTCGTCGACCAGCACATGTTTGTGCCGCGTACTGAGCGAGTCTCTTACCTCTGCATAACCTTCAACCAAGCGTACCGGCTGGGCAACCAGATCACCGAAGTCGATCAATTGCTTTGCCGTCATCACTCGCTCATAAGTCTCGTAAAGCAAGGCAACTTCAAGGCACTTTTCGGCCCGAATCAGCAAATCGGGGTCATGTCCTGAGCTCTCTAGCATGGCTTGCGCTAACGACCGGTAAGCGGTTGCATCAACCACTTCATCTTTCGCACGCGAAATCGCGTTGAGCATGTCATTCAGGTCAAGAGTCGGATCCCACAAGTTGCGATAGTGGCGAAGTGGGAGCCGAGGGAACTCACTTTCAAGGAGTTCGATGGCTTCATATCGATCGATGAGCCTAGGTGCTGGGGGCAGTCCAAGAATATCGTGGAAACGGTGAACAATATCTAAGCCAAAAGCATGGAATGTACCAATCCACATCGCAGCGGCAGCAATTGGATTGCTCGCTGCTAATCGCTCACTGAGCTCATTAGCAGCTTTGTTTGAGAATGTTAGGACAAGAATCGACGTCGGATCGACCCCCTCAGCTAATAGGCTTTCAATACGAATGATCAAGGTCCTGGTCTTCCCTGTACCTGGCCCTGCCTGTAATTGAAATGCGCTGTTTCGATGTGCTGCCGCAGCCACCTGTGACGGATCAGGAAGCAGTTTTGACGACGTTGACGCCAACGAGTCTGGAGCATTCAACGCAGGCAATAGCAGTGCATCCAGCAGCTGCTGCTGAACCACCTGCAGCGGTACGCCTAAGCGACCTGCAATTTCGACCGACGTACATCCTTCGTTAACATGGAGATGCCGAACAATCGAGCGCGGGAGCAGAAATTCGCGTGCGAAGATATCCATTCGGATCTCTCGACGCTCTCGGGCACCATAGTCGAGTACTTTCCCTACTCCGACAGGGGCGTCCTCGACCGAGCGACCTGGGTCGACCTGGTTCGTCACCACATCGAGGTCACCGCCTTCAAGCACCACATGGCCCAACTCATGCGCGATCAGAAAGGCACGGTCGAACTCTGTGCCATTGTCTTCGAAGAGTATGATGCCGGCGTGACTATCGAAAACGGCCTTTCCACCCTTCAGCAGTGGATCTCCAGGTTCGACCGCATAGACCTCAAACCCACGCCGCTCTGCTTCACGCTGAACGAACTCCAGCAAGTTCTCAGCGCTGTCACCGGACACAACCGCTGCGCAATGGATTCGTTCGGCTTCTCGGCGGGCGGCTTCGGTCGCGTCCATTGGCTTATCCCTCCATGAGCGCCTTCAGCTTAGCTTTTTGCTCAACAGTGAGCTGCGATGTCTCAATAGCTGTGGTAAATGAAACTTGTTCAGTCGCGGCAGGTTTTACATCCGATCGGAAGCTGAGACTTGAATCAATGCTGGGTGGGCTAGCCAAATAATCTCTGACAGATTCAACTGGACTGCCAAACGCAGTAGCAATGCTCTCGATGAACCGACTTGGTATGGTCGCTAGATCAATACCCCGATCGCGTAGGCGAACAAGAAACAGCTTGTTGATACCAAGTACCTCGGTTTTTTGCTTTAGTTGAGCTGGATTGAGACCACTGAACGGGCTAGCAGGTTGTGCGCCCGTTGCCTCATCTGCTGCAACCATGAAGCGTTGCCAAGCTTTGTTGATTGACACTATTGAAGGCGCTAGCCCTTCCTCATTATTGCGCGTCTCATCGATCATCAGCTCAATTGAAAGATTCGCTAAAGCAACTGAATGCTCGGGATAGTCCACCAGGTAACGAGTAAGCGTGGCGCGATCTTGACGTGGTTCGACAGCAAAGGCCAAGAGAACCTCTTCCTCGGTTAACTGAGGATGCTTGGAAGTGTTCATTGCATCCACTCCTCTTGAAGCGTTGTCTTCAGTGTACTGAGTGCCCGATTTCTCCGATTGCGCACCGTTCTTTCATCACATTGCAGAATTCGCGCGATGGTCATGACATCAGAGTCCTTTGAGTCGATCGGAAAGCCTTGTAATAGCAAGCCAACGACTTGTTTCTGATCGCTGGGTAGGCAGTCAATCGCAGCCATCAATGCGGACCGGAAACCGGGCTCGTCAAATTTCGATAAATTTCCGTCAAGGAAGTCAGCCGCAGCACATTCAATCTCTGGGGTGAGCTCAGCATCGTTCTCTTCATTGCTAGTCAACGGGACAGTTTCTACAGTCGTTGGCCCTATCTGGCGCAATGCAGTGATCTGGAAGCTCAAGAATGCCTTTTCAAAGCAGATCTCATAGAAATCGAGCCAGGTTGATTTGGCTACGCAGTCTTTTGCGATCCGCTCAGCAAATCGGCCAAAGATCTCCTCTCGGATCTCCTGCGCCCCGGCCATGCGGGAGTCATTGATGGACGCGTTTAGGGCGGCTCCGACTCGCTTCATTAGAAGGTTAAAAATTTGCTCAAACTCTTTTTTCTTATCCTCAGCCCAAGCGCGGCGCAGGAAATAGACCAAAGCCTCGGATGGCACGTAATCAGGAGCCTTGCGAGACGAAGGCTCAAATAGGTGAGTCCGCTCATCTGCAGCGAGAGCTTCAAAATGTGTCAGCAGAGCCTCGATCTCTGGACGTCGCCTATACGGCGTGTCGTTTTTGTCTTTTTTGTTGAGTGACTCAGGCATTACTCATCTCCTTGACGCGCCTGAAAAGGTATTAATACCCAAATACAGTGGTCTACTGACCCCGGATCACCGAATTAGGCGAAACTCTTTGCCGTTAGAGGGTGTTCGATAAGCAAACCTGTGGATTTTTGTCCTCGGCCTTGGCTTCACTGTCCAATCCTGGCTGGGATTTCTACTCAACGGCAGCAGCTTGAAGCAGTTCTCGCCGAATGAGCGCAAAAAGCTCATCTTGATCAAGTGTATTGTCTAATCGCAAGTAGCTGCTTGCCAGTAATGTCATCGGATGCACACCGATGACCGAAGCCAGCTCTTCGACTTTCTCGAGGGTAGGACTTTTGAGCCCCCTCTCTAGAGTACTCAAATAGGTCCGGCTGCTGACCTGCGAAAAATCTTCCTGCGTCAACTGCTTGCTTGTTCTGAGCGTTTTTAGTGCTTGGCCGAAGGCTTTTCTCAGTTCCATTTTGCTCAGTCCGCAAAAGGAACGATGAAGCCCTCGTGAGCGCTATAGGGCTACAATCTATAGTGTTCATTTGGAGGTGCGTATGTTTAGAACCTATCGGCACGCCGAGATACCCATAACCACAAGGCTTGAACCAGGCCTTCAGCTATGGCGTTCTGTGGAGCAGATTCTCCATCTTCCCTGGTTCTATGTAACGCTAGCCCGAAGGCAAGGCGATGTGACCGTCCGTGACATGCTTATGATCGCTGATGTGAACACTCTGGAAAGCCTCCATTTGGCTCGATCTCCAGACAAAACACTGGAGGCGATTCTTCTGGTCTCGCCGGCCTACATGAATGGAGGCGAAAGCTGGCTGATGGAGCCATTGCTGGAAATATCATTTGTCGAAGCTATTGGCGACTGCCTCAGCCACTACAGGTACAAAGTCGCTGGCGACAAGACATATACGGATGATTGTGACCCTGAGCTGGGAGCGGAACTTGACGGAGTGGATCGGCTGGTTTTGTCGTTGAGTCGCTCATAGAATGCAGACGTCAGAACGGACGTTCGACTCTTATTTCAGCCGTAGCCTTTCACCGAAAACTAAAGATGCTATTTGGCTCCTGGTCGCTCGTCGCATAAAAAGTAACCAATTAGGGCCGGTCACCACTAACCTCGCTTTTCTTGATCACTCCAGCCATAACCGTGGAGCACCGCCCTCCTTGCCTAAGGCTACGAACCGGCCATTTCCTGGCCAGGACGTGGAGTTCATAATAGGTATTTTTACTACGGTCACATAAAGAGCGCAGAGTACCCTCAATGAGTGAGCAAAAAATCGAACAAGGCTTTATCGACAAGCTCGTTGAGCTCAAGTACACCTACCGCCCCGACATCAACGACCGCGCCTCACTAGAGCGTAACTTTCGCGAGAAATTCGAGGCTCTCAACCGTGTTCGCCTCACCGATGGCGAATTCGCCCGCCTGCTCGACGAGATTGTCACCCCCGATGTGTTTGCGGCGGCGCGCACCCTGCGCGAGCGTAATGCCTTCACCCGCGAAGACGGCACCCCGCTGAACTACACACTGGTCAATATCAAAGACTGGTGCAAAAACACCTTCGAGGTGGTCAATCAGCTCCGCATCAACACCGACAACAGCCACCACCGCTTCGATGTGCTCATCCTCATCAACGGTGTGCCGTGCGTTCAAGTCGAGCTGAAAACACTGGGCGTTAATCCCCGCCGCGCCATGGAGCAGATCGTCGAATACAAAAACGATCCTGGCAACGGCTACACCAAAACGCTGCTGTGCTTCCTGCAGGTGTTCATCGTCAGCAACCGCGACAACACCTACTACTTCGCCAACAATAACGCCCGTCACTTCTCGTTCAACGCCGATGAGCGCTTCCTGCCCATTTATCAATTTGCGGACGAGGCGAACAAAAAGATCACCTACCTCGACCGCTTCGCCGAGACCTTCCTGGTCAAATGCACGCTTGGCCAAACGCTCAGCCGCTACATGGTGCTGATCGCCAGCGAACAGAAGCTCATGATGATGCGCCCGTATCAGGTCTATGCCGTCAAAGCCATTGTCGACTGCATCGAGCAAAACTGCGGCAACGGCTATATCTGGCACACCACCGGCAGCGGCAAAACACTCACGTCCTTTAAAGCATCCACCTTGCTCAAGGACAACCCAGAAATCGAGAAATGCCTCTTTGTGGTCGACCGAAAAGACCTCGACCGCCAGACCCGTGAGGAATTCAACAAATTCCAGGAAGGCTGCGTCGAGGAGAACACCAACACCGCTGCACTGGTGCGTCGGCTGCTATCCGAGGACTACGCCGACAAAGTGATCGTCACCACTATCCAGAAGCTCGGCCTCGCCCTGGATGAAACCAGCAAACGCAACAAGCAGCGCAAACGCAACGACCAGCCCACCTACAAAGAGCTGCTGGCCCCCCTGCGCGACAAACGCATGGTGTTTATCTTCGATGAATGCCACCGCTCGCAGTTCGGCGACAACCACAAAGCCATCAAGGAGTTCTTCCCCAAGGCCCAACTGTTTGGTTTTACCGGCACGCCCATCTTTGAAGAGAACGCCACACGGATAAAAGTCGAAGGCGAGCAGGCGTCTTACCAAACCACCGACGAGCTGTTTGAGAAGCAGCTCCATGCCTACACCATCACACACGCGATTGAAGACGCCAACGTGTTGCGTTTTCATATCGACTACTTCAAGCCAGAAGGCAATAAAACGCCCAAGCCTGGGGAAGCCTTGGCCAAGCGCGCCGTGGTCGAAGCCATTCTCGCAAAGCACGACATGGCCACCGCCCAGCGCCGCTTCAATGCCATTTTGGCCACGGCCAGCATCAACGACGCCATCGAATACCACCGCTTGTTTGCCGAGGTGCAACAGGCCAAACGCCTGGCCGAACCGGACTTCCAGCCGCTGAATATCGCCTGCGTGTTCTCGCCGCCAGCTGAAGGCAATGCCGACGTCAAACAGATTCAGGAAGACCTGCCGCAAGAAAAGCACGACAACGAAGAAGACCCGGAAGGCAAGAAAGCAGCACTCAAAGCCATCCTGGCCGACTACAACCAGCGCTACGGCAGCAACCACAGCATCGGCGAGTTCGACCTCTACTACCAGGACGTGCAAAAGCGCATCAAAGACCAGCAGTGGCCCAATGCCGACCACCCGCATGCGCAGAAAATCGACATCACCATCGTGGTCGACATGCTGCTGACCGGCTTCGACTCCAAATACCTGAATACCCTGTACGTGGATAAAAACCTCAAATACCACGGTTTGATCCAAGCCTTCTCGCGTACCAACCGCGTACTGAACAGCACCAAGCCCTACGGCAACATTCTGGATTTCCGCCAGCAGCAAGAAGCGGTCGATATCGCAATTACCCGCTTCTCTGGCGAACAGACCGGCGAACAAGCCCGTGAAATCTGGCTGGTGGACAAAGCCCCAGTGGTGATTGAAAAGCTCCAGGCCGCCGTGCAAAAGCTGGATGACTTTATGCAATCCCAAGGTGTGGCCTGCGCACCGGAGGCCGTGTATAACCTGAAAGGCGACGATGCCCGCGCTGCCTTTATCAGCCACTTCAAAGACGTGCAGCGCCTGAAAACCCAGCTCGACCAATACACCGACCTCACCGCAGACAACGCCGCCTCTATCGAACAGATTCTGCCCAAGGAAAGCCTGCTGGGCTTTCGCGGTGCCTATCTGGAAACCGCCCAGCGCCTCAAAGCCCAGCAAGATAAAAACAGCAAAAACCCAGAGGGCAAAAGCGACGCCGTGGACCAGCTCGATTTCGAGTTCGTGCTCTTCGCCTCTGCCGTGATTGATTACGACTACATCGTCGGGCTGATGTCGCGTTTCTCGCAACAAGAGCCGAGCAAGCAGAAAATGAGCCGCGATCAGCTGGTTGGCCTGATCCAGGCCGACGCCAAGTTTATGAACGAGCGCGAGGATATTGCTGCCTATATCGCCACCCTCAAGGCCGGTGAGGGCCTAAGCGAAACCGCGATCCGTGACGGCTACAGCCGCTTCAAGCAAAACAAAGACGCCGCCGAACTCGCTGATATTGCAAGCAAACACCAGCTCGCCCCAGCCGCCTTGCAAGCCTTTGTCGAGGGCATTCTGCAACGCATGATTTTCGACGGCGAACAACTCAGCGCCCTAATGGCCCCGCTTGACCTGGGCTGGAAAGCCCGCGCCCAGGCCGAGCTGGCGCTGATGGAAGACCTACACCGCCTCCTTAACAAACGTGCCCAAGGCCGAGAGATTTCAGGACTAAGCGCGTATGAGCAGTAAGCAAGCAACAAGCGACGGGATGGAAAATAACAAGCCAACACTGGTGCCCAAACTGCGGTTTCCGGAATTTCGGGGGACGGGTGACTGGACTACAGAAACGCTAGGTTCGCTAGTCACGATCAGCACCCAAAAAGTAGGCAGCAATACCTGCATCCCCATGAGCATCACATCTGGCGTAGGTTTGGTTAGCCAGCAGGAAAAGTTCGGGCGGATTATCGCCGGAAACTCCTATAAAAATTACTTGGTCTTGAAGAAAAACGACTTCGCCTACAACAAAAGCGCCACTAAAGAATATCCAGAGGGTTTCATCGCTCTATATACAGGCAGCGAACTGGCTGCTGTACCAAACAGCATATTCACCTGTTTCCGCATCAAGGGGCTCTCTGCAGCGCCCCAATATCTGAACTATCTATTTCTCGGCAACCTTCATGGACAGTGGCTGCGGAAATTTATTGAAGTTGGGGCGCGCGCCCACGGCTCACTAAGCATCAATGAAAGAGATTTACTTGCCTTACCTGTGCCGTTACCAAAAGGTGAAAAATCTCTAGCCGAACAACAAAAAATCGCCGACTGCCTAAGTTCGCTGGACGAGCTGATAGCCGCACAAGGCCGCAAAGTTGATGCACTCAAAACCCATAAAAAAGGGCTGATACATCAACTTTTTCCGTGCGACGGCAAAAAGCAACCCCGCCTCCGCTTCCCCGAATTTCAAAACGCGGGAGAGTGGAAAGAAAAAGTATTTGGAAGATTCTTGAAGATAGTTTCCGGCAAGGGGTTCAAAGCCTCGGAGTATTCAAAAACAGGCATTCGCTTACTTCAAATTGAGAACGTTGGATATGGCTTAATAAAGTGGCCTGGAAAAACCATCTACCTTCCTGACTCCTACGGCACTAAGCACCCCGAGTTGGTACTGCGAAGTGGCGATATAGTTCTTGCGCTAAATCGTCCAGTTACTAACGACGAACTAAAGATTGCTAAGATACAAAAACACGAGCCAATCGCGATCTTGTACCAACGTGTCGGAAGGCTAGAGATTCTCGATGACTCATTGGTAATGGATTTCGCGTTCCATGTCTGTCGCCAATTCATTAAAGAGTTTGTTGTCAATAAGTCGATCGGTAGTGACCAGCCGTTTATTTCTCTAAAGGATCTTTACTCGCAAAACCTTCGTCTACCAGTCCCACAGGAACAACAACGCATCGCCGACTGCCTGACCAGCCTCGACGAGCTAATAACCGCACAAACCCAAAGACTCGAAGCCTATAAGGCCCACAAAAAAGGGCTTTTGCGGCAGCTTTTCCCTACTCAGGAGGAGGTTGAAGCATGAGCCACGAAATAATCGCCAAGGAGCTTGCCGGGGCTAAAGAGCGGATCGTGCTCATCTATGCATTCAACGCGACTGGCAAGACAAGATTGTCCGTTGCCTTCAAGGACGCCACGAAGAGCGCAGATGGCACCCATGCAGGTGTCTACTACAACGCCTACAGCGAAGATCTTTTTATCTGGGACAACGATTCTGAAAACGGTGAGGTAGACGTCCAACTAGATATTCGAAAGAGTAGCTTAAACCGCTTTCACAGCTCGCTCTCGGAAGACGACATCCGCAACAAGCTGAACAGATTCAGTCCAGACTACAGGTTTGAGTTTATCCCTCACGACAATCCTGAGGATGGGATCAAATCTGTACTGTTCTTTGATGAGGTCGCCGACCCGGAAGATCCAAACAATATTTCAAAGGTCCCGCGCAAAATTTCACGGGGCGAAGAAAGGATTTTCGTTTGGTGCTTTTTCCTCGCCCTTTTCGAGGTCGAGGGATGGGCAGACAAACAGTCGTCTCACTTCTTCATTGATGATCCAGTTTCGAGTTTGGACGACCACAATATCTTCATTACAGCTTCAACCCTCTTTGACTTGATTGAAGAGCACTATAAAGAGCGGAAATTCGTCATCACTACCCACCACATCGGTTTTTTTTCAATATTGTCAGACTGGCTAATGAAGGGTGAGAAGGCTCTAAAGTTCGAAGGTAAGGCACGAGTCTGCACTCTCAGCTTAAAGAAAGGTGAAGTTTCAATAGAGAGCTGCCGCAAGGATGTCTTCCTCTATCATCTCCGCCTTCTTCAAGTTTTGGAGCAGGCTCACGCTGCGGGTGAAGTAAAGGCCTATCACTTCGCGCTCCTTCGTCAGGTCCTGGAAAACGTTGCATCGTTCCTTGGAGTGGGGCAGTTTGGCTATGTCCTCAAACAGATCGGGATCGAGGATACTGACGAAGTAGCAACGATCGTAAACACGCTCTCGCACAAGAAAGTTTATTATTTCGAGTCCGATGAAGTGGTACCCGACAACTTGAAGACGTTTGACAAGATATTCAAAGGCCTCAAGGAAAAGTATAACTTTGTGCTGCACGCGCCAGCGCCCGCACCTGTTCCCGCACCCGCAGGTACACCATGAACGACACGAATAGAAAACAACTTGGCCAAACCCTTTGGGCCATTGCAGATCAATTGCGCGGAGCTATGGATGCGGATGATTTCCGCGACTACATGCTGTCCTTCCTTTTCCTTCGCTATCTCTCTGATAACTATGAGATAGCGGCCAAGAAGGAACTTGGAAGAGACTATCCAGAGTTGCCCATTGACGTTTTGCTAAGAACAGGGGCTTCAACTCCTCTGCAAGTCTGGTATGAGGAGAACAAAACGGATATTCCGGCCTTCGAGAAGCAGATGCGCCGCAAGGTGCATTACGTCATTGAACCGGTCCACCTCTGGAACAGCATCGCCAATATGGCCCGCACCCAGGACAATGATCTGCTCACTACGCTGCAAGCGGGCTTTAAATACATAGAAACCGAATCCTTTGAGAGCACCTTCCAAGGCCTTTTCTCGGAAATCGATCTGGGCTCCCCCAAGCTGGGCAGAACCTATACCGAGCGCAACGCCAAGCTCTGCACCATCATCCAGAAGATCGCTGAAGGTCTGGCGGACTTCTCCACAGACATTGATGCACTGGGCGATGCTTACGAATACCTGATCGGCCAGTTTGCCGCAGGTTCCGGCAAGAAGGCGGGCGAGTTCTATACGCCCCAACAGATTTCCGACATCCTTTCCGCGATCGTCACCCTCGACAGCCAAGACCCAAAAACCGGCCCCAAAAAGCGTCTGGAAAGCGTGCTGGACTTCGCCTGCGGCTCGGGCTCGCTGCTGCTAAACGTGCGCAAGTGCATGGGGCCGCATGGCATTGGCAAGATTTACGGCCAGGAAAAGAACATTACCACCTACAACTTGGCCCGCATGAACATGCTGCTGCACAGGGTGAAGGATACCGAGTTCGAGATTTACCACGGCGACACCTTGAGCAACGACTGGGACATTCTGCGTGAGCTGAACCCGGCGAAAAAACCTGTCTTCGACGCAGTGGTCGCCAATCCGCCCTTCAGTTACCGCTGGGATCCAAGTGAAGCCATGGCCGATGACGTGCGCTTCAAGAATCATGGCCTGGCGCCGAAATCGGCGGCGGACTTTGCCTTTCTGCTGCACGGCTTTCACTTTTTGAAAGACGAGGGGGTGATGGCCATCATCCTGCCCCACGGTGTGCTGTTCCGTGGCGGTGCTGAGGAGCGCATCCGCACCAAGCTGCTCAAGGACGGCCATATCGACACCGTGATTGGCCTGCCCTCCAACCTGTTTTATTCCACCGGTATCCCGGTGTGCATTCTGGTGCTGAAAAAGTGCAAGCAACCGGACGACGTGTTGTTTATCAACGCGGCGGAAGACTTCAACAAAGGTAAACGGCAGAACCAACTGACCGAAGAGCACATCGCCAAGATCATCGAGACCTACCAGTTCCGTAAAGAGGAGCCCCGCTATGCTCGCCGTGTGGAGATAGGGGAGATCGAAAAGAACGGCTACAACCTGAATATTTCCCGCTACATCAGCACGGCGAGCGCCGAGGCCGAGATTAATTTAGAGGACGAACATAACAAGATGGTCGCGCTGGAAGAAAACATTCAGAAGGCACGGGACAAACACAATACGTTCCTGAAAGAACTAGGCCTACCGTCGTTAGTGTAAACCGCAAGTGGATTCAGATTCAGTGAGGCCAAAGGATCGCACAGATAAGAGGGGGTCCTTGGCCACACGCGAACACAAGGCATCCGATGCGCTGCTGTCTAGCCTGCTTGCAAATTACCAAAAGCCCTAAGACCTGATTGTCACACTCGAGCTGATCAAACATTTGCCCAAGCTGCTGGTGGAAAAAGCTCTGGTGCCGAGATGCCTGCGCAAATGGGGCTTCACACGACGTTGCTGCCGGTGGCTCACCTCGATTGCTTGGCGAGCCCTGGAACGAGTGGCAGAGATACGATTGCTTCAGACATGCCTTACTGCAGCATGGCTAAAGTGTTCTTCGACAAATTCGTCGAGTATCTCAATTCACGTGTTGGTCGTTGAACGCAATCGGGGCCTACGGATGATCAACTGCAAGCAAAAATTCGGAGTGAGTTTGTAACGCCTTGTGTGCAACAGAGAGGGAGAATCTAGGTGCAACGGCTATTTTTCCCAAGAAACCTATGGGGCTCCTGATTACTCCATCTCAACGCCATAGCGTGGTGCAACACTCTCCGAACCGGCCTACATTGTTAAATAGGATATGCAGAAGGGAGATTGAGCCTGTCATTGTCGGTAGCCTGGGCTTGCGCCCTATCATCGGCTGAGCTGCTCGCCTCAGTCCCTCCGGTACGTAACTTCGTTCAGTTGCTCTGGTCTACAGGGCAACAATCGATCAGTTTCCCTCTTAACCACCGCGTAACACTCGCAGCTCAGCTGTTCAAGCCTGAGGCGGTCTATAACGCTGATATGCCCGCGGTAATACTCAATGATGCCCTGGCGTTGTAACTTGCCAGCAGCCTCAGTGATTCCTTCGCGGCGCACGCCTAGCATGTTGGCAATCATCTCCTGAGTCATTTCAAGTTCGTTGCCGGGCAGTCGGTCTAGGGACAGTAACAACCACCGGCACAGCTGCTGTTCAATACAGTGATGGCGGTTGCATGCTGCGGTTTGTGACATCTGGGTGATCAGCGTTTGCGTATACCGCAGGATTAGCTGCAGCAGTTCGCCGTGACGGTTGTATTCATCCATGAAGCGGTAGCCTTGCAAGCGATAGGCATGCCCACTGCTTTGCACGACCGCCCCGCTGGACATGCTCCCTCCCCCCATAAACAGCGCAAGGCCGACGACGCCCTCATTGCCTACTACGGATATCTCAGCCGATGCGCCACTCTCGGTTACACAGAGCATTGCGATAATTGCATCGGTTGGGAAATAGACATGACGCACAGTATCGCCTGGCTCGTAGATAACCTTTCCCTGTGGCAGTTCCACCCATTCCACTCCACTGAACAAACGCTCTTGCACGTCCCTTGAGAGGGATGCCAAAAGAAGATTTTGTTGAGCGCATTCGTGATCCATTTAGGCATTCCATGTCTTTAAAAGGGCCGATGAATGGAGAGAACTGAGCACAAAAAGTCACACGCATAACCAATAGCGATATTTGCATCAGGGTTTAATCAGCCTATCCCGCGGCTACCGGCGCCTCTAATTAAACGACTGCTGCGCGGCTCGCGGTGTTTGATCCGGTGACTATCCGCATCTAGGTAATGACTCTCATCCACATAATATTTGGCTATGTGGGTTGGAAAACGTTCAACAAATAATCGGTAGCCATTTTTCTGGATGCAGTTGCCCAGCCTGATAGGCCTTTACCTAGACCGCTTTTTGCGATCCAGCACGTTAGCTAAATAACGGGAACATCCTCTGCTTTCATGACTCAACCCATAGTGCCGCCTGGAATATTCCAATAATCCTAAACACCCATCTGAATTCGGATAAGCGCCATGAGCTTCAGTATGTGGATGCTGGTAATGGGCACCCTGTTGTTGATTCTCGGATTGGCCTCAGCCTTTCTGCGGCTGTTACCCGTTACCACGTCGACGTTGTACCTGGCATTTGGCCTGGCAATTGGCCCGCTTGGCCTGGGTATCTGGCAGCAGAATTTGTTGGATATTTCCGTTTGGTTAGAGCACCTGGCAGAAATCGCCGTGTTGATTTCGTTGTTTATCGGCGGGCTCAAACTGCGCTTACCGTTTCGCGCGCCTGAATGGCAAGCCGCCTGGTTGCTGGCGGGCCCGGTGCTCCTTGGCACCATTCTCAGTGTGACGCTAATAGCCCACTATCTATTCGGCCTGAGCTGGGGATTATCGCTATTAGTAGCCGCCATTCTCTCGCCTACCGATCCTGTGTTGGCCAGCCTGGTGCAGGTCAGCCACGCTGGCGATGAGGATCGCGTGCGCTATGCCATCTCCGGTGAAGCCGGGCTGAACGACGGCATTGCTTTTCCCTTTGTGATCGCGGCCTTATTAGTCCTTCAGTTCAGTATCCAACCACCCACGAGCCCCGTGCGTGAGGCCTTCGACTGGTTTTTGATCTATGTCGTATGGGCCGTTCCCATCAGTTTGCTACTCGGATATGCCCTGGGCCATAACGTTGGCCGTCTCGTCATCCACCTGCGTGCCCGGCAAACCGATACGACCATCTCAGCCAACGATTTTCTCGCCCTTGCCTTGATCGCCTTGTCCTACGTGGGGGCAGAGAGCATCGGAGGTTGGGGATTTCTCGCCACTTTTGCCGCAGGCCTCGGTTTACGCCACGCCGAAGTGGCCGCCAGCCAAGGCCATAAGCAACCCGCAGAAAAGCGCGCAAGCAATACAACAACCCGCGAAGAAGGTCAGACGCACGGCGATATCGAGTTTGGGGAGGACAAGGATGAACATCCGAAGGTAGCCGCAGGCGCCCTGATGATGGACATCCTGTCATTTGGCAGCTTGCTGGAACGTATCCTGGAGGTGCTTATGGTGACCCTGCTCGGTGCCCTGCTCTATCAGCACTGGGACTGGCGCGCGCTGCCACTGGGGTTGGCATTATTCTGCGTAGCTCGTCCAAGCATGGTCATGCTGCTGATCGGAGGTCGGCTAATGCCGCCGGCGCATCGACTGCTCATTGGCTGGTTCGGCATCCGCGGCATTGGTAGCCTGTACTACCTCAGCTATGCAATCAACCAAGGCTTGCCCTGCACTGTAGCGCAAACAGCCAGCGATTTGGTCGTCAGTGTGGTGGCCATGAGCATCGTATTGCACGGGCTAACCAGTCAGCCCTTGTTGCACTACTACGAACAGCTCAAGCGTCGTTCATAACATGGCGACGCCCGAGTTCCTGATACTTATCAGCCGCGCATTTTAGCGCGGGTACGCAGGGCCTTAATTTGATCGTGGTTGCGCAGGACACCGTCATACTGGCGCTGCACCAACTCGCGAGCGCTTAACGGCAGTTCCTTTTCGAGTGCTTCTGCATAACGCTTTTTAGCGACGTCTTCACCGCGCTCGCATTCGTTGAGGATGGCCTCCTCGTCTTTACCCGATACCAGCGCTTTGAGGTCTACCCACCGACGGTGCAAATCGCCCGCTACGCTGGTGTCATCTTCCGGAGTACCACCGAGACCCAGGACCATGGCTTGCAGCTCTTTCGCCGCGAGAGCGCATTCCTGAGCACGGTTGGTAAACAAACTTTTCAACTCCAGGTCTTTCACATCCTCGGCGCAGGTGCGAAATCCAGCTTCGCCATCCATGCTGGTTTCGATCAGATCGTTGAGTACGCTAATGGTTTTATCCAAATTGTCATTGCTCATTACGATTTTCCTTGCCGAATAACGGCTATTTGATTGCAACCCAGAGACATCGGTATATGCAGATGCAAAATTCCGACATGGGGCTGCGAATAGAACGCCCTTCTCTATTCAAACTCTTGCGGCGAACGCATCTGCTTGAAATAGAAAGAGATATTCTCTTCGAGCTATAAAGACGATGCATAATTACACCACCTATATAGATGACCTGATTGCTGTGCTAGGTGTTCCCCCAATCTGATCAACGGTACAAAAACCCACAGCGTTGACGATAAAGCTCGCCTGTGAATGCTGGCTTTAATATCTACTACGTAAGTTTCTTATACTCGTGCTATATGGGCAGGTGAATTTGGGAGCGAAGTATTGCCACGACTTCATATCGGGATATTAGTTATTACTGCGACGCACTGTAGTAAGAGCCAGCAAACTAGAGTGATTGCCTCACGTTTAGTTACCTCTTTTTAAGTTATCTCTATCGCATGATTAATATTTGTAGCGGGCTATTTCGCATAAATAACAACTCAGTCTTTATGCGCGTTTCGCTTCCCTACTCTTCCCCACTGCCCGTAGCATCACGATCGCGCTCGTATCGTCTGCTGAGTGGGAATACGGGCAACCAGGACTCGCGCCGGACGGTCCAGAGTTCGTATGTGGGTATCAATTGGTCAGGCGCATCCAAAGACCCCAGGTTTACTTCGATTTCATCTGCGCTACGTGAGTAAACGGACGAACCGCAGCGAGGACAGAAAAATCGTCCGTTGTAGTCGCGAGTTTCGCCACCGATAGTCACTGCCTCCTGCGGGAAAATCGCGGAAGCGTGAAATAGCGCCCCATGGTGTTTGCGGCAATCGAGGCAATGACAAAGGCCGACCCGGTATGGGCTCCCCGACGCAACAATTCGAACATCGCCGCAAAGACAACCACCCGTGAATCGATCCATGCCGCGTCTCCTCTTGAGTCAAACAGTCGGAATGTTTGCAACGAAACTCGCTGTACTTGCACGACGCTCTATCCGCAGGGACACGGCGGAGCTGTTTAGCAAAACCTAAGTGGTTAGGCGCTCCACTTAAGCTTGCACTCCATCAGGAAGTCGACAAAAGCCCGTAAACGCAAAGGAACGTGGCGTCCATGCGGATATAGCAAGGTAAAGGGCCTGGAGCGACCACCGAACGCCGTGAGGACCTCCACCAGACTGCCCTCCTCCAGCTCCCGCTCGACGATAAATCGGTAGGTCTGGAACAGGCCTGCACCACTTTTAGCCAAGGTAACTCCGCCAAGAACATCGTCGGAGCAACAGTAACTGCCTGCGGCAAGGATCTCGCGATCCTTGCCATCTTCTCTGAACAGCCAGGGGATGCGCCGCCCGCTGCTGGGTAACTCGAACTGGATGCAGTCGCAACGCTCGAGGTCCTCCAGGCTCGCCGGGGTACCGATCCGGCTCAGGTATTGCGGAGTGGCAACCACTACCAGCCGGGCATCTTCGAGGTGGCGCGCGATAAGTGTTGAGTCGGGCTGCGCGCGCACGCGGATCGCCAGGTCATAGCCTTCCGCCACGAAATCGATATTTCTATTGCTCAGGTGAATATCGACCTTCACACCCGGGTGACGCTCCCTGAAACGCGGCAATAGCGGAAGGATGCGGTGGTGACCATAGGTGGTGGGAATGCTGATGCGCAGCTCACCCGTGGGCTGGAGCTGTTTACCCATCACTTCACGCTCAGCCTCCACCAGCTGAGTCAGGGCCTGGCGACATTGTTCAAAGTACGCCCGCCCGCTCTCTGTCAGCCGAATGCTGCGGGTCGTTCTGACGAACAGCTGCGTCGATAGGCGCTCTTCCAACCTAGATATTGACCGGCTCACCGCCGCGGGAGTGACGCCTGCGGCAAGCGCAGCCGCGGTAAAACTCCCCTCTTCTGCTGCCATGCAAAAGAGCTCAATGCTGCCGAGCTGAAGGTCATCAAAGTGGCGCTTCACGATTAGTTACACCATGTATCAACTGAATTGCTAAAGCCTACATTTATCTAGTAATCAGGCACAAATATAGTTCGCCCATCGACGACACAACCGATGCGCGCTGACCTCAGTCAGCTTAGGTAGTCGTCGACTCTTCAATGCTTAGAAACACACCAGAGGAACCTCGAGGCCAGCACTCTAGACCTCACAACCGGCACAGAGCAGCGCAGCCCTGCTGTTCTGGCCACTAAACCAGCCGCTTCATGGAGGTTCACCATGCCATTTGTAAGTGTTCGCATCACCCGTGACGGAGTTACCCGGGAGCAAAAAGCCCAGGTCATCGCCGAGATCACCGACACCCTGCAACGCGTGCTGGGCAAGCGCCCTGACCTCACCCATATCGTCATTGAAGAAGTCGATACCGATAACTGGGGCTATGCCGGAATAACCACAACCGAGTACCGAAAGAACGAACAAGGCTGACACCCGCGAGGGGCTGGCCGACAGCAGTGAGTTGAAGACTTTCACTTTGACCTGAAGTCCGACTCACCAGCAGCTCAACATCAGAGTCTGGCTGCCACCAGCAAGCTCCTAGACATTCCCTGAGGAAACAGATCATGAGCAAGAAAACCGTAGTTATCACCGGCGCATCCAGCGGTATTGGCCTGGGCCTGGCCAAGGCTTTCCTCGATAACGACTACAACGTCGTCGGCAGCGCGCGCTCTACTGACGGCCTGAAAGAGGCGGCCAATAGCCTGGGCAATCCCGACAATTTTGTTGGGGTAGCAGGTGACGTTGCCGATCCTTCGACTGCGCGCGACCTCTTCGCGGTGGCAATCGAGCGTTTCGGCAGTGTCGACGTGCTCGTCAATAATGCTGGCTTCTTCCTGCCCAAGCCCTTTATTGAATACACCCCCGAGGACCTGGATGCGCTCCTAGATACCAACCTCAAAGGCGTGGTCTACAGCACCCAGGTGGCTGTCGCCCACATGATTGATCGCGGGCAGGGGCATATCGTGAACATTTCCGCTGCGGTCGCCCTGCAGCCAAACATTGCCGTTCCTGCAGGGCTCCCGGTGCTGATCAAAGGTGGGGTCAATCAGCTGACCCGTGCGCTGGCTCTGGAGTTGGCGCCGCACAACATCCAGGTGAATGCGGTCGCGCCGGGCATCATCGACACCCCCATGCATGATCCGAGCTCACGCGATTTTCTGAACAACCTGGCACCATCCGGGCGTGTCGGCACAGTCGAGGAGATTGCCGATACGGTGCTGTACCTGGCCAAGGCCAACTTCACCACCGGCGTGGTACTTGCGGTCGACGGGGGCATGAGCACGGGCAAGTGGTAGTTGATTGAGTAAGCAGGTCGCGCAGTTAGCGGTGTCTATCCAGCAGATGAAAGCGTGGCAGCGAAATATGCCAGCGAATGGCGGCCAGGCGAATCAGCAGCACCGTGAGCATGGCCACGCTGGTATCCAGCCAGTGCGGTGTATCCAGGGCGCGCATGCCGATAAACACCACTGCGCCGGCTATGCAGGCTGTGGCGTAGATTTCCTTCTGGAAGATTAGCGGGATCTCATTGCAGATCACATCGCGCATCACCCCGCCGGCGACACCGGTCATCACGCCCATGATCACGGCAGTGCTGTGCGGCACGTTGTGCTGCATGGCGACTTCAGCGCCGATCACGGTAAACACGGCCAAGCCGAAGGCATCCGCCAGCAGCAGACCTTTCTCGTGGATCGGCTGGGTCAGGCGCACCCAAATCACGGTGCCCACTGCGGCCAACGAGGCGACAACGATGTACATATCGTTGCGAATCCAGCTGACCGGATGGTTATCCAGAATCACGTCACGCAAGGTGCCGCCGCCCAAAGCAGTGATGATGGCAATCACCAGCACGCCGAACAGGTCCATGGACTTGCGCCCGGCCATCAGCGCGCCAGTGATGGCGAATACCGCGACGCCGAACAGGTCGGCCAAATAGAACAATTGCGCCATGCTGACCTCAGGACGATACGGGTGTACGCATGGTGACGAACTCTTCGGCAGCCGTTGGATGCACGCCAATGGTTTCATCAAACAGTTGCTTGGTAGCTCCGGCCTTGAGTGCGACCGCCAGGCCCTGAACGATTTCGCCGGCGTCCGGCCCGACCATATGGCAGCCGAGCACGCGGTCTGTGGCAGCGTCCACCACCAGTTTCATCAGGGTGCGCTCCTGGCTTTCGGTCATGGTCAGTTTCATCGGCCGGAAGCGGCTTTCGAAAACCTGGACGCTGTAGCCCTCCTCCTTCGCCTGCTCTTCGCTCAGGCCGACCGTGCCGATATTGGGCAGGCTGAATACCGCCGTCGGGATCATCCGGTAGTCGACCTTGCGGTATTCCTCTGGTTTGAACAGGCGCCTTGCGACCGCCATGCCTTCGGCCAGTGCCACTGGTGTCAGCTGCACACGACCGATCACATCGCCGATGGCAAGAATCGATGGCGTGCTGGTTTGGTATTGCTCGTCGACCTCGATAAAACCGCGCTCATCGAGCTGCACATGGGTATTTTCCAGGCCCAGGTTATCCAGCATCGGCCGGCGCCCGGTGGCATAGAAAATACAGTCGGCCTCCAGTGCGCGACCATCCTTGAGAGTGGCCAGCAGGCTGCCATCGGCTTGTTTATCGATGCGGGCGATATCGCTGTTGAACTGCAGATCGACACCGCGCTTGTTCAACTCTTCCTGCAGGTGCAGACGCACAGCTTTATCGAAACCACGCAGGAACAGCTCGCCGCGATAGAGCAACGAGGTTTTTGCGCCGAGGCCGTTGAAGATCGAGGCAAACTCCACGGCGATATAACCACCGCCCACGACCAGCACGCGCTTGGGCAGCTGCTCAAGAAAGAAGGCTTCATTCGAGCCGATGGCATGCTCATGCCCCGGAACTTCCGGAATCTGCGGCCAGCCGCCGGTGGCAATCAGGATATGTTTGGCGCTGTAGCGTTTACCGCCCAGCTCGACACTGTGGTCATCGACAATCCGCGCGTGGCCTTCCAGCAAGGTCACGCCGCTGCTCACCAGCAGGTTGCGGTAGATGCCATTGAGCCTGTCAATTTCGCGGTTCTTGTTGGCGATCAGGGTCGCCCAATCGAAGCGGGCCTCGCCCAGCGACCAGCCGAAACCCTGGGCCTGCTCGAAGTCATCGGCGAAATGCGCACCGTAGACCAGCAGCTTCTTCGGTACGCAGCCGACGTTGACGCAGGTGCCGCCTAGGTAACGGCTTTCAGCAACCGCCACGCGCGCACCATAGCCGGCGGAAAATCGCGCAGCCCGCACACCGCCGGAACCGGCACCGATCACAAACAGGTCAAAGTCGTAGGTCATTTCAGCCTCCAGAACAGACTGTCAGCATACCCCAAGGCGCGCCAGGGCCTAAACTTGAAGCATGCCGAACAGGAGATCAGTGATGCGCCCTACCCTTACTCATGTGGCGTTGCATGTGCCCGACCTGGATGCCTGCGTGGCTTTTTATGAGCAGTTCTGTGCGATGCGGGTGATTCACCAGCGCGCAGGCAAGGGCTCAAGGATTGTCTGGATGGCCGAGCCGGGCAAGGAGCACAGCTTTATCTTCGTGATCATGCCAGGTGGTCAGGATCGCCAACTGGCGGCAGATGATTACAGCCACTTTGGCTTTGCCATGGCCAGTCGGGATGAGGTCGACAGCATTGCCGAACAAGCGCGACTGGCCGGATGCCTGGTTTGGGAGCCGCGTGATGAGCCCTACCCTATTGGCTATTATTGCGGCCTGCGTGACCCCGCAGGTAACTACGTGGAGTTCAGCTATGGCCAGCCGCTAGGGCCTGGCGCTGAACATATGCCACTGGCCTGAATGCAAACAGCCACCCGAAGGTGGCTGTTTGAGATCGCGGCGTAGGCTAAATCAGTAAGCCTTGCCGGTCTTGTAGAGGTTTTCGAAGCAGAAGTTGGTGGCCTCGATATAGCCTTCCGCGCCGCCGCAATCGAAACGTTTGCCCTTGAATTTGTACGCCATTACGCAGCCATTTTGCGCCTGCTTCATCAGCGCGTCGGTGATCTGGATTTCCCCGCCCTTGCCGGGCTCGGTCTGTTCGATTAGCTCGAAGATGTCCGGGGTGAGGATATAGCGACCGATAATCGCCAGGTTCGACGGGGCATCTTCCGGCTTGGGCTTCTCGACCATGCTGTTTACCCGGTAGATGTCATCACGAATCATCTCGCCGGAGATCACGCCATATTTGTGGGTTTCTTCTGGCGGCACTTCCTGAATGGCCACGATCGAGCAGCGGAACTGGTTGTACAGTTTGACCATCTGCGTCAGCACCGCATCGCCATCCAGGTTCAGGCACAGGTCATCGGCCAGAACCACGGCGAAAGGCTCATCACCAATCAGCGGACGGCCACAGAGAATCGCGTGGCCCAGGCCCTTCATCTCAACCTGACGGGTGTAGGAGAAGGTGCACTCTTCGATCAGGCGACGGATGCCGACCAGGTACTTTTCCTTGTCGGTGTCGCGGATCTGGTGCTCAAGCTCGTAGCTGATGTCGAAGTGATCTTCCAGCGCGCGTTTGCCGCGGCCGGTGATCATGGCAATTTCCGTCAACCCGGCTTCCAGCGCTTCTTCAACGCCGTACTGGATCAGCGGCTTGTTCACAATCGGCAGCATTTCCTTGGGCATGGCCTTGGTGGCTGGCAGAAAGCGGGTGCCGTAACCGGCTGCAGGGAACAAGCATTTCTTGATCATGGGAAACCTTGGGGAGATGGGGTGAAAATTGCGTGCGCAGTTTATCAGGCTGCACTGGCCTTACAATGCCCCTGCGCGGGCCGGCCAATACCGCGGTAAAGAAAACCCAGCTCAGCCAACTGCGCAGCATCGTAGATATTGCGCCCGTCAAACAGCACAGGCATGCGCATCAAGCCGCGAATACGGACAAAGTCAGGCTGACGGAACTGCTTCCACTCGGTGACGAGCACCAGTGCATCCGCACCTTCAACAACGCTATACGGCGATGTGCTCAGGCGCAGCTGACCGCTAGCAATCGCCTGACTATAGCGCTCTGCCAGAGCTGTTGTGGCAACCGGGTCGCACGCCTGAACGGTGACGCCGACAGCCAACAAGGCATCGAGTAGAACCAGGCTGGGTGCTTCACGAAGATCATCGGTACCTGGCTTAAACGCCAAGCCCCAAAGCGCCACTACCCGCCCTTGCCAGTAACCGGAAAAATGCTCGCGCAGGGCCTGGAACAACAACGTCTTCTGTAGCGCGTTACGAGCTTCGACTGCGCGCAAGATGCCAGGTTCAATGCCTTCCTGCTCGGCGCATCGAATCAGCGCCCGTACATCCTTGGGAAAGCACGAGCCACCATAGCCGCAACCGGCGTAGATAAAGTGAGTGCCAATGCGCTTGTCGCTGCCAATGCCACGGCGTACATCCTCGATGTCGACATCCAGGCGGGCGCAAAGACTGGCCATTTCGTTGATAAAGGAAATCTTGGTGGCCAAAAAGGCGTTGGCGGCATATTTGCTGAACTCTGCTGCCCGCAGCCCCATGCATAGCAGGCGCTCATGATTGCGCAGAAACGGCGCATACAAACGGCGTAGCAGCTCATGGCCCTGGGGTTCATCGCAGCCGACAATCACTCGATCCGGCCGCATAAAGTCGTCAATCGCCGAGCCTTCCTTGAGAAATTCCGGGTTACTTGCCAGCGTCACCGCAAAGCGTTTGCCGCGTTTGCTTAATCGACTGTTGATGCGCTGCGCAACACGCCCGGCCGTGCCCACCGGCACCGTTGATTTGTTCACCACCACGCAGTTCTGCTCAAGTGACTCGCCCAGCTCATCAGCCACCGCGAGTACATGGGACAAGTCTGCGGAACCGTCCTCCCCGCTCGGCGTACCGACTGCGATAAAGATGATCTCGGCCTGCTTGATACCTTCATGCAGATGCTGACTGAAACTCAGCTGAGCGCTACTCAGGTGGGTCTGCAGCATGGCCTCCAGCCCAGGCTCATAAATCGGCGACTGGCCACGGGCAAGCCGCGCCACACGCTGCGCATCGCGCTCAACGCAGATCACTCGATTGCCCATCTCGGCAAAACAGGCTGCCGATACCAGCCCCACGTATCCTGCGCCAATCACACAAATCCGCATCGCCTGCACTCCTCGCTGAGTTACAGCGATTGCAGCTAAAGCAGATGGCAGGGGTATGACATGCGTGCGACATCCAGATGACAAGCCTGGGTGTACAAATTTAGGGTACAAAAAAACCGGCTACGAAGGCCGGTTTTAGTGGATTTCAGGTGCATTAGGGAGCATCTGAAATCATGTACATGGTGCCCGAAGCCGGGGTCGAACCGGCACGAGGTTACCCTCGAGGGATTTTAAGTCCCTTGCGTCTACCGATTTCGCCATTCGGGCGGTAGCGCTGCATTGCGAGGCTTGGACTATATACAGCCCTTGGATGCCTCGCAAGGTTTCAAGCTTAAATGAAAAAGCCTCGTAAATCAGTGATCTACGAGGCTTTTCTAATTGGAGGCTGAGGTCGGAATCGAACCGGCGTTCACGGATTTGCAATCCGGTGCATAACCACTCTGCTACTCAGCCTTGAAACTAAACGGACCGTGTAAAACGGCCCGTTGAAAAT